>OCJU01000003.1_pt1 | contig 555604 bp, 485 predicted proteins | sample 1480821 | NCBI WGS metagenome assembly OCJU01 (sample SAMN05301490, study PRJEB22388) | human gut metagenome | isolation source: Infant 2 DOL 12 skin | host: Homo sapiens | place: USA: Pittsburgh, Magee-Womens Hospital of UPMC | collected 2013/2014
TGATATTCCATTGCCACAGCCGACTGAATCGGTAGTCACATTCGATCTCGACCCTATTGACTTGCGAGTCGAGTGCCGCTGGCTCTATCCGTGCAGTGCCATAGACAGAGGTGCCGGAGCCGAACAGAAAGTCGGCCTGACGCGGGTACCAGCTTGACAGCCGGATATCTCCGCCTGGAGAGGAGTCTAGGCTGGCCGTAACGGTCGTGAGGCGCTCTTGCGCATAATCCCAGCGGGATCTACCGTCAACTGGCTCAAACACATCTGAAGACCAATGCCCACCGATCAGGCTATCTATCTGAGTAATATCCAAAGCTTCGATACGCTGCTGCAACTGGTCGGAGCAGCGAGCAGTTAGCGTTCTACCCACGGCATCAAAGGTTGGCTCGGCGATTCGCCCTATGAACCTAACTATCTCGGTAGAAAGGCCGTCATAGGTGGAGGCATAGTGAATCTCGACGGGCCGGCCTAACCATGCAGATGGCGAAACTGGATCGGTGCCAAGGTATAGCGTGAAGCTGGCTGTACCAGCAGATCCCTCCTCGCGGTCGATCTCGACGGCACCTACAAGACGAGCGGTCCAATCGTCACCGTTCACCACCAGCCTCAGACGCCAAGCGAATGCCATCCCAGGTAGGATCTCTATAGGCCCGACCGCGTCGCCAGAGCCACCTAGGCCGTTCAACGGGCCGACGTTCAGCGGCATGCCGTTCAGCAGCATGTCAAACCTCCTGCCAGTTCAGGGTCCATCCGTGCGCGGCGTTCATCGACGTCGACGGCGGGTCCGCGAACACGTTGAAGCGAGGCATGAACTGGACCATGTAGAGCGTCGCTGCCGGACGCTCTGTAACGGTCACGACCAGGCCTGCGCGCACGCATGGCGTCGGTACCCAGCGCCCCTCAACCAGCGCCAGCGCCCACGGCTCCTTGTCCGTGCGCGGCGCCTTGGGCAGAGTGAACGCCGGAGAGTCCTGGGCGATACTGATCGGCTGGATCGCTTGCATCTCCAGTGATGATCGGTAGTCGAGCGCGTCGAGCCCGACCGGTACAAGGCCCGAGCCGGTCAACGTGCCGGAGAGCTTGCCGTCCCAGTGGGTCAACTTCACGCCAGCACCGTCGCTCATCCTGACGACCGTCGCACCGAACAAGGGCTCCATCGACTGATCCGGCGCGCCGGCTTCTGGCGGGATGGGTACTCCGCCGAGCGTAATAACCGGGTAATCCATGCCGTTCTCCTACGGACGTGCGGTGCGGCCTCGCTTGAGCGCCTGCAGCCGCAGAATGTCGTTTACCGATCGCTGATCCCCGAAGACCGAGACAGTCGAGCCACCGAACGACAGATCGATCCGTCCCAGGTTGGGGAGTTGCCCTGAGCTCGGCGCCGCTGTCGCGACCTCCGCGGCGACCGGCGACAGCCCGTCGGGCCCGCGCATCCCGGCCAAGCGGCTGGCAAGCGCCGACACGCTGTTCGGGAACACCTTCTCCGCGCCACCAAACGCAACCAGTTCCGGACCTCGCTCGCCGACCCATGCAATGCCCGGCGCGGCGCTGTTGGTGCCGGTCGCGTAGCCGGGGAAACTGACCGGTGGCGTGGTGCCGCCCACGGCGGACATTTCGCCGGTTGGCACCAGTTGAACTGGGATCAGGACAGGCGTTTCAGACAGCGCCTGCAACTGTGCCTTGATCGCCTCGATCTCCTCCGACGGGAGGTTGAACGAGATCTCGATGCCCTGGAGCGCGGTGGCCGCATCGGAGAGCTCCGCGATCCGCGCGCGGATGCTGTCGAGCTTCGCGTCTGCCTGCGACTGCTGCAGATCGTTCGCGGCGAGTTCGATGGCCTGGAGCTCCTTAGCGAAGCCGGTGAACCCGTATGTGTTCTCTCCGGCCGCCTGCAGTTGCTGGAGCATTTCGAGCGCCTTCTGCGCCTGCGCCTGTGCCGTCTCGGCATCGCCCTTGCGCAGCGCCTGGGCTGCGGACTGCTTGAGGGTCTGGGCCGAGGCATAGCTCGGGTCACCGCCGACGCCGGCTTGTAGCCCGGCAATCGCTTCGCTGTAGCGCTTCTCGATAGCCAGTCGGTCCTTCCGAACTTTCTCAACCGCTGCCAGCGCGCCTTTCTCGGCCGCCTCCTGCTTCTTGAGGGAGTCCTGCACCGCCTTCAGCCGGCCGTCACGCACTTGGCGCAGCGCTTCGGAGTACGCACGCTCAGACGAGAGCGCAGCTTGATGCCGTGCGTCATCGACCGCCTTGACCTGGGCGGCGGCTTCCTCGGCCGCCTTGCGCGCCTCTGCCGTCATGCCGGTCTGTTCTTCCAGCAACTGCTCGCGGTACTTCTTGAACGCTGTCAGCCGCTCGCTGATCTGCGCGTCGGACATGAACAAGTCGACCATGCCGAAGCCGTCTTCGGCGGCCTGCAGCTTCTGGATCTCCTTGTTCACCCTGTCGAGCTCGGTGACGTTTCCGGTCACCCGCGCAGCCAGGTAGCCCAGATCTTCACCAAAGCCGGAGAACAGCGAGCCACCTTGAGCCGCTGCGGCAGCCAGGCGCACCAGGGCGCTGGCCAGCGTGGTCAGGTTGCCCTGGATCGTCGGGTCGGCCAGCACCTCCTTCAGTTCCTTCAGAGACTCGATCAGCGGGCCGGTGTCCGCCTGGCCGACGCCGCGGCGGATGGTGTCTTCGATCGCCGTCCATTCCTTCGAGACGGAGTCACCGAACGAGGCGAGTTCGCTCTGCAGCTTGGGCAACTGTCCGATCAGCGCGTCGGTGACCACTGCCGCCGTCAGCTTGCCCTCCGCTGCCAGCGCCTTAAGTGCCGAGGTCGGCACACCGATGCCATCAGCCAGAGCCTGCATCAGGCGTGGCGCCTGTTCGGCCACGCTGTTGAACTCGTCCCCGCGCAGCGCGCCAGCACCCAGCGCCTGGCCGAACTGGGCCACCCCGTTCTCAGCCTCGACCGCAGAGGCGCCCGACACGCGGAACGACGCCGACACGGCCTCGGTGACCTTGAGGATATCCTGCTGGGTGCGGCCCGCTTCCTTGAGGGGGCGACTGATCCGCCCGTACAGCGTAACCAGCGCCTCAACCGGCTGGCCGGTGTTGTAGGCGATGCGCTGCAACTCCTCGAGGGCGGTGTTGAACTCTTCCTGAGATCCGGTCGCCAGCCGCAGGCGGGCGTTCATTGCCTGGTAGGCGTCGGCGGTGTTCGCTACCGCCTTCACCCCGGCGGCGAGCGCGCTGAACGTGAGATAGCCTGCGAGCAACTTGCCGCTTGCGGCCAACGCCTTATTCGTCACGTTGAGGTCGCGATTCACCTCGTTGAACATCTGCCGGGTGCGGTTTACCCCCTCGACGATCAGTTGCGTGGTCACTCTACCGGCCATGGTCGAACTCCTGCAGGAACTGTTTAAACCCCTTCAGGGGTGCGCGTGCTGCGCGGCGAAGCAGCAGGTGATCGCGCCGGTCCTGCTTGACCTGGGCGCCAACCTGCTCGATGAACACCTCGATCTGTTGAAGCGTCATGCGCGAAACCTCATCGAGACTGAAGCCCGCGCGAACCAGGCTGGTTACTGCTGCTGCCCAACCAGCGTTGCCAGCGTCGTCACTGCCGCTTGCTGGGCGCGGGCGAAAAAAGCGGCGTTGACCCGAATCACCTGCATGACGATCTGCATCGCTACGTCGACAGGCAGGCGATACACGCGCCAGCGGCTGAGGTTCGTGGTCCTGCGCAGGATCTTCCGCAGCTTGGCCGAGCCGGTCTTGCCGAACTGCAGGATGGCGGGAACGGTGCCGTCGCTCAGCACCTTGAGCAGGTCACTGGCGATATCCCCGAACAACTCGAAGTCGGCGAGGCGGACGTGCCGCACGATCACCGGCGCGCCGTTGACGTAGATGGTTTCAGGTTCGGGAAACAGGATTCCAAGGTCAGACATGGGCCACCCAAATGAAAAGGCCCGCCATCAGGGCGGGCCAGGTTGATCTACGGCCATCAAGCCGCATCGGTGTTCTGGACTTCCCAGGTCCAGATCGCAGCCTCGCCGACGTCGTAGATGTTCGGGTCGGCCAGAAGGCGGATCTGCACAGGGATCACACCGAACTCGGCGCCCTGGTTCAGCGGCAGGCCGCCGTTCAGGCTGATCCGCGCGTAGAAGCAGTTGATCCGACGCTTCTCACCGTCGCCAGCTTCGTTGGTCTGTTCGAACATCACCCGGTAGAACTTGCGGCCGGTGGTGAACGGCTTCACCAGGTCGACAGTCGGGTAGGTGTAGCTGACCTCGATCGGCAAACGCTTCAACCCACCATCCGGCGGAGCAGCGGTGGCATTGATCGCGTCGGCCAGCGTGCCGCCCGGAAGAGGACGGATGCCGCCGGGGGTGACGGCGTAGTCAACGCCGCGCACATAGGTCGGCGTGCCGCCGGCTCCGGTGACGCTGCTGACCTCAAGGGGAATGTGCGCCAGGCGAATGATGCGATCGACATAGGCGTCATGCACCTCTTCGGAGACGGTCCCCGATGGCACACGCTCAACAGAGCCGTAGAGGATCACCGCGGCGGCGCGCGGGGAAAAGTTGACGGCCTCGCCGGTGATGTTGATCGCCGTGATGGACGTTACGCCGTCGAGTTCAGGTAGGCCGAGGCGCGTCGGGTCGGGGATGGTGATCTCGGTCGACTCCGGCTCGGCGCTGGTCGTTTGCAGCTTGAACAGCTCCTCGTACACAGACGACGGATACGGTGCGACCGACGTCGGGCCGCGGAACAGTTGGGTGTAGAGCATCGTTTTCTCCTCGGCCTGGCCGATCAGTTGTAGGTTTCGACGTAGATCACGCCGATGGTTGCGGTCAGGGTGTGGAAGTTGCGACCAGCCTCGGCAAACTGCGCCACCGCCTCGTCGATATCCTCCACAAGCCCAGGGAACTTGCGCTCCGGCTGGTCTTCTCCGAAGCCAAGGGCGCGCAGAATGTCGACGTGGACGTCATCGAGTTCGTGTTCCTCCGCCGATCGCGGGAATACAACCTCGACTTCGAACGTGCGGAGCCTGGTCGCTTGGCGTACCGCCGTTCCGGTTCGCGCGTCGCTCGCGACTCGCACAAGGGCGTAAGGCCCGCTGGCTTTGTCGGGCACTCGATCTGTCGGCCCGTAAACTGCCCGCAGGTCCGTCAGGTAGCCGTTTATCGGGCGAATCTCGCCCAGGCGGGCCCGCAGGTCGCGTGTGACCTGGCTCGCTTTCGTTCGCATGGTTGGTTTTCCTCAGACGGCCTTTTCGAGCTCGCGGCGGATGCGCCGCTCGAACTCTTGGCGCAGAAACGCATTGGTCCAGCGGATGGTCTTCGCCGTAGTCAGCAGCCTGAACCAGTACGCCACCGACGGGCCTTGTGCTTCCTGCAGGGCGCGCCGATAGGTGTAACTGGTGACATTTGGCGAACGCCCACGCGCCGTCCTGGCCCGCTGACTGCGGGTAGACAACGGCCGCTGCAGCCGCCCCGATGGGTTGACGAAGCCTGCGGCAACTTTCCGACCGTTCGGGCCGACGACATAAATCCTCGCCCGCGTCGAGTTGATTGGCTCGAAGATCCAGCGCCGGTATGCCGTGACGTTGACGCCAGACGACGACGGAATAAGCCTCGCGTTCATCCGACCCGCCCTCGCGCGCTTGATCACGATCCGACGGTTGGCGAAGGCACTGGTGAACGCGGGCCGCATCGGTTCGTTGTAGCGCTGCTTCCTCGTCTGCGTCGCCGTGGTATTCAGCGCGCCGCGCATCACTGGATCAACGCGCCGGCCGGCTTCCCGGAGGCGCGCTTGCGCCTGCTCGACGCCGACCAGCCTGATCGGCGCCCTCATTGCACACGCTCCAGCCAGAGCCCGCGGACAATGCCGTCGTCGGTGCCGTCGGCGTAGTCGACAACGTAGTAGCGCACTCGATCCACCTCAAGCAGATCGCCCACCTGCACCCTCCCCGTCTCGATCAGCGCAACCTCGGCGCGGATCCTGTAGGCCGTCGCCTGGCCGTTCTCGTCCAGCCAGGGCGCATCGTAGTTCAGAAACACCCGGCAGGCGCGCGGCGGCGCCCCATCGGGACGGTATTCTCCCTGCTCGCCGATCAGCTCGGTCGCGGTGATCGCCAGCTCGGCCCGGCGGCCGGTGAAGTCGCGGGCACTGTCGATGTGGAACAGGCGGCCATCGGCGGACAGGTAGCGTCCCTGCTGGATGCGCGCATCCCACCAGGCCCTGATTGCGATCTTCGCCGGACTGCGCAGGCCGGACGGGAACGGCGGCTCCGCGGTCTCCTTGGTCTGGATGCCGCACCAGATCCAGTCGAGCCTGAACCGCAAGAGGTCAGCAGACAGCATCAGAAGGTCGGCGGGCGTGTCGAGGTTTCCGCTGCGCATTCAGACCCCCATCCCGACCCGGTAGGGGTTGAGCAGGTTCCGGGCGGTGGCAATCACCGTGTAGATGGTGCCCACCACCGAGGATTCGCGGTTGGCGTACAGCTCCGCCGCCTGGATGAGGATGGCAGCGCGCACGCTGGCCGGTACCGGAGCCTGGACGATAGGGTCAGCAGCAGGATCAACCGGCCAGGGGATCGGCCGGTTGAGGAACTGTGCCGCCTGGTCGATCGCCGCCGCCAGCTTTTCCTCCAGGTCCTGGTCGTCCTGGGTGTGCCTGATGCGCAGGTGCCGCTTCAGGGCATCCAGGTCCGGAACTGTCGTTGGAACTGGCATGGGATGGCTCCTACTTCTCGGCCTGCTGGTCGGCCTTCACCTGTTTGGCGGCCGCCTTCCGGGCGACCGGTTCGCGCGCCTTGCCTTCTTGGATCAGCGCCTTGCCGTCTTCGACGGTGGTCTCGAACGGCTCGCCCGGTTGGACCAAGCGGCCACCTCGATAGATGGGCTGGATTGCTCGGAGGTCCATGGGTTACTCCTTCTTGCTGGAGTTGCGACGGCGCTGCTGCGGGGGCTCGCCGGCACCTTCCTCACCAGGCTCAACGGCATAGCCCTTGCCGATCAGTTGCCGGGCGTGCTGGTCGTTGGTATCGAAGGTCGCACCTTCGACCACGGTTCCCACCCCGTCCACCAGGATGGGGCGTAGTGCTTTCAGTTCCATCGTTATGCCTCCAAAGGGCCGCCATGGGAGGCGGCCCGGCTAGTGGTTACGGAGCCGGCGGGGTGAAGGTGCCGTAGATGAACGCCTCGGGGCGCTTCACGGCCAGCGCCAGGCGCTCTTCGCAACGGATCGAGATCATGTTCTTCTCGAAGTCGTCGGCGTTCTCGGTGGAGATCACCACGTTGGCGTCTTCGCGATCGAAGATCTGCGCGCCGGTCTGGAACGCACCAGTCAGGAACTTGCCCTGGAACGCGGCGATTTCAGTGGCAACCACCGGCAGGCCCCACAGCAGCGGGCCGGCCAGGCCCAGCGGGTTCGCGAGGATGTAGCGGCCCAGGGTGTCCTTGGTCAGCTCGATCTTCGCCCAGTCGATGAAGTGCAGAACGTGGCCGGATGCCGGCAGGCGCGCCAGCTGGGCCTGCAGCATCGCCAGGCGCAGGTCATCGATACCGTTCTGCTGCTCGACCGCGAAGGCGGCGCTGAACGCAGAGGCTTGCGGCACGATGCCGTCGAGGTGCGCGCCGGTGCCATCGCCGAACAGGATCTCCTGCTCTTCGACGTACTTCAGGCCGAAGCGCATCTCGGTGTCCACGGTCGACTGCAGTTGAGCGAAGTCATCCAGGATCTGCTTGGACGCCTTGAACATGTGCGCGATGGTGGTCACCGGGGTGATCTTGGTGCCGAACGTGATGCTGCTGTACGGCTTCGCGGTGTTTTCCGGCACGACTGCGGCGGCGTTGGTGAAGCCGGTCTGTTGAACCCAGAAGATCGCCGGCGAAGTGGTGCGCCCCGGAGCGATCAGGTCGCGAATGAACAGGCGCTGCTTCGGCATCACGTCGATGCCAGGAAGGCGCTGCGGCTCAACCACGCCGGTGGGGATGTCGGTGCTGATCAGAGCGTTCTGAACGGGAATGCTGACGCGCTTTCCGCCCTCCACGCTCGCGGAGAACTGCTTCAGCGCCTCGCTCTTGATCACGATGCCGCCGACGGTATCGCGGGCGGCGGGCGCGCCATTGGTGGGCGAGCGGGCGAACTCCTGCTCCAACTCGCCGAGCTTGGCCTTCAGCTGCTTCTCGGCCTCGGTCAGGCTGTTGAACTTGGTCGCCAGTTCGTCGACGGCGGCCTTGGTTTCGCTGGACAGGCTGCCGGCCTTCTTGGCTTCGTCCAGGGCGGCCTCGGCTTTCTTGCTGAAGTCGCTGGAAGCCTTCTCCAGCTCAGCGGATACCTGCTTGAGCAGGTCAGCGGTATTTTCGGGCATTTTCTCTCTCCGGTTACTTGGAAGCTGCTGCCGAGAACCGCGCCAGGGCGGCTTGAAGCTCGGCGATGGGGGCGGCCAGGTCGGCCGTGGTATCGGCAGCGCAGGGCTTACCGGGGCCGGTAGCGCGAGGCGTACCGGTCTTGAGTTCTTGAATCAGCGAGCGGCGCTCAGAGCGCGGAATGCCCTGCTTCGCCAGGATCTGGTCGAGTCGGCGGGCGGCGATCATCGGTGCCGCCAGCGCGGTGGCGTCGTCCTTGGTGGCGTCTGACTCCAGCAGGCTGTCAGCGAATCCACGCTCAATGGCATCCGATCCGCCCATCCAGGTCTCGACATCCATCAGCGCCTGCATGTCCTCGACCGGGTCGCCGGTGCGCACCGAGTAGATGTCGGCCAGGGTTCCGTCGATCTGCTCCAGGAAGCTGGCCACCTCCTTGAACTCGTTGCGGTCACCCGCGGCGATCGTCCAGGCGTTGTGGATCATCAGGAAGCCGGCGCGGGCGATCTTCACCTCATCGGCCGCCATGGCAATGAACGACGCTGCGGAAGCTGCCAGGCCGAGCACGCGTACGGTGACCTTGCCCTTGTGCTCGCGCAGCAGGTTGTAGATCGCCAGCCCCTCGAAGACATCTCCGCCAGGGCTGTTGATGTTCACCACCACGTCGGCATCCTTCATGGCTCGCAACGCGGCGCTGATGCGCTTGGCAGTGACGCCCTCGCCAGTCCACCAGTCGTACCCGATCGGGTCGAAGATGCTGATGCTGTTCTCTTCCTCCACCGCAGCGCGAATGGCGGGGTTCCAGCGCTCCAGCGCCTTGGGCATCAGGTCGCAGGAAACGTCCGCGCGCGGTCGAGCCGCCGGCGCCGTCGGAAGCGATTTGATAGTCATGGTCTCTCCAGTCGGCTCAGGCGGCCTGGTTCAAGCGAGGAAGTGAAATCAGCGCGTGCGCCATCATCGGACCAGCCGGGTTGCCGGTTTCCAGTGCCTCGACAGCGAGGTCGATAGCCTGGCGCATGGCGGCCTTGTCGCCGCTCTCATTGGCCGCGACCAGGCGAAGCATGTAGGCCGTCGCTGCGGGCGACACACCACCCGCAGTGGCTCCCAACTGCTCCAGCGGAACCAGCGCGGACTGCACGGTGAAGACATCCCCGCCTTCGATTGGTGGCAGGTTTTCCAGGCGACGGACCTCGTTACGGCTCATCCAGCCGTTCTGCAGCGCAGTGTTGTACCAAGCCGCACGGGCGGTGCTGTCGGCGCGCAGCAGCCCCTCAACTGCGAACTCGGCGAAGAACTCATCCGCATCGGCCTCGCCGATCAGGCAGCGCGTGATCTCCTGCTCGATGTTCACCAGCAGCGGCCGGAGGCTATTGGTCAGGAAGTGGAGGTTCTGCGCCTCCACAGAGCTGGCCCAGCTGGACTGCTTGTCCATGTGCCCCACCATGAACGGCGGGACGCGGAACCAACGACACATCTCCTCGACGTTGAACGACCGCGACTCCAGCATCTGCGCAGCTTCGGGGTTCATCGTGATCCCCTGGTACTTCAGGCCGGCCTCGGCAACCATGATCTTTCCGGCGTTCTGCGATCCCATGAAGGCGGTCAGGCTGGCCCGAAGATCTTCTCGCTGCTTCTGGGTGAGAGTCGTATCACCGCTGAGAATCCCGGAAGCCTGCATGCCCTGGGCGAACACCTTGGCGGCGGCCTCCTCGGCAGACATCGCCGAACCGAAGATTTCGCGGCCCATGGTCACCGGGAGCATGCCGCAGACGCCATCCAGGCCGAAGCCACGGATGTGCATCAGGTTATTCTCTGGAATGACGCGCTCCACACCGTTCTCGGTGTAGGTGTACTTCAGGCGACCGCTGTCTTCGCGCTTCACCCGCATGTACTGAGGCAGCAACGGGACAAGCGCAACAACGCGAGTGCCGATCATCTTCTTCTCGACGAAGGCGTTTCCACGCAGGCAGATGCTCGCCACCACCATCAGCATGAAGCGCTGCGGGGTCATCTCGGCATTCGGCGTACGGCAAAGCAGCCTGAACAGCGGATGATCCTTGGCCTGCTCGCGGGAGCCGTCCGGAAGGCGCCGGTAGAGTTTCAGCGGCAGCGTGGACACCGACTCCGAGAGAAGCCGCACGCACGCCCATACCGTCGAGAGCTGCAAGGCCTTATCGACGGTCACGTTCTTTCCGCTCGCCGAGGTTCCGAACCACTCCTGCCAGAACGCGCCGTCGGTCAATCCGATAGGCACTCCGAGCCAATCGAGCAAGGCGGACTTGAACCGCCCGGGTTTCTTTTTGTCGCCCATCAGAGGCCTACCATGATCGGGTTGGAGGTGAAGTCGTCCAGATCGCCTGAGTCTTCGACCTCAGCCTTCGATGCGCCGATCGCCATCAGCAGCGCGGTCATATCGTCGATCTTGTCGGGCGACTTCTTCTTGTCGGGCGCCATGCTCATGTTCCCGTCATAGCGCGGGATCACGTTGGAGGCGCACCAGTTCAGCAGCGGATCGCCACCGTGGGCCAGCTTGCCGCTGATGTAGGCGACCTCCAGGGCCTGCATCGTCGGGTGGTAGGACTTAGTGCCCTGGATGAACTCCAGCATTGGCACCTCCTCCGCCACCAGGCGGTTGACCAGGTCGGAGGCGTTCCAGCGGTCGTACGCAATCAACTTCACGCCGAAACGCTCAACAGCCGCGAGAATGTCCCGCTCGATCACTGCATAGTCGGCGACGTCACCCTCGGTCTGCTTCAGCAGACCCATCTCAACCCAGGCTGCGTACGGCACTGTGCCGCGCTCAGTGCGGAACGCCACCGAACTCTCCGGGGCCCATCGCCAGCCGTGGGTGTACAGCATGCCGTCCACGTTCCACACCAGGCGCAAGCACGTCAGGTCGGTGGTGCTGGCCAGGTCGAGGCCGCCCCAGCATGGGTACTGCGCCAGCCATTCAAGATCCACCTCGCCGGAGCACTTGCCCCACTTCGTCAGGTCAACCCAACCGGTCGCCGTCGAGGCCGGCCGGTTGAGCCGCTTGATGCGGAACTCCGCCAGCTTCGAGGGCATCTGCTTAGCCTCGATCGCTTCCTTGCGAATGGCGGAGAGCAGATGCTTGTTGGCATCCATGAGCGGGTTGGCCTTTACCCAGACCCGCTCGTCGAACTCGTCGTCCGCCTTGATCTTGAGGGTCTTGTTCTCTTCGTCGACGGCGTAGAAGACCACCAGGAAGTGGTCAGCCGTGGTACCGAAGACGCCCGCCAGCAGCCGCTTCGCGAACTGCCGCATCTCGCCCCACGGCCCCGGGTTGGTGTAACCCTCGGTAGTGGTGTACAGCCACAGCGGGTTGCCGCGGGCGCCGGCCGCCGAGGTCAGGACGTTCAGCAGGTCAGCGCTCTTGTGCGCGTGGATCTCGTCGAGACCGACGTGCGACGGGTTCAGACCGTCCTGGGTGCTGGCCTTGGCATGGATCGGCTTGAAGGTCGCGCCCGTCTCGAAACGGGTGATCGCCTTGGCCCAGGTCTCCAGCCCGAACGCCTCGCGCAGCGCCGACGTCTTCTCGACCATGCGCTTGGCGACGTTGAAGATGATGCTCGCCTGCGGGAAGGTGGTCGCGGCGCTGATGACCTGGGCGCCCTCCTCCGGCTCACAACATTCGCAGTACAGCAGGATGCTCGACGACAAGGTGCTCTTGGCATTCTTCCGGGCCACCGCGAACAGCGCGGAGGTGAACCGGCGCGGGTAGAACCGGTCGTCATCACCCCAGCCATCTACCTGAATCCACTCGCGCTTGCGGAACCCGAAGAGCTGCACGACAAAGAAGACGTGCGACGGGTGCATAACGATCGTAGGCGTATCCCACTTCCCCTCGACGTGGGGTAGTTTCTCGATGAAGTCGCATGCATCGTTGGCGTGCCACTCGTCGAAGAAGAACGGACAAGACTTCTTTTTCGCCCGCTTCAGATCGTCGACAAACCGCTTTGCAGCCTGACGTATCAGCAGACCATGCTTCTTACGACTTTTATCGGCGATTGCTGCCTTGGCATAGTCGAGGGCGATTTTGACGTAATCACGCACCGCGCCTCCCATTCTTCGCAAATGGATTTCCGGCCTGCTTCTCGCCGGCAGACGAAACCTTGCGGCGACTGGCCGGAGTCATTCCGAACTCAGAAAACAGTGCCTTGAGAGCGGTTTGCTCGGCGGCGGTTGCCTCCATATCGGCACGCGCCTTCTTGCGGAAACACTGCCAGGCGAAGCAAAGCTGCTCTAGCGAGTACAGGTCGACGACCTGCAGAACCTTCGCGGCAACCAACTGAGGTCCGAGCTGGTTCCACATTTCGGCTCCGTCTCGATTCAGGTGCATCGGTGGCTCTGGGAATTCTTGGATCAGATCGAACTCTGGTGCATCCGGCACATCGCGATCCGGGCGATCAGTGCCTGCCAGAACCTTGAGGTGCGGAGGCGTGCTCTTCCGCCCCATAAATCGAGCCTCACATTTTCAAAATAGAATTTTGACGGTGCGAAAATTTGGCTCCCCCCGTCGTTCGGGGCTCGAAAGTTCCAGACTTTCGATACCCCCCCTCCCGGTGCTTTTTGCGCCACTTTGGTGCATTAGTCATTCGATTGTTCAGGCGCACCAGAACCCACCAATCCGACCTTCTCGCCGATCTGGTTATGGCAGGTCCAGCACAGGGCTCGCAGGTTGTCCCATGAGAGCGCCAGCTCCGGATGACTCTTGACTGCCTTGATGTGGTCGACCATTCGGCTCTCGACGATCAGCCCTCTGCCCTCGCATTCCTCGCAGAGTGGATGGAGCTTGCGGTAGTAGATGCTTAGACGACGCCAACGCTCTGTCTTGTAGAAGGCATCGCTATCGTCACGGCGTGCGTTGTACTTCTTGTGGGCCTGCCTGGCTGATGCTGCGCGGCGCTCGTCAGCAGCCCTCTTGTGCATTGCGCAATAGAAGCTGCCGGTAACAGAAGGCTTTCCGCAGCCAACCTCACTGCATATCCGAGCTGGTCGTCTCGGCATGGATCACTCCTGTCGCTCTATGCAGTCCAGCACCTGCACAGCGCACGCTGTCAATGCAGCCTCAACGGCATCGATCGCCGCAGTTGCATCCTCACCGTTCGCCAGCGGCGGGCGGCCTGGGAGCCGACATGGCGTCAGCGGGCACTTGGCCTGCTGCGCGGTAGGCGCTGGGGTCAGTGGTTTCGGGGCGGCCGTACATCCGGCCAAGGCCAGCAGGGATGCCAGCACGCAGCCAGTCGCGAACATCCTGGTCATTCTCTTTCAACTCCCGTAACGCCGCAGCGTGGCGCGTGCCCTGTATCTCCAAGGCCTGGCCGAGCTGGCGGGTTTGCCGTTCGATGTCGGCGACGCGGCCGAGTTGGCGTTGCTGTTCAGCGAGGACGCCGGCCTGTAGGTCAATCAGTTGCTGGTTGCGGTCACGCTCCTGCGCCGCGACGTCAGCACGCTCCCGCTCTGCGGTCACTTGCAGGCTCAAGCGGTCCAGCCGCCATATCATCCCCATCGCAACAAGCGCGACGATCAACCATGGAACCCACCTCATCACGCACCCGCCAGCGCTGCGCGCGCCCATTCGAGACGCGCCACTCGATCCTCAGCACCGTTGCAGCCGCCGTTGATCTTCAGAGTGATCCGCTCGAATCGGCCTTGGTCAGCCAGGTCGTTTAAACCCCGCGACTTCCACCACCACCCCGAGGCGATAGCTGCCCAGGTCCGTTGCTCCAGCAACTCCGGTTGCGCTACCAGTGGCAGCGCCAGGGCGCGGGCGGCTTCGGCGTAGTTGTCGTGGCCGGTGATCATGATCAGGCCGCGTCCCCGGTATCGATACCCATCGCCCGTATCCGGTGAGCCGTTGCCCATCCGGTTTGCGTAGACGCGGTTCGCGATGCGCTCAGGCTGGCGTGCGTACTGCTTTGCCTCTGCCGGCGTGAACCGCTTCGGCCACGTCTTGAGCAGGCCTTCTGCGGAGTGGTTCAGGTTCTCGACCAGACGCTTGAGGCTCTGGCTTTCGTGCCCGACTTGGGCCAGGAACATCGCCACGCGCTCGGGCGTGTTGATCTCGAACCGAGCCATGGCGCCGTTGATGTGGTCAATCCAGATGTCGGCAGTAGCAGCACCGCAGCCGGTAGCACGGTCGAGTTGATCGGCAGTGATCTTCATTCTCCAGACCCTCGACGCGGCAGCCTGATCCCAGCGTAACGGTCGGCCAGGTCGCGGATCTTCTCGACGCCCAGGAAGCCGATCCAGCCACCAATGAAGGTGGCCATGCTCTGCGGCACGCCAAAGAACTCGAAGCCGCTGATGATCGTCAGCGCCAGCCCACCACACAGCGCGCCCTCCAAGAGGGCCTGCCGGCGCGTGCCGCCGCCGTAGATGATCCTGGCCATGGCCATGGCCCACGACAGCAGGGAGGCGTAGATGATCGGCGCATGCTGGCTCAGCCAGGCGAGCAGGGCCGCCCAGGTGTCGGGTTTGTCGGGCATCTTCATCGTCTCAGTTCCCCTCGCCGGGGCAGAAATGAAAAAGCCCAGCGCAAGGGCTGGGCCGGGAATGGGTGCAGGTACGGCCTTTCAAGGGGGCCGCGCGCCCCGCAGCGCACTGCGCCACCTGCAGAAACGAAAAAGCCCAGCTCGAAGGCTGGGCTATTTGTTGCTCGATCCTCAAAACGCGCAAGATCGGCAGGATGAGACAAATACTGATGGAGTGATGACGGCAAGTCAAGCCCTATGCCGCATCCTTGGCCAGCAAGCCCTCCGCGTTAAGAATCTGCTCCGCCGCCACCAGCGCCTCGTCGACCATTTCGTCGAGAACACGATGGATCTTCCTGCGCCATTCACGCCGAGTCGATTCTGGCTTTCCATCGAGATCCCAGGTGTTCATGTCGTAGAACTCATCCGGCAGGACGATCATTCCAGACGATCGAGCCATAAGACGCTTCCGCTTGACCCGCTCCGCCTCCAATGCGGCGCGTACTGCCCGCGCCTGCTTTTCTGGTGATCCATCCACCGGGATTTCGACAGATACGGTTTTCCGCAACGCCGGCTGAACCCCCTTCAGCTTCGGAATCGCCCAGGTCGTTATAGCTTTGTAGAGGAAAAGAGCAGGCGCCGGCGTTGCGACCACCGACCGCAAAAGCGAGATCGCCTGGACTTTCTTTGCCTGATGGGTGCTGTACTTCGCCACCAGAGCGGCCCAGTGACGCGGAATGAGCTGATCATGCAAGCGAGCATGCACCCAGCAATCGATTTGCTGCCTGAGATCAGCGGATACCATTACCCCACCACGACGACCAGACTCGCCGGCCTGATAGAGCTTTTGCCAAGCCTGCTTGCTTGTGTTGTCGATGCAGACCGCTGCCAGCGCCGAAACGACTGCACTTGAAACGCTTTCGTAAATCATCGTCCTCTCCTCCAGCGCGCGTAGCGCCAATGGCTGGTCAATCCCCTCGAAAGTGAGCGCCGCCAGCTCCCTTCCGGTTGTTCTCTTCTCGCGCCAGCATGCTCGCCTGGCGGCGCTGCTCCTCCAGCAGCCGCTTTACCCACATCCGCAGTTGCACCACCGCATCCCGCTGATCGAGCGCCAGCCCCGTCACCCCGTCAACGAAGCCAGCGGCACCGCACGCGTCGCAATCAATGTCGTAGAACACTCCCCGGCGCTGACCGTGGCCATTGCATGCGGGGCACGGAACAAGGTGACGCGGTTTGTTCGTAATATCCGGACCATGCTTCTTCATGCGGCAGTCCTCTTCGCATCCCTGGCTTTGGCTCGGTAGAGGGCCTTGATCGCCTTGATCTCCTCAACCGTCCACTTCCTGGCATCGTGCGGCCCCTCCAGTCGCGCTACAGCCTCAGCGCCGATCTTCGCCACCAGGTTGATCCGGTAGTTCACGACGTCCCCCGACTTGTGGTTGTTGCACGGTGCGCATTGCTTGTGGACGTTGTTCTCGTCGAACCTCAACTCGGGATGGGATCCGACAGAGCGGTAATGACCGGCGTGATACTGCCCATCATGAAAGCGTCCACAACTGATGCAGGGGCGGTCCCAGTCGCGCCAGCGGATGAACTCGTTGAATGCGGCCTGAGCCTCCCTCAAGTGGTCTGCACGGCTCTTCAATTTCTCTTTCCGAACCGCGATCTCGCGCCGCTCGCGTTGCTGAAGGGACTTGCGCTCCTTCTCCTGCTTCTGCCGAGCGATGACGATGCCGCACTCAGGGCTGCACCACGTCTGAAACGACTTCACCGGGACGAAGCGGGCGCGGCACGTCGATACTGCGCACTTCTTCGGCCGGGGCTTCCGTGCCGACAACGTCATGCCACCTCCCGCGCATAGGTGATCTGGTGATGGCGTTCGCAAACACCGCACGCCTCCTTCGCAGTCGCAACCGGGGTACAAATGAATTCACCTTGCACACTGGCCCGGTAGTGAGCCTCGCCGGCCACAAGAAGCTTGCAGACCTTGTAGGGCGGCTGGGTATCGCTAACCATCAGATAGTCGTTGAGTACGCTCCACTTCATGAGCGACCTCCTCCTTTGAGTTGTTTTCGAAGCTGCTCGAGCGCAGCAATTCCAACGGATTGGGTTCGCGCCTTCTGGTGGGTGACCTCTCCCTCCGGAACCTTTCCGAGCGCCTCCCCGCGCGCCAGCTTCTTGATGATCTGTCGGTAGGAGATCTCCAGCGCCGCAAGCCCATCTTTTCTGGCCAGAGCCTGCAGCCGGGTGAATCCAGCGCCAGCGGCAGCCCAATACACTGCGGGGCAACTCCATTTCGCGGCTCCGACCATGGCTGGGTGGGTGTTGGCCAGCGCCTCGCGATATGCGTCATCGAGGGATGGCAGGCCGAAGACCTCAGGAGCCCAGCACCAGGCGCAAAACTGACCAGCAGACGGAACAAGCGGTCTGGCCTGCGCGCTCAACGCTCTTACCCCGGCCTGCAGTTGCTCTCGGCGCGTAACCTGTTGCCGGACGATCTCTGCCAACCACTCAGCCTTCGCGGCACTCTCGACCTCTTCGCTTGGCCAGGAACTTCGCCATCCAGGACAGATCGCCTTGATCCGCAAGAACAACCGGTCAACCTCGCCTCTCGTCTGGGGATCGACCTTCACCGCCGGCTGGGACAAAGGGCGCAGACCCGCGCCCTGATTCACATGCGCCAGCACAGCACCGACCGATTGCGGTTCGAACTGCCTGCGGGTCATAGCTGCACCTGATCAGTCCAATCGGTCGACGGCGCGGAACCGGCTGTTGCCCACTTCGTGCGGTAAGCGCCAGCCTTGGCCAGCAGCAACCCGAACTCATGGCAACTGTCGACCAGGAACTTGTCATCCAGCCCGACGAAGAACGCCGCCACCGCAGGCGCCTCAGCGCCGAGGGCGGCCACCAGTTGCTTCACCTGGGAATTGACCTTGGCGTTTCGAACCGGCTGAACACTCCAGCGCGCCTCGTACGCTGCCCGGTACGCTGCCCACACACTCCGGCAAGCCTCCTGCAGCGCTTCGCCAGCCGCCGGCCCGGAACGGGTCGGCAAAGGTGACGGTTCTCCTGATGGTTCCCTTGTAGGTTCTATTACGGTTCTGGGTGCAGATGCTGCGGGGGTGGGGTGCACATCCTGCGGGGGTGGGGGTGCAGCATCTGCGGGGGTGGGTGCATTTCCTGCACGGGTGCATTTGCTGCTGGGGTGCATTTCCTGCGGGGGTGCATATGCTGCGGGGGTCACCGAGTACATGGTCGACCTGCCCTGGCGCTCCTCGACGCTCACAATCCCTACGGAACGCAGCCACTTGATGGCCTGCTGCACAGCGCGCTTCGACAGGCAGCAACGCGTCGCTATGCTGTCCACCGCCGGCCAGCACACGCCCTGATCGTTGGCCTGATCCGCCAAGCTGATGAGGACCGCCTTCTGCGCTGGACTCATTCCCTGGAGAGGCCAGCAGGCCGACATGATGATCGTGCTCATTGGCGCACCTCCGGCGACACATTTTCTTGATTCGTGATTTCGTGTCGCGACACGCTACCGAGGATCACAGCTTGCCCTCCTCGATCTTCCGCGCCAGCACCGACAGCCCCTTGGCGGTGATGCGTACCTGGCTCGCCGCGCGCTCGTCGCCCTGGTCGTCCCGGCCGAGAACCGTCACCTTGTGCATGACCCATCCGTCTTGGATTCGCGGCTGATAGCCGATCCAGCGAGCTGAGCCGCTCCGGCGGTAGATCCATCGGTTCTGCTGGAGCCAGTCGAAGAGCCGGGAGGGGTTGATCTTGAGGTGCTTCGCAGCGTCGGTGATGCACATCGTTCCTGCTGCACCGCTGAGTCGCTCCAGGGCCTGGACCTTGGGCGCCTGCTCGCTGATGACCAGCCGCAACGCATGGTTCTGCTCGGCCTGATCGGCGGCGAGCCTGAGTGCCTCTGGCAAGGTTGTTGGGATGCTCGGAACCTGGCTGGACTCCAGTTCGTGGAGTCGCCGAATCACCCGGTACCGGAGGGGAACGCTGTATCCAGAGATGAGGGTCTCGGTCAGGTCTCGGTCGAGGTGGAAATTCTCGGTGTACCCGCGGGAGTCGAGGTCTTCCCGGACATGGCTCAAATCTGAGCCATCCTTCCTCAACGCCTCCAGCATCTCCCGAATGTCCCTCAAGACGTTCTTGTGCTTCTTGCCGGTCAAATCCGCAATCTCGCGACTGCTCATCGTCAGGACCGGGCCTTGTTGGATGACTGCAACTTGTGACATATTCGTCTCCGTTGGATGTTCGGCACCGCCTTCCGGTGCCTCCTCAGAAAGCCCGGTTGCCCCCGGGCTTTTTGCTGTCTGCTCTACTGGATGTCTGAACAGGGGTCGCAGCCGACTAAGCAGCGCCAGCCCCTCCCCGTAACATCTGCTACGTGCTATGCCGCACTCCGGCCCCGAGGCCTTGCTGGCGCGTCGTAGAGGTCTGGGCGGAGCTGGTGGCGGGTGATGCGAGCGCCGAAGAAGCGCTCAAGATCACGCGCTAGCGCCGCCCCTGGAGTCCGACCGCAAGCCAGAACCTGTCTGAGGTACGCAACGCTGGTGCTGAGCGCCTTCGCAGCGTCATCACGCTCTTGGATGCTGAGCGACTTCCAGAAGGCCCGAAGCGCTTCTGTATGGGTGCTTTGGGGTGTCTCGACGGCCATAAATGTACCTCCTTGGTACAATCATGGTGAAAAGGGAGTGTACCGTCAAGGTTCTGTACTTTTTAGGTACAGATGATGAAATGGTTAGATGATCGATATCACGACAATCCGCCGCGCGAACGCGCTCACACTGGCCGAAAAGGAAGGCGGCACAGTCGCATTCGCTGCTCGCATAGATCGCGAGCCAACCCAGGTTAGCCGCTTGATTGGCTCGAATCCCACCAAGAACATCGGCAACAGGCTGGCCAGGCACATTGAGGAAAAATTCAATATGCCCCGTGGCTGGCTCGACATTCAGCACACCCAAGAGCAGCAACTGCGGGTGGCTGAACCAACTGCCGAGTATCACTCCGGCGGAAATCTGGAGCCCCTATCAGCGTGGTCAGACGGAGACCCACTCGCGCCGGACGAGGTTGAAATCCCATACTTCGACGAGGTCGAGGTAGCGGCGGGCGGCGGGCGAGTGCCAGACCTCGAATTGGCTAAGCGCAAGATTCGATTCCCGAAGGCAACCCTGCGCGAGGCCGCTGTCGACAAGAGCACCTCCGTCTGCGTGAACGTCACAGGTAACAGCATGGAGCCGCTCATCGCAGACGGCTCAATCATCGGCGTCGACCTCTCAGTCAACACGATCGTCGACGGCGAGATCTACGCCCTGAAGCATGACGACCTGCTGCGGGTGAAATTCGTCTATCGCCTGCCTGGCGGCGGCATCCGGTTGCGCAGCTACAACCGGGATGAGTACCCCGATGAGGAGTACACAAGGGACCAGATGCGTGCCGGCGACATCAGCGTGATCGGGTGGGTGTTCTGGTGGTCCGTCATGAGGCGCAGAAGGCATTAGTGCTCGGGGTGACGCGGCGCCGCCCATGACGCCGCGCGAGCGCTCAAATCAATCCTTGTGGCTGTGTACCATTTTCGTGCAACATCTCGGGTCATGGCAGTGCGCCACCTCTTGACTGTATGAATGCACAGGTATAGGGAATGACCTCAAGGAAAATTGCCGAGGAGGTGCAACTAGTTTATAGTTGCACCAGTCGTATGGATGGATGGCGATCATGAGCCAAATCGACAAGCTGATCGCCAAGCTGACTAAGACACCCCCACCCAAGGACTTTGCGTGGAAGCAGCTTCAGAAGGTCATGAAGCATTTTGGCTACACAGAGCTGGAGGGTGCAGGATCAAGGGTTAAGTTTGTGAATATGGAGACGAAACACAAAGTCTTTCTGCATAAGCGACATCCTGACAGCACGCTAATAGGCCCTCAAATAGAGGACGTTGTCGAATCGTTACATTCACAGGGTTACTTGTAAAATGGCAAAGACACTTGAGTACAAAGGATTTCAAGGGTCAGTGGATTTCGAAGCCGAAACGGACGTGATGTATGGCAAGATCCTCCATATAAATGACTTAGTAACATACGAAGCTGATTCCCCAAAAGAGCTTAGGTTAGCATTTGAAGAGTCAGTAGATGACTATATCGACACGTGCAAGGCGCTTGGTGTCGAGCCAGAAAAACCATTTTCTGGGTCATTCAATATAAGAATCGGTGCTCAGCTACATAAGGATCTAGCTAAGTTTGCGGCTCGAAAGGACAGCTCAATTAATGAAATAATTAAAGAGGCTGTGAACTGCCACATCAATGGCCGGCATAATGAGATACACCACCACCACTATGCTGATAGTGAATTCGAGTACGAGAGTTTCATTTCTGTAAATCGCTCTAATCGCCCACAGCTAAGGGTGGTGAAATGAGCCTGCACAATGTTTTATTGAAGTATGTTTCGATAGCCAACCTATATGGCAAGGCTTTCGATGGAGATGTGGGAGATGAGGCTCCTACGTTTAAGGCGCGATTTGGGTTGACGCTTGACACTGACAAGCTAAACGAAGAGAACGATAATTCCTTCGAAATATCCTTGAGCTTCGAAACATTCTTTTCTAACGATGAATCATTCTTCAAGATAGAGATAGTCGGCCACTTCTCAATAACCGGAGAGGTATCAACTACTGAAGATTGGCTTAAAACTCCTGAGGCAGCCAATATTCTTGGAACCTCTCTGTATCCCTACCTCAGGAATCTTTCAAAGCCTCTTCTCGAAGGCCTTGGAGCTGGCGATGTCGACTTTCCTTGGGGGGCTCCACCATTCATAGATCCAAAAGCCAAGAAAGAACGCCGAAAGGCCGTTAGGAAAAGTTGAGGCAAGGCCCCGCTACTGCGGGGCTTTTCATTTCCGCCCTACCCCTCCAGTTCCTGCCTATCCCACCTCAGCGTCACGGTGCCGTCGTCGTTGAACACCAGGTCGATACCGTCCGTCTCAGCCAGAACCTCCATCACCGCATCCCACGCTTCCGCCGGGTCACTATCCAGCCGGTGAATCGTCACCTTCCCCAGTTCCTGCGCCTTCGGTGAGTTGATCATCGCGGACACTCGCATCCCCAGGCGATCGGTCGGCGTGACCTCGTACGCCTGCTGCTTCTGATTCTTAGCCATAAGCACCTCGTCAACTGTACATAAATACAGTATCTGATCAATCAGAATCCCTATAAGAGCCAGAAAGGTACAACCAAGGTATTGACAATGTACCTTTTCGCTACTAATTTCACCTCACCTCATGTACCTTTTTGGTTCAAGAGGAGGCCACCGAGCCGACCGCTCTTTCGACAATTTGGGAACCCTCTGCTGCGCCAACGTCGCGAGACGCTGGAAGAGGCAAAAGACGCAGCCTGAGCTGGGCCGGACAGTCCAGCCGTGCAAGCCCATGCGTTGCACGCGACGTTGCTCAAGTCACCTGCCAATAGACCAAAGAAGCGAACGCAGGAGTGGGAACGAACCCCGACAAGGAGAAGCGACCGAGATGACACCAATAGGAGGAAACAGCCAATGCAGTACTAAGCCCAGCCGATGTTCGGGTCGGCAATCCGCGCATACGTGCCCCACTCAACGGGCCGCCGGGCTGCACTCAAGCGCGGAGTAACACTGATACCCCATGACCAGCGCTGTATGCCGATTGAAGGCGTTGCGAGGGAAGCCCAAGGCCAAACACATCGAGTCCGAGCTGCTATCGGCAGTGGTGAGGACACACCACCCGCGAGTTGTAGAAGCCCAGTTAGGCGAACGCGGGAGAAAAACCGATTTCTCAGATGCCCTTCGCAAGAGGGGCATCGAAGAAGTCAACACGCCCTGGAGGGCAGAACGCGAAACGCCGTAGGGCAATAGGAGACAGAGATGAAATCGCTCATCTGGAAACTGCGTTACGCCGTGTATTTCTACCGCCGAATTGGTGGCGATTGCTGGAAAGACTGGCGCCTTGCATGGGATGCGGCATGCATTAGCTGGGACGAATCTGATGGACCCGAATACCACCCTCACGACAGCGCTGAAGAAGAGCTGAGCGAGTGGCGCAACTAACCCGCCGCCCTGCCGGTAGCAGGGCATCACCGAATACCAGCCCGGATCAGGGCAAACCAACAACGGAGAATCGCAATGGCGAGCAAGAAGAAGGCTTCGCAGGAGACCGCTTTCGTCTTGAGAACATGCAGCGCTGATCTCACCAGCCACGGCGGGTTTCAGTGGCCCGACAAGATCGGAGCGGTAGTCGAAGCCCCGGACTGGAAGAAGGACAACAAGTGCGGTCACGGCCTGCATGGCTGGCTGTTCGGCCAGGGCGACCATGGTTGCAGTAGCACTGTCGGCGACGCCGATGCGAAGTGGCTGGTGGTTGAGGTGGATCTCTCCGACCTGATCGCCCTGGGCGGCAAGGTGAAGTTTCCTCGCTGCACCATCCGCCATATCGGGGACAGAGCGAGCGCAACCCAATTCCTGATCGCAAACGAACCCCGTGCGGCTGGCGTGGCAGTGATCGGCGCCACCCTACAGGCCGGCGATAAGGAGCTCTGCCAGGTGGGCGCCTATGGCACCGCCACCGCCGGGAACTGGGGCACCGCCACCGCCGGGAACTGGGGCACCGCCACCGCCGGGTACAAGGGCACCGCCACCGCCGGGGACGAGGGCACCGCCACCGCCGGGGACGAGGGCACCGCCACCGCCGGGAACTGGGGCACCGCCACCGCCGGGAACTGGGGCACCGCCACCGCCGGGTACTGGGGCACCGCCACCGCCGGGTACAAGGGCACCGCCACCGCCGGGTACAAGGGCACCGCCACCGCCGGGGACGAGGGCACCGCCACCGCCGGGGAGAAAGGCGAGATCCGCATCCGCTACTGGGACGAAAAGGCCGACCGCTATCGCACCGTCATCGGCTATATCGGCGAAGACGGTCTTGAGCCGAACGTGCCATACAGGCTGAACGCAGATCACAAGTTCGCCCGATCGTGAGCAGCCACCCGCGCCTGCCGGGTTCCCCAACGCAGGCCCGATCCCCTGGAGGTTCGTCACGGCTCCTCCAGGGCTGTATCGGAGAGTGGTCTGAATGCGCAGACAGACGAGAGCGGGATGACGGGGAAACCCTACTGCCAGCGGCCGATGCCGCGGGGTGTCTGTGATAAGTCATCGGCTGCCGGAGATCAGCACCGGCCAGACCACTCCCCCATACATCCACCACGCAATCACAACAGACGGAGGCCTCATGGCGGCCAAATCGTTCAAGCAGATGATCAAGGACGGCGACCTGAAGCGCGCGGATGCGATGAAGGCTCGCCTCGAAGACCTTCACGAAGAACCCGGTTTCAACCTGCGCGCCGAGGGCGAAGACCTCGAGCAGAGCATCGCGGATCTGGCCGACTACCTGCACCAGGGCGGCATCGTTCCTGCCCTCGAAGTGCGACCGCGCGAAGAAGGCGGCATGTGGGTTGTCGACGGGCACCGCCGCCGGCGCGCTTACCTGAAGCTTGACGCCGAGGGCCGGCTGCCACGTGACCCGAACGGCGAGTTCTGGGTGCCCATCGTTGCGTTCGCCGGTAACGACGCTGAGCGCGTGCTCCGCGTGATCACGTCCCAGGAGGGGCGCAAGCTCTCCCCTCTGGAGCTCGCACACGGCTACAAGCGGCTCATTGCGTTCGGGTGGACCGTCGAACAGATCGCCCAAAAGATGGGGCGCACCCGTCAGCACGTCGACCAGGTGTTGGTCGTAGGCAACGCGAATACCGATGTGCAGCAGTTGATCAGCTCCGGCGCGGTAGCGGCCACCACCGCCGCGCGGATCGTCAGGAAGCACGGCGAGAAGGCCGGGCAGGTGCTCGGCCAGCAGCTCGCGAAGGTGATCGCAGCGGGAGGGACAAAGGTCACCCCCAGAGCGGTAGCCGAGCCGACCGTGCCGCGCGCCATTCTCGATGATCTGCTGAAGGTCACTACCGATATCGTCGATGCCTTCCCTACGGCACTCCGCGCAGGCCTGGCCGAAGGCCCGGAATCGATCACCCTCACCACTCGCTCGGCATGGGTAGAGCGGTTGATGGATCTCGTCGCTCAGGCGAAAGAGTCCCTCCAGGGGTAAGCCATGTTCATCCTTCCATTCCTCATCGGCCTGGTGCTTCACGACCAGCGGCCCGAACCGCTGCGCGCGCTCGATAGCGCCAGCGCCGATCCTGACCTGGGCGCCTCGGCGCCAGCAGGCCGAGAACGATGTACCCGCGGGGCATCCGGAGTTCGGGCTCCAGGCGTCCCGCCCAAAATGCTTCAAACCATAAGGCGGTTTGTAAGTAGAGGCGGGGCGGTGGGCGCCCCGCTTCACCCCTCTCTCGACTTCATGCGCGAGCACTCCACGCAATGCCGAGTGCTGACCCATGCAGCCAAGGAATCAACCATGCACGCAACCATCAACTGCGGCGGATGGATCGGCCGCCAGGGCCTAGGCCTGGCTCCCCGCGAACTCGAAGCTACCGCCTGGAGCGCCAGCGAACTGACCGCAAAGGAAGTCGCGCGGCGCATGGGTATCGCCCCTGGGACTGTCGAGAAACGTCTCGACGACGCGAAATTCAAGATGGGCGTGCGCAGCGTGCGCGGGCTCGTCCTCGAAGCCTTCCGCCGCGGAATCATCTCGCCGGCCGTCTTCGTGCTCGCATTCCTCGTCGCCGGCCACCCGCTGATCGATGACGACCACATGAACAGGACCCGCAGGCCGAGCAACGAGCGACGACTCACCGAAGCCCGCACCATTCGCCGGATCGAAGAAATCACCATCAACGCGTAGGAGAACCATCATGCTCAAGCACCAGGAACAAACCGAAGTTCTCACCGGCCTGCTCTCCCAGACCGCCCTCGCCCGCATGGCGTTCGCTCAGCGGATCATGGCTCCTGCGGTGGCGGAACCCTACCAGGTCGTGCCTCAGGGGCGCGGTTTCTTCCACATCGTCGAAACGGCCACCGGCAAGGTGCGCGGATTCCGCCGGAGCCACAACGAGGCATGCGCATACGCAGAGCGCATGAAGCGCCAGCAGGCCGCCAAGTGACCAGGCGCCGAGCAATTCGAACCGGCGGCATCGGTGCTGCCCTGGGCTTCATCGTGCTGGTGTTCACGCTCCCAGCAGCGGTTCGGCAACAGCCACCCAGGACGCCGCCGTCCGCCGCCGCGCCAGCAGTTCAAGAGGCGAAGCCTCGAACGGTCTCCTACCGCTCAAGCGCCAGCCGCCAACACTCCTACATCTTCTGACCGGAGATACCCCATGGAACTACTCGCCAGGGCAAAGGCCCACTACCTCGCCGCCGTGTCGCTGTTCATGGCGCATAACGATGTCCGCTACTACCTCAACGGCATCAGTATCGAACCGGCGTCTCAGGGAGGCGTTCTACTGATCGCAACGAACGGCCACCACATCGGAGTCATGCACGACCCTGACGGTTGGGCTAGCAATAAGATCATCATCAGCCCGAGCAAGGCGCTGGTCGCTGGCCTGAAGAAACGCAACGCTGGCACGGCGTTCATCTACGAACGCGCAGGGGTGATCTCCGATTCCGACTGGCCCGCTCCCGATGACGTGAAACAGTTCGCGCCGTTCGATCCTGGCACTCTGATCAGCGCGCAGCTCGAACTGGTGGACGCCAAGTATCCGGACTGGCGGCGACCGATTCCGCTCGGGGGGATGGGGTCACCGATCACCGCGGTAGATCCTGCGTACTTGGGAACGTTCGAGAAGGTCGTGAAGATATTCAGCCGGGGTAGCGCACCGAACCTCGTACTGCGACAGGCCGATCCGAACTCTCTGATCCGCTGCACATTCCCTGGCCATGAGCACCTGAAGAACTTCTTCGCCGGGGTGATGCCGCGCGGCGCCGATCACGAAGAACGATACGACGGCCTGCCAGACTTCCTGGGGCTCAAGGCGAAGAAGGTGGCCTGATGGCCAAGACCAACGCCCAGCGCCAGCGGGAGAAGCGCCAGCGCCAGCGAGAGGCCGGCATACCCGAGCGCAAGCTGCCCTCCCCGCCGGCGATCGACGCCGCGTTCGAGCGCCTGCAGGCGGTCGGCGATTTCGAGGACTGGCGAGAAGCGTTCTCGACGCTTCTACTCAACGCCTCAGCCCTGCCAGATGCCGATCTCCTGCCTCTTCTCGTCGTGTCGCGACACGAATACACGCCAAGCGAAAACGTGTCGCGACAACTGCTCGCCGCAGGACTCTCCGTAGCCGACGACGAACAGTAACCCACCACCAGATCACCGACGCTAGCCACCCTCGGCCGGCGCGGCTCTACTCGTCCTGAGGATTACCACATGAGCACTTTTGCCGTGTTCAGCATGACGCGAGACGTAGCGCTCGCCATGGCCAAGAAAGAAGTGAAGTCAGTACGCAAGACCCCACTCGGGGATGAGCAAGTTCCGATGAGCGAATGGCTCGCTGCAGTCGAGCGGAAGGCCGACACAATCATGACCGGAACCAAGGTCGTCCAATTGAGCCAGCTCTTGGATACGCCGGACTTCTGCCTCCAGTTCATCGAGCTCGCGCGCAAGACCCTGGAATGCCGAGACATGCAGATCCGCGCCAAGGTTCAGCTTTGGAATGAAGACGGCACGCCAGTTCTGACCAAGAAGCGAAAGCACAAGGTCGAGTGGCAGCAGTTCGGCCACCAACCAGGGAGGGCCGCAGCGTGATGCACCGCGTCTACTTGTCCGGCCCCATGACCGGCATCGCCGATTTCAACTACCCCGCGTTCAACGCCGAGGAGAAGCGGATCCGCGCCCTCGGCTATATCGTCGAGAACCCAGCGGTCAACATGATCTACCGCGGATCGCCGTGGGAGGCATTCATGCGCGACGGGATCAAGCGGCTGATGGACTGCGACATCCTGGCCCTGCTTCCAGGGTGGGAGCGGTCCCGCGGCGCGAACATCGAGCGCAACCTCGCTATCACACTCGGCATGCACGTCGTCGACGCCGAGGCGCTCCCTGAGCCCGACTTCGTCTGCAAGTGCCGCGCAATCCAATTCACCTGCTGCGGCATTCCGAGCGACAACGATCCGTTCGTGTGCCGTCGCCTGGCCGGAATGCCGGCATACCTCTCCCCGGAGGATCAACTGGCAATCGCACGTAAAGCCCTCGAGCAGATCGCAGCGCTCACCGACGTCTCTACTGGCGGCATCGGGATGGACGTGCTCCAGATCGCCAAGCAAGCCCTTTCCAACTGATCAGCGCCAGCAGGCGAGAGGTATTCCCTATGTCCGCAGAAAAGCCGCGGGAGCGGCCAATCCTGTTCAACGACCAGATGGTCCGCGCCATCCTTGAGGGCCGGAAGACTGCGACACGACGCATCGCAAAGCCTGTCAAGCATCCTGATCTAGGAAACATCTACGCTCCGGGCGCCTTGGTGCTGGAGCGCGAGCCGCAGCATGTTATCGACAGGGCCTGTCCTTACGGCCAGCCAGGCGACCGGCTGTGGGTGCGGGAAGCATGGCAAGGGCCGCTGATTTCCGATGAGGAGCAGGCCGCCAACCAGTCATGGTGGAAGGACATGACGAAGTTCCAGAACCCAGGGCACTGCGCCTATCGCGCCAGCGGCGACGACAACGAATACGTCGATCCAGACGGCTACTTCCACTGCAAATGGAAGACAAGTATCCACATGCCCCGCTGGGCCTCCCGCATCCTGCTGGAGATCACCGCCGTTCGCGTAGAACGCCTGCAGGACATCAGTGAGGAGCAGGCACGGGCCGAGGGATATCCCGCCGAGCGCGAATGCGAAACCGGCAGTAGTGGCTTGGATGCCTGGCTCTGGTTCCGATCCCTTTGGGGAGAGATCAACGGTCCAGAGGCTTTCACCGCCAATCCCTGGGTCTGGGTCATCGAGTTCAAGCGGGTGACGCCGTGAACCGCCCCATCTACTGCCGCACAACAGGACAGCGCATCGGGCAATGCAACTGCATCCGGTGCCGGCCTCCCGAGGAAACGCCATGCACACCCTCAACCTGACCGCCATGTTCATCGACGGCGAGGATGGCCAGCGCCTGGCCGAGGTCAACGGCCTCCCGCGCCTCTGCGCCCTGCTCTCATCCGCTCAACTGCGACAGCTCGCGCGACAACTGAACGAGATCGCAAACGACGCAGACCAGGACGCAACTGGTTTGCACACCTACGCAGCGCCACCGTACGGAGCCTGCCCATCATGCCATTCGACGAAAGCCCCGCAGTCCGCCGCATAAACGCCCTCTGCTCTCCCGCGCCAGCACGCTACCTGCACATTCCCACCGGCATTCACTGGGTCGTCATCGACAGCCTGGGCAATGTCCTGCAACTCGAAAACATCGAGCGCCGGCGCCGACTGATAACTGTTTCTGACCTCGAAACCGAGGCCTGGAGAAAGCTCCCATGAACAAAGCAAATGAATGCACCTGCCCTTCTGGCGACGGCTCCCTCGTCCATCCGTGCCCGGCACATCCTGCGGTAGAGCAGGTAGGCGGGGATGAGCGTGCAGTTGATGGAAAGCCCCGTGCCACCAAATGCCCTGATTGCGGCGAAGGCGATCTGATGCCCGGCGACCTTTGCGCCTGCGGATATGAAACCGATCCGTCAGCCGGTTACGCATGTTCCGAATGTGACGGCTCAGGCGACGGTTATGTCGGAGAAGTCTGCCGCGAATGCGACGGCAGTGGCTGGTTCGTAACCCCGGAGCAGGCCCGCGCCGCCCTGGCGCAACTCTCTGGCGAGGTTGTTGTCACCGAGAACGAATCCGGCGCCATCGTATCGGTAACCCGCCAGGATAAAGAGGGGCGCGTCCTTAGCGTAATCGCTGAATCGGCAACCCTCACGGCGCAGGCCGAGCAGGCAGAGGCGGAGCGGCCGGAGGGGCCAACCGAGGACGAGCTTGAAGCAGCCGGGCTCGGCTACCCGCTGCACAAGGAAGAAGCGGTAAAGCTCTGGTATTCCGGGTTCCGCTCCGAGGTGATCACCGTTCTGGAGGCGTGGGAAGCCATCGGCCACGACATCGGTATGAACCCGGACAAAGGCGAACTGCTGGATTCGCTGCGCTACATGCTGGAAAAGTGCGAGGCACATGACGCCGCCCTGGCCGAAGTCGCAGGACTTAGGTCATTGCTGAATTCGCTTCTTTGTTATGTAGAACGCGACATTGATAGGATGCGCAGCGACCGCGACAAGTCAGACAACAAAGAAATTTATGACCGGTCCATTTCTCTCGCAATGGAGAGGCTGAAAGCTGCGCAGAATGCAGTCTTCACCACTGAACCAGGGTGTGACACTGCCGTGGAACTGGCTGCACAAACCACCCAGGCTCAGCACAGCGTGCCGGTAGCGCGAGAGCAGTTGGAGCGGCTGGTTCGAATTCTCGACGCCCACAACTACGCAAAAGATGCTGAAGCACTAATGGCTCTGCTCGCCGCCGCGCCCGCCCAGGCTCAGCACAGCGTGCCGGAGGGGTGGATGCTCGTCGAGTGCGGAATCTGGACGCAGGAACAGGTGGACGAGATGCAGAAGACGGTGGCTCGATTCCGCAATTCAGAATTCGTCGACAACCGTGCGCTAGCGATGGCTGTTGCTGACGCAGGACAGTGCAAGGCTCCAGAGATATCGCTGGCCGAGCTACTCGCCGCCGCGCCCGGCAACTCGGCTCAGCACAGCGTGCCGGAGGGCTGGAAGCTGGTTCCGATTGAGCCGCTTCTCAACATGATGAGCGACAAGGACCACGACACCCGAATTACGGCTGAGCGCCAACTGCTTTCCATACTCGCCGCCGCGCCCGGCAAGGAGGGGGCGTGATGCAACTGTTACGCGACGAACTTCGGACGGCCCGGAAGCACTATCAGTGTGATGCCTATTACTGGTTCGACCGTGCCGGCTTCGGAAGGCAAGACGTTGGTGCGGATGACTGGCTAATCGTTGAGGCCGTTCGATCCGACCGAGGGAAGATCCTTCCGGGAAAAAAGTACATCTATCAGGTGAGTGTCGATGGTGGGGAGTTCTGGATTTTCCGCGCCCGCCCGGAAATGGATGCCATCTGCCGCAAGTACGACCTGTATCCGGAGGACTGAACCATGAGTGAGGTGAAGCGGTACATCATTGGCCGAAACGGCCTGCCTGAGCTCCATGATTCCGGTGAATATGTTGCGACGAGCGACTACGACGCCCTCGCCGCCGAGGCCCAGGCGCTAAGGGAGGAAGTCGCAGAGTACGAGGCTCTCTGCAACCGTCAGGCCGAGTTGCTGAGCCAGTCCATTGTCGCCATTCGAGGGCCAGAGCCTGAACTCACGCGCTGGGGATATGCCGACTTACCACTACGTGTAAAGACGATTGTTGAGGAAGTCGCAGCACTGCGCGCAAGGGTGGCTGTTGTGCCTGATGCGAGCACGGTGTACGCGGCGCTCGATGCTCGTGAGCGGTTATTCACAAGTCCTGAGAACATTCAGGTAGCGCTGGAAGCTCAATCGCGCCTCAACGGCCTGACGGTCAGCGAGGGGCTGTTGCGGCGGATCGTAACTCCGGCACTTACCAGTTCGGATGCGCACGACCGCATTGGCGCACTTGAAGAGTTGCGCGCCCTGCTGAGCGAGCAGGATGGAGGGAAGCCATGAGCATGGAGTTCATTCGAATGGCCTACAACGTTCCCTGCAAGCGAGGCGGAAAGGTCATCTACCGAGGTCGCGGCACCGAGGAGCACGGGACGATAACAAGCGCAAAGGGCGCCCACCTCATGATCAAGCTAGACGGCGAAAGCAGGCCAAGGAGGTTCCACCCGACCTGGGCGCTTCAGTACCTTCCGGAGCAGGCATAGCCACCCATCGCCATCCACTGTACGCATATACAGCAATTCGGATAATGGGCTACCCACTACCCGGATTGAATATGCGCACGAAACCCTTCCGCCCGCCGCGCCGGCATGAGATCGCCGGCCTCCGCTACTACCGCACCGCGTCAGCTTACAACTGGCTCGGCGTAGCGATGGCACATCCGACTCGCGCAATCCAGTTGCTGCTCGAACAGTGTGAGCAAGACGTGCTTTCGCCGATGTTCGAGATTGAGATCGACGCGATCCTGCGTCAGGCCGATGAGTACGCAAAGACCGGCCAGGTGCTCGAGCGCGAGCAACTGCGCGAAATGCTCATGCACCTGATCTCGAAGGCCGCGGGCGACTGATCCGAAACCACCATGAAGAAAGCTCTCTCCCGCACGGCGGCAGTAGCCGTCATTGGCGCCAGCCTGATCGCGCTACACGCAGTGATCGAGCTAGCGCCAGCATTCGCAGCCCTGCAATGGGGCTGCTCGTTCTAACCGCACGGTAGCCGAATAGGCTGCCAGTCCCCGAAAACCATTTTCCCGACCAGCGCCAGCAGGACGGGGAGGTATTGCCCATGATCAGGTTTTTGACCGCAGAAGAAGTGGCGGAGTTGACTGGATTTGTTCGGCCGGCAGCCCAGAAGCGCTGGCTATCCGAGAACGACTTTTCGTTCGTAGAAGGAGGCGATGGTCGACCGAAAGTCTTGGAGGAGGTTGTGCTAAGTCGCCTCGGCGCAAGACAGGCCAAGAAAGAGAAAGGGCCGCGACTGCGGTTGACGGGGTAGGAGATAGAGATGCGTCCGAGGAAGAAGGATAGACACCTTCCGATGTGCATGTTTCAGCGAGGGCCATCCTTTTATTTCGTGAGGGATGGGAAGTGGACGAATCTTGGGAGGGACTATCGCGCCGCTCTTCTTGAGTACGCGAAGCTCACCGGGGGCGCCAGCAAGGATGGGATGATCGACCTGATCGACAGGGTGATGGACCACATTGCGCCGTATCGTTCAGCGAACACGATTACCCAATATCGGGCTGTAGCTGAACGGTTGAAGGGCATGTTCGCCGAGTTCCAGCCAAGGGAAGTCCTACCGAAGCATGTTGCTCAGGTAAAGACACATATGGCGTCGACACCGAACATGGCGAACAGGACTCTCACCGTTCTCCGTGTTGTGTTCGCGCAGGCTCTTGAGTGGGGGGAAGTGGACTCGAATCCTTGCATTGGGATCAAGCCTCACTCTGAGAAGAAGCGCGGCCGCTACCTCAACGACAAGGAGCTGCTATCCATTCTCGACAACTGCAGCGAGTACATGCGGTGCATCTTCGAACTTGCCTACCTCACCGGTCAGCGGATCGGTGATGTTCTGTCGATCAAGCTCGATGACGTGAGCGATGACGGAATCGCATTTCAGCAGCAGAAGACGGGATCGAAGGTGCTCATATCGATGACCCCGGACCTAGATGCCGTGGTGCAAAGAGCGAAAGCACTACCGCGCCCTGCCGATGCGAAGAACCTCATCTGCAACAGGAAGGGGAAGCAGGTGGACTATGCGACAACGAGAGACGCATGGAAGAGGGCTCGAGAGGCGGCGGGCGTCACCGATGCGCGGATCCATGACCTTCGCGCGAAGGCCCTGACTGATGCGAAGAAACAAGGGAAGGATGCCAGGAAGCTTGGCGGGCACACCGACCCCCGCATGACAGATCGGTATATAAGGCAGAGGGAGCATGAGGTGGCAGAGCCGCCGACAATGCCGAGGAAATCAGGGTAGTATTGGAAGAATTTCAATACTCCAAAACGCGCGCCCTCATGGCGCGCCGTAAGCCATTGATGAATAAGCCAAATACCGATCTCGCACAACACACTCCAATGATGCAGCAGTACTTCAAACTGAAGCATCAGCACCCCGACCAATTGATGTTCTATCGCATGGGCGACTTCTACGAGCTGTTCTACGAGGACGCGAAGAAGGCCGCCAAGCTGCTCGACATCACCCTGACCGCGCGCGGCCAGTCCGGCGGCAAGGCGATCCCGATGGCAGGCATTCCCTTCCATTCGGCGGAGGGCTACCTGGCCAAGCTGGTCAAGCTCGGCGAGTCGGTGGCGATCTGCGAGCAGATCGGCGACCCGGCCACCAGCAAGGGGCCGGTGGAGCGCCAGGTGGTGCGGATCATCACCCCCGGCACGGTGAGCGACGAGGCGCTGCTCGACGAACGCCGCGACAACCTGCTGGCGGCAATCCTCGGCGACGAGCGCCTGTTCGGCCTCGCCGTGCTGGACATCACCAGCGGCCGCTTCAGCGTCCAGGAGATAAAAGGCTGGGAAACCCTGCTGGCCGAACTGGAGCGCCTCAACCCGGCCGAGCTGCTGATTCCCGACGACTGGCCACAGGGCCTGCCGGCGGAGAAGCGCCGCGGCGTACGTCGCCGCGCGCCGTGGGACTTCGATCGCGACTCGGCGCACAAGAGCCTCTGCCAGCAATTCGGCACCCAGGACCTGAAAGGCTTCGGCTGCCAGAACCTGACCCTGGCCATCGGCGCCGCCGGCTGCCTGCTCGCCTACGCCAAGGAAACCCAGCGTACCGCCCTGCCGCACCTGCGCAGCCTGCGCCACGACCGCCTCGATGACACGGTGATCCTCGACGGCGCCAGCCGCCGCAACCTGGAGCTGGATATCAACCTCAGCGGTGGCCGCGAGAACACCCTGCAATCGGTGGTCGACCGCTGCCAGACCGCCATGGCCAGCCGCCTGATGAGCCGCTGGCTGAACCGTCCGCTGCGTGACCGCGCGGTGCTGGAAGCCCGCCAGGAGTCCATCGCCTGCCTGCTGGAACGCTATCGCTTCGAGAACCTGCAACCGCAGCTCAAGGAAATCGGCGACCTCGAACGTATCCTCGCCCGCATCGGCCTGCGCAACGCCCGCCCTCGCGACCTGGCGCGCCTGCGCGACGCGCTGGCGGCGTTGCCGGACCTGCAGAACGCCATGACCGAACTGGAAGCGCCGCACCTGCAGGCGCTGGCCACCACCATCGGCACCTATCCCGAACTCGCCGAACTGCTGGCCAAGGCGATCATCGACAACCCGCCGGCGGTGATCCGCGACGGTGGCGTGATCAAGACCGGCTATGACGCCGAGCTGGACGAGCTGCAGGCGCTGAGCGAAAACGCCGGGCAATTCCTGATGGACCTGGAAGCGCGCGAGAAGGCCCGCACCGGCCTGCCCAACCTGAAGGTCGGCTACAACCGCATCCATGGCTACTTCATCGAGCTGCCACGGGTGCAGGCCGAACAGGCGCCGGCCGACTACATCCGCCGGCAGACCCTGAAAGGCGCCGAGCGCTTCATCACGCCGGAACTGAAGGCCTTCGAGGACAAGGCGCTGTCGGCCCAGAGCCGCGCCCTGGCCCGCGAGAAGGCACTCTACGAAGAGCTGCTGGAACGTCTGATCGGCCACCTCGCTCCGCTCCAGGACAGCGCCTCGGCGCTGGCGGAGCTGGACGTGCTGGCGAACCTCGCCGAACGCGCGCTGAACCTCGACCTGAATCGCCCGCGGTTCGTCGAACACACCTGCCTGCACATCGAGCAGGGCCGCCATCCGGTGGTCGAGCAGGTGCTGGAGACGCCGTTCGTGGCCAACGACCTGGCGCTGGATGCCGACACCCGGATGCTGGTGATCACCGGTCCGAACATGGGCGGTAAATCCACCTACATGCGGCAAACCGCGCTGATCGTGCTGCTTGCGCATATCGGCAGCTTCGTTCCGGCTGCGCGCTGCGAGCTGTCCCTGGTGGACCGCATCTTCACCCGCATCGGCTCGTCCGACGACCTTGCCGGCGGCCGCTCGACCTTCATGGTGGAGATGAGCGAAACCGCCAACATCCTGCACAACGCCACTGACAAGAGCCTGGTGCTGATGGATGAGGTCGGCCGCGGCACCAGCACCTTCGACGGCCTGTCGCTGGCCTGGGCAGCGGCCGAGGACCTGGCCCGGACTCGCGCCTTCACCCTGTTCGCCACCCACTACTTCGAGCTGACCGTACTGCCGGAAAGCCAGCCCGCGGTAGCCAACGTGCACCTGAACGCGACCGAGCACAATGAACGCATCGTGTTCCTGCACCATGTACTGCCGGGACCGGCGAGCCAGAGCTACGGCCTCGCGGTGGCCCAGTTGGCCGGCGTGCCGACTCCGGTAATCCAGCGCGCCCGCGAACACCTCAAGCGCCTGGAAACCACCAGCCTGCCGCACGAGATGCCGAGCCAGCAGAGCGGCAAGCCCGCCTCGCCGATGCAGAGCGACCTGTTCGCCAGCCTGCCGCACCCGGTGATCGATGAATTGTCGAGGATCAATCCCGACGATATCAGCCCGCGGCAAGCTCTCGATCTGTTATATGCATGGAAGATGCGGGTCTGACGGACTACCGCACAAGCTGCTAGAATCGCGCGCGCTTAGCCGCCCGCCTGAGGAGAGAACTAGAAAATGACCTTCGTCGTCACCGACAACTGCATCAAGTGCAAATACACCGACTGCGTGGAAGTCTGCCCGGTAGACTGCTTCTACGAAGGACCCAACTTCCTGGTCATCCATCCGGACGAGTGCATCGACTGCGCCCTGTGCGAGCCCGAATGTCCGGCCCAGGCGATTTTCTCCGAAGACGAAGTGCCGGAGAACATGCAGGAATTCATCGAGCTGAACAGCGAGCTGGCGGAAGTCTGGCCGAACATCACCGAGAAGAAGGATGCCCTGCCCGACGCTGAGGAATGGGACGGCGTCGCCGGCAAGCTCCAGCATCTGGAGCGCTGATACGCCAAGGCCCGCAAACAGCGGGCCTTTTCTTTGGCGACGAGTAAAACGGCAGGCAAAAAAAGGGGCGGGGTATTACCCCGCCCACTCTTCAGTCCCTCGTCATCGTCCTGATGAATCGCCTCCCTGGCGACGTCCCTTCCCCGATCCTTCGGGGTTGCGTGTTCCCTGTACGCAGGAGTGATATTAGCGATTCCCTGTGCTCCCGCAACCTGCCAGAAAACCCAGCGAAGCTTCTTCGGCAGTCATTTTATAAAAATATATTCCTTTATTTTCAATAAGTTACTTAAATTCACCGAGCGTTTTTGGCAAACCTCCCGGACATTTATCTACTTAGGCTCACACGCCGTGTAAGTTAATGCTTACAAGAGCAGACACAAAAAACCCGGCGAACGCCGGGTCTTCAGTGGGTCTAAGGTTTTCCGTCACTGGAACAGCGCGTCACTCGACAGGCCGTTCTTCTCCAGGATCTCCCGCAGGCGCTTCAGCGCCTCGACCTGGATCTGACGAACCCGCTCGCGGGTCAGGCCGATTTCCTGACCGACCTCTTCCAGCGTGCTGCTTTCGTGCCCGCGCAAGCCGAAGCGGCGAATCACCACCTCACGCTGCTTGTCGGTGAGTTCCGTCAGCCACTGGTCGATGCTTTCGCTGAGATCGTCATCCTGCAGCAGCTCGCACGGATCGGTGGGGCGATCGTCGGTGAGCGTATCCAGCAGGGTCTTGTCCGAGTCCGGACCAAGAGAGACGTCTACCGAAGTCACCCGTTCGTTCAGGCCGAGCATGCGCTTGACCTCGGCGACCGGCTTCTCCAGCAGGTTGGCGATTTCTTCGGGTGAAGGTTCGTGGTCGAGCTTGTGGGTCAGTTCCCGCGCCGCACGCAGGTAGACGTTGAGCTCCTTGACCACATGGATCGGCAAGCGAATGGTCCGGGTCTGGTTCATGATGGCCCGTTCGATGGTCTGGCGGATCCACCAGGTGGCGTAGGTCGAGAACCGGAATCCGCGCTCCGGATCGAACTTCTCCACGGCGCGGATCAGGCCTAGGTTGCCTTCCTCGATCAGGTCGAGCAGGGACAGTCCGCGATTGACATAGCGCCGGGCGATCTTCACCACCAACCGCAGGTTGCTCTCGATCATCCGCTTCCGACCAGCGGGATCGCCCTTCTGCGCCAGACGAGCGAAGTGGACTTCCTCTTCGGGCGTCAACAGGGGCGAGAAACCGATTTCGTTGAGATACAGCTGCGTTGCGTCCAACGCGCGCGTGTAGTCGATGTGCTTGTGTTGTTTGGAAGAGAAGGAAGTGGTGGCTTTTGGAGTTGCCCGGGGAGAAGGCTGCTCGTCGGCAGACGACTCGTCCAGCATGATGCCGGGCTCCAGGAGGAGCACTTCATCATCGTGGTCAAACTCCGGCCCTTCTTTTTTGAGTGCCATGTCGTTATCCCTTGCATGAGTTCGACTCAAGCCCGGGCGATTCCTTTCCCGCTGGACACGCCCGGACCCGCTCACCTACATGATGTGGGCGGGCGAACTCCCGGTCAGCGACGTGGCAAATATTGCAGTGGATCGACAGGCTTACCCTGGCGGCGAATCTCGAAGTGCAGCTTCACCCGATCGGTTCCTGTGGAGCCCATCTCGGCAATCGATTGCCCTACCTTGACCTGTTGCCCTTCCCGCACCAGCAGCCTGCGGTTGTGACCGTAGGCACTCACGTAGGTCTCGTTGTGTTTGATGATGACCAACTCGCCGTAGCCCCGCAAACCACTACCGGCGTATACAACGGTCCCACCAGACGCAGCCAGGACAGGCTGGCCCAATTGACCGGCTATATCAATCCCTTTATTCAAACTTCCGTTTGAGGCAAAACGGCCGATCAGACTACCGCTCGCAGGCCATGCCCAACCGCCCACCGCAGGCCCCGCAACGACGGGAGTCGCGCCGCTGCTGGGTGGGGTCGTGGTCGAGGCCGGAGCCGGTGCGGGCTTGGCAGGTACCGACGTACTAACAGCGGGTGGAACCGGGGCAGGCTTGGTCGCCACGGGCGGAGCGACGACCGGCGTGTTTTTCGCGACGGACGGTTGCGCCGGTGCCCGCCCACCAAATTGGATAGCTTGACCGACCTGGATGGTATAGGGCGGCGCGATGCCATTGCGCGCGGCCAGGGCTTTCCAGTCCCAGCCGAAGCGGAAGGCAATGGAATACAGGGTGTCGCCGCGGCGCACGATGTACTGCCCGCTGGTGACCGGCGTACGCCGCGCAGCGGCAGGCGCGGAACCGTTGCGATCGACGACCTTGACCCCGCCGGGAGGCGACGACGAACAGGCGGCGAGAAGGGAACAGACGACGGCCCCGAGCAACAGGTGGCAGCCACCGTAGAGCCGAGTCCATTGCCGCAGGGTCGCTGCTAGCCTCAATCCTTCCCCCTTATCCATCTTCTTCGCTTTCGTTCAATCGGGCCGGCGACGCCGGCCGCCGGCTCAGGCGATCGGGCCGTTGAGCAGCGGGACGAAACGTACCGAGTCGAGTACCTGGCGGCTGAACCCGTCCTCGGTGCGGACGATCAGCATCAGTTGCTGGACCTCGCCGCCACCGACCGGGATCACCAGACGGCCCCCCGGCGCCAACTGGTCCAGCAACGACTGCGGGACTTCCGTGGCCGCCGCGGTGACGATGATTCCATTGTAGGGAGCCAACGCCGACCAGCCCTCCCAGCCATCGCCCCAACGAAAGACAACATTACGCAGGTTTAGCTCCGCAAGACGCTCCTTGGCCTTGTCCTGCAACGCCTGGATCCGCTCGACGGAGAAGACCCGCTCGACCAGTTGGGCCAGCACCGCGGTCTGGTAGCCGGACCCGGTACCGATCTCCATGACCTTGTCCAGCGGGCCGGCCGCCAGCAGCAACTCGGTCATCCGCGCCACCATGAACGGCTGGGAAATGGTCTGGTTGTGGCCGATCGGCAGGGCAGTGTCTTCGTAGGCGCGATGCGAGAGCGCCTCGTCGACGAACAGATGACGCGGCGTGCGGCGGATCACCTCGAGCACGTGGGCGTTGGACAGACCTTCTTCGTACAGGCGCTGGATCAGGCGCTCTCGGGTACGCTGGGAGGTCATGCCGATACCCCGGCGATGCAGATCTTCGGACATCACGTCAGTCCTCCCAGCCACTCGTCGAGGCCGCCGAAGGCTTCGTGGAAGGTACGGTCCAGCTGCAACGGAGTGATCGACACGTAGCCTTGCATGACCGCGTGGAAATCCGTCCCCGGCCCGCCATCCTCGGCATCGCCGGCCGCGGCGATCCAGTAGCCTTCCTTGCCGCGCGGATTGACCACCTTCACCGGTGCGGCGGCACGGGCGCGGTGCCCGAGGCGGGTCAGCTGGATACCGCGTACGCGATCCAGCGGCAGGTTCGGGATATTGACGTTGAGCACGGTACGCGGCGGCACGGCCAGGCGCTCGTGGGCGGAGACCAGCAGGCGGGCGAAGTGCATGGCGGTGGGCAGGTTGTCCGTCAACCGCGAGACCAGCGAGAAGGCGAAGGCCGGCCCCTTCAGGAAGCGCCCTTCGATGGCCGCCGCCACGGTACCGGAATAGAGGACGTCATCGCCGAGGTTGGCGCCCAGGTTGATACCCGAGACCACCATGTCCGGCAATTCCTCCAGCAAGCCGTTCAGGCCCAGGTGCACGCAGTCGGTCGGCGTGCCGTTGAGGCTGATGAATCCGTTGTCCAGGCGCTGCGGGTGCAGCGGGCGGTCCAGCGTCAGGGAACTGCTGGCGCCGCTCTTGTCCTGGTCGGGGGCGATCACTACGCAATCGGCATGATCCGCCAGCGCGTCGTAAAGCGCGGCGATACCGGGTGCGGTCACCCCGTCGTCGTTGGCAATCAGTATGCGCATGGGTTTTCCGTCTGCCCTGTCGGTACCAGGTCGAGGATTTCACGCACCACTACGGTGGCGAAACAACCGGCCGGCAGGACGAATTCCAGTTGCAGAACATCAGGTTCGGGATAATGCCACGCCAGCCCCTGGATGGGGAGCCGCAGGATGCGCCGTTCGTGCGCCATGCCCGCCTTCGCCAGCCAGCGGCAGAGCGCCGGCTCGCTCCCGGCCAGGGCCAGCTCGCGGTCGAGGACGCCGGCGCCGCTCGGCGGATCGCCCTCGCCCCAGAGCGGTCCGGTGGGGTGCAGGTCGAGGGCGGCCAGACGGGCATCGCGGCATTCTTCCTCGCCAGCGAGGAAAAAGCTGCGGCTGTCGGTGAAGGCCAGCAGGTCGCCAACCGCTGCCCGGTTCCAGCTACCCTCCGCGACCCGCTCGGCGAGCAGGCGGTTGAACAGGTAGCTGCGCCCGGCGGAAAGGAAGCGCGAACGCAGGTTGCGGTTCGCCGGCAGCAGGTCCTGTTCCGCGCAACTGCGCGCGTCGACCAGGTTGCCGCCGCCGTGGCCGAAGCGTTGCAGGCCGAAATAGTTGGGCACGCCGTCCGCGGCGATACGTTCCAAGCGCGCGTCGAGAAGGGCACGCTCCGCCCGCAGCCCGGTCAGACGCAGGGTGAAGCCGTTGGCGGCATGCGCGCCTCGCTGCAACTTGCGCGAATGACGGGTGCGGCGAAGAATCCGCAGGTCCGCGCCCTCGGCTGCGCCCAGGTCGGGATCGGCCTTGCCCGGCAGGTGCAGGCTGAACCATTGCCGGGTCAGGGCCTGGCGGTCCTTCAACCCGGCGTAGCTGACGTTCTTCTGCTGCACGCCGGCGGCGCGGCCGAGGCGACGGGCCGCCTCCTCGGTGTTCAATCCGCGCTTTTCCACCCACAACCAGAGGTGCTCGCCTTCACCGCTGAGGGGAATGTCCAGCACCTCGTCGACCTGGAAGTCCTCGGCCACGGCCTTGAGCACCGCCTCGCCGCAGGCTGCCCCATGGGCGCGCGGCCCGAGCAAGTCGAGTTCGCCGAGAACGCTCATCGGGCCATCAGCAAAGCGACCGCATGTACAGCAATGCCCTCTTCGCGTCCGGTGAAACCTAGCCGCTCGGTAGTGGTGGCCTTGACGTTGACCTGGTCGACCGCGACGCCGAGGTCCTCGGCGATCGACCCGCGCATGGTTTCGATGTGCGGCGCCATCTTCGGTGCCTGGGCGACGATGGTGGCGTCGACGTTGCCGACCTTCCAGCCCTTCTCGGCGACGATGGCGACCACGTGTCGCAGCAGCGCGCGACTGTCGGCGCCCTTGAACCGCGGGTCGGTGTCCGGGAAGTGCTTGCCGATGTCGCCCAGCGCCGCCGCGCCGAGCAGCGCATCGGACAAGGCGTGCAGCAGCACGTCGCCGTCGGAGTGGGCGACCAGCCCATGTTTGTGGGGAATGCGCACGCCGCCGAGGGTGATGAAGTCGCCCTCGCCGAAGCGATGCACGTCGTAGCCATGGCCAATTCGCATGAAAAAACGCCCTGGTTGGAATCAGGGCGTGATTCTACCCCGGATCGGGGCAGGCTTCAGGTATCGCGGATCAACCGTTGAGAACCTGGGCATGGTGGCGCAGGTGATCCTCGATGAAACTGGCGATGAAGTAGTAGCTGTGGTCGTAGCCTGGTTGCAGACGCAGCTCCAGCGGGTGGCCGGCCTTGTCCGCCGCATTGCGTAGCGCTTCCGGCTTGAGCTGGACGGCGAGGAAGTCGTCGCGCTCGCCCTGGTCGACCAGGATCGGCAAGCGTTCGGACGCACCCTCGAGCAACGCACAGGCATCCCACTCGCGCCAGGCCGCCGGGTCCTCGCCCAGGTAGCGAGAGAACGCCTTCTGGCCCCAGGGGCAATCGCTCGGATGGCAGATCGGCGCAAAGGCCGACAGCGACAGGTAGTGCCCCGGGTTGCGCAGCGCGCAGACCAGCGCGCCATGCCCGCCCATCGAGTGCCCGCTGATGCCGCGCCGCCGGGACACCGGGAAATGCGCCTCGATCAGCGCCGGCAACTCGTGCACCACGTAGTCGTGCATGCGGTAGTGCGCGGACCAGGGCTCCTGCGTGGCGTTCAGGTAGAAGCCTGCGCCCAGGCCGAAGTCCCAGGCGCCGTCGGGATCGCCGGGGACACCGCTGCCGCGCGGGCTGGTATCCGGCGCCACCAGTACCAATCCCAGTTCGGCGGCGACCCGCTGGGCGCCGGCCTTCTGCATGAAGTTCTCGTCGGTACAGGTCAGCCCGGACAGCCAGTACAGGGCCGGCAGCGCCGCCTCCGGCTCGGCCTGGGGCGGCAGGTAGATGGCGAAGACCATCTCGCAGTTCAGGGTCCGGGAAAAATGACGGTAACGCTGGTGCCAGCCGCCGAAGGTCTTCTGGCTGCCGATCAGTTCGAGGGAATCCTTCACGTGACCTCCGTGAAACAGTCGTGGCGAGCCGCAGCGCCCGCCGCGACGGCTTGTCAGTAATGAATGACGGTGCGGATGCTCTTGCCTTCGTGCATCAGCTCGAAGGCCTCGTTGATGTCCTCCAGCCCCATGGTGTGGGTGATGAAGGTATCCAGCGGGATCTCGCCCTTCTGCGCCTTCTCGACATAGCTCGGCAACTCGCTGCGCCCGCGCACCCCGCCGAACGCCGAACCGCGCCAGACGCGGCCGGTGACCAGTTGGAACGGCCGGGTGCTGATTTCCTGGCCGGCGCCGGCGACACCGATGATCACCGACTCGCCCCAGCCCTTGTGGCAGCATTCCAGCGCGGCGCGCATCAACTGCACGTTGCCGACGCACTCGAAGGAGTAGTCGACGCCGCCATCGGTCAGTTCGACGATGACGTCCTGGATCGGCTTGTCGTAGTCCTTCGGATTGATGAAGTCGGTGGCGCCCAGCTCCCTGGCGATGTCGAACTTGCCCGGGTTGATGTCGACCGCGATGATGCGCGCGGCCTTGGCCATCTTCGCCCCGATGATCGCCGCCAGGCCGATACCGCCCAGGCCGAAGATGGCAACGGTAGCGCCCTCTTCCACCTTGGCGGTATTCAGCACGGCGCCGATCCCGGTGGTGACGCCGCAACCAAGCAGGCAGACCTTATCCAGCGGCGCGTCCTTGGGAATCTTCGCCAGGGAGATTTCCGGCAGCACGGTGTATTCGGAGAAGGTCGAGCAGCCCATGTAGTGGAAGACCGGCTCGCCCTTGTAGGAGAAACGGCTGGTGCCGTCGGGCATCAGGCCCTTGCCCTGGGTGGCGCGCACGGCCTGGCAGAGGTTGGTCTTGCCGGACAGGCAGAATTTGCACTTGCCGCACTCGGCGGTGTACAGCGGGATGACATGATCGCCCACCTGCAGGGAGGTCACGCCCTCGCCCACCGCTTCGACGATGCCGCCACCTTCGTGGCCCAGAATGCACGGGAACACCCCCTCGGAATCCTGGCCGGACAGGGTGTACGCATCGGTATGGCAGACGCCGGTGGCGACGATGCGCACCAGTACCTCGCCCTTCTGCGGCGGCGCCACATCCACCTCGACGATTTCCAACGGCTTGTTGGGGGCGAAGGCGACGGCGGCACGGGACTTGATCATCTGGGAACTCCTGAACGATAGAAGCCGGCGGGCCGCTAAGCGACCCACTGAAACGGAAAGTGTAGAAAACCGCGTTTCAAGGAATAATCAGGCAATAATCAAAACATTATTGCCATACAGGGACAATCCAGATGAATCGCTGGGAAGGACTCGACGAATTCGTCGCTGTCGCCGAAACCGGGCAGTTCACCGCGGCAGCCGAACGCATGGGCGTTTCCTCGTCGCACATCAGCCGCCAGGTCGCCCGCCTGGAGGAGCGCCTGCAGACCCGCCTGCTCTACCGCAGCACCCGGCGAGTGTCGCTGAGCGAAGCCGGACAGACCTTCCTGCAACATTGCCAGCGCCTGCAGGACGCCCGCGACGAAGCCCTGCGCGCGGTCAGCGACCTCTCCGCGGAGCCCAAGGGCCTGCTGCGCATGACCTGCGCCGTGGCCTACGGCGAACGTTTCATCGTGCCGCTGGTGAATGCCTTCATGGCCGACTATCCGCAACTGCGGGTCGACATCGAGCTGTCCAACCGCCAACTGGACCTGCTCCACGAGGGCTTCGACCTGGCCATCCGCCTCGGCCGCCTGAGCGATTCGCGATTGGTCGCCACACGGTTGGCGCCACGCGTCATGTACCTCTGCACCACCCCGGAATACCTGCGCCGCCACGGTACTCCGCAGTCGCCGACGGAACTCGGCCAGTTCAACTGCCTGATCGGCAGCAGCGACCTGTGGAGCTTCCTCGAGGACGGCCGGGAAACCCAGCACCGGGTCCAGGGCAACTGGCGCTGCAACAGCGGCCAGGCGGTGCTCGACGCCGCCCTACGCGGCTTCGGCCTGTGCCAGTTGCCTGACTACTATGTGATCGAGCATCTGCGCAGCGGCCGCCTGGTCTCCCTGCTGGAAGGCCACCAGCCGCCGAATACCGCGGTATGGGCGCTGTACCCGCAGCAGCGGCACCTGTCGCCGAAAGTCCGGCAACTGGTGGACTATCTCAAGGAAGGCCTGGCGCAATCCCATCCGGGACTCGCCGGGGAGAAAAACCTGCGCTGAAGCAGTAAGGCGTTTCGCCGCTGCGATAGACTTGGCAGTTTCCCGCTCCACCCGCTATCGATTCAAGGAAGTCGCATGTCTGCCCTCAATGCGTTTCGCCAACGCTACCTGGTGAGGTTCTGGTCGCCGCTGCCGGCGCTGGTCGCCCTCGGCGTCGCCTCCGCCTACTACTTCGCGCTCACCGGCACCTTCTGGGCGGTGACCGGCGAATTCACCCGCTGGGGCGGCCACGTGCTGTCCTGGTTCGGCTACCAGCCACAGGACTGGAGCTACTTCAGGCTGATCGGCCTTCAAGGCACGCCGCTGGACCGGATCGACGGAGTGATGATCATCGGCATGTTCCTCGGCGCCCTGTGCTGCGCCCTCTGGGCCGGCAACGTCAGCCTGCGCTGGCCGACCAGCAAACGTCGCCTGCTGCAGGGCCTGGTCGGCGGTATCGTCGCCGGCTTCGGCGCACGCCTGGCGATGGGCTGCAACCTGGCGGCGTTCTTCACCGGTATCCCGATGTTTTCCCTGCACGCCTGGGCCTTCATGTTCGCCACCGTCGGCGGCGCCTGGATCGGCGTGAAGATCAGCCTGCTGCCGTTCCTGCGCACGCCGCTGAAAGTCGGCGCCACGGCCAGCGCCCTGCCCAGCGCCGAAAGCCTGGCCCGACGCGCACGCCTGCAGGCCCGCCTGGGCCTGGCGGTGCTGGCGCTCGCCGCGCTGTTCGCCGCCTGGCGCTTCGAGGTATCGCTGGTGCTGGGCATGGCCTGCCTGTTCGGCCTGCTGTTCGGCGGCCTGATCGAGCGCGCGCAGATCTGCTTCACCAGCGCCGCACGGGACCTCTGGACCACAGGCCGGACCCGCGCCGCCTTCGGCATCCTGCTCGGCATGGCGGCCGCCTGCATCGGTACCTTCGCCGTGATCCGCCTGGGCGTCGCGCCGAAGATCTTCTGGATGGGCCCGAATGCGATCATCGGCGGCATTCTCTTCGGCATCGGCATCGTCCTCGCCGGCGGTTGCGAGACCGGCTGGATGTACCGCTCGATGGAGGGCCAGCTGCACTTCTGGGTGGTCGGCATCGGCAACGTCATCGGCGGAACCCTGGTGGCAATCTTTTGGGACCAGTTGGGTACCCGCCTCGCCCTGCCCTATCCCAAGCTCGACCTGCTGGAAAGCTTCGGGCCCGGCAACGGCCTGCTGTTGACCTTCGCCGGCCTGGCCCTGTGCCTGTTGCTGGTGCAACTGAACGCCTCCCGATTCACCCGACCGCGGAAACCGAACCATGAGCCAGCCCGACAAACCGACCCTGTCGCTTGACCTGCGCGGCGAACATTGCCCGTACAACGCCATCGCCACCCTGGAAACCCTGGCGACCATGCAGCCGGGCGAACGCCTGGAAGTGGTCACCGACTGCTCGCAGTCGGTCCACGGGATTCCCGAAGACACCCAGCGCCAGGGCTACAAATGCCTGGCGGTGGAGCAGCACGGCGCGCTGTTCCGCTTCCTCATAGAGGTGCCGCTGGAAAGCTGAACGAGCGAGTCTGCAACGACAAGAAAGCCGACCCTCGGGTCGGCTTTCTTGTGCCAGGGATCAGTGCGGAAAACTGCGCTGCAGGCGCAGTAGGTCTTCCGGGGTGGTGATCTTCAGGTTGTCGGCGCGCCCTTCCACCAGTTTCGGCGCATAGCCGGCCCACTCCATCGCCGAAGCCTCGTCGGTGATCGCCACGCCGGCCACCAGCGCATCGGCCAGTGCCCGGTGCAGGGCGCCGAGGCGGAACATCTGTGGCGTATAGGCCAGCCAGACCACCGAGCGGTCGATGGTTTCGCTGACCCGGCCGTCGCGGTCGGCACGCTTGAGGGTGTCCCTCGCCGGCACCGCCAGCAGCCCGCCGACCGGATCTTCGGCGAGTTCTTCGAGCAGGCGGTCGAGGTCGCCGCGGGTCAGGTTCGGTCGCGCAGCGTCATGCACCAGCACCCAATCGTCGGCCTGTGCCCCCAGCTCCAGCAGGCGCAGCAAGCCGCTCAACACTGAGTCGGCGCGTTCGACGCCCCCGGCGGCGCGCTGCACATGCCGGCTGGCGGCGCAGTCCAGCCCGGGCCAGTAGGGATCGTCTTCGGCCAGGCAGACCACCAGGCCCCTGAGCATCGGGTGCTCGAGGAAACAATCGAGGGTGCGCTCGATCACGGTACGGCCGGCAAGATCGAGATATTGCTTCGGGCGGTCGGCGCGCATGCGCGAACCCACGCCGGCGGCGGGGATCACCGTCCAGAAGGCGGGAAGGTCGGAAGTCGTCATCGGGAGAAGGGTCGTCAGCTCACTTGGCGAGCTGGTAGAGGGTTTCGCCGTCCTTGACCATGCCAAGCTCGTGCCGCGCACGCTCCTCGACGGTCTCGGTGCCTTTCTTCAACTCGGCGACTTCGGCTTCAAGAATCCGGTTGCGCTCCAGCAGGCGCTCGTTCTCGCCATGCTGGTCGGCGATCTGCTTCTGCAGGTCGCGTACCTGCGCCAGGCTGCCATCGCCGACCCACAGGCGATATTGCAGGCCCGCCAGCGCCAGGATCAGCACCACGAACAGCCAGTAGGGGCTACGTAACCTCAAGCCTCGAACTCCTTGAGAAGAAAAGGGGTGGCTCTTGCCACCCCTTCACCGTACCAGACTAGGCTCAGCCGCGGAATTCCGCGCGACCACGGTACGGCGCCTTGGCGCCCAGCTGCTCTTCGATGCGCAGCAGCTGGTTGTACTTGGACACGCGGTCGGAGCGGCACAGCGAACCGGTCTTGATCTGACCGGCGGCGGTACCCACGGCCAGGTCGGCGATGGTCGAGTCCTCGGTTTCGCCGGAGCGGTGCGAGATCACCGCGGTATAGCCGGCGGCCTTGGCCATCTGGATGGCCTCCAGGGTCTCGGTGAGCGAACCGATCTGGTTGAACTTGATCAGGATCGAATTGCCGATGCCCTTCTCGATGCCTTCCTTGAGGATCTTGGTGTTGGTCACGAACAGGTCGTCGCCGACCAGTTGGACCTTGGCGCCGATCTTGTCGGTCAGGCCTTTCCAGCCGGCCCAGTCGGACTCGTCCATGCCGTCCTCGATGGAGATGATCGGGTAGCGCTGGGTCAGGCCGGCCAGGTAATCGGCGAAACCGGCGGCGTCGAATACCTTGCCTTCGCCTTCCAGGTCGTACTTGCCGTCCTTGAAGAATTCGCTGGAGGCGCAGTCCAGGGCCAGGGTCACGTCGTCACCCAGCTTGTAGCCGGCCTTCTCGACGGCCTCGGCGATGGCGGCCAGGGCGTCTTCGTTGGACGACAGGTTCGGCGCGAAGCCGCCTTCGTCACCGACGGCGGTGTTCAGGCCACGGGCCTTCAGCACGGCCTTGAGGTGATGGAAGATCTCGGCGCCCATGCGCAGCGCCTCGGCGAAGTTCTTCGCGCCGACCGGCTGGACCATGAATTCCTGGATATCGACGTTGTTGTCCGCATGCTCGCCGCCGTTGATGATGTTCATCATCGGCACCGGCATGGAGTACTGGCCGGGGGTGCCGTTGAGGTCGGCGATGTGCGCGTACAGCGGTACGCCCTTGGCCTGTGCGGCGGCCTTGGCGGCAGCCAGGGACACCGCGAGGATCGCGTTGGCGCCCAGCTTGGCCTTGTTCTCGGTGCCGTCCAGCTCGATCATCGCGTGGTCGAGGGCTTTCTGGTCGGCCGCGTCCTTGCCCAGCAGCAGGTCGCGGATCGGGCCGTTGATGTTGGCCACGGCTTTCAGCACGCCCTTGCCCAGGTAACGGCTCTTGTCGCCATCGCGCAGCTCGAGGGCCTCGCGGGAACCGGTGGAAGCACCGGAAGGCGCGCAGGCGCTGCCGACGATGCCGTTGTCCAGGATCACGTCCGCTTCAACGGTAGGGTTGCCGCGGGAGTCCAGGACCTCACGGCCCTTGATGTCGACGATCTTTGCCATTCTTGTTAACACTCCGAAGTGAATGAACGGGGCGGTCTGAGGAGACTAGGCAGTCTCGATTGCAGGAAAGCTCTTGATCAGCTCGTCCAGTTGCTTGAGCTGGGACAGGAAGGCTTCGAGTTTGTTCAGGCGCAGCGCGCACGGACCGTCGCACTTGGCGTGCTCGGGGTCCGGATGGGCCTCGAGGAACAGCCCGGCGAGCTTCTGGCTGAGCCCGGCCTTGGCCAGGTCGGTGACCTGGGCGCGCCGGCCGCCGGCGGAGTCCGCGCGACCGCCGGGCATCTGCAGGGCGTGGGTGACGTCGAAGAATACCGGGTACTCGAACTGCTTCATGATGCCGAAGCCGAGCATGTCGACCACCAGGTTGTTGTATCCGAAGGAGGAGCCGCGCTCGCAGAGGATCAGGCGGTCGTTACCGGCTTCCTCGCACTTGGTCAGGATGTGCTTCATCTCCTGGGGCGCGAGGAACTGGGCCTTCTTGATATTGATCACCGCGTTGGTCCTGGCCATCGCCACCACCAGGTCGGTCTGCCGCGAGAGGAAGGCCGGCAGCTGGATGATGTCGCAGACCTCGGCCACCGGCTGGGCCTGGAACGGCTCGTGGACATCGGTGATGACCGGCACCTTGAAGGTCTTCTTGATCTCTTCGAAGATCTTCATTCCCTCTTCCAGGCCCGGGCCACGGAACGAGTGGATCGAGGAACGGTTGGCCTTGTCGAAGCTGGCCTTGAACACATAGGGGATACCGAGTTTCTCGGTAACCCGTACGTATTCTTCGCAGACCTGCATGGCCAGGTCGCGCGACTCCAGCACGTTCATGCCGCCGAACAGCACGAACGGCAGGTCGTTGCCGATCTGGATATCGCCGACGCGAACGATCTTCTGTGCCATGCTCAGGCCTTCCCGGAATATTTCAGCGCGGCGTTGACGAAACCGCTGAACAGCGGGTGGCCATCACGCGGTGTGGAGGTGAATTCCGGGTGGAACTGGCAGGCAACGAACCACGGATGCTCCGGGGCCTCGACCACTTCCACCAGGGCGCCGTCGCCGGAGCGGCCGGAAATCTTCAGGCCGGCCTGTTCCAGTTGCGGCAGCAGGTTGTTGTTCACTTCGTAGCGATGGCGATGGCGCTCGACGATCACGTCCTTGGCATAGCAGTCGTGCACCAGGGTGCCGGTCTGCAGCTGGCACTCCTGGGCGCCCAGGCGCATGGTGCCGCCCAGGTCGGAAGCTTCGGTGCGGATCTCGGTGGCGCCGGTCGCGTCCTGCCATTCGGTGATCAGGCCGACCACCGGATGGCCGCTGGACTTGTCGAACTCGGTGGAGTTGGCGTCGCTCCAGCCGAGCACGTTGCGGGCGTATTCGATGACCGCGACCTGCATGCCCAGGCAGATGCCCAGGTAGGGGATCTTGTTCTCGCGGGCGTACTGCACGGTGCTGATCTTGCCTTCCACGCCGCGCAGGCCGAAGCCGCCCGGGACCAGGATGGCGTCGACGCCTTCCAGCAGGCTGGTGCCCTGCTGCTCGATGTCTTCGGAGTCGATGTAGCGCAGGTTGACCTTGGTGCGGCTCTGGATGCCGGCGTGGGTCATCGCCTCGATCAGCGACTTGTACGCGTCCAGCAGTTCCATGTACTTGCCGACCATGGCGATGGTGACTTCACGCTCGGGGTTGAGCTTGGCATCGACCACGCGGTCCCATTCGGACAGGTCGGCCTGCCCGCACTCCAGGCCGAAGCGCTCGACGACGATGTCGTCCAGGCCCTGGGCATGCAGCACCGACGGGATGCGGTAGATGGTGTCGACGTCTTCCAGGGCGATCACCGCGCGCTCCTCGACGTTGGTGAAGAGCGCGATCTTGCGCCGCGAGGAGACGTCGATCGGGTGGTCGGAACGGCAGACCAGCACGTCCGGTTGCAGGCCGATGGAGCGCAGCTCCTTGACCGAGTGCTGGGTCGGCTTGGTCTTGGTCTCGCCGGCGGTGGCGATGTACGGGACCAGGGTCAGGTGCATCAGCATCGCGCGCTTGGCGCCGATCTCGACGCGCAGCTGGCGGATCGCCTCGAGGAACGGCTGCGACTCGATGTCGCCGACGGTGCCACCGATCTCCACCAGGGCGACGTCGGCATCGCCGGCGCCCTTGATGATGCGCCGCTTGATCTCGTCGGTGATGTGCGGGATCACCTGCACGGTGGCGCCCAGGTAGTCGCCGCGGCGTTCCTTGCGCAACACGTCCATGTAGACGCGGCCGGTGGTGAAGTTGTTGTTCTGGGTCATGGTGGTACGAACGAAGCGCTCGTAATGGCCCAGGTCCAGGTCGGTCTCGGCGCCGTCCTGGGTCACGAAGACCTCACCGTGCTGGAACGGGCTCATGGTGCCCGGGTCCACGTTGATGTAAGGGTCCAGCTTGAGCATCGTGATCTTCAGGCCACGCGCTTCCAAGATCGCAGCCAGAGAAGCCGAAGCGATGCCTTTCCCCAATGAAGAAACAACACCACCCGTGACGAAGATGTAGCGCGTCATGAAAAACCCTAGAAGTCAGCGTTTAGGCGGGATCAACCGCCGGGGATTCGGAGAAGGGAGGCCAGCTCCCGCCACGGACAAATCCGTGGGCAAAGCAAACTCCTGCTGATTCCGGAGGGAATCGGCGGGAGCAGTACAAGACGGGAGCGTAGTCTACTGGAAACGGCTTACTAGCTCAAACCCGGGTCGTTCGTCGGCGGGCTCCAGGACAGTCGCCAGCCCCCCTCGCGGGGACTGTCCAGGCCAGGAATGTTGGCCACCGCGAGCAGTTCGTCGGCTCGGAAGAGCAGCGGCAAACGACCGCGCAGGAAGCTCGGTACGCCCGCTTCGTTGAGCAATCGCTTGAGGTCGCGGCGACCGCGCCCGGCCAGGGCCAGCACCTCCCCACCCCGCCGGTAGTCGACGCGCAACGGCCCCGCCGGAACCTCGCCGAGCAACGCCAGCCGACCATTGCCGGGAAGAAGCAAGGGATGAGCGGGACGCTCCCAGACGAACGGTCCCGCCGCCGCCCGCCAGTCCGCCGGCAACCACCAGATCCGCCCCGCGCCGCGACGCAGCTCGCCGCTCTCCAGGCGCCAGATCGGGTCGGCATCGTCGCCGGCATCGCGCAACGACTCCCAGCCGGCCCAGTGGTCGCTGTCCGGCAACCGCGTCAGCTGTCCCAGCCAGGCCCGCAGCAGGTTGCGCTGGCGCGCAGCGCTGAGGTGGCGCAGAGGCTCCAGGGCGATCCGGGGCAGATCCAGCCAGTCCGGCCAATCCAGTTCCGAGGGTTGGCGGCAGGCCCGGAGGTCGATGGCGGCCAGTTCAGCCAGCAGGTCTTCGGCCTCGCGCAGATGCGCCGCGCAGCGCGCCATGCCGGCGACGGCCTGCGGCCAGTGGGAGGCGAGACGCGGCATGATCTCCCGGCGCAGGTAGTTGCGCGAGAAGCGCGGATCCTGGTTGGAAGGATCCTCCACCCAGTCCAGCCGGTGCGTCTGCGCATAGGCTTCCAGTTCGGCGCGGGAAACCCCGAGCAAGGGTCGGCACAGGCGGCCGCCGCCCAGCGGCCGGCTCGCCGGCATCGCCGCCAGGCCGCGCAGGCCCGCTCCACGCAACAGGCGGAACAGCAAGGTCTCGGCCTGGTCGTCGAGGTGCTGCGCGGTGAGCAGCACCTGTCCCTCGCCCAGGTTCGCCTGGAATGCGCGATAGCGGGCGTCGCGCGCCGCCTGCTCGATGCTGCCGCCAACGGCGACCTGTACCCGCTCGACCCGCAGCGGGATACCCAGCGACCGGCAGACCGCCTGGCAGTGCGCCGGCCAACCGTCCGCCGCAGCCTGCAAGCCATGGTGGACATGCAGCGCCGACAGCGCCGGCAAGGCTTCGCTCCGGGCCAACTGGGCGAGCAGATGCAGCAACACCGTCGAATCCAGCCCGCCGGAAAACGCCACGCACCAGCCCCCCGCTTCGCGCCAGGGCGCCAGGGCCTGTAACAGACGGGATTCGAGCGGCACTGCCGGCATGCTTGCGCTCCTCATGCGACAAGCCCGGCGAATGCCGGGCTTGTCGATCGTACCAGTGCGCCGGATGGTTTACGGCGCGCCGTAGCTCATCAGGCGGTCGTAACGACGCTCCAGCAACTCACCCATTTCCAGGCCCTGGAGCATCTTCAGTTGCGCCAGCAGTTCGCCACGGATCGATTCGGCCATGCTCGCCGGATCGCGATGGGCGCCGCCCAGCGGTTCGTCGATGACCTTGTCGACGATGCCCAGGCCTTTCAGGCGCTCGGCGGTGATACCCATGGCCTCGGCGGCTTCCGGCGCCTTCTCGGCGGTCTTCCAGAGGATGGAGGCGCAGCCTTCCGGCGAGATCACCGAATAGGTGGAGTATTGCAGCATGTTCAACTGGTCGCAGACACCGATGGCCAGCGCGCCGCCGGAACCGCCCTCGCCGATCACGGTGGCGATGATCGGCGTCTTCAGTCGCGCCATCACCCGCAGGTTCCAGGCGATCGCCTCGCTCTGGCCGCGTTCCTCGGCATCGATGCCCGGGTAGGCGCCGGGCGTGTCGATGAAGGTCAGGATCGGCATCTTGAAGCGTTCGGCCATTTCCATCAGGCGGCAGGCCTTGCGATAGCCTTCCGGACGCGGCATGCCGAAGTTGCGCCGGACCTTCTCACGGACTTCGCGGCCTTTCTGGTGGCCGATGACCATCACCGGGGAACCGTCGAGGCGGGCAACGCCGCCGACGATCGCCGGGTCGTCGGCGAAATGCCGGTCGCCGTGCAGTTCCTCGAAATCGCTGAACAGGTAGCCGATGTAGTCGAGGGTATAGGGACGCTTGGGATGGCGCGCGAGCTGGGCGATCTGCCAACTGGACAGATTGCCGAAGATGTTTTCGGTGAGCGCCTTGCTCTTGTCCTGCAGACGCGAGATTTCGTCGCTGATGTTCAGCGCATTGTCGTTGCCCACCAGGCGCAGCTCTTCGATCTTGGCTTGCAGGTCGGCGATCGGCTGTTCGAAATCAAGAAAGTTCGGGTTCATAGGCTTCCGTCGTGCGCAGATTCTAGTGGGCCGTTTCCGTTTGGCGCCCTACCTTACGGGATCGGGCGCCAGGGGTCGAGCCGGGAGCAAGGGCGATCCGCGTTTTCCCGCCGCAGAGCGCGGAACAACGGCGTTATCGCCCATCGCGATTAACGATAATTGAGGAAGACGTTGTCGCGCCCGAACTGGTCACGCAATGCCTGGATCAGATCGTCCGCCGGATCCACCCGCCAGCTCTCGCCGAACTGCAGCAGGGCCTTGGCGTCGGCGCTGGTGTAGTCCAGGGTGATCGGGCAGGAACCGCGATGGCGGTTGAACAGCTCGCCCAGCCAGCGCAGGCGGTCGCCCTTCAACAGGTCGGCGTGCAGCTTCATCCGCAGGCTCTCCGCCAGGCCGGTACGCGCTTCCTCCAGGCTCATCACGCGCTTGGCGCGCAGGCGCAGTCCGCCGGAGAAGTCGTCCTGGCTGACCTCGCCCTCGACCACCACCAGCGCGTCGGTCTGCAGCAGCGACTGGGCCGCGGCGAAGGCTTCGGAGAACAGCGAGGCCTCGATCCGTCCGGAGCGGTCGTCGAGGGTGACGAAGCCCATCTTGTCGCCCTTCTTGTTCTTCATCACCCGCAGGTTGACGATCAGCCCGGCCACCGTCTGGGTATCGCGCGCCGGCTTCAGCTCGACGATGCGCTGGCGGGCGAAGCGCCGCACCTCGCCTTCGTACTCGTCGATCGGATGGCCGGTCAGGTACAGGCCGAGGGTGTCCTTCTCGCCCTTCAGGCGTTCCTTGAGGGTCAGCTCCTTGACCTTGCGGTGGTTGGCGTAGACATCCGCCTCCGGCTCGGCGAAGACTCCGCCGAACAGGTCCATGTGCCCGCTGTCGTGACTGCGCGCGGTCTGCTCCGCGGCCTGGATCGCTTCCTCCATCGCCGCCAGCAGCACGGCGCGGTTGAGGTCGACGGTAGCCTGGTAGGCCTTTAGCTCATCGTGGTAGTGCGGCCCCAGGCGATCCAGCGCACCGGCGCGGATCAGCGCTTCCAGGGTGCGCTTGTTGATGCGCTTGAGGTCGACGCGGTCGCAGAAATCGAACAGGGTGTTGAACGGCCCGCCTTCGGCGCGGCATTCGGTGATCGCCTCCACCGGCCCCTCGCCGACGCCCTTGATCGCACCCAGGCCATAGACGATCCGGCCATCGTCGTCGACGGTGAAGCGGAACTCGGAGTTGTTCACGTCCGGCGCCACGATGCGCAGCTTCATGTGCCGGCATTCTTCGATCAGCGTCACCACCTTGTCGGTGTTCTGCATATCCGCGGTGAGTACCGCGGCCATGAACGGCGCCGGGAAGTGGGTCTTCAGCCAAGCGGTCTGGTAGGAGACCAGGCCGTAGGCTGCCGAGTGTGACTTGTTGAAGCCGTAGCCGGCGAATTTTTCCACCAGGTCGAAGATGTTGCCCGCGAGATCGGCATCGATGCCGTTGTTCTTGCAACCCTCGATGAAACCGCCGCGCTGCTTGGCCATTTCCTCGGGCTTCTTCTTGCCCATCGCCCGGCGCAGCATGTCCGCGCCACCGAGGGTATAGCCGGCCATGACCTGGGCGATCTGCATCACCTGTTCCTGGTACAGGATGATGCCGTAGGTGGGTTTGAGCACCGGCTCCAGGCCGGCGTACTGGTAATCGGGGTGCGGATAGGACAGCTCGGCGCGACCGTGCTTGCGGTTGATGAAGTCGTCCACCATGCCCGACTGCAGAGGACCCGGGCGGAACAGCGCCACCAGTGCGATGAGGTCTTCCAGGCAGTCCGGCTTGAGCTTCTTGATCAGCTCCTTCATGCCGCGCGATTCGAGCTGGAACACCGCAGTGGTCTCGGCCTTCTGCAGCAGCGAATAGGTCGGCTTGTCGTCCAGCGGGATGAAGTCGATGTTCACCGGCTCCAGGCCCTTCTTGGCCTGCTCGCGGTTGATGATCTCCATCGCCCACTTGATGATGGTCAGGGTCCGCAGGCCGAGGAAGTCGAACTTCACCAGGCCGGCCGCCTCCACGTCGTCCTTGTCGAACTGGGTCACCAGGCCGCCGCCTTCCTCGTCGCAGGCGATCGGCGAGAAGTCGGTCAGCTTGGTCGGCGCGATCACCACGCCACCAGCGTGCTTGCCGGTACCGCGGGTGATGCCTTCCAGCTTGAGGGCCATCTCCCAGATCTCGGCGGCTTCCTCGTCGCTCTTGAGGAAGTCGCGGAGCATTTCTTCCTGCTCGTAGGCCTTATCCAGGGTCATGCCGACTTCGAACGGAATCATCTTCGACAGCCGGTCGGCGAGACCGTAGGACTTGCCCTGGACCCGCGCCACGTCGCGTACCACCGCCTTCGCCGCCATCGTGCCGAAGGTGATGATCTGGCTCACCGCGTTGCGCCCGTAGGCGTCGGCCACGTAGTCGATCACCCGGTCGCGGCCCTCCATGCAGAAGTCGACGTCGAAGTCGGGCATGGAGATCCGTTCCGGGTTGAGGAAACGTTCGAACAGCAGGTCGTAGGCCAGCGGATCGAGGTCGGTGATCTTCAGCACGTAGGCCACCAGCGAGCCGGCGCCCGAGCCCCGCCCGGGGCCTACCGGCACGCCGTTGTTCTTCGCCCACTTGATGAAGTCCATCACGATGAGGAAGTAACCGGGGAAACCCATCTGGATGATGATATCGAGTTCGAAGTTCAGACGGTCGACATAGACCTGGCGCTTAGCCTCGTAGTCCGGGGTGTCCTTCGGCAACAGCACCTCCAGGCGCTCCTCGAGACCTTCGAAGGAGGCGTGCCGCAGGTAGTCGTCGATGCCCATGCCATTGGGCGTGGGGAAGTCCGGCAGGAAGTACTTGCCCAGCTGCACCTCGATGTTGCAGCGCTTGGCGATCTCGACGGTGTTTTCCAACGCTTCCGGCAGGTCGCTGAACAGCTCGGCCATTTCCGCCGGCGACTTCAGGTATTGCTGGTCCGAATAGGTACGCGGCCGCCGCGGATCGTCGAGGGTCCGCCCCTCGCCGATGCAGACGCGGGTCTCGTGGGCCTCGAAGTCTTCCTGCTTGATGAAGCGCACGTCGTTGGTCGCCACCAGCGGCGCGTTACAGCGTGACGCCAGAGCCACCGCCGCGTGGAGGTGCTCCTCGTCGTTGACCCGGCTGGTACGTTGCACTTCGACGTAGAAGCGCTCGGGGAACACCTCCATCCACTCGCGCAACAGCGCCTCGGCCTTGGCCTCCTCGCCGTCGAGCAGCGCGTGGCCGATCTCGCCTTCCTTGGCCGCGGACAGCGCGATCAGGCCTTCCGCCGCCTCCTTGACCCAGTCGCGCTCGATGATGATCTCGCCATTGCGCTGGCCTTCGCTCCAGCCGCGGGAAATCAGCTCGGTGAGGTTGCGATAGCCCTTCGCGTTCATCGCCAGCAGGCTCAGGCGGCTGAGCGGGCCATCTTCCTCGCGGCTGGCGAGCCAGATGTCGGCCCCGCAGATCGGCTTGATGCCGGCGCCCATGGCGGTCTTGTAGAACTTCACCAGCGAGCACATGTTGCTCTGGTCGGTGACCGCCACCGCCGGCATGCCCAGCCCCGCCACCGCCTTGGCCAGGGGCTTGACCCGGACCAGGCCGTCGACCAGGGAGAATTCGGTATGCAGACGCAGGTGAACGAAGGATACGGTCATGAAGGCCCCGGAGCAGAAATAACGCAAAAACGACAAGGCCCGGATTGTACCGGGCCCGGTGGCAAAGCTACAGGTTCAAGAGCGGACGATGCGCCTCGGCTGCGCCGAGAAACGTCGCCCGCCCCGCGCTCAGGCGCGGCGGTCGTCCCAGATACCCGGTTCGAGCTTCTGCTGGACTTCGGGGAACTGGCTGGCGTCGAAGGTCGGCAGCTTGCCGGCCTTGCGCTGGGCGTTGTAGTCCTTGGCCAGCTTGATCGCGAGGTTGGACAGCAGCAGGATGGCGATCAGGTTGGTGATCGCCATCAGGCCCATCGACACGTCGGCGAGGTTCCAGACGAACGGCAGCGAAGCCAGCGCGCCGAACATCACCATCGCCAGCACGATCAGGCGGAAGATCAACAGGCCCGCCAGGTGGTTGTGCTCGAGGAATACCAGGCAGTTCTCGGCATAGAAGTAGTTGGCGACGATCGAGGTGAAGGCGAAGAACAGGATGATCACCGCCAGGAAGTAGCGGCCCCAGTCGCCGACCTGGCTGGTCAGGGCATTCTGCACCAGCATGATGCCCTCGCCTTCCTGCGGTCCGGCCAGCAGGATGATGGCGGCGGAAGCGGTGCAGATCAGCAGGGTATCGATGAACACGCCGGCCATCTGCACGTAGCCCTGGGACGCCGGGTGCGGCGGATAGGGCGTGGCCGAGGCGGCGGCGTTGGGCGCCGAGCCCATGCCTGCTTCGTTGGAGAACAAGCCGCGCTTGAAGCCGTTGAGGATCGCCGCGCCGATGCCGCCGGCGGCGGCCTCGTGCCAGCCGAAGGCACTCTTCACCACCATCTCCAGGACGCCCGGCAGTTCGCTGAGATTGAACAGGATGATGCCCACCGCCAGCAGCAGGTAGGCCACCGCCATGAAGGGTACCGCCAGCTCGGAGAAGCGCGCGATGGAGCGCAGGCCGCCGAAGATGATCAACGCGGTGAGGATCACCACGGCGATGCCGCTGATCCAGGTCGGCACGCCGAAGGCGCCCTGCATGGCACCGGTGATGGTATTGGCCTGCACCGAGTTGAAGACGAAACCGAAGGCGATGATCAGGAAGATCGAGAACAGGATGCCCATCCAGCGCGCGCCCAGGCCCTTCTCCATGTAGTAGGCCGGGCCGCCACGGAACTGGCCCTTGTCGTCGCGAATCTTGAACAACTGGGCCAGGGTCGCCTCGACGAAGCCGGTCGCCATCCCCACCAGGGCGATCGCCCACATCCAGAACACTGCGCCGGGACCGCCGAGCGTGATCGCTACCGCCACGCCGGCGACGTTGCCGGTACCGACCCGCGCCGCCAGAGAGGTGCAGAGCGCCTGGAACGAGGAGATTCCCGAGTCGTCCGACTGGCGGCTGCCCTTGAGCACGCTGAAGGTATGGCCGAAGTGGCGGAACTGGATCAATCCCAGGCGCACAGTGAAGTACAGGCCGCAACCGACCAGCAGCCAGATGAGGATCTTGCCCCAGATAAGGCCGTTGAGCAGGTCGACGACCTGAGTGGCGAATTCTTGCATGGATAACTCCCCTGTTCCGCTTATGGCGGATTGTTGTCAGCCGACCTCCCGGGTAGAAGGCCGCGTGTTTCGGACACACACGGAATGACGTGCGAGCCGAAGGAAATTTCGCTGTGAATGGTACCTGGCAGGAAGGGGCAGGACTTTCCGCTATTGACGCCGCTCACCGCTTGTCACCAGGCGACGGATACGGTCAGTCACGCGACATCCGCTCAATTATTGAACAGGGACATCCAGCAATTCGCGAACCGGAGCAAACGAGCGTCGATGGATCGGCGTCGGGCCGAGACGGGAAAGCGCCTCGAGATGGACAGCGGTCGGATAGCCCTTGTGCCCGGCCATGCCATAGCCCGGATAGACCCGGTCCAGCTCGACCATTTCCCGGTCGCGACTGACCTTGGCCAGGATCGACGCCGCGGCGATCGCCGGTACCTGGCTGTCGCCCTTGACCACCGGCGCGCTGGGCACCGCCAGTTTCGGACAGCGATTGCCGTCGATCAGGGCCAGCCGCGGAGTCACGCTGAGGCCTTCGACCGCGCGTTGCATGGCGAGCATGGTGGCATGCAGAATGTTCAGCCGGTCGATCTCCTCGACCTCGGCGCGGGCGATGCACCAGGCCAGGGCCTTCTCGCGGATCTCTTCGAACAGCGCCTCGCGGCGGGCTTCGCTGAGCTTCTTCGAGTCGTTCAGGCCGAGGATCGGGCGGCTCGGGTCGAGAATCACCGCGGCGGTGACCACCGGACCGCACAACGGACCGCGACCGACCTCGTCGACGCCCGCGACCAGATCCTCCACCAGATTGAAATCCAGGCCCAGTTGCATCAGCGGCGCTCCACCAGTTGCAGGACGGCTTCCGCCGCCTGTGCCGAAGCATCCTGGCGCAAGGCCCGATGGATGGCATCGAAGAATTCCACCTGCTGCGAGCCGTCGTCCAGCAGCGGCGAGAGGGTTGCGGCCAGCGCTTGCGGGGTGGCGGCGTCCTGGATCAGTTCCGGCACCAACAGGCGTCCGGCCAACAGGTTCGGCAGGGAGATGTAAGGGCTTTTCACCAGGCGCTTGAGAATCCGGTACGTCAGCCCGGCGACCCGATAAGCCACCACCATGGGCCGCTTGTAGAGCAGCGCCTCGAGGGTCGCGGTACCGGAGGCGATCAGCACCGCATCGCAGGCGGCCAACGCTTCATGGGAAGCGCCGTCGAGCAGCGTCAGCGGCAGAGGCTCGCGGCCCTGGAGCATCTGCTCGATCTGTTCGCGCCGTGCAGCGCTGGCGCAGGGCAGCACGAAACGCAGGCCCGGCCGTTCGACGAGCAGGCGCTGGGCGGTGTCGAGGAACAAGGCGCCGAGCTTGCCGACCTCGCCGCCGCGACTGCCCGGCATCAGCGCCACCACCTGTCCGTCCGCCGGCAATCCGAGCCGCGCGCGGGCCGCAGCGCGATCCGCCTGCAGGGGAATGGTGTTGGCCAGGGGGTGGCCGACGAAACGCACGGGCACCCCATGCTCTTCGTAGAAACGTGCTTCGAAGGGGAACAATGCCAGCATCAGGTCGCAGGCCTCGCGAATCTTCAGCACCCGCTTCTGCCGCCAGGCCCACACCGAAGGGCTGACGTAATGCACGGTGCGCAGGCCAGCCTGGCGCAGCTTGTGTTCGACGCCGAGGGTGAAGTCGGGAGCGTCGATGCCGATCATCACATCCGGCCGGGCCTCGATGAGCGTGCGGATCAGGCGCTTGCGCCGTCGCAACAACTCCGGCAGCCGGCCCAGTACTTCGACCAGACCCATCACCGACAGGCGCTCCATGGGGAAATAGCTGGACAGCCCTTCGGCCTCCATGCGCGGCCCACCGACGCCGATGAACTCGATATCCGGGTGCCGCGCCCGCAGCGCCTGCATCAGTCCGGACCCGAGGATATCGCCGGAGGCCTCGCCGGCGACCAGGGCTACGCGCAATCCGTCAGCCATGGCTCAGCGGGTGATGCCGCGGGTTGCGCTCTGGATGGAATCACGGAACACCGCGACCTCGGGGAACTGGGCAGCGCTTTCGGCCAGCTCGGCCAGGGCTTCCTCGACGGTATGTCCCTGGCGATAGACCACCTTGTAGGCACGCCGCAGGGCATGGATGGCCTCGCTGCTGAAGCCGCGCCGACGCATGCCTTCGAAGTTCATGCTGCGGGCTTCGGCCGGGTTGCCGAAGACCGTCACGTAGGCCGGGACGTCCTTGCCGATGGCGCTGCCCATGCCGGAAAAGCTGTGCGCGCCGATCCGGCAGTACTGGTGCACCAGGGTGTAGCCGGACAGGATCGCCCAGTCGTCCACGTGGACATGCCCGGCCAGCGCCGTGTTGTTCACCAGGATGCAATGGTTGCCGATCACGCTGTCATGGCCGATGTGCGCATAGGCCATGATCAGGTTGTGGTCGCCAATGGTGGTTTCCGCGCGATCCTGGACGGTTCCGCGATGGATGGTCACGCCTTCGCGGATCACGTTGTGGTCACCGATCACCAGGCGCGTCGGCTCGCCCTTGTATTTCAGGTCGGGAGTGTCCTCGCCGACGCTGGAAAACTGGTAGATGCGGTTGTGCTTGCCGATCTTCGTGGGGCCCTTGAGCACCACGTGCGGACCGATCACCGTCCCTTCACCGATCTCCACTTCCGCCCCGACGATGGACCACGGGCCCACCTGGACGTCAGCCGCCAGCCTGGCGCTCGGATCGATGATGGCGCGAGGATCGATCAAACTCATAGTTTGCGTTCCGCACAGATGATTTCAGCCGAGCATACCGGCTTGTCGTCGACGGTAGCGTGGCAGTCGAATTTCCAGATGCTGCGCTTCACGCTGATGAACTTGGCGTGCAGTTGCAGTTGGTCGCCCGGCAGGACCGGCTGGCGGAAGCGCAGCTTGTCCGAACCGACGAAGTAGTAAAGGGTGCCGTCGGCGGGCTTCACGTCGAGCATCTTGAAACCGAGGATACCGGCCGCCTGGGCCATCGCCTCGATGATCAGCACGCCCGGCATGATCGGGTGCTCGGGGAAATGTCCGTTGAAGAACGGCTCATTGATACTGACATTCTTGTAGGCGCGAATGCGCTTGCCCTCGATGTCCAGCTCTACCACCCGATCCACCAGCAGGAAAGGATAGCGATGAGGCAGGTATTCGCGAATCTCGTTGATGTCCATCATGTTAGGGGGAGCCTGTTCAGAAAAGGGTGACGCAAAAAACGTCAATTACGCATCAGATGAAGCGTCACCGCTTGAGGTCACGGCAGCCAGGCGTTTTTCCAGCTGCTGAAGTCGACGCGCCATGTCGTCCAGTTGACGAATGCGCGCGGCGCTTTTTTTCCATTCGGCCGCCGGTTGCATGGCGGTACCGGAGGAATACGATCCCGGCTCGGTGATCGAGCGGGTCACCATGGTCATGCCGGTCACGAAAACGTTGTCGCAGATCTCGATATGGCCGACCAGGCCAACGCCGCCGGCGAGCATGCAATGCCTGCCGATCTTGGCGCTGCCGGAAATGCCGACGCAAGCGGCCATGGCGGTATGATCGCCGATCTGCACGTTGTGCGCGATCATGATCTGGTTGTCCAGCTTCACACCGTTGCCGATCAGCGTATCGGACAGTGCTCCACGGTCGATGGTGGTGTTCGCGCCGATCTCGACGTCGTCGCCGATGGTCACCCCGCCGATCTGGGCGATCTTCTGCCAGACGCCCTTCTCGTTGGCGAAACCGAAGCCTTCGCCGCCGATCACCGCGCCCGACTGGATACTCACCCGCGCGCCGATGGTGACGTCGTGGTAGAGCGTGACCCGCGGCGCCAGCCAGCCGCCTTCGCCGATCACGCTACGGGCGCCGATTACGCAGTGCGCGCCGATGCTGACGCCAGCGCCGATGCGGGCGCCACTCTCGATCACCGCATAGGCGCCGACGCTGGCGCTCGGATCGACCTCGGCGTCCGCCGCGACGATGGCGGTGGGATGGATACCGGCGGCCGCCTTCGGTTTGCGATCGAACAGGTGCGACAGGCTGGCATAGGCCAGGTAGGGATTGGCCACCACCAGCGCGGTACCGGAGAACCCGTCGGCGTCGGCAGCCGTCAGCAGGACGGCGCCGGCACGGCTTTCGGGCAGGTACTTGCGATACTGCGGGTTGGCCAGGAAGCTCAGCTGAGCCGGTCCGGCCTCCTGCAAGGTCGCCAGGCCCTGGATCGGCAGGTCCGCGTCGCCACGGAGTTCCGCGCCGACATGCGCGGCCAGCTGGCCCAGGGTGTAGGACAAGGTACTCATCATCAACGCAGCTGGTTCATCCGCTCGATCACCTGGCGGGTGATGTCGTATTGCGGCTTGACGTCGACCACGGCGCCACGCTCGATGACCATGTCGTAGCCGCCTTTCTTGATGGTTTCCTCGACGGCCTGGTCCAGCTTCGGCTTGAGCTTCTTCAGCATGTCGCGGTCGGCGGCGGCCTTCGACTCGTTCAGTTCCTTGGACTGGAACTGGAAGTCACGGGCCTTCTGCTTGAAGTCCAGCTCGGCCTTCTCGCGGTCGCCCTGGGACATCTTGCTGCCGTTGGAAACCAGCTTGTCCTGCAGCGCCTTGGCGTCGCGTTCGAGGTTCTTCAGCTTGTTCAGCTGGGGGCCGAACTTCTTCTCGGCATCCACGGCGTATTGCTTGGCGGCATCGGACTCGAGCAGCGCCATCTGGTAGTTGAGCACCGCGATCTTCATTTCAGCGAACGCCGAAGGAGCCGCCATGATGGCTGCGGTGATCAGGACGAACTGGGTGAACTTACGCACGATGCACTCCTGCACAAAGCATGGTTTCGTTACTCGGTACTACGTACAAATCAGAAGGTCTGGCCCAGGGAGAACTGGAAGACCTGGGTTTCCGCGTTGTCCGGCTTCTTGATCGGCGTCGCCAGGCTGAAGCTCAGCGGGCCCAGCGCGGTGATCCAGGTCAGGCCGACGCCCACGGAACTGGCGAGGTTGTCGGTCTTGATGCCGTCGCAGTTGGTGGTGGTATTGGTCGGGCAGTCGGTATCGAAGGTGCTACCCACGTCCCAGAACAGCACGGTACGCAACTGGCGCTGGTCCTTGACGAACGGCAGCGGGAACAGCAGCTCGGCGCCGCCGGTGATCAGGATGTTACCACCGAAGGCTTCGGGATCCTGGTCCGGGTCGGTGTAGCGACCACGTTCATCAGGCCCAGGAATGATCTTCCCATCCTTGTAAGCCCTAGAGGGAGTACTACGAGGCCCCAGCGTGCTGTCCTTGAAGCCTCGCACCGAGTTGAAGCCGCCGGCGTAGTAGTTCTCGTAGAACGGCAGGCGCTCGGTGGATCCGTAGCCGTCGCCATAGCCCAGCTCGGTGTGGAAGCGCATGGTGTAGTTGTCGGTCAGCGGGGCAAAGACCTGCCCGCGGTAGTCGATCTTGTAGAACGACAGGTCGCTGCCCGGCAGGGTGGTTTCCAGGGTCAGGCTCTGCGAGTGACCACGGGTGGCCAGCACGCCCTTGTTCAGGGTCGATTCGGACCAGCCGATGGAAGCCTTGAAGTTGGTGAAGTTGTCGCCTTCCTTGTCGAGGAAGTCGTAGATCTCGTCCACGGTGTAGCGGCCGGTGTCGATCTGGTCGCGCTGCACGCTCAGCCCATAGGTCAGGCGCGAGGTCTCGCTGATCGGGTAGCCGATGCTCATGCCGGCGCCCAGGCTGTTCACCGAGTAGCTGGCGACGTCGACGTCGAGTTCGTCGTAGTCGGTCTTCCGGTAGAAGGCGTTGTAGCCGAGGCTGACGCCGTCGACGGTCCAGTAGGGGTCGACGAAGCCGAAGTTGTAGCGGGTCTGGTATTCGCTGCGGGTCAGGCCGATGCTGACCTTGTTGCCGGTACCCAGGAAGTTGTTCTGGCTGATCGAGCCACCGAGGATCAGGCCGGCGCTCTGGGCGAAGCCGACGCTGGCGGTGATCGAGCCGGACGGTTGCTCTTCGACGCTGTAGTTGACGTCGACCTGGTCGTCGGTGCCGGGAACCGCCGGGGTCTCGACGTTGACTTCCTTGAAGTAGCCGAGGCGCTCCAGACGGGCCTTGGACTGGTCGATCAGGTAGGTGGAGGCCCAGCCGCCCTCCATCTGGCGCATTTCGCGGCGCAGCACTTCGTCTTCGGTCTTGGTGTTGCCGCGGAAGTTGATGCGGTTGACGTAGGCGCGCTTGCCCGGGTCGACGACGAAGGTCACCGAGACGGTCTTGTCGTCGTCATGGGCTTCCGGCACGCCGTTGACGTTGGCGAAGGTGTAGCCCTCGTTGCCCAGGCGACGGGTGATCAGGTCGGAGGTGGTGGTCATCACCTTGCGCGAGAACACCTGGCCCTTCTGTACCAGCAGCAGGCGCTTCACTTCCTCTTCCGGCACCTTCAGGTCGCCGGTCAGCTTCACGTCGCGGATGGTGTACTTCTCACCCTCGTTGATGTTGACGGTGATGTAGACGTGCTTCTTGTCCGGGGTGATGGATACCTGGGTGGAGGCGATATCCATGTTGATGTAGCCGCGGTCCAGGTAATAGGAGCGCAGGCGCTCAAGGTCGCCGGAGAGCTTTTCGCGGGCGTACTTGTCGTCGTTCTTGAAGAACGACAGCCAGTTGGTGGTCTTCAGTTCGAACAGGTCGGTCAGGTCTTCTTCGGAGAAGACGGTGTTGCCCACCACGTTGATGTGGGAAATCGCAGCGACCGTGCCTTCGTTGATGTTGATCTTCAGCGCGACGCGGTTGCGCGGCTGCGGGATCACTTCCGCGTTGATCTCGGCCGAGTAGCGGCCCTGGGCCACGTACTGGCGTTGCAGCTCGTTGCGCACGCCTTCGAGGGTGGCGCGCTGGAAGATCTCGCCCTCGGCCAGGCCGGACTGTTTCAGGCCCTTGAGCAGGTCTTCCTTGGAAATCGCCTTGTTGCCCTCGATCTCGATGCTGGAGATCGACGGGCGCTCGACTACAGTGACTACCAGCACGTTGCCATCGCGGCCGAGCTGGATGTCCTGGAAGAAACCGGTCTTGAACAGGGAGCGGGTGGCCTGGACCAGGGCCTGGTCGTCGATGGTCTCGCCGACGTTCAGCGGCAGGGCGGCGAACACGCTACCGGCGGACACGCGCTGCAGGCCATTGACCCGGATATCGGAAACAGTGAAGGACTCGGCGTGAACCTCGGCGATCATCAGCGCTGACAGCAGCGCGGGTAGCAGAAAGCGTTTCATGGAGTCCTTTTTTTCCAACTGACAAATAGAGAATCTGCCGCAAAGGGCGGCAGATTCGAATTCAACATGACTACAGACGACTCAGATCGTTGACCAGAGCGAGCAACATCACGCCAACGACCAGACTGATGCCGATCTGCATCCCCCAAGCCTGTACCCGTTCGGATAATGGGCGCCCGCGCACCCACTCAACCAGATAGAACAGCAGATGCCCGCCATCGAGGACAGGGATCGGCAGCAGGTTGAGAACCCCCAAGCTAATGCTCAGATAGGCCAGGAAATTGAGAAAATCCCCCACGCCAGACTGGGCTGAAGCGCCCGCCACTTTAGCAATGGTTATCGGCCCGCTCAAGTTTTTTACCGAGAGCTCGCCGAGCAACATTTTCTTTATGGAGTCGAGCGTTAGCAGGCTCATGGTCCAGGTTCGGGAAAGCGCCTGACCCACCGCCTCCAGCGGTCCGTAGCTCACTTCGCGGAGCATTTCCGCCGGCCATTCGGTACCGGCGACCCCCGCCCCCATGTAGCCGCTCCGGGCCTTGCCCTCGCCGCGCACCGCCAGCTCCAGGGCAACATCCAGCACTTCGCCGTCGCGCAGTACCTTGAGCTGGACGCGCTGCCCGGGACGGGCACGGACGCTTTCCACCACCTGCTGCCAGTCGTCGACGGCGATGCCATCGATGCTCTGCAAGCGGTCGCCGAGCTTCAGCCCGGCGGCCTGCGCCGGCCCCTTGGGGTCGAGTTCGGCCAGCACCGGCGGCAAGGCCGGCCGCCAGGGCCGGATGCCCAGCGAGGCGATGGGATCGGGATTGTCCTCGCCCTTCAGCCAGCCATCCAGACGCACCTGGTGGGTGGAATCAACATTCGAGCCCTTTTCCTGCACCCGCACTTCCAGCGTACCGCTCTCGCCGAGACGGCGAACCAGCTGCAGGTTGACCCCGCTCCAGCCGGTGACGGGCTCGCCGTCCACCGCCAGCAGTTCCTGCCCGGCCTCCAGGCCGGCCTGGGCGGCCAGGCTCTCCGGCGCCACGGAACCGATGACCGGGCGCACCTGCTGGCTACCGAGCAGGGCGACGACCCAGAAGAACAGAATCGCCAGTAGGAAATTGGCGATGGGACCAGCCGCGACGATGGCGATCCGCTGACGGACCGTCTTGCGATTGAAGGACTGTTCGAGCAGATGGGCCGGTACTTCCGCCTCGCGCTCGTCGAGCATCTTGACGTAGCCGCCCAGCGGAATGGCCGCCACCACGAACTCGGTGCCGTGCCGGTCGTGCCAGCGCACCAGCGGCGTGCCGAAGCCGACGGAGAAGCGCAGGACCTTCACCCCGCAGCGTCGCGCGACCCAGAAGTGGCCGAATTCGTGGAACGTCACCAGCACGCCCAGGGCCACCAGGGTACCGACGATCATGTAAAGCGCACTCATCTCCTACCTCCAGGCCGTCCGAAGACTAGCCGGCGTGTCGGGTCAACCATTGCCCGGCGACCGAACGGGCGCGGCGATCGGCGGCCAGGACCTGATCGAGCGATTCGACTGCGGTCACCGCCTCGCGGTTCAGCACGTCCTCGATGATAACCGCGATGTCGCTGAAGCGGATGCGCCGCTCGAGAAATGCGGCCACGGCCACCTCGTTCGCGGCATTCAGCATGGCCGGGGCGCTGCCGCCGGTTTCCGCGGCCTGGCTCGCCAGGCGCAGGCAGGGGAAGCGCTGCTCGTCGGGGCGCTGGAAATCCAGGCGACCGACGGCGAACATGTCCAGCGGCGAAACGCCGGAATCGATTCGCTCCGGCCAGGCCATGGCATAGGAAATCGGCGTGCGCATGTCCGGATTGCCGAGCTGGGCGATCACCGAGCCGTCGACGTAGTCCACCATCGAGTGGATCACGCTCTGCGGGTGGATCACCACCTCGACCTGGCTCGGCTGGGCGTCGAACAGCCAGCACGCCTCGATCAGTTCGAGCCCCTTGTTCATCATGCTGGCGGAATCGACGGAAATCTTCCGCCCCATCGACCAGTTCGGGTGCGCACAAGCCTGCTCCGGCGTCACCGAAGCGAGTTGCTCCAGCGGCGTCTCGCGGAACGGGCCGCCGGAGGCGGTCAAGAGGATCCGGCGCACGCCGACCCGCTCCAGGCCATCGGCATAATTGCGCGGCAGCGACTGGAAGATCGCGTTGTGCTCGCTGTCGATCGGCAGGAGCACCGCGCCGCTGCGCTTGACCGCCTGCATGAACAGCGCGCCGGACATCACCAGCGCTTCCTTGTTGGCCAGCAGTACGCGCTTGCCGGCCTCGACGGCCGCCAGGGTCGACGGCAGCCCGGCGGCGCCGACGATGGCCGCCATTACCATGTCCACTTCGGGCGCGCTGGCCACTTCGCACAACGCCTGCTCGCCGAACAGCACCCGGGTGCGGATACCCGCCGCGGCGAGCGAGCCCTGCAAGGCGATCGCCGCGGCCTGCTCCGGCACCACCGCATAGACGGGGCGGTGCCTGAGGCACAGCGCCTCGAGTTCGGCCAGGCGGCTGAAGCCGGTCAGGGCGAAGGCTTCGTAACGATCGGGATGACGCTGGACGACGTCCAGGGTGCTCAGGCCGATCGAGCCGGTCGCGCCGAGCACGCTGATCCGCTGCGGTCGACTCATGGCGCACCCCAGCCGGCGGCCCAGAGCAGGGCCGCGAATACCGGGATGGCTGCCGTCAGGCTGTCGATGCGATCCAGCACGCCACCGTGGCCGGGCAGCAGGTTGCTGCTGTCCTTGATTCCGGACTGGCGCTTGAACATGCTTTCGGTGAGGTCGCCGACGATCGAGACGAACACCACCAGCGCCGCGCCGAGCAGGGCCAGGAGCAGCGCGCCGAGGGACCAGCCGCGGTAGAGGCCGACCGCCAGGGTGATCGCCAGGCTGGCCGCCAGGCCGCCGTAAACGCCTTCCCAGCTCTTGCCGGGGCTGACCCGCGGCGCCAGCTTGCGCTTGCCGAAGGCCTTGCCGGAGAAGTAGGCGCCGATATCCGCGCCCCAGACCAGCACCATCACGGCGATGATCAGGCCATTGGCCAGCGGCCACTGCTTGAGCAGGACCAGCCCCTGCCAGGCCGGCAACAGGATCAGCAGGCCCATGCCCAGGCGGCGCCAGCGTCCGCCCCAGTAGCCGACGCTTTCCGGGTAGGTGAGCACCAGCACAGTGGCCAGCGTCCACCAGACCAACGCCAGCAGCAGCACGGCTCCGGCAAGCTGCGGCAGATGGTAGAGAGCGACCATCAGTACGGCGACCGTCGCCGCGTAGGCAACGCGGCCGAACTGCTGTTCATAGCCGGCCAGGCGTGCCCATTCCCAGGCCCCCAGGCTCACCACCGCGCCGATGAACAGGGCGAAGAACGCCCCTTCGAGAAGGAAAAAACCACCCAGCGCGATGGGCAGGAGCACCAGCGCCGTGATGATCCGTTGTTTCAGCATGACGGACGGGCCTCGGCCTCGACTTGCTCGCTGGTCTTGCCGAAGCGGCGCTGGCGCTTGGAGAAATCCGCCAGGGCAGCCCGCATCGCCGCGTGCTTGAAGTCGGGCCAGAACAGGTCGGAGAAATACAGCTCGGCGTAGGCCAGCTGCCAGAGAAGGAAATTGCTGATGCGATGCTCGCCGCCGGTGCGGATGCACAGGTCGGGCAGCGGCTGGTCGCCGGTCACCAGGCAACCCTGGAGCAGCTCGGCGGAGATATCGTCCGCCGCCAGGTGCCCGCCCTGGACCTCGCGCGCCAGGCGCTGTGCGGCCTGGACGATGTCCCACTGGCCGCCGTAGTTGGCGGCGACCTGGAGGAGGAAACGGGTATTGCTGGCAGTGGCGGCTTCCGCTTCGCGCATGGCCGCCTGCAACTCCGGATGGAAACGCGTGCGATCGCCGATGATGCGCAGGCGGATGCCGTTCTCGTCGAGCTTGCGCACCTCGCGGCGCAGGGCCACGAGAAACAGTTCCATCAGCGCGCTGACTTCGTCCGCCGGACGCTGCCAGTTCTCGCTGGAGAACGCGAACAGGGTGAGGACCTCGACCCCTGCCTCGGCGCAGACCTCGATCACCGCCCTGACGGCATCGACACCGGCCTTGTGGCCGGCGACGCCGGGCAGAAGACGCTTCTTCGCCCAGCGATTGTTACCGTCCATGATAATGGCCACGTGGCGTGGCACGCACACATCCTTCCGGGTCTTTTCCATGACGTCAGCCCGGCCTCAGACAGCCATGAGGTCCGCTTCTTTGGCTTCCAGTGCCTTCTCGATCTCACCGATGAACTTGTCGGTCAGCTTCTGCACGTCGTCGCCGGCGCGGCGCTCTTCGTCCTCGCTGATTTCCTTTTCCTTCTGCAGGTCCTTCAACTGGGCCAGCGCATCGCGACGGATGTTGCGCACGGAAACCCGCGCCTGCTCGGCCTCGGCACGCGCCTGCTTGGTGTAGCCCTTGCGGGTCTCCTCGGTCAGGGCCGGCATCGGTACGCGGATGGTGGTGCCGGCGGTGGCCGGGTTGAGCCCCAGGTCGGAGGTCATGATGGCCTTCTCGACCGCCTGGATCATGCTCTTGTCGAACACGGCCAGGGCCAGGGTGCGGGAGTCTTCCACGGTGACGTTGGCGACCTGGCGCAGCGGCGTATCGGCACCGTAATAGGAAACCATCACGCTATCCAGGATGCTCGGATGCGCGCGACCGGTGCGAATCTTCGCGAAGGCATGGCCCAGCGCTTCCAGGGTCTTGCCCATGCGCTCCTGCGCTTCCTTCTTGATCTCGTTGATCATTCTCAACCCTCCTCGATCAGGGTGCCTTCGGCACCACCAACAACAATATTCAGCAATGCGCCCGGCTTGTTCATGTTGAACACCCGCAGCGGCATGTTCTGGTCACGGCACAGGCAGATGGCGGTCAGGTCCATCACGCCGAGCTTGCGATCGAGCACTTCATCATAGGTCAGGCGCTCGAACTTCTCGGCATTCGGGTCCTTGAACGGGTCGGCAGTGTACACGCCATCGACCTTGGTAGCCTTAAGGACCACGTCGGCGTCGATCTCGATGGCGCGCAGGCAAGCCGCCGAGTCGGTGGTGAAGAACGGGTTGCCGGTACCGGCGGAGAAGATCACCACCTCGCCACCGCCGAGGTGGCGCATGGCCTTGCGGCGGTCGTAGTGGTCGGTCACGCCGACCATGGAGATCGCCGACATCACCAGCGCGGGGATGTTCGAGCGCTCCAGCGCATCGCGCATCGCCAGGCCGTTCATCACGGTGGCCAGCATCCCCATGTGGTCGCCGGTCACCCGGTCCATGCCGGCCGCGGACAGGGCCGCTCCGCGGAACAGGTTGCCGCCGCCGATGACCAGGCCGACCTGCACGCCGATCCCGACCAACTGGCCGATTTCCAGCGCCATGCGGTCCAGCACCTTGGGATCGATGCCGAACTCCTCCGAGCCCATCAGGGCTTCGCCGCTCAACTTTAGAAGAATGCGTTTATAGCGAGGTTGACGAGCGCTCAGTTGCTGAGCCATGACCTTTTCTCCTGCGGCGATAAAAATACGTGACGGCCGGGCCGTCGTGGGCGGAGACGACTTTGCGCCTGCGTTGCGTGCGAGCCCGCCGAGCGGGCCGGCAACGCGGAAGCTGCCCCGAACGCTTCCCCATTTGACGAAGAGGCCGCACGCATCAGCGGGCAGCCTCTTCCGGGGCGACAGTCGAAACCGTCTTTGTTACTGCTTGGTGGCGGCTACTTGAGCGGCAACTTCGGCAGCGAAGTCCACTTCGGCCTTCTCGATGCCTTCGCCCACTTCGTAACGAACGAAGGAAACGATTTCGGCGCCGGCCTGCTTGGCCAGATCGCCGACCTTCACTTCCGGGTTCTTCACGAAAGGCTGCTCGACCAGGCTCGCTTCGGCGAGGAACTTGCTGATGCGGCCCTTGACCATGTTCTCGACGATGTTCTCCGGCTTGCCGGCGATCTTGTCGGCGTTCAGCGCCAGGAAGATTTCCTTCTCTTTCGCGATCGCTTCTTCGGAAACTTCCGAAGCGCTCAGGAACTGCGGGTTGCTGGCGGCGACATGCATGGCGATGTCCTTGGCCAGTTCCGGGTTGCCGCCTTTCAGGTTGACCACGACACCGATGCGGTGGCCGTGCAGGTAGGCGCCGACCACGTCGCCCTCGACGCGGGTCAGGCGGCGGATGTTGACGTTCTCGCCGGTCTTGGCGACCAGGGCCAGACGAGCCTCCTCACGCGCTTCGACCAGCGGAGCGGCGTCGGTCAGCTTCTCGTTGAAGGCCTTTTCCAGGCTCTCGGCGACGAAGCCCTTGAAGTCGTCCTGGAGGGCCAGGAAGTCGGTCTGGGAGTTGACTTCGATGATCACGGCGGCCTTGTTGTCGGCAGCGATCTTGACGGCGATCGAGCCTTCGGCGGCAATGTTGCCGGCCTTCTTGGCAGCCTTGATCGCACCGGCAGCGCGCATGTCGTCGATGGCCTTCTCGATGTCGCCGCCAGCGGCGGTCAGCGCCTTCTTGCACTCCATCATGCCCAAGCCGGTACGCTCGCGCAGTTCTTTAACCATGGCTGCAGTAATTTCTGCCATTTCGAAATCCTCTTGAGTGGTAGCTCTCAAAAAACCTTTGTGCCCGGCCTGCCGGGCAGAAACTCAAAGGTGGCAAAAAGGGGGCCTAGCCCCCTTCCTGCGCACCGTCGGACGTCTGAACGTCCCGGAATCAGCCTTCGGCGGATTCGGCCGGCGCTTCCTCGACGAACTCGTCGGCGCTGGTGGCAGCGCCCTGCTTGCCGCGGATTACCGCTTCGGCCATCGAGTTCAGGTAGAGTTGCACGGCGCGGATGGCATCATCGTTACCGGGAATTACATAGTCGACGCCTTCCGGGCTGCTGTTGGTATCGACAACGCCGATGACCGGGATGCCCAGCTTGTTGGCTTCGGTGATGGCGATGCGCTCGTGGTCGACGTCGATCACGAACAGAGCGTCCGGCAGGCCGCCCATGTCCTTGATGCCGCCCAGGCTGCGCTCGAGCTTCTCGAGGTCACGGCTGCGCATCAGGGCTTCTTTCTTGGTCAGCTTGTCGAAGGTGCCGTCCTGGGACTGGGTTTCCAGGTCGCGCAGGCGCTTGATCGACTGACGGATGGTCTTGTAGTTGGTGAGCATGCCGCCCAGCCAGCGATGGTCGACGTACGGCATGCCGCAACGAGCGGCTTCCTCGCGAACGATCTTGCCAGCGGAACGCTTGGTGCCGACGAACAGGATCTTGTTCTTGCCAGCGGCCAGGCGCTCAACGAAGGTCAGGGCCTCGTTGAACATCGGCAGGGTCTTTTCGAGGTTGATGATATGGATCTTGTTGCGCGCGCCGAAAATGAACTTGCCCATTTTCGGGTTCCAGTAACGGGTCTGGTGGCCGAAGTGCACACCGGCCTTCAGCATATCGCGCATGTTGACTTGGGACATGATAGTTCCTCGATAAGTCGGGTTAGGCCTCCACGCATCCCAATGACCAACCCTTGCGGGCACCCAGGCCATCGTGTCGATGCATGTGTGGGTTTGTGCTCCGGAAAAGGCCGCAGCCTCGGAGCGGGGCGCTTTATACCATAACCGTGGACGCAGTGAAACCCGCCGCGGATGGCCGGGCGGGAGTAGATCGGTCGGTCAGGTCTGCTAGAATCGCGTATTCCTTATTATTCATGCGTGCTTGCACGCCCGAAGAGAATTCGCATGACCGTCACCATCAAGACGCCGGACGATATCGAGAAGATGCGCATCGCCGGCCGCCTGGCCGCCGAAGTGCTGGAAATGATCGGCGAACACATCAAGCCCGGCGTGACCACCGAGGAGCTGGACCGCATCTGCCACGACTATATCGTCAACGAGCAGAAGGCGATTCCCGCCCCGCTGAACTACAAGGGCTTTCCCAAGTCGATCTGCACCTCGATCAACCATGTGGTCTGCCATGGCATCCCCAACGAGAAGCCGCTGAAGGAAGGCGACATCCTCAACGTCGACATCACCGTCATCAAGGACGGCTACCACGGCGACACCAGCAAGATGTTCCTGGTCGGCAAGACCCCGGAATGGGCCGACCGCCTCTGCCAGATCACCCAGGAATGCATGTACAAGGGCATTTCCGTGGTGCGTCCGGGCGCGCACCTGGGCGATATCGGCGAAATCATCCAGAAGCACGCGGAAAAGAACGGCTTCTCGGTGGTCCGCGAATACTGCGGCCATGGCATCGGCAAGGTGTTCCACGAGGAGCCGCAGGTCCTCCACTACGGTCGTGCGGGTACCGGCATCGAGCTGAAGGAAGGCATGATCTTCACCATCGAGCCGATGATCAACCAGGGCCGCCCGGAGACCCGCCTGCTCGGCGACGGCTGGACCGCGATCACCAAGGACCGCAAGCTGTCCGCGCAATGGGAGCACACCGTGCTGGTCACCGCCGATGGCTACGAGATCCTCACCCTGCGCAACGACGAAACCTTCCCGCGCACCTCGGCCGCCTGATCCGGCCCGGCTTTTGCTGCCAGCCGTGCGCCTCGACGCCCCGCCCCATTCGGGCGGGGCCGACGCCCCGATTCGGCGCAGCGCGCGCACCAATACAGCGCAAAAACGCACCAAGACGGGGCGCTCGCGTATCGAACCCAACCGCTAGCAGATAAAGGAAGGCCGCATGCCGCAGGTGGATCCCGAATTGTTCGATCGCGGGCAGTTCCAGGCGGAACTGGCCTTGAAGTCCAGCCCGATCGCCGCCTTCAAGAAGGCCATCCGGCAATTCCGCGAAGTGCTCGACAACCGTTTCAACAGCGGCCGCGACATCCGCCGCCTGATCGAAGATCGCGCCTGGTGCGTCGACCAGATCCTGCAACAGGCCTGGCAGCGCTTCGACTGGGGAGACGACGCCGACATCACCCTGGTCGCCGTGGGCGGCTACGGCCGCGGCGAACTCCACCCCTACTCCGACGTCGACCTGCTGATCCTCCTCGACAGCGAGGACCAGGAGAGCTTCCGCGAACCGATCGAAGGCTTCCTCACCCTGCTCTGGGACATAGGCCTGGAAGTCGGCCAGAGCGTGCGCTCGGTGCAGCAGTGCGCGGAGGAAGCACGCGCCGACCTGACGGTGATCACCACCCTCATGGAGTGCCGCACCATCTGCGGCCCTGACAGCCTGCGCCAGCGCATGCTGCAGGTTACTGGCAGCGCGCACATGTGGCCGAGCAAGGAGTTCTTCCTGGCCAAACGCCACGAACAGCAGCGCCGCCACGCCAAGTACAACGACACCGAGTACAACCTCGAGCCCAACGTCAAGGGCTCCCCCGGCGGCCTGCGCGACATCCAGACCATCCTCTGGATGGCCCGCCGCCAGTTCGGCAGCCTCAACCTGCACGCCCTGGTGCGCGAAGGCTTCCTGGTGGAAAGCGAGTGCAGCATGCTGGCCTCCAGCCAGGAGTTCCTCTGGCGGGTCCGCTATGCCCTGCACATGCTCGCCGGGCGCGCCGAGGATCGCCTGCTGTTCGATCACCAGCGCAGCATCGCCCGTCTGTTCGGCTACGAAGACAACGACGTCAAGCTGGCGGTCGAACGCTTCATGCAGAAGTACTACCGGGTGGTGATGGCGATCTCCGAGCTGAACGACCTGATCATCCAGCACTTCGAGGAAGTCATCCTGCCCTGCGAGCAGCCGGTGCAGATCCAGCCGCTGAACAGTCGCTTCCAGTTGCGCGATGGCTACATCGAGGTGACGCACCCGAACGTCTTCAAGCGCACCCCGTTCGCCCTCCTGGAAATCTTCGTGCTGATGGCCCAGCACCCGGAAATCAAGGGCGTGCGCGCCGACACCATTCGCCTGCTGCGCGACAGCCGACACCTGATCGACGACGAGTTCCGCCACGACATCCGCAACACCAGCCTGTTCATCGAGCTGTTCAAGAGCAGCCAGGGTATCCACCGCAACCTGCGGCGGATGAACCGCTACGGCATCCTCGGCCGCTACCTGCCGGAGTTCGGCCATATCATCGGGCAGATGCAGCACGACCTGTTCCATATCTATACGGTGGACGCCCACACCCTCAACCTGATCAAGCACCTGCGCAAGCTGAATCGGCCGGAGATGGCCGAGAAATATCCGCTGGCGAGCAAGATCATCGATCGTCTGCCCAAGCCGGAACTGATCTACATCGCCGGTCTCTACCACGACATCGCCAAGGGCCGTGGCGGCGACCACTCGGAACTCGGTGCGGTGGACGCCGAGGCCTTCTGCCAGAGCCACCAGTTGCCGCCCTGGGACACCCAACTGGTGTCCTGGCTGGTGCAGAACCACCTGGTGATGTCGACCACCGCGCAACGCAAGGACCTCTCCGACCCGCAGGTGATCTTCGATTTCGCCCAACTGGTCGGCGACCAGACCCACCTCGACTACCTGTACGTGCTCACCGTGGCCGACATCAACGCCACCAACCCGACGCTCTGGAACTCCTGGCGCGCCAGCCTGCTCCGGCAGCTCTACACCGAGACCAAGCGCGCCCTGCGCCGCGGCCTGGAGAACCCGGTGGACCGCGAGGAGCAGATCCGCCAGACGCAGACCGCGGCCCTCGACCAACTGGTACGCAACGGCATCGACCAGGACGATGCAGAGCAGTTATGGAGCCAGCTCGGCGACGACTACTTCCTGCGCCACACCGCCGGCGACGTGGCCTGGCACACCGAGGCGATCCTCCAGCACCCGGACGACGGCACGCCGCTGGTGCTGATCAAGGAAACCACCCAGCGCGAGTTCGAGAGCGGTTCGCAGATCTTCATCTACGCCGCCGACCAGCACGATTTCTTCGCGGTCACCGTGGCCGCCATGGACCAGCTCAACCTGAGCATCCAGGACGCGCGGATCATCACCTCCACCAGCCAGTTCACCCTCGATACCTATATCGTGCTCGACGCCGACGGCGACTCCATCGGCAACAACCCGGAGCGCATCGCCGAGATCCGCGAGGGGCTTATCGACGCGCTGAAGAACCCCGACGACTACCCGACCATCATCCAGCGCCGGGTGCCGCGCCAGCTCAAGCACTTCGCCTTCGCCCCGCAAGTGACCATCTCCACCGACGCGCTGCGCCAGGTCTCGGTGCTCGAGGTCATCGCCCCCGACCGCCCAGGCCTGCTGGCGCGGATCGGCGGCATTTTCCTGGATTTCGACCTGTCGGTGCAGAACGCCAAGATCGCCACCCTCGGCGAGCGCGTGGAGGACGTCTTCTACATCACCGATGCGCGCAACCAGCCGCTCGCCGACCCCGACCTGTGCAAACGCCTGCAGGCCGCCCTGGTCGAGCAGCTGTCACAAGACAACGGACGGGACACCCTGCCTACCCGGATAAACTTCTGAGAAGCCTTGCCAACGCCATGAATACCGCACTCGACAACCTCCAGCCCTACCCCTTCGAGAAGCTCCGCGCCCTGCTCGGCGGCGCCCGGCCGCCCGCGACGCTGAAGCCGATCGCACTGTCCATCGGCGAGCCCAAGCACCGCTCGCCGAGCTTCGTCGCCGAAACCCTGGCGGAGAACCTGGACCAGCTCGCGGTCTACCCGACCACCCTCGGCCTGCCGGCCCTGCGCGAAGCCATCGCGCGCTGGTGCGAGCGGCGCTTCTCGGTACCGGCCGGCTGGCTGGATGCGGCGCGCCACGTACTGCCGGTGAACGGTACCCGCGAGGCGCTGTTCGCCTTCACCCAGACCGTGGTCCGCCGCAGCGAGCCCGGCGAGGCGCCCGGCCTGGTGGTCAGCCCGAACCCTTTCTACCAGATCTACGAAGGCGCGGCGCTGCTCGCCGGAGCCGTGCCGCACTACCTGCCCTGCCGCGAGGAAAACGGCTTCAACCCCGATTTCGACGCGATCGACGAGGCGACCTGGCAGCGCTGCCAGATTCTCTTCCTCTGCTCGCCGGGCAACCCCACCGGGGCCCTGGTACCGCTGGAGACCCTGAAGAAGCTGATCGCCCTGGCCGACCGCTACGACTTCGTGATCGCCGCCGACGAGTGCTACAGCGAACTCTACTTCGACGAAAACGCCCCGCCGCCCGGCCTGCTCAACGCTTGCGCCGAGCTGGGCCGCACGGACTTCAGCCGCTGCGTGGTGTTCCACAGCCTGTCCAAGCGCTCCAACCTGCCCGGCCTGCGCTCGGGCTTCGTCGCCGGCGACGCGGAGATCCTGAAGAAATTCCTCCTCTACCGCACCTACCACGGCTGCGCCATGCCGGTGCAGACCCAGTTGGCGAGCATCGCCGCCTGGAACGACGAGGTCCATGTGCGCGCCAACCGCAGCCTCTACCGCGAGAAATTCGACGCCGTGCTGGCGATCCTCGACGGCGTGCTCGACGTACAGCGCCCGGACGGCAGTTTCTACCTGTGGGCACGCACCCCGGTGGACGACACCGTATTCACCCGCGAACTGTTCGAGCAGCAGCACGTGACGGTGGTGCCGGGTTCCTACCTGTCGCGCGAGGTGGACGGCGAGAACCCCGGCGCCAACCGCGTGCGCATGGCCCTGGTGGCACCACTGGCCGAGTGCGTCGAAGCCGCCGAGCGCATCCGCGACTACCTGCGGGCGCGCTGAAGCCTGCGCGGAGAAACGAAAAGGGATCGCCGCGGCGATCCCTTTTTCGTTCACACCCAGCGGGCGAAGCGATTGGTCAGCCAGCTTTCCTGCTGGTCCAGCTCGCGCAGGATATCGCCCAGGGTCTCGTCGTCGATCTCGTTGTTACGCCGCTGCCGGTACAGTTCCAGGCGCTGCGCGCGCAACGCCTTCAGGCGCAAGGCCTTGTCGGCGATCTCCAGGGCTTGGGCCTGGTCGCGGGCCTCATCGGTGGTCGGTGCGGTATCCAGCGACTGGCGGTATTCAGCCATAATCTGCGCACGCGCCTCGGCGACCCGCGAAGTATTCGCCGCATCGTTGCCTTCCACCTGCGGCAGTTCCTCGCTCTCCAGGGCCCGGATCGCCGCCTCCGCGGTCTTGCGCCAGGCCTCGCGCCGCTCGCGCTCGTGGGCGCCATTGTTGCTCGCCGGCAGCCCGCGCAGCAGCAGCGGCAGGCCGATGGTCGCGCCGATCAGGGAAATCAGGATCACGCTGGTGGCGATGAAGATGATCAGGTCGCGCTGCGGGAAGGCGCTGCCATCCATCAGGCTCATCGGTACCGACAGCACCGCCGCCAGGGTCACCGCACCACGCACGCCGCTCAATGCACTGAGGGCGGAGAGACGGCGCAGGGAGATGCCGCTCAGCCCGGGCGGGCTCTTGCCGCGCCAGCGGTCGATGCGCAGCGACAACTTCCAGTAGCCATAGACCCAGCCGTAGCGGATCAGCATCAGCACGGCGGTGATCGCCGCCACGTAGGCCAGCAGCAGCGAGGAACGCCAGAGCAGGTCGCCGTGGTGGTTGGCCACCGACTTCATGATGTCCGGCAACTGCAGGCCGAGCAGCAGGAACACCACGCCGTTGAAGGCGAACTCCAGCATCGACCAGACGCTGCGGTTGAGCAGGCGCGTGGAAGTCTGCCGCGGCAGCAGGTCGACCCAGCTCTGCATCATGCCGGCCGCCACCGCCGAGAGAATCCCGGAGACGCCCAGGTGTTCCGCCACCATGTAGGAGGCGAACGGCAGCAACAGCATCAGTACCACGTGGGTCGCCGGGTCGTCCCAACCACGGGAGATCATCCAGGCGCGGATGCGGCCCAGCGACCAGCTGAGGAACACCCCGATGGCCAGGCCGCCGACCGCGACCAGGAGGAAGTTGAGGCTGGCGTCCACCAGCGAGAACACGCCGGTCATCGCCGCGGCGATGGCGAACTTGAATGCCACCAGGCCAGAGGCATCGTTCATCAGCGCCTCGCCCTCCAGCAGGTGCATCAGGCGCTTGGGCAGCCGCCCCTGGGTGATCGCCGAGACCGCCAGGGCGTCCGTGGGCGACAGCACGGCGGCGAGGGCGAAGGAAGCCGCCAGGGGAATTTCCGGGATCAGCAGGTGGATGAAATAGCCGGCGCCGACCACGGTGAAGAACACCAGGCCGAACGCCATCATCAGGATCGGCCAGCGCATCCGCCAGACTTCCCGCTTGGGAATGCGCCAGCCATCGACGAACAGCAGCGGCGGAATGAACAGGAAGAGGAACAGCTCCGGGTCGAGGGCAATGTGCAGCCCGAGGGACGGCAAGGCCAGCAGGGCCCCGGCGGCGATCTGGATCAGCGGTAGCGGCAAGGGCAGCAACTGGGCGGCCAGGCGGGTGGCGCCGACGACCAGCAGCAGGGTCAGAACGGTGTACACGGTTTGCATGAGGGCGGGGATCTCCGGCTTCGTCCCTGGACGATGCGACTGCGCCGATTGCACCATCGCGATCGGTAGGCAGCTATCCGACATTCGCACAATCCGTACGGTCTTTCCTAGCCCCGCCGCTCTACCCCGCGCGTCCGCCCCCTCCGCGGCGACGACCGGGGCGCCCGGCCAAGGTTCCCGCACTAGTACATCCGAGCTATTTCATAGCGGTGCGAGACGCTCCTACACTCCCCTTCAGTCCAGGCCCGCCGTAGCGTCGGCCAGGACGACGCCCCGAAGGAGTACGGGGTGCAGCGCCCACTCAGACAAAGGAATGCCGCCATGACAAGCAAGGGACTTACTTCCGCACTGCTGCTCGCCTCGATGTTCGCCGCCACCTCCGGCTGCCTCCAGCAGAACGCACTGACCCAGGGCTACCGCACCACCCAGCCCGGGCAACCCGGCCAGGCCCAGGTAGCCTCCGCCAACACCCCTTGCACCCCCAGCGCCACCAATGACCTGATCGCTACCGGTCGCAGCCTGCTGGACATCACCACCAACCTGATCAAGACCCGCAACCAGATGAGCGACGGCGGCAGCATCATGCGCGACGTCGACGACGTGCAGAAGGTCGGCAAGGGCCATGCCGTGCTGGACAGCGTCGAGAGCATGACCGGCGGTCCGCAGCAGCCCTGCGGCTAAGCGCACCACGACGATTCATCCCGGACAGCGAGCCCCCGCACGCTGTTCTCCCCCTGAGCCTCGCCTACCCGGCGGGGCTTTTTTTGTCCTGCGCCAAACAGCCGCCGCCCCGCATCAAGGAACTCGCCCATCACCCGGCCATGCAGACCAGGCCGCTTCGAGTCCCGTTCGTCACCTGTGCAAGGCGTCTGGAACGCGGCTATTGTCCGACGATCGAAGTGATGGCAATGTAGAATTACACCTTTGGATGTAGTCGTTTCGGGTAGGTCGCGAGATGGAACGAGCTTTTTCCCCTACCGCGGAATCGCGGAGCAGCGGCCCATGAGGCGCGCCGAGATGCTGTTGCTGAAGAGCCTGGCGGAAACACTGATGGCCGACCGGGACAACCGCCACGACGACTTGCAGGCGACCATGCGGCTGGCGCACCTGAGTTCGCCGGAGATGATCCTGTACATGGTCAACCGGGTGCTCGAGCTCGAAGAGAGCATCGAGCGGATCGCCGCGGTTCTCCAGAAACTCTCTGCGGACGAGCCGATGCCCCTAGAGGAAACGCCGCCCGAACCAGCCTTCGAACCGTCCCTGCAGTCCCGCGCCACCGAGACCGCGGAAACCTAGCGGCTGGCAGGCCGCTACACCAGCACCTGGCGAGTGCTGGCGATCAGCGCATGGACCTGTCGCTCCACCTGCTCCGCCACCGGCACTTCGGGCCCCCGCCCCTCCGGGCAGGGCAGGTTCGGCGTGGTGCCGAACAGCCGGCAGATCAGCGGACGTTCCTCATAGGCCTCGCAGCCGTTCGGTCCGAGATGGACGCAGTTCCACTCGGCCAGGGCGGCGTCGTGTTCGGCCTCGCTCTTCAGCGGCAGGCGGGCCATCTCTTCCGACGAGGCGGTAACCGGCCCGCAGCAATCGTGGCAGCCGGGCTTGCAGGCGAAGCCCGGTATCTGCAGGCGTAATTGGTCTATCTGGCGACCGATGCAACTCATGGGAAATCTCCTCGGCGGGGGAAGGATTGTACAGCGCGGACCGGAGCATTCCGAAAGTACCGGTAAGGATGCTCTCCAGCGAGCCGAATCGACCTGTTCAACCTGCGCTCTCTCCGTTCCCGGCCAGGGAAACAGCCCGGCTCCCTGTCCGCCCGCCCGTCCACGGCTATCTGCCGTCACGCCGCTCCCGAGCGCGGTAGCCCCGAGACCGCACAGGGGCGGAACGACGTGGCATAATCCGGCGATCACCTTTCGGCGACCTATCGGCAGGGCCCGGGAAGACCCGGGCCTCGGGAGAAGCAATGACCTACGTTCTCTACGGCATCAAAGCCTGCGACACCATGAAGAAGGCTCGGACCTGGCTCGACGAGCACAAGGTCGCCTACGACTTCCACGACTACAAGGCCGTCGGCATCGACCGCGAACACCTGCAGCGCTGGTGCGCGGAGCACGGCTGGCAGACCGTCCTCAACCGCGCCGGCACTACCTTCCGCAAGCTCGACGAAGCGCAGAAGGCCGATCTCGACGAAGCCAAGGCGATCGAGCTGATGCTGGCCCAGCCGTCGATGATCAAGCGCCCGGTGCTGGAACTGGGCAGCAGGACGCTGGTCGGCTTCAAGCCCGACGCCTACGCCGCCGCGCTGGCCTGAACGGGAGGCCGCATGAGCATCGCCTGGGCCCTGTTCGTACCCGCCTGCTTCGCCCTCAACCTGGCGCCGGGGCCGAACAACCTGCTGTCGCTGAACAACGCCGCGCGGCACGGTTTCGCCACCGCCTCGCTGGCCGGCGGCGGGCGCCTGCTGGCATTCGCCGGCATGCTCGCCCTGGCCGCCTCCGGGCTGGCGCTGGTGCTGCACACCTCGGCCTGGCTGTTCCTGGCGATCAAACTGCTCGGCGCTGCCTACCTGTTGTGGCTTGCGGTGCAATTGTGGCGGGCCGATGCGCAGCCACTGGCGAACGAAGCCAGCCCGGCGCGTCCCAGCCTCTGGCGCCTGGGGCGCCAGGAGTTCCTGGTGGCGGCGGGCAACCCGAAAGCGATCCTGATCTTCACCGCCTTCCTGCCGCAGTTCGTCGATCCCGGCCAACCGCTGGGCGCCCAGTTCGCCCAGCTCGGCGCGGCATTCCTGCTGCTCGAATGGCTGGCCATCGCTCTTTATTCCTATGCCGGGCTCCACCTCGGCCGGCTGCTCGCCGGCCAGCGGGCCCGGCGTCTGTTCAACCGCGGTTGCGCCGCGCTGCTCGGCAGCGCGGGACTGGGCCTGCTGCTCAGCCGCCGTCCGGCCTGACCGTTCCACTCCGTTTCGAGGAAACCCACATGTCGCAATCCCTGTTCAGCCTGGCCTTCGGCGTCGGCACCCAGAACCGCCAGGAAGCCTGGCTGGAAGTGTTCTACGCGCTGCCGCTGCTCAAGCCTTCGAGCGAAATCGTCGCTGCCGTCGCACCGATCCTTGGCTACGCAGCCGGCAACCAGGCGCTGACCTTCACTTCGCAGCAGGCCTACCAGCTGGCCGACGCCCTGAAGGGTATCGACGCCGCTCAGTCGGCCCTGCTCTCGCGCCTGGCGGAAAGCCAGAAGCCGCTGGTCGCCACCCTGTTGGCGGAAGACGCCGCGCCGTCCTCCACCCCGGAGGCCTACCTCAAGCTGCACCTGCTCTCCCACCGCTTGGTCAAACCGCACGCTGTGAACCTGAGCGGCATCTTCCCGCTCCTGCCGAACGTGGCCTGGACCAACATCGGCGCGGTGGACCTGGCCGAACTGGCCGAACTGCAACTGGAAGCGCGACTGAAGGGCAAGCTGCTGGAAGTCTTCTCCGTCGACAAGTTCCCGAAGATGACCGACTACGTGGTCCCGGCCGGCGTACGCATCGCCGACACCGCCCGCGTGCGTCTGGGCGCCTACATCGGTGAAGGCACCACGGTGATGCACGAAGGTTTCGTCAACTTCAACGCCGGCACCGAAGGCCCGGGCATGATCGAAGGTCGCGTATCCGCCGGCGTGTTCGTCGGCAAGGGGTCGGACCTGGGCGGCGGCTGCTCGACCATGGGCACCCTTTCCGGTGGCGGCAACATCGTCATCAGCGTCGGCGAAGGCTGCCTGATCGGCGCCAACGCCGGCATCGGCATCCCGCTGGGCGATCGCAACATCGTCGAGGCCGGCCTGTACATCACCGCCGGCACCAAGGTCGCCCTGCTCGACGAGCAGAACGCTCTGGTGAAAGTGGTCAAGGCCCGCGACCTGGCCGGTCAGCCCGACCTGCTGTTCCGCCGCAACTCGCAGAACGGTGCGGTGGAGTGCAAGACCAACAAGACCGCCATCGAGCTGAACGAAGCGCTGCACGCGCACAACTGAGCCCAGCTCGCCTCCCCGCTCGCCCGACGGCGCTCGCCAGCGCCGCCGGGTGCGCTACCCTTTCCCCTGTAACCGTCCTCGCACAGTGTCCGCCATGTCCCTGCCGTCTCCCTGGCGCGCCGACTTTCCGGCCTTTTCCGCCTTCGCCGCGGAAGGCCTGACCTACCTCGACAGCGCCGCCACCGCCCAGAAGCCACAGGCCGTACTCGACGCCCTGAACGGCTACTACCTCGGCGGCGCCGCCAACGTCCACCGCGCCCAACATGTCCCCGGCGAGCGCGCCACCCGGGCCTTCGAGGCCGCGCGCAGCCGCGTCGCCCACTGGCTGCACGCCGGCAACCCGGCCGAGGTGCTGTTCACCCGCGGCACCACAGAGGCGATCAACCTGGTGGCCTATGGCCTGGAGCGGCATTTCCGGCCTGGCGACGAACTGCTGGTCAGTGCCCTGGAACACCATGCCAACCTGCTTCCCTGGCAGCAGTTGGCCCTGCGCCGCGGCCTGGTCCTGCGCGTATTGCCGCTGGACGAGCGCGGGGTGATCGACCTGGAGCAGGCTCGCCATATCATCGGCGAGCGTACCCGCCTGCTGGCGATCAGCCAGTTGTCCAACGTTCTCGGCACCTGGCAACCAGTGGTGGAGTTGATCCAGCTGGCCCGCGAGCGCGGTGCCTGGACCCTGGTGGACGGCGCCCAGGGCAGCGTCCACGGACGCCACGACCTGCCGGGCCTGGGCTGCGACTTCTACGCATTCTCCGGCCACAAGCTCTACGGCCCCGACGGCATCGGCGTGCTCTGGGGTCGCCCACAGGCCCTGGAGCAACTGGCGCACTGGCAGTTCGGCGGCGAGATGGTACGCCACACCGGCTTCCACGAAGCCAGCTTCCATGCCGCTCCGCTCGGCTTCGAGGCGGGCACCCCGGCGGTTTCCGCGGCGATCGGCCTGGGCGCGACCATCGACTGGCTGGCCACCCTGGACGAAGCCGAAGTCGCCGCCCACGAAGGCGCCCTCCACGCCCGCCTGCTCGCCGGCCTGCTGGCGCGCGACGGCGTCAGCCTGCTCGGCGAACCGCAGGCAGCGCTGGCCAGCTTCTGCGTCGACGGCGTGCACGTCGCCGATCTCGCCCACCTGCTCGGCGAACAGGGCATCGCGGTGCGCGCCGGCCACCATTGCGCGATGCCGCTGCTGCAACGCCTCGAGGTACCCGGCGCCCTGCGTGTCTCGCTGGGCTTGTACAACGATGCCGACGACCTGGAGCGCTTCTTCCTGGCTCTCGACCGCTCACTGGAGTTGCTGCGATGAACCCGGTTCTCCCCGAACAGGCCCAGGAGGCACTGGACGCCTTCGGTCACACCGCCAGTTGGGAACAGCGTGCGCGTCTGCTGCTGCAATGGGGCGAGCGCCTGGCGCCGCTCGCGGAACACGAACGCCAGGAAGAGCATCGCGTGCACGGTTGCGAAAGCCTGGTCTGGCTGCTCGGCGAGCAGCGCGACGGCCACTGGCGCTTCCGTGCCGACAGCGACGCGCGCCTGATCCGCGGCCTGCTGGCGGTGCTGCTGGCACGGGTCGACGGCATCGAGACCCGCGAACTGGCGCGCCTGGACCTCAACGACTGGTTCACCTGCCTGGGTCTTTCCCGCCAACTGTCGCCCTCGCGCAGCAACGGCCTGAACGCCGTGCTGCAACGCATGCGCGAACTGGCCGGCCAGACCGCCGGCTGAGCCCGCTCAGCGCGCCAGCAGCTCCGGCAGGTGCCGGGCCAGGGCGCGGTAGCGGTCCTCTTCGATCCGATAGGCCCAGTCAGGATGGGCGGCGACCTCGCCCTCGGCGAAGCCCTCGACGCTCTTCGGCAACAACCAGTATTGCTCGCCCTGGCGCCGAATCTCGCCATCCAGGCGCGCGCCGGAAAACGTCCGCAGGCTGAACACCAGGAGCAATGGCGCCTGTCTGAATCCCACCTGCGCCAGCGGCGCTACATCGGCGAAACGCAGGTCGGCGAACAGCGTCGCCGCGCCGTTGGCCGCTGCCTCATAGGCCAGCTTGCGCCCTGTGGGCAATTGCCGAACCTGCAGGTTCGGCTGCCCGGCGTCGTCGCGATAGAGATCCAGGCGTTCGCCCTTCGGATAGCGCAGTTGCAGTTCGCGCACCCGGGCGAAGGGCAGCGTGGCGATCCGCCGGTCGAGCCACTCCAGCTCGTTGTTCGGCAACGGCAGCCGCTTGTCGATCAGCCAGGCCTGCGGGTCGCCCAATCGTCGTACGAAGCTACCGCCATGCTGCGCATCCTTGCCCACCAGCAGCACCAGAGACTCGCCGGACTGCCAATGCAGGCTCAGGCGTAGCGCCTGCCCCTCGCCACGCTCCGCCAGGCCAAGCAGCGCGTGGTTCTTCGGGTTGGCGCTCTTCGCCTCGACCTTGCGCGCCTCTGCCAACGCCTCGAGCAGCGCCGACAAGCGTAGCCGGTCGGCCGGATAGTCGGCCTTGGCCGGCAGGACCCACGCGCCCGCACGCCGCTCGACCCGGATATCCGGCGAACCGTCGGCAAACTGCATGTGCAGACCACTCAGCGTCGCGCTGTCCAGTTCCGGCAGCCAGCGCTCTGCCGCCGGCAAGGCAGGTACCTCGGCTGCGCGCTCGCGCTGCAGCCAGGCGAAGGTTCCGGCCAGCGCCGCCACCAGCGCCAGCAGGACGATCAGCGTATTGCGCCGCATGCGTCAATGCCCTCCCCGGGCCATGCGCCGGCGCCGCCAGAGCCAGCCGAGCAGCACGCCGACCGTGAGCAACGAGGGAACCAGGGCGATATTGACCAGCTTCAGGGTGCGGCCCAGTGCGTCGATATCGGCGTTCAACTGGTACTGCACCTCGCGCAGCTCCTTGCGGATGCGCAGCTTCTCCTGCATGTACTGGCGCACCGTGGCCTGCTGTTCGGGCGTCAGTTCGACGGCCTTCTCCGGGTCGGCACCCTGCTGTAGGGCGGCGAGTTGCTGCTCGGTATCGGCGAGGCGCTGCTTGAGCTGCTCCTCCTTCTGCCGGAAGCTCGTCTCGGCCTCGCGCTGCAGGCGCTCGACCACCACGAACGGCCGGCTGAACCGGCCGCGGGAGCGCACGCTGATCAGCGCGTCGGTGCCCGACAGGTTGTCCAGCGCGTTGACCACCAGCGCGCCGTTGTCGGCCCAGGGCTGCGGCACGCGCTGGCCGAAGAAGTCCTGCACCTGGACCCACATGCGATCGCTGAGCAGGTCGGTATCGGCCACGACGATGACATTGATGTTGCGCGCCTCCTTCAGGCCTTCGCGATGCCCCTCGATGCCCTCCGCGAAGGCACTCTTCGCCGGCCCCTGGATACGGGCGGCGAGAGTATGCCGCCGGCCGCTCGGGCGCAGCTCGCGCATCAGATCGCCGGGGTCGCGCAGCAGGCCGAAGCGCGAGGCATCGAACGGCATCGCCTGGGCCGAGCTTTGCAGCAAAGGCGTGAAGCTGGTGCTCGCTCCGGGGAGCCTTTCGAGGATGCCGGGCGTCGCCAGGGTCAGGCTTTCCAGGCCGGCAGTGGCGATGTCGTCCTGGTCCAGCGCCTCGCGCGGCAAGCTGAGCCAGGCCGGATGCCGGGCCGGACGCTGGTCCCGGCCAAGACTGATGGACATCGCATAGGCGCCGTCGCCGAGCACCTTGCCCGGCAGCAGGCGCAGCCCCCAGGCCTCGAACAGCGGCGCGAGGTCGGACGACTTGTCGCCATCCAGCGTAGCGGCGAAATCGCTGCCGCTGTCGGCCTCGCTGAAGGGGTCGACGAACGCCAGCAGCTTGCCCCCGCGCAGGACGAACTGGTCGATGGCGTATAGCGTCTGCTCGGGTAACTGCTTGGGATGCACCAGCAGCAGCACCGAGACCTCCGGCGGGATTTCCGTGGCATCGCTCTTGAGGCTGCGCAGGTCGAATTGCTGGCGGATTTCCTCCATGACCATCCACGGCGAGGTCGGCTGCCGGCTGGCCATGTCGAAGCCGCCATTGAGCGGCAGCGACGACATCAGGCCTACCACCGGCCGCTGCGGCTGTGCCAGGGTCTGCACCAGGCGGCTGATGTCGTATTCGAGGAACTCCTCCTGATCGAGCGGGAAGAAGGGTATGACCTGGACTCCGTCCAGGGCGTTGCTGCCGGCCAGGCCGAAGTACAGGTTGTCGCCGCCCTGCTGCAGGGGAATTCCTTGCAGGCCGAACTCGGTGGCCTTGTCCTCGTTCTCGGAGAACGGCTCGGGATCGATCACCTGCAGGCGAATCCTGCCGTTCGCCTCGCGCTCGTAGGCGCGCAGCAGTTCCTCGACGCGCCTGGCGTAGTTGCGCAGCGGCACCAGTTCCCGGGCACCGCTATCCGAATAGAAGAAGTACAGGTTGATCGGCTCGTCGAGGCCGGCCAGGATCCGCTTGGTGCCGGGGCTGATGGTGTAGAGCTTCTGCTCGGTCAGGTCGAGCCGCGCGCCGCTGAACAGCAGGCCGGAGACCATGTTGAAGGCCAGGAACGCCAGCGCGATCAGCAACAGCCCGGCGCCAGAGGACAACACGCGTTTCATCGACTCCCCCTCATTCGGCTTTCTTCAGGTCGACCGCCACCGCCGTGGCGGCCAGCCAGGCGACGATCAGGCTGACGAAATACAGCAGGTCGCGCAGGTCGATGACGCCCTTGCTGACGGCATCGAAGCGGGTCAGCAGGCTCAGCGAGGCCACCGCATCGAGCAACCACTGCGGCGCCCACTGGCTGAACGCATCGAGCACCAGCGGAAAGCCGCTGAGCATGAACAGGAAGCAGGCGGCCACGGCGAGGATGAAAGCGATCACCTGGTTCTTCGCCAGGGCCGACATGCACGAACCGATGGCCAGGTAGCCGCCGGCCAGCAGCCAACTGCCCAGATAGCCGGCGAGAATCGCACCGTTGTCCGGCTCGCCCAGGTAGTTCACCGTGAGCACCATGGGGAAGGTCAGCAGCAGCGCGATTCCGGCGAACGCCCAGGCGGCCAGGAACTTGCCGGCCACGGCTTCGAAGCGGGTCAGCGGCAGGGTCATCAGCAGCTCGATCGAGCCGGACTTGCGCTCCTCCGCCCACAGGCGCATGGCCAGCGCGGGAACCAGGAACAGGTAGAGCCAGGGATGGAAGGCGAAGAAGGAGGCCAGGTCGGCCTGGTTGCGTTCGTAGAAGTTGCCCAGGTAGAAGGTGAACACGCCCGCCAGGACCAGGAAGATCACGATGAACACATAGGCCAGCGGCGTGGCGAAATAACTCGCCAGCTCGCGCTTGAAGATCACCGGCAGTTGCTTCATGCCTCCGTCCCCCGGGTCAGGTTGCGGAATACCTCGTCGAGCCGGCCGCGCTCCACGTCCAGTTCGCGGATCCGCCAGCCGCGCTCGGCGACCAGCCCGCTGACCTGGGGAAAGATCACCGCGCCCGGCTGCGCCAGGACGGTCAGGCTGCCTTCGGCGGGGTTCTCCTCGATGCCCGCCACGCCCGGCAGCACCGCCAGCGCCACGGTATCCAGGGGGTCGTCGCTGTAGAGCGTCACCGCCTGGTGGTAGCGCGAGCGGCTGGCCAGCTCCAGCGGCGTGCTGTCCGCCAGCAGCCGCCCGCCGCCGATCACCAGGGCGCGGCTGCACAGCGCCGAGACTTCCTCGAGGATATGGGTGGAGATGATCACGATGCGCTCCTGCGCGAGGCCGCGGATCAGTTCGCGGACCTGGTGCTTCTGGTTCGGATCGAGCCCGTCGGTGGGCTCGTCGAGCACCAGCGCCCGCGGTTCGTGGAGGATCGCCTGGGCCAGGCCGACACGCCGGCGGAAGCCCTTGGAGAGGGTTTCGATGGTCTGCCGGCGCACCTCATCCAGTTCCAGCAGCCCCAGTGCCCGGGCGACCCGCTCGCGCTTGCCGGCACCACGGTAGCCACGGATCTCGGCGATGAAATCGAGGAAGCCCTGCACGGTCATTTCCGCGTAGCAGGGCGAACCTTCCGGGAGGTAGCCGATCAGCCGCTGCGCCTGCAGCGTGCGGCTGCGGATGTCGAAGCCGAAGATGCTCGCGGTGCCGGCGCTGGGCGCCAGGAAGCCGGTGAGCATCTTCATGGTGGTGGACTTGCCGGCGCCGTTCGGACCGAGGAAGCCCAGTACCTCCCCCGTCGCCACCTGGAAGGACAGGTCGTCCACCGCCACCCGCGAGCCGAAGCGTTTGCCGAGGTTTCTTGTTTCGATCATGGTCCCCTACCTGTTCCGGCGGCCGCCGCCATGTCCGGCCAGGGCCGCGAAAAACGCGCAGGGACTATAGCCGAAGCGCCCCGCCGCCTGGCAATACGGGGCATCGGGAGAACCTTGGCAAAACGTGACAGAACCCGAACGTTTGCCGAAGGTTCTACATTCGCAACCTGTTCGCCGCCGTTCGCCGTAGGACGCGTTGCGTTCTTTTGCGGCCCTCCGGGGATTGCGGCAAACTAGCCGCGCCCGTCACGCCGGGTCCCGATCAACTGCCAGTAGACACCGTATGCCCCGCTACCCTTTCCGCCGCTTTGGTTTTGGCGCCCTGCGCCGCCTGCTGTACCTCTGGGTACGCTCGGAAACCATCAACCAATCGGCCTTCACCCTGAAGATCGACCGCAGCAAGCCGGTGCTTTACGTGCTGCAGCAGCCTTCGGTCAGCGATCTCGCGGTGGTGGATACCGAATGCCGCAAGGCCGGGCTGCCGCGTCCGGTGATGCCGGTAGCGGTAGGCGACGCCATCGAGCCGGCGGCGTTCTTCTACCTGACGCCCGAACCCGACTGGCTGGGCCGCCAGGACAAGCGCGGCGCCTCGCCGACCCTGGTGCGCATGCTCGCCGCGGTCGGCCAGAACGGTCTCGACGACGCGCAGATCATTCCGGTCAGCGTGTTCTGGGGACAATCGCCGGACAGCGAATCGAGCCCCTGGAAGCTGCTGTTCGCCGACAACTGGGCGGTCACCGGGCGCCTGCGCAAGCTGGCGCGCATCCTGATTCTCGGACGCAAGACCCGCGTGCAGTTCTCCGCGCCGATCCACCTGCGCGAGCTGGTGGAACAGGGCAAGGGCCACGAACGCACGCTGCGCATGGTCAACCGTATCCTCCGGGTGCACTTCCGCAACCTGAAGACCGCGGTAATCGGTCCCGACCTGTCGCACCGCCGCAACCTGGTCAAGGGCCTGCTGCGCGCGCCGCTGGTACGCCAGGCGATCAACGAGGAATGCGAGAGCGAACGGATATCCCAGGAGAAGGCCGAAGGCATCGCGCTGCGCTACGCCAATGAAATCGCCTCGGACTTCTCCTATCCGGTGATCCGCTTCCTCGAAGTCATTCTCAGCTGGTTCTGGAACAAGCTGTACGAAGGGGTCAAGGTCAACCACATCGAGCGGGTGCAGGACGTGGCCCAGGGCAACGAGATCGTCTACGTGCCCTGCCACCGCAGCCACATCGACTACCTGCTGCTCTCCTACCTGCTGTTCCGCAACGGCCTGACCCCGCCGCACATCGCCGCCGGGATCAACCTGAACATGCCGGTGATCGGCTCGATCCTGCGCCGCGGCGGAGCCTTCTTCATGCGCCGCAGCTTCAAGGGCAACCAGCTCTACACCGCGGTGTTCAACGAGTACCTGCACACCCTGTTCTCCCGCGGCTTCTCCACCGAGTACTTCGTCGAGGGTGGCCGTTCGCGCACCGGGCGCATGCTCCACCCACGCACCGGCATGCTCGCCATCACCCTGCGCAGCTTCCTCCGAGACTCGCGCCGGCCGATCGTCTTCGTACCGGTCTACATCGGCTACGAACGCGTGCTGGAAGGCCGCACCTACCTCGGCGAACTGCGCGGCGCGACCAAGAAGAAGGAGTCGATCTTCGACCTGTTCAAGGTGGTCGGCGCCCTGAAACAGCGTTTCGGCCAGGTCTGGGTGAACTTCGGCGAGCCGATCCATCTCGACCAGTTCCTCGACCGCCACCAGCCCGACTGGCAGGACCAGGACCTCGGCCCGGAATACCGCCCCGACTGGCTGCCGCAGACCACCAACCTGCTGGCCAAGGACGTCGCTCGCCACCTCAACGACGCGGCGGCGATCAACCCGGTCAACCTGGTCGCCCTGGCGCTGCTCTCCACCAGCCGCCAGGCCCTCGACGAAAGCGCCCTGGCGCGAATCCTCGACCTCTACCTGGCGCTGCTGCGCAAGGTGCCCTACTCGCCCAGCGCGACCCTGCCGGACGGCGACGGCCAGGCCCTGATCGAGTACGTGAAGAGCATGAACCTGCTGGCCGAGCAGAAGGACGCGCTGGGCCGCATCCTCTATCTCGACGAACAGAACGCGGTGCTGGCGACCTACTACCGCAACAACGTCCTCCACGTCTTCGCCCTGCCGGCGCTGATCGCCAGCTTCTTCCAGAGCAACTCGCGGATCAGCCGCGAACAGTTGCTGCGCTTCGCCCGCGCGCTCTATCCCTACCTGCAGGCGGAACTGTTCATCCGCTGGAGCCTGGACGAACTCGACGCGGTGATCGACCAGTGGCTGGCGGCCCTGGTGGAGCAGGGCCTGCTGCGCCAGGAGAACGACACCTTCATCCGCCCGGCGCCAAGCTCGCGGCAATACGTGCTGCTGATCCTCCTCGCTCGTTCGGTGACCCAGACCCTGCAGCGCTTCTACATGGCCATCGCCCTGCTGCTCAACGCCGGGCAGAACGCCCTGACCGCCGAGGAACTGGAGAACCTCTGCACCGTGATGGCCCAGCGCCTGTCGATCCTGCATGGCCTGAACGCCCCGGAGTTCTTCGACAAGAGCCTGTTCCGCCACTTCATCCAGACCCTTCTCGACCTGCGTGTGCTGCGCAAGGACGAGGCCGGCAAACTGAGCTACCACGAACTGCTCGGCGAACTGGCCGAAGGCGCCGCCAAGCGCGTGCTGCCGGCGGAGATCCGCCTGTCGATCCGCCAGGTGGCGCTGGAGCGTCCCGCCGAGGAAGCCGCCGCCGAAAGCAACGACGCAGCCGCCAACTGAGACCCGGCGCCCGCCCTGCGAGGGGCGGGCGCCGCTCCGCTGAAATATCCTGCGACCTTTCCCTGTTCCGGCCCGGCAACCTATGCTGGTTTCCCGGGTCAGAGGCCCGCTCGTTTTTTGTTCCGTCTGAAAGGAGGCTCCCATGAAAAAACTGCCATTGCTGCTCGCCGCCAGCGTCCTCGCCGGCTGCGGTACCCAGCAATCGACTTCGAACGCCAGCTTCGAGGGTGAGGTCTTCTACCGCGAGCGTATCGCCCTGCCGCCCTCGGCGCGCCTGAGCGTGAGCCTGGAAGACGTGTCGCTGGCCGACGCCCCTTCGGTGCAGTTGGCCAGCCAGACCCGCGAGATCACCAGCCAGGTGCCGCTGGCGTTCCACCTGGAGTACGACCCGAAGCAGGTCAAGCCGGGCCACAGCTACGCGGTGAGCGCGCGCATCGAGCTGAACGGCCGCTTGCTGTTCATCAACACCACCCGCCACTCGGTGAAACTCGACGGCAGCGACCCGCAGCCCTATCGCGTGCAGGTCGAATCGGCGCGCTGAAGCACACCGCGGCAAGCCGCCGGTGCGAATCGGCGGTTCCCTCCAGTACACTCCACCTCCTATTCGCTACCGGTTGCCGATCCACCTCACGACGAGCGGCCGGATACCCCGTACGTTCCACATCAAGGACGCTGTCATGTTCCGACTCACTGCCCTCTGCGCCGGCCTGCTGCTCTCGGCCAACGCCCTCGCCCTGTCCCTCGCCGACCTGTCGCAGAACGACGCCTCCAGCGGCCTGAAGGACGCCCTGACCCAGGGCGCGCAGATCGCCGTCCGCCAGCTTGGCCAGCCGGGCGGCTTCAACAACAACCCGGACGTGCGCATCGAACTGCCCGGCAAGCTGGGCAAGGCGGCGAAGCTGATGAAGCAGTTCGGCATGGGCGCCCAGGTCGACCAGCTCGAGGCGAGCATGAACCGCGCCGCCGAGGCTGCCGTGCCGCAGGCCCAGGGCCTGCTGGTGGAGGCGGTGAAGAAGATGACCGTGGCCGACGCCAAGGGCATCCTCAAGGGCGGTGACGACGCCGCCACCGAATACCTGGACAAGTCCAGCCGCGAACAGCTGCGCGCGAAGTTCCTGCCGATCGTCAAGCAGGCCACCGACGAGGTCGGCCTGGTCAAGCAGTACAACGCCTTCGCCAGCCAGGCGGCGACCCTTGGGGTGGTCGATGCGAAGAGCGCCAACGTCGAGGGCTATGTCACCGAACAGGCCCTCGACGGGCTCTTCGAGATGATCGCCAAGCAGGAGAAGAGCATCCGCCAGAACCCGGCGGCGGCCGCCACCGGCCTGGCCAAGAAGGTCTTCGGCGCGGCCAGGTGAGTCGACGGACGGGGCGCGATCGCCCCGTCCCCTTCTCCCGTCAGGCCCGCGCCTCGTCCTTCTTCACACGGAACCAGGCGGCATAGAGCGCCGGCAGGAACAGCAGGGTGAGCACGGTGGCGACGATCAGCCCGCCCATGATCGCCACCGCCATCGGCCCGAAGAATACGCTGCGCGACAGCGGGATCATCGCCAGCACCGCCGCCAGCGCGGTCAGCACGATGGGCCGGAAACGCCGCACGGTAGCCTCGATGATGGCGTGCCAGCGATCCAGTCCATGGCTGATGTCCTGTTCGATCTGGTCCACCAGGATCACCGAGTTGCGCATGATCATGCCGGCCAGGGCGATGGTCCCGAGCATCGCCACGAAGCCGAACGGCTGGCGGAACAGCAGCAGGAACAGGGTCACGCCGATCAGGCCCAGCGGTGCGGTGAGGAATACCATCGCCATCCGCGAGAAGCTGCGCAACTGCACCATCAGCAGGCTCAACACCACCACGATGAACAGCGGCACGCCAGCGTTCACCGAACTCTGGCCCTTCGCCGCGTCCTCCACCGTTCCGCCCACCTCCAGCAGGTAGCCGTCCGGCAGCTCGGCGCGGATCGGTTCCAGGGTCGGGGCGATCTGCGCGACCAGGGTCGCCGGCAGCGAATCGTCGTAGATATCGGCGCGCACGGTGACCGTCGGCAGGCGGTTGCGGTGCCAGATGATCCCCTCTTCGAAACCGTATTCGAGCGTGGCGATCTGCGACAGCGCCACGCTCCGGCCATTCTCGGTCGGCACCGCCAGGCTCGGCAGCAACGACAGGTCGCGACGCTCCTGCTCGGTGCCGCGCAGGAGGATCTCGATCAGCTCGTTGTCTTCGCGGAAGAAGCTCACATGCGAACCGGTCAGCGCGCTCTGCAGGAACTGCGACAGGCTGGCGGTGCTCACCCCCAGGGCACGGGCGCGCTCCTGGTCGATGCTCAGGTACACCACCTTGCTCGGCTCTTCCCAATCCAGGTGCACATTCACCACGTGCGGGTTCTCGCGCATCCTGTCGGCGACCTTGCGCGCCAGTTCGCGAACCTGCGGGATGTCCTCGCCGGAAACCCGGAACTGCACCGGATAGCCCACCGGCGGCCCGTTCTCCAGGCGACTGATGCGGCTGCGCAGGTGCGGGAAGTCCTCGTTCATCCGCTCGATCAGCCACTTGCGCAGCGCCTCGCGGCTCTCCAGGTCCTTGGCCAGCACCACCACCTGGGCGAAGCTGGCCGCCGGCAACTGCTGGTCCAGCGGCAGGTAGAAGCGGGGCGAGCCGGTGCCGACGTAGGCCACGTAGTTGTCGATGCCGTCATGGCCCTGCAGCATTTTTTCCAGGCGCTGGACTTCCTCGCCGGTCGAGCGCAGCGAGGCGCCCTCGGCCAGCTTGATGTCCAGCAGCAGCTCCAGGCGCGCCGAGGGCGGGAAGAACTGCTGCGGCACCAGGCGGAACAGCAGCAGCGCGCCGACGAAGGCGGCGAGGGTCAGGACGATCACCGTCTTGCGGTAGCGCACGCACCACTCCACCAGACGCCGGAAGCGCTGGTAGAAGGCCGTTGCATAGGGATCGTAGCCGTCGGCGCTGCCGCCGTGCTTCTGCGCGTGCAGCCTGGCCAGGTCCGGCAGCAGCTTGGCCCCCAGGTAGGGAACGAAGACCACCGCGGCGAACCAGGAGACCACCAGGGCGATGGTCACCACCTGGAACAGCGAGCGGGTGTATTCGCCGGTGCCGGACTGCGCGGTGGCGATCGGCAGGAAGCCGGCGGCGGTGATCAGGGTGCCGGTGAGCATCGGGAAGGCGGTGCTGGTCCAGGCGAAGCTGGCCGCCTTGAGGCGGTCGTAGCCCTGCTCCATCTTCACCGCCATCATCTCCACCGCGATGATCGCGTCGTCCACCAGCAATCCCAGCGCCAGCACCAGGGCACCGAGGGAAATCTTGTGCAGGCCGATGCCGAAGTAATGCATGGCGGCGAAGGTCATCGCCAGCACCAGCGGGATCGACAGCGCCACCACCAGGCCTGTGCGCAGGCCGAGGGAGAAGAAGCTCACCAGCAGGACGATCACCAGCGCCTCGGCCAGCACCCGGATGAACTCGCCGACCCCAGTACGTACCGCCGCCGGCTGGTCGGACACCTTGCGCAGTTCCAGTCCGGCCGGCAGCGACTGCTGCAGGCGGGCGAACTCGGTTTCCAGGGCCTTACCCAGCACCAGGATGTCGCCGCCCGGCTTCATCGCTACCGCCAGGCCGATGGCGTCCTCGCCCATGAAGCGCATGCGCGGCGCCGGCGGATCGTTGAAGCCGCGGCGAACCTCGGCCACGTCGCCGATGCGGAAGGTGCGGTCGCCGACGCGGATGGGGAAGTCGCGGATCTCCTCCACCGAATCGAAACGCCCGGAAACGCGCAATTGCACGCGGTCGCTGGCGGTCTCGAAGAACCCGGAGGAGGCCACCGCGTTCTGTTCCTCCAGCGCCTTCTGCACCGCCGCCAGGGGCAGGCCGAGGGTGGCCAGCTTGGTGTTGGACAGGTCGATCCAGATCTTCTCGTCCTGCAGGCCGATCAGTTCGACCTTGCCGACGTTCCTGATCCGCTGCAATTGCAGTTGCAGGCGGTCGGCATAGTCCTTCATCACCGCATAGTCGAAGCCCTTGCCGGTGAGCGCATAGATGTTGCCGTAGGTGGTGCCGAACTCGTCGTTGAAGAACGGGCCCTGGATGCTTTGCGGCAAGGTGGCGCGAATGTCGCTGATCTTCTTGCGGATCTGGTACCAGAGTTCGGGGATCTCGCTGGAATGGATGTCCTCGCGGGCCATGAAGGTCACCTGCGAGACGCCGGGGCGGGAGAAGGACACGATGCGATCGTAGTCGCCGGTTTCCATCAGCTTCTTCTCGATACGCTCGGTGACCTGCCGGGCCACCTCTTCGGCGCTGGCACCCGACCAGTTGGTCTGCACCACCATGGCCTTGAAGGTGAACGGCGGGTCTTCGCTCTGCCCCAGCTTGCTGTAGGACAGCGCGCCAACCGCGCCAAGCAGGATCATCAGGTACAGGACGATCTGGCGATTCTGCAACGCCCAGGCGGAAAGGTTGAAGGACATGCGACTACTCCTTGGCCGCCAGTTTCACCGTGCGGTTGGCCCGGTCGATCGGACGCACCTGCTGCCCTTCGCGAAGCACCTGGACCCCGGTGGCCACTACCCAGTCGCCAGCCTTCAGGCCTTCGAGCACCGGCACCCGGTCCTCGGCATAGGGACCGGTGCGCACCGGCTGCCGGCGCAGGGTCGAGCTGCCCGGTTCGACCACCCAGACGAACGCCTGGCCGGCCTCTGCGGTCAGCGCCGACAAGGGAACCGATAACGGCACCGCCTCGGCGGCGGCGACGTAGACCCGGGCGCTCTGGCCCAGTTCGGCCGGAGTCGCGCGGTCGTCGAAGGCCACCCGGGCGGCGAAGGTACGCGATTGCGGATCGGCCGCGGGCGAGAGCTCGCGGATATGCCCGGCGAAGCGTCTGTCGCGTTGCGACCAGAGTTCGACCGACACCGGCTGGCCGATGCGGAAACGTTCGAAGCTGTGTTCCGGCAGGCCGATCAGCACCTCGCGCTCGCCGTCGGCGGCCAGGCTGAAGACCGTCTGCCCGGCCGCCACCACCTGGCCCACCTCGACGCGCCGGCTGGCGATCACGCCATCCTGGGGCGAGCGCAGCACGGCGTAGCCGGCCTGGTTGTCGGCGACGTTGAATTCGGCGCGGATCTGCTTCAACCGCGCCTCGCCGGCGCGGTAGCTGTTCTGGATGTTCTCGAACTGGGAATGGCTGACCAGGTTGCGGTCGAGCAAGGTGCGGTAGCGCCGGTACTCGGCGCGCACGGTCTGCAGGTTGGCCTCGGCGGCACTGACCTGGGCCCGCGCCGCCTCCAGTTGCAGGCGCACGTCCTGGGGATCGAGTTCGGCCAGGGGCTGGTCCTTCTTCACCCGCTCGCCGACTTCCACCAGCCGGCGGATGACCTTGCCGCCGATGCGGAAGGCCAGCTCAGGCTCGTGGCGGGCGCGGATCTCGCCGGGAAAGGCCTGGCTCACCTCCCCCGCCGGCTGGGGCTGGACGACGATCGCCGGACGCGCCGCGGCTGGCGGCGGCGTGCCGTTGCCGCAGGCGGCGAGGAACAGGGAGGAAAGCAGGGACAGGGCGACGAGCGGGATATGGCGGTACATGTGACACCTTCCGCAAACTGCGTTCGAGTTCTTATACTGGGCGGTATAGTAAAAATACAGAACCCATCAGTCCAGTATTTCAATTGTATAAGCGCATGTCAGAACCCACCTCCTCCGTCGGTCCCGGCCGGCCCAAGGACCCGGCCAAACGGGAAGCCATTCTCGAGGCGGCCAAGCGCCTGTTCCTCTGCAACGGCTACGACGGCAGCAGCATGGAAGCCATCGCCTCGGAAGCCGGCGTTTCCAAGCTCACCGTCTACAGCCACTTCACCGACAAGGAAACCCTGTTCAGCGAAGCGGTGAAGGCCAAGTGCGCCGAGCAGCTTCCCGCCCTGTACTTCCAGCTGGCCGAAGGCGCGCCGCTGGAAAAGGTCCTGCTGAATATCGCCCGCGGCTTCCACCGGCTGATCAACAGCCACGAGGCGATCGCCCTGACCCGCCTGATGGCCGCGCAGGCCGGGCAGAACCCCAAGCTTTCCGAGCTGTTCTTCGAGGCCGGGCCGAAGCAGGTGATCGACGAGATGGAACGCCTCCTCGAGCAGGCCCGCCGCAGCGGCAAGCTGGCGTTCCCGGACGCGCGACACGCCGCCGAACACTTCTTCATGCTGGTCAAGGGCTGCGCCAATTACCGTCTGTTGATCGGCTGCGCCGAACCGCTGGACGAGGCCGAAGGCGAGCGGCACGTGGAAGAAGTGGTGGCGCTGTTCCTGCGCGCCTTCGCCGCGGGCGGCTGACGCGGCTCAGGCGCGACGGCGGAAACGCACCCGCGCTCGCTGCGGACGCAGGGAAAACCAGCCGCGCGGCGCCAGGTCGCCGTCGTGCATGATGTCCCAGTGCTCGACCCAGTAGGCCAGCGCCGCCGCCAGATCGATCATCGCCATCGCGGTGCCGGGGCAAGCGCGGTCGCCGAGGCCGAAGGGGAAGTAGGCGCCACGCGGCCAGCGCGCCGGTTCGAGGAAGCGCTCGGGACGGAACTCCAGCGGCGCCTCGAACCAACGGGGATCGCGCTGGGTGATCCAGCTCGAGACCATGGTCACGTCGCCGCGCTTCAGCCGCTGGCCGAACACCTCGATGTCCGCCGTCACCTGCCGCGGCGCCAGGCCGTAGGCCGGCGGGTACAGGCGCAGGCACTCCTGCAGGACCGCCCTGAGCAGCGCGCAATCGCGCAGGTCGGCGACCGAGCGGATCGCCGTCCAATTCACTCCCGCCAGCTCGGCGCGTAGCCGCGCGAGCAACTCGGGACGCTGGGCCAGCAGCAACAGGCTCCAGGTCAGGGTCACTCCAGTGGACTGGTGGGACGCCATGAGCAGGGTGCAGAGTTCATCGCGTAGGTCCGCCAGCGGCCGCGGCGAGCGCTCCGCCACCTCGCCCACCGCCTCGCGCAACTGGCCCAGCGCCCAGCGCTTGCGCGGACACAGTTTGCTCGGGAACCAGTGGCCCAGCGGCAGGCCGGTGCTCATTTCCAGCAATGCCACCCGCGACAGCAGGCGCACCGCCTTGGCGATCCGATAGGCCGACGGTTGCAGGTCGACGTCGAACAGCGCGTGACCGCTGAGGGTGACGCTGAACGCAGCCATTTCCAGGTCGAGGTCGTATTCGCGCCCCTCCTCCACCCGCTCGCTCCACTCCGCGGCCAGGCGGCGAACCTCGCTGGCCGGCGGCGGCGCCAGGTGCGGCCGTACCTCCTTGCGCCGGGCCTGGGCGGGGGCGCCCTCACGCATCATGAAGCTGCGCCCGTTCCACTGTTTCAGCATGCACAGCGCCGGCTGCCAGCGTTGCAGGTCATCGCGGCGATCGACCATCAATTCCTGCACCGCCTGCGGATGGAACAGGCACCAGAGGCGCTGCGGGCCCATGCGGGCGACCGCGAGGTCCGGCTGCGCGACGTGCATCTTCTGCAACCAGGCCAGCGGATCGCGCTGCATCTCCAGCCAGTGGCGGGCGCCGGCACGCCCGTCGTTGGCCCAGGGCAGGTGCGCCAGGCGCCGGCGAATCGGACAATCGATGGTCTGCTGCATGCTCGCCGCCTCCCTGCGGTGTCGACACTCAGCCCTTGCCCAGGGCCTTCTTCGGATAGATGTCGTAGCGGCTGGACTTGCCTTCCAGGCTATAGCCGGGCTTGGGCCCTTCGATGATCGGCGCCTTGCGCGGGCGCTTCACCACCACCCGGTGGCTGGCCAGGGCCAGGGCCGCCTGCAACAGCGCCGGAGCGTCGAGATCGTCGCCCACCAGCGGCCGGAACAGACGCATTTCCTTCTTCACCAATGCGCTCTTGTCGCGATGGGGAAACATCGGGTCGAGGTAGACCACCTGCGGCGCCTCGCCGTCCCAGGCGCGCATCAGGTCCGCCGAGTTGCCGCCGAGCAGACGCATCCGCGCGGCGATCGGCGCCACGTCGGGATCGCGCCCGGCGCGCTCCAGGCCATCCTCGAGCAGGGCGGCGATCAGCGGCTGGCGCTCGACCAGGGTTACCTCGCAACCCAGGCTAGCGAGGACGAACCCATCCCGGCCCAGGCCGGCCGTGGCATCCAGGACGCGCGGGCGGATGCCTGGCTGGACGCCGACCGCCTTGGCGATCATCTGCCCGCTGCCGCCGCCGAACTTGCGCCGGTGGGCGCTGGCGCCTTCGACGAAATCGACCCGCACCGGACCGGGGGAGTCCGGCCCCAGTTGCAAGACCTGCAAGCCCTCCTCGCCGACCTGCACGGCGAACTCCGCCTCGTCGTCCGCCGCCAACGGCAGGCCGAGCCGCTCCGCCCAGCGCCGCGCAGCCTCGGCGCAATCGGCGGACAGGGCTTGGACATGCAGGCGAGGAGCGGTGGAATCGGTCATGGTCGGGCAATCGTCGTGGAAAGCGCGGATTTTGCCAGAGTTGGCCCGCGCGCGCTCACCGGCAGACCTTCCATAGGCCCATGTCGAGGTGGAAGTGATCCCGGTGGGCGGCATTGTAGTCGGGCCCCAGCACCGCATTGAAACTGGCGCAGGCGCCGTCCCGCACGCGGCGCAGGAAGCGCCCGTCGGCGCCCTGGTCGGCCCAGTCCGTGGCCAGGCGGATTCGCCTCCCGCCGGCCAGGCGGAAGCCGCTGATGTCCAGGGCATTGGCCGAAGCATGCTGGCTGCGCCGGCCGTTCTCGCGGTTGTAGACGTTGCGGCAGGCGAAGCTGCCGATATGCTCGACCCGCGTCAGCGGCTGGCCATAGATATCCAGGGCTGCCAGTTGCAGCACGTGGCGCTCGAACAATGCATAGCTCACTGCCAACGGGCAACTGGCGAGGAAGCTGCTGCTCAACTCCAATGCCGCCCCACGCACGCGCAGGCTGTTGCTCAACGGGCAGGTAGCCGATGGCGGATCGTCGGCGACCCGCTGGTAGCGCAGTTGCGAGGTGGCCAGGGCGGCGTCACAGAGGCTCCGGTCGTCGGCCAGCCGCCATAGCTTGTAGCGGGTCAGCAGGTTCGGCGGTTCGCGCACGTCCAGCGGCAGCCAGGGATTCCAGCGCGCCGGCAGATCGAGCCACTGGTAGCGCAGGGCGCCGACGGCCCCCGCCAGCAGCAGCAATGGCAGCAACCAGGCCAGGCGGCGCACGGGTTCAGCGGAACAGGTCGTTGATACGGTCGAAAGGCATCGCCGCACGGGTCGCTTCCAGGTCGCGCCGCGCCAGCGCCTGCGCCGCCTCATGGAAAGCGCCGAAGGCGACCCGGGCAAGGTTCGAGCCCAGGCTCACGCGCTTGACGCCGAGGGCTTCCAGCTCGTCCAGCGACAGCTCCAGGCGCGGCGAACCGACCAGTACGTTGACCGGCTTCGGTGCCACCGCTTCGAGCACCGCGACGATCTGTTCGCGGCGGTTCAAGCCAGGCGCGTAGAGCACATCGGCGCCGGCATCGGCATAGGCGCGCAGGCGCCGCAGGGTGTCGTCGAGATCCTCGCGACCATGCAGGAAATTCTCCGCGCGGGCGCAGAGGGTGAACGGGAATGGCAACGCACGGGCCGCCTCGACCGCGGCAGCGACCCGCTCCAGCGCGGCGGAGAACTCATAGATGGGCTGTCCGGCGCGCCCGCTGGCATCCTCTATGGAACCACCGACCAGGCCGGCCTCGGCGGCCAGGCGGATGGTCGTGGCGCAGTCTTGCGGAGCATCGCCGTAGCCGTTTTCCAGGTCGGCGGCGACCGGCAGATCGGTGGCGGCGACGATCGCCCGGGCGTTTTCCAGCGCCTCGGTCCGGCTCACCGCGCCTTCCGCATCGCGCCGGCCCAGAGAGAACGCCAGGCCGGCGCTGGTAGTGGCAAGGGCGTCGAAGCCGAGGCTGGCGAGCATCTTCGCCGAACCGGCATCCCAGGGATTGGGCAGGACCAGCATGCCGGGCCCCTGGTGCAGGTCGCGGAAACGTTCGGCGCGTTGGCGTTGGCTGGTCATGGCGGCGGGCTCCGTGGCGGGGAAAGGACTCCCTAGCCTAGGCGCAGGCCGGCGGAGCGTCGAGCGCCGCGCTCAGAGCAGGCCCAGTTGCTCCACTTCCGGGGCCGGGATCGGCTCGGGTAGCGCCGGCAAGCCTGGCAGGCGCTGGCCCAGCAGCGCATGGAAACGCTGGGCCTGCTGGGCCGCCAGGTGATTGTCGGGGGTATGCAGGAATACGTATGGAGTCAGGCCGGCCTCGATCCAGTCGGCCACCTTGTCGACCCAGGGCAAAAGGAACACCTCGTTGGCCGGCAGGTCGGGACCGCCGATGAAACGCACCTGTGGCGTATCGCTGAAGGCCGCCGGACGGATCGGCAGGCGCGGCTTCTTCGACTGGGCGTGGAGCACCGCCGGATCGTCCGAACGGCAACTGAACAGCGCCCGCGAATCCAGGCAGATGCGCTCCACGCCACGCTCGCGCAGGTGGCGGTTGAGCAGGCGCTCGTCCTCGCCTTTGTCGAAGAACGCCGGGTGGCGTACTTCCACGGCAATCCGTCGCGGACTCAGCTCATCGAGGAAATACAGCAGTTCGCCCAGGCGCTGCGGGGTGAACGCCGCCGACAGTTGCAGCCACAGCGGGCTGACCCTTTCGCCAAGCGGCGCCAGCAGTTCGAGGAAGTCGTCGGCGGCCCCGAGCCGTTCGCGCAGGTCGCCTTCGTGACTGATATCGCGGGGAAACTTGGCACAGAAGCGGAACCCCGCCGGCATCGTCTCGGCCCAGCGCCGCACGGTTTCCGCCGAAGGCCGGGCATAGAAGGTGGTATTGCCCTCGACCGCGTTGAAGATGCCGCCGTAGTGTCCGAGGTAGTCGGCGGAACGCAATTCGCGCGGATAAAAGCTGCCGCGCCAGGCCGCCTCGTTCCAGGATGGACAACCGAGGAAATAAGGAAGGGAAACCACGGGAGCGCGCGGAGCCGCTCAGGCGTAGAGGTCGAGGCCGAGGACATCCTCGGCGCCGGCGTCGATGTTGAGGCTGGCGGTGGAGTTGTAGCTGGCCAGGGCCATCGCCGCATGGCTGCTTACCGGGCGCTGGAACGCCAGCAGGTCGCGGGCGCTCACCGGCAGGCTGTCGCCGCCCGCCGAACTGGCCTGGACCTTGCGCGCCTGCGGCGCCTGCTCGAAGCCCTGGCTGCCGGAAACCGGCGCCGGCTGCTCGCGCCGCGCCTCGACCTCGCGCTGCACGTCGCGATACGGCGTGACCGCGGAGCCCGGTCGGGCGCTGCGCTCCAGCGGCAACGAAGAGGAAGAAAGTCCGTCGATACGCATGATCAAAACCCGGGGAAGTCTCCACACTCTAGCCAGCCCCGAAAGGCTTGGCAATTACCGCTACGCGGCATTTTCAGGGCGCTTTTTTCGGCGTCGCCACGTTGTCGCGCAGGTACACCGGCAGCGCCTGTTCCGCCTCCACGCCTTCGCCGCGCGCCCAGGCGAAGCCGGCCAGGCTGAGCAAGTCCTCGGCATGCGGCAGCAGGCTCGCGTCCAGCGCGGCCGGGCGCTGCGGCATGCGCTCGACGTAGCCCCAGCCGGTGCCGGCGCCGAACCAATCCGCGGCAGCGGCGTCCCACGGTACGGCGACCCGCTCGGGCGGCAGTACCGCTTCGCTGCCGGCCAGGCGCATCTCGCCCTGTTGCAACTGGTAGCAACCCCAGTAGACCTCGTCCATCCGCGCGTCGATGGCCGCGGCGACCCGCTCCGCACCCTGCTCGCGGTAGGCCCGCTGGGCCAGGATCGCCAGGTCGGAGACCGCCAGTACCGGGCGCTGCAGGGCGAAGGCCAGACCCTGGACCACGCCGATGGCGATGCGCACGCCGGTGAAGGCGCCCGGACCGCGCCCGAAGGCGATGGCGTCCACCGCGGACAGGGCGACGCCGGCCTCGTCGAGCAGGTCGCGGACCATCGGCAGCAGGCGCTGGGCGTGCAGGCGCGGGATCACCTCGTAGTGACTGAGCGCCCGCCCCTCGTGGAGCAGGGCGACGGAGCAGGCTTCGGTGGAGGTATCCAGGGCCAACAGAGTGGACATCGACGGTTCCGCGTGGTGAAAAAGACGCCGATTGTACCAGCCTTCTCCGCCCCGGAAACGCCGACGGCCCGCAAGCGGGCCGTCGGTGCTACAGCGCTGCGGATCAGCTCAGGGCCGAAAGCACTTTCGCGGTGATCTGCTCGACCGAGCCGACGCCGGCGATGCTGTGGTATTTCGGGGTGCCTTCGGCGGCCGACAGCTTCTGGTAGAAGTCGACCAGCGGCTTGGTCTGCGAATGGTAGACCGACAGGCGGTGACGCACGGTCTCTTCCTTGTCGTCCTCGCGCTGGATCAGCTCTTCGCCGGTAACGTCGTCCTTGCCGGCGACCTTCGGCGGGTTGTGCTCGGTGTGGTACACGCGGCCGGAGGCCGGATGCACGCGACGACCGGCGATACGCGACACGATCTCCTCGTCGTCGACGGCGATCTCGACCACATGGTCGATGGTCACGCCGGCGTCCTTCAGCGCTTCGGCCTGCGGGATGGTCCGCGGGAAGCCGTCGAACAGGAAGCCCTTGGCGCAATCGGCCTCGGTGATGCGTTCCTTGATCAGGGCGATGATGATGTCGTCGGATACCAGGCCGCCGCTGTCCATCACGCCTTTCACCTGCTGGCCGAGCGGGCTGCCGGCCTTGACTGCGGCGCGCAGCATGTCGCCGGTGGAGATCTGCGGAATGCCGAACTTCTCGGTGATGAACCGTGCCTGGGTGCCTTTGCCGGCACCGGGTGCCCCGAGCAGAATCACACGCATCGATATGCTCCTTAGAATTGGTAAGCGAAAGTCTGGATCCGCCTCGTGGGGCCAATCTCGTATTTGCAGGAAACGGCACTGTATGGCGCCGAAAAGGCTGTCCAAGATACACAGCGCCCCCCCACCGCACAAGACACCGAAAGTTGCCCCCCGCCTTCCCTCATCCGGTGTTGCGCAGTCCGGCGGCGACCCCCGCGACCGTCACCAGCAGCGCCTGCTCCAGGCCGCCGCAGGCGTCGCCCTGGCAGCGCCGCGAACGGGCCAGAAGCTCAGCCTGGAGCAGGTGCAGCGGGTCTAGATAGCTGTTGCGCACGCTGATCGACTCGCGGGTCTCGCTGGCGTGGGCGAGCAGCAGCGACTGCCCGGTCAGTCCCAGCACCACGCGCACCGCCTGCGACAATAGGTCGCGTAAACGACGCCCCAGCGGACGCAGCTCGAGCGGCACTAGACGTTCGTCGTAGAGCCGCGCGATATCCGCGTCGGCCTTGGCCAGGACCATTTCCAGCATGTCGATGCGGGTGGTGAAGAACGGCCATTGCTCGCGCATCTGCCCGAGCAGCGCGCCCTCGCCACGCTCGATGGCGTTCAGCAAGGCGGTCTCCCAGCCAAGCCATGCCGGCAGCATCAGGCGCGTCTGGGTCCAGGCGAAGATCCAGGGAATCGCCCGCAGGCTCTCCACCCCGCCTTCGCGGCGCTTGGCCGGGCGGCTGCCCAGCGGCAGACGGCCCAGTTCCTGCTCGGGCGTGGCCAGGCGGAAATACTCGACGAACTGCGGATCGTCGCGCACCACCCTGCGGTAGGCCAGCAGCGCGTCCTTCGCCAGGCGGTCCATCTGCGCGCGCCAGGCCGGCTCGGGAGCCGGCGGCGGCATCAGGGTCGCCTCCAGCACTGCGGCGAGGTAGAGATTGAGGTTCTGTTCGGCGATGTCCGGCAAGCCGAACTTGAAGCGGATCATCTCGCCCTGTTCGGTGACCCGGAAGCGCCCGGCCACCGAACCCGGTGGCTGCGACAGGATCGCCGCGTGGGCCGGCCCGCCGCCGCGGCCGACGGTGCCGCCGCGGCCATGGAAGAGCAGCAGCTCGACCTCTTGCTGGCGGCAGATCTCCACCAGTTTCTCCTGCGCCCGGTACTGCGCCCAGGCCGCCGTGAGAGTACCGGCGTCCCTGGCCGAATCGGAGTAGCCGATCATCACTTCCTGCACCCCGGAGAGCCGCGAACGGTAGCCCGGCAGCGTCAGCAGGCGCTCCATGCAGGGGCCGGCGTTGTCCAGGTCGTCGAGGGTCTCGAACAGCGGCACCACGCGCATCGGCCAGTCGACGCCGCTTTCCTTGAGCAGTAGTTGCACTGCCAGCACGTCGGACGGCTGGCCGGCCATCGAGATCACGTAGGAACCCAGCGACGCCGGTGGCGCGGCGGCGATCGCCCGACAGGTGGCGAGCACCTCGGCGGTATCCGCCGAAGGCTGGTAGTGCGCCGGCAGCAGGGGGCGGCGGCTGTTCAGTTCCTCGAGAAGGAATTCCAGGCGGGTCTTCTCGTCCCACTCGTCGTAGCTGCCCAGCTCCAGGTACTCGGTGATCTCGCTCAGCGCGGCGGCATGGCGGGCCGAGTCCTGGCGCACGTCCAGGCGTACCAGGAACAGGCCGAAGGTGGCGGCGCGGCGCAGGCAGTCGAGCAACGCGCCATCGGCGATCACGCCCATGCCGCAGGCGTGCAGCGACTCGTGGCACAGTTGCAGCGGCTCGACCAGGTCGCGGTTGTGCTCCAGGACGCCCTCCGCGGCCGGCACCTCGCCGGCCAGGGCCTGGTGGGTCCAGTTGCGGGTCACGCGCAGGCGCTCGCGCAATTGCTTGAGCAGGGCGCGATAGGGCTCGGCGCTATCGCCGACCCGCGCCAGCAGCTGCGGCGAGGCCTGCTGCATGGACAGCTCGGCGGCCAGTCGGTCGATATCGCGCAGGTACAGGTCGGCGGCCATCCAGCGCGCCAGCAGCAGGACCTCGCGGGTCACGCTGGCGGTAACGTTGGGATTGCCGTCGCGGTCGCCCCCCATCCAGGACGCGAAGCGCAGCGGCGCGGCGGTCAGCGGCAGGCGTTCGCCGGTGCTGCGCAGGAGTACCTCGTCGACGTGCCGAAGGACGTTCGGCAAGGCCTGCCAGAGAGAATGCTCGATCACCGCGAAGCCCCATTTCGCCTCGTCCACCGGGGTCGGCCGGACCTTGCGGATCTCGTCGGTATGCCAGGCCTCGGCCACCAGCCGCTGCAGGCGCTGCTGGATGCGACTGCGCTCCTCCGGCAGCAGGTCGGCATGGTCCTTGGCCGCCAGCTGCGCGGTGATCGCATCGTATTTCTGGATCAGCGTGCGCCGCGCCACCTCGGTGGGATGGGCGGTCAGCACCAGTTCGATCTCCAGCCCGGCGAGCTGGCGAGCCAGTTGCCCGGGGGCATGCCCGGCGTCCTTGAGACGCCCCAGCAGCTCTTCCAGCACCAGGTTCTCGAAGGGTTCCGGCTCGTTCGGCCGGCGCCGGCGGATACGGTGGTATTGCTCGGCGATATTGGCCAGGTTGAGGAACTGGTTGAAGGCCCGCGCCACCGGCAGCAGTTCGTCTTCCTCGAGCCCGTCGAGGGTAGCGGTGAGCTGCTGGGCGCCCTCCGCGGAACCGCGGCGGGCAGCCTTGGCGCCCTTGCGGATCAGCTCGATCTTGTCGAGGAACCGCGGGCCGTACTGCTCGCGGATGGTGTCGCCGAGCAATTCGCCCAGTTGGTGGACGTCCTCGCGCAGGCGCGCATCGATTTCCGGCATGACCTGTCTCCACTGCGGGTGGGAAACCAGCTTGGCTCAGGCGCCCCCGCGCTTACAAGCCCGCAGGGTGCCAGTACGGCGCCGCCGGGCCGGAAGCGAGGCTGCCGGCGCCGATCGGGTCTAGTCTGAAGGAAGTGCCCGCACCGAGGCACGGCCCCACGAGGGCACCCCCAACACGCCCGCCACGACCGGGCTGAAGAGGTCAGCATGAAGATCCGTGAGCTTGTCCGCCATTGGGAACACACCGCCAAGGGCCGCATGGCCCGCAACCACTACAGCATCCCGCTGGACGTCGAAAGCGCCGCGCGCCTCGCCGCGCTGCACGAGATGTATCCGCGGCGCAGCGTCGAGGAACTACTGGGCGAGCTGGTCGGCGCCGCCCTGGAAGAACTGGAGGCGAGCTTTCCCTACGTGAAGGGGAGTCAGGTGGTGGCCACCGACGAACAGGGCGATCCGCTCTATGAGGATGTCGGCCCTACCCCACGCTTCCTGTCGCTCTCGCGCAAGTACCTGCACGAACTGGTCGCGCAACAGGACACCTCCAGTCACTGAGCGCGACTTCAGCCATGCCGGCGGTGCACGCCGGGAACGTGCATGTGCCCGGCCTCGGCGCATTCCTCGGGGATAGGCGACAGCGGCGCGGGCTGCTCCAGTTCGCGGAGGATGCCGCAGGCCTGGCTGTTGCCGGCGACCGTACAGCGTGAGCCGAGATCCTGCAGTTGCTCGCGCAATGCCTGGAGTTCGGCGATGCGCACCTCGACGTGATGCAGGTGCTCGTCGATCAGCCGGTTGGCGGTGCCGCAATCCGCCTCGGGACGGTCGCGCAACGCCAGCAGGGTACGGATTTCCTCCTGGGTCATGTCCAGCGAGCGGCAGTGACGGATGAACGACAGGCGCTCGACATGCGCCAGGGTGTATTGCCGATAGTTGCCTTCGCTACGCGCGGGCTCGGGCAACAGGCCTTCGCGCTCGTAGTAGCGGATGGTCTCCACCGGGCAACCGGTTCTCTTCGCCAGCTCACCGATCTTCATGCCAACCCTCCTCCAATCGCCGACGCGGCTACCCGAATTGGCAGTACCGCTTGACTCTGTAGTTGCTACAGGGTGTGCAATCGCACCCAACACGTCAAACGGGAATTGTTTCCATGAGCCACGAACACGCCGACACTTGCTGTCACGGTCACGGTCACGGTCACGGACATGATCATGGGCACCGCCACGCGCCTCGCCCGGCGGTGGCCGCCATCGGAACCCTGGCCGGCAACGCCGAGTTGCGCTGGAGCGACCTGCGCATCGAAGCGATGGACTGCCCGACCGAGGAACGCCTGATCCGCGACGCCCTCGGTCGCCAGCCGGCAGTGGAGTCGCTGGAATTCAACCTGATGCAGCGCCTGCTGCGCGTCCAGCATCGCTTCGACAGCGTCGAGCCGCTGCAGAAGCTGATCGCCGGCCTCGGCATGCAGGCGGTGCCGCTGGATGCCGGCGAAAATACCGACGGCCCCTCGCAAGCGCCGGCGAAGCCCTGGTGGCCGCTGGCCCTGGCCGGCGCGATGGCGCTGGCCTCGGAGATCGTCGAATGGTTCGGCCTGGCGCCGGACTGGGTGGTCGCCGGCCTCGCCCTGCTGGCCATCCTCGGCGCCGGCCTGCCGACCTACCGCAAGGGCTGGATCGCACTGAAGAACCGCAACCTGAACATCAACGCCCTGATGAGTATCGCCGTGACCGGCGCCGTGCTCATCGGCCAGTGGCCGGAAGCGGCGATGGTCAGCGTGCTGTTCGCCATCGCCGAGTTGATCGAGGCGAAGTCCCTGGATCGCGCGCGCAACGCCATCCGCGGCCTGCTGCAACTGGCTCCGGAACAGGCCACCGTGCTGGTCGGCGGCGAATGGAAGGAACTGCCGGCCAAGCAAGTGGAACTGGAAGCCACCGTGCGCGTGAAGCCCGGCGAACGCATCGCCCTCGACGGCGAGGTGACCAGCGGCCGCTCCAGCGTCAACCAGGCGCCGATCACCGGCGAAAGCCTGCCGGTGGAGAAGGAGGTCGGCGAGCCGGTGTTCGCCGGCAGCATCAACGGCGAGGGCGCGCTGGAGTACCGCGTCACCCGCCGCGCCGACGACAGCACCCTGGCCCGGATCATCCACGCCGTGGAGGAAGCCCAGGGTTCCCGCGCACCGACCCAGCGTTTCGTCGACAGTTTCGCCCGCGTCTACACCCCGGTGGTATTCCTCATCGCCCTCGCCACCGCGGTGCTGCCGCCGCTGCTGTTCGGCGGCGCCTGGCTGGACTGGATCTACCGCGCCCTGGTGCTGCTGGTGATCGCTTGTCCCTGCGCGCTGGTGATCTCCACCCCGGTGACCATCGTCAGCGGCCTTTCCGCCGCGGCGCGCCTGGGTATCCTGATCAAGGGCGGGGTGTTCCTCGAACTCGGGCGCAAGCTGTCCTGGGTCGCCCTCGACAAGACCGGCACCATCACCCATGGCAAACCGCAACAGACCGACTACCTGCCGATCGCGGAGGCTGACGGGACGGATGCACGCCTGCTCGCCGCCAGCCTGGCCGCGCGTTCCGACCACCCGGTATCGCGCGCCGTGGCCAACGCAGCGGAAGAAGACGGCCTTGCCCTGGGCGTGGTCGAGGACCTCGCCGCCCTGCCGGGACGAGGCGTCAGCGGACGCATCGACGGCGTCCTCTACCACCTCGGCAACCATCGCCTGGTGGAGGAACTGGGCCTCTGCTCGCCGGCCCTGGAAGAGCGCCTGGACGCCCTGGAGCGCCAGGGCAAGACGGTCATCGCGCTGTGCGATCCGCAGCGCGTGCGGGCCCTGTTCGCCGTCGCAGACGGGGTCAAGGACAGCAGCCGCGAGGCGATCCGCGAGCTGCACGCGCTGGACGTGAAGACCCTGATGCTCACCGGCGACAACCCGCACACCGCAGCCGCCATCGCTGCCCAGGTAGGCATCGACGCAGCTCGCGGCAACCTCCTGCCGGAGGACAAGCTGCGTGAAGTGGAAGCGCGCCAGGCCGACGGCTCGCGGGTCGGCATGGTCGGCGACGGGATCAACGACGCGCCGGCCCTGGCCCGCGCCGACATCGGCTTCGCCATGGGCGCGGCGGGCACCGACACGGCCATCGAGACCGCCGGCGTCGCGCTGATGGACGACGACCTGCGCAAGTTGCCGCAATTCGTCCGGCTGTCGCGCACCACCCACGCGATCCTGGTCCAGAACATCACCCTGGCCCTGGGCATCAAGGCGGTGTTCCTCGCCCTTACCCTGGCCGGGGAAGGCACCCTGTGGATGGCGGTATTCGCCGACATGGGCGCCAGCCTGCTGGTGGTGTTCAACGGTCTGCGACTGTTGCGCAAGCGTTTCTGAAAGGCCCCACTGGCCTCCTCCAGCCCCACTCAGGTGGGGCTTTTTTCTGCCCTGGGAAAAGCACAAGCAGGCGATGGCATACCTGCTGGGAACGCTGCCGTGGTTGCCCGCTTCACGGTCGAAAGCCCCGTACGACGAGCTTTCATGACGAGCGACGGCGTTCCGCGACCACGCCGGAAGCCGACTGTTCAGTCAGAAAATTTCAGATTTTTTTTTGAACCCCTGAACCAGCGGGGGAGTCACTAAAAGTACATGGCCAATCGCCAAGCCCCTGAAACAGAGGCCTGGCAGAGGCTTGCTCAGTGAGCAGGAAGAAAAGACCGGAGGGCCGGAAACGCGCCCACGGTAATGGCCAGAGATGAAAGCCAAGGAATCAGCATCCCTGTCAGAGGAAATTTCCCATGGAGCAAAAAGCGATGAGCAAGCAACACACCGGTTCCCTGCGTGGCCTCAAGCTGGCCCTGCTGGCCGTAGGCAGCAGCCTGGTCCTGGCCGGCTGCGCCGGCAACCCGCCGACCGAGCAGTTCGCCGTGACCGAGTCCGCGGTGAATAACGCGGTAAGCGCCGGCGGCCCGGAATATGCCCCGGTCGAGATGAAGTCCGCCCAGGACAAGCTGAGCCAGGCGCGCATCGCCATGAACGACAAGGAATACGACCAGGCCAAGCGCCTGGCGCAGCAGGCCGAGTGGGACGCCCGGGTCGCCGAGCGCAAGACCCAGGCCGCCAAGGCGCAGAAAGCCGTGAAGGATGCCCAGCAGGGCGTCATGGAACTGCGTGAGGAAGGCATGCGCGATACGCAGCACTAAGCCGGATTCCGCCCTTCTTTCGTCGATTCGTGATTAAGGATGACCCCTATGCGTAAGTACATTGCCCTCCCCGCCGTATCCCTGCTGGCCCTGGCGCTGGCCGCCTGCTCCACGCCGCCGAACGCCAACCTGGAACAGGCCCGCAGCAACTTCTCCGCGCTGCAGTCGCAGCCCGACGCGACCAAGGTCGCGGCCCTGGAAACCAAGGACGCCGGCGACTGGCTGGCCAAGGCCGACAAGGCCTACCAGGATGGCGAAGACCAGCGCGACGTGGACCAACTGGCCTACCTGACCAACCAGCGCATCGAACTGGCCAAGCAGACCATCGTCCTGCGCAATGCCGAGGCGCAGCTGCAGAACGCCTCCGCCCAGCGCGCCCAGGCCCGCCTCGACGCGCGCACCGCGCAACTGGACAAGCTGCGCAGCCAGCTGAATGCCAAGCAGACCTCGCGCGGCACCATGGTGACTTTCGGCGACGTGCTGTTCGATCTCGACAAGTCCGACCTGAAGCCCGGCGCCATGCGCAACATCCAGCAACTGGCCGAGTTCCTCCAGCAGAACCCGGAGCGCCAGGTGATCGTAGAGGGCTACACCGATAGCACCGGTTCCGCCAACTACAACCAGCGCCTGTCCGAGCGTCGTGCCGACTCGGTGCGCATGGCCCTGCTCAGCCGCGGCATCAGCCCGGAACGCGTAGCCACCCGTGGCTACGGCAAGGAATATCCGGTGGCCAGCAACGGCACCAGCTCCGGCCGTGCCATGAACCGTCGGGTGGAAGTCACCATTTCCAACGACGCCAAGCCGGTCGCGCCACGCTCCTCCGTCAGCGGCTGATAAGCCCTACGGAAGCCCAAAAGCCCCGCCATCCGGCGGGGCTTTTTCATGGGCGGGGCTTGAGCTTTCCAGGTATCAGCGGGCCACAGGCCGCTCGCCGAGTAAGCGCTGGTAGCGCTCGGCCATCGAGCTATCGAAGGCAACCAGGACGATTTCCTCCAGGCTGCTGTGCGCCGGGCGTTGCCGGCAGACCTCTTCGACGGCGATGGCCGCGGCCTGCTCCAAGGGATAGCCGTAGATGCCGCAGCTGATGGCGGGGAACGCGACGCTGGCCGCCCCGGCCTGCTCGGCCAGAGCCAGGCTGCGCCGGTAGCAGCTGGCCAGCAGCTCCGCTTCGCCGTTGTCGCCGCCGCGCCAGACCGGGCCGACGGTGTGGATCACGTGGGCCGCCGGCAGACGGAACCCGCGGGTGATCTTCGCCTCGCCGGTCTTGCAACCGTGCAGCAGGCGGCAGGCCGACACCAGCTCGGCGCCGGCGGCGCGGTGGATGGCGCCGTCGACCCCGCCCCCACCGAGCAGCGAGGAGTTCGCCGCGTTGACGATGGCATCCACCGCAAGACGGGTGATGTCCCCCTGCCAGACGCGGACCTCGGTCATTTCACTTCCTGCGGGACTTCCTGTCCGGCGCAGCGCACGGCGTGCTTCCTGTTGTCCACCAGCACGCCGGAAAGGCCCTTCTGCTCGGTGTCGAACAGCACCAGGACGCCATCGATGCACTGCGCGACCTGCTTGGCCGGCTCCAGGGACAGCTTCACATCTTCGCCGGGCAGGCTCTTCAGCATGGTGAAGTCGGCCAGCAACAGGGCGTCCTGCGGCTTGGCGAAATGCAGGTAGCCGTAGTACCAGAGCACGCCGACGGTGACGAAGATGGTACCGATGCCGGTCAGGATGCAGGGGAGTACGTTACGGTCGCTCATGGATTGCCTTCGGGTTTCGCGGATTCGCGGTTCGGGATTTCGGCCAGCCGGCGCAGGCCGGTGAAGCCATGGGGATCGTCGAGGAAGCGCAGCATCACTTCCTGCCAGGTCGCTTCGGCGAAGGTCTGCACGTGGCCGCCTCGGGTCAGTTGCAGGACCTTCGGCGGCCGCGCCTGGCGGTACAGGGCGATGCCGTTCTCGAGGGGCACAATGGTATCGTCGATACTGTGAAAGAACAGCATGGGTGCGCCAGAAAGCCGCGCCACCGAATGGATGGCGCTGTCGTCGTCGGGCACCAGCCAGGACAGCGGCACCTGCAGCGGCCAGGTCAGCCAGGAACCGTCCAGCATGTGCCGGGCGATGCCGCGGTAGCTCGCCGGTACCCCGTCGAACACCAGCGCCTTGAACTGGCCCTGGCGCTGCGGATGCTCGACCAGGTAGTGGATCGCCAGCGCGCCGCCGAGACTCTGCCCCAGCAGCACGCGCTCGGTGCCCTTCACCTCCGGCGCCTGGTCGAGCCAGGCGAACGCCGCGTCGATGTCGCGGTAGACCTCCGGCAGTCCCGGCTCGCCCTCCGACTGGCCGTAGCCGCGATAGTCGAGCATCAGCACCTGGTAGCCCTCGGCGGGCAGCCACCAGGTGCCGCCGAGGTGCCAGGACAGGTTGCCGCCGTTGCCGTGCAGGTAGAGCACGGTGCCTTTCACCGGCACGCCTTTCTTCGCCGGCAGCCACCAGGCACGCAGGCGCACGCCGTCGGCGGTGGTCAGGGTGACGTCGCGGTACTCCAGCCCGGCGCGCGCCGGGGTGATCTGCACCACCGGCTCGGGATAGAACAGCAGCGAACTGCAACCACCGAGGAACAGCGCGCCGAGTACCAGCAGCGGGATCAGCAGGCGCTTCATCCGTTGTTGGTCCTTACCTCTTCGCGGGCGCGAAAGGTGGCGTCGTAGATGCGCCCGGCCAGGCGCGAGAACGGCAGGCTCTGCAGCCAGACGGTGCCGCTGCCCTTGAGGGTGGTCAGCAGCAATCCTTCGCCGCCGAACAGCATGCTCTTCAGGCCGCCGGCCAGTTGCACGTCGTAGTCGATGCCATCGGTGAAGGCCACCAGGCAACCGGTGTCGACCCGCAGCGTCTCGCCATTCAACTGGCGGCGGATCAGCGTACCGCCGGCGTGGACGAAGACCAGGCCATCGCCCTCGAGCTTCTGCAGGATGAAGCCCTCGCCGCCGAAGAAACCGGCGCCCAGGCGCTTGGCGAAGGCGATGCCGACCCGGGTGCCATAGGCCGCGCAGAGGAACGAGTCCTTCTGGCAGAACAGGCGCCCGCCGACATCGTCCAGGTCCACCGCCACCACGCTGCCCGGATAGGGCGCGGCAAAGGCCACGTGCTGCTTGCCCTGGCCTTCGTTGGTGAAGTGGGTCATGAACACCGACTCGCCACCGAGCTTGCGTTTGCCGGCGCTCCACAGCTTGCCCAGCAGGCTGCCGTCGGAGCCGTCGCCCATCCGCGCGGTGAAGCGGATGTCGCCGGTCATGTAGTTCATCGCCCCGGCCTCGGCGATCACGGTTTCCCCGGGATCGAGTTCGATCTCCACGGTCTGCATGGATTCGCCGAGGATGCGGTAGTCGAGTTCGTGGCTGGCCATCGCCGTTCTCCTTGCTTGCCGGCCGACCGCCCGCGCGCACCGGGAAAGACCGGCACGGCGGGGAACGGTCAGAGAATGTTTGCGTAGTCCGCTTCGATGCGGTCCAGGCTGAGGTGGTTGAGGAAGTTCGAGAAGCACATCCAGGCCGACAGCGCGTTGAGGTCGCGGAACTGCGGCGGCAGGTACTTCGGCGGCGCCACCAGGCCCTCGTCCACCAGTTGGCGCAGGGTGCGCATGTCTTCCAGGGTGGTCTTGCCGCAGAACAGCAGGGGGATCTGTTCGAGCTTGCCCTTGCGCACGGCGAGCTGGATGTAGTTGTAGATGAGGATGAAGCCCTTCAGGTAGGACAGGTCCTTGGTGAACGGCAGGCCATCCGGGGTCGAGCCGCGGAAGACCCGGCTGGCGTTCTGGTAGCTGTCCTCCAGGCTGTAGCCCTGCTCGCGATAGAAGTGGAACACGTCGAGGAAATCGGCGCCCTCCTCGGCCATGTGGATCGCCCGGGTGCGATTGGTCAGCTTGCGCAGGCGGGTCGGGTAGGAGGCGAAGGCGATCACCTCCATCAGGATCGCCAGGCCTTCCTGGGTCACGGTGGAGGACGGCGGCCCCTTGGCGAGGAAGGTGCAGATCGGCTGGCTCAGGCCGTTCAGGGTGGTGCCGACGTGCACCAGGCCCTCGTGGACCTCCAGCGCGCGCACGTCGCGCTCGTTGAACAGGGCGTCGGCGCGCACCTTGATGTAGTCGGCGCCGGCCGCCGCGTCGGCGACGATGCCGTCGGACTCGAACACGCGGATGGTGCCCTCCTCCTCGCCGAACACGGTGTTCAGCCGCGCCTGGAGGATCGGCACGACCTCCTTGGCGGTCAGGGTCTTGGGTTCGTCCTTGAGATCGCCGCGGTCGGCGATGTTGTTCAGGTAGTCGGAGAGCATCAGGCCGAGGTCGGCCAGGGTCGGATCACCGGCATGGAAGGCGTCCGAGGCCGAGCCGTAGAGTTCCTGGGAGATCAGCCCGAGGTCCGGGGTGCCGCGCGCCTCGAGCATGCGGATGACCATCCGGTATTCCTTGCACATCCGCCGCATGATCTGCCCGACCGGGTTGAACTGGCCCAACTGGCGGGTGATGTCGCGCTCGATGTTCTGGAATTCCTGCTTCTTGGCGCTGGCGTCGAAGGCCAGCGGGCGGCTGTCGTAGTAGCCGCGGTCGACCTTCGGCGCATGCTTGCCGCGGCCCTTGAGGAAGTCCTGGCGGATCCCGTCGTCCCATTTGATCGCATCCAGCACGCGGATCGGCGTCTGCGCCTCGACGATGCGATCGGACAGGGAGCGGATGATCTTCTGATAGTCGTTCTGCGCCTTGCGCTGGCTCATCGGCAATCTCATTGGGTGACCCGCTGGAAGCGGGCGGCCTCGACGAACACGTCGGAGTTGGCGGGATCGTTCAGGTAGTCGAAGACCTTCGCCAGCGGGCTGCGCACCAGCGCGCCCTTGCCCTGCTCGCTGTCGACGGTCTCGCCGTCGAGCTGGCCGGCGCCGAGGTCCTCGACGATGCGCTCGACGTCGAGGTTGTAGATCACCAGTTCGTCGCCGTCGGTGATCTCGAAGCCGGCGATGACGAAGTTGCCGCCCAGGCTCTTCGGCAGGCCGGCCGACAGGTACCAGCGCTTGCCCTGGTGGGAGACGGTGAAGCCGTAGTCCTCCAGGCTCTCGGTGTTGTCCTTGCTGTCCACGTAGCTGACCGCGCGGTAGACATTGCTGCCGGAACGGGTGATCTCCAGGAATTGTTCTTCCTTCCACTCGTTCTCGCGGCTCCAGGTCCCGAGCAGGTGGCTCGGCGCCGCCTCGCGCGGCGGTATCGGCTCCTTGAAGGTGACCAGGCAACCGCCCAACAGCAGGAAACTCAGGACCACCAGGCAACGCCAGGCTTTCATCACACGCTCCTTAGGAACCCTCCGCAACCTGCGACCGGCTGGCCGAGGGAAGGTTCGGGTATGAAAAACCCCGCCATGGCGGGGTTGACGCTCAGGTCACAGGCCCATGACCAGATTCAGGTACCGTCTGAGTATGGCGCGCATTTCGTCCACGGCCAGTTGCTCGACCCCGTCCACGAGGCCCTGATATTCCATCTGCAGAATAATCGACGTCAACACCTTGGCGTCCTGCTCGGGCTGCCCGGAACCGAGCACCTGGAAGAAATGCACGGCGCCGAGGGAGAGAATCCGCTGGTGGGCATCGGCCAGTTCGCGCAGGCGCGGGTTGAGCAACGCCTCCTGGCGGAAGGCCTGTTCGGCCAGCAGGTGCTCGCGGCGCTCGGTGAGCTGGACCTGGACATACTGCACGGCCAGCTCGACGATCCGTTCCACCAGCGAGCCACGGGCGCCGGGGTCGTCGGCCAGCACCGCGGCCATCTCCTGGAGGTCGCCCTCCACGCTGCTCCAGAACGCCGACAGCGCCTCTGCGTTGCGCTCGACGAAGAGGGCGAAGGTGTCGGTGATGAGATCGTCGATGTCCTTGAAGTAGTAGGTGGTGGCCGACAACGGCACCTGGGCCTCGGCGGCCACCGCGCGGTGGCGCACGGCCCGTACGCCGTCGCGGACGATCAGGCGCATGGCGGCATCGAGAATCGCCTGGCGCCGCTGCTCGCTGCCCTGGCGGCTGGCCTTGCGGCCCTGGTAACGAACGCTTTCGGCTACCGCGCTGGCGGCCTGCGCGGCGCTGTCTCTGGGAGCTACTCGGGACACGGTGTTTCCTCCGCTCGCGGACGATGGGGCATTGTTCGGACTTTTTCGCGTGGAATCAATCGGCCGCTACCGGGGAATCTCCGATCCCACCCGCACCTCCCGTGGTCAGCCGGCGGATCGGCGGCTATCGGCCCCTGGCCCGGCGGCCGGGACACCGCGCGGCCATGAAAAAACCGCCCGAAGGCGGCTTTTCCATGGACTGTTGCGGCGCTCAGGCCTGCGGGCGCATGTGCGGGAACAGGATCACGTCGCGGATCGACGGCGAGTTGGTCAGCAGCATCACCAGGCGGTCGATGCCGATGCCTTCGCCGGCGGTCGGCGGCATGCCGTATTCCAGGGCATTGATGAAGTCGGCGTCGTAGTGCATCGCCTCGTCGTCGCCGGCGTCCTTCTCCTTGACCTGCAACATGAAGCGCTCGGCCTGGTCCTCGGCGTCGTTCAGCTCGGAATAGGCATTGGCGATCTCGCGGCCGCCGATGAACAGCTCGAAGCGGTCGGTGACGCTCGGGTCTTCGTCGTTGCGGCGGGCCAGCGGCGAAACCTCGAAGGGGTAGCGGGTGATGAAGTGCGGCTGCTCCAGCTTGTGCTCCACCAGTTCCTCGAAAATCATCACCTGCAGCTTGCCCAGGCCTTCGTGGCCGAGGACCTTGGCGCCGGCCTTCTTGGCGATGGCCCGCGCCTTCTCGACGTCGTTGAGGTCGGCGGCGCTGATCTCCGGGTTGTACTTGAGGATCGAATCGAACACCGACAGGCGCACGAACGGCTCGCCGAAGTGGAAGACCTTGTCGCCGTAGGGCACGTCGGTGGTACCGAGTACCGCCTGGGCCAGTTCGCGGAACAGTTCCTCGGTCAGGTCCATGTTGTCTTCGTAGTCGGCGTAGGCCTGGTAGAACTCGAGCATGGTGAACTCGGGGTTGTGCCGGGTCGAGACGCCTTCGTTACGGAAGTTGCGGTTGATCTCGAAGACCTTCTCGAAACCGCCGACCACCAGGCGCTTGAGGTACAGCTCCGGGGCGATGCGCAGGAACATGGCCATGTCCAGCGCGTTGTGATGGGTCTCGAACGGCTTGGCCGCGGCACCGCCGGGGATGGTCTGCAGCATCGGGGTCTCCACTTCGAGGAAACCGCGCTCGCTGAGGAAACGGCGGATGTGGGCGATGACCTGGGAGCGCACGCGGAAGGTGTGGCGGGTTTCCTCGTTGACCATCAGGTCGACGTAGCGCTGGCGGTAGCGCTGCTCGGTGTCGGTCAGGCCATGGTGCTTGTCCGGCAGCGGACGCAGCGACTTGGTCAGCAGGCGCACGCTGGTCATGTCGACGTACAGGTCGCCCTTGCCCGAGCGGGCCAGCACGCCTTCGGCGCCGATGATGTCGCCCAGGTCCCAGGTCTTGATCTCGGCCAGGGTTTCTTCCGGCAGGGTCTTGCGGTTGACGTAGACCTGCAGGCGCTCGCTGCTGTCCTGGAGGACGATGAAGGAACCGCGGTTGAGCATGATCCGACCGGCCACCTTGACCGGGATCGCTGCGGCTTCCAGCTCTTCCTTGGTCTTGTCGGCGTACTGTTTCTGCAGGTCCGCGAAGTAGGCGTCGCGGCGGAAGTCGTTGGGGAAGGCGATGGCCCGGGCTTCGCGCACGGCGGCAAGTTTTTCCTTGCGCTGGGCGATCAGCTTGTTTTCTTCCTGTTGCAGTTCGTGCTGGTCGAGTTGTTGGTCGCTCATGGTCTTGGTGGTTCCTGGTTAGGCTCTCTTGCCTGTGGAAACGGATTGCGCAACAGGGGCGAAAAGCGTAGCGAACGCCGGCCAGGCAAGGCGGGAAATGGCGAGGACACGGAGTTCACGATCGTAAAAAACGAGCAGTCCGAACCATTTTCCAACGCGGCCTGGCCAGGCGCAGCAGCTTTACAGCCCCTGTTTGAGGCTGGCTTCGAGGTACTCGTCTAGATCGCCGTCGAGCACCTTGTCGCAGTCGCTGCGTTCGATACCGGTACGCAGGTCCTTGATCCGCGACTGGTCGAGCACGTAGGAGCGGATCTGGTGGCCCCAGCCGATGTCGGACTTGGAGTCCTCCAGGGCCTGGGACGCAGCGGTACGCTTCTGCATTTCCAGCTCGTACAACTTGGCCCGCAGCATCTTCATCGCGGTGTCCTTGTTGGCGTGCTGGGAGCGTTCGTTCTGGCACGCCACCACGGTATTGGTCGGCACGTGGGTGATCCGCACCGCCGAATCGGTGGTGTTCACGTGCTGACCGCCCGCGCCGGAGGAGCGGTAGGTATCGATGCGCAGGTCGGCCGGGTTGATCTCGATCTCGATGTTGTCGTCGATTTCCGGCGATACGAACACCGCGGTGAACGAGGTGTGGCGACGGTTGCCGGAGTCGAACGGACTCTTGCGCACCAGGCGGTGCACGCCGATCTCGGTGCGCAGCCAGCCGAACGCGTACTCGCCCTTGATGTGCACGGTGGCGCCCTTGATGCCGGCGACCTCGCCCTCGGACAGCTCGATGATAGTGGCGTCGAAGCCGTGCTTGTCGGCCCAGCGCAGGTACATGCGCAGCAGCATGTTGGCCCAGTCCTGGGCCTCGGTGCCGCCGGAGCCGGCCTGGATGTCCAGGTAGGCGTTGTTCGGGTCCATCTCGCCGCTGAACATGCGGCGGAACTCCAGCTTCTCGAGGATCTCGCGCAGACGCTCGACTTCGTTGGCAACGTCGTCGACGGCGCCCTCGTCGTCTTCCTCGACCGCCATGTCCAGCAGGTCGCGGGAATCGGCCAGGCCGCTGGTCAGGTCGTCCAGGGTTTCCACCACCTGCGCCAGCTGGGCGCGCTCGCGGCCGAGGTTCTGGGCGTATTCGGGGTTGTTCCAGACGTTGGGGTCTTCGAGCTCGCGGTTTACTTCGACCAGGCGATCATGCTTCTGATCGTAGTCAAAGATACCCCCGAATGGTCTGGGTGCGCTCGGAGAGGTCCTTGATGCTGTTGAGGATCGGGTTGATTTCCATGGCTGGCGCTCACTCGCGGGAAAACGTCGAAAAGCTGCGAAGTATACTGTACTTGCGCCCTGCGGGCAGTACGCCGGCCTCTATTTAATGCCGGCCGGCGACGCATGGCCGCCGCGCGCCACTCAGCCCGCCGGGGCTGGCGGCACCGGCTGTTCCATCAGGCCAACCTGGTTGCGGCCATTGTTCTTGGCCTGGTAGAGCGCCTGGTCGGCCATCTCGATGAGAACCCGGAAGGTCTGTCCGCCGCCGCCCGGCACCAGGGTGCTGACGCCGATGCTGACGGTCAGGTACGAGCCCGGGCGTGGCTGGTCGTGGCTGATCTGCAGGCTCTCCACCGTACGCCGGACCTTTTCCGCCAGCAGCCGCGCGCCGCCCGGCGAGGTGCCCGGCAGGACCATGGCGAACTCCTCGCCGCCATAGCGCGCCGCCAGGTCCGAGGAGCGACTGCAGCCCTCGCGGATGGCCCCGGCGACCTGGCGCAGGGCCTCGTCGCCGGCGACGTGGCCGAAGGTGTCGTTGTAGCTCTTGAAATAGTCCACGTCGATCATCAGCAGCGACAGTTGCGACTGCTCGCGCAGCGAGCGGCGCCACTCCATCTCCAGGTATTCGTCGAAGTGACGACGGTTGGAGAGCCCGGTCAGGCCGTCGGAGTTCATCAGCCGCTGCAGCACCAGGTTGGTCTCCAGCAACTGCTGCTGGCTCTCGCGCAGCGCCCGATAGGCCTCGTCGCGTTGCTGCAGGGCGATGTACGAACGCGAGTGGTAGCGGATCCGCGCCACCAGCTCGATGGCGTCCGGCAGCTTGACCAGGTAGTCGTTGGCGCCGGCGGCGAACGCCGCGCTCTTCACCGTCGGCTCTTCCTTGGTCGACAGGACGATGATCGGGATGTCGCGGGTCGCCGGGTTGCCGCGGTAGGCGGCGAGCAGCGTGAGGCCGTCGACGCCGGGCATCACCAGGTCCTGGAGGATCACCGTCGGCTTGATCTGGTTGGCCACCGCCACCGCCTGCTGCGGATCGGAACAGAAGTGGAAGTCGATGCCCGCCTCGCTCGCCAGCGAGCGACGCACAGCCTCTCCGATCATGGCCTGATCATCGACAAGCAGTACCATGACCGCGCCGTCCAGAGGGGCGCCCAGGTCGGTCTTGCTCTCATGAGGGTTGTGCATGTTTCTCTCCGGGACCGGGGCCCCTCGTATCAAATTGAATGCTGTTCCACGCACCGCCACGGCGGGCGCCGGCGCCTACCCTGGCGCCTGGCCGGACTCGCGCCCGGCTAATCGAATACCTCCGCCAGGCGCGGGGCGATCTTTTCCAGGGAAAGGATCTGCACCGCGGCATCGATCGCCGCCGCGGCCTTCGGCATCCCGTAGACCGCGCAACTGGCCTGGTCCTGGGCGATGGTGAGGAAGCCGCGCTCGCGCATCTGCTTGAGGCCCTGGGCGCCATCGCGGCCCATGCCGGTCAGCAGCACGCCCACGGCATCGCCACGCCAATAATTCGCCACGCTCTCGAAAAACACGTCGATGGACGGCCGGTAGACGAAAGAACGCGGTTCGGCGGTGTACACCAGCGAACCGTTGCGCAGCAGGCGGATGTGATTGTTGGTCCCCGCCAGCAGGATCTGCCCCGGTATCGGCGGCTCGCCATCGCGCGCCAGGCGCACCGGCAGCTTCGATTCGCTGGCCAGCCATTCGGCCATGCCGGCGGCGAATACCTCGTCGACATGCTGCACCAGCACCACCGCGGCATTGAAACTGGCCGGCAGTTGCTTGAGCAACACCGCGAGCGACGCCGGACCGCCAGCCGAGGCGCCGATCGCCACCAGACGCTGGCGCGCCCCGCCGGCCTTCGGCGGCACCACCTGGACCTTGCCACGGTTATCGCGCTGGCCGATCAGCCAGCCGACGTTCTGAATCTTGCGCAACAACGGCGCCGCCGCCGTTTGCGGGTTGCCGATGCCCAGCGCCGGCGTGTTCACCGCATCGAGCGCCCCATATCCCATCGCTTCGAAAACCCGGTGCACATTCTGCTCGATATCGACGGTAACAATCACGATCGCGCAAGGACTTTCCGCCATGATCCGACGAGTTGCCTCGACGCCGTCCATCACCGGCATGAGCAGGTCCATCAGCACCACGTCGGGCGTATCGGCGGCGCACTGGGTCACCGCCTCGGCACCGTTGCTGGCGACCCAGACGATCTGGTGCTGCGGCTCGAAGGCCAGCGCGCGGCGCAGCGCCTCGACGGCCAACGGCATGTCATTGACGATTCCGATCCTCAACCCTGTGCTTCTCCGATCAGGACGACGACGGCATCCAGCAAGGCCTCATCGTGGAAACTGGCCTTCGCCAGATAATAGTCGGCGCCGGCGTCGAGACCGCGCCGACGGTCCTCCTCACGATCCTTGTAGGACACCACCATCACCGGCAGCGACTGCAGGCGGCTGTCGCGACGCACCAGGGTGACCAGTTCGATACCGTCCATGCGCGGCATGTCGATATCGGTGATGAGCAGGTCGAAATGCTCCGAGCGCAGGGCGTTCCAGCCGTCCATGCCATCCACCGCCACTGCCACGTCGTAGCCGCGGCCGAGCAGGAGCTTGCGTTCCAGCTCACGCACCGTGAGCGAGTCGTCGACCACCAGGATGCGCTTGCGTTGCGCCCCGCCGGCCTGCCGCCGGCTGCGATCGATGCGCTCCAGGCGGCCGCTGCTGAGCAACTTGCCGACCGAATGCAGGAGGTCCTCGACGTCCAGGATCAGCACCGGCGAACCGTCGTCCAGCAAGGCGCCGGCGGAAACGTCGCGCACCTTGCCCAGGCGCGGATCGAGAGGCATCACCACCAGGGTACGCTCGCCGACGAAACGCTCCACGGCGACGCCGTAGACCGCATCGCGGTCGCGCACTACCACTACCGGGATAGCCCCTTCGGTGCGGCTGCTCTCGGGCCGCTGCAGCAGTTGCGCAGCCGAGACCAGGCCGACATGGCGACCCTCGTACCAGAAGTGCTGGCGCCCTTCGAGCTGGATGATCTCCTCCGCCTCCAGCTCGCACATGCGCTCGATGTGCGCCAGCGGAAAGGCGTAGGCCTCCTCGCCGATCTCCACCACCAGGCTGCGCACCACGGACAGGGTCAGCGGCACCTCGACGTGGAACAGCGTGCCCTGCCCCTGGCGTTGCTCCATGCGCACGCCGCCACGCAACTGGCGGACCATGTGCTGCACGGCGTCCAGTCCGACGCCGCGACCGGACACCTCGGTGACCTGCTCGCGCATGCTGAAGCCGGGCAGGAAGAGAAACGCCAGGAGTTCCTCCTCGCTCAATTGCGCCGCGGTCTCGGCGGTGGCGAACTGGCGATTGAGCACGGTCTCGCGCAGGCGCTGCAGATCGATGCCGCCGCCGTCGTCGCTCAGTTCCAGGACCAGCATGCCGGCGTGGTGGCGGGCGCGGATGGTGATCCTGCCCTCGGCCGGCTTGCCGGCGGCGAGGCGGGTTTCCGGCGCCTCGATACCGTGATCGACGGCATTGCGCAGCAGGTGGGTGAGCGGCGCTTCGAGTTTTTCCAGGACATCCCGGTCGACCTGGGTGCTTTCGCCCTCGACCAGCAGGCGCACCTGCTTGCCCAGCGAGCGGCCCAGGTCGCGAACCATCCGCGCCTGGCCGCTAAGGACGTCGGCGAACGGTCGCATCCGCGAGGCCAGCGCCGCGTCGTAGAGCACCTGGGCGCGCTGGCCGCCCTGCCAGGCGAACTCGTCGAGATCGGCGATGTGCTGCACCAGCATCTGCTGGCATTCGCCGATCAGTTGCCGCGCCTCGCCGAGCATGGCCTGGGCCTGCGGGTCGAGGGCGGTTTCCTGGACCGTCTCGCGTACCACGTCGAGCGCGCGGCTGGCGCTGGACTGCAGGCGACGCAGGCGTTGCAGGGAATCGGCCAGCGGCTTGATGCGCTGGAACTCCACCAGCGACTTGCTGGAGATATCCAGCAGCCGGTCCAGGCGCTCGGCGGTGACCCGCAGGACCCGGCTGCGGCGCTCCTCGGCCTGTTCGCCGCCCGCCTGCCCGGCGGGCTCCTCGTCGTTGTCGTCGCTGGCGGCCGCTGACGCCGCTGGCGGCGCCTCGGGGGCCGCTTCCGGCAGGCCGGGAGTCGTCGCCGGCAGCTCCGCGCGGGCCAGCGGCAGGCCGCTGCGCACCAGGCCTTCGAGGCGCTGCACCAGACCGTCGATCTCTTCCCGCCCGGCGTCTTCGGCCCAGCCTGCGTCGCCGGCGGGCGGGGTGCCGATACGCAGCAACAGGTCGCAGCCCTGGAGCAACGCATCGATATGTTCCGATTGCAGGAGCAGGCGTCCGTCCTGCGCCTCCACCAGGCAATCCTCCATGACGTGCGCCACGCGCACGCCGGCGTCCAGCCCGACGATCCGCGCCGCGCCTTTCAGCGAGTGCGCGGCGCGCATGCAGGCTTCCAGTTGGTCGGCCTGGGTCGGGCTGCGCTCCAACGCCATCAGGCCGGCGTTGAGCACCTGGGTCTGGGCCTCCGCCTCGAGCCGGAACAGCTCGAGCAGCGACGCGTCTCTCATCTGGTCCGGGGTCATGCCAGGCTCCGCGCTACGGCTTGCAGGAGAGGGCCTTCGTCGAGCAGGGTGATGCTCCGCTCACGCCATTGCAGCACGCCGGCCACGTGCCGGCGCGAGGCCTGGCCGTCGGCGTGGTTGGGCGGCAGTATCCGCGCCAGCGGAATCGCATGGATGCCGTCGACTTCCTCCACCGGCGCCACCACCGGACCGCCGGCGGCGGAAATGATCAGCATGCGCGGAACCACCCGGCGCTCGCTGACCGGCGCGGCGCCGGGTTCGAGATCCAGCAGTTCGCCGAGGGAAAGGCAGGCGACCAGCGCGCCGCGCACGTTGGTCACCCCTTGCAGGGCGCGCGAGCGCTGGTGCGGCAGGGAATGGATAGGATTCATCGGCGCCACTTCCACCAGGCTGCCGGTGGCCAGGCCGAACCACTCTTCGCCCAGGCGGAACACCAGGATCGAACGCGTCTCGCCGAGGTCGCTCTGTTCGCGCTGGCTGTCCATCGTTTCGGCGCTGTCGAGCTGGTCCTGGCGCAGGGCGATGCGGTCCAGCAAGTAGGTCGCCGCGGCAGCGTAAACCTCGCAGTTGCGGCAATGGACATGCTCGGCCAGGCGTTCGCAGGACTTGTCGCCATGCACGCCGATGCGGTTCCAGCAGTCATCCACCTGTTGGGTATCGAGCAAGGTCAGGCTCGCCTCAACCATCTTTGTTCACTCCACGGGCCGCACGTTGCTGCAGGCGCCGGGCGCCGGCATGGTCGCCGCGAGCGGCGAGCAGCGCCGCCAGGTGCGCCAGCGCCTCGGCGTGCTGCGGCTCCAGGTACAGGGCCTTGCGGTAGAAATCCTGGGCTTCCTGCTCCTGCCCGGCGACATCGCTGAGCAGCCCGAGCCAGTAGAAGACCGTGGCCGACGGCCCACGCGCGGCCAGTTGGCGCTCGCAGGCGGCGCGCGCCTCGCGGTGCTGGCCGGCATCCGCCAGGCGGGCGATTTCGTCGAACTCGCCGACGGGACTGGCGAGGGGCTGGCCGCTGGCTGGCGGAACCAGGCTGGACAGCCGCTGGCGCGGTTTCGCCGGTGGCGGCGGCGAAGGCCGAATACTCGCACGCTCCACGGCGGCGGCAACGACCGGGCGCGCTCCGTCGCTCACCGCTTTGGGCCGCGCGCCGCGGGGCGCCTCGCTGGTCCGGCGGAACACGAAAGACAGCGGCACGCCGATCGGCTGCATGCCATGCTGGCTGAGCAGGCTCGCCTCGGCTGGTCCGATGAACATCGCGCCGTCCGGCCGCAACAGGCGCTTGAGCACCTCGACCACCTCGCTCTGGGTCGGGCGGTCGAAATAGATCAGCAGGTTGCGACAGAACACGAAATCGTAGGGTGCCTCGCCCGCCAGTAGCCCGGGATCGAGCAAATTGCCGCAGCGGAAGCGCACCTTGCGGCGAACCTGCTCGGCCAACTGGTAGCCATCGGCAACCTCGCTGAAATGGCGGTCGCGAAACCCCAGTTCATCGCCGCGAAAGGAATTCCTGCCGTACACCCCGAGGCTGGCGCGCTCGATCACCCGAGCGCTGACGTCCAGGGCGTCGACCTCGAACAGGTACTCGGAGAGCCCGGCATCGAGCAAGGCCATGACGATGGAATACGGCTCCTCGCCGGTGGAACAGGGCAGGCTGAGGATCCTTAGCGCGCGTCCGCCGCCCAGGCTCGGCAGGCGCTCGAAGGCCAGCCTGGCGAGGGTGGTGAACGACTCCGGGTAGCGGAAGAACCAGGTCTCCGGCACCACCACCGCTTCGATCAGCGTCTGCACCTCGCCCGGCGAGCCGTTCAGGCGCATCCAGTATTCGTCCTCGTCGTGCAGCGCGAGGCCGCTCATGCGCTGGCGTACCGCGCGCTCGATCACCGCGCTGCCCACCGAGCTGGCATCCAGGCCGATCCTGCTCTTGAGCAGGCGTTCGAAGCGATCGTTCATGCCGCCCCCTCGCCGCACTCCGGCGGGAACAGCAGGGCGCGCACTTCGTCGGGCAGCAATGCCTCGACCCGCACCCATTGCACCAGTCCCCGTGGTCCTTCATAGACCGGGCCGAGATAGCGGGCCCCGCCGTTGTCCAGGCCATAGTCGCGGAACGCCGACGGTTCGCAGCGCAGGGTATCGGTGGCCTGTTCGAGGATCAGTCCGAGCCAGACCGGCTCTCGGTCCTGGCGGGCGCGGTATTCGACCAGCACGATGCGCGTGCTGGTGCGGGCCAGCGCCGCGCGGCCGAAGGCCATTGCGCAGAGGTCGAGCACCGGGACCAGGACGCCGCGATGGGAGAACACCCCGGCGACCCATTCCGGCGCCTCCGGAATGCGCTTCAGGCGCAGCAGCGGCAGCACTTCGACCACTTCGCGGGCATCCAGGGCATAGCGGTCGCCTTCCATGCGGAACAGCAGGAACAGCTTGCTGGTGCGTCGATGATCGCCGGTGGAGCGGGACACGGTCACAGCCTCAGACTTTGAAGCGGGATACGCCGTTGCGCAGCCCGTTCGCCACCAGGTTCAGCTCATCGATGGCGAAGCTGGCCTGGCGCAGCGACTCCACGGTCTGCCCGGTGGCCTCGCCCAGTTGCACCAGCGCCTGGTTGATCTGCTCGGCACCGGTCGCCTGGGCCTGCATGCCCTCGTTGACCATCTGCACCCGCGGCGCCAGCGCCTGCACCTGCTGGATGATCTGCGACAGTTGCTCGCCGACCTGGCCGACCTCGGCGATACCGCGGCGGACCTCCTCGGAGAACTTGTCCATGCCCATCACCCCGGCCGATACCGCCGACTGGATCTCGCGCACCATCTGCTCGATATCGTAGGTGGCGACCGCGGTCTGGTCCGCCAGCCGGCGCACCTCGGTGGCCACCACGGCGAACCCGCGGCCGTACTCGCCGGCCTTCTCCGCCTCGATGGCGGCGTTCAGCGAGAGCAGGTTGGTCTGGTCGGCGACCTTGACGATGGTGGTGACCACCTGGTTGATGTTGCCGGCCTTCTCGTTGAGGATCGCCAGCTTGGCGTTGACCAGGTCGGCCGCGCCCATCACGTGGTGCATGGTTTCCTCCATGCGCGCCAGGCCCAACTGGCCGGAACCGGCCAGGGTCGAAGTCTGCTCGGCGGCGCCGGAGACTTCGCTCATGGTCCGCACCAGGTCGCGCGAGGTGGCGGCGATCTCGCGAGAAGTGGCGCCGATCTCCGTGGTGGTCGCGGCGGTTTCGGTGGCGGTGGCCTGCTGCTGCTTGGAGGTCGCGGCGATCTCGGTGACCGAGGTGGTGACCTGCACCGAAGAACGCTGGGCCTGCGACACCAGGCCCTTGAGTTCCTCGGCCATGCCATTGAAACCGGTCTCGATGGCGCCGAACTCGTCGCGGCGGCCAAGGTTCAGGCGCGCGGTGAGGTCGCCGCCGGCCATCAGGTCGAGGCTGCGGACGATCTTCTGGATCGGCTGGGTGATCGCCCGCAACAGCAGGAACCCGCAGATGCCGGCTACCACCACCGCCAGCAACAGGGTCACCAGCATGCTCAGTTCGGCGTCGTCCACCGCGTTGACGATGTTCTCCGAGGCGCGATCGGCGATGTCCTTGTTCAGCTCGATCAGCTCGTTGAGGTACTTGCGACCGTCGCGCCAGTGCTCGGTCAACGGGCCGGCGACGAGCTTGCCGGCTTCTTCGAAGCGTTTCTCGCGATACAGCTCGAGCACCTTGTCGTGCTGCTCCAGGTAGGCCTTGCGCACACCCAGGAAACCGGCGAGCAGTTCGTGGTCGCGGGCCTCGTCCGGGTTCATGGTCTTCTGGTAGGAGGCGATCTGCTGGTCCAGGCGCTCCTCGCTGGCAAGGATGCTGTCAGCCTCGGCCTTGCTCAGCTCGTGGTCGTCGGTGACGCCGAACAGTTCCTGGGTCTGCAGGTAGTTGTCGGTCCACGAACTGCGTACCAGGGTGATGAAGTACATCCCCGGCATGGCGTCGTCCTGGACACGGTAGGCGCCCTTTTCCACCGTCAACATCTTCACGTACGCAGTAGCGGCCATCAGCAGCATGATCGCGATGATCACGGCGAAACTTGCCAGGATTCGCTGGCGAACAGTCCAGTTCTTCACATTTTTCCCCAAGACTCGAGTCCGGATTCGTTCCTGCCGCCACAACGGCCCGTCAATCGCGCGGACTGTATAGGCCGTCCCCGGCACCGGCAAGCAGCGCCATAGGGTTTTCCCGCTATTGTAGGCGCTGGAAAGGCGTTTTTTGACGCCAGAAGTGTGGCAGAAAGACAAAGAAAGAAAACTGGCAAGCCAGACTTTTCTGAGAAGACAGGCACATCACGGAGGGAATGAGCGCCCCGTCCCCATGCCGGGAACGGGGCGCGCTTTCACCGGTGGATATCGGTATGGCGGGTTTCGCGGAGGAACAGCAAGGCGCAGACCAGGCTGCCGCCGGTGATCAGCACCGGATACCAGAGGCCGTAGAAGATGTCGCCGGTGTACACCACCAGGGCGAACGAGACCGTGGGCAGGAAGCCGCCGAACCAGCCGTTGCCGATGTGGTACGGCAGGGACAGCGAGGAATAGCGGATGCGGGTCGGGAACAGTTCGACCATCAGCGCCGCCAGCGGGCCGTAGCAGAGGGTGGAGATCAGTACCAGGGCGAAGATGATGGCGATCACCATCGGCTTGTTCACCTGGCTACCGTCGGCCTGCTGCGGGTAGCCTGCCGCCTTCACCGCGGCCGCCATCGCTTCGGCGTCGAAGCCGGCGATCTCGGTTTCGCCGACCCGTATCCTGACGTCGCTGCCGGCGGGCGCCGCCACCGTCGAGTAGGGCAGGCCGGCCTTGACCAGGAAGGTCTTGACCTTGTCGCAGGGGCTGTCGAAGGTCGCCTTGCCCACCGGGTCGAACTGGAAGGTGCAGGTCGCCGGGTCGGCCACCACGCTGATCGGCGACTGCCGGCTGGCCTGGTCGATGGCCGGATTGGCGTAGTGGGTCAAGCCCTTGAACAGCGGGAAGTAGAACAGCGTGGCGAGCAGCAGGCCGGCCAGCAGCACCGGCTTGCGGCCGATGCGGTCGGACAGCCAGCCGGCGACGATGAAGAACGGCGCGCCAAGCACCAGGGCGACGATCAGCAGACCGTTGGCGGTGCCGCCATCGACCTTGAGCACCTGGGTGAGGAAGAACAGCACGTAGAACTGCGCCGTGTAGAAGGTCACCGCCTGGCCGGCATTGATGCTGAACAGCGCGGTCAGCACCACCTTGAGGTTGCCCCACTGGGTGAAGGACTCGCGCAGCGGCGCCTTGCTGACCTTGCCCTCCGCCTTCATCTTGAGGAACGCCGGCGACTCGCGCATGGACAGGCGGATCCAGGTGGAAATGCCCAGCAGGACGATGGACAGCAGGAATGGCAGGCGCCAGCCCCAGGTCTCGAACTCGTCGCCGGTCAACTGGCGGCAAGCCAGGATCACCAGCAGCGAGAGCAACAGGCCGAGGGTCGCGGTGGACTGGATCCAACTGGTGTAGCTACCGCGCTTGTTCGCCGGGGCGTGCTCGGCGACGTAGATCGCCGCGCCGCCGTACTCGCCGCCCAGGGCCAGGCCCTGGAGCATGCGCAAGGTGACCAGGATGATCGGCGCGGCGACACCGATCGAGGCATAGGTGGGCAGCAGGCCGACGGCGAAGGTCGACAGCCCCATCAGCAGGATGGTCACCAGGAAGGTGTACTTGCGCCCGATCATGTCGCCCAGGCGGCCGAACACCAGCGCGCCGAAGGGCCGCACCAGGAAGCCGGCGGCGAAGGCCATCAGGGCGAAGATGAAGGCGGTGGTGTCGTTGACGCCGGCGAAGAACTGCTTGCTGATCACCGCCGCCAGGGCGCCGTAGAGGAAGAAGTCGTACCACTCGAAGACCGTGCCCAGCGAGGAGGCGAAGATCACCTTGCGCTCCTCCTGGGGCGTGGTCGCAGGCACTGTGTAGGAAGGGGTCGTTGCGTACTCGGTCATTGCGGCTCTCCCGCCCCTTGTGGGGGCTCTTATTGTTGTCTGCCATTTCCGTTTTCAGCGTCGACCGCTGCGGCGCCGGGCGCCACGCGATACGGGGTGTAGCGATCCTCAGGCCTCCACCGCCTCCTTGCCGCCGGTAGCCATGGCGCTTTCGACGACCTGCGGCGCGGCCTCGCGGCGGCGCTCGGCGAGAATCATCTGCGCCGCCTTCTCGGCGATCACCAGCACCGGCGAACAGGTGTTGCCGGAGGTCAGGCTGGGCATGATCGAGGCATCGGCGATACGCAGGCCGGGGATTCCGTGCACCCTCAATTGCGCATCCACCACCGCTTGCGGCCCCTGGCCCATGCGGCAGGTGCCGGCAGGGTGGAAGATGGTGGTGCCGATCTCCGCCGCGGCGCGCTGCAGATCCTCTTCGCTGCGGTATTCCGGGCCGGGCTTGTACTCCTGCGGACGGAAGGCGGCCAGCGCCGGCGCGGCGGCGATGCGGCGGGTCAGGCGTATGGCGTCGGCAGCGACCTTCAGGTCGCGCGGATCGCTCAGGTAGTTGGGCTGGATCGACGGCGCCTCGCCCGGGTCGAGCGAGCGGATGCGCACCGTTCCCCGGCTGTGCGGACGCAGGTCGCAGACCGACGCGGTGAACGCCGGGAAGGCATGCAGCGGCTCGCCGAAGCGATCCAGCGAGAGCGGCTGGACGTGGTATTCGAGGTTGGCCGAGGGCTGCTGCGGATCGGAGCGGGCGAAGGCGCCCAGTTGGCTCGGCGCCATCGACAACGGCCCGCTGCGGCTCGCCAGGTAGCGCAGGCCCATGCCCAGCTTGCCCCATAGGCTGCCGGCGATCTGGTTGAGGGTGGGAACGCCGTCGACCTTGTAGATCATGCGCAGTTGCAGGTGATCCTGGAGGTTACCGCCGACCCCGGGCAACTCGTGGACGACCCCGGCACCGAGCCGCTCCAGCAGGTCCCGCGGGCCGATCCCGGAGCGTTGCAGCAGGCACGGCGAACCGATCGCGCCAGCGCTCAGGACGATCTCGCGGCGCGCCTCGAAGCGCTGCTCGCGGCCCTGCCAACGGACCGACAGGGCCCTGGCGCGGCCGTCCTCGAGGAGCACCCGCTGGACTTCGGCATGGGTCAGAACCGTCAGGTTGGCGCGCTGGGCGATGCCGCGCAGGAAGCCTTTCGAGGCATTCCAGCGCACCCCGCCGCGCTGGTTGACCTGGAAGTAGCCGCAGCCTTCGTTGTCGCCACCGTTGAAATCCTCGACGCTGGCGATTCCGGTCTGCGCCGCCGCCTGCTGGAAGGCATCGAGCAGCTTCCAGGAGAGCCGCTGGCGTTCTACCCGCCATTCGCCGCCGGCGCCGTGCATTTCGCTGGTCCCGGCGAAATGGTCCTCCATCCTGCGGAACAGCGGCAGCAGCTCTCTCCAGCTCCAGCCCGGATTGCCTTCGGCCACCCACTGGTCGTAGTCGCGGGCCTGGCCACGCATGTAGATCATGCCATTGATCGAGGAGCATCCTCCGAGCACCTTGCCGCGCGGGTACTTCAGGGAACGACCGTTGAGCCCGGGGACCTCGTCGGTGTCGAAGCACCAGTCGGTACGCGGGTTGCCGATGCAGTAGAGGTAGCCGACGGGAATGTGGATCCAGGGATAGTTGTCCGGACCGCCGGCTTCCAGCAGCAGGACACGGTTGGCAGGGTCGGCGGAAAGCCGGTTGGCCAGCAGGCAGCCGGCAGGTCCGGCGCCGACGATGAGGTAGTCGTAGGTATCCAGTACCTCGGGCATGGCGAGCCTCGTCTTGTCGTTCTTGTGATGGGCCGTCGGACCTGCGGATGACCGGCAAGTCTCGAACGGCTTGAGGCTAGTCGTTCATTCGCGATAAAAAAACAAACGTTTCGGGGCAGCTATTGTTCGTTTTCTAACAACGCCCCCTCGGCCCGGCAGAAGGCGCTCCCCATGTTCGACTGGAATGACCTGCGTTTCTTCCTCGAGTTGCAGCGCAGCGGTCGCCTGCTGACCGCCGCCAAGCGTCTCGGCACCACTCACGCCACGGTGGCCCGGCACATCGAGAACATCGAGCGCGACCTCGGCACCCAACTGTTCGCCCAGCACACCGGCGGCTACCAGTTGACTCCGGCCGGCCAGGCGCTGCTCAAGCACGCCGAGGCGATGGAGAACACCGCGCTGCTCGCCCAGGAAGAAATGAGCCAGAGCATCTCGCCGCTGGGGCAGATCCGCATCGGCGTCACCGAAGGCCTCGGCAGCGTCTTCCTCGCTCCGCGCCTGGCGCAATTGATGCGCCACTACCCGGGCCTGGAGGTCGAGCTGGTCTCGGTGCCGCGCTTCGTCAGCATCACCAACCGCGAAGCGGACATCGCCATCTCCCTAGACCGGCCGAGCGCCGACCTGGTGATCACCCGCCTGCTGACCCGCTATCGCCTGGCGTTGTTCGCCAGCCCCGCCTACCTGGAACAGGCGCCGCCGCTACGCGACCGCGACGACCTCGGCAGGCACCAGTGGATCGGCTACGTCGACGACCTGCTGTTCAGCCAGGAACTGATGTTCCACCACAGTTTCTGCCGCCACCCGCAGGTCGTGTTCCGCAGCACCAGCGTGGTCGCCCAGCAGCAGGCGGCACAGGCCGGCATCGGCCTGGCGATCCTGCCGCACTTCATGGGTAGCCGCGATCCGTTGCTGGTACCGGTGCTACCCGAGGAAAGCATCCAGCGCGAGTACTGGATGAGCACTCGGCGGGAGCTGCACCGCTCGGTGCGCCTGCGGGTGGTCTGGGACTTCCTGCTGGAGCTGTGCCAGCGCGAGCGGGAGGTTCTGCTCGGCCCTTCGGCGACGCCGCCGCCATGATGGCGGCGGTTATCCGCGGAGCGACGCTCCGCCGTCTCAGGCCAGGCGCTGCAGCGCCTGTCTGGCCTGGTTCTCCAGCTCCAGCTTGAACGACGGCTCCAGGCGCAGCTGCCGCGCCAGCTCCTCGAGGTAGGAGCGCTCCATGAAGCTTTCCTCGTCGACCATCAGCAGGCTGGCCAGGTACATCTCCGCGGCGATCTCCGGGGTGCTCGCGGCACGGGCGATCTCGGCCGGATCCAGCGGCTTGTTCAGCTCGCGCTCCAGCCAGCCCTGCACCTCGCGGTCGCTGGTCAGCTTGGCCACCTCGCCTTCGATCATCTGCCGTTCGCGCTCGTCGATGTGGCCGTCGGCCTTGGCCGCACCGACGATGGCCTGGAGGATCGCGTGGCTATGCACTTCGGCCTGGGCTTCCGGCAGGCGGTCGACGGTCTGCGGCTGCGCCTGCGGCGCGGCGCCGCTCTGTTGCTGCTGCCAGTTGTTGTAGGCCTTGTAGGCGATCACCCCGAGCGCGGCAAGGCCGCCGTAGGTGATCGCCTTGCCGCCGAACTTGCGCGCCTTCTTGTTTCCCAGCAGCAGGCCGATGGCGCCAGCCGCCAGGGCTCCGCCGCCGGCGCCGGAAAGCAGGCTGCCGAGCTGTCCGCCACCGCTGGCGCCGGGCTTGCCGCCGGTCTTGTTCTGCAACATTTCCTGCCCGGACTTGAGCAATTGGTCGAGCAAACCACGGGTATTCATGAGGAGCCTCCAGGACGTTCGGTAACAACCGGATTCGACCGACTCTAGCCCTTCGCGTCCGCGCTGCCCGCCGGGAGTTTGCTTCGAGATATTGCCGGCCTCCGCGGACACCGTGGCAAAGCGCGACGCATGTCACATTTCTCCAGATAGAGGCCTAGTGCCAGCAGAAAGCCCTTCGACGCGCCGGCATGGCCCTCTAAACTCCGCGCCCGCCCGCGACTGCGGGTCGGCGTCCGACGCCAGCCGCTCCGCGCGCATTCGCAACAGCAAACTGTGAACATGGCTCCCCCGAGCCACCCACTGCCTCGCAAAGGACTTCCCATGACCATCTCCCGCCGCGACTTCCTGAACGGCGTAGCCCTGACCATCGCCGCAGGCCTGACCCCCGCCGAGATCCTCCGCGCTGCCCCCGGCGGCCGCTACTATCCGCCCGCGCTCACCGGCCTGCGCGGTAGCCATCCGGGCGCCTTCGAAGTCGCACACCAGATGGGCTGGGAGAAGAAGACCTTCGATGTCGACCACCTGCCGATCGAAGAGGAATACGACCTGGTGGTGGTCGGCGGCGGCATCAGCGGCCTCGCCGCCGCCTGGTTCTATCGCGAACGGCACCCCGCGGCGCGCATCCTCGTCATCGAGAACCACGACGACTTCGGCGGCCATGCCAAGCGCAACGAATTCCAGGCCGGCGGGCGCACCATCCTCGGCTACGGCGGCAGCGAGTCGCTGCAATCGCCGAACGCCCTCTACAGCGAAGACGCCAAACACCTGCTGAAACGCCTGGGCGTCGAGCTCAAGCGCTTCGAGACAGCCTTCGACACCGACTTCTACCCCGGCCTGGGCCTGTCCCGCGCGGTGTTCTTCGACAAGGCCAGCTTCGGCGTGGACAAGCTGGTCAGCGGCGACCCGACGCCGATGGTTGCCGACGAGGTCCCCCGCGATCGTCTCAATGCCCGCTCCTGGCGCGCCTTCATCGGCGATTTCCCGCTGAGCCGCGAAGACCGGGAGGCGCTCATCGCGCTGTACGAATCACCTCGCGACTATCTTGCCGGCAAGAGCGTGGAAGAAAAGGAAACCTACCTGGCGAAGACCAGCTACCGCGACTACCTGCTCAAGAACGTCGGGCTCTCGGAAACCTCGGTGAAGTACTTCCAGGGCCGCAGCAACGACTTCTCTGCCCTCGGCGCCGACGCCCTGCCGGCGGCTGACGCATACGCCGCCGGCTTCCCCGGCTTCGACGCCCTCGGCCTGCCGCAACCCAGCGAGGAGGCCCAGGCGGAAATGGACGAGCCGTACATCTACCATTTCCCCGACGGCAACGCCTCGCTGGCTCGGCTCATGGTGCGCGACCTGATCCCCGCGGTGGCGCCGGGCCGAGGCATGGAGGACATCGTCATGGCCCGCTTCGACTACTCGAAGCTGGACCTCGCCGGGCATCCGGTGCGCCTGCGCCTGAACAGCACCGCCGTCAGCGTGCGCAACCGCGCCGGCGGCGTCGATGTCGGCTACAGCCGCGCCGGCCGCCTGCACCGGGTACGCGGCAAACACTGCGTGATGGCCTGCTACAACATGATGGTGCCGTACCTGCTGCGCGACCTCTCCGAGGAGCAGGCCCACGCGCTGAGCCAGAACGTCAAGTTCCCGCTGGTGTACACCAAGGTATTGCTGCGCAACTGGCAGGCCTGGAAGACCCTCGGCATCCACGAGATCTACGCGCCGACCCTGCCCTACTCGCGGATCAAGCTGGACTTCCCGGTCGACCTCGGCAGCTACCGGCACCCGCGCGACCCGCGGCAGCCGATCGGCGTGCACATGGTCTACGTGCCGACCACCCCGAACGCCGGCATGGACGCCCGCACCCAGGCTCGCGTAGGCCGCAGCAAGCTCTACGCGATGAGCTTCGAGCAACTGGAAAAGGACATCCGCGACCAGCTCCAGGCCATGCTCGGCCCGGCCGGCTTCGACCACCGTCGCGACATCACCGGCATCACCGTGAACCGCTGGTCGCACGGCTACTCCTACTTCATGAATACCCTCTACGACGACGAGGCGGAAAGCGAAGCGCTGATGGAACTGGCGCGAAGCAAGGTCGGCAATGTCACCATCGCCAACTCGGATGCGGCCTGGGATGCCTACGCCCATGCCGCCATCGACCAGGCGGTGCGGGCAGTCCGCGAATTGGGTTGAAGGACGGCGACGGCAGCGGGACCCGCGCTGCCGTCGCGCCCTTCCGATGTCCAGCAAGACTGACAGAAATGTACTGACAGAGATTTCAATCCCTACTCCACGAAAGCCGTTCAAAGACCCTATGTTTCTCGGCCTCCCCTCGAAATAACCTAGGGAAAACACATAGGAAATTTCCTACTAGCATTCAGAAAAGTCCTGATTAAACCGACAGACACCATCGCTAGAATTCGAGCCCGTCCGGAGCTGCCTCCTGGCGGATTATCCGCCTGTCGGCGTTGCCGGTAGCCGCTGCGGAAACCTCCACCTCGATCGGGTTCGATTTCATGAAAACACGCGTCATCCTCGTCGACGACCACGCCCTCACCCTGATCGGCATGCGCTATCTGCTGAGTGCGTACGACGACCTGCGGATCGTCGCCCAGGCCCAGGACGCCGATGGCTTGCTGGCGCAGCTCGAAGCGCACCCCTGCGACCTGCTGATCACCGACCTGATGATGCCCGGCAGCCAGCAGGCCGACGGCTTGCGCCTGGTGCAGAAGGTCCGGCGGCGCTATCCGGACCTGCCGATCATCGTCGTCACCATGCTCGGCAACCCGGCACTCGTTTCATCCCTGCTCAAGCTGGGCATTCACGGCCTGGTGAGCAAACGCGGCATGCTCGACGATCTGCCCAAGGCGATCCGCCACGCCGGCCGTCGACCATTCATCTCGCGCTCCATCGCACACCTGCTGGAAGTGGGCGAAGCCGAGCACGGCAAGCCGCTGGCCAGCCTCGAACAACTCACCCCGCGCGAAGTGGAAGTGCTGCGCCTGTACGGCAGCGGCCTGGCGGTCGGGGAAATCGCCATCCGACTGTGCCGCAGCAAGCAGACCATCAGCGCGCAAAAGAGCAGCGCCATGCGCAAGCTTGGCCTGGACAGCAATGCCGGACTCTTTATCTACATCCGGGAAAACGGCCTGGCCTGAGCAGCGCGGCCGCGATATGTCCGCCCCGCCAGCCCGCTTCGCAAGGTCCGCGCAGCAGCTAGAATGTCCCGCAGCGCCGGGCGTCTTCCGTGCCCGCCTCCGCCAAAGGACTCTTTTCACATGGACCGTAACCGCCGCCTCTCCGCCCGACTCTGCCTCCTGCTGCTGGGACTCGCCAGCCAGGCCGAAGCCCGCGAACCGCAGCCCTGCGCGTCGCGACTGCTTGACGCCGTAGCCAGGCAGGTCGGCCACGATGGCTGGATAGCCCCTTCGTACGAATCTTCCGGTCCGTTCCTCGCCGTGGCCTGCAAGCCCTGGCCGGACGACCCCGCGCAGACGGTGATCGCCATGGCCTACCTGGATCCGGGCGACACCGCCGTGGAAGGCGAACGCCACCCGCATCTGCTATTGGCCAAGGCCGACAGCCGCAGCGGCAGGCTGCTCGAACGCTACGACAGCGACTTCGAAGAAGACGCGTCCGTCGCCGTCGGCAGCGACAGCCTCTGGCTGGACACCGCGCGCTATCGCCTGAGCCCGACGGTGCGCGCCTTCGGCGTGGTATTCCATAGCGTGGCGCGTGGCGCCAGTTGTCCGGAAGCCGGCTTCGACAACCTGCTGACCCTGGTGGTGCCGGCCGGCGACGGCAAGCTGCGGCCGGTGCTCAATACCTACCTGGATCAGTGGAGGACGCTGAAAGGCTCGGTCTGCTCCGCCGAGCCCGGGTTCGAACAGGAAGTCTCGCACCTGACCCTGGAACTCGGCCGCGGACGCTCCAACGGCTTTGCCGACCTGGTCGTCACCTCGCGGGTCAGCGACGGCGAAACGGAGAACGGCAAACCCTTGCGCACGGTGAAGCGCACGCTGCGCTACGACGGCGAGCGCTACCCGTTCGAGGAGTATTCGGACTTCTGGCACCGCCAGTGAGGGAAGGCCGTGGCCACCAGCCACGGCGAAACAGCGGAACCGCGCGCCCGCCGCAAGGGGCGGACGCGCGCAGGGAACTCAGCTCTCGCTGGTTTCCTCGCTCTCTTCGGCGGGCGCCGGCTCCTGCTCCGGCTCGCCTTCGTCGCCCTGCTCGTCGTCCGACTGGCAATACGGCGTCGGGTCCTGCGGCCAGATCGCCTTGCCATTGCCGTCGAGCAACTGTTCGGCGCCGCAATCGGTGGTGGCCACGGTGAAGCGCGGCTTGCCGTTCAGGTCGTACAGTGCGCGCAAGGTTTCCGTCGCCTCGTCGCCAGTGCCGCTGACTTCGTAGCCCAGGATGTAACCCTGCTGCGGATTCACCTCCAGCTTCTGCCAGAGCGCCGGAACCAGCGTGCGTCCCTGGCGATCGAGCAACACGGTGTGGGCAGCGTTGTCCATACCGTCGAGAGCTTCCAGGAAACGACCGTCATACGCAGACTGGATGCTGATCAGTTCGCCCGGCTCCAGCAGCATCTTGCCGCTGCGGTCCATCAGGCCCACCACCGGCACCTGGCTTTCCGAACCCATGAAGCTGACGGTCTTCTGCGGCCCGCCCTTCTTCGCCACGACGAACAGGTCGTTGCCCAGCGCGCCGATCTGCGCATAACCCGGCTTCACCCACTCGCTGCCTTCGTCGAGGTTGAAGATGCCGAAGTCGGCGCTGAACAGGCCGGTGCTCACGCCGACGGCAGCCAGCCCGGGCACGTCGACGGTGTAGCCAAGCGCGGTGAGGCCGGCGCTGTCGGCCGAATCGTACTGCGGCTGCACCTTCCAGGCGCCGCTGCGATCGATCAGGCCGTACTTGCCCGACGAGCCATCTTCCATGCGCTGCTGGGCCAGCCCGCCCTGCTTGCCGAAGGCGCCGCAACCGGCGAACTGGGCGGCGATCACCACCTTGCCCTGGTAGTCGAGGTAGCCACAGGGGCTGTCGTACTTCTCGCGGAACGCCACCAGGCCGTTGGCCGGGGTGCCCAGGTAATCGTAGCTCTTGCCGTCACCGACCACGTCGCCCTTGGCATCCACCAGTTGGGAGCCCTTGCCGATGACGCTGGCGCTCATCACGCCGTCGTGGAGGTCGCCCAGGCTCTCGTAGGCCACGGCCTTCTGTTCGCCGGTGGCGAGGTTGATGATCCACTTCTCCTCGCCACGCTCGGCGCTGATCAAGCCGCCGTGTTCGGCGACGCTGCCGTTGACCAGGGTGGTGTCGTAGAGCGCCTCGGTGAGCTGCTTGCCCTTGGCATCGAGGATGCCGCGCTTGCCATCGATCTCGTAGATGATGAATTCGTTGGCACTGTTGGGGTAGATGTCGTCGAAACGCGGCGCCTGGACTTCCTTGCCCTGGCCGTCGACCACGCCGTACTTGCCGTCGCGGACGAAGCCATAGAGGTCGGGGGTGAGCAGCGACAGGGCTTCGCCGATATCGTCGCGCAACACCTTGCCGTCCTTCGCCTGGATCAGGTTCCAGCGCTCCTCGCGCGCCGCCATCAGGGTGCCCTGGTAGGCGCTGGCGACGATATTGTCGTAGTCGTTGTCGAACGGCACGAGCAGCTTGGCGTCCTGGTCGATCACCGCGCACTGGCCGTTGAGGCATAGCGGGATGCTCAGTGCAGCCATGCTCGGTGCGGCCGGTTGCGGCGCGACCGCCGCAGGCTTCGGCGCATCGTCGCCCTGGTTGCAGGCGCTGAGGAGCAAGGTGGAAACGGAGACGGCGAGGGTGTTGCGGCCGATACGCGACAGTCTTTGCATGCGGATATGTTCTCGTATGATCCCTGAGATATGTGTCCAGCCGCGATGCGCGCGACATCGCGGAACGCGGTAGCCTTCCCGGCGGAAAGGCGCGGGCATGATGCCCGTGCCGCGGACCGCCTGGCAATGCCCTGGTCCGCCGGCTCGGCGACAGGCGGCGCGCTTGCTGGCAGAATCGCGGCTTTCCGCAAACCGCGCAGGTACCGCCCCATGAACGACCGACTGCAAATCGAAGACCTCCTCCTGGGCGACGGCAAGGAGGTGGTGAAGGGTGCGCTGATCACCACCCAGTACAAGGGCACCCTGGAAGACGGCACGCTGTTCGACTCCTCCTACGAGCGCGGCCGGCCATTCCAGTGCGTGATCGGCACCGGACGAGTGATCAAGGGTTGGGACCAGGGCCTGATGGGCATGAAGGTCGGCGGCAAGCGACGGCTGTTCGTCCCTTCCCACCTGGCCTACGGCGAACGGCAGGTCGGCGCGCACATCAAGCCCCACTCCAACCTGCTGTTCGAGATCGAACTGCTGGAAGTGCTCACCCGCGACGACTGAGCCGAGGGACGGCGGCGGCCTCTGGCCGCCATGCGCAGGACGAATAGTCGCTCGACTATCCGCCCTGCACGAAGCCGGTTTCTCTTCTAATCCGCGGGGCGAGCCGCGGAACCCGTGGCAATGGCGCGAGGCAGGCCGTCCAGCGCACGCAGCAGGCAGAACCCCAGGACGGCCCCCGCCGCGCCCGCGACCAGCATCAGGCCGATCGCGCCCGACCAGTCGAAACGGCTGACGATCAGGCCGATCAGCAAGGGGCCGATCACCTGCCCCAGGTAGTTGCCCTGCATTACCCAGCCGATGGCCAGTGGCGTCAGCGAAGGCGTGGGCGAGGCCAGCGGCGCGGTCGCCAGCACGGTGGTGGGAAGCATGCCGGCGACCGCCGAGAAGACGAACCCCAGCGCAATCGCCAGGAGCCCCGGCGTCGCGGCATGGAAGAACGCCGCACCGGTGACTCCCATCAGGATCGCGGTGGTCGCCAGCAAGGCGCCGGGACGTATGCCGCGGGAAAGGATGAAGCCCGCCGCGACATTGCCCAGGGCGTTCGCCGCGACGATGGCCGCGCCGATGAGTCCCGCAGTCTCCAGGGCGACACCCAGGCGCTGCATGAGGAACACGGGGAGGAACGTCATCAGGGCGAAGAACTGCAGGTTGTAGGTGGTGAAGCCGAGCGCCAGCAGGGTGATCGCCGGAACCTTGAGCAACGTGCCAAGACCGGCCGGCCTCACGCCTGCCGCCCTGCGCCCATCGTCGGCAGGGACGCTGAGCGGCAGCAGCAGCGCCGCGACCAGTACCAGCAGTGCGCTCAGTTGCCAGTCGGCGCGCCAGTCCGCGAGCAGCGGCCCGAACAGCATCGAGAGGGCGATTCCGCCTGCCATGAAGGTGCTCCACAGACCGAACACCACGCTGCGCCGCGTCTCGCTGGTGATCCTGTGCAACACGGCGGGCGCCGCCACCACCACGATGAGGAAACCGAGCCCCTCGACGAAGCGAGTGGCGAGCAACCAGGCGAAGTCCTGCATCGACGCACCGAGCAGGCTCGCTCCGCCGAGAATCGCCAGTCCGCCGGTCAGCAGCCGGCGATCTCCCCAGCGACGCACCAGGAGGCCAGCGGCGATGCCGCCGAATACGCCGACGAACGGAAAGGCGGACATGATCCAGCTCAGCGCGGCGAGGTCGCCGCCGAAGCTCCGTTGCAGCGACGGCAGGGCGATGGTCGCCTTGCCGACATGCAGGGCGGCGGCGATGCCGGCGAAGATCACATTGGCAACTGCCAGCCATCGCGGGCTGGCCTGGGGGTGCGGACGAGCGGGAGTGGACGGGCTATCCATCGTTGCCTCCGGGCATGGAGTGGCGCCCGGCAAAGTCGCCAGACGCTCTGCGCGGATTCTGATAGCTCAAGTTAACTTGAGGTAAAGAGCCCAGGAATCAAACGATGTGTTCCATCGCCCGCACCAATGGCAATCCGGCACGCCCGCTCAGTAGAAGTGCTCGCCGTAGAGGTCCCAGGCATTGCGCCGGGCCGCCCGGCGCAGCTGCTCGGTGTAATCCCGCCGACCGACGGCGGATCGTCCCGAGGTGGCAGCGACAGCCTCGGTCTCGGTGCGGGACGGTTTGTTGCGCGGAGTGTTCAGGGACATGGCGGCGTCACCAGTTCATCCCCGTCGCCGGCCCGCTCAGCAGCGCCTTCGCCATGCCGCGGGCGGACGCCAGGTCCGGCGCCACGCTCACCGGCGGGCCGTAGACAGCCTGCAGCACCGGCGCCAGCTGCTGCAGGTCGGCGAGGTTGTCCGGCTGGCCGTTGGCACTGAGCAGGATGCCCCGGCAATGCTCGACGAAGCGCTGGCGATTTTCCTTGAGCCATAACACCAGGCGCTTGCGCGCTTGCTGGTCGCCTTCAGCTTCTTCCTGCGGGAGTGGCGGATAGACCAGGGCGAAATCGCACTCGACGGCCAGCAGCGCTTCGACCTCCTCCAACCAGCGCTCGACATCGGCCAGCTCGCGGGGCATCTCGCGGACCTGGACCAGGGGAAAGGCATCGATATCCAACAGGCTCTTAGCGGGGGCATTCATGGGGGACTCCTGCGGGGAGGCAAGGCGGAGGAATGAGCGGAAGTGCTTGCCAAAACAGTACTGTACGATACAGTTCTTAAATGACCAGCGTCAACCCTAACGAGAAACGCTCTCAGCAAACCGCCTGGAGGCTTGAACGGACCGTCCCGACGGCCCACCATGCGCACCTTCCGACCGCACCCCGCGAGGCCCGATACCGCCCATGAACGATGCGTCCCCCCGTCTGACCGAACGCGGCAGGCAACGCCGCCGCGCCATGCTCGACGCCGCCACCCAGGCCTTTCTCGAACACGGTTTCGAAGGCACCACCCTGGACATGGTGATTGAACGGGCCGGTGGTTCACGGGGAACCCTGTACAGCTCCTTCGGCGGCAAGGAAGGCCTGTTTGCCGCGGTGATCGCCCACATGATCGAGGAAATCTTCGACGACAGCGCCGATCAGCCGCGCCCCGCCGCCACGCTGAGCGCCACCCTCGAGCATTTCGGCCGGCGCTTCCTCACCAGCCTGCTCGATCCCCGCTGCCAGAGCCTCTATCGCCTGGTGGTGGCGGAATCTCCGCGGTTTCCGGCGATCGGCAAGTCCTTCTACGAGCAGGGGCCGCAGCAGAGCTACCTGCTGCTCAGCGAGCGACTGGTAGCGGTCGCCCCCCACATGGACGAGGAAACGCTCTACGCGGTGGCCTGCCAGTTTCTCGAGATGCTCAAGGCCGACCTGTTCCTCAAGGCCCTCAGCGTGGCCGACTTCCAGCCGACCATGGCACTGCTGGAAACCCGCCTCAAGCTGTCGGTGGACATCATCGCCTGCTACCTGGAACACCTGTCGCAGCGCCCCGCGCAGGGCTGAGCGACGCGCCGTTCAGGCGGAGGGCGGCAGCGCCTGGCCCGGCAGATCGGTGAGGTGGATCTCGGTGACCAGGGGTTCCTGGCGCGGCAGGGTGCGATCGAGCAGGGGCGAGAAACGCGACAGCGCGCCGATCAGGTCCCACTGGGTCTCCAGGGCGGCCCCCAGCTCCGAGAGTTCGTTCAGGACCCGATGACCGACCCGTTGCAGGCGTGGCTCTTCGCTCTGGCTGAGTTCCACCGAAAGGTGCGCCAGCATGGTGGTCATGTTGTTCATGTTGCGTGTCGCCAGGACCAGGATATTGGCCAGCAGGGCGACATCGCTGTCAGGCAGGGAGGCGTGGGGAGAACCGGCGGTAGCGTGCATGCGAGCATCCTTTCTCGAAGTGCGGTCCGGAGCGAACGTCGCGGGAGAATAGCATCATATTGCCATTACGCAATATCTCCCGCGAAACGCTCAGGATGATTTCCTGATGCCAGGCAGACCGCCAAGGGCGGCAAAGGTTTCCATCAGGTGGGCCGCCGGCGCCTCGCCGCGCCGACGGCCCGACGGCTCACTGCATTTCCAGGGATTTGCGCGGCGGCGTGCTGCGATGAGCGGCTCGCAGGTACTGCGGCGGCCAGGGCATCTGCTCGTTGCGCAGTTCGTCGGCGGCGTGCAACGGCCAGTACGGATCGCGCAGCAGTTCACGGGCAAGCAGGATCAGGTCGGCCTGGCCGGTGCGCAGGATATGCTCGGCCTGCACCGGCTCGGTGATCATGCCCACCGTTCCGCTGGCGATGCCGGCCTCCTTCTTCACCCGTTCGGCGAACTCGGTCTGGTAGCCCGGTCCTACCGGGATTTCCGCATTCGCTGCGGTACCGCCGGAAGACACGTCGATCAGGTCCACGCCCAGGTCCTTCAGGCGCCGGGCCAGTTCCACGGTCTCGTCGGGGTTCCAGCCATCCTCCACCCAGTCGGTGGCGGATAGCCGCACGAATAGCGGCAACTCTTCCGGCCAGGCCTTGCGCACCGCGGCGGTGACCTGCAGAAGCAGGCGGATGCGGTTCTCGAAGCAGCCGCCGTACTGGTCGCGACGCTGGTTCGACAGCGGCGAGAGGAACTGATGCAACAGGTAGCCGTGGGCCGCATGCACCTCCGCGACCTTGAAGCCGGCAGCCAGGGAGCGCTCGGTGGCGCGTACGAAGGCCTGCACCAGCGCCTCGATTTGCGCCTCGCTCAGAGCCTCGGGGGTCGTGTGCTGGGGATCGAACGGGATCGCCGACGGCGCCACCGGTATCCAGCCGCCCTGGCCTATCGGCACGCTGCCGTGCTTGCCCAGCCACGGCCGCCAGGTACTCGCCTTGCGCCCGGCGTGGGCCAGCTGGACCCCGGCGACCGCGCCCTGGGACTCGATGAAACGGGTGATGCGATGCAACGGCTCGACATGCGCGTCGCTCCAGATGCCGAGGTCGTCGGCGGTGATGCGCCCCTCGGGCAACACCGCGGTGGCTTCGACGATCACCAGGCCGGCGCCGCCCACCGCGCGACTGCCCAGGTGCACGAGATGCCAGTCGTTGGCCAGGCCCTCCTGCGCCGAATACTGGCACATGGGCGATACGGCGATGCGGTTGGGCAAGGTGATTTGACGCAGGCTAAGAGGCTCGAACAGCAGACTCATGGCAGGACTCCCGGTCGGTCTTGGAATAAATGCTCACACCTGAACTTTAGACCGGGTTCGCGGAGGCCAACGGCCTAAGCGACATAAAGCAGCCGTCCTCCTGGCGGAAGACGGCTTGAGCGGCCCCGGCCGGCATTCCTTCCTGGAGTGCCGGCCGGGGCCACCGAGCTTACAACGCGCTCGGGCAGGTCACGCCGACGGTGCTGAACGCCCGGGTGACGTCAGCCGCCGAGTAGTTGCGGTTCTGCGCCGAGCTAATCACTCCACAGGCACCGCTGTTGTAGTTGCTGGTGGCGGTCCAGTAGTAGCGGTTGGCGTCGACGAACACCTCGAAGGCCTTGCGGGTATCCCAGCCCGGCGAGTTGGCCAGCAGGTAGAACGCACGGTTGTACACGCCGCTGGAGTGGTGCACGTCGATACCGTTGTAGTACTGCGAGGCGTTGTCGATGGATCGCCCGTCGCGGCTGGGCTGGTCCATGTAGCGCAACGCACCGCTGCCCTTCTTGATGTCGTAGCCAATCAGGAAGTCGTTCTTGCCGCGCATGTAGAACTCGGCGGCCTCGCCGGCCATGTCGGAGAACGCCTCGTTCATTCCGCCGGATTGCCCGCGGTAGATCAGCCCGGAGTTCTGCTCGGTGAAGCCGTGGCTGACCTCGTGGGCCGCCACGTCCAGCGACACCAGCGGATAGAACATGGTGGCGCCGTCGCCGAAGAGCATCGCCGTGCCGTCCCAGTAGGCGTTCTCCACGCTGCGCCCGTAGTGCACCTTCATGTACAGCTTGTGGGTCAGCGGGCTGGTGCCGAACCAGTCCCGGTACAGGTTGAACACCACGCCGCCGAAGAAATGCGCGTCGTTCAGTGGCGAATAAGCGCCGTTGACCTGCTTGTAGGTGTTGGTCGGGCAGGCGAAGCGGAACGGCGTGGTCTTGCTGTCGTTGGTGCTGCCGTTCATGTCGACGGTGATGACGTTGCCGTCGTCCATCTCGCAGCGGTCGTTGACGATCAGCGGACCGTAGTCGCTACCGTAGGTGTACTTGCCGATCTTCTGGTTGCCACCGGGGCCGCCCGCCTCGGCGTGGGCCAGGCCTTCCCACTGATCGAGCACTTCACCGGTCTTGGCGTCGATGACGAAATGCGGCCGCGACAGTCCCTCGCCGGGAATCAGGTAGGAGACGTTGTAGACCAGTTGGGCGATGTTGTTCTCGCCCAGGCGGATCACCAGTTCCACTTTGTCATTCTCGGTCTTGCGGCCCTGGGCCTTCAGGCTCTTGGCCTGGGCCAGCACCTGCTCGGCGGATACCGCCGCGGTGGTGCTGCCCGGCAGGTCGGCGGCGATGTTGGCGACGAAATGGCCGCTGCGCCGCGCCGCCACGCTCTTGCCGGGACCCTTGACTTCGGTGATGGCTTCGCCGACCACCCGTACGCCGTTGTGGAATTGCTCGTAGCGGGTGACCTGCTTGCCGTTGGGCAGGGTCGTGCTGCGGATCGCTTTCAGTTCGTCGGCACCGCCGGCGCCGACCGCGGCTTGCAAGGTGACCGGGCCGGGCGCGCCCTGGGCAGCCTTGCTGGGGAGTTTGGACACGTCGATCAGGTCGGCGGCAAAAGCGGCCGGCGAAACACCCATGATCGCAACGAACAACAGGTCAAGCGTAGAAACCTTCTTCATCTTGTTCAGTTCTCCTGGTTTTTTCAGGCCGAAGTACTCGGCCGACGCTTACCGCCGCCTTGTGGGCTGATCGGAACAGCCGTATCAGTCCTTCGGGTAGAAGGAACTGCACTCCCCTGGCTCGGTCCCGTTTTCGACGGTGCTTTCGTGTACCAAAAAGAACCCGCGGCCAAACCTGCCAGAACTGGCAGGTAGCCTTGATTTCGCCGGAAATCTGTATGTTTTCGCTGGAATAGCTAGCAGAAAAGCAGGTGGCAGCTAGGTTGCCCCCAGCCCCGGGACGCGCTCAGCGAGGGGCCATGTGGACGATCATCAGTTGCACGCTTTCCTGGCCGCGGAATTCGTTGACGTCGAGCTTGTAGGCCAGCTCGGCCCAGCGCACGGTAGGGTTGGGCCACTGCTCGCGGTCGATGTTGAAGGCAATGCCATCCAGTTGCAGCGAGCCGCATTCGCTTTTCAGCACCAGCTTCAGGTGACGCTCGCCGACGATCCGCTGCTGCACCAGCTGGAACACCCCGTGGAACATCGGCTCGGGAAAGTGCTGGCCCCAGGGACCTGCCTGGCGCAACGCGCGCGCCAGCTCCAGGTGGAACTCCTGGATGCTCAACTGGCCATCGGAGAGCAGGCGCCCGGCCAGGTCCTCCTCGGCCAGTTGGCGGCGTACTTCGGCATCGAAGGCGGCGGAGAAAGCGCCGAAGTTTTCCTGCGGCAACGATAGTCCGGCAGCCATCGCGTGGCCGCCGAACTTGCTGATCAGCCCGGGATGACGGGCGGCTACCGCGTCCAGCGCGTCGCGGATGTGGAAGCCGGGAATCGACCGTGCCGAGCCTTTCAGGCTGCCGTCGCCGGCGTCGGCGAAGGCGATGGTCGGCCGGTGGTAACGCTCCTTCAGGCGCGAGGCGAGGATTCCGATCACGCCCTGGTGCCAGTCGGCGTCGAACAGGCACAAGCCGAACGGCAGTTGCTCCAGGCTCAGCTCCTTGAGCTGCGCCAGCGCCTCGCGCTGCATACCCTGCTCGATGGCCTTGCGGTCCTGGTTCAACTGGTCGAGCTGCACCGCCATGTCGCGGGCCAGCGCTTCGTCGTCGCAGAGCAGGCATTCGATGCCGAGAGACATGTCGTCGAGCCGACCCGCCGCGTTCAGGCGCGGACCGAGGATGAAACCCAGGTCGGTGGAGGTGATCCGTACCGGAGGCCGCCCGGCCACCTCCAGCAGCGCGCGCAAGCCCGGCCGGGCGCGGCCGGCGCGGATGCGCGCGAGGCCCTGGTGGACCAGGATGCGGTTGTTGGCATCGAGCGGCACCACATCGGCGACGCTGCCCAGCGCCACCAGGTCGAGCAGCTCGGCGAGGTTCGGTTCCTTCAGCCCGCGCCGGGCGAACCAGTCCAGCTCGCGCAGGCGCGCCCGCAACGCCAGCATCACATAGAAGATCACCCCGACCCCGGCCATGGCCTTGCTGGGGAATTCGCAGCCCGGCTGGTTGGGGTTGATGATCGCATCCGCCGCCGGCAGTTCCGGGCCAGGCAGGTGGTGGTCGGTGACCAGCACCTTGAGCCCCGCGGCTTTCGCCGCCTGGACGCCGTCCACGCTGGAGATACCGTTGTCCACCGTCACCAGCAGGTCGGGACGCTTCTCCAGGGCCACGCCGACGATCTCCGGGGTCAGGCCGTAGCCGTACTCGAAGCGGTTCGGCACCAGGTAATCGACCCAGGCCGCGCCGAGCATGCGCAGGGCCAGCACGCCGACGCTGCTGGCGGTGGCGCCGTCGGCGTCGAAGTCGCCGACGATGAGAATCCGCTGGCCGCCCTCCAGGGCATCCACCAGCAGCGCCACGCCCTCCTCGATGCCTTTCAGCCGCTGGAAGGGAATCAGCCGCGCCAGGCCCTTGTCCAGCTCCTCGGCGCAACGCACGCCACGAGCTGCGTACAGGCGTGCCAGCAATGGCGGAAGGTCGCCGAGATCGGGCAGGGTTTCGGGCAGGGGGCGGGGTTCGATACGCATCAGGTCACTCGTTCGGCTCGACGGAAGGAAACGGCGGCGGCGATCAACGCTCGCCCTGCAGCCATTCCAGCTGCAACTCGTGCTGGCCGTTCTCGTCGGTGACGAACAGGGTGCCCTCGCTGATCATCACGGTCCAGTTGATCGAACGCGGCAGGTCGCGGGACAGGCTCTCCAGGGGTTCCTGGGGCACTGCCGCGACGTTGATGTTCTTCAGGCTGCGCACGCTGTCCAGCACCTTGGTCTGCCAGACCCGCAGGTTGCCATAGGCGAGCAGGCTGAAGCGCTCGCAGCGACGCGAGCACCAGGTGATGCGCTCGGCGTCCGGCTGGCCGACTTCGATCCAGTGCAGGACCCGGCCGTCCAGGCTCTTTTCCCAGAGCGCCGGTTCGTCCACGTCCGACAGGCCACGCCCGAAGGCGATCTGCTCGCCGTACCACAGCACGTAGGCCAGCAAGCGCACGGCCAGGCGCTCCTCGGTCTCGGAGGGGTGCCGGGCCACGGTCAGGCGCAACGTCTCGTAGACCCCGCGGTCCAGGTCGGTGAGGGAAATATCGGCTTTATAGGGCGTGGATTGCAGGGCCATGGGAATACCGGCGTGGGAAGCGAAAGGGCGCAAGTCTAACCTGAAACCCGCCCGCGTGCGGTCCGCCGGCCGACCGCCTGCCCTGCCTTTCTCGCGTCGCTGCCGCTCAGCGCGGGGCGTAGCGGCCCCAGAGTTCCTCGAATTCGCGCCGATAGGCGCCGATCAGCACGGCGTCGTCGGTTACCAGCAGGTTCTCTTCGTTGTTGACGCTGGCGCTGCGGGTCCAGTTGAAACTGCCGTTGAGCAGCCAGGCGCCATCCACCAGGGCGAACTTGTGGTGCATGTGGAAGGGACTGTCGTCGATTCGCAGCGGCACGCCGGCCTCGCGCAGCGCATGGATGTCGCTGCCTTCGTCGAACTGCTTGTCATCGTCGCTGATGATCCGCACCGGAACACCGCGCCGATGGCAGGCCAGGATTTCCGCACTGAGCTGGTCGTCGGAGATGGTGAACACGCAGATGTCCAGGCTCTGCCTGGCCTGCCGGCACAGTTCGCGGATCTTCCGCCGACACTCCTCGCCGGGACTGAAATAGGCGCTGGCGCGGCTGCGCGGCGCCGCCGCGGTAACCTCCAGGGTGCGCACCACCTGCTCCAGCCACTTCAGGGCGGCTATCCGTTCGCCCTGCTCCTCCACGAGGACCAGCTCACGCACCAGGTCGAAGGCACGGTTGCGCAGGAAACGCACCTGGTCGGGCGCCAGCTCGCTGCCCAGTTGGCGCAGTTCGTCCCGTTCCTCGTTGCTCAGCTTCAGGTCGGCCAGGCTGTCGCGCAGCTGGCGGTCCAATCCGTCGAAGTCCATTTCCCGCTCCTCGTGTCCTCAGGGTTGATCGTTCTCCAGCGGCCTCTGCTCGCCGCCCAGCAACCGGCCCAGTTCGTCGAGGCGGCTGGATATCTCGTTGATGCGGTTGTGCGTGCGCAGGTCGACGTCGATCTTGCGGTCCATCACCTTGATCAGCGGCAGGAAACTGTCCTGCAGGCAGGCGGCAAGGCTCTCCAGCACCTGCTGCACGCCCGGCTGCGCAGGCGCCGTCACCTCGACGTTCAGCGCCGGCGCGCCCTGGCCGAGTTGGCGCAATCCAGCCAGCAACTCGTCCCAGGGCGCCGGTTGTACCGGCTGGGGTTCGCGAGCCAGGCCACGGACGCTTTCCACCAGATCGTTGAGCTGCGCCACCAGCCGTCCGCCGACGTCGGCGTCGCTGCCGCCCATGGACTTGTTGCGCAGGAAGTCACGCTTGATCTGCGCCCAGCGCTCGGCCTGCTCGGGGCTCTGGTTGCCGCGCAGTTCGGCGAGCTTCAGCAGGTTCTCCTCGGCTCCGGTGGTCAGCAGTTGCGACTCGCCCTGGTAGTGGTCGGCGATCAGTTGCAGCAGCTCGGCATCGTTCATCACCGCGGAGATCTTCTCCGCCATCTTGTTCATGTTGCGGTAGCTGCCCTGCAGCTTGAACGGCGGCTCGCTGCGGTACTGGTCGGCCTGGGCGGCGCTGGCGATGTACTGCTGGTTGACCTTGAGCACCACGTCGCGCACCTGCATGAGGCGTTGCAGGGTGCTGCTGATCTCGTTGATCTCGGCACCGCTGTAGCCGTGGGCCAGCTCGTTGCTGGAGAACGGCTTGCCCTCGGCCTTGGCGACGAAGCGATAGACGTCGGCCATGTCGCGGGTGGCCAGCGGCGCGAGAACCGGGTTGGAGGTCAGGGCGTTCTCGATGTAGCTGAGGGAGAACGCCTCCTGCATGCCGCTGAGGGTGTCGCCGAGGTTGTAGATGTCGGCGCGGTTGGCGAGCATGTCGGGAATGCGGAAGACCTCGCCGGACTCGGTGTAGGGGTTGCCCGCCATCACCACGCAGAACTTCCGCCCACGCATGTCGTAGGTCTTGGTCCGGCCCTTCCACACCCCTTCCACCCGGCGCGTGCCGTCGCAGAGGGAGATGAACTTCTGCAGGAACTCCGGATGGGTGTGCTGGATGTCATCGACATAGAGCATCACGTTGTTGCCCATCTCCAGCGCCAGGTTGAGCTTCTCCAGTTCCTGCCGCGAAGTCGCGTCCGGCGCCTGCCCGGGGTCGAGCGAGCGCACCTCGTGGCCGAGGGCAGGACCGTTGATCTTCATGAAGATCAGCCCCAGGCGGTGCGCCACGTACTCCATCAGGGTGGTCTTGCCGTAGCCTGGCGGGGAGATCAGCATCAGCAGGCCCATCAGGTCGGTGCGCTTGTTCTCGCCCACCGTCCCCATCTGCTTGGCCAGGTTGTCGCCGATGACACCCAGGTAGACGTCATTGATCAGCTTGTTGCGAACGAACGAGGACAGCGGTCGTGGCTTGAACTCGGCCAGGCGCAATGCCTCGCGTTCGCGCTCGACGATCTCCTGGCGCAGCGCCTGGTAGCGCCGCAAGCCTGGCAGGAACTGCTGGCGATGGCGACGCAGGCGGCCGAAGAAGTCGTCCACCGCCAGCGCCAGGCCGCGTTCGACGATGCGCGGATGCTCGCCCATCAGGCCGTCGACCTGGAAGCGCAGGTCGACCTCGGTGATCCGTTGTGGCATCTCCTCGTCCAGCAACGAGAGCGCCACCGCCTCGTCCAGGTAGGCCGCCAGCGGTTGGAACTCGGCGTCGCCACATAGTCCGCGCAGCCAGTTGCCGGCCAGTTCCCACTGGGCGGCGGGCCGCTCGCCGAGACGCCCCAGGGTCTGCCGGTAGTCGTCCCATAGACGCGCGCCTTGCAGGCGCAGCTTGAGTCCTTCCTGCAATTGCCGGGCATATTTGCTGAAGGTGAATTCGGGACGCTCGGCGGACAATTCCCAGACCAGGTACTCGGCCGCCTCGTCGATATGCTGCGGGTCCAGCGCGATAGGCTGTTCGGCGAGCAGCGCACGCATCGCCGAGGCCACTTCGCCGCGAAGGGCGAGCAGGCCGTCGTCACGACCGAACATCTGCTGGATGCTGCGGCTGCTGCGTGCCCGCTCGGGCCAGCCGGCGACTTCCCGCTCCTCGCGCCGGCGGCTCCAGAACAGGCTGGCGAAGGCCCTCGCCGAAGGCGCGTAACGCAGCAGTCCGGCACTCTCGCGCAATGGCAGCAGGCGAACCAGGATCGCCGCCGCATCGTGGTCGTGAATACCTTTCTCGTAGCCCTCCTTGTAGCGCGGCGCGGCGAAATCGCGGATCGCCCGCGCCAGCTCGTCCGGCTGCGCCAGCAGCGCCTGCAAGCGCTCCAGGCTGAAGCCATCGCGGCCCGCGTCGGCGGCGGCGAGCACTTCGCCGGCGAGATATTCGGCGCGGTACAGCGTCTCCGATTCGGACTCCAGGTTCACCTGCCAGAACCCGCGCAACTCATCGAGCCGCGGGTCCTGCAGCGGTTCGAGGAAATCGGTGCCGGTCAGGTGCAGGTACAGCGCGTCGCCTCGCGGCATCAGGGTCAGGTCGAGTTCCTGGGTGTTGACGCTGAAGCGGTGGCGCGGGCCCAGGCGAATGACGTCGCCGCCCTCCTCGAACAGCTCGCTCTTGTCGCGCAATGCGCGGACCGCCTGGTCGCGCGCGGCCTTCAGGCGCGCCTCGACGTCGTCGGCCTTGACGCTGTCCTTCAATTCGCGAAGACGTTCGGCCAGTTCGCGCAACTTGAGGATCAGCGGGTCGGCGGCGAAGAACGCGTTCAGTTCCTCCGCCTGGGTGAAGCGCGCGGTGCGTCGTTGCAGGCTGTCGAGGATTCGCCGGGCGGCGTCGAGCAATCCCTGGGCCTTGCGCTGGCGCTCGTCGAGCAGGGTCTGCTTGTGCGCCTCGAAGGTTTCCAGCAGCTCCTCGCGCTTGGCCAGGATGTCGCCGAGGAACTGCTCATGGTCGCCGAACTGGCTTTCCAGTTCCTCCAGTTGCACCAGCAGGCGTGACAGTTGCTCGTCGCAGCGCTCGGGGTCCTGGGCCTGGGCCAGGGCGTTGGTGATGCCCTGGCCGAAGAGTTTGAACTGGGCACCGAACTGGGCTACGGTCTCGCTCGAACCGAGCCCCTTGCGCCGCTGCTCGGCGCGCGCCTTGGCCTGGTTCAGGCGGGCGTAGATCTCCGAGATCGACTCGATGATGCGGGTCCGCTGGGTCGCGTCGTCGATGCGCAGCGAAGCCATCAGCGAGGACAGCATGTCGAGGTCGCCAGCCATCGCCTCCAGGGCCGCCAGCGGCTCGCCGAGCTGGGCCACGGTCTCGGCTTTCTGCGCCTCGCCATCGAGGCTCTGCAGGCGCTCCAGCAAGGGCTGCAGGGCCTGTTCGCTGGCGAGGAAGGTCGCAGTGGCGGCGGCCACCCGCTCGTGGGCCGCGAGCAGTTCGGCCTCCATGGCGTCGAGTCGCGCCACGTCGATGTAGCGGTACTCGCGGATGGTCAGCAGCAAGCCACGCTGGGCGGTGATGCCGTTGAGCCCGTCGACGAACTGCTGCACCCGGTCCCAGCCGTCGGGCAGCAAGCCGGAGAGCAGCGCCTTGTGCCGCTCCTCCGCGTCGACCATCGCCTGGGCCGACTGGCGGCGGATACTCTCGACCTTCTCGTATTCGTCGAGCACCAGCTCGGCGGTCGCCGCCACTTCGCGCAACAGCGGCGCCAAGCCGTCCAGTTGGTCGCTGCCGAGCCAGTGGTAGACGTCGAACAGGCGCTGGGTGTTCTGGCACAGCAGCGAGTAGCGCTGGATCGAAACTGCCGGAGTCTCGATCTCCCGGCACAGGTCGTAGAGGTCGGAGACGCCGCGCACCAGCTCGGCATTGCCGATCCGCCCGAGGAAACCGCTACGCGCCGGTTGGCGGGCCGCGTACTCCTCGGTGCAGAACGGCGTCTGCCAGACCTGCATCGGATGGATGCGGGTCGGTTCCTCGCCTTCGGCGGCGAAGATCACCATGCGTCCGTCCTCCAGGCGCGCGTAGCCGTGGCCGAACAGCGGATTCTGCAACTGGCGGTTGATCAGGTTGTAGGTGAGCAGCACGTTCCGCCCCTGCTCGGGATGGTAGAAAACGTACTGCACGTCCTCGCCGTTGGGCGAGCGTACCGAGCGCTTGAAGCGCATGCCTTCCATGGATTGCTCGAAGGTGCGGTACTCGCCGTTCTGCAGGTAGTAGCCGCCGGGGAAGATGATCCCGTGGTCCTCCGGCAACTGGATGCAGGCCAGGCCGATGGCGTCGATGCGCTCGACCTTGCCGGTCAGGCTGTTGAACACCAGGTAGCGCCACTGCTCTTCGCGATAGGGCAGGACCTTGAGCAGCAGCAGGCTGCCGAGGCGGGCGAATTCAACCTGCGCGTCGTCCAGCGACTGGGTCTTGTCCATCACCTCTTCGCGATAGATGCCCAGGCCGACCTCGGTGTTGTTCTCGACCTTGATGGTCAGGTCGCCACCGATGGTCTCGACGAACAGGGTGTCGAGGATGTTCAGGTGCGGGAAACGGCCCTCCACCACCATCTCGCGGGTAGCCCGCTGCCATTCGAAGTCGAACGGTGCCGGCAAGGCGATGTCGCGCTCGCCGCGGTTGTCGATGTAGCGGACTTCGCTGCCGTCGCTGGAGATCGACCAGCGGAACACGCGGATGTCGGTGATCCGCTCGCCGATCTGGAAGCTGGCCAGCAGCTTGCCGTCGCGGATCGCCAATTGCAGCAGGCGGGTGTTCTTGTAGTAGGTGTAAAGCTCGTTGAAGTCGTTGACGAAGCCCGGCGCGGCGAGAAAGCTGTCCCCCAGTGGCACAGGCTCCGCCTCGTAGCCTTCGCTGCCCTCCACCAGGCGGTAGAGGGAGAACACGTCGGCCACGCCGGTTTCCTTGCGCAGGCCGATGAACACGTTGTAGCCGAACAGCAGGCAATCGCCGACCTGGACGATATCGCGGGCGATGCAGTTGTTTTCGGTACGGATGCGGACCCGGCCGATCACATCCATCTGGCTGTCGCCGAACTCCTCCAGGCGACTGGCGTTGAGCCTTTCGGCGGTCTGCCGCAGGCGCTGGCCCTGCTCCAGCAGGCGCTTGTGCAGCACCTCGTAGGCGCCGCCCTCGGCAACGGCCTTGTCCAATACGTCCTGCGCGGGAGTTGCGGCTTGAGTGTCCGACATCCTGGTCTTCCTGGGTCTACGGCGGTCATCGATGGAAACCGGCCCGAGCGGCCTGCCCCGGGCGCAGCCAACAGGCCACGCCAGGGGCTGCGCCGCTCAAGGCGCGGGCGGAACGCCTCCGCAGTTGGCGGAGGAGGCTGCGGGTCGGCTCAGACTTCCGCCGCCGGCTCGTTCTCGTGGCCGCTCTTGCGTTCCGGCACCACCGCAGCGGCTGCGCCACGGCCGTTGAGCAGACGGGCGAGGACGTCCTGCACCACCGGGCTCTTGCCGACCACACCTTCGATGGCCTTGCCCACCGACAGCGACTTGGCGAAGGAGTTGAAGAAGTCGCCCTCGCCGCCGACGATCTCGATGTTCGCCTTGCCCAGCGCGGTGGCGAGCACCTCGGCCTGGTCCTTGGCGATGTCCTTGTTCGCGGCGATGGCCGCCATGGCCTCCTCGAAGCTCTTCTCCAGCTGCATGCGGAACTCTTCGTGCTGGCGAGCGCTGTCGCTGAGGGCATCCAGGGCGCCGAACTTCTTGCCAAGCCCCTCAGCCTCGGCATTCAGGCGCTGCAGCAGTACTTCCGCTTCCGCGCTGCCCTGGTCCTTGGTGGCCTTGGCCTTGGCCGCGCCGAGCTGCTCCTCGCCGCGCGCCTGGGCGCCGAGCTTCTCGGCCAGCACCTTGGCTTCGGCCAGGCCGTCCTTCTCCTTGGCTGCGGCCTGCGCCTCGAGCACCCGGGCGTCGGCCAGGCCGCGCTCCTCGTCGCCCCTGGCTTCGGCGATCAGTTGTTCGGCACGTACCCGCGCCGCTGCCAAGCCATCCTTTTCCTTAGCCGCAGCGGTGACTTCCAGCACCCGCGCATCGGCCAGGCCCGGCGCTGCGCGCTCGGCCTCGACGCCCTCGGCCAGACGCTTCTTCGCCTCGGCCTGCTTCGACGCCGCTTCCAGCTCGGCCTGCGCCATGGTGTTGATTTCCACCGCCTTGTGCTTGGAGCGGGCCTCGTCGGCTTCCGCCTGCTTGACCTGGCGTACCAGCTCCTGCTCGGCTTCCGCCTGGGCCTGCAGCAGGATCACCTGCTTGACCCGCTCGGCCTCGGAAACCTCGCGCACCTCCTTGATCCGCTCCTCCTCCTGGGCCACGGTCTTTTCCACCGCGACGCGCTCGCGAATCACATTGGCGATGTTCTTGCGCTGCTCTTCCAGCGCCTTTTCCTTCTCGATCTTCTGCAGCTCCACCTCACGCTCGCGGGCGACGATCTCCAGGTCCTTGGCGCGGGTGACCTTCTCCACCTCGATGACCACCGCGCGCTGGCGGTTCTGCTGCGCCACCTCGACCTCGCGCTGGTGGTTCTCGGTGCGCACGTCGATTTCCTGCTGCGCCTGGATCCGCGCCTGCTCGGCCTTCAGCCGCTCTTCTTCCTTGACCCGCGCGGTTTCCGCTTCCTCGCGGGCACGGATGGTCTCGATCTCGCGCTTCTGCCGGGCCTCGGCGTCAGCCTGCTGGCGCTCCAGGGCCAGGGCCGCCTCGCGGGTCTCGACGTTCTTCTTCTTGATCGCCAGCTCTTCGTTGCGCTCCAGTTCGTTGGTGATGACGTTCTGGGTGGCGGTCAGCTCGGTGATCTTGCGGATGCCCTCGGCATCGAGGATGTTGCTCGGGTCCAGCGAGTTCTTCGCGGTCTGCTCCAGGTAGTCGATGGCGACGTCTTCCAGGACGTAGCCGTTCAGGTCGTTGCCGATCACCTCGATGATGCGGTCACGGAAGTCCTGGCGATTCTCGAACAGCTGGACGAAGTCGAACTGCTTGCCGACGGTCTTCAGCGCCTCGGAGAACTTGGCATTGAACAGCTCGTTCACCGCCGAACGGTCGGAAGCACGGTCGACGCCGATGGCCTTGGCCACCTTGAGCACGTCGTCCTGGGTCTCGTTGACCCGCAGGTAGAAGGCAACGGTGATGTCCGCGCGCATGTTGTCGCGGCAGATCAGGCCGTCCTTGCCGCGCCGGTCGACCTCCAGGGTGATCAGCGAGATGCGCATGAACTCCTTCAGGTGGATCACCGGATAGACCAGCGCACCGGTGAAATGCACCTTGGGCGTCGACGACATGTCGTTGACGATCAGCGCGGTGCCTTGCGGGACCTTGATGTAGAAGGCCTTGAACAGGGCCAGCAGGCCCACGACCAGCAGAACGACCAGGCCCACTCCCAGCAGGAGGGGCATCAACGACGTCATATCCATAGCAGCAGTTCTCCTTGATTCTCACCGAGCCCGGGTCAGATACCGCGGAACTCTTCCTCGGTAACGACCCGATAGGCGTGCTCCGCCTCCAGGTACTCCAGCAGCACGACGCGATCGCCGCGCTTGAAGCCTTTGTTTTCTTCCGCACGAACTTTCAGGATCAGCCCGGCGCCGCCGTCTTCCAGCAACGCCTCGCCATGTTGCAGGGTGACCCGCCCGCTGCGCACCACCGCGACCTGGCCCAGCACCGACTTGCTGCTGGTGCTTTCCAGCTTGCGGAACAGCGGCCGCAACGGCCGGCACAGCGTGGCCGCCAGCGGCGCCGCCAGGAACAGCGCGCCCACCGCCACCACGGCGCCCAACGGGTAGCGCAGCCAGCCGAGCGACAATGCGCTGAGCAGCCACAACTGGACGAAGTAACAGAGGAACCAGGCGAAGAAGGACAGCAGGGTCAGCACCAGGGTGACCGGTACGCCGTTGAGTTTCAGCTTCGCCAGCAGCGCGGCGAGGCCTTCGGCCTGGCCGGCGCCATCGACGACCGACTCGGCGTCGAGATCGAGCACATCGATCTCGACCATGCCCAGGGCGACGATGCCCCAGTAGATGATCGCGAGGATCAGAAGAAAGCTGAACAGCACGGTCGGAAACGACAGCGCCGTCTGCAGGAAACCTTCCATTGTCGCTCTATCCCTGAAAAACGGGCCCGGACGCCTTCGCCGGGCCGCGGGCCTATCAGGCCTTGCCCTTTTCCTTCAGGCGCGCCAGCACGCCATCCACGCTGTTGCCCGAGGCCTTGATCCCGGCCGCGCGCAGCTTGGCGTCCAGCGCATCGTCCGGCGCCGCCGCGCTGGCCAGTTCGGCCGCGGCATCCATGGTCGCCGCGCGTTCGGCCTGGCGCTGCTTGATCCGCTCCAGGGAGTCCACCGCGGTCTGCAGCTTGCTCTTCGAGTTGCCGTAGCGCTGGGCAACGGCCATCTGCGCCTTCTGCACGCTCTCGGTGGCCTTGACCGTATCCACCTGTTGCTTGAGCTGGCGGATGTTGCCTTCGGCCTGGCTCACCGACTTGCGCAACTGGGCTACGCTGGCGGCGAATTCCGCGACCTGGGCACGCTCGCCCTCAAGCTGGTTCTCCAGGGTCGCGATCTTCTCCGCGACTTCCCGGGCCAGCTCCTCGTTGCCGGCCTCCAGTGCCTTGATCGCGTATTGCTCGTACTCGGCGACCTGGGCCGCGCCCTTCTCGACGCGCTCCTGGGCCAGGCGGTGGCGGGCCATGATCGAGGCCAGCGCTTCCCGCGACTTGCGCAGTTCGATGTCGGCGTCGCGGATCTCCTGGTCGAGGATGCGCAGCGCCTGGCTGTCGACGATCGCCTCGCCAACCTCGTTGGCTCCGCCGCGCAGGGCGCTCAGCAGCTTGCTCCATACCGTCATGATGGTGTCCTCCCTCAGGCCCGGGCTTTCAGGTAGCCGGCGTAGACTTCCGTGGCGCGGATCACGTTGCCGGCCAGGGTTTCGATTTCGTGCAGCACGCTGGCCAGCGACGAAGTCGTGCTCAACGCGCCGAACATGCTGTAGCAGCGCTCCTCGCCCGGCAGGTTGAGCAGGCCGATGCTCGACAGCGGGAACAGTTGCCGGCTGAGCAGGACCTCTTCGTTGAAGGCGGTCGCGTCGGTAACGTCGCTTTCCGGCCAGAGCAGCGCCTCGACGATGATCTGCTCGCCCTGGGGCGCGACGAACACCGGCAGGTCGCCGTATTCGCGCATGATCACATAGAGACTCGCTTCCGCCCCCTCGATCAGCTCGATCTGGGCCTCGCCGCTGCTGAACAGCTCGGTGCCGCTCAGGGCCTCGGCCAGCGAGCGAGCGTTCCATACCCGGGCTTCCGTCATGTCTTCCTCCTTCTCCAAATGAGCCGCTCCGGCAGCCGGGCGACGCAGCATCCGCTCGATGCCGGCGAGCGCCGCGGCGTTCTCCGGCAAGATCCAGACTTCCTTCTTCACCAGGCCCTGCTCGCGCAGGCGCTGGCGAAAGACACGCTGATAATGGGCTGATGATTTCCGTTGCATGGACTCACACTACGAGATCACATGTAAGATTTCAACAGCTCACATGTAATAAAATCCAACGCACGCGCATATCTACGCCGGGCCGGCCGGAGCATGGAAAAGAAACACGGGGAGGAAAGAGAGAAAGAAATGGCACGAGGGGCCTCCCTGGCTCGGTGTCTGGCGCGCTACATCCTGTATCGACTCCCGCATTAAACCCTCTATGCAAAAGGAATTGAAGGACCGCCGGGCATATCGGGAAAAAACGGGAAACGTCTCACCCTACCGCGGCACCCGCCCGCACCGCCGGCAAATGCTCTAGGCTATGCGCACACTGCAGCCTGACGGACACCGCATGGAACATTCGCCCAAACCGCTGGCCGGCCTGAAGGTGGTCGAGCTCGGCACCCTGATCGCCGGCCCTTTCGCCTCGCGGATCTGCGCCGAGTTCGGCGCCGAAGTGATCAAGATCGAGTCGCCCGACGGCGGCGACCCACTGCGCAAGTGGCGCAAGCTCTACGAAGGCACCTCGCTGTGGTGGTTCGTTCAGGCACGCAACAAGAAATCCCTGACCCTCAATCTCAAGCACGCCGAGGGCCAGGCGATCCTGAAACGCCTGCTCGGCGATGCCGACATCCTGATCGAGAACTTCCGCCCCGGCGTACTGGAAAAGCTCGGCCTGGGCTGGGATGTCCTCCACGCGCTGAACCCGCGCCTGGTGATGGTGCGCCTGTCGGGCTTCGGCCAGACCGGCCCCTACAAGGACCAGCCGGGCTTCGGCGCGGTCGGCGAGTCGATGGGCGGACTGCGCTACATTACCGGCTTCGAGGACCGCCCGCCGGTTCGCACCGGGATTTCCATCGGCGACTCGATCGCCGCCCTGTGGGGCGTGATCGGCGCGCTGATGGCGCTGCGACACCGCGAGGTCAACGGCGGAGAGGGTCAGATGGTCGACGTCGCCCTCTACGAGGCGATCTTCGCCATGATGGAAAGCATGGTTCCGGAATTCGACGTGTTCGGTTTCATCCGCGAGCGCACCGGCAACATCATGCCGGGCATCACCCCCTCCTCCATCCACACCAGCGCCGATGGCCGCCACGTACAGATCGGCGCCAACGGCGACGCGATCTTCCGCCGCTTCATGCAGGCCATCGGCCGCGACGACCTGGCCAGCGACCCGCGACTGGCCAGCAACGACGGGCGCGATGCGCGCCGCGACGAACTCTATGGGGTTATCGACCGCTGGGTCGCCTCGCAGCCCCTGGAGGAAGTGCTGGCGGTGCTGGCGCGAGCCGAAGTCCCGGCCAGCCGCATCTACTCCGCCGAAGACATGTTCCGCGATCCGCAATTCCTTGCCCGCGAGATGTTCCTCTCGGCACGCTTGCCGGACGGCAAGCCGTTCCGTATGCCTGGCATCGTGCCCAAGCTGTCCGCCACGCCAGGCTCGGCGGATTGGGTAGGCCCGGAACTGGGCGAGCATACCGATGCCCTGCTCGCCGACCTGGGCTACGACAGCGAGCGCATCGCCACCCTGCGCCGGGAAGGCGCCATCTGAACGGTACGCGGAGCCCTTCATCGGTGCTCCGCGGACAGAGCGGCCCCCTCTCCCCCTATCCAGCAAGGGAGAGGGGGTTATCCGCACGCTTCCACGAGCATGGCGCCATCCGGCAAGAGCCGCTGCACCGACGCGCGCCTTCGGCCTGACCGCCCGATGCGCAACGCGCCGTCGAACGAGACGGCGCTAGCGCGACGAATACAGCAGCACGTGATCCCGCTCGCGGAAGGTCGCCAGCACGTCTTCCTCCATCCGCCCGACCAGCACCTGCAATTCCCGGCGAATGGTCTGCACGGCATCCTCGAGATAGCTTTCGTCGTTCAACTGCACCTTGGCGATGACCCGCTGCAACAGGGTTTCCCCCTGCGGATCGACCAGCGTGACCACCCGTCCGCCATCGGGCCGGGGCTGGCTGAGGGTGAAGGGATGGGGAGCGAAGGCATCGGCCAGTCGTTGCTTCAGGCTGTCCAAATCAGGTCTCCTGTTTCGACGATAAGACTCGTCAAAGACCGAAAAAACGCGAATAGGGTTCGTCGATGCAAGCATTTACCGGACTAACGGCAGCATCTGGCGAAAGGCCACGAGCCGGCGCAAATAGCCATTCGAGCTGAGCCAGGCCAACGCAACGATCAGCCCGCTATAAGGAAAGCACCGGGAAAAACTCCAACCATCCCACCCTCGCGCAACGCCTTCACCTGCTTGAAATTGCAGTATCCGGCGCGTCCGTCAGGCAGTAACAACGAGACTTCCCCCTGCGTGTCGAACAGCGAGGATCTCATGACTGCCTTCGCATCCCCCCGCGGCGCCTGGCGCGCCTTCATCCTCGCGCTGGCATTCGCCGCCGGCACGGCACAGGGCTCACTACTGTTCGGCGCCGTCGGCCTGGCCAACGACCAGTACGCGCGTCCGGTCGCCGACACCGAGATCGCCAGCACCGCCGTGCTCGCCGATTGCCGTGGCTTCGTCGGGACCATCGCCAGGATCGTCCTGCTGGACGGCTCGATCCGCTGCAACGAGGCTTTCCCCTATGGCTTCGCCAGCCCGATCAGTACCAGCGTCTACTATCCGGCGGACATCGCCGCGTCCGACGCCAAGCTTCCGGTCATCACCTTCGTCGGCGGCATACTTTCCAACGCCGGCAACTATCACGAACTGATGAAGCTATGGGCCAGCCACGGCTTCATCGTGGTGATCTCTTCCGACTTCATCAACTCCTTCCCGCTGATGCACGCCCTCGGCATCCTCGAGGTCGCGAAACTGGACAGGGACCCGGCCTCGGCCCTGCATGGCCGGGCCGACTTTTCCCGGACGCTGGTCGCCGGGCACTCCGCCGGCGGCCAGGCCACGCTGCAGAGCGCCAGCCTCTCTGCACAAGCCCTGCAACTCATCGAGCCACGGTTGAAGCTGGTCGGCGCCCTGCCGATCGAGCCAGGCCCCCTGGCCATCGGTTCCACGGTAAAGACCCCGACCCTGCTGCTGACCGGACTGGCCGATGTGGTCGTGCCGCCGCTCAGTTGGCCGATCCTCTGGCAGGGCCCGTTGATCCGCGACGTGCCCGCCTGGGGCGCCACGGCCACCACGGCGACCCACTTCAGCCCGCTGCGACAGATCGAGTACAACGAGTTCGCCGGCATCAGCGTCGCCTGGGCGCTGTACCAGGGAAAGAACGATGCCCAGGCCCGCGACTATTTCGTCGGGCGCTACTACAAGCTGGCCAGCGACATCCAGTTCAACGATCCGCTGAGACTGCTCCGCCCCTCGCGCAACAAACTCGCCGCCGCCCTTTGAGAAGACATGAAAAAGCCCGCCATCAAGGCGGGCTTTTTCCTTTCACGACAGGCTCAGAGCGGCTTGCCGCGATTGCCGTGCTGGCTGACGAAAGCCTGTACCTTGGCCAGCTCGTTCGGCAATACGGTGCAGCGCTCCTCGCGCTCGAACAGGTCGGCGAGGTGCGCAGGCAGCGCCGGCGCCTGGCCGATGCCGGCCTTCTCCACCGCTTCGGGGAACTTGACCGGATGCGCAGTGCCCAGGGTCACCATCGGCACGCTCAGGCTGCGCCGGCATTCGCGTGCGGCACGCACGCCAATGGCGGTGTGCGGGTCGAGCAACTCGCCACAGGAGCGGTATACCTCGGCGATGGTCTCGCAGGTCTGCTCGTCGCTGACCGCCAGGGAGTCGAACAGCTTGCGCGCCTCGGTCCAGCGCTGGTCTTCCACCGACAGCTTGCCGCTGGCCTTGAAGGCATCCAGCAGTTCGGCGACGGCCTTGCCGTTGCGGCCGTGCAGGTCGAACAGCAGGCGTTCGAAGTTGGACGAGACCATGATATCCATCGACGGCGACAGCGAGGGATGCAGGGTGTCCTTGTCGTAGCGGTTGCCGCTCATGAAGCGGTGCAGGATGTCGTTGCGGTTGGTCGCGACGATCAGCTGGCTGACCGGCAGGCCCATGTTGCGCGCCAGGTAGCCGGCGAAGATGTCGCCGAAGTTGCCGGTCGGCACCGAGAACGCCACCGAGCGATGCGGCGCGCCGAGCTGCAGCGCGGCATGGAAGTAGTAGACGATCTGGGCCATGATCCGCGCCCAGTTGATCGAGTTCACCGCTACCAGGCGGGTACCCTTGAGGAAGCCCTGGTCGGCGAAGCTGGCCTTGACCATCTCCTGGCAGTCATCGAAGTTGCCTTCGATGGCGATGTTGTGGATGTTGTCGCCGAGGATGGTGGTCATCTGCCGGCGCTGCACCTCGGACACGCGGTTGTGCGGGTGCATGATGAAGATGTCGACGTTGTCGCAACGGCGGCAGCCTTCGATGGCCGCGGAGCCGGTATCGCCGGAGGTGGCCCCCATGATCACCACGCGCTCGCCGCGCTTGGCCAGCACATGGTCGAGCAGGCGGCCGAGCAGTTGCAGGGCGAAGTCCTTGAAGGCCAGGGTCGGGCCGTGGAACAGCTCCAGCACCCATTCGTTGCCGTTCAACTGGCGCAGCGGCGCCACTGCGTCATGGGCGAAGACGCCATAGGTTTCCTCGAGGATCTTCTTGAAGTCGGCATCGGCGATGCTGCCGGCGACGAACGGGCGCATCACCCGGAAGGCCAGCTCGTGGTAGGGCAGGCCGACCCAGGAGGCGATCTCCTCGAGGGTGAAGCGTGGCAGGTTTTCCGGGACGTAGAGGCCGCCGTCGCTGGCCAGGCCGGCGAGGAGGACATCTTCGAAGTTCAGGGCGGGCGCTTGGCCGCGGGTGCTGATGTAACGCATGTTCAAAACCTTCGCTGTTGACGCGGGCCCGCGAACGGCGCCCGGCGTTCGATCAATTCAGTTGTTCGACACGGATACGGACCACCGGCCCGGACACGCCTTCCAGCGCTTCCAGGGCGGCGATGGCATCGTTGATGCGTTGTTCGATGACCCGGTGGGTAACCAGGATCATCGGCACCAGGCCGTCCTGTTCCTCGGCCTCCTTCTGCATGATCGATTCGATGTTGATGCCGCGCTCGGACAGGATGGTGGCCACCTGGGCCAGTACGCCCGGGTGGTCTTTGGCCTGGATGCGCAGGTAGTAGGCGCTTTCGCAGGCTTCGATCGGCAGGATCGGGTGGTCGGACAGCGCGTCCGGCTGGAATGCCAGGTGCGGTACGCGGTTCTCCGGATCGGAGGTCATGGCGCGGACCACGTCGACGAGGTCGGCCACCACCGAGGAAGCGGTCGGCTCCATGCCGGCACCGGCGCCGTAGTAGAGGGTCGAGCCGACGGCGTCGCCGTTGACCATCACCGCGTTCATCACGCCGTTGACGTTGGCGATCAGGCGATCCGAGGGAATCAGGGTCGGGTGCACGCGCAGCTCGAAGCCGCTCTCGGTGCGACGCGCCACGCCCAGGTGCTTGATGCGATAGCCGAGGGCGTCGGCGTAGTTGACGTCGGCGCTGGTCAGTTTCGAGATGCCTTCGGTGTAGGCCTTGTCGAACTGCAGCGGAATGCCGAAGGCGATCGAGGCGAGGATGGTCAGCTTGTGGGCGGCGTCGATGCCTTCCACGTCGAAGGTCGGGTCGGCCTCGGCATAGCCCAGGGCCTGGGCCTCGGCGAGCACGTCGGGGAAGGTACGGCCCTTCTCGCGCATTTCGCTGAGGATGAAGTTGCCGGTACCGTTGATGATCCCGGCCAGCCAGTTGATGCGGTTAGCCGACAGCCCCTCGCGGATCGCCTTGATCACCGGGATGCCGCCGGCGACAGCGGCCTCGAAGGCGACGATCACGCCCTTCTCGCGGGCCTTGGCGAAGATCTCGTTGCCGTGCACGGCGATCAGCGCCTTGTTCGCGGTGACCACGTGCTTGCCGTTCTCGATGGCCTTGAGCACCAGCTCGTGGGCCAGGGTGTAGCCGCCGATCAACTCGACGACCACGTCGATCTCGGGATTGCACGCTACGTCGAAGATATCGGCGGTGATGGGGGTCGCACCGGTATCGCACTTCGGGTTCGGCCGGCGGGCGGCGATCTGCGCAACCTCGATACCGCGCCCGGCACGGCGGGCAATCTCCTCGGCGTTGCGTTTGAGTACATTGAAGGTACCGCCACCGACGGTCCCCAACCCACAGATGCCTACTTTGACCGGTTTCACGCTGGAACTCCCCATCTCACCTACGACGGCCGGACGCGCCGGCCTGCTATGGTTCCCCGATCGAATCGAGGTTGACGCGACCACTGTACGGGCCACGACACATCCTGGCGATGGATTCCGCCAGCGGGCGACGGAAATCGCCAATGATGAAAACAAAAGAGCCGCACATTACGAAGCGGCTCTTTATTAGTCAATTGTTCGGCAGACCCGGCGCTATTTGGCCTCCAGCGCCAGCTTGGCCAACTGCTTGGCCGGCTGGTAGCCGGGGAGCAACTGGCCGTTGGCGAGGACGATCGCCGGCGTTCCCTGCACCCCGACCATCTGGCCCATCTGGAACTGCTTGTCGACCGGGTTCTTGCACTCGGAAGACTTGATCTCCTTGCCGTTCATCATGGCGTCCATCGCCTTGGTCGGCTCCTTCGCACACCAGACCGCCTGCAGTTGCTTGTCGCCCGCCGACTGCGGCCCCTGCCGCGGGAACGCCATGTAGCGCACCTCGATCCCCTGCTCGGTCAGGTCCGGCACCTCGGCATGCAGCTTCTGGCAGTACGGGCAGGTGGTATCGGTGAACACCGTGATGTGCGCCTTGGCCTGGCCCTTGGCCGGATACACCACCATCTCGCTGGCGGGCACGCCGTTGATCGCCTTGGCGATCGCCTGGCTCTCGGCCTTCTCGGTCAGGTTGACCGGCTTGCCGTCCTTCACCTGGTAGAGGTAGCCCTGCATGACGAACTGGCCGTCGGCGCTGGCGTAGAGCACCCGGCCGCCCTTCAGCTGCACCTGGTAGAGCCCCTGCAGCGGGCTGCTGGCGATGGAGTCGATGGGCAGGTCCGGTTGCAGGGCCTGCAGGGTCTTGCGGATGTTCTGATCGGCATTGTCTGCCAGGGCCAGGGTACTCATCAGGCCGAGGGCGGCAGCAGCCAGAAAACGGGTCACGCGCATGTGTCACTCCTGTCGTGCGGTCGGCGAAGCCTACCATAGACCGCTATCCCGACGGGCCCGACGCTTGTCGCAGAACGCTACGAAAGCGCCTCTTTTCGGGTAGGTACGGATTTTTCGGACAAAGCGTCAGCCTCGCGGGTGGTGGCGTGCGTGCAGATCCTGGAGGCGGGCCCGGGCGATATGGGTATAGATCTGGGTGGTCGACAGGTCGCTGTGGCCGAGCAGCATCTGCACCACCCGCAGGTCGGCGCCATGGTTGAGCAGGTGGGTGGCGAAGGCGTGGCGCAGGGTGTGCGGCGAAATCGACGTACCGATCGCCGCCACCTGCGCGTGATGCTTGATGCGATGCCAGAAGGTCTGGCGGGTCATCTGTTCGCCGCGCAGGCTGGGGAACAGCACGTCGCTGGGCCGCCCGCCGAGCAGGTCGCCGCGCGCCTCGCGCAGGTAGCGTTCGAGCCAGCCGATGGCTTCCTCGCCGAGCGGCACCAGGCGCTCCTTGCTGCCCTTGCCGAAGACCTTGACCACGCCCTGGCGCAGGTTGACCTGCTCCAGGGTCAGGCCGACCAGTTCGCTGACCCGCAGGCCGCAGGCATACAGCACTTCGAGCATGGTGCGATCGCGCAGGCCCAGCGGGTCGTCGACTTCCGGCGCCGCCAGCAATGCCTCGACGTCCGCTTCGGAGAGGGATTTCGGCAACGGCTTGCCCAGTTGCGGCAGGTCCACCTGCAAGGTGGGATCCTCGGCGATCAGGCCATCGCGCAGGCAATAGCGGTAGAAGCCACGCAGGCCGGAGAGGAAGCGCGCGGTCGAGCGAGCCTTGTAGCCCTGTTCCAGGCGCCAGGCCAGGTGATCGAGGATGGCGTCGCGGCCGATGCCCTCCAGGCGCAGCCCGCGGCCATCGAGCCAGGCGTTGAACTGCTGGAGGTCGTTGCGATAAGCCTCGCGGGTGTTGTCGGCAAGGCCTTTTTCCAGCCACAGGGCATCGAGGAAACGGTCGATCAGGGGATGTTCGAGGGTACTCATGGATGAAGGCTGCGAACCAAATGAAAGCGCGGCTAGTCTTTCATAGCCTGGGCGCTATCGCGAGCGTTGGCCGTCATCGCCACGTAATGGTTAGTCAGGCCGGTCGACAGGAGGTCGGCCGGCTTCCCGTGCCCGCGGGAAAAAGCGGAGCCATGTGGCTCGATGGTTCGCCCCGGCTCAGGACGAGCGGAGCGACGCTGACAAGGAATCCTCGATGGACCAGAACGCTATCCTGCTCGCCCTCGGCGGCATCGGTGCCGCCGCCCTGCTCAGTCAATGGCTGGCCTGGCGCCTGCGCCTGCCAGCCATTCTTTTCCTGCTGCTGTCCGGGATCGTCGCCGGCCCCCTGCTCGGCTGGCTCGATCCGGACGAGATGTTCGGCCCCCTGCTGTTCCCACTGGTATCCCTGGCAGTGGCGCTGATCCTCTTCGAGGGCAGCCTGACCCTGCATTTCAGCGAATGGAAGGAAATCGGCACCGTGGTGCACCGAATGGTGACCATCGGCGCGCTCTCGACCTGGGGCGTGATCGCCCTGGCCGCCCACTACCTGCTCGACTTCAGCTGGGAAATGGCCCTGCTGTTCGGCACCCTGACCCTGGTCACCGGGCCCACGGTGATCGTCCCGATGCTGCGGGTGGTCCGGCCCAAGGCCGCGGTGGCGAACATCCTGCGCTGGGAAGGCATCGTCATCGATCCCATCGGCGCCCTGCTGGCAGTAGTGGTGTACAGCTTCATCATCTCCAGCGGCGAAGGCGAAGGCTGGCTGCACAGCCTGCAGACCTTCGGCGGGGTGATCCTCTGCGGCAGCCTGTTCGGCATCCTCGGCGGCTGGGCGCTGGGCATCGTCCTACGCCGCCACTGGCTGCCGGACTACCTGCACAACCTGGCGACGCTGGCCGCGGTGCTGGGCGTATTCATCGCCTCGAACCGGGTGATGCACGAATCCGGACTGCTCGCCGTCACCCTGATGGGCATGGGCCTGGCCAACATGAAGGGCGTCGACGTACGGCAGATCCTGCACTTCAAGGAAAACCTCAGCGTCCTGCTGATTTCCGGCCTGTTCATCCTCCTGGCCGCGCGCCTGGACATCAATGCCCTGCTCGGCCTGGGCCCGGCGGCGCTGCTGGTGCTGCTGCTGATCCAGTTCGTCGCCCGGCCGCTGAACGTGGCGCTGTCGACCTGGGGTTCGCCGCTGAGCTGGCGCGAGCGCGCCCTGCTCAGCTGGATCGCCCCGCGCGGGATCGTCGCCGCGGCGGTCTCGGCGATCTTCGCCATCCGCCTGAGCGCCGAAGGCCATGCCCAGGCGGCGCTGCTGGTGCCGCTGACCTTCCTGGTGATCATCGGCACGGTGGTTCTGCAAAGCGCCACCGCCCGCCCCCTGGCGCGCCTGCTGAAGGTCGCCGAGCCCTCGCCCAGCGGCTACCTGATCGTCGGCGCCAATCCGGTCGGGCGCGCCATCGGCAAGGCCCTGAAGAGCCTCGGCAGCCGCGTGCTGCTGACTGATTCGAGCTGGGAAAACATCCGCGCCGCCCGCATGGACAACCTGCCCACCTATTTCGGCAATCCCACCTCGCAGCACGCCGAAGCCCACCTCGACCTGGTCGGCATCGGGCATTTGCTGGGGGTTTCTCCGGCCGGCGAGCTGAACACCCTGGCGGCCATGCGCTTCCGCCACGAGTTCGGCCATCGCCAGTTGTTCGGCCTGCCGACCAGCCAGGAAGCCAAGCGTACCGACAAGCACCGCTCCAGCGACGAACACCGTGGCCGCCCGCTTGGCCAGCGACCGCTGACCTACGCGCAGTTCGCCAGCCTGCTGTCGCGCGGCGCCGAAATCCGCACCACCCTGCTCACCGACACCTTCGGCTGGAACGACTACCAGGCGCTGCACGGCGAGTCCGCGACCCTGCTGTTCGCCCGCGATCCGAACGGCAGGATGCACGTCGCCACGCCACAGTCCACGCTGGCGCCGGGCACCGGCTGGACGCTGCTGTCGCTGATCGAGGCGGAACCGTCAGTCAGCAAGTCGCAGGCCACGGAAATCGCCGACTAGACTTCAACGAACCGACGAAAGACCGTCGTCACCCTATCCAAGGTTGGGTGACAAACGAAGCCCACGAAGAGGATGATTGCATCTAGCCATCATCCTCTTTTTTCATCAGGCCATGACCATGTCCAATCAACAACATTCCCGCCTGGGCCAGATCCTGATCAACAAGGGGCTGATTAGCGCCGCCCAACTGGACGCCGCGATCCAGGCGCAGTTGAGCAACCACAAGCGCCTGGGCGAAACCCTGATCGAGCAGGGCCTGCTGAGCGAACGGCAACTGAAGAAGGCGCTGAAGAAGCAGACCAACCTGCGCCTGGCCGCGACCCTGGTCGCCGCCCTGCTCAGTCCGTTCCAGATGGCCAGCGCCGACATCCAGCGCATGCAGCCGCCAGCGGCCATGAGCCGCCAGGAATTGCCGAAGAACCTGCGTCCGCTGACCGACGTCGAGATGAGCAACGTCAACGCCCAGGGCCTCAACGAAAGCCTCGAGGGCCTGTTCCTGAAGGCCGAGGGCGGCGACGGCCTGGCCGCGGTGAAGCAACTGGCGAAGCTGGTGATGCCGGTGCTCGACAGCCTGGAGGCGGAAACCTCGATGAGCGACGTTCGCTACGAAACCGGCAAGACGCAAAGCACGCTCAACCCCGACGGCTCGGTCAACCTGCGCCTGCCGAGCAGTATCGGCGAGGTGCGCTTCGACAATATCCGCATTGCCGGCGCGCCGCGCGAGCAGACGTTCGGCAGTGTCAGCCTGCAACAGATCGACCTGTCCCAGGCTTCCCTGAAGATCAGCCTGCGGCCCTGATCCCAACCCAGGGCCGAATCGTCCGGGGATATGGAAAAGGCACCCGTGGGTGCCTTCTTTCCGCCTGGCTCAAGCCGCCTGGCTGGCCGGGAACCCCGGCAGGACCGGAACCGGCCGCTTTTCGTCGTCGATGGCGACGAAGCTGAACAGGCCGTGTATGGCCTTCTCGCGACCGTCGGCGTACATGCTTTCCAGGTACACCTCGACCTCCACCTTGAGGCTGGTGTTGCCGACCTTGACCACCCGGCCGACCAACTCGACGATCGAGCCCGCCGGGATCGGGTGGTTGAAGTCGATGCGATCGGTGGAAACGGTCACCAGCGGCAGGCGGCAGAAACGGGTCGCGGTGATGAACGAGACCTCGTCCATCCAGGCCAGCGCAGTCCCGCCGAACAGGGTGTTGTGGTGATTGGTGGTGGGCGGGAATACCGCCTTGGTCACACGGGTTTCGGAAAGCTCGGTGCGACGCAGGATTTCTTGCTCTCTGGGGGTCATGCCACGAATACCGGATGGAGTGGCTGCCTGGGTGCCGCGGATGTTGTACTGGTTATGCGCTGCCGTGGGCAGTAGGAAGCGCCGCCGGAAAGGCGAACGCCAGACATGAAAAAAGCAGCCCTCGGGCTGCTTTTCTCGGAGAAGAACCGGATTAGACCAGTTTTTCCTTGATGCGCGCGGCCTTGCCGGACAGGGCGCGGAGGTAGTACAGCTTGGCCTTGCGCACGTCGCCGCGACGCTTGACGCTCAGGCTGTCGACGATCGGGCTGTAGGTCTGGAAGGTACGTTCCACGCCCACGCCGTTGGAGATCTTGCGCACGGTGAAGGCGCTGTTCAGGCCACGGTTGCGCTTGGCGATGACGACGCCTTCGAAGGCCTGCAGACGCTGACGGTCGCCTTCCTTCACCTTGACCTGGACGATCACGGTGTCGCCGGGGGCGAACGCCGGGATCTCTTTGTTCATCTGTTCAGCTTCGATCTGCTGAATGATCTTGTTGGTCATGCTGTGCTCCTAAGACCGGCAATCGGCCAGCCATCGATACGTTAACTATCGTCCCGCTGACGGATGTATTCCGCCAGCAGCTTCTGCTCTTCTCCAGAAAGCGAGCGGCTATCCAGAAGATCGGCGCGTCGTTCCCAGGTCCGCCCAAGGGCCTGCTGCAAACGCCAACGCCGGATGTGTTCATGGTTGCCACTGAGCAACACTTCAGGAACACGTTTGTCCGCATACACCTCGGGTCGGGTGTAGTGCGGGCAGTCGAGCAGGCCATCCGTGAAGGAGTCCTCCTCGGCGGAATCTGCATGACCCAATGCACCGGGCAGCAACCGCGTCACTGCATCGACCAGCACCATGGCCGGCAACTCACCGCCGGACAGGACATAATCGCCGATCGACCATTCTTCATCGACGTGCTCTTCGATGAAGCGCTCGTCGATGCCTTCGTAGCGCCCGGCGATGAGGATCAACGCTTCCTCTTCGGCCAGTTCGCGTACGCCCGCCTGCGTCAGCTGGCGGCCTTGCGGCGAAAGGTAGATCACCTTCGCCTTCCTGCCCCCGGCGGCTTGCCTGGCATCCGCCAGCGCGCCCTCCAGAGGCTTGATCTTCATCACCATGCCAGGGCCACCGCCGAAGGGCCGGTCGTCCACCGTCTGGTGGCGGTCCTCGGTGTAGACCCGTGGATTCCAGCAGGTCAGCGTGAGCAACCCCTGCTTTACCGCACGGCTGGTGATGCCATAGTCACTGATCGCGCGGAACATCTCCGGAAAGATGCTGACGACGCCCACCCACAAACGCTTGTCCATGGATGATCAGAAGTCCGCGTCCCAGTCCACCCGCATCTCGCCAGCGGCCAGGTCGATCGACAGCACGCATTGCCCGGTGTAGGGCAACAGGCGCTCGCGGTCGTCCAGGCTGCCCGCGCAGGGCTTGACCACCATGACATCGTTGGCACCGGTTTCCAGCAGATGGTCGATCACGCCGAGCAACTGCCCGCCCTGGTCGATCACCTTCAGGCCTTCCAGCTGGTGCCAGTAGTACTCACCTTCCTCGAGAGAGGGCAACTCGCTACGCGGGATGCAGATCTCGTAACCGGTGAAGGTGCGGGCCTCTTCGCGATCGTCGAGCCCCTTGAGCTTGGCGGCCAGGACCTTGCCATGCAGGCGCCCCCTGACCAGCTCGGCCTGCCGAATCTCGCCGTCGCGCCGGAGCGTCCAGCGGCGATAGTCCAGCAGGTTGTCCAACGGGTCGGTAAAGGAATACACCTTCACCTCACCGCGGATGCCGTACACCGAAACGATCTTGCCGATCACGACCAGGTCGTCGGCGGGTGTCGGCATTTCACTCATGACGGCTTAGGCGTTTGCCTTGGCAGCGTCCTTGAGCAGCTGAGCAACGCGCTCAGACGGCTGTGCACCCTGGGCGAGCCAGTAGGTAGCACGCTCCTGGTCGACGGACAGACGCACTTCGCCACCAGTCGCAACCGGGTTGAAGAAACCGATGCGCTCGACGAAGCGACCATCGCGCGCATTGCGGCTGTTGGTCACGGTCAGGTGGTAGAAGGGGCGCTTTTTGGAGCCGCCACGAGCAAGACGGATGGTTACCATGTGAACTTCGTTCCTGTAGTCGGTGCTTGCAAAATGAATGCACGCTGGGCCCACGGCCCGAAAGGCCGCATATTCTAAGGATTATCGGGGAATTTGCAAATCTCTTTTTCGGCCACCCATCGGCCGGCGCGGAGAGCGCGAGAAGCGCGCGGTCCGCCCGCCGGCCGACGGCGCGGAACCGCCGGCGTGGCCAGCGGCCGCGCGTCCGATCAAAGCTTGGGCATGCCCCCCGGGAACATGCTGCCCATGCCTCGCATCATCTTGGCCATGCCGCCCTTGGCGGTGACCTTCTTCATCATCTTCTGCATCTGCTTGTGCTGCTTGATCAGCCGGCCAACGTCCTGCACCTGGGTACCGGAGCCAAGGGCGATGCGGCGCTTGCGCGAGCCGCTGATCATTTCCGGATCGCGCCGTTCGCCGGGCGTCATCGAGTTGATGATCGCCTCCATCTGCTTGAACTGTTTCTCCGCAGCGCCCTGGGCATTGCCCATCTGCGCCAGGTTGACCCCGCCGAGCATCGGCAGCTTGTCCATGAGCCCGCCGAGGCCGCCCATGTTCTTCATCTGTTGCAACTGGTCGCGGAAGTCTTCCAGGTCGAAGCCCTTGCCCTTCTTGATCTTCTTCGCCAGCTTCTCGGCCTTGTCGCGGTCGAGGTTCTGCTCGGCCTGTTCGATCAGGCTGAGCACGTCGCCCATGCCGAGGATGCGCGAGGCCACGCGGTCGGGATGGAACGGATCGAGCGCTTCGCTCTTTTCGCCCATGCCGAGGAACTTGATCGGCTTGCCGGTGATGGCCCGCACCGAGAGCGCGGCACCGCCACGCGCGTCGCCGTCGACCTTGGTCAGGACCACGCCGGTCAGCGGCAAGGCGTCATTGAAGGCCTTGGCGGTGTTGGCGGCGTCCTGGCCGGTCATGGCATCGACCACGAACAGGGTTTCCGCCGGCTTGATCGCCGCGTGCACCTGCTTGATCTCGTCCATCATGTCGGCATCGATGTGCAGGCGGCCTGCGGTATCGACGATCACCACGTCGATGAACTTCAGCCTCGCCTCGCGGATCGCCGCCTCGGCGATGGCCACCGGCTTCTGGCTGACGTCGGAAGGGAAGAAGGTTACGCCGACCTCGCCCGCCAGGGTTTCCAGCTGCTTGATCGCGGCGGGACGGTAGACGTCGGCGGAAACCACCATCACCGACTTCTTCTTCCGTTCCTTAAGGAAGCGCGCCAGCTTGCCCGCGGTGGTGGTCTTGCCCGCGCCCTGCAGGCCGGCCATCAGGATCACCGCCGGCGGCGCGACGCTCAGCGCCAGGTCCTCGTTGGCCGCCCCCATCAACTCCTCGAGTTCGGCGCGGACGATCTTCACGAACGCCTGTCCCGGGGTCAGGCTCTTCGAGACCTCGGTGCCGACGGCGCGCTCCTTGACCTTGTTGACGAAGTCCTTGACCACCGGCAGGGCCACGTCGGCCTCGAGCAGGGCCATGCGCACTTCGCGCAGAGTGTCCTTGATGTTGTCCTCGGTCAGCTTGGCCTTGCCGGTGACATGGCGAAGCGTCTGCGAGAGGCGGTCTGTAAGGTTTTCGAACATGCGCGATCCTTCCACGGGGGTTGCGGCAAGCGGCGGATTATAACCAAGAGCGCGTCGCGGGACACGCGATGAAAGACGGAGTGTGTGTCCGGCGACGACCGGAGGCCAGCCTCAAGTCCTTGATTTGCCGATGCGTTCCGTCTTTGCCGAAGCGACCGCCGGACCATGAGGTCGCGGCGCCCGCGGCAGGCGGTCCGCCAACCCGGCCACAGGTACGAGAGAACTGTTCGCAACGGCTTTCTCGCGACGCTCGATCTATGCCAAACTCCCATCCTTTCGGGCCCGCGATTACAAGGACTTATGCATCCCCTGCTGCCCAGCCTCATCGCTGCTGTTCTCTATCTCGGCACCGCCGCCTACCAGGGTGCCTGTGTGTCCAAGCGCACCGCGCCGGGCAAACCCCTGCTGCTCCTGTTCGGACTCCTGGCACTGGTCGCCCACGCCTTCAGCCTCTACCAGCAATTGCTGACCCCGGCCGGCCTGGTGCTGGACTTCTTCAACGCCGCCAGCCTGATCGCCGCCGCGGTAATCCTCCTGACCCTGCTGGCGACCTTGCGGATACCGGTGGAGAACCTGCTCCTCCTTCTATTCCCGCTGGGCGCCCTCACCACCCTGCTGGCGGTACTCATCCCCCACGGCACCGTCGAGCCGATCAACGAACAACCAGGCATCCTGGCCCACATCCTGCTCTCGATCCTGGCCTACGGCCTGCTCACCATCGCGGTGTTCCAGGCGCTCTTGCTGCTGCTCCAGGATTACCGCCTCAAGCACAAGCATCCGTCCGGGCTGATCCGCAACTTCCCGCCCCTGCAAACCATGGAAAGCCTGCTGTTCGGCTTCCTCTGGGGTGGCTGGTCGCTGCTTTCGCTGTCGCTGCTGTCCGGATGGCTGTTCGTCGACAACCTGTTCGCCCAGCACCTGGCGCACAAGACCATCCTGTCCTGCTTCGCCTGGGTGGTCTTCGCCGTGCTCCTCTGGGGTCGCCACCAGCTCGGCTGGCGGGGCCACAAGGCGATCCGCTGGACCCTGGCCGGTTTCTGCCTGTTGATGTTGGCGTACTTCGGCAGCAAGCTGGTGCGGGAATTCATCCTGCACATCTGATGGGCCTCCTTCATGGATGAGCTGCACCCCGGGTACCTGGTCGGCCTGCTGGTTCTCCTGGTCGCCTGCTCGGCGTTCTTCTCCTGCGTCGAGACCGCCCTGCTCAACCTCGACCGTTACCGCCTGCGCCTACAGGCCAAGCAAGGCCTGCGCGGGGCCCGGCGCAGCAGTTGGCTGCTGCTGCACGACGACCGCCTGCGCGGCACCCTGTTGTTCGGCCGCACCCTGGTCAACGTCAGCGCCGCCGCCCTGGCCAGTTGGGCCGCGCTGCGCCACTGGGGCGTCATCGGCCTGGCCGTCGCCATCCCCGGCATGACCCTGCTCCTGCTGCTGTTCGGCGCCCTGCTGCCGCGCCGCTACGGCGCCCTTCGCTCGGAACGCGTCGCCCTGCCGCTCAGCCTGCCGCTCCTGATCCTGCAGCGCCTGTGCTGGCCCCTGCTGTGGCTGCTGACCCTGCTAAGCAACGCGCTGCTGCGCCTGCTCGGCGTCGCCGCGGCGGAACAGGACGACAGCGGACGCAGCCGCGACGAAGAGGCCCTGCATCCGGCCGACAACCCCCAGGCCAGCGAGGTCAACCGGCATGACATGCTGCTCGGCCTGCTGGACCTGGAGAAGGTCACGGTCAACGACCTGATGATCCCGCGCAACGAAATCGAAGGCATCGACCTCGACGACGAACTCGAGGTCATCGTCGAGCAACTGCGCACCACCAGCCACACCCGCCTGCCGGTCTACCGCGACGACGTCAACCAGATCGAAGGGGTCGTGCACATGCGCCAGATCGCGCGCCTGCTGACCCAGGGCCGCCTGACCAAGGAGAATCTCCGCCAGGCCTGCATGGAGCCGTATTTCGTGCCGGAAAGCACGCCGCTGTCGACCCAGCTGGTGAACTTCCAGAAGGAGAAGCGCCGTATCGGCGTGGTGGTCGACGAATATGGCGAGGTGATCGGCATCGTCACGCTGGAGGACATCCTCGAAGAGATCGTCGGCGACTTCAACGACCTCGACAGCCTCGACAACCCGGATATCCAGGCCCAGGAAGACGGCAGCTTCGTCATCGACGGCAGCGCCAACCTGCGCGAGCTGAACAAGTCGCTTGGCTGGCAATTGCCCTGCGACGGCCCGAAGACTCTCAACGGCCTGGTCACCGAAGCCCTGGAGCAGATCCCCGATTGCGCGGTGTGCCTGCGCATCGGCCCCTACTGCCTGGAAATCCAGCAGTCGGCGGAAAACCGTGTGAAAAGCGTGCGCGCCTGGCATCCCCGCGCGCTGACCCCGCTGGTCGAAAGCGACGCCAGCGTCTGATCCGGGATTGCCGAACCCGCCCTGCGGCGCTCTATAATCGACCCCAGCTTATCCAGCCCTGCCGCCGGTTCCGCCGCTACCCGCAGCCCGAGCCCCGGCCAGTCACCCGCCAGTCCCGCCTGCCCGCCCGGCCCCGATGCCGACGGTACCAGCCGGCGCACGGCGCGCAGCCCCATCCTCCCTGCGCGACCGATCTCGTCCGCCCCACCCGGGCGCCGCGCCGCCGCATCGGCGCACTGGCCATAACCATCCGGCCGCACGGAAGCACTCCGTCGTGCCCCGACTGCCAGGGACCTTCCCACCATGACCGCCGCCACCCTCGCCGCCGACGCCGCTCCGGAACCGGCCAACTCGACCACCCGGGTCGCAGTCGCCAGCTTCATCGGCACCGCCATCGAATTCTACGATTTCTACGTCTATGCCACTGCCGCCGCCCTGGTGATCGGTCCGGTATTCTTCCCGCAGACATCCGGCACCGCGCAGATGCTCAGCGCCTTCCTCACCTTCGGTATCGCCTTCCTCGCTCGCCCGCTGGGCTCGGCGCTGTTCGGCCACTTCGGCGACCGCATCGGGCGCAAGTCAACCCTGGTCGCCTCGCTGCTGCTGATGGGGGTATCCACCACCCTGATCGGCGTCCTCCCCGGCTACGACAGCATCGGCTACTGGGCGCCGTTGCTGCTCTGCGTGCTGCGCTTCGGCCAGGGCCTCGGCCTCGGCGGCGAGTGGGGCGGCGCCGCGCTGCTGGCCACGGAGAACGCGCCGGCCGGCAAGCGCGCCTGGTTCGGCATGTTTCCCCAGCTCGGCCCGTCGATCGGCTTCCTCGCCGCCAACGGCCTGTTCCTGGCCCTGGCGATGCTACTCAGCGAGGAGCAGTTCCGTGACTGGGGCTGGCGGATCCCGTTCCTGCTCAGCGCGGCGCTGGTCGTGGTCGGCCTCTACGTACGCCTGAAGCTGGCGGAAACCCCGGTGTTCGCCAAGGCCATGGCCAAGCACGAGAGGGTCCGCCTGCCGATCGCCGAGCTGTTCGCCCAGCACTGGCGGCCGACCCTGCTCGGCGCCCTGGCGATGGTGGTGTGTTATGCGCTGTTCTATATCTCCACGGTGTTCTCGCTGAGCTACGGGGTGGCCAGCCTCGGCTTCAGCCGCGAGGAGTTCCTTGGTCTGCTGTGCCTCGCGGTGCTCTTCATGGCCGCCGCCACGCCGCTGTCGGCCTGGCTCAGCGACCGCTTCGGACGCAAGCCGGTACTGCTGCTCGGCAGCCTGGCGGCGATCGCCTCCGGCTTCGCCATGGAGCCGCTGCTCAGCCAGGGCTCGACGTTCAGCGTCGCCCTGTTCCTCTGCATCGAGCTGTTCCTGATGGGGGTCACCTTCGCCCCGATGGGCGCGCTGCTGCCGGAAATATTCCCCACCCACGTGCGCTACACCGGCGCGTCGGCGGCCTACAACCTGGGCGGCATTCTCGGCGCCTCGGTGGCGCCCTATATCGCCCAGAAGCTGGTCGGCATCGGCGGCCTGGGCTGGGTCGGCGGCTACGTCTCCGCAGCGGCGCTGCTCAGCCTGCTGGCGGTGCTGTGCCTGAAGGAAACCCGCGACAACGACCTCGGCGCAGTGTCCTGAGTCTCGCTCAGGCTACCGCGGCGCCGCCCTTCTCCCTCGCCGCCAACCAGTCGGCGAGGGCCCCGGCCCAGACCTGGTAGCCCAGCTGCGACGGATGAAAGCCGTCGATGGCCAGGTAGTCCGGAAGCAGGTCCAGCGAGATCGGACAGTAGCCGGCGCCGGTCGCGCCAGCGAGATCGCGCAGCGCCTCGTCGAGCAGCCGCCCGCGCCATCCCAGCAGGGCCCGCAGCAACCCGGGCAAGGCGGAAAAATGCCGCAGCGGCGGCACCGCGGTGCAAGTCACCTGCGCGCCGGCCGCCTGGAAGCCGTCGATCAGGGCCGCGCAGTCGGCACGCCAGCGTTCGAGGGAGCGCAGGCTGGTGGTGTCATTGACGCCGAAGACCAGGATCACCTGGTCGAAGAAACGTCCCGCCACCTGCGGTAGCAGGCGTTCGCGCGCCTCGCCGCTGGTGATGCCGTTCTCGCCCAGCGCCTGCCAGGCCACCGGGCGGCGCAGACGCTCGCCCAGCGCCGCGGCCAGGCGGCCGGCCAGGGCGTAGTCCAGGCAACTGGCGCCGACCCCGGCCACTGTCGACTCACCGAACAACAGCAAGCGCAGCGGCTCTTCGGCACCGGACCCACCGACCAGCCCTTCGCGAGGTCCCGCCGCGGGCGCCAGGCGCAAGGCTCGGCGGCGGGTGCGGATAGCCAGCGGCACCGCCAGCGGCAGCAACGGCAGAGCCGCCGCCCACCAGGCCAGCGTTGCCAGCCGGCGCATCTCAGAGTTCGACGCGAACCGCCTGGGCGGCCCGGGTCGCCTTGGCGCGAGCGGCGTCGATCGACTCGTCGCGCGCCAGGGCCACGCCCATCCGCCGCTGGCCATCCACTTCCGGCTTGCCGAACAGGCGTAGCGCCGTATCCGCCTCGCTCAGCGCGGCGCCGAGGTTGGCGAAAGCGACCTGCCGGGACTTGCCTTCCACCAGGATCACCGCCGAGGCCGACGGGCCAAGCTGGCGGATCACCGGGATCGGCAGGCCGAGGATCGCCCGCGCGTGCAGCGCGAACTCGGAAAGATCCTGGGAAATCAGGGTCACCAGGCCGGTATCGTGCGGTCGCGGCGACACCTCGCTGAACCACACCTGGTCGCCCTTGACGAACAGTTCGACGCCGAACAGCCCGCGTCCGCCGAGGGCCTCGGTCACTGCCCGGGCGACCCGCTCGGACTCGGCCAGGGCCTGCGCGCTCATCGCCTGCGGCTGCCAGGACTCGTGGTAGTCACCCTTGACCTGGCGGTGACCGATCGGCGCGCAGAAAGTGGTGCCGTCGACGTGGCGCACGGTGAGCAGGGTGATTTCGTAGTCGAAATCGATGAAGCCCTCGACGATCACCCGGCCCTTGCCGGCGCGCCCGCCTTCCTGGGCATAGTCCCAGGCCGCCTGCAGGTCGTCGGGGCCTTTCAGGACGCTCTGGCCCTTGCCAGACGAACTCATGATCGGCTTCACCACGCAGGGGTAGCCGACGCGCTCGACGCCACGGCGGTAGTCCTCGAAGGTATCGGCGAAGTGATAGGGCGAGGTCGGCAAGCCGAGCTCCTCGGCAGCCAGCCGGCGGATACCCTCGCGGTTCATGGTCAGTTGCGCGGCGCGGGCGGTGGGCACCACGGTGTAGCCTTCGGCCTCCAGCTCGACCAGGGTCGCGGTGGCGATGGCCTCGATCTCCGGCACGATGTAGTGCGGCTTCTCCTGCTCGATCACCGCGCGCAGGGCGGCACCGTCGAGCATGCTGATCACGTGGCTGCGATGTGCCACCTGCATGGCCGGCGCGTTGCCATAGCGATCGACGGCGATCACTTCGCAACCCAGGCGTTGCAGCTCGATGGCGACTTCCTTGCCCAGCTCGCCGGAGCCACAGAGAAGGACGCGGGTCGCGCTCGGCGACAGGGGGGTACCGATACGGGTCATGGAAGAACCTCGGAAATGAAAGAAAACGGAATCCGCTTCAGGCGGAACCGCTGACCAGCCCTTGCGCCTTGGCGCGCTCGAAACAGCGACCGAGCACCTCGCGGCGCTCGTCGTTGCTCATCAGGCCCCAGCGGGTGATCTCGGCCGCCGTGCGCTGGCAGCCGATGCAGATGTCCTGCTCGTCCAGCGCGCAGACATGCACGCAGGGCGAAGCCACCGGTCGCTCGTTCACGCCGGGTCCTCGACGAGGTCGCGGGCGTAACGGCGGGCATTGTGCACATAGTGGGCGGCGCTGGCCTCGAGCATCTTCTTCTGCGGCTCGCTCAGCTCGCGCACTACCTTGCCCGGCGAGCCCATCACCAGCGAGCCGTCGGGAATCTCCTTGCCCTCGGGAATCAGCGCGTTGGCGCCGATGATGCAGTACTTGCCGATCTTCGCCCCATTGAGGATCACCGCGTTGATCCCCACCAGGCTGTAGTCGCCCACGCTGCAACCATGCAGCATGGCGTTGTGGCCGACGGTGACGCCCTTGCCGAGGGTCAGCGGATAGCCCATGTCGGTGTGCATCACCGAGCCGTCCTGGACGTTGCTGTGCTCGCCGATATGGATCAGCTCGTTGTCGCCGCGCAGCACCGCGCCAAACCAGACGCTGGCGCCGGCATCCAGGCGAACCTTGCCGATCACCGCTGCGCTGGGCGCGATCCAGCTGTCGGGATGGGTTTCGACGCGGGCATCGCCCAGGCGGTATTTCATCGCGATCTCCTCATGGCCGGGGTCTGCGCCCCGTCGGTCAACTCAGTTTGATGAACGAAGCCGGCGGCGTGTGCAGGTCGATGGGGTCGTCGTACAGCAGGTTGACCAGCTCCACCACCATGATGGCCGTCAGGCCCCAGATCTTGAACTCGCCGAAGCGATAGCTGGGCACGTACCAGCTGCGGCCGAAGTAGTCGATACGGTGGGTGACCTCGCGCGGGTCGTCGCGAAAGAAACTCAGCGGCACGTTGAACACCGCGGCGATCTCGCCGTCGTTGGGCTGGTACTCGACGAAGTCGGGAATGAAGGCGACATAGGGAGTGACCTCGATACCATGCCGCGAGACCAGGGTGCTCAGCGGCCCGACCACTTCCACCAGGCCCGGCGGCAAGGCGATCTCCTCCTCCGCCTCGCGCAGGGCGGTGCGCACCAGGTCGGCGTCTTCCGGGTCGCGCCGCCCGCCGGGGAAGGCGACCTCGCCGCCATGGGTAGACAAACCGGCGGCGCGCAGGGTCAGCACCAGCTCCGGATCGTCGCTGCGGGTGATGGGCACCAGCACGGCCGCTTGGGGGAAGCGCTGGTCGGTATCCAGTTGGCGGGGGCGGTGCGCCTCGATGCGTTGGCGCAGCTCGTCGAGCGTGCAGTTCATACTGCCGGGGTTTCCGAGGTCTTGTCGTTTCCCCGAGATCATGGCACGAAAGCCCCGGCCAGCCCACCCCTCCCGCACGGGGCCTTGTCGCCTCCCGGCCAGCCGAGCAAGATAGGCCTTTCCCCGAAGAAGAACCTGGCATGAAATTCTGCAGCCTGTGCGGCGCCACGGTGGTCCAGCGCATCCCGGACGGCGACAACCGCCTGCGCTACGTCTGCGACGCCTGCCACACCGTGCACTACCAGAACCCGCGTATCGTCGCCGGCAGCCTGCCGGTGTGGGACGGCCAGGTCCTGCTCTGCCGTCGCGCCATTGCGCCGCGCCTGGGCTACTGGACGCTGCCGGCCGGCTTCATGGAGAACGGCGAGACCCTCGCCCAGGCGGCGGCCCGCGAGACAGAGGAAGAAGCCAACGCGCGGATCGGCGACCTGCAGCTCTATACCCTTTTCGACCTGCCGCACATCAGCCAGGTCTACCTGTTCTTCCGCGCCGAGCTGCTCGACCTGGATTTCTCCGCCGGCGATGAAAGCCTGGAGGTGCGGCTTTTCGACGAAGCGGAGATTCCCTGGTCGGAGCTGGCTTTTCCGACCATCGGCCGTACCTTAGAATGCTACTTCAGCGACCGCCGCGAAGGCTGCTTCCCGGTGCGCAACGAAGCCATTGCACCTATGCTGGCTTCCTATAAGAAAGACTGAACGCCAAACACTCGAACACCGCCGCCGTTGCGGCTCAAGGGAACATCGGGGATTTCACTTCCATGCGCTGGTTGCTTGCTTTGCTGTGCTTGACCTTCGCCAGTCTGACCCAGGCCAATGCCGCGCCGAGCCTGGAAGGCAAGGTGGACAAGGTCCTGGTGCTCAAGTCCGAGCGAAAACTGCTGCTCCTCAACAAAGGCAACGTCCTGAAAAGCTACCGTGTCTCGCTGGGCAAGCGCCCGACCGGCCCGAAGCTGGCCGAAGGCGACAACCGCACCCCGGAAGGCTTCTACTGGATCGACTGGCGCAAGACCAGCAACAACTACAACCTCTCCATGCACATTTCCTACCCCAACGCCCGCGACGTGGCCAAGGCCCGGGAAAAGGGCCTGCCGGCCGGTGGCATGATCATGATCCACGGCACCCCGCTGGATGACGAATACCCGGAGTGGTACTTCTCCACCCTGGACTGGACCAATGGCTGTATCGCCATGAACAATACCGACATGCGCGAAGTCTGGAGCGTGGTGAAAGACGGCACGCTGATCGAGATCCGCCCCTGACAGAACCAGGCTGATACCACTCGTCAGCCGTCAGCCACACCAGGAACGCCGCCGCGAGATTTTCCGGCGGCGTTTTCTTTTATCCGTCAAACCCTTGCATCCCTTACTCAGGCCAAGTCAATCGACGGGACGGCTGGCTGACGCGTGCGCGACGAACAACTGGCATTGACGTGGTATTCAAGTGGTATTAGTTTTCCCAGCATTACCGGGCGACAACAACACAATCCGCATCGGAACCTCTCATGAAGACAGCCCACGACCTGCTCCTGGCCCTGCGTCCCGACGAGGCGCAACCCACCCCCCTCTATCTGCAGCTGGCGCGCAATCTCGAGAGCGCGATCCATGCCGGCCAGTGGAAAGCGGAGGAAGCGCTGCCCTCCGAACGCAACCTCAGCGAAACCCTGAACATTTCCCGCGTCACCGCGCGCAAGGCCCTCGAAGTACTCTTCGAGCAGGGGCTGATCCGCCGCAACCAGGGCTCCGGCACCTTCATTACGCCGCGTCTCGAACAACCGCTGTCGCGTCTCTCCAGCTTCAGCGAGATGCTCCGCCTGAAAGGCTTCACCCCCGGCTCCACCTGGCTGGAGCGCGGCATCGCCCTGCCCACCCACGACGAACTGATCCGCCTCGGCCTCTCGCCGACCGAGAAGGTCGCGCGCATGAAGCGCCTGCGCAAGGCCGACGGCACGGTGATGGCGATCGAGAACAGCACCCTGCCGGCACGCCTGCTGCCGGATCCGACGGCGGTCGGCGATTCCCTCTACGAATACCTGGACGGCATCGGTCGCCCGGTGGTCCGCGCCCTCCAGCACGTGCGCGCGATCAACGCCTCCGCGTCCGATGCCGCGCTGGTCGGCATCGCGCCGGGCACCGCGATGCTGCTGATGACCCGGATCGGCTACCTCGAGGACAACACCCCGATAGAGCTGACCGACACCTACTGCCGCAACGACTACTACGACTTCGTCGCCGAACTGCGACGCTGACCGACACGGAGCCGCCATGCTCGAAGGCAACATCCTCACCCCGCAAGGCTGGATCCTCGGCCGCCTGCACATCCAGGACGGGCGTATCCAGCGGATCGAAGGCGAGCCCTGCGATCCGGCCAGCAACGCCGATCCGTACCTGCTGCCAGGCTTCATCGACCTGCATGTGCACGGCGGCGGCGGCCGCGACATCATGGAAGGCGGCGACGCCTTCGCCACCATCGCCCGCACCCACCGGCGCTTCGGCACGACCTCGCTGCTGGCCACCACCATGACTGCACCGCGCGAGGAGATCGCCGACATCCTCAGCCAGCTCGGCGATTACTGCCGCCGCTCGCTGGAGGGCGGTTCACGGATACTCGGCGTGCACCTGGAAGGCCCCTACATCAACTCCGGCAAGCTCGGCGCGCAGCCCAACTTCGCCCATGCCGCGGTGCTCGAGGAAGTCGAGGACTACCTGCGCCGCGCGCCGATCCGGGTAATCACCATCGCCCCCGAGATCGCCGGACACCGGCCGCTGATCCGCGCCCTCGCCGAGCGCGGCGTACGCCTGCAGATCGGCCATACCCTGGGCAGCTACGAGGATGGCGTGGCCGCACTGGAAGCCGGCGCCAGCAGCTTCACCCACCTCTACAACGCGATGACCGGCCTGCACCACCGCGAACCGGGTATCGTCGGCGCGGCCCTGGCCCACGCACGCTACGCCGAGCTGATCCCCGACCTGCTGCATGTCCATCCCGGCGCCATCAGGGTGGCCCTGCGTTCGATCCCGTGCCTGTACTGCGTGACCGACTCCACCGCCGCCGCCGGCATGCCCGACGGCCAGTACAAGCTCGGCAGCCACACGGTGACCAAGTGCCTGGGCGGCGTGCGCCTGCCCGACGGCACCCTGGCCGGCAGCACCCTGACCATGGACCAGGCGCTGCGCAACCTGGTGAAGATCGGCCTGCCCCTGGCCGAAGCCTCGCAACGCCTTTCGCAATTCCCCGCCGATTACCTCGGCCTCGCCGAGCGCGGCCGCCTGGCGCCCGCAGCCTGGGCCGATGTGGTGCGCCTGGATCGCTCCCTGGAACTCGACGCCGTGATGGTGGAAGGAGAACTCGAATGACTTCGCTGATGCTCGAGGAAGCGCTCTCCGCCGCCGCGGTGGCGAGCCGTCAACTGGCCGTGCTCGACGCCTGCCTGCCGGCGCTTGGCCAGCGTCTGCGGGAGGTCGATCCGAACCTGGCACTGACTGTCGCGCGCGGCAGCTCCGACCATGCCGCCAGCTACTTCGCCTACCTGGCCATGCAGCACGCCGGCTTGCCGGTGGCCTCGCTGCCCATGTCGGTAGTGACCCTGAACCGCTCGCCACTGCGTGTCGCCGGGCAGGCCGTCTTCGCTTTCTCGCAGTCCGGGCAGAGCCCCGATCTCGTGGACAGCCTGCGCATCCTGCGCGAACGCGGCGCCCTGGGCATCGCCCTGGTGAATGCCGAGGATTCGCCGCTGGAAGCCGCCAGCGAATTCGTCGTGCCGCTCTGCGCCGGCGCCGAGCGCAGCGTCGCAGCGACCAAGAGCTTCATCGCCACGCTCAGCGCCAGCGCCCGCCTGCTCGCCCACTGGCAGCGCGACAATGCCCTGCTGGCCGCAGGCCAGGGCCTGGCGGCCGGGCTGGAGCAGGCCGCCAGGCTCGACTGGTCGCCGGCCATCGAGGCCCTGCGCGACTGCCAGCGGCTGATGGTGATCGGTCGCGGCGCCGGCTACGCCATCGCCCAGGAGGCCGCGCTGAAATTCAAGGAAACCTCGGCGATCCAGGCCGAGGCCTTCAGCAGCGCCGAGGTCCGCCATGGACCGATGGCGCTGGTCGAGGAGCGCTATCCGCTGCTGGTGTTCGCTCCCCGCGGCCCGGAGCAGGAAGGCCTGCTGGCGATCGCCGAGGATATGCGCCAGCGCGGTGCGCAGGTATTGCTCGCCGCCCCGGACGACATCGCCGAACGCGACCTGCCGCTGCAGCGCGCCGCGCATCCGGCGCTCGATCCGATCCTGGCGATCCAGAGTTTCTACGTCATGGCCGCCGGCCTGGCCGAAGCCCGCGGCATGGACCCGGACCAGCCACGGCACCTGAGCAAAGTCACCCGAACCCACTGAGCCTGAGCGCGCGCCCATGAACAACAAGAATCTCGCCCTCAAAGCGCCCCTGAGCGGCCCCGTGATGCCGCTCAACCGAGTACCCGACCCGGTGTTTTCCAGCGGCACCCTGGGCGAAGGCATCGCCATCGACCCACTCAACGACTGCCTGCACGCGCCCTGCGCCGGGCTGGTCAGCCACCTGGCGCGAACCCGCCACGCGCTCAGCCTGCGCGCCGACAACGGTGCCGAGTTGCTGCTGCACGTCGGCCTCGACACCGTACAGCTGCAAGGCGAGGGCTTCGAAGCGCTGGTCGAGGAAGGTGCGCGGGTGATCGAGGGCCAGCCGCTGCTGCGCTTCGACCTGGACCGCGTCGCCCGCGGCAGCCGCAGTCTGATCACGGTGATGATCCTGACCAACGGCGACGGCTTCCAGGTACGCCCGCTGACCACCAACCCGGTGGAGGTCGGCGCGCCGCTCCTGCAACTGAGTCCGGAGAAGGCCGAGCAACGTCCGGCCAATCCCGCGCCTGGCGAAGGCTCCGCGCAGCGCCAGGTTCGCGGGCGGGCGCGGGTCGCCCATCATGGCGGTCTGCACGCACGCCCGGCAGCGCTGCTACGCAAGACCGCGCAGGGCTTTTCCAGCCAGGCCGAACTGCACTTCGCCGGGCAAGTGGCCAGCGTCGACAGCCTGGTCGGTATCATGGGCCTGGGGGTCGCCGAACAGGACGAGGTAGAGGTGATCTGTCGCGGCGAAGACAGCGAGGCGGCCCTCGGCGCCCTGCTCGCGGCCCTCGCCAGCGCCACCGCGGGGGCTCCGAAGGAGGCTCCGCGCGCCATCGCCCCGGGCGAGGCGGCGCGACCTGCGGCTGTCGCCGGTACCCTGGCCGGCGTCTGCGCTTCGCCCGGCCTGGCCAGCGGTCCCCTGGCGCGGCTCGGCGCCATCAGCCTGCCGGCGGATGACGGCCGGCATCGTCCCGAGGAACAGCACCTCGCCCTGGACCAGGCCCTGCAACGGGTGCGCGACGACGTACAGGGGAGCCTGCAGCAGGCCAGGCTGGGCGGCGACGAGAACGAAGCGGCGATCTTTTCCGCGCATCTCGCGCTGCTGGAAGACCCGGGTCTGCTGGACGCCGCCGACATGCTGATCGACCAGGGCGTCGGCGCCGCCCACGCCTGGCACCGGGCGATCCAGGCCCAGTGCGAGATTCTCCAGGCGCTGGGCAACCTGCTGCTGGCCGAGCGCGCCAACGACCTGCGCGACCTGGAAAAACGCGTGCTGCGGGTACTGCTCGGCGACACCGCGCCGTTGCGGGTGCCTGCTGGCGCCATCGTCGCCGCCCGGGAGATCACCCCCTCCGACCTCGCGCCGCTGGTGGATGCCGGCGCGGCTGGCCTGTGCATGGCCGAAGGCGGCGCCACCTCCCACGTGGCCATCCTCGCCCGCAGCAAAGGCCTGCCGTGCCTGGTGGCGCTCGGCGCCGGGCTGCTGGAGCTGGAGGAAGGCCGGCAGGTGGTGCTGGACGCCGGCCAGGGCCGGCTGGAACTCAGCCCCGACGCTCGACGCCTGGAGCAGGTCGCCTTGCAAGTGGCGCAGCGCGAGGAACAACGCCGCCGCCAGCAGGCCGATGCGCAGCGCGAGGCGCTCACCCGCGACGGCCGGCGCATCGAGATCGGCGCCAACGTCGCCTCGCCGCGCGAGGCCGCCGAAGCCTTCGCCAACGGCGCCGACGGGGTCGGCCTGCTACGCACCGAGTTTCTCTTTCTCGAGCGCCGCGCCGCGCCCGACGAAGAGGAGCAGCGCAACGCCTACCAGGAGGTTCTGGACGCCATGGGCCAGCGCAAGGTGATCATCCGCACCATCGATGTCGGCGGCGACAAGCACCTCGACTACCTGCCGCTGCCGGTGGAAGAAAACCCTGCGCTGGGCCTGCGCGGCATCCGCCTCGGCCAGGCGCGCCCGGAACTGCTCGACCAGCAGTTGCGCGCGCTGCTCAGGGTCGAACCGCTGGAACGCTGCCGGATACTGCTGCCGATGGTCAGCGAGGTCGACGAACTGCGCGCCATCCGTGGCCGCCTCGGCGAGCTGGCCACGCAATTGGGGATCGAGCGCCTGCCCGAACTCGGGGTGATGATCGAGGTGCCCTCCGCCGCCCTGCTCGCCGATCAACTGGCCGAACACGCCGACTTCCTCTCCATCGGCACCAACGACCTGTCGCAGTATGCCCTGGCCATGGACCGTTGCCACGCCGGCCTGGCCGACCGCATCGACGCCCTGCACCCGGCGCTGCTGCGACTGATCGCCCAGACCTGCGCCGGAGCAGCCCGCCACGGCCGCTGGGTCGGCGTCTGCGGTGCGCTGGCCTCGGACCCGCTGGCGACACCGGTACTGGTCGGCCTCGGGGTCGAGGAATTGTCCGTCGGGCCGAACCTGGTCGGCGAGATCAAGATCCGGGTGCGCCAGCTCGACGCCGCCGAATGCCGCCGCCACGCCCAGGCGCTGCTGGACCTGGGCAGCGCCCGGGCGGTGCGCGACGCCTGCCTGCAACACTGGCCGCTGGCCTGACAAGAACAATCGGAGACCACCGCCATGCCCCCGTTCCTGATCGAAAGCCTGCAACGCCTGGGCCGCGCCCTGATGCTGCCGATCGCGATCCTGCCGATCGCCGGCCTGCTGCTGCGCCTGGGCGACGTCGACCTGCTCGACATTCCGCTGGTCCACGACGCCGGCAAGGCGATCTTCGCCAACCTGGCGCTGATCTTCGCCATCGGCATCGCCGTCGGTTTCGCTCGCGACAACAACGGCACCGCCGGCCTGGCCGGCGCCATCGGCTACCTGGTGATGATCTCGGTGCTCAAGGTGATCGATCCGGGCATCGACATGGGCGTGCTCTCCGGCATCATCAGCGGCCTGGTGGCTGGCGCCCTGTATAACCGCTTCAAGGACGTGAAGCTGCCGGAATACCTGGCGTTCTTCGGCGGCCGCCGCTTCGTGCCGATCGCCACCGGGATCAGCGCGGTCTGCCTGGGCCTGCTGTTCGGGGTGATCTGGCCACCGCTGCAACAGGGCATCAACGGCCTCGGCCAACTCATGCTGGAAAGCGGCAGCTTCGGCGCCTTCGCCTTCGGCGTGCTGAACCGCCTGCTGATCGTCACTGGGTTGCACCACATCCTCAACAACCTGGTGTGGTTCGTCTTCGGCAGCTTCACCGACCCGGAAACCGGGCGCGTCGTCACCGGCGACCTGGCGCGTTATTTCGCCGGCGACCCGAAGGGCGGCCAGTTCATGGCCGGGATGTTCCCGGTGATGATGTTCGGCCTGCCCGCCGCCTGCCTGGCGATGTACCGCAACGCCCGTCCGGAGCGGCGCAAGCTGATCGGCGGGCTGCTCCTGTCGATGGCCTTGACCGCCTTCCTCACCGGCGTCACCGAGCCGGTGGAGTTCGCCTTCATGTTCCTCGCGCCGCTGCTCTACCTGCTGCATGCGCTGCTCACCGGCCTGTCCATGGCCCTCACCGACCTGCTCGACATCCGCCTCGGCTTCACCTTCTCCGGTGGCGCCATCGACCTCGCCCTGGGCTGGGGCCGCTCCACCCACGGCTGGATGCTCTGGCCGCTGGGCCTGCTCTATGCCGGCATCTATTACCTGGTGTTCGACTTCTGCATCCGCCGCTTCAACCTGAAGACCCCGGGCCGCGAAGACGACGCGAGCAGCGAATCGGGCGACAACGCCGAAGCCGAGCGCGCCCCGGCATTCATCCGCGCCTTGGGTGGCGCAGCCAACCTCGAAGTGGTGGACGCCTGCACCACGCGCCTGCGTCTGCGCCTGGTCGACCGCGACAAGGCCTCGGACGCCCAGCTCAAGGCCCTCGGTGCGATGGCCGTGGTACGTCCGGGCAAGGCCGGCAGCCTGCAGGTGGTGGTCGGCCCACAGGCCGACAGCATCGCCGACGAGATCCGCCGCGCCCTGCCCTTCGATACGCAACCGGGCGAAGCCGTACCGCCGCTGGGCAGTCCGCACACAGCCGAAGAGGTGGTGGCGATGCAGGCCACCGTCGACGCCGCCGAAGCCCAGGCCTGGCTCGGCGCCCTCGGCGGCGCCGGCAACCTGCGCGAGGTACGGGACGTCGCACTGACCCGCCTGCGGGTCAGCGTGGCGGACGAACGCAAGCTGGCCACCGAGCAACTGCGTCGTCTCGGCGGACAGGGCGTCAGTTCCCTCGCCGGCGGCATCTGCCATATCCTGGTGGGCCCCCGCGCCGCGGCCCTGAGCCAGGCCCTGCAACCGCTGCTGCGGCGCTGACGGCAGGAGGGCTGGACCCCGGCCAATCGGCGGATAACCGCCAAGCGGTTATCCGCCCTACGCCACAGCTCCCACGCTCGGGTTCGATAATCGCGAGACGGTTGTTCGCGCCACGCCACAGCCCCGGGTCGGGCTCTCCCCGTGAGGCGGATAACGAAAAAGGCGGCCACTGGCCGCCCTTCTTGCTTGTCCGAGGAAAACTCAGAAGACCATGTCGGTCAGGCGCCAGACCTCGTAGGCCGGGGTCTCATAGGGATGCGCCGCCTTCAGCGCCTTGACGCTGGCGTGGATGAGCTCGTCGGCCACCACCAGCTCCACTTTCCACTCCGCCACGTGCTCGACCTGGCCGACCTGGCCCAGGTAGGGTTGGCTACCGTCCAGGGGCCGGAACTGGCCCTGGCCAAGGGACTGCCAGCAGCAACTGTCGTACGCCCCGATGCGCCCGCCACCCGCGGCAAACACCGCTTGCTTGACGACATCCAGATGGCTCTCAGGCACATAGAAACACAGCTTGTACATCGTTTTCTCCGCACGAATCGAATGCTGCACGAGGCGGTCGGTGGTTGTGCGACTGCCGACGCCAAATAATGGCACTTTGCCTTGACATGATGAATATTTGACGCTGTCTTTACGACAGATAAGCGCAACATTTGTTCGCCCGTCACAACACCTTCGTGCGGGCGTTCACAGATTTACGTTCAGCCGCGGAAACGCCGCCACCTGGCCTTCAGCCCGGAGGCGGAAGGCGCATGGCTACCGTCGCAATACGGCAGGTCGGCAGAGCGCCCGCAGCGGCACAACAGCAACAGGCGCTCGCGGGTCGCGTGGAGCGTCAGGCCGTTGCGGCAGTCGGCGGGACAGTCGGGAAGCGAAGCCGAAGCCCCGCAGGTACAGAGCCGCAAGGTGTCGCCGGGAGAGACCCGGCGAACCTCGGGAAGAAGGTCGGGCGACGAGCTGGAGTCCGCATCGCCCGCCATGCCGGATCAGTCCACCCAGACCCGGGCGTTGCGGAACATGCGCAGCCAGCCGCCGTCTTCCTGCCAGTCGTCCGGACGCCAGGAATTCTGCACGGCGCGGAACACCCGCTCGGGGTGCGGCATCATGATGGTGACCCGGCCGTCGCGGCTGCTCAGCCCGGTGATGCCGCGCGGCGACCCGTTGGGGTTGGCCGGGTAGGCTTCGGTGACCTTGCCGTGGTTGTCGACGAAACGCAGCGACACGCAGCCGGAAAGGTCGGCCTCGAGCAACGCTTCCTCCGACTCGAACTCCGCATGGCCTTCGCCATGGGCGATGGCGATCGGCAGGCGCGAACCGGCCATGCCCTGCAGGAAGATCGACGACGACTCCTGCACCTGGACCATCGCCACCCGCGCCTCGAACTGCTCGGAACGGTTGCGCACGAAGTGCGGCCAGAACTCGGTGCCGGGAATCAGCTCGTGCAGGTTGGACATCATCTGGCAGCCGTTGCAGACGCCGAGGGCGAAGCTGTCCTTGCGCGCGAAGAAGGCCTGGAAGCCGTCGCGGGCGCGGGCGTTGAAGAGGATCGACTTGGCCCAGCCCTCGCCGGCGCCGAGCACGTCGCCGTAGGAGAAGCCACCGCAGGCCACCAGGCCCTTGAAGGCGTCCAGGTCGACCCGCCCGGCGAGGATGTCGCTCATGTGCACGTCGATCGCGGCGAAGCCGGCGCGGTCGAACGCCGCGGCCATCTCCACCTGGCCGTTGACGCCCTGCTCGCGGAGGATCGCCACTTTCGGCCGCACGCCCTTCTTGATGTAGGGCGCGGCGATGTCATCGTTGACGTCGTAGCTGAGCTTGATCGACAGCCCGGGGTTGTCTTCGTCCAGCAACGCGTCGAACTCCTGCTCGGCGCAGTCGGCGTTGTCGCGCAGACGCTGGATCTGGTAGCTGGTCTCGCTCCAGATGCGTTGCAGGATGCGGCGCTGGGCGCTGTAGACGGTCTCGCCGTTGTAGTTCAGGTTGATCTCGTAGCCGTTGACCGGCTGGCCGATCACCGCCACGCAGTCGTCGAGACCGGCGGCGCTGAACTGCGCGAGGACTTCCGGAGTGGCGCCCTCGCGAACCTGGATCACCGCGCCCAGTTCCTCGCTGAACAACACGGCCGCCAGCTCTTCGCGGCTATCGGCCAGGGCATCGAGGTTCAGCTCGACGCCGCAGTGACCGGCGAAGGCCATCTCCAGCACGCTGGTGATCAGGCCGCCGTCGGAACGGTCGTGGTAGGCGAGGATATGGCCGTCGGCATTGAGCCCCTGGATCACCGCGAAGAAGGCTTTCAGGTCCTCGGCGTCGTCGACGTCCGGCACGGCGCGGCCGAGCTTGCCGTGGACCTGGGCCAGGATCGAGCCGCCGAGACGGTTCTTGCCGCGGCCGAGATCGATCAGGATCAGGTCGGTCTCGCCCTTGTCCAGGCGCAGTTGCGGGGTCAGGCTCTGGCGCACGTCGGCGACCGGAGCGAAGCCGGTGACGATCAGCGAGACCGGAGAAGTGACGCTCTTGTCCTCGCCATTGTCCTGCCAGCGGGTCTTCATGGACATCGAGTCCTTGCCCACCGGGATGGTGATGCCCAGTTCCGGACACAGTTCCATGCCCACGGCCTTGACCGTGTCATACAGGCGCGCGTCCTCGCCGGGGTGGCCGGCGGCGGCCATCCAGTTGGCGGAAAGCTTGATGTCGGACAGCTTGCCGATACGCGCGGCAGCCAGGTTGGTGACCGTCTCGCCGATGGCCATGCGTCCGGAAGCCGGGGCGTCCAGCAGCGCCAGCGGGGTGCGCTCGCCCATCGCCATGGCCTCGCCGGTGTAGACGTCGAAGCTGGTGGCGGTGACGGCGCAGTCGGCCACCGGCACCTGCCAGGGCCCGACCATCTGGTCGCGGGCCACCAGCCCGGTGATGGTGCGGTCGCCGATGGTGATCAGGAAGCTCTTGCTGGCCACGGCGGGATGGCGCAGGACGCGCTCGACGCTTTCCTGCAGCTCCAGCCCGGCGGCGTCGAAATCGTCACCCAGCTCGGCCTCGCGGGTGACCGCGCGGTGCATGCGCGGCGCCTTGCCGAGCAGGACTTCCAGCGGCATGTCCACCGGCTTGTTGTCGAAATGGCTGTCGGCGACGGTCAGCTGGCGCTGCTCGATGGCCTCGCCGACCACCGCGAACGGGCAGCGCTCGCGCTCGCAGATGGCCTTGAAGGTCTCGAAGTCGGCGGCGTCCACCGACAGCACGTAGCGCTCCTGCGACTCGTTGCACCAGATTTCCAGCGGGCTCATGCCCGGCTCGTCGTTGGGCACCGCGCGCAGCTCGAAGCGACCGCCGCGGCCGCCGTCGTTGATCAGTTCCGGCAGGGCGTTGGACAGGCCGCCGGCACCGACGTCATGGATGAAGCTGATCGGGTTGCGCTCGCCGAGCTGCCAGCAGCGGTCGATCACTTCCTGGCAACGTCGCTCCATTTCCGGGTTGTCGCGCTGCACCGAGGCGAAGTCGAGGTCGGCGGAGCTGGCGCCGGTGGCCATCGAAGAGGCGGCGCCGCCGCCCAGGCCGATCAGCATGGCCGGGCCGCCAAGGACGATGAGCTTGGCGCCGACGCTGATCTCGCCCTTCTGCACGTGTTCGTCGCGAATGTTGCCCATGCCGCCGGCGAGCATGATCGGCTTGTGGTAGCCGCGCACTTCCTCGCCGTGAGGGGTAGCGATCTTCTGCTCGAAGGTACGGAAGTAGCCGGTCAGCGCCGGACGGCCGAACTCGTTGTTGAACGCGGCGCCGCCCAGCGGGCCCTCGACCATGATGTCCAGCGCGGTGACGATGCGCTCGGGCTTGCCGTAGGGCACTTCCCAGGGCTGTTCGAAACCGGGGATCTGCAGGTTGGACACGGTGAAGCCGGTCAGGCCGGCCTTCGGCTTGGCGCCGCGGCCGGTGGCGCCCTCGTCGCGGATCTCGCCGCCGGAACCGGTGGAGGCACCGGGGAACGGCGCGATGGCGGTCGGGTGGTTGTGGGTCTCCACCTTCATCAGGATCTGCACCGGCTCGCGGCTGGCGGCGTATTCGCGGGTCTGCGGATCGGGGAAGAAACGCCCGGCGACATGGCCGACGATGACCGCGGCGTTGTCCTTGTATGCGGACAGCACGCCTTCGCGGTTCATCTCGTAGGTGTTCTTGATCATGCCGAACAGGCTCTTGTCCTGGGCCTGCCCGTCGATGTCCCAACTGGCATTGAAGATCTTGTGCCGGCAATGCTCGGAGTTGGCCTGGGCGAACATCATCAGCTCGACGTCGTGCGGGTTGCGCCCCAGTTCGCCGAAGCTCTTCAGCAGGTAGTCGATCTCGTCCTCGGCCAGGGCCAGGCCCAGCTCGACGTTGGCCTTCTCCAGCGCGGCGCGACCGCCGCCAAGCACGTCGACGGCGGTGAGCGGGCGGGGCTGCGCATGGCTGAACAGCTCGGCGGCGCCTTCCAGGCGGTCCAGCACCAGTTGGGTCATGCGGTCATGCAGGCGGGCGGCGACCTGTTGGGCGTCGCTCTCAGACAGTTCGCCCTGCACATAGTAGGCAATGCCGCGCTCCAGCCGGTCGATCTTCGCCAGGCCGCAGTTGCGGGCGATGTCGGAGGCCTTGCTCGACCACGGCGAGATGGTGCCGAAGCGCGGCACCACCAGGAACAGCCGGCCGCTGGGCTCCTGCACCGGCACGCTCGGGCCGTATTTCAGCAGCCGCGCCAGCACCTGCTCCTCGTCGGCGGTGAGCGCGCCGGTGACGTCGGCGAAATGCGCGAACTCAGCGTACAGCCCGGTAACGGCAGGTACGTGCTGGGTCAGTTGCTCGAGCAGTTTGCCGTGGCGGAAAGCGGAAAGGGCGGGAGCGCCGCGCAGGATCAGCATTGTCGGAACAGCCTCTGGAGACGGGAAGGTGTGGGGGCCGGCCGGGCCGGCCCGCAGAGGCCGTGCATTCTACCGTAAAGCACCGTCCGGCGGCACCCGCGCCGATGGCTATCGCATAGCCCTCCATCGGATCCGCGGCGGCCCGCTTCGAAGCACTTCGAGAACGGCGCCGCAGCGCTCTGCGACGGGGCAAGCGAAACGGCGGACGAACGGTATCCCGGCGATAGCAGAGAAGGTCCCGGCTGTCGAGATATGGCGCCGTCTCGCCTTTGCGTATACTGCGCCGATGTTTGCCCTGACCGCGTACCGCTTACGTTGCGCCGCCTGGCTGTTGGCGACCGGCATCTTTCTGCTGCTTGCGGGCTGTAGCGAGGCGAAAGCCCCTACCGCCCTGGAGCGCGTGCAGAAGGAGGGCGTACTGCGCGTGATCACCCGCAACAGCCCGGCCACCTACTTCCAGGACCGCAACGGCGAAACCGGCTTCGAATACGAACTGGCCAAGCGCTTCGCCGAGCGTCTCGGCGTCGAGCTGAAGATCGAGACCGCCGACAACCTCGACGACCTCTATGCCCAGCTTTCCCGCGAGGGCGGCCCGGCGCTCGCCGCGGCCGGCCTGACCCCGGGACGCGAAGACGACGCCAGCGTGCGCTACTCGCACACCTACCTCGACGTCACCCCGCAGATAATCTACCGCAACGGCCAGCAGCGCCCGACCCGCCCGGAAGACCTGGTCGGCAAGCGCATCATGGTGCTCAAGGGCAGCAGCCACGCGGAGCAGCTCGCCGAGCTGAAGAAGCAGTATCCCGAACTGAAGTACGAAGAATCCGATGCTGTCGAAGTGGTCGACCTGTTGCGCATGGTCGACGTCGGCGACATCGACCTGACCCTGGTCGACTCCAACGAACTGGCGATGAACCAGGTGTACTTCCCCAACGTCCGCGTCGCCTTCGACTTCGGCGAAGCCCGCGGGCTGGCCTGGGCCTTGCCGGGGGGCGACGACAGCCTGATGAACGAGGTCAACGCGTTCCTCGACCAGGCCAAGAAGGAAGGGCTGCTGCAACGCCTGAAGGACCGTTACTACGGGCATGTCGACGTACTCGGCTACGTCGGCGCCTACACCTTCGCCCAGCACCTGCAGCAACGCCTGCCGCGCTACGAAAGCCACTTCAAGCAGAGCGGCAAGCAGTTGGATACCGACTGGCGCCTGCTCGCCGCCATCGGCTACCAGGAATCGCTGTGGCAGCCCGGCGCCACCTCCAAGACCGGCGTGCGCGGCCTGATGATGCTGACCAACCGCACCGCCCAGGCGATGGGGGTGTCCAACCGGCTCGACCCGAAGCAGAGCATCCAGGGCGGCAGCAAGTATTTCGTGCAGATCCGCAGCGAACTGCCCGAGAGCATCAAGGAACCGGACCGCAGCTGGTTCGCCCTGGCCGCCTACAACATCGGCGGCGCGCACCTGGAAGACGCGCGCAAGATGGCCGAGAAGGAAGGCCTCAACCCGAACAAGTGGCTGGACGTGAAGAAGATGCTGCCGCGCCTGGCGCAGAAGCAGTGGTACGCCAAGACCCGCTACGGCTATGCGCGCGGCGGCGAGACCGTGCACTTCGTACAGAACGTGCGGCGCTACTACGACATCCTCACCTGGGTGACCCAGCCGCAGATGGAAGGCAGCCAGATCGCCGAGAGCGGGTTGCACCTGCCCGGCGTGAACAAGACGCGCCCGGAAGAAGACAGCGGCGACGAGAAACTCTAGCCGCCCCCTCCCCTCAGGATTCTCCGTCGCTTGCCAGCCAGGCGGCGTGCTCGCGCACATCGGTCGGCCAGCCGGCGATCCGCTCGGCGAAGCCCTCGCGATCCCCGGCGAACAGCGCCCGCGTCGCCTCCTCGAAGCCCGGCAGGTCGCCGGCCATCGCATTCATGAAATGGTAGGCGCGCTCTTGCGCCTGCCGCGCACGCCCGGACTGGCTGCGGCGCGCCTCCTCGACCAGCTTGCGCAGCGCCACCGAGGCGCCCCCGGGCTGCGCGGCGAGCCATTCCCAGTGGCGCGGCAGCAAGGTCACCTCGCGCGCCACCACGCCCAGCTTCGGCCGCCCGCGCCCGCGCGGCGCGGCCTCCTCCGCCGGTTGCCGCTCGCCTGCGCCGACCAGGCGCGCCAGCAGGTCCTCGCGGGAACCGCGGATATCGAGATCGACGGAGCGCCCAGTGGCATTGTCGAACACCAGCAGCGGCCCGGCAGCACCGCCGGCGACCGCTTGCTTCAAGGCCAGCGCAACCTCCGGCAGCGCCGCCGTCAGCAGCCGGCGCGTGCCGTCGAAGCAGGTGAAGGATCGGATGTATGGATCATTGGCCATGACAGGCTCCCATGGATAGTACGCCCGAATAATACCCGGATATAAATAGAGCGACAATATTATCCGGATAAAATAAATCCCATGAAAAAGGCCGCCTAATGGCGGCCTCTTCCGGCAGCGATGACCTACCAGCCGGCCGGCAGCAGGTTCATGGCGCTGCAAATGGCGTAGGCGGCGCTGGCCAGGTAGATCGTCACGATCACCGCCTGGATCGCCGGATGGGCGATCCAGCCGCATTTCCAGGCCGGCTCGAAGTCGCCGTTCCTGCGCGCCGAGCGCAGCATCAGGATTGGCATGATCGAGAGAATCACCCCGCTGAAGGCCCCGGCGAAGTACAGCGCGTTGACGAAGCCGACCAGCCCGCTGTAGGCCAGGACGAACGGCGGCAGTGCGACGATCGCCAGCACCAGCAGGCGGGTCTTCGGCCGGTTCTCCGGACCGAGCTTGTGGAACTTGTCGAAGATGTTGGTCAGGAAGCTACCGCCCAGGCCCCAGTAGGACGTCAGCATGGCGCACAGGGCGAAGGTGTTGGCGGTGAAGAAGGCCCATTCGCCGAGCGCCTTGCCCCAGGCCAGGGTGGCGACTTCGGACTGGTTCTCCAGGCCGGTCAGGGCGATCACCGAGAGCGGCACGATGCTGAGCAGGACGAAGGTGGTCAGCATCCCGGTGATCACCGCCTTCGGCAGGCGCTCCGGGGCGTGGCTGAAACCACGGGCCATCTCCGGGACGATGTACTGGGCGGAGAAGCAGAACACCGCGATGTTGAATACCGGGACCATGTAGATCCAGTCGCCTTCGAGCAGGCGAGCGAACTCGGTATTGTCGTTGAGCAGGGTGGCCGCCACCAGGATCAGGATCATGCTGACCATGCCGATGCTGATGAACTTCTCGCCCTTGCCGATGGCGCTCAGTCCCAGATACAGCACGCCGGCGGCCGGAATGAAGAACAGCACGCTGCCCAGGGCCGGGCTGATGCCGAAGAAGGCGCTGAGGATCTTGCCGCTGCCGCTCATGTAGGCGATCAGCGCGCCGATGCTGTTGACCGCCACGGACAGGAAGATCGCCCAGGCGCCGAAGGAGCCGACATAGCGCTGGGCAAGGCCACTCAACTGGTTGTGGGTGCGCGTGCGCAGGGCGGTTTCCGAGACGTAGAGCATGGAAATGGTGGTGAACAGGCCGGCCACCGCCAGCCAGAGCAGCAATGGCATGAAGCCGGCCTTGCGGCTGGCGTAGGCCATGGACAGCACGCCTGCGCCGATGTTGGTTCCGACGATCATCGCCACCGCCTCGAGGAACGTCAGGCGCTTGACCTCCAGTCCCGAGGAATCGACGGCTTCCGCCCCGGCGTGATCCTGATACTGCTGGACCCGGGTATCACTCATGACAACAACTCCCTGCATTTCGAATTGGCATTGTGCGGGAGGCGGCCAGGACCGCCGTACCGATGGCCTTCTTCGAGGACAATGCAGGGCCGGGAATCGCGGACGCCTCCGGACCGGCCGCGCTTTTCGGCTGCGCGGTCCGGCGGGGGTATCCGCAGGCGGGCTCGCTCTCACCTGAAGCCATTGCCTGCGGGCCGCTTGCTCAAGCGGCCGTGCAAAATATCACACAATTCGACGGAGGAAGCGCGCGGCGACTACGACTTTACGCCTATGCCGATCGTCCGAAATATCCGGATAAATAATTGATGCAGATGGCTTTTGAAGGAGAGAAAGGCGCCATGGCGTGCTTTAACGTTTCAGCCGGAGCGTTCGAAAAGAGAAACATCCGTCAGTCTTCGCGAGGCTTCTTCGCCGCTTCGCGCCGCGCGCGGAAGAACGCCGAGAGCGCCTGGCTGCATTCTTCCGCCAGCACGCCGCCCTCGACCATGACCCTATGGTTGAGATGCTCCTGCTCGAAGAATCGCCCACGGCTTTCCACTGCGCCCGACTTGGGCTCGACCGTGCCGTACACCAGGCGCTGGATGCGTGCGTGCACCAGCAGTCCGGAACACATGCTGCAGGGTTCCAGGGTCACATACAGGGTGCTGCCTGGCAGCCGGTAGTTGCCCGCCTCCGCCGCTGCCATGCGGATCGCCAGCATTTCGGCGTGGGCACTGGGATCGTGGCTGCTGATCGGCCGGTTGAAGCCCCGCCCGATGATCTCGCCCTCGCGCACCAGGACCGCGCCCACCGGCACTTCGCCGAGGGCCGCGGCCTTTTCCGCCTCTGCCAGGGCCTCGCGCATGAAATGCGGGTCCCGGCTGCGATCGATGATCGGACGCACACCTTTTACCGTCGGGTAGCCCTTGCCGTTGCTGATCAGCTTAGTCACCCGCACCAGGCCTCGCCGACCGCGATGGTCCCCATCAGGCCGGTCTCCATATGGTCGATGACGTGGCAGTGGAACATCCACAGGCCCGGATTGTCCGCCACCAGCGCGACGCGGGCGGTCTCGTTCTTGCCCAGCAGGTAGGTGTCGGTGAAGTACGGGATGATCTCCCGGCGATCCGAATCCAGTACCTTGAAGGCCATCCCATGCAGGTGGATCGGGTGCTGGTACTGCGCCATGTTGCGCAGCTCGAAGATGTAGCTCTGGCCTTCCTTGAGCTTGGCCAGCGGCGGCGCGTTGTGCTTGTGCTCCTCGCCGCCTTCCCAGGCCTTGCCGTTGATCTGCCAGAACGACGGATAGGGATTCTTGCCGCTGGTATCGGACATCGCCCCGACCCACTCGAAACGGAAACCGATCTTCTCGGCATTGGCCAGGTCCGGTTCGCTCACCGGATTCGCCGGCAACGGCTTCGGCCAGTCGCCGGCAGGAGCCTCGGCGCTGGCCACACTGCGGATCGTCGCCAGGCGTACCGGCCCGTCGCGCAGGGACAGCTCGGTGCCCGCTTCCGGCACCTTCAGCGCCAGCTCCAGGCGCATCCCGGGGCCGATCCAGTACTGCCCCTCGAATCCGCGCGGTTCCACCGGATGGCCATCGATGGCATAGATCCTCGCCTCGCCGTTGGGCAGGTTGAGACGGTAGGTGACGGTGTTGTCGACGTTCAGCAGGCGCACCCGGACGATCTGCCCGGCCGGCAGGTCGATGGTCGGCACATGCTTGCCGTTGATCGTCGAATAGCGCCCGCGGGTGCCTTCTCGCGCGGCCTGGCGCGGCACGCTGAAGGGGGTGAAGGCGCCCTGCTCGTCCACGTGCCAGGTCTTCAGGCAGAGAACCTTCTCGTGGCGGAACCCGGTGGGTTCGCGCTCCTCGATGATCAGCGGGCCGACCAGTCCGCGGCCGAGCTGCTCGCTGCTCATCAGGTGCGGGTGGTACCAGTAGCTGCCGGCGTCCTGGGTCTTGAACTGGTAGATGAAGCTCTCGCCCGGCTGCACCGGCGGCTGGGAAATGTACGGTACGCCGTCCATCTCGATCGGTAGGCGGATGCCGTGCCAGTGGATGGTGGTCGGTTCGTCCAGCCTGTTGGTGAAGCGCACCCGCAGCCACTCGCCCTGCTTCGCCCGCAACTCCACGCCGGGGCACTGGCCGCCATAGGCCAGCGCCGGACTGCTGAAGCCCGGGACGATCTCCAGATCCAGCGGCGCGGCGATCAGTTCGTAGTCGTACTCCTGCGCCACCTGCGGACGCGCCAGCCAGAGGCGCGCGCCGCCGGCGCCGAGGCCGACTACCGCCAGCCCGGCGAGGCCGCCGAGCACTTGTCTACGGGTAAATGTCATGGAGCCTTCACCTTCGCGGGTACTGCGGCTGGGAAATGATAGATTTTCTCATTTCCACGCCCGCAAGGCGAGTTCTCGCTCGGAACAAATACACTCCCGCTGACCTGCAGCAAGCAAAAGAGCTCCCCAGCGCCAGCGGCGGATCGCTGGTCGCGGACTGCGCTCAGGCTACCTTCACGATGCGCTTGCCGAAGTTCTCGCCATTCAACAGGCCGACCAGAGCCGCCGGCAGGCTTTCCAGCCCGTAGAGCACATCCTCGTATACCTTGATCTGCCCGGAGTCGACCCATGCCTTGAGATCGGAGAGCGCCCGCTCTCTGCTCTCGAGAAAATCGCCAAGAAGGAATCCGCGCAACGTCAGGCGCTTGATGATGAGCAGCCCGGGGATCCCGGCAGGACCGGCGGCGGGTCGGTCCAGGTCGTATTGCGAAATCGCGCCGCAACAGGCGACCCGTCCATGCTCCGCCATGTTCGGCAGGCAGGCATCGAGGATTGCACCGCCAGTGTTGTCGAAATACGCGTCGATCCCGTCCGGACAGGTCCGCCGCAAGTCATCGGCCAGCGTCCCCGTCTTGTAGTCGAGTGCCGCGTCGAAACCCAGTTCACGAACCAGCCAGGCGCATTTGCTGGCGCCTCCCGCAATGCCGACGGTACGGCAGCCCCTGATCCTGGCGATCTGCCCGACGATAGAGCCGACGGCACCGGCGGCGGCAGACACTGCCAGCGTTTCGCCCTGCACCGGCCTGGCGCATTCGAGAAGGCCGAAATAGGCCGTCAGGCCTGCTACGCCGTAGACGCTGAGCAGATGCGTGAGGGGCTCCAGGCGCGGCAGCCTGATGAGCCCGGCCGCCGGCACGACCGCGAAAGTCTGCCAGCCGGTCTCGGCACAGACCAGGTCGCCGGGCTGGAACGACGCCGAGCGCGATTCCACCACCTCGGCCAGCCCCAACCCCGCCATCACCTCCCCGGCCACGAGGCCGGGGCGATAGGTCGCGCCTTGCATCCAGGCCCGGCTGGCGGCGTCCAGCGGTATGTACAGGACACGAAGCAACAGCTCACCGTCGGCCGGAACCGGACAACGCACCTCGCGCCCCTGAAAATGCCGGACAGCGAGCGCAGTCCGGGGAAGCTCGCTCAGAACGATCTGACGGTTGATCATCGCTTCTCTCCCGCCGCGAGAGCGAGACTGTCGCTGGCCTCACCGCCGAAAGCGGGAGGCATGTGAAACTGTCTGTCGTGCATGCTGTTCTCCGAGTCGATGGCAACCTGATGCAATCTCATTGTGAGAGAACATCTCCGGACTTAGAATGCAAAAAACTCCTATCTTCTATCGCGATCGTCCAGCATCAATGGATCCTCTCTCCGAAGTCCTTTCCCTGGTCAACAGCCAGGACTCCTCCTTCGGCGCCCTGAAGACCGGCGGCGATTGGGCACTCCGCTTTCCGGCACCGGAAGGTGTGAAGTTCAACGTGGTAGTCCGTGGCGCTTGCCTGCTGGCCACCGACGGCATGGAAGAGCCGATCCGACTGGAAGCGGGCGACTGCTTTCTGGTGTCCTGCCGCAGTCCGCTGCTGGTCGGCAGCGATCTATCCCTTCCCGCCGCCGACGCCACGCTGCTCTACCGAGATGCCCCTGACGGCGTCGCGCACTATGGGGAAAGCGAGGATTGTTTCCTGATCGGCGGTCGCTTCGCCTTTGGCGAAGAAGCCAACCTGCTGTTCGACGGGCTGCCTCCGGTGACCGTCGTGAAAAGCGATTCGGACCAGGCATCCGTACTGAGCTGGGCGCTGCACCGACTGGCCCATGAGTTTTCCTGCCCGTCACCCGGTAGCGCGCTGATCGCTCGCCACCTGGGCCACATCATGCTGGCGCAGGTGCTGCGGCTCTATCTCGCCGGCGAGGGCAGCGACACGCCCAGTTGGCTGCTGGCGTTGTCCGATCCGCGCATAGGCGCGGCGATCCGGGCGATCCACGCCGAGCCGGCCAAAGTCTGGACGGTCGAGCGCCTGGCCGACGTAGCGGGTACCTCGCGCTCCACGCTGGCCCTGCGTTTCAAGCAAACCGCGGGACTGGCGCCGCTGGAATATGTATCGCACTGGCGTATGCAATTGGCCGCTCGCGCCCTGCGCGACAGCAAAGCGACGATTTCCTCGATCGCGCAAACCCTGGGCTACGGCTCGGACAGCGCTTTCAGCAACGCCTTCAAACGCATCATGAAATGCTCGCCCAGAGACTATCGCAGCCGGCAGGCCAGCAGGGCATAGCGCTCGGCGAACCGCCCATGCGGCAGGTTCCCCGAGCGGTCGAGCGCATGGTCAAACGACCGACGGAGCTTGCCGCGGTATCTTTCCCGCCCGAAGGATGATCCCGATGGCCAGGACCACGCACGCGCCGAAGGCATAACGCAGGCCGAACGCTTCGGAGAGAAAGCCGATCAGCGGCGGGCCGATCAACGTGCCCAGGAATCCTATCGTCAGAACGGCTGCGATAGCCGAACTCGGCGCCATGCTCGAGGAGCGGGCGGCGGCCCCCGCCACCAGCGGAATGACGGTACAGATGCCGAGACCGACAAGGCAGAAGCCAATGATCGACGCCGGCAGGCTCGGATAGGCAATCGTCGTGACCATGCCGATCAAGGCGAGCCCCCCGCTCCACTGCAAGGTGCTGCGCGTACCGAAACGATCGGCGACCCGGTTCAGCAGAAGCCGGCCGACAGTCATGGCGCCCATGAATACCATGAAGCCGACTCCGACCAGTTGCCGCTCGGCCGATACCACGTCCTGGAAATAGACGACGCTCCAGTCGTACATGATGCCTTCGCAGGCCATCGAGAAAAAAACGATCAGCCCGTAGTTGAAAAGCCTCCTGTCCGGCATCGCGAAGGCCCGCCCGACCCGCTCCGCGCCAGGCTGGTCGTGGAGAAAGCGCCAGCAGGCCAGGGCGGCCAGGAAGGCGATCACCGATATCACGCCGAAATGCGTGGACAAGGCAAAGTCCTGCCCGATCATCAACGCCCCGAACCCGGCGCCGACGAATCCCGCCAACCCCCATATACCGTGGAAGAACGGCAACTCGGTCTTTCCGCTGAGCGCCTCCGACAGGCTTGCCTGGGTATTGTTCGACACATTGACCGCGCTATAGGAGAACCCCGATACGAACAACAGGGCAGCAAGCTGGTAGACGCTAGAAGCCAAGGGAACCAAGGACAGCAGAACGGCGTTCGTGAGAATCGCCGTTACTCCAACGTTTCTGCTGCCGAGCTTCGCGATCATCCAGCCGGATACCGGCAACGAAAGCACCACCCCGGCCGACATGGCGAAAAGCGCACTGCCGAACACCCCGTCGGAAAGCTGGAGTCCGTCTTTTATCGTGGCCATCCGGGAGCTGAGGCTCCCGAAACACAGTCCGAGCATGAAGAACATGCCGGAGATGGCAATACCTTTCCCTACGCTGCTGGAGGTCATTCGATCGATCCCGGTGCTTGTTTGATGGACAGCGAAAGCGCGGTATCCGCGGCGTCTTCCGTGTGCTCGACTAGGACGCGAATGCGTCGATCCCGGTGAGCGTCGCCGAAAGCCTCCAGAGGCGGCGGGCCTGCTCCGGATCGATCGCATGTTCGCGTACGCCGGCCAGGGTGCGCGAGTCGTCCGGCGCGACGCCTGCGATGTCGCAATCCTCGCAGTAGAGCCCGCCCATCCCCGCCAACAGCGGAGAGGTCGCAGCCCATAGCTGGGTGGCAGCCCCCTGCTGCGGGGTCTTGAGCGTATCGGGGCTGGCCGGATTGCCGGCTTCGTCCATCCAGCCCAGGGCGATCATCTCCGCCCGTGGAACATGGCGTTGCAACGGTGTGGCGATGCTGCCCGGATGCACTGCGAAGGCACGCACACCCCTCTCGCGACCCAGCGCATCCAACTGGATGGCGAACAGGGCGTTGGCAGTCTTCGACTGCGCATAAGCCAGCCACTTGTCGTAGCCCCGTTCGAACTGCACGTCGTCCCAGCGGATCGCCGAGTAGTGGTGCCCGGCGGAGGACACGGCGACCACTCGCGCGTCGTCCGCGAGCGACGGCCACAAGAGGTTCACCAGGGCGTAGTGGCCAAGGTGATTGGTCGCGAACTGCGCCTCCCAGCCCGGGCCTACGCGGGTCTCAGGACAGGCCATCACACCGGCGTTGTTGATGACGATATCGGCACGACGGCGCGAGGCGGAGAAGGCCTCGGCGAACCGACGCACGCAGGCCAACTCGGCCAGGTCGAGCGCCTGCACCTCGACTTCGTCGAGCCCGAGCAGCGCCTCCCTTGCCACATCCGGTCTGCGCGCCGTAACGATGACCCGCGCGCCCGCGTAGGCCAGCGCCTTCGTGGTTTCCAGGCCAAGACCGGAGTAGCCGCCGGTCACGATGGCGGTCTTTCCGGAGAGGTCTTGCCCCGCCATCACCTCGCTGGCCTGCGTTTTCGCTCCGAATCCCGAATTGATGGGGGTTTGCCTGATAGTCATGAGAATTCTCCTCGCATGCGGAAGCGGCCAGGCGGATAGCGCTGGCTCTTGGGACGAGGGTCATTATCGAAGTGGAAAACTGGATTCTGAATGCAGCAGAATCCAGTTTCCTGTCGAGATCGTCCGATCCCGTAAGCACCTGTTTCATCTCCGCTGCAAGAAAAGCGTGGGATGGCGGAGCTTCAGCGCGAAAGACGCTCAGTGGCGGAGCGCAACGGTAGACTCGCCGGGCGGCGCAGGGGGCACCCGTGGACCGGGGGGGCGAACGATGATCGGCGGGACGCTGCAACAGGGAGGCAGGCGCTAGCCCTCGAGGAACCTGGCGACGGACGCAAAGGCATGGCGTCGCCGATACGTGGGCTGAATGGAGAAAGCGGGACGACATCGCCCCGCTTCCCGTCCGTGGCAACTTCCAGTGTCACGAACGGATAGACACTGCGAGAAAGCCGCATGAGATCATGCGGCTTGCGGGATCACTCCCACTCGATCATAAATAGTCAAAAAACAACCATATAAATCAACGCCTTACCAAAGGCATCTCTATAAGTGCCATGAACAATACCACGCTCAGCTCCACAGCACTTGGATGACGCCAAGGCTTCAGGGCAACCTCGCAGCGCCCTGACGCTGCCGAAGGCTGTCCGCCCAGGCCGCCAAGGTATCAATCTCCGCTGTCAGTGTCTCTGGCCTCGGCAGCGGGCGGTTCAACGCAGCGGCGGCGCTGTGCAGCAGCTCGGAACAGCGGCCAAAGCCGTCACGCATGGCCTCGCAGTCGGGAACCGTGATCGCGGTCAGCTTGACCAAGCCAGGCGTCTTCACTTCGTTGGACAGCCGCCGGATGACGTGCCCGACAGCTTCTTCAACCGCGATCTCCCACGTATCGCGCAACGTCGCGGCGATGGATTTGACGGACTTTCGCCACTCGTCTTGATTGCCTTGCTCGAAATGGTAGCGTTCACCGGCAAGCTGATTGCTCAGACTTGTGGTGATGTCACTGACCCGACGCGCTTTGAATGGCGGCTCGCTGCGGCAGAAGCCTGCCTTGTCAGCACCTCGGCTGATGGAGCTAATCGCAACCGGCGGCTTTGGCTGCGCATCGTCAGCCGCGCGGTTCAGCTCGAACAGAAACGCAAGATCATGGGTGAAGACGATGACCTGGCGATGAGCGGCCTCAGCAACCAGGCGTTTAGCTACGGCCTCCCGGTGCATGTGGTCGAGCGAGGAAACGGGATCGTCAAAGACGATGCCAGACTTGTTTTCGGTGGTGGCGAGTTCGGCCATGAACGCGGCCAAGGCAACACAGCGATGCTCGCCCTCGCTCAAAACCTGTCCCACCGCAGCCGTGGGCTTCCGTGTAAGTGCGACCTTGAAGCGAGGGATGCCCTGAACGCTGTTTTGCTGTCGAAGCTCCACAGCGAGGCCAGCAATCTCGAAGCTCGCCACCTCGCGAGCAAATTGCGCGCGTAGCGCGTCCGTCACCAAAGCCTGAGCGATCTCGGTGCTCTTGGTGGTGACGCGGTTGGTAGCAGTGTCCCGCTGGGCCGTCTCAAGCAGTGCGATTTTCTTCTGTCGTTCGATTTCGGCGAGAACATCGGCTTTGATGCCACCAAGCCATTGCCGATCCACAAGCTCGGCCTTTTCGGTAAGCAAGGCGGCGCGAGCTGGAGAGCCAGCCTCCGCGGCAAGGGCGTTCGCCCGAGTCTCGATGCCCGCTGCTTGATCGACCAGTGCCTGACGCGAATATTCCGTAACGGGCACGTCAATAGCGGCGCTTGGATTTGCGTGGCGTCGCCTGATCTGGCGATGACGCCACAGGGCGCGAAGGGTCGCGCCCCTGATCTCCATCGCCAAGGCATCCTGGCGCAGTTCGTCGCGGACGGTTGCCACAATGTTCGCCAGCTCGGCCAACGAAACAGCCTCACCCTTGAACGTTGCCAGCGCCCTGTCGTATGCGACGCGCGCAGCGTCGGCACGTTGCTGGCTGTCGTCGCGCACAAAAGCCTCGAAGCGATTGAGCCGATCAGCGGCGACGGGCGTCAATTCCTGCTGGCAAAGCACGCATACGCTGCCGGGGTCTGTGACGGGGAATCGCCGTTCGGGATAGGCTTCCGCGTCAGAAAACGCTCGGGCACTGGCCCATAGCGCCTGCCAAACCTCCGACCCAATCTGCGGCAACGGTTCGTCGCGGAAAAGCGCACTGGAAGCAGCTTCTGCCGCCCGGCGTGCGGCATCGCTATCAACGGCAAGGCGGCGCAGGTTATTGGCGGAATCGTCGCTGATTGAAGCAAATAGCCGATCCAGGCGCGCAATGTGCCCGTCAACCTTGGCCTTCATCGCCGCAAGCTGACGCGCCGCGCGAGCCGGATCACCTGCCAGGTCCGCCGTGAGCTGCGCCAATCGGTCTTGCTCTGCTTGCGTGAGCGCTGCCAACGCTTCGACCGTCGCCGGCGCAGTGTTGGCGGTGATTCGGGCCATGAGCTTGCCGACCGCTGTGTCCCGGCTGCATGCCGGGGTCCTGATCGCTTCGGGCGTTTGCGCCTTTATCTGCGCGATCTCGGCTGCCAGCTTATCCTTGACCGACTTGCAGAGCTGCGCCAGCGCACCTAGCAGCTTGAGCGGAAACGGCGTGTAAGCCACGTCATTCGTATCGTCCACGTGGACGTTCGCGGTACGGGAATCGAACACGCTGATGCCTGAAAGCGCGTTGTCGGCAGCCTGACCAAGCTGCCAAGCGCAAGTGCGGTTCTGGCCGCTGATCGCGTATTCAATAGTGGCGCTCGGCGTGCCTGGCGCAGCGTCATAGATGTCGGGGGCGATTTCCTCGGCTCGGCCAGACATACGGGCGCGACATACCTTCTTGAGAATCCGCGCGTAGCCGGATTTTCCCGATCCGTTGTCGCCATAGATGATCGTCAAACCGACGCGGTGGAGTGTCAGCCGTTGGTCGGGAGCCAGGGCGTTGACATGCCGGACTCCATGCACCTGCCGCAGATAGACTTCCCCCTGATCGCGGTTCGGGCCGCGAAGGTGCCCAGCTTCCAGCGGGACCGCCGGATTGTCGCCCTTGCAGATGGAAGCCAGCTCGTCGATCTCGGCCGGCTCCAGAGCCGCTTGCGTTGCAAGTCGGCGCAGTGCGTCGCGCTGCCAGCCGGGACTATCAGCAGACCACGCAAGGATGTTGGCGAGCGCCTCTGCTTCCGTCGTCATAGACCTTTGCCTCGCGGTTCGCACTCGCTAGCTGTGCCAGTGCTCGCCAAGCGCCTGCTCACGGCTTCCGACAGCGTCTCACCAGGCCGCCAGCCGAACAGCTCGGAGATGCTTGCGGTCCTCGCGTGGCCAGGCGGTTCGAATTCGTAGCCGGCCGCGATCAATTCGGCCTCGACTTCCTCGGTGATGAAAAACGGCTCAGCCTGTTCTTCCTGATGAGTCTTCGTCATGCTGCTTCCTCCTGGCGTTCATCCTGGCCTACGGCCAGGGCTATTCATGCATTTGCACTGCCCTATGCCTTCACCAGCTTCGCAGCCTTGGGATCGTAGATGTAGCCGGTGATGCTGCCATCCTTGATGCGCGCGACGGCCTCGTCGATAACGAACAGCGGAACAAGAAACCACTCCTCGGGCTGCACGGGGTGACCGAAGCGGTCATTGATAGTGATGTTCAACCGTGCGGTCGCGAACAGCCTGTGGAACAGGTTCTCCATCCGAATGCGATTGATCCCCGCGAGCTTGTAGGTCGCAACGACCTCGACCTTTGCCAGCAGATATGTCGCTTCGTTCTCGGCGTTGGCGATGCGCGTTTCAACCCTGCCGCCCGTCACGCCCATCTTGTGGATGATGTCGCGGTGCTGGGCGACGTAGGGATGATCGGACAGGGAGCGCAGGACGTAGATCGTGCCGCTTTCCACATCATCCGCCTCAAGCTCGCCGCCAAAGGAGAGTTGCCCGCTCTCGGGCGAGGCCAGCCGCCGCGCGGCAGGGTCGTTGTAGAACGCACGCTGGAGCGAGCGCAGCAGCAAATTGCTTTCGGTGCCGTTGGAGAAGATGAGGCGCAGGCGGCGGTCCACCTCCCCGGCGGTGGTTTTCAACGGCTCGCCGACCTCGGCAACGTAGAGAGTAAGGCCATCGAGAACGAAAAAGTCCCCGGCTTCAATCGCACGGCGACCCGCTTCGATGGGCTGGGACTGGCGCATACCGGTCTTGACTTCCGCTTGCACGCGCTCGAACAAGGGCCGGAAGGTTTCGAAGTCCTCGCAGGGCTTGCGATCCGCGACCTCCTCGGCGGCGCGCTTTTCGGCGCTGGTACGGACATGGCGCAAGACCGTGATGTCGTCCGCGCCGGCAACATCCGCTAGTTCGGCAGCCAGGTCGTCGATGTCGATAGTTTCGTCCGCTGAAGCGGCAACGGTCGATGCCCCAGCAAGCAAGCCCTGATGGTCCAGCGGCTCAATCAAGGTGCGGCAATCCGGTAGCGCGCGTAGACGGTCGAGCCGCACGGCATATAGGCGCTCGAATATGTCGCGGTCTTCGCCATGCTGAGGCGCACGCCCGTGCTGCTCTGTGAAGCGTTGGATTTCCTCGAAGCCGGCAATGACACGCTCCTCGCTGGCTGGGCGGCCATTTTTCTTCTCAGGCGGCGCGAACTCGGCCAGCTCTGCCGCCAGGTCGTCAAGATCGGAGTTACTCATAGCGTCCCTCCGCCCTGAACCGCATGAAGGCGGCCGCACCTTCGGCAAGGTGCTTTTCCCAGGCGTCCTGCGAGGTAACCGATGGAGCCCTCCCACGTTCGCGTTTGAACTCAACCGCGCGCTTGGCGATCACTTTGGCATCTTCAGGCGTGATAGAGGTGCGTTTGGCCGAGATGGCCGCCGCGACCTGCTTCAAGCTGTCCTCGCTCATTGTCTTGGCGAGGATGGCATAGGCTTCGCCAAAGGGGTTGATGCGGTCGATGAGGTCAATGTCCAGCTCGCGCACGTCCATCGCAAAGCGGCGCACGCCATCGATCAGGGCGGTGTTGGGCGATCCGTCGCTCTCGCCTTCGGTGACAAGCCGCTTGGCCTGCTGCGTAAGGTTGAGGGCGGCGATGGCGTGCTGGCGTACCGCCTCCTGATCTTCAGCGTCAAGCTCGGGATATTTGTCCTTGATAATCTTGCCCATGCGAACCTGCGTGAGCTCCTCGGGAACCAGCTCTTCGTCGAACAAGCCACGCTCGATGGTGTGCTTGTCCTGCACGAAAGCCGCGATCACTTCGTTCAAGTCTTCCTGGCAGATGCGCGCTGCCTCTTTGCTCTTGGGTTCGGCGAGGCCCTTGATCTCGATCTGGTAGGCCCCTGTCTGCTCATTGACACCGATGTTGCAGCGGTCCGGGTCATAGCCACCCTCGCCATAATTAAAGCCTGGCGTCGGGCCGCTGTCGGGATTCTTGGGCTTGAACTCGAAGCGCGGAGCGAGAACCTGCTCCATCAGCAGACTCGCCGCGATGGCCTTCAACGTATCGTTAATGGCCTCGGTGACCGCTTCCTCGGTCGCGTCCGGCTCGGCGATAAGGTTGGTGAACCTCGCGCGAGTCTTTCCAGGCGCATCTCGGGTGGCACGACCAATGATCTGAACGATCTCGGTCAAGCTGGCACGGTAGCCCACGGTCAGCGCGTGTTCGCACCAAATCCAGTCGAAGCCTTCCTTCGCCATACCCAGCGCGATGATGATGTCCACATGGTCGCGATTGTTCTTCTGAGCCGGGTCTTTCAACGCGGCGGACACTCGGTCGCGCTTCGAGGCATCGTCATCGACCAGATCAGCGATGCGCAACACGCGGTCATCGGGGAGCTTAACGAGCTGGAACCCTGTGGTGGCGTCGATGCCATGCCACTCCCCCAGCGCCTCGATGATGTGCTCCACCTCGCGCATTTTGTCCTTCGTGCTTTCGCGCGAATTGACGTTGGGGATGTGGATGATGGTCTTCTCAACAGGGTCGAGGACATTGAGAATGTCATCGACATAAGGCCCGCTGTAGAAGAAATAGCCGATGTCGAGTTGCTTGAGGTACTCGTAGCCGTTGAGCTGTTCGTAGTAGGTGTAGGTAACGGTATCGAATTTCGACTCGTCGTGCGGAGCGAGGACGGCCTCCGCGTCGCCCCGGAAGTAGGAGCCGGTCATGGCGACGATGTGCGTCTTGTCTCGCGCGATGAACTGGCCCAGGTGCGTGCCCAGCTTGTTGTCGGGGTTGGCCGAAACGTGATGAAACTCATCGACGGCGATCAGACGGTCGTCGAACGCCTCGATGCCATAGGCATCGACCGCGAATCGGAAAGTGGCGTGCGTGCAGACCAGCACCTTGTCGTCGCCTTCGAGGAACGCGCCGAGGGACTTGACCTTACCGCCGTTGTCGTTGCCTGGCGCATTGCACAAGTTCCACTTTGGCTCGACGTGCCAATCAGCCCAGAAGCCGTACTTTGACAGCGGCTCATCGTTGAAGCTGGCCCCGATGGACTTCTCGGGCACGACGATGATGGCTTGCCTCAAGCCCTGGTTCTGCAATTTGTCGAGCGCCACGAACATCAGGGCGCGACTCTTACCCGAAGCGGGCGGCGACTTGATGAGCAGGTACTGCTCGCCCCGCTTGTCATAGGCCCGCTCCTGCATCGGACGCATACCGAGCGCATTAGCCTTGGTTGATGCACCGTTACGCGCATACGTAACAGATACGGAGGGGACGCTCCGAGGTTTGATGTTGTTCATGAGGAAGGTCTCGCTTCGGTGCTGCGTTGTGCCGGCTTTGCTGTCATGTGATATGGCCATAACGCCTGCCGCTGTTCATGACACGAACCTCCGCCAGACGGTCACCGAAAGATGTTTCGAAATCGTCCGCCTCCAATGCCCTCATGACGAATCGGCCTTCGGCTCGTTGGAACAAAAGGACCTTGCCATCGTAGATGTCGAAACCATGCGTTTCCGGGATAGGCAGCGAGATCTTCTCCATCATGTTGTTCCCTAGACGGAGGTTATTCGCTACGGGTTCGCCAGTCGGAGTTTCGAAGACAACCTGCCCGATGACGGAGTTGGCTGGCAGGTCGGCCGGAGGGTTAAACCCAAAATATCTGGACATTCCCCGAGGAAAGTCGATCTGGTTACCTGGGCGGTGAGGCCCGCGATTCTTGGTGACATACCCTGCTTCGATCCAGAAGACAGGTGTCGCAGCATGGTCGACATCGACGTTGGGCTGGTTCTCAACGACTCGCCGAAAAAAGGAGGTACTCCATCGCTCCTCGTAAACATCCAAGATATCGGCAACAGGTGTGGCCTGTTCCCATAGAAGTTCGGCTGCTACGAGGGTGGGACGGAGCACTACGTCGAACTCGTTGATGCCATGCGTGATAACGGAGGCACCGGCTTCGACGCTCTTGCGAAGGCCATTCGACGAAAAGTTTCCGGAACCAACAACTGCACCAGACCGCTCGGCCTCTTGGTTCAGCAGCATGGCCATCTTGGCGTGAAAATCGCGCCGGGGGACAAAACCGCTTTGGTCTAAAACATACATCCCATCGTGAATCCTGACGTCCACGTTCGGTCGCGAACACAACAATCGAAGGGCTTGCGGCTGAGTGCGACCATAGTCAATGCCAAAGAGCCATCGCGAAGGTGTATCTGCCCAGAAATTTCCGGCAAACGTCAAATCGAACAAGGCGGCGCCAGACTGGGTCGCATAGGCGTACAGCCCAAGGAAGTCGGTGGCCGCGATCTCTTCATGGATGCGTCGGATCTCCGATATCGTGGTCGGTGCATTCGCGTCGCGGTGTAGGAAAGTCGAAAGATTCAAGATGCCCCCCAATTACGCTCGTTTGACTCGGCGCTGCCCGGCACCCGCTTGACCGGACATGCGTGAATAGAGCTCAAAGAGTTTTTCAAGGCGCTCCGTGTCATTCTTGAATAAGCGACCTATATAGATTCTCTCCACAACTTCATCGTTACGCTCATGTGCGCGAAGTAGATCGGTCGGCATTGCGTCAGGCGCATAGAGTTCGGCAAGAGTCTGCGGGTAGTGGCGCTCACGCGCTAGCAGGATCTCTTGTGCGCATCTGGTGAGGTCATCGATATTCTTCTCTGTCAACTTAGGCAGTGGGAAGGTATTCCAGCCGATGGTGTTCGAATACCGGAAGTCGGTTTTCATTTTTCCGCACACGGTTGCAATCCACACGAGATGAAGTCGTGACGCCAACACCGCCAAGTTCCATAGCGGCGCGTCATACAGCGCGAACAAGAGATCGCTAACGATCACGCTGCCGTCTAAAAGGTCCACAGGCAGGTATGGTCGGCGCTCGGACGAGACTTTCGCCACGACAAGCGAATGCTGCTTAGCGGTACCGGCAATTTGGACGAAGCGATGAGGCCGTGCCGCGAAGTCGCGGGTAGAACTGGCAGCACTTGATAGGCGAAAATCCCGTACTTGGTCCAACACCGTCTTCAGGTAGGGGTGTTGCTGCGCATAAGGCGCATCGTCGTCCTCAATCCACAGGCACCACCGAGGTTTTCCCTGGATCATCTGTTCAGAGCCCATGTACGGGCGAACGAAGCGTTCGAGTTCGGGGTGCTGCATCAGCACACGTGCTCGTTCCTCGCCGTCCAAAACAAATGCACCACCATCACGCGGCATGTTGCCAAACAGCATGGGCGATACAGATGAAATCGGTCGACGCTCCTGCTCCACCGAGTTGACGCGCCCCGGCACAAGGTAGGCATTGATATAGTCAACTTGCCGCTCCTGCACGGAGCCATCCTCACTCACGGAGAACAACCTTTTAATAGGTTGTGGCGTGGATGAAATACCCACGATGGCCACAGTCACACCAGCGTTATTGCTTGCGAGATTGGTCCACTTGAAGGATGTGTGCGCGAATACGATCTGGTGTCCGGTGTTAAAAATTGCAGGCCACAAAATAGGAACCTGCAAGCCTTGGCAGATTGAGTTGGTGGAAACGAAGGCAGTGGCCGCATTAGTGCGCTCGCCATATGCTGCAGCCTTCATGAACCACCCGGCAACGTAGTCCAGAGATTTCCACGCGACACCAATGCGTTCGAAGATCGCCTTAAGCTCGCCCTTCTGTTCGTCTGACTGCCACTTGCTTCCCAGATACGGCGGGTTGCCACAAATATATGTTTCGCCCCCTTCGTTCTCGAAGTCGATCTGGGCTTGGTCCAACGGCGAGCTGAACAGGTCGTCCGCCTGCAACTTCACCCCCGTTCCAGTCGGCGGGCAAACGCTCAACCAATCAAGACGCAGCGCGTTGCCGCAGGTAATCCAGTTCTCATTGCGCAGGGGCAAGAACTCGGCCAGGGCCAGCTTCTGCCCTCGGTACAGCACGTCGCACTGGTACTCGGCGATGACCAGCGCAAGGCGGGCGATCTCCGCCGGGAAGTCGCGCAGCTCAATCCCGCGAAAGTTGGTGAGCGGGATGTCAGACGCGCGATCTGGTTCGCCGCGCCGCTTGTTGATCTCTGCCTCGATGGCACGCATCTCTTTGTAGGCGATAACAAGGAAGTTACCCGAGCCGCAGGCCGGGTCGAAAACTCGGATCTTGGCGATGCGCTTGCGCAGGTTGAGCAAGGTGCGCGGGTTGTCACCCGCCTCTTCTAGCTTTGCACGCAGGTCGTCGAGAAACAGCGGGTTCAGCACCTTCAGGATGTTGGGAACACTGGTGTAGTGCATCCCCAGCTCGCCGCGCTCCTCGTCCTCGGCGACGGCCTGGATCATCGATCCGAAGATGTCCGGGTTGATCTTGGTCCAGTCCAGCCCGCCGACGTGCAGCAGGTAGGACCGGGCGATCTTGCTGAATCGCGGCACTTCGTCGCCGCCAGAGAACAACTGCCCGTTGACGTAGGGGAAATCGTCGATATTGGCCCACCGGGGCAGCCCGGCGGCCGCCCGGTCTTCACGCTTGGTATTCATGGTGCGGAACAGCGTGGCGATGACCTCGTGCGTATTGGTCGAATCCCCCGCACTCATCCGCGCGACGGTCTCGGTGAACTTGCCCCTGCCGCCAAAGATATCGGTGTCCTCGGCGAAGAAGCAGAAGATCAGCCGCGCCATGAGCTTGTTCATGTCGTGGCGGCGCTCCGCTGTGCCCCAGGCCGGGTTGTCTTTCAACAATTCAACGTACAGCCGGTTCAGCCGACTGGTGGCCCGGATGTCGAAAGCGTTTTCACTGATCTGGCGGACGGTGCTGATGCCCGCCAGCGGCAGGAAGAAGCCGAAGTGATCGGGAAAGTCCTTGAAGGCGCAGGCGACGGTCTCGCCGCTGGTCAGGTCTTCGGCCTCGAAGTCCGCGCCGTCCGTAGCAAGGATGAACTTCGCCTTGGCCTTGGCCGTCGCAGGGCTGGCCTTGAGAGCGGCCAGCGTCTGCGTCACCCGCCCAGCGTCGCTGGTCAGAATGTGGATGTTGCTGGTCTGGAGAACACCGCCGAGGTCGGATTTGTTCGACGCCCCCGCACGCAGGCGCTTGATTGTCGTCGCCTTGTTGCCAAAGGCTTCAAGGAAGGCGTAGGGGAACTCTGCACGGTCGAAGGGCTGCTCCGCGAGGTCGGTGATGGCTTGTTCGATTTCTACGGCATTCATCGGCGTGCAGCCCCCCCTAGGGGCGAGGCCGCCAAGTTGCTATCGTTTTGCGGGGCGCTCATGTCTTGTCCTGCGTCTTCTCGGCTATCTGCGCGGCAATCCAGCGATCCAACTCGCTGCGACGAAACCGCCAGGTGCCGCCCAGCTTGAATCCCGGTATCTCCCCCTGCTGGGCCAGCCGGTATACGGTCTTCTTCCCTGCCTTGAGGTAGACCGCCACTTCATCCAGCGTGAGAATTTCGCTATCGGGTTGGTTCATTTCAGGCGGCTCGCTTGGTGTCGCGCGGCGAAGTCTTCCAAAGTTTGGCCAAGTTTACCATTTGAGCTGCCCGAATGAACCCGGAATCTCATGTGGCGAAGCCACAGATTCGGCCGGCGCTCCGCCCTGCGGCAAGTTCGCCACACCAGCTTGACGGCAACGCCATGTGCTTTGGCCGCCAGGTCGTAAATGGATTACGCCAAGAAGGTGGACGGCGTGTCTTTTTCCAAGGAAAGCAGGCAACGTAGTAGCCTGTGGCCTCATCTGGATGAGACGGGCTGAGCAATATCAGCGTAAGGCGTGCGATGGGCAAAGAGGAAACAGAGAAAGTGGATATGGAACATTGGCTACATGAACGGATCGGCCCAGCCTACGATGCGTTGAAGGCCGACCCAGGCCGCGCCGTTACCGCTGACCAGGTGCGCACCCGTCTGGCCGACATCGCCCAAGCTATCGAACTGGCCCGCCGCGTCGATGCGGACCTAGAATCCCTAACGCCCTTTGACCCGGCCGAAGACCTGACCACCGCCGAAGCCGTGGCCGCATTCTTGGCGGACGCCGAGGCCACGGCCGACCCGGCTTATATCGAGCACGCGCACCAGGTCGCGGCACGTGCGCGAACCATGCACGGCATCGCGTCGTGAGCGAGCTGGCCAGCATCGCCATTCCTGGCGGTGCTGCAGTTGGATCTCATCGCCGGAAATGACGATGCGAGATCCACGCCAAGGGGAAGAGTAAGGCGGGGCGTCATCGCCCCATCTGGCGATGCTCGAGCGCCGGCGCGCATCGCCACTTCCGACGATGCAGGCCCGGAGACAACAAGGGCAGCCATTGGCTGCCCTTGTTGTTCCTAGTATGTGGCTTACGCTGGGTGAAGCGACTGGCGCACGGCATTCAGTGCCTCACGGAAGTCCGCCGGCGTCGCTCGGCCCGTCTCGGCCTGGTAGAAGACGACCATGAAGGCATTGGCGACTGCTTCGGCCAGCGGCCCGAGCTGCCGGGCTGCATCCTGGTCAATCCAGTCTAGGGCCGCGAGCTGCACGGCCGCATGATGCACTGCCTGAGTTGCGTTGGTAGGATTCAAAGTTGCCATGATTCACCTCTCCATCAGGTGGGTTAATGGAAGTGTCGGCCGGCCCCACGCCGGCCGACGCGCCTTTCACGCCGGCGTCGTGCGATTCACGAAAGCAGCGACTTCATCATCGGGATCGGCCGCCTGATTACCGGCCTGCTCGCCGGCCAAGCTGTCGCCATCGAAGGCAGGAGCCTCTGCCGCAGTGCTGGCTCGGATCGCCGTTGCCACTTGGCCGCCGATCGTTTGGTCCATGCGTTCGTGGAAGCCCTCCGCAAGTTGCACCGCCTTGCCCCTGAGCACGGCACCCGCACCCTTCGCCAGCTCGCCGGCGGTGCCCGCAGCCAATGCTGCGGCACGAGTCAGGCCACTGCGGCCAGTGCTGCCTGGTGCGGCCTGCTGCCCCTGCCCAACACCGCCGGCTGAGGGCTTGGGTTCACTCTTGGCCGACTTGTCGGCACCGTCGCCGGTGCTGGTGGTCGAACTGCTGCCCTTGTCGCCGGCGCCGCCCTTGTCACCCCCCTTCGAGCCGGCCGAGCTGCTGCCGCCACCCGACGACGAGCCCCCGAAGCCCGCAGCCTGCGCGAAGGGCGATCCCCCTGCGCCGGCTGAGTCCTGACCGCCCGAAGCACCCGCGCCCCCCACGCTCGCCATCATGTCCATGCCCGCGCCGGCATCGCCGGTCGCGCTGCCTTGGGCCTTCTCGAAGGCGGCTTTGACGGCCGAAGCCCCGCCGGCGAGGTTGGCCGCGCCACTCATCACGGCAGCGCCGGCCATGCTTGCAGCGCCGGCCGCAACACTGGCAGCCCCCATCGCGGCACCAACAGCAGCGCCCGCACCGAAGTTGCCGATGCCACCGGCGTTCCCAACGCCCGTACCGGAAATCACGCCGGCGACCAGCGGCGGCACGCGATTGACCAGCAGCAGCAACGCCAGGCAGAACACCAGCATCACGCCCAGCTCCTCGAAGTTCAGTGTGCCCTTGCTCATCTTGGCGTAGAAGCTGGACAGCAGATCATTCCCGATGCCAACAAGCAGCACCATCGTCATGATCTGCACGGCGACGCCCAGCACGGTCTTGTAGTAGTTGATCGCCATGTCGGAAGTCCAACGCGATCCGCCGAAGCCGAGGAAGAAGATGCCGGCATAGGACAGCAGCCAGGCTGACACGAGCAGCAGCAACATGTTCACGGCGATGACAGCCAGCAGAAGCAGGATGCCGGCGCTCAAGACCACGCCCACAAAGCTGTCGATGGGCGACCAGGCCGACAGGTTGTTGATGGCCTGCTTCCAGATCAGGAAGCCCACATCGACGATGCCCGACGGCGTGATCGAGGAGATACCGGAAGCCTGCTCGCCAATCCTGGACAGCGACTGGATGATCGAGTTGGCAAAGTTCGGCCCATTGCGCAGCAACCAGAGGAAGAAGCCGAAGAACAGGATGAACCTGATGAACTCGGCGAAGAACTCACCAATGTCAGCCTTGCGCAGCGCCATGAAGCCGAAGGTGATGACCAGCGAGATCGTGCCCAGCGTCCAGAACAAGAACGTCGCGGCATTCATCACCACCGTCTGCCAGGCCGTGGCCCGCGTGGCGAACTCCGTTACCACTTGGTCAAGCATCCCCTGGTTGGTGAGCTGGGCCGACGCGGCTGTGGAGTAGAGCGCGAGCGCGACGCCGATCAGCGCCGCCTTGTGCAGTGCTTTCATGGCTTCGCCTCCTGCCCCTTCGAGTCTTTCGGGTCGGCCAGTTCCAGCCAGTTCATCGGCTTCTCGGTCGGGGCGATGCCGCCGCCGGTCCGCGACCGGCGCGAGCACAGCCCGGCGAAAGTTTCGCGCGTCGCCTTGTCCTCGATCTTTTTGATCTTCTCGATCTGGCAGTTCGCGTCATTGACCTCGGGCATGGCCTGGGTGGCCGGCTTGCTGTCGCAGCCGGCCAGCAGCGCCACCACGAGGCCGGCAAGCAGCATCGTCGGTTTCATGGTGTCAGCCTCCCTGGTCAGCGGGTCAGTTCGAGCCAGTTTTTCGGGCTTGCCGTTTTCCCGATCCGCGATTCCGTCGAAGCGGCGTGCGCCGCCTGCTGCCGGGCCTCAAGGTCGGCGTCGGCCTGCATCTTGGTCGCCACCGCGTTCTGCTGCGCGATCAACAGGCCACGAATCTGTAAGAGCTGGTTGGCCTGCTGGCTGGCAAGCTGGTTGGCGTAGCCGATGGCCTGCATCTGGCCGGTCGCACCCTGCGCGGCCGACTGGAGACGCTGCAACGTCGCCGCGTCGGCCGTCAGGTTCGATTGCTGCTTGTCCAAGCCCTTGAACAACGCATCGTTGGCCTTCTTCTGCGACTGGCTGGCGAGCTGCCGCACGTTGTTCATGGCGGCCAATTCGGCGGCCGAGCAGCCAGTAGCCGAGAAGCACGGTGACCCCTTGTAGTAGTTCACGTCCTGGAACTTGCTGATGTAGCTGTCCAGGCTGCCGAGCTGCGTCTTGTAGTAGTCCAGCGTGTTGACGGCGTTCATCAGCCCATTGATGGTGGACTGCGCCTGATCCCAGATATAGGCTGCCGGAGCCATCGTGTTCTGGAGCTGGTTCTGATACTGCTGGAGCTGGGTGCTGTACTGCTCAATTTGCTTGAGCGTTTGAGCCACCGATTCGATGGCCGTCATGATGTTCTGCGACAGGTTGGTGCCGTCGATGACGGGGATACCCGCCTGCACAGGCGTGATGACGATGCTGCCGGCCAGAACGGCGGCGAGCGCGGTTTTAGCCGCTAAAAAACGGACGTGCTTCATGGTCGCAATCTCCATTCGATGAAAGGAAGGCAATGCCTTGACCAAGCTCGCGCTTGCCCACGGCAAGGTTTCATCGAAGAGCTACGCCACTAGCTAATCGGTATCGCCCTTGGCACTGAGGCCCGGACTTCAGTGTTTCTGTTCTCGGCCCTTATGGGTGTCTCTGGCCTTATGCGTCCTCCCAAGTGTTGATAACGGCCAGGCCGGCGGCCCGGAAGAGGTTTGTGTCGCGTGCAGCACGCCGCAATTTAGCGGCTAAAACTCTCATGATTCGACCCTCGGCTGCACTACCGACTTCATGAGCCGGCTCATTTCGTCCTGGGTGGCCTCAATCCGACCCAGCAGAGCGAGGATCGTGTCATCGCCGAAGCGGGCTGTGCGCGGGTCGTCGGTGAGCCAAAGCTTGAGCAAGCCGCCTAGCCGGCCAAGGTCGCCATTCACGCGCACCAGCTCGCGCACGTACTCGTAATCCATGACGCCCTTGATCTGGTAGCCCTGGCCCACGTCGCGCAGGTAGCGCGCAACGCTGATCCCCGCCCTCTTGGCGTTCGCCTCGATCAGTTCACGCTCTTCGGGAAGGCAGTACACCTTGATGGGCGGGCTGCTCTTCCGCGTGACTCTCTTCTCGTCGTCCATTCATTCTCCAACCGGCGGTAGCCGGCAGCCTCGCAGAGCAGGATGCCCCGTTGAGCGCCCCCGGCGCGAATAAGGGGACGTGAAGAAGGACAACCCGCTTGCGGGTGGGCCTACTTCACACATCCTGCCCGCATAACGGCGTTGATTACTCCAAGGAAAGTCCTCGTCCGGCACCGCAAATCTTTCGCGGAAACCGCACGTTTGGAACGCAACAGCGCGAAAATGAACAGTAATAGCCGGTTTCCGCATGGTTTCCGTGCGCTTGCAGCGATCCATTTGCGTATCGCAGCGATTCATTCCGCCGCTTGTTGCGGTTGAGTTATGGGATTTTCGGAACCAGCCGGCGCGTTGGTGATGTGCCGATGGACGTACTTCAGGAAAGTCTCATAGCGAAACGGAATGCGCCCGATCTCGTGCATGTGCTCCCAGATGATCTTTAGCGCAAAGCCTGCGGCCATTGCTTCCATCACGTCCGAGCGCGCCGCCATGAACGCGGGCAAGAAGTCCTTCCGCTTCAGCCGCCCGGTTTGCTGCGCGCGCATGAGCCGCGCGGCCAGTTCCTGTTCAATCTTTGTCGCCATGTCCGTAAACCTCCGTTATCAACTGAACTACTCCGAAGGTTACGGATTGGCAGCCTGCGCAACATTCCAATAATTGGCCAAACTGGTTGACATGAAGCGAGTGACGCAAGCACGTCTATCGAAACCGCGATAGGCACCACTCAGATTCAGCACCACGGAAAAGTTGAACGCCAAAAAGAGGGCCGAAAGATTGCCTGGCAGCTTGCTGCCCCTCAAGAGTCAATGCTCAGCCGGCCGCAATCGTCGGAACGGAGACAATGGCCAGCCTCGCCGAAAATGACGATGCTGCAGCTTGGTGGGCGCGCCAAAAAAAGTGGCGCCATATGTGACCGTGGCACCGAATAGAACTGTTGTATGTTGTAGCGCGCTACAACATACAACATACAACGTCAGTCCATTGACACTTGAGGGGCGTAGCGTTTTAGCCGCTAAAAAAGGGGTCGTCTCAGAAAACGGAAAATAAAGCACGCTAAGGCATAGCCGAACCTGCCAAGCTTGCTCCACCCTGTAGTGACGCGATCAGCGGGCAGGAAACGTTCCCCCTTCGCGCATGGCAGGCGCACACCAACTCAGACAGCACGGCCTCCATGCGCGCCAGGTCAGCCATTTTCTCGCGCACGTCCTTGAGCTTGTGCTCGGCCAGACTGCTGGCTTCCTCGCAATGGGTGCCATCCTCCAGCCGCAGCAGCTCGGCGATCTCATCCAGGCTGAAGCCCAGCCGCTGGGCTGATTTCACGAAGCGCACCCGCGTTACATCCGCCTCGCCATAGCGGCGGATGCTGCCATAGGGCTTGTCAGGCTCCAGCAACAAGCCCTTGCGCTGATAGAAACGGATGGTCTCCACATTGACCCCGGCCGCCTTGGCGAAAACGCCAATGGTCAGGTTCTCCAAATTGTTTTCCATATCGCTTGACTCCGTACATGAGTACGGAAGTAAGGTTACGCTATCCAATTTCAATTCGAAAGGACAAGCGCATGTCTGAACCAAAAACCGGGCGCGGCGCGCTCTTCACTGGAGGGCTTGCCGCCATCCTCGCCTCGGCTTGCTGCCTCGGGCCGTTGGTTCTGATCGCCTTGGGGTTCAGCGGCGCTTGGATCGGCAACTTGGCGGTGTTGGATCCCTATCGCCCCATCTTTATCGGCGTGGCGCTGGTGGCGTTGTTCTTCGCCTGGCGGCGCATCTACCGGCAGGCAGCGGCCTGCAAACCGGGTGAGGTCTGCGCGATTCCCCAAGTGCGAGCTACTTACAAGCTCATTTTCTGGATCGTGGCCGCGCTGGTTCTGGTCGCGCTCGGATTTCCCTACGTCATGCCATTTTTCTACTGATCGGAGTTCACCATGAAGAAACTGTTTGCCTCCCTCGCCCTCGCCGCCGTTGTTGCCCCCGTCTGGGCCGCCACCCAGACCGTCACGCTGTCCGTACCGGGCATGACCTGCTCCGCCTGCCCGATCACTGTCAAGAAGGCGATTTCCAAGGTCGAAGGCGTCAGCAAAGTTGACGTGACTTTCGAGACACGCCAAGCGGTCGTCACCTTCGACGATGCCAAGACCAGCGTGCAGAAGCTGACCAAGGCAACCGCAGACGCGGGCTATCCGTCCAGCGTCAAGCAGTGAGTCACTGAAAACGGCACCGCAGCACAACGGACGTCATTGTCTGGCGCCACAAACGATAAAGGATCTGTTGCATGACCCATCTAAAAATCACCGGCATGACTTGCGACTCGTGCGCGGCGCACGTCAAGGAAGCGCTGGAAAAAGTGCCAGGCGTGCAGTCGGCGGTGGTGTCCTATCCGAAGGGCACAGCGCAACTCGCCATCGTGCCGGGCACATCGCCGGACGCGCTGACTGCCGCCGTGGCCGGACTGGGCTACAAGGCAACGCTAGCCGATGCGCCACTGGCGGACAACCGCGTCGGACTGCTCGACAAGGTGCGGGGATGGATGGCCGCCGCCGAAAAGCACAGTGGCAACGAGCCCCCGGTGCAGGTAGCGGTCATTGGCAGCGGTGGAGCCGCGATGGCGGCGGCGCTGAAGGCCGTCGAGCAAGGCGCGCAGGTCACGCTGATCGAGCGCGGCACCATCGGCGGCACCTGCGTCAATGTCGGCTGTGTGCCGTCCAAGATCATGATCCGCGCCGCCCACATCGCCCATCTGCGCCGGGAAAGCCCGTTCGATGGCGGTATTGCGGCAACTGTGCCTACGATTGACCGCAGTAAGCTGCTGGCCCAGCAGCAGGCCCGCGTCGACGAACTGCGGCACGCCAAGTACGAAGGCATCCTGGGCGGTAATCCGGCCATCACCGTTGTGCACGGTGAGGCGCGCTTCAAGGACGACCAGAGCCTTACCGTCCGTTTGAACGAGGGTGGCGAGCGCGTCGTGATGTTCGACCGCTGCCTGGTCGCCGCGGGTGCCAGCCCGGCGGTCCCGCCGATTCCGGGCTTGAAAGAGTCACCCTACTGGACTTCCACCGAGGCCCTGGCGAGCGACACCATTCCCGAACGCCTTGCCGTAATCGGCTCGTCGGTGGTGGCGCTGGAGCTGGCGCAAGCCTTTGCCCGGCTGGGCAGCAAGGTCACGGTCCTGGCGCGCAATACCTTGTTCTTCCGTGAAGACCCGGCCATCGGCGAGGCGGTGACAGCCGCTTTCCGTGCCGAGGGCATCGAGGTGCTGGAGCACACGCAAGCCAGCCAGGTCGCCCATATGGACGGTGAATTCGTGCTGACCACCACGCACGGTGAATTGCGCGCCGACAAACTGCTGGTTGCCACCGGTCGGACACCGAACACGCGCAGCCTCGCGCTGGACGCAGCGGGGGTCACTGTCAATGCGCAAGGTGCCATCGTCATCGACCAAGGCATGCGCACGAGCAACCCGAACATCTACGCGGCCGGCGACTGCACCGACCAGCCGCAGTTCGTCTATGTGGCGGCAGCGGCCGGCACCCGTGCCGCGATCAACATGACCGGCGGCGATGCGGCGCTCGACCTGACCGCAATGCCGGCCGTGGTGTTCACCGATCCGCAAGTGGCGACCGTGGGCTACAGCGAGGCGGAAGCCCACCACGACGGGATCGAGACCGACAGCCGCACCTTGACCTTGGACAACGTGCCGCGTGCGCTCGCCAACTTCGACACACGCGGCTTCATCAAGTTGGTTATCGAGGAAGGCAGCCATCGGCTGATCGGCGTACAGGCGGTCGCGCCGGAAGCGGGTGAACTGATCCAGACGGCGGCTCTGGCCATTCGCAACCGCATGACGGTGCAGGAACTGGCCGACCAGTTGTTCCCCTACCTGACGATGGTCGAGGGGTTGAAGCTCGCGGCGCAGACCTTCAACAAGGATGTGAAGCAGCTTTCCTGCTGCGCCGGGTGAGAAAAAGGAGGTGTTCAATGAACGCCTACACGGTGTCCCGGCTGGCTCTTGATGCCGGGGTGAGCGTGCATATCGTGCGCGACTACCTGCTGCGCGGATTGCTGCGCCCGGTGGCGTGCACACCAGGCGGCTACGGCTTGTTCGATGACGCCGCCTTGCAACGGCTGTGCTTCGTGCGGGCGGCCTTCGAGGCGGGCATCGGCCTCGACGCGCTGGCGCGGCTGTGCCGGGCGCTGGATGCGGCGGACGGCGACGAAGCGGCCGCGCAGCTTGCCCTGCTGCGTCAGTTCGTCGAGCGTCGGCGCGAAGCGTTGGCCGATCTGGAAGTGCAGTTGGCCACCCTGCCGACCGAGCCGGCACAGCACGCGGAGAGTCTGCCATGAACAACCCCGAGCGCTTGCCGTCCGAGACGCACAAACCGATCACCGGCTACCTGTGGGGCGGACTGGCTGTGCTGACTTGCCCCTGCCACCTGCCCATCCTCGCTGTCGTGCTGGCCGGCACAACCGCCGGTGCTTTCCTCGGCGAGCATTGGGTCATCGCGGCGCTCGGTTTGACCGGCCTGTTCCTTCTGTCCCTGTCGCGGGCGCTGCGGGCATTCAGGGAAAGAGAATGAGCGCTTTCCGGCCGGATGGATGGACGACGCCGGAACTGGCCCAAGCGGTCGAGCGCGGGCAGCTTGAACTGCACTACCAGCCCGTCGTCGATCTGCGCAGTGGTGGGATTGTCGGCGCGGAAGCCCTGTTGCGCTGGCGTCATCCGACGCTTGGACTATTGCCACCGGGCCAGTTCCTGCCCGTGGTCGAATCGTCCGGCCTGATGCCTGAAATCGGCGCTTGGGTGCTGGGCGAAGCCTGCCGCCAGATGCGTGACTGGCGAATGCTGGCATGGCGACCGTTCCGGCTGGCCGTCAATGTTTCGGCGAGCCAAGTGGGACCGGACTTCGACGGGTGGGTAAAGGGCGTGCTGGCTGATGCCGAGTTGCCCGCCGAGTATCTCGAAATCGAGCTGACCGAATCGGTCGCGTTTGGTGATCCGGCGATCTTCCCCGCCCTGGACGCCTTGCGGCAGATCGGTGTGCGCTTCGCCGCCGATGACTTCGGGACGGGGTATTCCTGTCTGCAACATCTGAAGTGCTGCCCAATCAGCACGCTCAAGATCGACCAATCGTTTGTCGCCGGGCTCGCCAACGACCGCCGCGACCAAACCATCGTGCACACCGTGATTCAGCTTGCGCACGGGCTGGGCATGGATGTGGTGGCTGAAGGCGTGGAAACATCGGCGAGTCTTGATCTATTGCGACAAGCGGACTGCGACACAGGACAAGGCTTCCTGTTCGCGAAGCCAATGCCGGCGGCGGCATTCGCCGTCTTCGTCAGTCAATGGAGGGGTGCCACCATGAATGCAAGTGACTCGACCACCACCAGTTGCTGCGTGTGCTGCAAGGAAATCCCGCTCGATGCCGCCTTCACCCCGGAAGGCGCGGAATACGTCGAGCACTTCTGCGGGTTGGAGTGTTATCAACGCTTCGAAGCGCGTGCCAAGACAGGGAACGAAACCGATGCCGATCCGAACGCCTGCGACTCGCTACCGTCAGATTGAGGCATACCCTAACTTGGCGTCAGACCATCCGGCGCTAAATCGTCAGAATAGAGTTGCCTTCCGAATTGATTGACATACGCCGTCAAGGGTCATGGATTTCTTCCTGACACATTTCCCTCAGGAGGATACCTTGCACGGTCAGCGCATCGGTTACGTCCGCGTCAGCAGCTTCGACCAGAACCCAGAACGGCAGCTCGAACAGATCCAGGTGGATAAAGTGTTCACCGACAAGGCGTCGGGCAAGGACACACGGCGGCCCGAACTGGAACGGCTGCTCGCCTTCGTGCGCGAAGGCGACACGGTCGTGGTGCACAGCATGGATCGTCTGGCGCGCAACCTCGACGACCTGCGCCGCCTGGTGCAGGGCCTCACCCAGCGCGGCGTACGCATCGAGTTCCTTAAGGAGCATTTGACCTTCACCGGCGAGGACTCGCCGATGGCGAACCTGATGCTGTCGGTAATGGGCGCGTTCGCCGAGTTCGAACGCGCCTTGATCCGCGAGCGGCAGCGCGAGGGCATCGCGCTCGCCAAGCAGCGCGGGGCCTACCGTGGCAGGAAGAAATCCCTGTCGTCTGAGCGTATTGCCGAACTGCGCCAACGTGTCGAGGCTGGCGAGCAAAAGACCAAGCTGGCTCGTGAATTCGGAATCAGTCGCGAAACCCTGTATCAATACTTGAGAACGGATCAGTAAATATGCCACGTCGTTCAATCCTGTCCGCCGCCGAGCGCGAAAGCCTGCTGGCGTTGCCGGACACCAAGGATGAGTTGATCCGTCACTACACGTTCAGCGAAACCGACCTCTCCATCATCCGGCAGCGGCGCGGCCCGGCTACCGGGCTAGCGGCCTCAATCTGGTAACGGCTGCCGTCGTGTTGTGGAACACGGTCTATCTGGAACGGGCTGCGCACGCGCTGCGTGGCAACGGCCATGCCGTTGATGACGCGCTGTTGCAGTACCTGTCGCCGCTCGGTTGGGAGCACATCAACCTCACCGGCGATTACCTCTGGCGCAGCAGCGCCAAGATCGGCGCGGGCAAGTTCAGGCCGCTACGACCGCTGCAACCGGCTTAGCGTGCTTTATTTTCCGTTTTCTGAGGCGACCCCAAAAAGGACCGACCGGAGCTGACCACCTCTTCTGGCGTACAACTCAACGGCCGAAGGCCGACCATCGGCAAGGGCTTGGCGTCGCCCTACAGGGCGGCGGCAAATGCCGCGCCTAGTGGATGATCTTGGAAGATCATGGATGGAATTTTCGAACCAGCCGCAAGCCCGCGCCGTTACTGTGTTTTCCAGTTTTTGGCGGGGAACGTTGCTACGGGTGAAGGGGAACGTTACTACGGAGATTGGGGAACGTTACTACGGGCTTCGGCCTCCCGATTTCCCACTTCCCTTCCGCATATTCGGACACCTTCCAGCCCACGGCGGCAAGCTCGGCCAGAGCCTTGCGGGCCTTCTGACGGCGCTTCTTCATGGCCTCAGCGTTCGCGTCGTCCGGCCAAACGTAACCGGAAAGGGTATCCAGTTCCACGCGGCCGGCTTTGCCAGGATCGATCCAGCCGCATAGTCGTTGGTGAATCAGGCGGGCCGGATCGGTTTGTAGCGCCCGCACCTCGGCCATCTCAATGCGGGTATACGGACGCCGCCCAAGAATCGCCTCTGCAATCTGAGGATTCAGCGCGACGAATAGCCGTCCGTCCTCCTCATCGAAGGCATAGCTCATCAAGTGAAAAGACCGTTGCCTGCTCCCTTTGGTGACTACTACTGTCACGTTTGCCATGCGCAGCAAGCACGCCTTGATCGCCCTGATATTGTCGCCGCCATCGGTCAAGCCGATCTCGCTTAGTAGGCTGGCCATGCTCTCTCTCACGACAAGCGCATCCTGCCCTACCGCGTCAAATTTTGGCTCAAGGAATAGACGGAGCTGCTTCGGTAAGTCTGCTGTTGGCTCCGACGTCAGGATAATGCCTTTCGGCCCGCCAAGAGCCACCAGACCTTGCAGCAGCCGCATGTCATCGGCACCGAGCGGCTCAAAGCCGACGAACCGCGCTTGTTCATTCTCGGCGTAGTGATACGTCACATCGAGCTTGAGTTTCTTCCGTTCTCCGCGTTTGAGACTGCGGAACAAGCCGGGGACCAAGCAGTGCATTGGATCGTGCCTGGCATGGGTGAGGTCAAAAGCCATCGCTTCGCCTCCGGCCATCGCATCCCTTCTCCTCACTCCTGCGGGCCTCATGCAGTTCCACTGGCACCAGTACGCCGCCGGAGTGCCGCATGTACCAGCGATCAAGCGGCGTGGCGTCGTAGTTCTGCTTGCTGACGCCGAAACGCACGAAGTAGCTGCGGCGCTCATTACCGATGGGCTGCCGGTCGTGGGGGCGGTCGCTGAGGCGCTTTGCCTCATCCTCGGTCATGCGAGCGACGTAACCACACCACCTGGCGTTGTCGATCAACGCCGATGCGCCACGCGCAGCCTGCTGCTGGTCGGTTTGCCCTTCGCGGGCGCTTCCCTTGCTGACGTGGTGTAGGTAGAGCACGGATGCGCCCGTGGTGGCCGCAACGTGCTCCAACACGGCCACGAGGTGGGCCATGTTGCCGTTGCTGTTCTCATCGAGGGCGTGAATACGGCTCAGGGTATCCAGCACAATCAGCCTCGCCCCGGCACCGTCCTCAATGACGCGGCGCAGGTGAGCCTTGTTCATGATGTCCATGCGCTTGCCCATGATCGGCTCAAGCACCAAGTTCTCTGCGATGGCTTGGCGAGCTGCGTGCCCGAGGTGCTGGCCGATGGCGTGAACGCGCCGCACAAGCGCGGGCGGCGGGTCTTCACCGGCCAGATAGACCACGCGCCCGGAATGTGCGGGGGCAAGGCCCACGAGGTCGCCACCCGGAACGCTGCATGCGATGCTCATGGCCGCTTCTAGCGCCCAGAAACTCTTGCCCGTAGCCCCTGGGGCGACGAGCGCGCCGACCGTTCCCGCCAGGAAGCCAGGCCATAAGAAGTCCAGCACCGGCGGTTCGTGCTCAAACGCCGCCAGTACATCAATCGCCATGACGCTGTTCCCCGCTCAGTACAGGGACTCGTCGCTCAACACCTCGGCGATCTGCGAGGTTCGGAAGTAGACCCGCCGGCCGATCTTCAAGCGGGCCCTGTTGATTCGCTGCGCCCACTCGTTCGTTGCGCGCAAGCTGATCCGCAGTCCATCAGGCGAGCGATCAAGGACAGTGGCGAGCTGCGCGATGCTTAGCAGTGGGCCGAAGCGTTGCAGCAGCGTGTCTTCTATCGTCATTGCGTAAACCTCCGTTATCAACTGAATTGCTACGAAGGTTAGGTGCTATTGGGGGTTGCCTACATCTTATTAATTGTCCAAAATGGTTGACATGAAGAATGACCCAATCATCGTTATCTGGGAAGGTTGCGACCCCACCGTCTCGGAAGCCATCCGGCAGTTTCAAGATCGCTGGCGGCCGTACTCCGCATCCTCGCGGCGCTATCCCATCGTGCGATTGATACAGGAACTGATCGATCCCGCCGTGGCCGCCTACATGGCAGCCCTTCCAGTGCGCTATTCGGGCCACGTCCCCGGCGCCGGCACGGGAGTGAGCTTCAGCGCGATCATTCGACTGGTGGGGCTTGATGCGATGGTTCGCTTGCAGCGGCAATTGCTGCGCGCGTTCGTTCTCACGGAAGATCGACAGTCTGCGAGAGATCAGCGTTTTGTCGCAACGCTGGAATCACTGATCGAACTGGTGTGGGACTGTGCGTGCAAACGACCAGCCAAGTCACAGGTGCGCGACACCCGCCTGAATGGTGAACGTCAGCAGGGCTTCTGCCGGTTTTGCGGAGCACTCGCCGAGTTGACCTCGTTCGCCGGTGGGAGCGATGACCCAAAGGCTGACGACCCCGAGGAGAAACTTCGACTCAGCAGCCTGTACTGCCTGGATCACCGGCCCAAATTGCCGAATGGCGCATGGAATCCCTCATACAGACAAGCAAGACGCTCACTCGCGCAGTTCGATCTCGAACTCGCCAGGCTCAGCCAGCAGTGCGCAAAGCCAGCTACGCCTCAAGTGAAATCGGGCGATCAACTGGTTGACAGCTACTTCTTCCACTACGTCGCCGGCCAAACCTTTCAGCCAGCAGACAAAGCGGAGTTGCGCAATCAAGCGCGGCTCATGGTGGACTCGAAGCTGTCAGACCGCAAAAAACAGATGCTGATGCTCCAGTGGTCTGGGCTCAACCAGTCGGAGATTGCGCGAAAGCTAGGTATAGAACGCCAAGCCGTATCGAAGGCACTGGCGTCGATCCCTGCGATGTTCCACTTGAGTTCAAAGTCGCGCTCGCGGCGTCAACCAAATTGACCAACTAATAGAACGAAACAATCCGCATTCACAGGCACCATCAGGCACATGTTCGCAAGTGACTGAAAGAGGCCAAGGGATGCAGACAACGACAAGTAAGACGCTCATCAACCGCAAGAAGCTACTGGCGATGATCCCGCTGTCTGAGCGCACGATTTTCAATATGGAGCAGCGCGGGGAGTTTCCGCGTCGCATTGCGCTCACCAGCCGAAACGTCGCCTGGGACTTGGCCGAGGTCGAGGAATGGATCGAGGCGCGCAAGGCATCGGGCACTCAGGCCATGCGTCCCGGCTTCACCCCGTCGGTCGCAGCAGCCACTTTTTAGCGGCTAAAACGCAGCGCCCCTCAAGTGTCAATGAAACCCGGGGCCATGCCTCGATGTTCGGGCAGGCGAGCAAACTGTCATCTTCTGGCTTACGCCTTCGGCCGCTTCAGTGTCCATTCGTCGATCATGTCCGCCCAGTCTTGCAACATCGCCGTCCGCTGCTCGCGGTACTCGGCCTTGTTGTAGACGGCCCTGACGCCTCGCTGCTCGTGCGCCAGGCACTTCTCAATCCAGTCCGTGTTGTAGCCGGCCTCATGCAACAACGTGCTGGCTGTGCGCCGCAAGTCATGTGGCCCGAACTTGGCGAGCGACTTCCCTTCCTTCTGCGCCAGCCGATACGTCAGCGTCAGCACCTGGTTGAGCGTGGCGCTGCTCATGGGCAAGTCCGAGTCGTACCGCGACGGCAACACGTAGTCCGATCCGCCGGCAAAGGTCTTGAGGGCAATGAAGATGTCCAGCGCCTGCCGGGACAGGAACACCAGGTGCGGATTGCGTCGCTTCATCCGCTCCTTCGGGATGGTCCAAAGCGCCTCGCTGAAGTTGATCTCGCTCCAGGTCGCGTTGGTCAGCTCGCTCTTGCGCACCATCGTCAGCAGCAACAACTTGGCGGCAGCCCGAATGGATGGCGTTGTGCCGATGCGCTCCATGTACTGATACATCAGACGGATCTCGTCGGGCGTCAGCGCACGGTCGCGCGGCTCGAACTTGGCGATAGTCGTCGGCCGCACCAGCTCTGCCGGGTTCTCGACCTTCTGGCCGCGCTCGATGGCCCAGCGAAAGACCTGCAACATCACCTCGCGAGCATGCACTGCGGTCGCCGGTGCACCGCGCTCCACGATGGCATCGGTCAGCGCCCGCAAGTCCTCGTGGGTGATCTCCACCAGCTTCTGGTTGCTGAATTTAGGCTTCAGCTCGCGCTCGTAGATTGAACGGCGCATGTCGCGGGTGGAGTCAGCCATCTGGTAGCCGCGCAGCCACTTTTCCGCCCACGCCCCGAACGTCTCCGCATCCTTGACGCGGGCCTTGTCCCGCGCCTTCTCTTTGGCCGGCGACTTCCCGGCCGCGATCATCTTCTTGGCCTCGCCCAACCGCTCGCGGGCTTCCGCAAGGGTGATGCCGCCAACGCCATAGCGGCCGAAGGTGATGGTCTCCTGCCGGCCGTGGATCAAGTAGTTGTAGCGGAACGAGATCGCTCCGGCGGGCGTGACGGCCACATAGAGGCCGTCACGGTCGTTTTCCTTGTATAGCTTGTCCCTCGGCTTGAGGTTACGCAGCTTGGTATCGGTCAGCATGGTTCTCGCCTTAGTTCGGCTCAAATACCATGATCTGGAACCCGTCCCATCTTGACGTAAAACACAATAAAATCATTGCACTACGTCAGATCAATACCATGAACCCAAGAAAGTGGACTGCATGGTATCGATGGCATCTCATGGTATCGAAGCACTCAATGCCATTTATCATGCCATGAAAAATTGGTGCTTGGCGATGCCAAAGATTGCCTGATGGTGCCGAACCAAGTCACAAAAAATCCCGCAGTGACGCGGGCTTAGGTGTGTTTTCGTGCTACTCAGTGCCAGCCGATGCCAGACGTGGAATCACTCCCACTCGATAGTCGCCGGCGGCTTGCTCGACACGTCGTAGGTGACCCGGGAGATACCGGCGATCTCGTTGATGATGCGGTTCGAGACCTTCTCCAGCAGTTCATAGGGCAGGTGCGCCCAGCGCGCGGTCATGAAGTCGATGGTCTCCACCGCGCGCAGGGCGACGACCCAGGCGTAGCGACGGCCGTCGCCGACCACGCCGACCGATTTCACCGGCTGGAACACCACGAACGCCTGGCTGGTCTTGTGGTACCAGTCGAAGGCGCGCAGTTCCTCGATGAAGATGTGGTCGGCCTGGCGCAGCAGGTCGGCGTACTCCTTCTTCACCTCGCCGAGGATGCGCACGCCCAGGCCCGGGCCGGGGAACGGGTGGCGGTAGACCATGTCGTAGGGCAGGCCCAGCTCCAGGCCGATCTTGCGCACTTCGTCCTTGAACAGTTCGCGCAGCGGCTCGACCAGTTCGAACTGCATGTCCTCCGGCAGGCCGCCGACGTTGTGGTGCGACTTGATCACGTGGGCCTTGCCGGTTTTGGCGCCGGCCGACTCGATCACGTCGGGGTAGATGGTGCCCTGGGCGAGGAACTTCACGTCCTGCAGCTTGGTGGCTTCTTCGTCGAAGACTTCGATGAAGGTGCGGCCGATGATCTTGCGCTTCTCTTCCGGATCGGCGACGCCGGCCAGGCGGCCGAGGAACTTGTCCTCGGCGTTGGCGCGGATCACCTTCACGCCCATGTTCTCGGCGAACATGGCCATCACCTGGTCGCCTTCGTGCAGGCGCAGCAGGCCGTTGTCGACGAACACGCAGGTCAGTTGGTCGCCGATGGCCTTGTGCAGCAGCGCGGCGACCACCGAGGAGTCCACGCCGCCGGAGAGGCCGAGCAGGACCTTGGAGGAACCGACCTGGGCGCGCACGGTGGCGATGGCGTCGTCGACGATGTTCGAGGGGGTCCACAGCGCGGCGCAACCACAGATGTCGAGGACGAAGCGCGAGAGAATGCGCAGGCCCTGCTTGGTGTGGGTGACTTCCGGGTGGAATTGCACGCCGTAGTAGGCGCGGGCATCGTCGGCCATGGCGGCGATCGGGCAGCTCGGGGTGCTGGCCAGGATGTGGAAGCCGGCCGGCATCTCGGTGACCTTGTCGCCGTGGCTCATCCACACGTCGAGGCCGAGCACGCCGTCGTCGTCCACGTGGTCCTCGATGCCGTCCAGCAGGCGCGCCTTGCCAACCACGTCGACGCGGGCGTAGCCGAACTCGCGCACGTCGGAGCCCTGCACCTTGCCGCCCATCTGCTCGGCCATGGTCTGCATGCCGTAGCAGATGCCGAACAGCGGCACCTTCAGGTCGAACACCGCCTGCGGCGCGCGCGGGCTGTCGGCTTCGTGCACCGACTCGGGACCGCCGGCGAGGATGATGCCGCGCGGCGCGAAGGCGATGATCGCCTCGTTGCTCATGTCGAAGGGATGGATTTCGCAATACACGCCGATCTCGCGCACGCGGCGGGCGATCAGTTGGGTGTACTGGGAGCCGAAATCGAGGATCAGGATACGGTGGGCGTGAATGTCTTGGGACATGGCCATCTCTCGCTACGGAATTCGAAAACGACACGGGGCTGAATCGAACAGCCCCGTGCAGCACTCATTTCAATCAGCCTCAACCAACCCGGTAGTTGGGGGCTTCCTTGGTGATCTGGACGTCGTGGACATGGGACTCGGCCATGCCCGCGCCGGTGATCCGGACGAACTGCGGCTGCGTGCGCATCTGCTGGATGTCGGCGCTGCCGGTGTAGCCCATGGCGGCGCGCAGGCCGCCCATCAGTTGGTGGACGATGGCGGACAAGGCACCCTTGTACGGCACGCGACCCTCGATGCCTTCCGGCACCAGCTTCTCGGCGCCGGCGGAGGCGTCCTGGAAGTAGCGGTCGGACGAGCCCTGGGAGCCGGACATGGCGCCCAGCGAACCCATGCCGCGGTAGGACTTGTAGGAACGGCCCTGGAACAGCTCGATCTCGCCCGGCGCTTCCTCGGTACCGGCGAACATCGAGCCCATCATCACGCAGTAGGCGCCGGCGACCATGGCCTTGGCCAGGTCGCCGGAGAAGCGGATGCCGCCGTCGGCGATCAGCGGTACGCCGGTGCCCTCGAGGGCGGCGGCGACGTTGGCGATGGCGGAGATCTGCGGCACGCCGACACCGGCGACGATGCGGGTGGTGCAGATCGAGCCCGGGCCGATGCCGACCTTGACCGCGTCGGCGCCAGCCTCGGCGAGGGCCTTGGCGGCCTCGGCGGTGGCGATGTTGCCGCCGATCACCTGGACGTCCGGGAAGGTCTGCTTGACCCAGCGCACGCGCTCGATCACGCCCTTGGAGTGGCCGTGAGCGGTGTCCACCACCACCACGTCGACCCCGGCGGCGACCAGCGCGGCGACGCGCTCGCCGGTATCGGCGCCGGTGCCGACGGCGGCACCGACGCGCAGGCGGCCCTGCTCGTCCTTGGACGCCAGCGGGTAGGTCTTGGCCTTCTCGATGTCACGGAAGGTCACCAGGCCACGCAGGTAGAAGTTCTCGTCGACTACCAGCATCTTCTCGATGCGGTTCTCGTAGAGCTTGGCCTTCATCTCTTCCAGCGGGGTGCCTTCGCGGGCGGTGACCAGCTTGTCCTTCGGGGTCATGATCGCGGCGACGGTATCGCCGGCGTTCGGCTTCACCCGCAGGTCGCGACCGGTGACGATACCGACCAGCTCGCCCTGCTCCACCACCGGGAAGCCGGAGAAGCCGTACTCGCGGGCCATCTGCAGCAGTTCGATGATCTTGGTCGAGGGGGTCACGGTGACCGGGTCGCGGACGATGGCCGTCTCGTGCTTCTTGACCTTGCGGACTTCCGCGGCCTGCTGCTCGATGCCCATGTTCTTGTGGATGATGCCGATGCCGCCTTCCTGGGCCATGGCGATGGCCAGGCGGGCTTCGGTCACGGTATCCATCGCGGCGGATACCAGCGGGATGTTCAGTTCGATGCCGCGGGTCAGGCGAGTTTTCAAACTCACGTCCTTGGGCAGGACTTCGGAATAACCGGGGATCAGAAGGACGTCGTCGAAAGTCAGGGCTTCTTGACTGATTCGCAGCATGGCGGGCGCTCCCAGACGGGAAAAATGGAAGCGCGACATTATACCCAGCCACGCGCTTCCGCTCAACGCAGTTGATCGCCGAAAACGGCGAATGGGCAAATATCTTGCAAGGCGCCCGCCAGGCCCCGTTCCGCCTGTCCTATCCCGCATTTGCAGGATGGCAGCGCGGCGGCGGATGGCCGGATACTGCGTACGTCACCCAGCGACCGCCCAGGCGGCGGGACGCCGATTCCAAGAACTATAAAAGTGGGACGGGGGAGAGAATGAAAGGGAGCACTGACCCGCATTCGTCATCCGCAGCCTTGCTCGCGGCGTTCGGCGCCGCCGTGCTGGACATCAACCGGCTGGCGCGCGACAAGACCCTGGAGCGTTTCCATCGCACCGCGCTGGAACGTCTGCAGCAACTGGTGCCGTTCCAGCGTGCCTGGTGGGGCCGCGCGGCGCTGATCGACGGCGTGCCGGTGGAGCACAGCGCACACCTGTTCAACCTCGAAGAGCACTATGTCGAGGACTGGAAATCGATCAGCCACGACGACATCACCGTCGGCCTGGTACACGCCCGCCCGGGCACCGCCGTGGCCGTCGACATGCAGGCCACCGCCGGGCTGCGCTGGCTTGGCGCACGTCACGACATCGGTGAGCTGCTCTGCGTGATCCACGTCGATCCGATCACCCGCCTCAGCGACCATATCGCCCTCTATCGCACGCCTGGCGGCCCGCCCTTCGCGGACCAGGAGAAGCTGCTCCTCGGGCAACTCTCGGCGCACCTGGCCGCGGCCGTCTCGGCCAACCAGATCCGTACCCTGGTGGCCCTGCGCGAATCCCTCGAACGCCAGGCTCTGGCCATGGCGGTATGCGACCGCTACGGCGTGCTGCATTGTGCCGAACGCGGCTTCGTCGACCTGCTGCTCGGCGCCTGGCCGGGCTGGACCGGTCCGCAGTTGCCGGAGGAAACCAGCCCGCAGGGCTATCGCGATGCGCGCCTGGTGATCGACTCGCGGCAGGTCGGCGACCTCTACCTGCTCACCGCGCGACAACCGAGCGCGATCGAACAGTTGAGCAATCGCGAAGGCGACGTCGCCCTGCTGTTCAGCGAAGGCAAGACCTACAAGCAGATCGCCCGCGACCTCGGCCTGGCGCCGAACACCGTGCGCCATCACATACGCACCATCTATTCCAAGCTCGGCGTCAACGACAAGGCGAGCATCGCCCACCTGCTGCACCAGTTCCCGCCTGGCTGACAGCCCTCCACCCCTGCCATCACCGCTTCGACCGCCCCGCCAAGGGCGGCATGGGCGCCCTTTCGCCTGCGAAAAGGCGCAACCACCACCGGCGCGACGAACGCCGGGCACACAACGACCGGGGAGACCGTCACATGACCCACCGCACCGCCTCGATGGCCGTACCGACCGCCAGCGCCCTCGCGCTGCTCGGCATCCAGCTCCTGCTGGGCGCCGAGGCCGGCGCCGCTGACCTCAACGCCCGCGACTTCTTCGGCGCCCCGGCGGGCACCACGCTCGGCGTGCTCTACCTGCCGGCGACCCGCGCCCACGAGTTCCACGGGCCGGCCGATCGCAACGGCAAGGCCGAACTGAAGACCAACGCGGTGGCCTACCGCCAGGTGTTCTTCAGCGACATCTGCGGCACTCTCTGCACGCCGCAGTTCATCATTCCCTTCGTCGACATCGATGCGCGCCTGCCCGGCAGCGCCGGGCATACCGGCGAGGCCGGTTTCGGCGATCCCCAGGTCGGCGGCACCCTGTTCTTCATCAACGACCCGGAACGGCGCCGCTACAGCGGCCTGCTGACCCTGATCACCCTGCCGCTGGGCGAGTACCACGCGAAGAACCCCGATGTCTCGCCCGGCGCCAACCGCTGGGGCGCCACCTTCGTCTACAACTACACCCAGGGCATCGGCCGCGACTGGGTGCTGGAAGCCAACCTGGAAGCGCAGTTCTACGCGAAGAACGACGACTACTTCGGCAGCGACCTGGAGCAGAAACCGCTCTATCGCCTGCAGGCCTTCGCCTCCTACGACTTCAGCCAGAGCACCTACGGCGCCCTCAAGCTGGTGCACGCCGATGGCGGCGAACTGAAGCTGCAGGGCCATACCCTCGACGACACCCACCAGCGCTACACCCAACTCGGCTTCGAGCTAGGCCACTGGCTGGACCGGCGCAACAGCCTGATGCTCGGTCTCTCGCGCAACGTCGCCACCGACAATGCGTTCCATGGCAGCCAGGCCCTGTTGCGCCTGGTCCATGTGTTCTGAGGAGGCGCAGCCATGAACGCTTCCGACAAGACCCTCGCCAGCGCCTCTCCGGCGTCCGGCAACCTCGCGCTGCTCGCGGCCATCGTGGTGTTCGCCGCGATCACCCCGACCATCCTGATGACCGCCCCCGCCGTCGCCGCGCAACTGGCGGCCCAGTGGCAACTGAGCCCGGCGCGGGTCGGCGACCTGTTCTCGGTGGAGCTGGGCGCCATGAGCCTGGCGACGCTGCCGGCCTTCCATTGGCTGAAACGCGTCGATTGGCGCCACGCGGCGCTGCTCGCCGGCCTGCTGTTCATCGCCGCCAACCTGGCCTCGGCGTTGGCCGGCAGCTACCCGCTGCTGCTCGCCCTGCGTTTCTGCAGCGCCCTCGCCGGCGGCTCGCTGATGATCCTCTGCCTGTCCAGCGCCGCCAGCACCGCCACCCCGAGCCGGGTCTACGGGCTCTGGGTGATGGGCCAACTGGTGGTCGGCGCCGTCGGCCTGGCACTGCTGCCGGCGCTGTTCGAACGCTTCGGCCTGGCCGCCTGCTACCTGTTGCTGGCCGGCCTGATGGGCCTCGCCCTGCCGTTGTCGCGGGCCTTCCCCAGTGGTAGCCCGCCAGCGGAAGCCCGCGCCAGTACCGGCGCGATTCACTCGCGACTGCGGGTCGGGCTGGGCATCCTCGCCGTGCTCACCTTCTATATCAGCCTCAGCGGCATCTGGACCTTCATCGGCGCCATCGCCGAAGGCGCGGGGATCGGTGCCGGCGCCAGCGGCGAGGTACTCGCCGTCGCCACCCTGATGGGCATCGCCGGGGCGGCCTGCGCCTCCTTCATCGGCAACCGCCTGCCGCGCGACCTGATGCTGCTCGGCGGCTACCTGGCGATGGCCGCGGCGATCCTCCTGCTGATCGGCCAGCCACCGCTGGCGCGCTTCGCCCTGGCCGCGCTGCTGTTCAAGTTCACCTGGACCTTCGCCCTGCCGTTCATCCTCGCCTGCCTCGCCGATCTGGACCGCTCCGGCCGCCTGATGAACGCCTCCAACCTGGTCATCGGCGGCGGGCTGGCCATCGGCCCGGCGCTGGCCGGACGACTCATCGAAAGCAGCGGCGGTTTCCTCCCGCTGCTGCCGATCGCCGCCGGCCTGGCCGGCCTCTCGCTGCTACTGGCCCTGGCCTGCCGGCCACGCTGAAACCCTTTCCCGAACCACGGATACCCGCCATGACCCGACGTACCGCTTTCTTCTTCGACGAACTCTGCCTCTGGCACGCCGCCGGCCCGCACGCGCTGACCCTGCCGGTCGGCGGCTGGGTGCAACCGCCTGCCGCCGCCGGACACGCCGAATCACCGGAAACCAAGCGCCGGCTGAAAAGCCTGCTCGACGTGTCCGGCCTGACCGCCCGCCTGCAACTGCGCAGCGCACCGCCGGCGAGCGACGAGGACCTGCTGCGCGTGCATCCGGCGCACTATCTGGAACGCTTCAAGGCGTTGAGCGACGCCGGCGGCGGCAGCCTCGGCCAGGACGCGCCGATCGGCCCGGGCAGCTACGAGATCGCCCGGCTCTCCGCCGGCCTGGCCATCGCCGCGCTGGACGTGGTGCTCGCCGGCGAGGCGGACAACGCCTACTCGCTGTCGCGGCCGCCAGGTCACCACTGCCTGCCGGACCAGGCGATGGGCTTCTGTTTCTTCGCCAACATCGCCGTGGCCATCGAGGCGGCCAAGGCGCGCCACGGCGTCGAGCGGGTCGCGGTGCTGGACTGGGACGTGCACCACGGTAACGGCACCCAGGCGATCTACTACCGGCGCGACGACGTGTTGAGCATTTCCCTGCATCAGGACGGCTGCTTCCCGCCTGGCTACAGCGGCGCCGAAGACATCGGCGAGGATCGCGGTCGTGGCTTCAACCTCAACGTGCCGCTGCTTCCCGGCGGCGGTCACGACGCCTACATGCAGGCCATGCAACGCATCGTGTTGCCAGCGCTGGAGCGCTTCCGCCCGCAATTGATCGTGGTCGCCAGTGGCTTCGACGCCAACGCGGTGGACCCGCTGGCACGCATGCAACTGCACAGCGACAGCTTCCGGGCGATGACCGCGATGGTCCGCGACGCGGCCGAGCGGCATGCCGACGGACGCCTGGTGGTGGTCCACGAAGGCGGCTACTCGGAAGCCTACGTGCCGTTCTGCGGGCTGGCGGTGATCGAAGAACTCAGCGGCGTGCGCAGCGCGGTGCGCGACCCGCTGCGCGACTTCATCGAGTTGCAGCAGCCCAACGCGGCGTTCCGCGACTTCCAGCGCCAGCGCCTCGAAGAGCTGGCCGCACAGTTCGGCCTGTGCCCGGCGCAGCCGCTTCAGGCGGCCAGGTAGCGCCCGACCAGCGCCAGGCCGCTGCACAGCACCAGCCAGGTGACCAGGCGGACGAAGGCTTCACGCGACAGACGCAGGGTCACCCGACGGCCGATCCACAGGCCCAGCGCCATGCCCGGCAGCAGGCAGGCGGCGAACAGCCAGGGCTCGCGCGCGGCATACAGCCCGGCGAGCAGGAACAGCCCCAGGCGGACGAAGGTGCTACAACCGATCAGCGCGCTCTGGGTGGCGCGCATCTGCTCCTTGCTCGCCAGGCGTCCGTTCAGGTACAGCGCATAGAGGAAGCCGCCGCTGCCGAACAACGCGCCGAACAGCCCGCCGAAGACACCGAACGGCAACGCCCAGGTCGCCCGCCAGCGCGGCTGGCCGAGTGGCTGGAGGAACAGCGCGTAGAGCGCATAGAGACTGACGAACACGCCGAGGGCCAGCATCAGCAGCTCCGCGCGTAGCGCCAGAAGTCCGTACGCCCCGAGCGCACAGCCCAGCAGCATGCAGGGCAGCAGACGCTTGAGTTCAGTGACGGCGATCTGCCGCCGCGCCGGCAGCCAGTTGCCGAACGACGCGCTGAAATCCAGCAGGACCAGCAGCGGAATGATCTGCGACAGCGGCAGCACCCCGGCCAGCAACGGGCCGGCGACCAGCGCGGTGCCGAAGCCGGCGATGCCGAACACCACATAGGCGAGGACGATGGCCAGTTCGACCAGCAGCCATTGCCATAGGCTGAACGGCAGGGCGGCGAACAGGACTGACGGATCGAGCGAGGACATGGCGACTCCCGGAACGACGACCTGCGCACTCTAGCGAGCGCAACGGCGCGCCAGCCAATACAATCCGAGCCCTGTAGCCATCTCGAAAAGGCATGGGGAATCTTCCGATGATCTCTTTGCGGCAACTCCATTACTTCGTCGAAATCGTCGAGTCCGGCGGCTTCAGCCGTGCCGCCGAACGCCTGTTCGTCGCCCAGTCGGCGCTCAGCCGGCAGGTGCGCGAACTGGAGGACAGCATCGGCACCCCACTGCTCCGCCGCGGTCCGCGCCAGGTCGAGCTGACGCCGGCCGGTCGCGCCTTCCTGCCACGCGCGCAGCGCCTGCTCGGCGACCTGGAGGCCGCCCGGCGCCTGGCTCGCGAGGTCGGTGAAGGCGGCCATGGCCTGCTGCGCCTGGGGCACTCCAGCTCGGTGCCGCTGGTGGGCGGCCTGCAAGCGGCGCTGCGCGGCTACCTCGCGGCGCAGAGCGGCGTCCGCCTGGAACTGACCCAGCAATCCTCCGAGCAGCAACTCGCCGATCTCGCCGAAGGACGCCTGGACCTTGGCCTGCTGCGCCTGCCGGTGCTGCGCCAGCATCCCCGGCTGCACCTGCGCGCCCTGTACCGCGAGCCGTTGCTCCTGGCTCTCGCCGCCGACCATCCGCTGGCCCGCCGTGAAGCCCCCGTGGCCCTGGCCGCCCTGGCCGGAGAAACCTTCGTCTCCATTCCCCACCTGCAACGCGGCGGCCTCAGCTATCGCGCCGCCGAACTCTGCCTCGGCGCCGGTTTCTACCCACGCCCGGCGCGCGCGCTGTCGCGCAAGACCAGCCAGTTGCAACTGATCGAGGCCGGCTTCGGCGTCGCCCTGGTGCCCGCCTCGATGCGCGCCATCGCACCGCCCGCCGTGCGCTTCATGTCTCTGGCCGAGGCCGAGGCATACAGCGAGGTGGCGCTGGCCTGGCGACGCGACGATAGCCCCCTGGTGGAAGGCTTCGTCGAATATTTCCTGGAGAATCTGCCGAACGAAGCCAAGGATTGATCGCACATCCCGGTGCGCCGCCTTATCATGCCGCCCATGCGTAACGATCCCTTCCAACGGCTCGGCCTCGATCGCGAGGTGCTGACCGTCAGCCAACTGAACCAGCGCGCCCGCCTGCTGCTGGAAGACGTGTTCCCGCAGGTCTGGGTCGAGGGCGAGCTGTCCAACCTCGCCCGGCCGGCCTCCGGCCATGTCTACTTCACCCTCAAGGACAGCAACGCGCAGATCCGCTGCGCGCTGTTCCGGCAGAACGCCCTGCGCGTACGCCAGGCCTTGCGCGACGGGCTGGCGGTAAAGGTGCGCGGGAAGATCTCGCTGTTCGAGGGACGCGGCGACTACCAGTTGATCGCCGATACCGTCGAGCCGGCCGGCGACGGCGCCCTGCGCCTGGCCTTCGAGGCATTGAAGGAAAAACTCGCCGGCGAAGGCCTGTTCGCCAGCGAACGCAAGCGTCCGCTGCCCGCCCATCCGCGCCGCATCGGTATCGTCAGTTCGCCCAGCGGGGCGGTGATCCGCGACATCATCAGCGTGTTTCGCCGCCGCGCACCGCAGGTCGAGCTGACCCTGGTGCCCACCGCAGTGCAGGGCCGCGAGGCCGTCGCGCAGATCGTCCGCGCGCTGCAACTGGCCGACCGGCAAGGCTTCGACGCGCTGATCCTGGCCCGGGGCGGCGGTTCCCTGGAAGACCTCTGGTGCTTCAACGAAGAAGCGGTGGCGCGCGCCGTGGCGGCCTGCGCCACGCCGATCGTCAGCGCGGTCGGCCACGAGACCGACGTATCGATCAGCGACTTCGTCGCCGACGTGCGCGCCCCGACGCCTTCGGCCGCCGCCGAACTGCTGGCGCCCAACGCCGGCGACCTGCAGCAGCGTCTCGACGGCCTGCGCCGGCGCCTGGTGCTGCGCATGCGCGACCAGTTGCTGCGCGAACGCCTGCGCCTGGAAGGCGTCGCCCGCCGCCTGCGCCATCCCGGAGAACGCCTGCGCCAGCAGGCGCAGCGCCTGGACGACCTGGACATGCGCCTGCGCCGTGCCTTCGAGCGCCATCTGGCGGTCCGCCACGAACGCCTGGTCCGCCTGGAGACGCGTCTCGCCGCACAGCATCCGGGCCGCACCCTGGCGCTGCTCCGGCAGAAGCTCGACAGCCTCGCCGCGCGCCTGCCGCGCGCCGCCCGCGAGGTACTGAAGGATCGTCGTCAGCACCTCGAAGGACTGGCGCAGACGCTCAACGTGGTCAGCCCGCTGGCGACCCTGGGCCGCGGCTACAGCATCCTCCTCGACGAGCGTGGCCGGGCGATCCGCGATGCCGGCCAGACCCAGCCGGGACAGCGCCTGAAGGCGCGCCTCGCGGAAGGCGAACTGGAGGTGCGGGTCGAGGACAACCACCGGACGCCGGTGACCCTGTCGCTGCTGGACTGAGCCGCGATGATCCGCCTCAGCCAACGGGCCCTGGCCTACCTCAACGAGGTGATCCACCACGGCTCTCTTCGCCGCGCCGCCCAGCACCTGAACATCGACCCCTCTGCCATCAGCCGGCAGCTCGCCAGCCTGGAGGAACATCTCGGCGTGCGCCTCCTGCAACGCACCCCGCAAGGCGTGGCGCCTACCGAGGCCGGCGAGCTGCTGGTGGCGCACTACCGCCAGCAACGGGCCAACGAAGAGGGCGTGCTGTCGCGTCTGTCGGCCCTGCAGGGGCTGCGCCAGGGCAAGGTGCGCCTGGCGGTCGGCGAGGGCTTCATCGCCGACCTGATCTCCCAGCCATTGCAGAGCTTCATCCTGCGCTACCCCGGCATCGAGCTGGAGGTCCGCATGGCCGGGGCCAACGAAGGCGTGGCGCTGGTCAAGGAAGACGCCGTCGACCTGGCCCTGGTCTACGCCCCGGTCGAGGACGGCGAACTGGACGTGCACGTCGACACCCGCCAGCCCCTCGACCTGATCATCCCCGCCAACCATGCCCTCGCCGGACACCGCGGCGCGGTGCCGATGCGCGCGCTGCGCAACGAGTCGCTGGCGTTGATCCACAACAGCACCGGCATGGGCCAACTGGCGGTGATCGCCGCCCAACTGGAGCGCATCGAGCTAAGGCCGAAGCTGCGCACCAACTCGGTGGCGGTGCTGACCAATTTCGTCAAGTCCGGCATCGGCGTGGCCTTCATGCCGGAGTTGACGGTCAGCCACGAGATCGAGGCCGGGCATATCCGTTGCCTGCCGCTGGCCCACCCGGCGCTGCGCGACGCCCGCGCGCGGATCGTCAGCCACAAGGGCCGCGAGCTGACCGTGGCGGCGATCGCCTGCCTGGAACACCTGCGCCGTGGCATGCGCTTCTTCAGTGGCGACGCGCCCGGGCTCTCGCAGCGCTGAGGCGTTGTCTTTTTCGCATCACGTCCGGACTTGAATAGTCAACGAGACAACGGCTAGCGTTGCTTCGCTTTCGTGCGAGCACCCGGCCCCGCGCCCCGACAAGAAGTGCCGCCGATCCCTCGACCGTTCGGACTGCCATAAGGAAAACAACATGCACACGAATCCGCGCCGCGGCCTCGCCCGCCGCTTCGCCGCCGGACTGCTGGCCGCCGCCCTGGGCCTGGGCGGCAGCCTCGCCCAGGCCGCCACCACCCTCAACCTGAGCTATAACGGCGCCGCCGACAGCGAGAAGAACCTGGTGCACCTGTTCGCCAGCAACCTCAAGCGCCTGGCCGAGGAAAAGAGCGGCGGCGAGCTGCAGTTCAAGCTCTACCCCAACAGCATGCTCGGCGAAGAGGAGCAGCGCATGGAACAGGTGATGACCGGCCCCGGCCTGAACATCGCCTCGTTCGCCGGGATCGCCCCGCTGTTCCCGGAGATCTACGTCAGCGCCACGCCCTTCATGTTCAAGGACGCCGCTGCGGCCCATGCCTTCTTCGATAGCGGCAGCTACTGGAAGGCCGCCCGCGAGGCCTTCCGCGAGCGCACCGGCACCGAGCTGCTGGCGGTGGTCGAGGAAGGCGGCTTCCTCAACTTCACCAACGGCAAGAAGCCGATCCACGGCCCGGCGGACTTCCAGGGCCTGCGCTTCCGCGCCATGGATCCCAGCCAGGTGGCGCTCTACGAAGCCTTCGGCGCCTCCGGCACGCCGATCCCCTGGACCGAGTTGTACATGGGCCTGCGCACCGGCGTCGCCGACGGCCAGATGAACCCGACCTCCTACATCATCCTCGGCAGCCTCTACCAGGTGCAGAAGTACCTGACCCTGGCCAACATCCAGTACTCCGACCAGTTCCTGGTGGCCAACGGCGATCTGCTCGCCAGCCTCCCGGCGAAGGCGCGCCAGGCCCTGCTCGACGCCGCCGCCGAAGCCACCCGGCTGAACCGCGAGGCGGTCGCCGCCCAGCAGGAGCACGACCTGGCGTTCCTCAAGGAAAAGGGCATGCAGATCATCCAGCCGTCCGCCGATGACCTCGCCGCCTTCCGCGAGAAAGGCCAGCCGTCCTACCTGGCCTGGCTGAAGACCCAGGACATCGAGCCGCGCTGGACCGAGATGGCCTTCCGCGACGCCGGTCTCGCCACCGCCCCCTGACCTTCGCGCGTTGCCCCCCGACGGCCGCTGCCGTCGGTCGGGCGCGCCTGTCCGACTTCCGGAGTACCTCCCATGCCGTCATTGCTCAAGGGCATGCGCGCCGCGTTGCTGAACCTCGCCACGCTGCTGTTGCTGCTCGACCTGGTCCTGCTCATCTACGGCGTGTTCGCCCGCTACCTGCTCGGCAGCTCGCCGATCTGGATGGACGAACTGGCCCGCTACCTCATCATCGGCGCAGTAATGCTGGCGCTCGGCGCGGTATGGATGGAAGGCGGGCACATGCGCGTCAATCTGCTGGAACAACGCCTGCCGCCGCGCCTGGCGCAGGTCCTCAGGCTCTACCAGTGGCTGCTGGCGCTGGCCTTCTTCGCCTTCGCTGCCTGGGTCAGCACCCGCTACGCGCTGAACGCCGGGCGCTTCCGCAGCCTCGGCCTGGGCGTCAGCCGCACCTGGCCGTTGCTCAGCCTGCCGCTCGGCTTCGGCCTGCTGACCCTCATGCTGTTGCTCCAGGGGCCCTGGCCGCGGCAGCCGGCCAGCACCACCGTCGAGGGAGGGACGCAGGCATGATGGCCATCGCCATGATCGCGGCCTTCGTGGTCAACCTCCTGCTCGGCCTGCCGCTGTTCCTCTGCCTGCTGCTCACCGCGCTGGTGGGGTTCCTCTTCGTCGACCCGGCGCTGTTCGCCAACACCCTGCCGCAGCGCTTCTTCGGCGGCATGGACATCTTCTCGCTGATGGCGATCCCGCTGTTCGTGCTGGCCGGCAACCTGATGAACCATTCCGGCATGACCCCGCGCCTGATGCGCCTGGCCAACGCCCTGGTCGGCCACTTCCGCGGCGGCCTCGGCCACGTCAACGTGGTCGCCGGGGTGTTCTTCGCCGGGGTCAACGGGTCCGCCGCGGCCGACGCTTCGGCACTCAGCACCCTGCTGGTGCCGGCCATGGAAAAGGAAGGCTACTCGCGGCGCTTCGCCGCCGGGCTGACCGCGGGCAGCTCGCTGATCGGTCCGATCATCCCGCCGAGCATCTTCATGATCCTCTACTCCTCGCTGACCAACACCTCGGTGGGCGAGCTGTTCCTCGCCGGGGTGATTCCCGGCCTGCTGCTGGCCGCCGCCTTCATGCTGCTGAACGCGGTGTACGCCTACCGCAACGGGCTGCAGGCGCGCCATGCGGCACCGGCCTGGGGCGAGATCCTGGCGGCACTGTCCGGCGCCCTGACCGCGCTGATCGCGCCGGTGATCATCGTCGCCGGAATCGTCCTGGGCCTGGTCACGCCCACCGAGTCGGGCGCCCTGATCGCCCTCTACGTGGCGCTGGTCGGCCTGCTCCAGCGCCAACTGAGCCTGGTCGGGCTGTGGAACTCGCTGCGCGAGACGGTACGCCTGACCGCCAGCATCTACGTGATCATCGCCGCCGCCTCGGTGGTCAACTGGTTGCTCAACTACGCCCAGGTCGCCAGCGAGTTCGCCCAGTTGCTGGAGCCGTTCGGCCACTCGCCGACCCTGATGCTGTTCATCATCAGTGCGGTGATCTTCGTCTGCGGCATGCTCATGGAGGAGGTCTCGGTACTGATGCTGCTGACACCGATAGTCGCTCCGGTGGCGCTGGCCGCCGGCGTGGATCCGGTGCACCTGGGGCTGATCTTCACCCTGAACATCACCATCGCCCTGATCACCCCACCAATGGGCGCCTGCCTGTTCATCGTGGCGACCATCAGCCGCCTCGATATCCTGGAAATGTTCAAGGGTATCTGGCCGTTCATCCTGCTGGCCCTGGGGGTACTCTCGCTGCTGATCCTGTTCCCCTCCCTGACCCTGTGGCTGCCACGCCTGCTCAATTGACACCATGACCGACTTCACCCAAGCCATCCCCGTTCTCCCGGAGCCCGACTGGCACGCCGTGGCCGGCATCCCCATCGTCGATGCCGGCACGCCGCTGGAGGCGCTCGGGCTGAGCCGTGACTTCAGCGTCTGGCCGGCCTACCACAAGCTCGGCATTCCTCACGCGATCCCGGAGTGCCACGCTCGCGGCGAGGTCTTCGAGCGTCTCCTGCGGGTCGCCGCCGCCCTCCCCGGCGGCGTGCGCCTGGTGGTGCTGGACGCCTGGCGGCCGTTCGCCGTGCAGCAGTATCTCTACGACAGCCTGTCCAGCGCCCTGGCCGCGCACTACCCACGGGCCGGCGAAGCCGAGCTGGAACGGCTCACCCGCCAGTTCGTCTCGCCGCCGAGCAGCAGCCGCGAGGCGCCCAGCCCGCATCTCACCGGCGGCGCGGTGGACGTCACCCTGTGCGACGCCCAGGGCCGCTGGCTGGACATGGGCAGCGCCTTCGACGAAGCCGTGCCGGCCTCCTACACCGCCTACTTCGAACGCCTGGCGGAGCCCGACGCGCGCCAGCGACGCGTCCGCGATCACCGTCGCCTGCTCTATCACGCGATGCTCGACGCCGGTTTCAGCAACCTGCCCAGCGAATGGTGGCACTACGATTTCGGCGACCAGCTCTGGGCCTGGCACACCGGCGCGACGCAGGCGCTGTTCGGCCCGGTACAGTTGCAGGCGATGGACGCGCTCTGGCGCCAGCAGTTGCAGAAGCGCCCCCCGGCGGACTAGGAGGCGAAGGCGCGCCGGTAGCCCAGCGGCGGCAGGCCGAACGCGGCGGAGAACTGCTGGCGCAACGACACCGCCGAACCGAAGCCGGCCAGCCCGGCGATCGCCTGCACCGAATGCTCGGTGGTTTCCAGCAGGCGCTGGGCCAGGGCCAGGCGTTCGGCCTGCAGCCACTGGCTGACGGTGGTGCCGGTGAGCTGGCGGAAATGCCGGGTGAAGGTCCGCCGGCTCATCAGCACCCGCTGTGCCAGGCTGTCCAGGCTGTGCGCCTGGTCGAGGTTCTGCCGCAGCCACACCAGCAGCTCGCCGAGACGGCCGTCCTGGGCACTGTCCGGCAGCGGCTGCTCGATGAACTGGGCCTGGCCGCCCTGTCGATGCGGCGCCACCACCAGGCGCCGGGCCAGGTGATTGGTAGTCTGCGCACCGAGCCGCTGGCGGACCAGGTGCAGACAGCAGTCGATGCCGGCGACGGTGCCTGCCGAGGTCAGCAGGCCGTCGTCCTCGATGTACAGCACGTCGGGCTCCACCCGCACCGCAGGGAAGCGCCCAGCGAAATCCTCCGCCCACATCCAGTGGGTGGTGGCGCGGCGACCGTCGAGCAACCCGGCCTCGGCCAGCACGAAGGCCCCCAGGCACAAGCCCACCAGTTGCGCACCGCGTGCACGGGCCGCGATCAACGCATCCAGCAGCGCTTGTGGCGGACGCTCGTGTGGATCGCGCCAGCTCGGCACGATCACGGTCTGCGCCTCGGCCAGCGCTTCCAGCCCGGCCTCGGCCTCGATGGTGAACCCCACCGTGGTTCGCAGCCGGCCCGGCTCGGCGGCGCAGACACGCAGGTCGAAGGCCTGCGCGCAAGGGTCGTAGCACTCCTGGCCGAACACCAGGCAGGGCACCGACAGGTGGAACGGACTGATGCGGTCGAAGGCCACCACGGCCACGGACTGGCGGGACATGCGCACCTCGGTGGGTATGAGCGGGTTGGCCCGATTCTAGCGAAAGTTGTCTCTCAGGCCACTCACTCGCTACGCCGCACCGGGACCAGAATCCGACTCACCCACTCAGGAGGAAACGCCATGTCCACACGTCAACCCAAACGCGCCTTGCTGGTCATCGACGTACAGAACGAATACGTCAGCGGCAACCTGCGTATCGAATTTCCCGCCATCCAATCGTCGCTGGAACGTATCGGCGCCGCCATGGATGCCGCCTACGCGGCGGGCATCCCGATCGTCGTGGTGCAGCACCTGGCGCCGGCGGACTCGCCGTTGTTCGCGCGCGGCAGCCGGCAGGCCGAGCTGCACGAGGTGGTCGCCTCGCGGCCCTACCAGCGCAAGGTGGAAAAGCAACTGGCCAGTTCCTTCGTCGGCACCGGGCTGGCCGACTGGCTGCGCGAACGCGACATCGACACCCTCGCCGTGGTCGGCTACATGACCCAGCACTGCGACGACTCGACCATCCGCCAGGCGATCCACGAAGGCTGGCAAGTGGAATACCTGCACGACGCCAGCGGCTCGGTGCCCTACCGCAACCGCGCCGGCCAGGCCAGCGCGGAAGAGATCCACCGGATCTTCGGCATCGTCCTGCAGTCCTCCTTCGCCGCCGTGCTCAGCACCGAGGAATGGCTGGAAAGCCTCGCCGGCCGGCACGTTCCGGAACGCGACAACATCTACGACTCCAACCAGCGGGCCCTGGCCAACCGCTGAAACGACGCCGCCCCGTACGCGGGGCGGCGAGCGCTCAACCGACCAGCGAGCCACGCGCCGGCAACGGCTTCCAGCCCGGAAACTCGCGCAGCCGCGGGTCAGGCACCGCGCAATAGGCGAATGTCCAGTTCGGCGCCGGCAGGTCCAGGCGCTCCAGCGGCACGCGCGTGCCGGCGCCGGCCTGCGGCGCCTTCCAGTCCTGGGTGATGTGCGCACCGCCCTGGCTGGCCAGGAGGATGCCGCGGTTGGCGCTGGTGTCGTCCACCGTCCAACGCGCGGCGGAGGCGTCCATCAGCACCTCCAGATGCTCGTCGGTCACCTTGGCGCCGAACGGCGACTGCAACAGCCAGCAGTACAGGCGCAGGTGCATCGCCCAGTTCCAGGCGGCCTTCTGCTCGGCCGCCCATTGCAGGAAACCGCGGAGGATGGTCAGGCCATCCGGCGGATCGATCTTCAGCAGTTCCGGGCAAAGGTCGTAGAGATGGTGCCAGGCGCTGCTCAGGCGCTTGTTGAGCTGGTCCGGACGCAGGGTGGAGTTCTTCGGCGGCAGGCCGGGAGCCACCACCAGGCCGGTCTGCGCCGGCAAGGGATATCTGTTGCTGTTCATGCTCTGAACCTCGCACGCAAAGGCGGGGCGCCGGGCGCCCCTGCTCGACACGGCGCTCAGTGGCCGTGCTGCTCGTGCCCGCCCTGTTCGGCCGGCGCCTTGGACTCGACGACGATTTCCACCGGCACGTCGCCGGCCTTGCGGAAATGCAGCGTCAGCGGGAAGCGCTCGCCGGCCACCAGTGGCTGCTTCAGGCCCATCAGCATCAGGTGGTAGCCGCCGGGAGCGAAGCGCAGGTCCTTGCCTGGTGCGACGTCGACGCTGTCGACTTTCTGCATGCTCATCATGCCGTTCTTGTGCACATGCTCGTGCACCTCGGCGGAAGCCGCGCGCGGCGTGTCGGCGCCAAGCAGGGTGTCGTTTTCCTTGCCGTGGTTCTGCACCACGAAGTAGGCCGCGCCGTTCGGCGAGGTCGGCGGCAGGGCCAGCGCCCAGGGATGCTCGATGTGCAGTTGGCCGGCGCTGTACTCGTGGGCCTGGGCGAAAGCGGAAACGGCCAGCAGGGCCGCGGCAGCGAAGAAGGATGTGCGCATGGTGACTCTCCAGTAGCGTATGACCGGTCTTTTTCCGTCGGACCGGCGATTCCATGGGGAAGCTAGGGTATTGCGCCGCGACCTGCCCCGACCCGAAGGTCCAGGTTGTCGAAGGCGCGGGGGAGGAGTCAGGCGACAGGAGAGGCGCGCGGATTGGCGAGGCGCCAATAGCGCAGGGGAGGCAGGTCGGTGGCGGAGAAGGCGTTACGGGCCGGGCCGGCCAGCGGCGCCAGCGGCAATGCCGGCCAGGAGGCGACCAGTCCGGGCGTGCCGGCGGCGCCGGCGCAGCAGCAGAGGTGCGGGGCCAGGCTCTCGTGGTCGTCGGGAAGATCGATGTCCTTGAGCGCGGCGCTCAGCTTCAGGCGCAGCAGCGAATCGGACGAGGTGCTGCAGAAGCCGCCGAGCAGCAACGAGGCGCGCTCCTGCGTCGTCAGCGCCTGCGAAAGCGGCACCACGAACAGGTTCATCAGCACGGCCAGGCTGGCCAGCCAGGCCACGGGGCGCCGTGACAGGGGCATCGTCGGTTCTCCGGAGAATGGGCCCTTTATGCCTGAGCGCGGGGCAAAAGTAAAAACGCCAGGCGCGACAGAGTGCCGCAGGTGAAAACGTTTGCAACCCTTGCGGGCTTTCCCCCGCCGCGCTCTTCCGCCAGCATAGACGGCTTTGACGCCCGACGAGTCGAGAAGCCGATGCCCCGCACCCTAGCCTTCGTTTCCACGCTGTTGCTCGCCGCTTTCTGCGCCCTGCCCGCCCAAGCCGACAGCTTCATCATGCGCCTGCTGAACAAGCCGGTGCCCGGCGGGGTGGCGGTGGTCGACCTCGGCGAGGAAGGCCCGCCGCCGCGGGCCTTCTACCAGGGCAAGCCGGTGCTGGTGGTGCGCGAGGAAGGCCGCCGCTGGATCGCCGTGGTCGGCATCCCGCTGAGCACCAAGCCCGGCCCGCAGAAGCTGGAAGTGCGGGCGGCGACCGGCAACCACGAGGAACGCTTCAGCGTCGGCAGCAAGCACTACCGCGAGCAGCGCATCACCCTGAAGAACAAGCGCCAGGTCAATCCGCTGCCGGAAGACCTCAAGCGCATCGAGCGCGAACTCGCCGAGCAGACCGCCGCCTACCGCCGCTTCAGTCCCGGCCTGCCCAGCAACCTGATGCTCGACAAGCCGGTCGACGGTCCGCTCTCCAGCCCCTTCGGCCTGCGCCGCTTCTTCAACGGCGAAGAGCGCAACCCGCATTCCGGTCTAGACTTCGCGGTACCGGCCGGTACGCCGATCAAGGCGCCGGCGGCCGGCAAGGTGATCCTCATCGGCGACTACTTCTTCAATGGCAAGACGGTGTTCGTCGACCATGGCCAGGGCTTCATCAGCATGTTCTGCCACCTGTCGAAGATCGACGTGAAGCTCGGCCAGCAGGTGCCGCGCGGCGGCGTACTCGGCAAGGTCGGCGCCACCGGCAGGGCCACCGGACCGCACATGCACTGGAACGTCAGCCTGAACGACGCGCGGGTCGACCCGGCGATCTTCATCGGTGCCTTCCAGCCCTGAGAAGTGAGCAACGCGGCGCCGGCTGAGGTCAGAAGGAACAGGGGGCGCGTCGATGCGCCCCTTTCATGACCAAGGGAGACACCGCATGACTCACCCGCTTCGCCTGCTCTGGCTGTGCTCGGCACTGTTCGTGGTCCTCGGCCTGGGCTTCGTCTTCTTCCCCGGCCCGCTCGCCTCCCTGCTCACCAGCGGCGAACCGCTCACCCCCGCCGCCCTCACCGACCTGCGCGCCAGCTACGGCGGCACCAGCTTCGGCATCGGCCTGCTGCTCGGCTATGCCGCCCTGCGCCCCCGCTACCTGGTGCTCGGCCTGCTCGCCGCCCTGGCGGTGATCGCCAGCGGCGGCGCGGCGCGTCTCTACGGTGTGCTGATCGACGCCTCGCCGGCGCTAACCACCTTCCTCTGGCTCGGCGCCGAGGCGCTGCTCTGCGTGCTGTTGCTGGCGGCACTCTGGAAGACCCGCCAGCTCGACCTCGACTGAGCGCCGGACAGCAGGTCTCAAGCCAGGACCCGGCGAACCGCCGGCAGCCGCGACAGCACCAGCCAGTCCAGCGCCCAGACCAGCAGGAGCGAGGCCCCCACCAACGGGAAGGCCACGCCCAGCGCCAGCATGATGGCGATGCCGGTCTTCCAGCGCGGCAGCTCGTGGCGCAGCGGCGGCACGCCAAGGCGTCCGGCCGGCTTGCGCTTCCACCAGATCCACAGGCCGCTCGCCGAGCTGAGCAGGATCGCCAGGCAGACCGCGAGCATCAGCAACTGATTGCCCAGGCCGAAGAGCTTGCCTTCGTGCAGCACGACGCCCATCTGCACGCTCCTCGCCACCGCGTTGTAGTCCTGCCAACGCACGTCGGCGAGAACCTTGCCGCTGTACTGGTCGATGTGCAGGGTGGCGTCGTGGCGCGGATCGTCGGGGAACACGGAAATCGTGTAGACCCCCTCCATCCCGCTCGGCAGGGCGATCCCGTAGCCCGCCGCCACGCCGCGCTCGCGGGCGATATCCACCACCCTTTGCAGAGGGATGCCCGCCGGCATCGGCATGTCCATCGGCATCGCGTGCCCGGCCTGGGCGGAATGCCCGCGATGCTCGGCATGGGCGTCGGCCGCCGGCGGCTGCGAGCGCGGCAGCGGAGTGTTCTCCAGCGGCCAGGGCACCTGCTGGCGCGACGCGCTGTTGAGGCTACCGGCCTGCATGTCGGAGGTCGGCACATCGTTCCACATCGCCGCCGGGAAGCGGTTCCAGACATCGGCGAACTGCTTGCCCCAGTAGCCGGTCCAGGTCATCCCGCTGAGCAGCATGAACAGCAACAGCAGGCTGCCCCAGAACCCGGCGACCACATGTAAATCGCGCCACAGCGGTCGTCCGCGCAGGTGCAGGCGCGGCCAGAACAGCGCGCTCGCCGCCCGCCCGCGCGGCCACCACAGATAGAGACCGGAGACCACCAGGACGATGCCCCAGCCGGCGGCCAGCTCGATCAGCCGGTCGCCGACGGTCCCGACCATCAGCTCGCCATGCAGTGCCCGGGCCACCGCCTGGAGATTCAGTTGCGCATCCTGGCGGCCGAGTTCGCGTCCGCTGTAGGGATCGACGAAGAGGTTCCATTGCCTGCCCTCTTCGCCAATCACGAATTGCGCGCTGCGCCCCGCCTCGCTCGGCGGCAGGTACTGGCTGACGGCGGCCTGCGGGTGCGCCTGGCGCACCCCGGCGAGCAACTGGTCGGCGCTGCGCATCTGCGCACCGGCTTCGACCCGCAGCAGTTGCGGATAGAGCAGCGCATCCAGTTGCGGCTTGAACAGGTAGACGATTCCGGTCAGCGCCAGCAGGATCATGAAGGGCGCGACGAACAGGCCGGCGTAGAAATGCCAGCGCCAGGCCAGCGCGTAGAAGTCACGGCCGTTCTTTTCGTTCGATTGCATGGATCACCTCATCGGAGCGCACGTAGGCAAGGCGGGCCCCGCTGGACGGGGCCTCGTTGAAGGTTCAGAAGCTGAAGTCGACCTTGGTCCAGAAGGTCCGGCCCGGCTCTGGAACCGTTTCGTTGGCGGAGAAACCGAAGCCGGCGTCGCCGGCCTTGTTCAGGTGCTCGGTGTAATCCTTGTCGAACAGGTTATCGACACCGGCGCTCAGCTTGACGTTGCGAGTCACCCGGTAGGCGCCGTTGAGCGAGAAGACGCCGAAGCCGGCGCTCTTGTCGAAGTCCTTGCCGACCACGTTGCCCTGGTCCCTGGCGATACGATTCTGCGGCGCGACCACCCGCCACAGGCTGCCGGCACTCCAGTCGCCTTCCTCGTAGGTCAGGCCGAAGCGCGCTTCCAGCGGCGGGATCTGCGGCAGCGCGCGGTCGTCCGAGCTGTTCTTGCCCCAGGCATAGGCCAGGCTGGCGTCGGTCTTCCAGTTGCCGGTGAGCTGGTAGGAAGCGCCCAGCTCGCCGCCCATGATCCGCGCGTCGACGTTGGTCGCCTGGGTCGAGGAGCCCATCATGCCCTCGCGATAGCTGAACAGGATGAAGTCCTGGACCACCCCGACGTAGCCGGAGGCCCAGGCCTGCAGCTTGTCGCCGTTGTACTGGAGGCCGAAGTCGAGCTGGGTGGTCTTTTCCGGCTTGATCTTGTCGAAGGCGTTGACCGACCCGTTCGGCCCGCGCTTGGGCGAGAACAGCTCCCAGTAGTCGGGGAAGCGCTCGGCATGGCCAAGGCCGGCGTAGAGGGTGGTCGGCGAGTCGGCAAGGTCATGCTCGTAGCGCACGAAGCCGCTGGGCAAGGTATCGGCGCGGGTGTCGTTGGCCGTCGGGTTGGCCATGGCGTGGCCCATGTGCCCGGACTTCAGGGTCTGCCGGTAGTCCTTGACCGAGGCGCGGTCCAGGCGCAACCCGCCGATCAGCCGGTCGCGCTCGGCGGCGAACCAGGTCAGTTCGCCGAAGGCCCCGTAGTTGTGGAACACCGCGTCCTTGCTCCAGGGGAACTGGTCGGCGTCGGTGTAGTAGTCGGTCATCATGTCGTACTTGGAGCCGCGCGCGCGGTGCTCGTTGCGCATGGCGTCGACCCCGGTGACCAGCTTGAAGTCGTCCCAGCGCCAGGTGGCCGCCAGGCGACCGCCGAGGGTGCGTCGGTCCACCTGGGACGCCATCGGCATGGGCATCATGCTGGACGGGTCGGGAGTGCGCAGGCGGAAGTTGTCCATGATGTGGTCGGCGTAGTTGTAGTAGACCTGCGCCTCGACCTTCTCCAGCACATCGCTGACGTTCGATTTGACGAAGCGCAGGCCCAGGCTCTCGCGCTTGAACTGCGAGCCGTCCATGCCGCGCCCGGCGTAACGTGCCTCGCCGTCGCCCTTGCCGGCGGTGAGTTCGATCAGGGTGTCCTCGTCGGGGGTCCAGCCGACCGCGACGTCGCCGTTCCACTTCTTCCAGCGCGACGGCACGGTATTCCCGGCGCCGTCCTCGTAATCGTCGGACTGCGCGTGGTTGCCGGTGAAGCGCAGGTAGCCGAGCCGGTTGCCGGCGGCGGCGTCCAGCACCTTGTCGAAGCGGCCATTGGAGCCGGCCAGCAGGCTGGCGTTGACCCGCGAGCCGAGTTCGCCGAAGCGCTCCGGCTCACGCTCGAAGAGGATCGTCCCGGCCGACGCGCCCGGCCCCCAGAGCACCGTCTGCGGGCCCTTGATCACGGTGAGCTTGTCGTAGGTTTCCGGCGAGATGTAGGAGGTCGGCGCGTCCATCCGGTTCGGACAGGCACCGAGCATCATGCCGCCGTTGGTGAGGATGTTCAGGCGCGAACCGAACATCCCGCGCAGCACCGGGTCGCCGTTGCTGCCGCCGTTGCGGATCACCGCGAAGCCGGGAATGGTCTTCAGGTAGTCGGCCCCATCGCTGGCCGGTACCGGTTGGCGCGGCTCCTTGGGATTGGTGACGATGGTCAGCGGCGAACTCTGGGCGACTCCGGTGACCACGCTCGGCGCCAGCTCCACGGCGTGATCCTGGTGCTGGGAGTGCTCCTCGGCCAGGAGCGCCGACGGAGACAGGGCCAGGCCGCACAGTGCGGCGAAGGCTCCCGCCCAGCGGCGGCGTTGTGCGAGACGGGCAGGGTCGAAGCTGAAAGCGGCGGTCGGGCAGGCGTTGCCGGCCGCTCGTTGTTGAGTAGACATACGTTTTTCCATGATCTATGTGACTTCCGCCCCGCCCCCACGGCGAGCAGGCACCCGGCCAGGCTCGCGTCACCGGCGCGGCGAAGACGCGCCGGTGCCCCCAGGAAGCGGCGGCTATCGGATTGAAAGAGGTCAGGCGATCAGGAACGGCGGCGCACGGGTACGGGCGCCGGGAAACACCGGCGAGGCGACGAACGCCTCGTTCAGGAAAGCGACGGCGGGCGCCGTCGCGAAGGGAACGGAGAACAGCGCCAGGCAGGCGTCTTCGGTGAGCGGCGGGCTGTGGAACAACAGGCTGCAATAACCGCACTTCTCCCAGAGCACGTCGCTGGCCAGGCGATTGCCTTCCTCGCCGCCCATCCCCGGCATGCCGGCATGGACGACGGAGCGCTGGGCATCGGAACAGCCGGCATGGGCCATGTCGCCATGGTCCATGTTCTCGTGGGACATGCCTTCGTGGCCCATCCCCACGCCCATCGGCATCGGGTGGTCCATCGGCATCGACTGGGAGATCAACGGCCCGACGAAGATCATCAGCATGGCGAACAGAGCCAGCCATGCACCGATGCCTTGTCGTTTCAGAGTGGTCGCCACCTGCGACTCCCGCCGTCTTGAATGAAGACCACCGCGTAGCGGGCCGGATGGCCGCTCGCGCCGGGTCATGCCGAAAAGAAGAATGCGCCTGTCGTTATACGCCCCCAGGCACGGGGAACGAAATGATCGCACAAGGGCGGCTGGCTCTTCTGCGGCATGGGGCCGCAGAATTTTCCATTGCGGAGAGCGTGCCGGCGGCGCAATCGAGGACAAGCTTTCACCGCCGAGAAAGAATAAAAACCCACAAAAGCCGCACAAATGGGAAATTCTACTAATTTTCCTTTAATGCTTGCCATTCAAATGCAGTCTCACTAGTGTGGTACGCATGAAAACACCACACACCCTCATCCTGCTCCGCCAACACGCCTGCCTGTGCCTGGTCAGCCCGCGACTGCGTGGCTGAGCGACGCTTCTCTTCATCTCGTCACTGCGTTCGCCTGGCCCCGCCGGCCCAGGAACCGACTCCAAAGGATTAGCCCCATGAGCATGTTGAAAGACCCTTCGCAGAAATACCGCCCATTCCCGGCCATCAATCTGCCCGACCGCACCTGGCCGTCGAAGACCATCACCGAGGTGCCGATCTGGTGCAGTTCCGACCTGCGCGACGGCAACCAGTCGCTGATCGAACCGATGGACGCGGCGAAGAAGATGCGGTTCTTCAAGACCCTGGTGCAGGTCGGCCTGAAGCAGATCGAAGTGGCCTTCCCGTCGGCTTCCGATACCGACTTCAACTTCGTCCGCGAGTTGATCGAAGGCAACCACATCCCGGACGACGTCACCATCCAGGTGCTGACCCAGGCCCGCGAAGACCTGATCACCCGCACCTTCGAATCCCTGCGCGGGGCGAAGAAGGCCATCGTCCACGTCTACAACGCCACCGCCCCGTCGTTCCGCCGCATCGTCTTCAACCAGGACAAGCAGGGCGTCGTGGACATCGCCACCAACGCCGCGAAACTGATCAAGAAGCTGGCCGCCGAGCAGCCGGATACCCAGTGGTCGTTCCAGTACTCGCCGGAAATCTTCAGCTCTACCGAGCTGGAGTTCTCGGTGGAGGTCTGCAACGCGGTGATCGACGTCTGGCAACCGACCCCGGACAACAAGATCATCCTCAACCTGCCGGCCACCGTGGAGTGCGCCACGCCGAACGTCTACGCCGACCAGATCGAATGGTTCGGCCGCCACGTCGACAAGCGTGACAGCGTGATCATCAGCCTGCACACCCACAACGACCGAGGCACCGGCGTGGCCGCCACCGAGCTGGGCCTGATGGCCGGCGCCGACCGCGTCGAAGGTTGCCTGTTCGGCAACGGCGAGCGCACCGGCAACGTCGACCTGGTGACCCTGGCCTTGAACATGTACACCCAGGGCCTGCATCCGCAACTGGACTTCTCCGACATCGACGCGGTGCGCAAGGTGGTCGAAGAGTGCAACCAGTTGCCGGTCCACCCGCGCCATCCATATGTCGGCGACCTGGTCCATACCGCTTTCTCCGGCTCGCACCAGGATGCCATTCGCAAGGGCTTCGCCCAGCAGAAGGAAGACGCGATCTGGGAAGTGCCGTACCTGCCGATCGATCCGGCCGACATCGGCCGCGACTACGAAGCGGTGATCCGGGTCAACAGCCAGTCCGGCAAGGGCGGCATCACCTTCCTGCTCGAACAGGAGTACGGCATCAGCCTGCCGCGGCGCATGCAGATCGAGTTCAGCCAGGTAGTGCAAGGCGAGACCGACCGTCTCGGCCTGGAAATGACCGCACAACAGATCTACTCGCTGCTGGAAAACGAATACCTCAAGGCGACCTCGCCCTACGTCCTCGCCAGCCATCGCCTGCAGGAAGAGAACGGCACCAGCGCCGTCGACCTGGAAGTCTCCTTCGACGGCGAGAAGCAGCACTGGCGCGGGATCGGCAAGGGACCGCTGGAAGCCTTGGTGGCCGCCCTGCCGGTCAAGGCGGAAATCATGGACTACCATGAGCACGCCATCGGCGCCGGCGCCAATGCCAAGGCCGCGGCCTATATCGAGATCCGCCTGGAGGGCCAGCGCCCGCTGCACGGCATCGGCATCGACGAGAACATCACCACCGCCAGCTTCCGCGCCCTGTTCAGCGCGCTGAACCGCGCGGTGACCCAGGCCGAGGCCAAGGCGGCCTGACCGGCACGGAAGGGAAAAAGGGAGCCAGGCGGCTCCCTTTTTTCATGGGCATCTTTCAGCTGAGTCGCTTCACTCATCCTCGCCGCTGGCGCTGACCGCTCCCAGGCAACGGAGCTGGTACGCCCCCTCCCCTGTGGTCAGGCGCCAGGTCTCGCCATCGGCCTGGGGCTCGGCTTCCATCACCGCGTTGTAGGAAAAACGCCACTCGCGACGGGTGCGTCCATCCAGGCTTTCCACCGCCAGCACCCAGTCTTCGCTGGCGAACGGCTGGTCGGCTTCCGCCGCCAGGTCCGCCTGGTCCAGCAGGTTCTCGTTGAGTTCGAAGCGCCAGGCGTGCAGACCGTCGATCTCGAGCATGTCGGCGGTTTCCAGTTCATCGAGCAGGTAGCGTTGTGTAGTCATGGCCAGTCATCGCGGATAAAGAACTCATGATAAGGCAAAGCGCGGGCGGCCCCTCACACCACCAGCATCACCACCGGGATCGCTACCGACAGGACCACCAACATGAACAGCAGGCCGATCCCCGCCGCCCGCCAGTTGGAAATGAACGCTCCGCCCGCTGCCTTGTGGCTGTCCAGGGCCGGACCGAAGGCTGATTTGGCGTAGTAGACCATGCCGAATATCTGCGCCACCGTGAAGCCGATCGAGGGGATGTTCTCCGGCAGTATCGCGCCCAGGACCGGCAGCAGGACGAACAGACCGAGGCCGACCAGCCAGGTTTTCCCGACTTCCTGCGCCCGTCCCAGGCGACGGAGATTCACCGCCGCGAGGAAGGCGCCGGCCAGGGGCGTGCCGATGAAGGTACCCAGACCGATCGCGGAAAGCCTGTACAACGGCTCGACATGGGTGGCGTCAGGCTCGTCCAGGCGGGCCTCCGGCGGGCGGAACGGATTCTCGGTGTCGCTGTTCATGCGTGTGCTCCCTGCGGATATTTACTGAAGCTTTACCAGGGCCGGCATTGGAAAATCCCGGCAACCGGCAGAGTCTATAGGACGCTGCGCGCCGGCTGAACATTCCGCGCCCGCCGGGAGTCACAGCAAGACGTGCGAACGAAAGCGCCCACACAGGACCGCACTCAGGAGGGATGACGCATGACCACACGCAAACTCGGCAACTCTGGCCTGGAGATACCGGCACTGGTATTCGGCGGCAACGTCTTCGGCTGGACTGCCGACGAAAGCACCTCCTTCAGGCTGCTGGACGCCCTGCTCGACGCCGGCCTGAACTGCATCGACACCGCCGACGTCTATTCGCGCTGGGTTCCCGGGCACCAGGGCGGCGAGTCGGAAACCCTCATCGGCAAGTGGCTGAAACGCACCGGCAAACGCGACCGCATGGTGATCGCCAGCAAGGTCGGGATGGACATGGGCAATGGCCACAAAGGCCTATCCGCCGCCTATATCGAGCAGGCCCTGGAGCGCTCGCTACGACGCCTGCAGACCGACTACCTGGACCTCTACCAGTCGCACACCGACGATCCCCACACCGACCTGGAGGAAACCCTTTCCACCTATGGCGAACTGATCAAGAAAGGCAAGGTACGGGTCATCGGCGCCTCCAACTACGACGCCCGGCGCCTCCTCGAAGCGCGCCAGGTCAGCGCCCGGCTTAACCTGCCGAGCTACCAGAGCCTGCAACCCGAATACAACCTGTACGATCGCGCCGACTACGAGACCAACCTGGAGCCGACGGTGGAAGAACTCGGTATCGGGGTGATCAGCTACTACTCGCTGGCCAGCGGCTTCCTCAGCGGCAAGTACCGCAACCAGGCCGACACCGCCGGGCGAGCCCGGGGAGAGAAGGTGAAGGGTTATCTCAACGAGCGCGGCGTGGCCATCCTCGCGGCGCTCGACGAAGTGGCCGAGCAGTACAACGCCAACCCGACCCAGGTCGCCCTGGCCTGGCTCATCGCTCGCCCGACGGTGACCGCGCCGATCGCCAGCGCCACCAGCCTGGAACAGCTCGACGACCTGATCGCCGCCACCCACCTGAAGCTCGACGAACAGGCGATCCACCGCCTGGACAGCGCCAGCGCCTATTGACCGACCTGCCGTCGAGGGCGGCCTCGCCCCGTTGAGTGGAGCGGATAACCGTATCGCGGCTATCCGCTCCGCATCGACGGGAAAACCTTAGCTGAAGCGCGCCAGCAGCGAACCGATGTCCAGGTCGCCCTGCGGCGCCTGGCCGTCCGGCGTCAGCTTGTTGACCAGTTCCGGCAGCAGGCTGCTCAGGTGTTCGGCCGCCTCGCCCTGGCTGACTCCGGCGGAGTCCGCCAGTTGCTGCAATTGACCGTCGCCGAAGACCCGGGAAATGTCCGCCGCCGACACCGACTGGTTCGGCCCAGCGCCGATCCAGGAATTCAGGGCATCGCCCAGGCCTGCGTTCTGGAGCATCTGGAACAATCCGCCGAGTCCGCCCAGGGAGCCGGCCTCCACGCCCGGCGCCGCCTGCCCGGCACCGCCCGCGGCGCCACCGAGCAGATCGCCGAGGACGCCACCCAGCCCGCCGCTCGCAGCCCCGCCGCCAGCGCCACCAAGGATGCTGCCCAGCGAACCGAGCAGACCACCGCCATCGCCACCGCCCTGTGCCGCACCGCCCTGGCGCGACATCAGCATGGTCACCAGCCCGATCAACAGGGCCACTTTCGGATCGCGAGCACCTCCCTGTCCTTCAGAGCCACCCAGCGCCGAACCGAGAATCGAATCGAGCAGTCCCATTGGCCTTCCTCCTGATCTGATGCCCACGGCGCGGCGCCGCGGGATACGGGTAACTCCATTCCCGGCACTGCGCCATCATGCGCAGCGCCGGGTCATGGCCTCGGACATCGACCGGAAGCGGACGTTCCGGCACTCAAGGATGGATTTCGAAGCGATCCGCGTCCATGTAGGCCGGGAAACGCTGGCGATAGGCCGCCAGTGCCGCCGCGTCCAGCCGGACGCGGAACACGCCGTCGGCGTCCGCCGCGTTGAACAGGCTGTCGCCCTGGAAGTCCAGGACCTGGCTATCCCCAGCGTAGCGCAAGGCGTTGCCGTCTTCGCCGATACGGTTCACCGCCACCACGTAGCAAAGGTTCTCGATCGCCCGCGCCGGCAGCAGGCGGTTCCAGTGCTGTCGACGAGGCGCGGGCCAGTTGGCGGTGTAGAGCAACAGGTCGGTGTCGTGCGGGTCGCGGCTCCACACCGGGAAACGCAGGTCGTAGCAGATCAACGGGCGCACCCGCCAGCCCTTGAGTTCGAACAGTTCCTGGCGTTCGCCGGGACTGTAGTGCTCGTGTTCGCCGGCCATGCGGAACAGATGGCGCTTGTCGTAGTGCAGCATCTCGCCGTCCGGGCGCGCCCAGAGCAGGCGATTGCGATGGCTACCGTCGGCGAGCTGGACGATCAGGCTGCCGGTGACCACCGCACCAAGGCGCCGGGCCTGCTCCAGCAGCCAGGCATGGGTCGGCCCCAGCTCGGGCTCGGCCTGCTCGGCCGAAGCCATGCTGAAACCCGTGGTGAACATCTCCGGGAGGACCACCAGGTCGGCGCCGGCGGCGCTCTCCAGCAGGGCGGCGAAATGCTCGCGGTTGGCCTGGGCGTCGTGCCAGGCCAGGGAGGATTGGACCAGGGCGATGTCCAGGTCCGGCAGAACCGTCAGATCGCGCATAGCTTTTCCGCTGCCTGACGCAGCGTCTCCTCGCGTTTGGCGTAACAGAACCGGACCAGCCGCATGGCGTCCGGCGCCTTTTCATAAAACACCGAAACCGGGATCGCCGCCACTCCGTGTTCGCGGGTCAGCCACTCGGCCATGGCCACGTCGTCCAGGTCCGGACGGACGGCCGAATAGTCCACGCACTGGAAGTAGGTGCCCGGCGCACGGGTGAAACGGAAGCGAGAGTCCAACAGCAGGTCGCAGAACAGGTCGCGCTTGGCCTGGTAGAAACCGGGCAATTGCCGCAAATGTTCGGGATGGCCGGCCATGTAGTCCGCCAATGCCCATTGCAGCGGCGTGACGCCACAGAAGTTGACGTACTGGTGGACCTTGCGCAGCTCCGCGCTGAGCGCAGGCGGCGCGACCACGTAGCCGGTCTTCCAGCCGGTGACGTGGTAGGTCTTGCCGAACGAGCTGACCACGAAGGAGCGCGGATACAACTCCTCGTGGGACAGCACGCTGGTATGGGCGACACCGTCGAACACCAGGTGCTCGTAGACCTCGTCGCTGATCAGGTAGATATCCCGGTCGCGGATCAACGCGGCCAGGCGGTCCAGTTCCTCGCGGCTGATCAGCGCGCCGCTGGGGTTGTGCGGGGTATTGATGATGACCAGCCGGGTACGCGGCCCGATGGCCTCGGCCATGCGCTGCCAGTCGATGGAGAAGTCCGGCAGCGCCAGCGGCACGTGCACGCAACGCCCGCCGGCGAGTTGCACGGAGGGTTCGTAGCTGTCGTAGGACGGGTCGAGTACCACCACTTCGTCGCCCGGATGGACCAGCGCCTGGATCGCGCTGAAGATCGCCTCGGTCGCCCCCGGCGTGATGGTCACCTCGCTGTCGGCGCTCACCCGGCGTCCATAGAACTGCTCGATCTTCTTCGCCACCTGCTCGCGCAGGGCCGGCAAGCCGGTCATCGGCGCGTACTGGTTGTGCCCGGCGGCGATATGCCGGCCTACCGCCTCGCGCAGCTCCGGCGGACCGTCGAAATCGGGAAAGCCCTGGGAGAGGTTGATCGCGCCACACTCGGCGGCCAGTTGCGACATGCGGGTGAAGATGGTGGTGCCGACATTCGGCAGCTTGCTCTGAATCATCGGGACTTCCTGCAGAGACTCGCCGGACGACAGCCCGGCCAGACGGGTGGCAGGGCAGGATAGCCGATCCGGGAGCGACGCTGCAGGGGCACGCCTTAGAAAAAACCGTGCCCGCTTCAGGTCAGAGGGGAATATGCGCCAGGCGATGGCGCAGGACGAATAACCGCCTCGCGATCATTCGTCGCCACGACAGGGAATCGGCGGTCAACACCGGCGGCCTGGCTCTACAGCCGCGGCCAATGAAAAAGGCCCGACAGGGACACCCGCCGGGCCTTTCGACGAAGGAAACGCCACACTCAGCGGCGCTTGTCCTTCTTCTTCTTCTCGGCTTTCTTGTGGTGCGACATCAGCCGGCGCTTCTTGTTGACCTGGCGCGCGGTCAGCGAATTCTTCTTGCCCTCGTAGGGGTTCTCGCCGCCCTTGTACTCGATGCGGATCGGCGTACCGACCAACTTCAATACCCGCCGGTAGGTCTTCTCCAGGTAGCGGGTATAGGCCTTCGGCACCGCGTCCACCTGGTTGCCGTGGATCACGATCAGCGGCGGGTTGGCGCCGCCCAGGTGGGCGTAGCGCAGCTTGATCCGGCGACCGTTGACCATCGGCGGCTGGTGCACCTGCACGGCGTCCTCGAGGATGCTGGTCAGGCGGCTGGTCGGCCAGCGGGTCACCGCCGAACGGAAGGACTCCTGGACCGACTTGTAGAGATGGCCGACGCCGGTGCCATGCAGGGCCGAAATGAAATGGATGTCGGCGAAGTCGACGAACAGCAGGCGCCGCTCCAGTTCGGTCTTCACGTAGTCACGCTCGGCCGCCTCCATGCCATCCCACTTGTTCAGGGCGATGACCAGGGCACGGCCGGTCTCGAGGACGAAGCCGAGCAGGTTGAGGTCGTGCTCGACCACCCCTTCGCGGGCGTCCATGACGAAGATCACCACGTTGGCGTCCTGGATCGCCTGGAGGGTCTTCACCACCGAGAACTTTTCCACCGCCTCGAAGATCTTGCCGCGACGCCGCACGCCAGCGGTGTCGATCAGGGTGTACATCTCCTCGTTGCGCTCGAACGGGATGTAGATGCTGTCGCGGGTGGTGCCGGCCTGGTCGTAGACGATCACCCGCTCTTCGCCGAGCATGCGGTTGACCAGGGTCGACTTGCCCACGTTGGGCCGGCCGATGATGGCGATCTTGATCCCGTCCTTCTCGCTGGGACCGGGAATCCGGGTCGGTTCCTCGCCTTCGGCGACCTCTTCGCTCGCCGGCTCGCCCTCGCCTTCTTCCTCCGCGTTGTCCTTGGGGAAGATCCCCAGGGCTTCCTGCAGCATATGGTTGATGCCGCGACCGTGGGCGGCGGCGATCGGCAGCGCATCGCCCAGGCCCAGCGGGCTGAACTCGGCACGAGCGAGATCGGGATCGATGGTGTCGACCTTGTTGGCGATCAGGAAGCTGCGCTTGTTCCGCTTGCGCAGGTGCTCCGCGATCATCTGGTCGGCGGCGGTCATGCCGGCGCGCGAATCGACCAGGAACAGGACGGCATCCGCCTCCTCGATGGCCTGCAACGATTGCTCGGCCATTTTCGCATCGATGCCTTCCTCATCGCCGGAGATGCCTCCGGTATCGATGACGATATAGGTGCGGCCCTGCCAGCGCGCCTCGCCGTACTGGCGATCGCGGGTCAGGCCTGCGTACTCCGCCACGATGGCGTCGCGCGACTTGGTCAGGCGGTTGAACAGAGTGGACTTGCCGACGTTCGGGCGACCCACCAGGGCAATAACGGGAACCATGCGGCTCTCCACGAGAATTCAGAAAACACAAAGGCCGCTGACGTCGGACGGCAGCGGCCGGACACTTGAAACCCAGTCTAGCGGATGGTGTAGGCGACGAGCTTGCCACCGTTGCCGAACACGTACATCCAGCTCCCGACCACCAGCGGACGAACCCGCACGCCATCGCTGTCGACCCGCTCGCGACCAACGAAGCGACCGTCCACCTGGCTCAGCAGGTGCACGTAGCCTTCCAGGTCGCCGACCACCACGTTGCTGGAGAACACCGCCGGAGCCGACAGTTGGCGACGCGCCAGGGCGTCGTTGTTCCACAGCGAAGAAGCGCCGCGCGAATCCAGGCCTTCCACCGAACCGCTGGCCTGGCTGACGTAGATATTGCCGAAGCCTTCGGCGACGCCGACGTAGCTCGACGCTTCGCGCTGCCAGAGCAGGCGGCCGCTGTTCACGTCCAGCGCCGCGGCACGGCCCTGGTAGCTGACCACGTAGAGGGTGTCGCCGGACAGCAGGAGGCCGCCGTCGATGTCCACCACGCGATCCAGTTCGGAACGCCCCTGGGGAATCGCTACCCGCTGCTCCCAGATCGGCAGGCCGCGCTGTACGTCGACCGCCACCACCTTGCCGCTGGCCAGGCCAGCCAGGGCCATGTTGCCGGCGATCAGCGGCGCGCCGGTGCCGCGCAGGGTCAGCACCGGCACGGTGCTTTCGTAGATCCAGCGCTGGTCGCCGCTGGCCGCATCGAGGCCGATCAGCTTGTCGTCCTGGGTCTGCACCACCACCACGTCGCCGTTGGTGGCCGGCGCCGACAGCACTTCGCTGTTGACTCGCTTGGTCCACTTCTTCTTGCCGGTGGCTTCGTCGAGGGCGATCACGTCACCGCGCAGGGTACCCACCAGCACCAGGCCGTAGCCAACGCCGACACCGCCGGAAACCGGACGTTCCAGGTCCTTCTTCCAGAGCACGTCGCCGGTCTCGCGCTGGATCGCCATCACCCGCCCTTCGGCGGACGCGGCGTAGATGCTGGAACCATCGACGGCCGGTTCGAGCAGGTTGTACAGGTCGCCCTGGCCATCACCGACCGAGCGGCTCCACTGCTTGCTCAACACGACTTCCTCTTTGAAGTCGGTCAGTTCGGCGGGCGGGAGTTCCTTCTTGCTGTTGCTGCTGCAACCCACGACCGCCAGGGCCAGGGCGAGCAGCGCCGCGTGTTTCCATTGCACCATCTCAGGCCTCTCCCTTGGACAGGTCGTCGAGCTTGATCTGCAGGGCATCGCCGGCACCGTCTTCGGGCAGCGACTGCTTGGCTTTCTCGTAGGCCGCGCGGGCCTCGTCGGTGCGCTTGAGCTGCACCAGCAGGTCGCCCTTGAGCTCCTCGCGGGTAGAGACGTAGGCCTTGTCGGCGTCGCCATCGAGCAGCTTCAGGCCTTCCTCGACCTTGCCCTGGGCCGCCAGGACCCGGGCCAGGCGCTGCCGCGCCAGTTCGCCGAGGGTGGCGTCGGCCGGCTTGTCCATGACCGCCTTCAGCTCGGCAACGGCGTCATCCAGCTTGCCGCTGTCGACCGCGACCTTGGCCACGAACAGGCTGCCGTACTGGGCATAATGGGTGCCGCCGAACTCGCTCTTCAGCTTGCCGGCCAGCTCCGCCACCTTCGCCGGATCCGGCTGGCCGGCCGGATTCAGCGCGGTTTCGATCAGTTGCTGGTAGACGATCGAGGCGCCCTGCGCCTGGTTGGTCTGGTACTTCTGCCAGGCCTGCCAGCCGAATACCACTGCCAGCGCGAGGATGCCGCCGGTGACCAGGGGCTTGCCGTTGCGCTGCCACCAGTCCTTGATCTGCGCCAGGTCTTCGTCTTCGGTACGCGATGTCACCCCAATCACTCCTATTCTTTATGTTCTCAAGCCTGTGCCAGACAGGCTGCCAGGTGCTCGGGCAGAGCATCCCAGGCAATGCTTTGTTGCTCGCCCTCGTCACGCAGGGGCTTGAAACCTACCACGCGATTGGCCACCTCGTCCTCCCCGAGGATCAGGGCAAAGCGCGCGCCGCTCTTGTCGGCCTTCTTGAACTGGCTCTTGAAGCTACCGGCGCCGGCGTTGACCAGCAAGCGTATGCCGGGAATGGCGCTGCGCAACTGTTCGGCCAGGGTCAGGGCGGCCAGCTCGGCCGGTTCGCCGAAGGCGCAGACGTAGAGGTCGGCCGGACGGTTCAGTTCGGCGGGGATCACCCCCAAGGTTTCCAGCAGCAGCACCAGGCGTTCCACGCCCATGGCGAAACCGACGCCCGGGGTCGGCTTGCCGCCGAACTGGCTGACCAGCCCGTCGTAGCGGCCACCGCCGCAAACGGTGCCCTGGGCGCCAAGCTTGTCGGTGACCCACTCGAAAGCCGTGCGGCAGTAATAGTCCAGGCCGCGCACCAGCTTCTGGTTGATTTCGTAGCGCAGTCCGACAGCATCCAGGCGGGCCTTGAGACCCTCGAAGTGGGCGATCGATTCTTCGTCGAGATAGTCGTGCAGGGTCGGCGCGCCGACCAGCAACGCCTGGGTGCTCTCCACCTTGCTGTCGAGGATTCGCAGCGGATTGGTGGTCATGCGCCGCTGGCTGTCTTCGTCGAGTTGCTCGAAGCGCTCCTGCAGATAGGCCACCAGGGCCTCGCGATAGCGTGCGCGGGCCTCGCTGGAACCGAGGGTGTTGAGCTGCAGGGTCACCGCGTCGGCCATGCCGAGCTTCTGCCACAGGCGCCAGGTGAGGATGATCAACTCGGCGTCGATGTCCGGACCGGGCAGGTTGAAGACTTCCACGCCGATCTGGTGGAACTGCCGGTAGCGACCTTTCTGCGGTTTCTCGTAACGGAACATCGGCCCGGTGTACCAGAGCTTCTGCACCTGGCCACCACCGCTCAGGCCGTGCTCCAGCACGGCGCGCACGCAACCGGCGGTACCTTCCGGACGCATGGTCAGGGATTCGCCGTTGCGGTCGAGGAAGGTGTACATCTCCTTGTCGACCACGTCGGTACCTTCGCCGATGCCGCGGGCGAAGAGTTCGGTGAACTCGAGGATGGGCAGGCGGATCTCGCTGTAGCCGTAGCCGTCCAGCAGGCCGGCGAAGGTGCGTTCCAGATAGCGCCAGGCCGGAGTCTGCTCCGGCAGGATGTCGTTCATGCCACGAATGGCTTGCAGGGACTTGCTCACGTAGGGTCCTTAAACGGGTCAGCCGCGGGCGATCAGGCTCGCATCGGCCTCGGCCTTCTCGGCCGCCTTCTGGCGGATCAGCCGTTCCAGCTCGTCCACCAGGTTGTCGTTGGTCAGTTTCTGCGACGGCTTGCCGTCGATATACACCAGGTTCGGAGTGCCGCCGGTGAGGCCGACATGGGCCTCCTTGGCTTCGCCCGGACCGTTGACGACGCAACCGATCACGGCCACGTCCATCGGCACCAGCAGGTCCTCCAGGCGCCCTTCCAGCTCGTTCATGGTCTTCACCACGTCGAAGTTCTGCCGCGAACAGCTCGGGCAGGCGATGAAGTTGATGCCACGGGAGCGCAGGTGCAGGGACTTGAGGATGTCGAAACCGACCTTGATCTCCTCGACCGGATCGGCAGCCAGGGAAATCCGGATGGTGTCGCCGATTCCCTCGGCCAGGAGCATGCCCAGCCCCACCGCCGACTTCACCGTGCCGGAGCGCAGGCCGCCGGCCTCGGTGATGCCCAGGTGCAGGGGCTGCTCGATCTGCCTGGCCAGCAGGCGATAGGCGGCGACGGCCATGAAGACGTCGGAGGCCTTGACGCTGACCTTGAAGTTCTGGAAGTCCAGCTTGTCGAGATGATCGACGTGGCGCATGGCCGATTCGAGCAGGGCTTCCGGGGTCGGTTCGCCGTATTTCTTCTGCAGGTCCTTTTCCAGCGAACCGGCATTGACGCCGATACGGATCGGGATGTTGCGCTCGCGCGCGGCGTCGACCACGGCCTTGACCCGGTCCTCGCGACCGATGTTGCCCGGATTGATGCGCAGGCAGTCCACTCCCAGCTCGGCGACGCGCAGGGCGATGCGATAGTCGAAGTGGATGTCGGCGACCAGCGGCACGTTGACCTGCTGCTTGATCTTGCCGAACGCCTCGGCGGCGTCCATGTCGGGGACGGAAACCCGCACGATGTCCGCACCGGCATCTTCCAGGCGGCGGATCTGCGCGACGGTGGCAGCGACGTCGCAGGTCTCGGTGTTGGTCATGCTCTGCACGGCGATCGGCGCATCGCCGCCCACCGGGACGTTGCCGACCCAGATTTTCCGAGACTTGCGGCGAATGATCGGAGAAGCGCTATGAATGCTCATTGTCCTACCTTCAGACGGGCCGTTTCGCCGCGGACGAAGGGGGTCACGTCCACCGGCTGGCCGTTGTAGCTGACCTGGGCGCCGCGAGCGAAACCGAGGCGCAGCTCCAGCGGGGCCTTGCCGGCCAGTTCCAGGCTGTCGCCCTTGCGCTTCAGCGCGCTGACCAGGACCTTGCCGTTGGCGTCGGTGACCTGGGTCCAGCAATCGGCGACGAACTGTACCTTGACCACCCCCTGGCCCTCGCCGGCCACCACGGGCGCGGCGGCAGGTTCGCTCGGCGCTGGCGGGGCGGCCGGACTGGCCGTCGCCGGAACGGCTGGAGCATTACCGGGAGCAGGAGCCGTGCCGGCAGGCGCGGCGGTAACAGGCTGCTGGGGCGCGGCGGGGGTGCCCTGGGCCGGAGCGGCGGGAACCTGCGCGCCCTCGCTCGCCACCGGCGGCGAACCCTCGGCCTGGGCGGCGACTTCCGGAGAAACCTCGGCGGGCGCTTGCTCGCCTTCCTTCTGCGCTTCGATCACCGCCTGGTCTTCAGGCTCGTCCAGGGTATGGATCTCGGTGGTGCCGTCGGCGCTTTCCACTTCGACATGCTCGAGGCTCAGACCGGCGGTTTCCGGCGTGCGCGCGGAATGCTCCTGCCACCAGAAGTAGCCGAAGCCGATCAGCAGGGCGAGCAGTAACAGGCTGACGATACGCAGCACGTTGCGCGACAGGCGCACCGGCTCGGCGACCCGTCCCAGGCTCTGTACGGTGCTGCCGCTGGCATTGGTGCCGGTGAAATGGTCGAAGCTGTTGACCAGCTCGGCCTGGTCGAGGCCCATGAGCTTGGCGTAGGCGCGGATGTAGCCGCGCGAGAAGGTGTGCCCCGGCAGCTTGTCGAACGCGCCGTTTTCCAGCTGACGCAGCGAATTCTCGGTCAGGTTCAGTTGCCCGGCCACCTGCGACAACGACAAGCCCTTCTGCTCGCGCGCCTGGCGCAGGGTTTCCCCGGGGTTCTGACGGGAAGCGGTGGCTACGACTTCGGGCTGCGGCGCTTTCATCATTTTTCCGCCTGGAATTCCTGATATTCGGGAGAGCCTGGGTACAGGCGTTTCAACTGCAGGCCATAGCTGGCGGCCGTGTCGCGGTCCTCGAAGACCTTCGCGAGACGAATGCCCAGCAACAGGCTGCGGGCGTTCTGCCCGCCGCCCTGGGCAAAGAGATCATAGTACTGGCGAGCCGGCACGTACTCGCGCTCCTTGTAGAGCAGGTCGGCCATCTCCAGCGCGACGCTGGGCTGGTTACGGTTCAGACGCAGGGATTTCTCGAAGTACTCCTTGGCCTGGGCCGGTTTCTTCATTTGCAGCGAAACCAGGCCGAGGTTCTCGAAGACCCGCGAGCGCTCGGGATAGAGGGTGTCCTGGCTGGCCTCCAGGAGACGCTGGTAGGCCTCCTCGTAGCGCTTCTGCTCGTAGAGGAAACCGCCGTAGTTGTTCAGTACCCGGGCATTGCGGCTATCGCTGGCGAGCGCCTTGCGGTACTCCTCGTCGGCCAGCTTGGGCTCCATCTCGGTCTGGAACACCACCGCCAGCGCGGCATGCGCGTCGGCGCTGGAAGGGTCGATCTCGAGGGCCTTGCGCAGCGGCACCTTGGCCTGCTCGGTGTTCCCCCGCTGGAGATAGCCGAGGCCGAGCTGGATATAGGCATCGCGCGCCTCGTCACGGCCCTTGTCGGTTTTCAGGGGATTCTGATCTCCGCTCGTCACGCAGCCTGTCAGCCCAACTGCCAACAGGAACACCAGCGCGGCGCGTACAGTCATCGGAACCCTCCTCTCACTCAATTTCGATTCGCCGCCGACTCGGACTCGGCCAGTTGGCGCACGGCAATATAACGTTCGCTCCGGCGGGTACGATCCATGACCTGGCCGACCAGCTGGCCACAGGCTGCGTCGATGTCGTCGCCGCGGGTGGTACGCACGGTCACGTTGAAGCCGCCCTTGTGCAACATGTCCTGGAAACGCCGGATGGCATTGTTGCTCGGGCGCTCGTAGCCGGAGTGCGGGAATGGATTAAACGGAATCAGGTTGATCTTGCAAGGCGTGTCTTTCAGCAATGCGATCATCTGCTCAGCATGCTCGGGCTGATCGTTGACATCCTTGAGCAGGGTGTACTCGACGGTCAGCACGCGCTTCTCGCCGAGCCGGGAAATATACCGGCGGCAGGCATCCAGCAGCATGCCCAGCGGATACTTCTTGTTGATCGGCACCAGCTTGTTGCGCAACTCGTCGTTCGGTGCGTGCAGCGACAGGGCCAGGGACACGTCGATCACCTCGCCGAGCTTGTCGATCATCGGCACCACGCCGGAGGTGGACAGGGTCACCTTGCGCTTGGAAATACCGTAGCCGAGGTCGTCCATCATGATGTTCATGGCGGCGACCACGTTGTCGAAGTTCAGCAGCGGCTCGCCCATGCCCATCATCACGACATTGGTGATGGCGCGGTCGATCTTGGCCGGAACGGTACCGAACGACTTGTTGGCGATCCACACCTGGCCGATCACCTCGGCGGCGGTGAGGTCGCTGTTGAAACCCTGCTTGCCGGTGGAGCAGAAACTGCAATCCAGGGCGCAGCCCGCCTGGGAGGACACGCACAGGGTGCCGCGTCCGCCCTGGGGGATGTACACGGTCTCGACGCAACTGCCGGACGCCACCCGGACCACCCACTTGCGGGTGCCGTCGGCGGAGATGTCCTGGCTGACGATCTCGGGACCGCGTATCTCGGCTGAGGCCTTGAGCTTTTCGCGCAAGGCCTTGCCGACGTTGGTCATGGCGTCGAAATCGTCGACGCCAAAGTGGTGAATCCACTTCATGACCTGGCCGGCCCGGAAACGCTTCTCGCCGATGGACTCGAAGAACTGTTCCAGCTGCGGCTGGGTCAGGCCCAGCAGGTTCACCTTGCCGGCGGTGGTCGTTGTCATGGTTTCACCCTCACCCACGCTCGATCAGCGAATGCGCTCGCAGACTTCGGTAGCCGCGAAGAAATAGGCGATCTCGCGAGCGGCGGAAGCTTCGGAATCGGAACCGTGGACGGCGTTCTCGTCGATGGAGACGGCGAAGTCGGCGCGGATGGTACCGGCGTCGGCTTTCTTCGGATCGGTGGCGCCCATCAGCTCGCGGTTCTTGGCGATGGCGTCCTCGCCTTCCAGAACCTGGACTACAACCGGACCGGAAGTCATGAAGGAAACCAGGTCCTTGAAGAACGGACGCTCTTTGTGCTCGGCATAGAAGCCGCCGGCTTCACGCTCGGACAGCTGAACCATTTTAGCGGCGACGACGCGCAGGCCGGCTTTCTCGAAGCGGGTCAGGATTTCGCCGATCACGTTCTTGGAAACGGCGTCCGGCTTGATGATGGACAGGGTGCGTTGCAGTGCCATTGGTAAAACTCCGAAACAAGGTTGTCTAGCATGGGCGGCCCCGCCAGCGGGGCGGGACGCCGTGATTCGTTCAGGACGCTGACGAAAACGGCCCGAAAGGGCCGGAATCAGCGTGGCTGCGCCTGGCATCGGGCCCGGCGCGCCTAGCCTGGAATGCGCCCGCGGGCGATTTCAGGCCTTACCTAAAATAAAACCCGCGAATTATACGCGGGTTCCCGGCAAATGCGTAGGGCGGGCCTATGGCTAGTCCCGCTCCTCGATCCAGGCGGCCTGGATGGCCTCCAGGACTTTCTCCCCGCTACGCTGAGGATCGTCGGAGAACTCTGGAAGTTCCACCACCCAGCGCCGCAGATCGACGAAGTTGACGTATCGCGGATCGACCTCCGGCTTGCTTTCGTCGAGCTGGATGGCGATTTCCAGCACATCGGTCCATTTCAGGCTCATTGCACGCTCCTCTCTACCGCCGGGCTCAGTGGCCTTCCGACACCTGGTTGATGGTGTACTTGGGAATCTCGACCACCAGGTCTTCGTCGGCCACCACTGCCTGGCAGGATAGCCGCGAATCGGGCTCCAGACCCCAGGCCTTGTCCAGCATGTCGTCTTCGAGTTCGTCGGACGGCTCCATGGAATCGAGGCCTTCGCGGACGATTACGTGGCAGGTCGTGCAGGCGCAGGATTTCTCACAGGCATGCTCGATCTCGATGCCATTGCGCAACGCGGCATCCAGGATGGTTTCGCCGGGCTTCGCCTCGAATACCGCCCCCTCGGGGCAGTGGTCGGCATGGGGCAGAATCACGATCTGCGGCATCTTCGCTTATTCCTCGATTTCGTTGAGCCGGCGGCCGGAGAGCGCGGCCTTGACGGTCGCGTCCATCCGCCGTGCGGCGAAAGCGTCGGTCACCTGGGACAGGCGCTTGATCTGGTTCTCGATGGCCGCGGTGTCGCTACCACCGGCCAGTTCACGCAAGGTGTCCATCTGCGCCGCGATGGCCAGGCGCTCCTCTTCGTCCAGGAGCCGCTCGCCGTCGACGTCCAGCGCCGATTGCACGGCCTCCAGCAGCCGCTGCGCCTCGACCTGCTGTTCGCGCAGGGCGCGGGCAGCCTTGTCGTCGCCGGCGTAGTCGAAGGAGTCCTTGAGCATCCGCGCGATCTCGCCGTCGGTCAGCCCATAGGACGGCTTGACCTGGATGCTGGCCTCGACGCCGGAACTCAGTTCGCGTGCGGACACGCCGAGCAAGCCGTCGGCGTCGACCTGGAAGGTCACCCGGATTTTCGCCGCGCCCGCCACCATCGGCGGAATGCCGCGCAGCTCGAAGCGCGCCAGCGAACGACAATCCTTCACCAGCTCGCGCTCGCCCTGCAGCACGTGGATCATCATGGCCGTCTGGCCGTCCTTGTAGGTGGTGAACTCCTGGGCGCGCGCCACCGGGATGGTGGTATTACGCGGAATCACCTTCTCCATCAGCCCGCCCATGGTTTCCAGGCCCAGCGACAGCGGAATGACGTCCAGCAGCAGCAATTCCTCGCCGCGCTTGTTGCCGGCCAGGGCATCGGCCTGGATGGCCGCGCCGATGGCGACCACCTGGTCCGGATCGATATCGGTCAGCGGCTCGCAGCCGAACAACTCGCCAACCGCCGTGCGCACACGGGGCACGCGGGTCGAGCCACCGACCATCACCACAGAGCGGATTTCTTCCAGATCGACACCGGAGTCGCGCACCGCTCGGCGGCAGGACTTCAGGCTGCGAGCGACGAACGGCTCGATCAACTCGTCGAGCGTCGCCCGGCTCAGCTCGCCGCTCCAGTCGCCATAGGCGACCCGGACCGACGCCTCATCGGTAAGACGCTCCTTGGCCGCACAGGCGATTTGCAGCAACTGCCGCTGGCTGCCCGGGTCCAGATCGGCAGAAAGGCCAGCCTGCTCGATCACCCAGCCAGCGATGGCATGGTCGAAGTCGTCGCCACCCAGGGCCGTATCGCCGCCGGTGGCCAGAACTTCGAAGACACCGCGGGTCAGGCGCAGGATGGAAATGTCGAAGGTTCCACCACCCAGGTCATAGATGGCCACCAGGCCTTCCGCGCCCTTGTCCAGGCCGTAGGCCACGGCGGCGGCGGTCGGCTCGTTGAGCAGGCGCAGGACGTTCAGTCCGGCCAGGCGCGCGGCATCCTTGGTAGCCTGGCGCTGGGCGTCGTCGAAATAGGCCGGCACGGTGATCACCGCACCCACCAGCTCGCCACCGAGGGTGGTTTCGGCGCGCTGGCGCAGCTCACGCAGGATGTCCGCCGAGACTTCCACAGGACTCTTCAGCCCCTGTACGGTCTCGATGAAGGGCATGTGCGACTCGCCCTGGCGGAAGCGGTAGGGCAATTGCTCGCCCAGTTGCTTGACGTCCTCCAGGCCGCGCCCCATCAGACGCTTGACCGAAATGATGGTATTGAAGGGATCCTTCGCGGCAGCCGCGCGGGCGCTCTCACCCACTTCCGCCCGCTCGGCGTGATAACGCACCGCGGAAGGCAGGATCAGGCGCCCCTGCGCATCCGGCAAGGGCTCGGCGACGCCGCTACGCACCGCGGCGACCAGCGAATTGGTGGTACCCAGGTCGATCCCAACCGCCAGGCGACGCTCATGGGGCTTGGGACTCTGACCGGGCTCGGCGATCTGCAGTAGGGCCATGCTCTGTCTTAACTATGGGGTGCGACCCGGGGGCCGCAGGGATTAATCGTCGAGTCGCTCTTCCAGCTGGCGCACTTCCTGCGCGAGCTTGTCGAGGAACTGCATGCGACGGACCAGGCGTTCGGCCTCTTCGCGGCGCTGCGCATCGTCCCAGCACGCGGCGAACTCGCGCTCCAGCTCGGCCTGGGCGGCCTTGAGCCGACGCTTGAAGGTCGCCACGCCGGCCAGGTCGGCGCTGTCCTGCAACTCCTCCAGTTCCTCGCGCAGCTGCATCTGCTGCAGGAGAAACTCCGGATCCTGCACCGTAGCCTCCAAGGGCAACTCGTGACCACTCAGGGTCAACAGGTACAGGGCCCGGCGCGGAGCGCTCTTCAGGGTCTGGTAGGCCTCGTTCAGTTGCGCCGCGCGTTCCAGGGCGAGACGCTGCTCGCGCTCGGGAGCGTCGGCGAAACGGTCGGGATGGACGCTGCGCACCAACTCGCGATAGCGCTGGCCGAGCTCGTCGAGATCGACCAGGAAAGCCGGTTGCAGGTCGAACTGGGCGAAATGACAGGGTTTACCCACGCCGGCCTCAGACGTTGAAGCTTTCGCCGCAGCCGCATTCGCCACGAACGTTGGGATTGTTGAACTTGAAGCCTTCGTTGAGCCCTTCGCGAGTGAAGTCCAGCTCGGTGCCATCGAGATAGACCAGGCTTTTCGGGTCGATGATGACCTTCACGCCATGGCTCTCGAAGACCAGGTCCTCGGCCGCCAGTTCATCGACGAATTCGAGGACATAGGCAAGCCCGGAACAGCCAGTGGTGCGCACGCCAAGACGGATACCCTCGCCCTTGCCGCGCCCCTCGAGGGAGCGCTGCACGTGTTTGGCGGCGGCTTCGGTCATGCTGATGGCCATTGCAACTCCTTACTCGTCACGAGCGGCTTAGAGCAAACCCTTCTTCTGCTTGTAGTCGCGAACGGCGGCCTTGATGGCGTCTTCGGCGAGAACGGAGCAGTGGATCTTCACCGGCGGCAGGGCCAGCTCTTCGGCGATGGTGGTGTTCTTGATGGTTTCCGCCTCGTCCAGGGTCTTGCCCTTCATCCACTCGGTGGCGAGGGAGCTGGAGGCGATCGCGGAACCGCAACCGTAGGTCTTGAACTTGGCGTCTTCGATCACGCCCTGCTCGTTGACCTTGATCTGCAGGCGCATCACGTCGCCGCAGGCCGGCGCGCCGACCATGCCGGTGCCGACGTTGGGATCGGCAGCGTCGAGCTTGCCGACGTTGCGCGGGTTTTCGTAGTGGTCGATGACCTTTTCGCTATATGCCATGGCTAATCCTCACGTTTTTCCGGGGCACGAGGCGCTCAGTGCGCCTGCCATTCGACCTGGGACAGGTCGACGCCCTCTTTGTACATATCCCACAGCGGCGACAGTTCGCGCAGCTTGGAAACGGCCTCGACCACCTTCTTCGCGGCATAGTCGATCTCTTCCTCGGTGGTGAAGCGACCGAAGGTGAAGCGGATGGAGCTATGCGCCAGTTCGTCGTTGCGGCCCAGGGCGCGCAATACGTAGGACGGTTCCAGGGACGCCGAGGTACAGGCCGAACCGGAGGAGACCGCGAGGTCCTTGAGCGCCATGATCAGCGACTCGCCCTCGACGTAGTTGAAGCTGACGTTGAGGTTGTGCGGGACGCGGGAGGTCATGCTGCCGTTGATGTAGAGCTCTTCCAGGCCGTCGATCTGCGCGAAGAAGCGGTCGCGGAGCGCCAGCACGCGGGCGTTCTCCTGGGCCATTTCTTCCTTGGCGATGCGGAACGCCTCGCCCATGCCGACGATCTGGTGGGTGGCCAGGGTGCCGGAACGCATGCCGCGCTCATGGCCGCCGCCGTGCATCTGGCCCTCGATGCGGACGCGCGGCTTGCGCCGGACGTAGAGCGCGCCAATGCCTTTCGGGCCGTAGGTCTTGTGCGCGGAGAAGGACATCAGGTCGACCTTGAGCTTGTCCAGGTCGATCTCGACCTTGCCGGTCGACTGTGCGGCGTCGACGTGGAACAGCACGCCGCGGGAGCGGGTCAGCTCGCCGATGGCGGCGATGTCGTTGACGGTGCCGATCTCGTTGTTCACGTGCATGACCGAGACCAGGATGGTGTCGTCACGCAGCGCCGCCTCGACCAGTGCCGGAGTGATCAGGCCATCTTCGCCCGGCTCCAGGTAGGTCACTTCGAAACCTTCGCGCTCCAGCTGGCGGCAGGTGTCGAGGACCGCCTTGTGCTCGATCTTCGAGGTGATGATGTGCTTGCCCTTGCCCGAGTAGAAGTGCGCGACGCCCTTGATCGCCAGGTTGTCGGACTCGGTGGCGCCGGAGGTCCAGACGATCTCGCGGGGATCGGCGTTGACCAGTTCGGCCACCTGGCGACGGGCGTTCTCCACGGCCTCCTCGGCTTTCCAGCCGAACACGTGGGAACGCGAAGCCGGGTTGCCGAAGTTGCCGTCCATCAGCAGGCATTCGCTCATTTTCTGGGCGACGCGGGGATCGACGGGAGTGGTCGCGGAGTAATCGAGGTAGATCGGCAATTTCATCAGGTAACTCCTACAGGCTGGCGCCCTGCTCAGTCGATGGCGGACGCTTCAATCTTGTCGAGACGAGGCGTCTTGCCTGAGCAACGGCGTTCGTCCTGGCGCAGCGCGACCTCCTGGACCTCCTGGCGGCTGACCAGATCGGCCAGGCTGATGCCGCTGAGGAACTCATGGATCTGCAAACTGAGGTCGCACCACAGGTGGTGGGTCAGACAGGTATCGCCGGAGTGGCAATCGCCCTGCCCCTGGCAGCGAGTCGCGTCGACGGATTCGTTGACCGCGTCGATCACCTGCGCCACATGGATGCCCGACATATGGCGGGACAGCTGGTAGCCGCCGCCCGGGCCGCGCACGCTGGTCACCAGGTTGCCACGGCGCAACTTGGCGAACAGCTGTTCGAGATAGGACAGGGAAATGCCTTGGCGTTCGGAGATATCGGCCAGCGAGACCGGACCTTGCTGAGCATGCAGCGCCAGGTCGAGCATGGCGGTTACGGCGTAGCGGCCTTTGGTGGTCAGACGCATGGGCTTTTCCCATCGGGATCATTCGGGGTTGACGCGGATTATGCTCTTATCCGAGTAATTAGGTCAACTATAAGACCGATCAAATTACTCAGGATTAGGCAAATTCAGGGCGCTACATGCTAGCAGAAAGCCGCCGGCCGCGCATTACGCGGCCGGATTGCCATCCTCGTCCTTGACCCCGGCGAAATCCTCCTCGCGCAATACCGGCAGATCCTTCGCGCAGTAGTCGCTCCCCAGGGCGGTGAGCGCCTGGCACATGCCCTCGAGCCGGCCGTCGACGGCCTGCAGGTGATCGAGCAACTGACCAATGGCACGCGCCACCGGGTCCGGCATGTCCTGACTGACTCCGTAGGCATCGAAGCCGAGTTTCTCCGCCATCGCCTGGCGCTTGGCCTGCTGCTCGGTATCCTCGCGCATGATGATCCGCCCGGGAATGCCGACCACGGTGGCACCCGGCGGGACTTCCTTGGTCACCACGGCATTGGAGCCGACCTTGGCGCCCTCGCCGACGGTGAACGGGCCGAGCACCTTGGCACCGGCACCGACCACCACGTTGTTGCCGAGGGTGGGGTGGCGCTTGCCCTTGTTCCAGGTGGTACCGCCCAGGGTGACGCCCTGGTAGAGGGTGACGTCGTCGCCGATCTCGGCGGTTTCGCCGATGACGATGCCCATGCCGTGGTCGATGAAGAAGCGCCGGCCGATCCTGGCCCCCGGGTGGATCTCGATGCCGGTCATCCAGCGGCCGAAATTGGACACCAGGCGCGCCAGCCACTTCCAGCCGGACGTCCACAAGCCGTGGGCCAGCCGATGCAGCCAGACGGCGTGCAGGCCCGGATAACAGGTGAGGACCTCGAGTGCGTTGCGAGCCGCCGGATCACGGTGGAATACGCTTTGGATATCTTCACGCACACGTTCGAACATCAGTCGTCACTCCGCTTGTAGGACAGGCCTCGGGCCACCTTCTGGGTTTCGGTCAGGATCCCGCGCAGGATATTCATTTCCAGCTTGCTGATCGCGCTGCGCCCATACAGGCGCCGCAACCGCGACATCAGGTGGCGCGGCTTCTCCGGATCGAGGAAGCCGATATCGATCAGCGTCCTCTCCAGATGCGCGTAATAGAGTTCCAGCTCGTCGGCCGTCACCAGCTCGGTGTTGAGCATCGAGGTGGACTCGAACTTTTCCATCTTGGTCGGCTTGCCCTGGGCCGCCAGCCACGCCATGCGCACCTCGTAGGTGAGCACCTGGACCGCGGCCGCCAGGTTCAGCGAGCCGAACTCGGGATCGGAGGGGATATGCACATGGAACTGGCAGCGCTGCAATTCTTCGTTGGTCAAACCCGCATATTCGCGCCCGAATACCAGGGCCACCTCGCCATTCGCCTCCAGGTGCTCCAGGCAGGTCGTCGCGCACTCGCGCGGATCCAGCAGCGGCCAGGGAATCCGCCGGTCGCGGGCGCTGGTGCCGAGCACCACGCTGCAGCCGCTCAGGGCCTCTTCCAGGGTGTCCACCACCCTTGCGGCGTCGAGGATGTCGGTGGCGCCGGAAGCCCGCGCCACCGCGTCGCCGTGGGGAAAGCTTTCCGGCTGCACCAGCACCAGTTGCGACAGGCCCATGTTCTTCATGGCACGGGCCGCCCCGCCGATGTTGCCGGGATGACTGGTGTTGACCAACACCACACGAATACGGTCGAGCAACGCCGATGCTCTCCAACGCCAAGTTACTGAAGGGTGTGAAATCCTACAGCAGAGGTCAGCTTTATACCATGCGGCCGACAGGTCGCCCTTCAAACGCCATCGGTTTCTGCTAGAATGGCCGGCTTTCTTTAACGACCCAGGTGACCTCTCCATGCAGCCTATGCTGAATATCGCCCTGCGCGCCGCTCGCAGCGCCGGTGAACTGATTTTCCGCTCCATCGAACGCCTGGATGTCATCTCGGTCAACGAGAAGGATGCCAAGGACTACGTGACCGAAGTCGATCGCGCCGCCGAGCAGACCATCGTCGCCGCGCTGCGCAAGGCCTATCCGACTCACGCGATCATGGGCGAGGAAGGCGGCTTCATCGAAGGCAGCGGCGAGGGTGCCGATTACCTCTGGGTGATCGATCCGCTGGACGGCACCACCAACTTCATCCATGGCGTACCGCACTTTGCCGTGAGCATCGCCTGCAAGTACAAGGGCCGCCTGGAGCACGCCGTGGTCCTCGACCCGGTGCGCCAGGAAGAATTCACCGCCAGCCGCGGCCGCGGCGCCGCCCTCAACGGTCGCCGCCTGCGCGTCAGCGGCCGCAAGAGCCTGGAAGGCGCCCTGCTCGGCACCGGGTTCCCGTTCCGCGACAACCAGATCGACAATCTCGACAACTACCTGAACATGTTCCGCAGCCTGGTCGGCCAGACCGCCGGCATCCGCCGCGCCGGCGCCGCCAGCCTGGACCTGGCCTACGTCGCCGCCGGACGCTACGACGCCTTCTGGGAATTCGGCCTGTCCGAATGGGACATGGCGGCAGGCGCCCTGCTGGTACAGGAAGCCGGCGGCCTGGTGAGCGACTTCACCGGCAGCCACGAATTCCTCGAGAAGGGTCACATCGTCGCCGGCAACACCAAATGCTTCAAGGCACTGCTGACCACCATCCAGCCGCACCTGCCGCCGTCGCTGAAGCGCTGATCCGCCGCTGACGAAGAACCCGGCCTGGCGCCGGGTTTTTCATCTCCATAAAAATGCACAAGGGCGCCCGCGGGCGCCCTTGTGCATCATTGCGACAGTCAGGCTCAGCGCAGCGTTTCGCCCTGGCTGAGGATCAGCCGGCCATTCTTGTCGACCGGGATCTGGCTGCCCGGATCGCGCTCCATGCGGATCTGCCCGGCCTTGCCGTCGAGCATGTACTTCACGTCATAGCCGACGACCTTCTCGCTGCTGTCATGCACGGTGCTGCAGCGGGTTTCGGTTGTGGTGTAGGTGTCACGCTCCTGCATGCCTTCCTGCACCTTGTTGCCGGCGTAGCCGCCGCCGACGGCGCCGGCCACGGTGGCGATCTTCTTGCCGGTACCGCCGCCGATCTGGTTGCCCAGCAAGCCGCCGACCACCGCACCGATGGCGGTACCGGCGATCTGGTGCTGGTCCTTGACCGGACGCTGGCGGGTCACGGCCACGTCCTTGCAGACCTGGCGCGGCGTCTTGATGGTTTCCTTGACCGGCTGGACAGCGACGACCTCGGCGTAGTTGGGACCGCGATCCACCAGGCTATAGGTGGCTACCGCGCCACCTGCGGTCACGCCTACGGCACCCAGAACGGCCCCGACGAGCATCGACTTGTTCACATGTACCTCCTGGCTTTCATCCAATGCGGGCTATGTTCGCCCTTTGCCTTGCCTAGGACTGGGCAAAAACCACCAAGTTCCAGGCTCCCGACAAACGTTTCGTTGGCGCAGATACGAAAACTCCCGCCAAAAGCGGGAGTCCTCGAGTGACCGGCAGGCGCCGGAGTGCCGAACCAGAGCGCCTCAGGGGCGATCGTCGACGGTGTCCTTGGCCTGCGGCGGGATCAGGTCCTCGCTGGTCAGGTTCAGCCAGATCAAGACCACGTTGGCGATGTAGATCGACGAGTAGGTACCCGCCATTACACCGACGAACAGGGCGATGGAGAAACCGAACAGGTTGTCGCCGCCGAAGAACAGCAGCGCGGCGATGGCCAGCAGCGTGGAGACCGAGGTGGCGATGGTGCGCAACAGGGTCTGGCTGGTGGAGATGTTCAGGTTCTCGATCAGACTGGCCTTGCGCAGCACGCGGAAGTTCTCGCGCACCCGGTCGAAGATCACGATGGTGTCGTTCAGCGAGTAACCGACCACCGCCAGCACCGCGGCGAGGACGGTCAGGTCGAAGGTCACCTGGAAGAACGACAGCACGCCCATCACGATGATCGCATCGTGCACCAGCGAGAGGATCGCCCCGAGGGCGAACTTCCACTGGAAGCGGAAGCCGACGTACAGCAGGATGCCGCCCAGCGCCAGGAGCATGCCGAGGCCGCCCTGGTCGCGCAGTTCTTCACCCACCTGCGGGCCGACGTACTCGACCCGCTTCAGGTTCGCCGGGTTGCCGGTATCGGCCTGCTGCAAGGCGGTAGCGACCTTCTTGCCCAGTTCCGGGTCCTCGCTGGGCATCCGCACCAGCACGTCGCGGGCGTCGCCGAAGCTCTGCACCACAGCGTCCTCGTAGCCGGCGCCGACCAGTTGACCACGCACCTTGCCGAGATCGGCCGGTTGTTCGTAGGTCAGCTCGATCAGCGTACCGCCGGTGAAGTCGAGGCCGAAGTTGATGCCCTTGGTGAACCAGCTGCCCAGGGCGATGACGGTCAGGATCAGGGTGACGGCAAACGCGATGTTGCGGATGCCCATGAAGTTGATGGTACCGATCTTGATATTCATCTCAGTCCCCTTAGATCCACAGCTTCTTGAAGTCACGCCCGCCGAAGATCAGGTTGACCATTGCGCGGGTGACCATGATGGCCGTGAACATCGAGGTGATGATGCCGAGCGACATGGTCACGGCAAATCCTTTCACCGGGCCGGTGCCCATGGCGTAGAGGATGCCGCCGACCAGCAGCGAGGTCAGGTTGGCGTCGAGGATCGCGGTGAAGGCACGGTTGAAGCCTTCGTGGATCGCCCTCTGGACCGACATGCCATTGGCCAGCTCCTCGCGTATCCGCGAGAAGATCAGCACGTTGGCGTCCACCGCCATGCCCATGGTCAGCACGATACCGGCGATGCCCGGCAGGGTCAGGGTCGCGCCGAGGATCGACATCAGCGCTACCAGCATGACCATGTTGAAGGCCAGCGCAACGGTGGCGATCACGCCGAAGAAACGGTAGATGACGATGATGAACAGCGATACGAAGAGCATGCCCCAGAGCGACGCATCGACACCCTTGGCGATGTTGTCCGCCCCCAGGCTCGGGCCGATGGTGCGTTCTTCGGCGAAGTACATCGGTGCAGCCAGGCCGCCGGCACGCAGCAGCAGGGCCAGTTCGGAGGACTCGCCCGGGCCATCGAGGCCGGTGATGCGGAACTGGTTGCCCAGCGGCGACTGGATGGTCGCCAGACTGATGATCTGCTTCTCTTCCTTGAACGCCGGAACCGCGACCTCCTTCTCGACGCCATCGACCATCTGCTTGGTGTAGCGGGTCACCGGCTTCTGCTCGATGAACACCACCGCCATGCTGCGGCCGACGTTGTTGCGGGTGGCGCGGTTCATCAGCTCGCCGCCGTGGCCATCCAGGCGGATGTTCACCTGCGGGCGGCCGTTCTCGTCGAAACTGGCGCTGGCGTCGGTGACCTGGTCGCCGGTGATGATCACCCCGCGCTCCAGCGGCACCGGCGGACGGCGCGGCTCGCGGAACTCGAAGGTCTCGGTGGCGGACTTCAGGGCGTCCGGCTCGGCGGCCAGGCGGAATTCGAGGTTGGCGGTCTTGCCGAGGATTCGCTTGGCTTCCGCGGTGTCCTGCACGCCCGGCAGCTCGACCACGATGCGATTGGCGCCCTGGCGCTGCACCAGCGGCTCGGATACGCCCAGCTCGTTGACCCGGTTGCGGACGGTGGTGAGGTTCTGCTTGATGGAGTACTCGCGGATTTCCGCCAGTTTGGCCTGGGTCAGGGCGACACGCAGGACCTGCAGGCCGTTGCGCTCTTCGGGCACGACCTCGAAATCGCGGAAGTCCTTGGCGATCAGGCTGCGCGCCTTGTCCAGGGATTCGCTGTCGGTGAAGCCGAGCTGGATCGCGCGATCCTGGATCGGCAGGCTGCGGTAGCGCACGCGCTCCTTGCGCAGCAGGCTCTTCACTTCGCTTTCATAGACCTTCAGGCGGGCATCGACCGCCTTGTCCATGTCCACTTCCAGCAGGAAGTGCACGCCGCCGGACAGGTCCAGGCCGAGCTTCATTGGGCTGCCGCCCAGCTTGCGCAGCCACTCGGGAGTGGTCTGGGCCAGGTTCAGCGCCACCACGTAGTCGTCGCCCAGGGTCCGGCGCACCACTTCCTTGGCGGGAAGCTGGTCGTCCTGCTTGACCAGGCGGATCAGGCCGCCCTTCTTCGACAGGCTGTTGGCCTTCACCGCGATACCGGCGTCGGTCAGCGCCTTGGCAGCGCGGTCGACGTCGGCCTGGGTGACCTGCAGCGCCGTGCTGGCGCCGCTGATCTGCACCGCCGGGTCGTCCGGGTAGAGGTTGGGTGCGGAATAGATGAACCCGACGGCGAGGACCGCCAGGATCAGCAGATATTTCCACAGAGGATACTTGTTGAGCATGACACCGCCCGTTATGACGCGGGGCGCCTTGCGCGCCCCGTCATGTGTTTAGGTGAAAATCAGATCGCTTTCAGGGTGCCTTTCGGCAGGGTCGCGGCAATCGCGGCCTTCTGGAACTTCAGCTCGACGTTGTCGGAGACCTCGACGACGACGAAATCGTCGGCGACCTTGGTCACCTTGCCGGCGATACCGCCGGAAGTGACGACTTCGTCACCTTTTTGCAGGTTGCCCAGCAGGTTCTTGTGTTCCTTGGCGCGCTTGGCCTGGGGACGCCAGATCATCAGGTAGAAGATGACCAGGAAACCAACCAGGAAGACCCACTCGAAACCGGTGCCGGCCGGGCCAGCGGCTGCCGGAGCGGCTGCGTCGGCGTAGGCAGCGGGAATTAGAAAGCTCATGTAGCACTCCTGTCACAAAGCAATAGAGTTGGATAAAGGAAAGTCAGGCATCCAGCGGCGGCGTGGGAAGGCCGCGCTTGGCATAGAAGGCATCGACAAAGGCGGCCAATGTACCCTGTTGGATTGCCTCGCGCAAACCAGCCATAACCCGCTGATAATGCCGCAAGTTGTGGATGGTATTGAGCATGCTACCGAGCATTTCCCCGCACTTGTCCAAGTGGTGCAGATAGGCGCGGGAAAAATGTTTGCAGGTGTAACAGTCGCAGGTCGGGTCGAGCGTGGAGTCGTCGTGCTTGTGTACCGAGTTGCGGATCTTGATCACCCCGCTGTCGACGAACAGGTGGCCGTTGCGCGCATTGCGCGTCGGCATCACACAGTCGAACATGTCCACGCCGCGGCGCACGCCTTCCACCAGGTCTTCCGGCTTGCCCACGCCCATCAGGTAGCGCGGCTTGTCGGCCGGCATCTGCGGCGGCAGGAAATCGAGCACGCGGATCATCTCTTCCTTCGGCTCGCCCACCGACAAACCACCGATGGCCAGGCCGTCGAAGCCGATCTCCTGCAAGCCATCCAGCGAGCGCAGGCGCAGGTCCTCGTGCATACCGCCCTGGACGATGCCGAACAGCGCCGACGGGCTATCGCCATGGGCGATCTTCGAGCGCTTGGCCCAGCGCAGCGACAGCTCCATGGAGCGCTTGGCGACGTCATGGTCGGCCGGGTACGGCGTGCATTCGTCGAAGATCATCACGATGTCCGAGCCCAGGGCGCGTTGCACCGCCATGGACTCCTCCGGCCCCATGAAGACCTTGGCGCCGTCCACCGGCGAGGCGAAGGTCACGCCCTCCTCCTTGATCTTGCGCATGGCTCCCAGGCTGAACACCTGGAAACCGCCGGAATCGGTGAGGATCGGGCCTTTCCACTGCATGAAGTCGTGCAGGTCGCCGTGGCGCTGGATCACCTCGGTGCCCGGGCGCAACCAGAGATGGAAGGTGTTGCCGAGGATGATCTGCGCGCCGATGTCCTCGATGTCGCGCGGCAACATGCCCTTCACCGTGCCGTAGGTGCCCACCGGCATGAAGGCCGGGGTCTCAACCACGCCGCGGGGGAAGGTCAGGCGGCCGCGACGGGCCTTGCCGTCGGTCGCCAGCAGCTCGAAGTTCATGAAGCTCATGGATCAGTCCTCGGGTCCGCGGGGCGCGGGATTGCGGGTGATGAACATGGCATCACCGTAACTGAAGAAGCGATAGCCCTGCGCCACCGCCGCGGCGTAGGCGGCCATGGTCTCCGGGTAGCCGGCGAAGGCCGAGACCAGCATCAGCAGGGTGGATTCGGGCAGGTGGAAGTTGGTGACCAGGGCATCGACCACATGGAACGGCCGGCCCGGGTAGATGAAGATGTCGGTGTCGCCGCTGAAGGGCTTCAACTCACCGTCGCGTGCCGCGCTTTCCAGCGAGCGCACGCTGGTGGTGCCGACGGCGACTACCCGGCCGCCGCGGGCCCGGCAGGCGGAAACCGCGTCCACCACGTCCTGGCCGACCTCCAGCCACTCGCGGTGCATCACGTGGTCCTCGATACGCTCGACACGCACCGGCTGGAAGGTACCGGCGCCGACATGCAGGGTAACGAAGGCGGTATCCACCCCCTTCGCGCGGATCGCCTCGAGCAGCGCCTCGTCGAAGTGCAGGCCGGCGGTCGGGGCCGCTACCGCACCGGCGCGCTGGGCGTAGACGGTCTGGTAGCGCTCGCGGTCGGCCGCATCGTCCGGTCGGTCGATATAGGGAGGCAACGGCATGTGCCCGACCCGCTCCAGCAAAGGCAGCACAGGCTCGGCGAAAGCGAGTTCGAACAGGGCATCGTGGCGTTGCAGCATCTCCGCGCTGCCACCACCTTCGACGAGGATCCGCGTGCCGGGCTTGGGCGCCTTGCTGGCGCGTATGTGGGCAAGCACCCGGTGCTGGTCGAGCACGCGCTCGACCAGGACTTCCAGCTTGCCGCCGGATTCCTTCTGGCCGAACAGGCGCGCCGGGATCACCCGGGTATTGTTGAACACCATCAGGTCGCCCGGACGCAGGTAGTCCAGGAGATCGGCGAATTGTCTGTGGGCGAGGGTTCCCGTCGGGCCATCCAGCGCCAACAGGCGGCTTGCGCGGCGTTCAGGCAGGGGATGACGGGCGATCAGGGCCTCGGGCAAGTCGAAATGAAAATCGGCGACACGCATGGGGAGACTCTCGAAAGGCCGCGTAGCTTACCGGAAATGTGTTTTCCCCGCCACGAACCCGATTGACCAACGGTAGGCGCCTCCCTATACTGCGCCGCCATTGCCTCGGTGGCGGAATCGGTAGACGCGGCGGATTCAAAATCCGTTTCTGGCGACAGAGTGAGAGTTCGAGTCTCTCCCGAGGCACCATCCTGACTTCCCAAGCGTTTCCAGGGGAGCACAGGACAGCAGAGAAACCGGCCTTCGCGCCGGTTTTTTGTTGTCTGCGACTCACCAGCAGTGCTTGCAGAACGCCACAGAAAGCTACCGGACAACCAACGCTCGACACCCTCAGCACAGACAGAAAACGCGCTGTCTGACGCGTGGGCAGATGGCATATCTCCGATAAAAAACGCCTCAGCATGACGCTGAGGCGCTCCTCGCTCTTCTCGGTCTAGCCAAGGAAGTCCCATGACAGACCAAGGCCACCGGTAGGCGCAGCGCCAGCCTGGAAGCTACCACTGCTCGCCCAGATACCGTGCCCAGCTGGAATGAACAAAGGATAGGGCAGAAACACCTGGGCTTGCTCTCCGGCCCTGCCAGAGTTGTTGCCACAGAAGATGATCCGGGTATTGATGTCGCCGGGGCCAGACGGTGCCGTAGGAGAGGCATACAGGTTCACATAACCGTTACCCGCAGCCGCGTTGGCATACCGAACGTACAGCCCATCGGTGTTCTCGGCCGGATCCACCAGTTGTACTACCTGACCATTCGGGAACAGAGAACGAAAGTGCTTGCCAATTTTTTCAGCATACATAGCTTCACCTTTTGAGTCGCATAACAGGGGCGGAAAATTCCGCATGGGTGTCGCTCAATGGCGATAGCTCGAGGCTCGTAGCCTTCGCATGATTCAGTGCACCGCAGCGAGAGCACTTAATCTGGAGTTCCGTGAAAAGGCCCATTCGGGCTAGAAGTCGCTTGCAGTTACCACAACGAAAGTCTTTCAGCATTTGCGTAACATCCAGGCTACGTCGGATGCGCTTACTTTCGCGCTCGCCAGCGGACTTCTCAATGAGACTTCTTCAATGCACGGCCAATACACTGTAATAAGTGGGTAACACAAGCACGTCCATCGCGGAGCCTGCGTCGAGCGCCCTTCAGACACTTGCCATTCAAGAACAGGCAGCCTGCCCACGCCCACACCAGACGAGATTCAAAACCCGCATTTCCGGCAACCGTTGCATCGCTAGCGCCCGGCACTGCACTCGCTATCGCACGCTGGCCGCCCCCCTGCCAAACTGGAAAGCAGACTCTCCAGCGGCATCGGCCGGCCGATCAGGTAGCCCTGCAGGTAATCCACCCCGCGGGCGGCCAGGTAGTCACGCTGCTCGGGGGTCTCCACGCCTTCGGCGACGATATCCAGGTCGAGCTTGGCGGACAGCTCGACGATGCTGTCGAGAATATGCCCGGAAAGGGTATCGATGCCGATGCGGGCGATGAAGCTCTGGTCGATCTTCAGGCAGTCCACCTGGAACTTGCGCAGGTAGGCCAGGCTGGAATGTCCAGTGCCGAAATCGTCGATGGCGATCTTCACTCCCAGGGCATGCAATTCGTCGAACAGGCGGTCGGTGACTTCGCTCGACTCGATCAGCTCGCGCTCGGTCAGTTCCAGGACCAGGGTGATGTGCCCGGGCGGAAACGCCGCCAACAGCTCGCGACAGTCGTCCACCAAGGCCAGTTCGTGGCAATGGGTGGCACTGATGTTGAAACCGATGTGGAAGCCTGGCTCCAGCTTCCCGGCATGCCCGCCCAGGTCTTCCCCGACCTGGCGCATCAGCGCGCGCGTCATCGGTACGATCAGTCCCGAGCGCTCGGCGAAAGGTATGAACAGGTCGGGCCGGATCAGTCCCTCGCGCGGATGACGCCAGCGCATGAGCACCTCGACGCCTATCCAGCGTCCGCCCTGGCCGGGACTCAGCGGCTGGTAGTAGGGAATGAACTCGTTGGCCTCCAGGGCCCGGCGCAGTTCGCTGCTGGGCGAGGCGACCCGCCTGGATAGCCAGTAGCACAGAGTGCCGGCCAGCAGTCCGAAGAACAGTAGCAGGCCGAACATCGCCGGGTTCTGCGAGCGGATCGATCGCCATTCCTCGCCCTCGGGGAAACCCGACAGCACCCGCAACGGATAACGCTGCGAAGCGAGCGATACGGCGGCGACCTCATAGGTGGGCGGCGCGTCGCGGTGAGTGCGGCCCTCGGCATCCAGCCAATTGGGACCGACCACCAGCACCTGTCGGCTACGTCGGTCGACGAGGTCCAGCACGTAGCTCAAGTAGCGCCCGTCGATCGCCGCCAATACCCCGCGCTTGCCGTCGAAGTCCCGCAGGACCAGCAGCGCGGCGTCCGGCGTGACCTGGTTGCCGGGCATCAGCAAGAGGCGTCCGTCGACATAGTTCTCGATCCGCACCGGCTCGTCGAAGCCGCCGAACAACGACGTGCAATAGATCGTATTGTCGCGCGTCAAATTGACCGAGCGCACGAACGGCATGATCGCCACTTGCTCGCGCAGCGCCAGCTCGGCCTCGGGACAAGGACGCCCCGCCACCGGCATGACCTTGCGCGCCGCCAACGCAGCGTTGTCGAGCATCCGTTCGAACTGCCGCACCGCATTCCCGGCTGCCTGCTCGGACGTCTCCTGGAGGCTTCGCTCGGCCTGCCAGTAGAGGATGAGCAGCCCCAGGACGATCGGCATCACCCCGACCAGCACGGACAACGACAGCCGGAGCGCCTTTCTCCTGGCTCGCTTCACCGGAATCGGCATAGAAAAGACTCGTAATGATTGGGGTCTGCGCAAAGACTAGAACAGTCGGGGAAAAGCGTTGCCCGGGTGGGCGGCGCAAGCTGCGGATGGACGTATAATCCCCGGCTTTGCCCCGCACGGAACACGCCGATGCCGAAACACATGCTTTCTCCCCAGGGCGACTATGCCCCTGCCGGTCTGGTCCGCCGCCTGGCGGCGATGTTCTACGACTTCCTGCTCTGCGTGGCGCTGATGATGGTGGTCACCCTGGTTTACCAGCAAGGCATCCTTCGACTGATCTACGGCAGCGAGCATCTGCGCGAACTGGCCGACCGCGGCGCGCTGATCGGCGACCCGCTGCTCTCGACCCTGCTGGTGTTCGCCCTGTTCGGCTTCTTCGCCAAATTCTGGACCCACAACGGCCAGACCCTGGGCATGCAGGTCTGGGGACTGCGCGTGCAGAACCGCGACGGCAGCGCCATCAGCCTGCTCCAGGCGCTGCTGCGCTTCATGATCGCCATCGCCTCCTGGCTGTGCCTCGGCCTCGGCTTCCTCTGGATGCTCTGGGACAAGGACAAGCGTACCTGGCACGACCGCTATTCGGAGAGCCAGGTGGTCAGGCTGCCGAAGAACACTCACAAGAAGTGAGCGAAACAGGTCCGCAGAACGCGCTGTTTTGGCCTTTGTCGCGCCGGCGGCCAGGCTACAGCCCGACGCGACAAGGAAGCACAAAGGCCACCCGTGGGTGGCCTTTTTTCATACCCGGCCTGCCGGGCCTGTCAGCCCGCCCGGCGTAGCAGCCAGACACCCGCCAGTGCGCAGATCGAGGCGGGGATCACCACCGCCAGCAGCGGCGGGAAGTCGAACACCAGGCTGGAGGGTCCGAGCAGGTCCTGGGCGATGCGGAAGACGAAGCCCACCAGCACGCCGGTGAAGATCCGCTGGCCCAGGGTCACCGAGCGCAACGGACCGAAGATGAAGGAAATCGCCATCAGCACCAGCGCGGCGGTCACCAGCGGTTGCAGGACCTTGGTCCAGAACGCCAGCCAGTAGCGGTTGTTGTTCAGGCCCTGGTCGGCGAGATAGTGGATGTACTGCCATAGACCGCTGATAGACAGCGCCTCTGGCTCCATCACCACAGTGTTCAGCAGTTGCGGGCTGAGCTGGGCATCCCAGCGTTCGGTCGGCAGCTTGACCACCTCGGAGCGCTTTTCCCTCGGATGCAGCAAGGTGGTGGTGACCTCTTCCAGTTGCCAGTGATCGGTCTCGAAGCGCGCGCGCTTGGCGAAACTGGCCGATTCCAGGCCACGCTGCTCGTCGAAGCGGTAGCGGGTCACGCCGTACAGCACGCCATTGGGCTGCACCGCGTTGATGTGGATGTACTCGCGCCCCTGGCGATGCCACAGACCGCGCTTGGAGCTTTGCGAATCGCCGCCGCCCTGGGCCAGGGCGCGGCCGCTCTGGGCGATGTTCTCGGTCCAGGGCGCGACGTACTCGCCAACCAGGATGCCGGCCAGCATCAGCACCAGCATCGGTTTCATCACCGCCCAGACGATCCGCGACAGGGATACCCCGGCCGCGCGCATGATGGTCAGTTCGCTGTTGCTGGCCAGGGTGCCGAGGCCGACCAGGCAGCCGATCAGCGCCGCCATCGGCAGCATGTCGTAGGCGCGCCGTGGCGCGGTGAGGAAGATGAAGCGCAGGGCATCGCCAATGCCGTAGCTGGCGCTGATGTCGTTGAGTTCGTCGATGAAGGCGAACAGCAGCGCCAGGCCGAGGATCACCCCGAGCACCGCGAGGATCGCGACGAAGACGGTGACACCGATGTAACGATCGAGCTTAACCATGCGCCACCTCGCGACCGGCACGGGAGGACGCCAGCTTCAGGCGCAAGGGTTCCCAATAGAACAGAAGAAGACCGATCGCCAGGAATAGTCCGTGGACCCACCACAGGCCGATGGCCATGGGGATCTTGCCTTTGTCCAACTGGCCACGGACAGCGATCAGCAGGGCCAGGTAGCCCATATAAAGGAGGATCGCCGGCAGCAGCTTGAGGAAGCGCCCCTGCCGTGGGTTGACCCGCGACAGCGGCACCGCCAGCAGGGTCACCACGAACACCAGCAGCGGTGTCGACAGGCGCCACTGCAATTCGGCCTGGTAGCGTGGGTTGTCGCTGCCGAACAGGTCGGCGGTGGGCACCGCGTCACGCTCGCTCACCTCGCTGCTGGCCTCGGGCTTGGGCAGCATCACGCCATAGGTGTCGTACTGGATCGCCCGGTAGTTGGCCTGCCCGGGATTGCCGTCGTAGCGGTAGCCGTTGTGCAGGATCAGGTAACGGCTGCCATCCGCCTGGATGTTCTGGGTGCCCTTCTCCGCCACCAGGATGGAGATGCCGCGTTCCTGGTTGCTGCTGTTGAGGTCCTTCTGCGAAATGAAGATGCCGGCCAGTTCGCCGCGATCCTTCGACAGTTCCTCGGTATAGGTCACCCGGGTACCGTCGCGCATTGCCTGGAAACGGCCCGGGACCAGGGTGTCGAACTCGGTCAGGGTATCCTGCTTGTTCAACAGCAGGGCGAACTGGTTGATGCCCTGGGGCGCCAGGAACAGGCTCAGCCAGGCCACCAGGATCGCCACCAGCAGCGCCGGGGCCATGGTATAGCCGAGCAGGCGCTTCTGACTCATGCCGGTCGCCGAGAGCACAGTCATCTCGCTTTCCAGATAGAGTCGCCCGTAGGCCAGCAGGATGCCGAGGAACAGGCCAAGCGGCAGGATCAGCTGCAGGAAGCCGGGAATCCGGAACGCCATGATCAGGAACAGCGAACCGGGGTCGAGCAACCCCTGCGCCGCTTGCGCCAGGTACTTGATGAAACGGCCACTCATGATGATCACCAGCAGCACGGCGCTGACGGCGCTCATGGTGACCAGCACTTCACGGGACAAATAACGGAAAACGATCAATCCGGACACTCCTGGGTTGCCAGGCTCTGACGGGGCCCGTCGGCCCCGTCATCACGCGTTTCCGGCCATGGCGGCATGGCGCGGAGAAAATAGCCGGCATTATCCTGCGATTCGGCGGGCCTGTCACTGCGCAGGCCGAACCAAGAGCCCGATAGACCGTCGAGGCGAACGCTCGTTCAGCGCTTGCCGATTTATTCGACGACTGTCGCTGGCTGCTCGCCGCCTTCTCCGAGATGACGGACGAACCAGTCTGCCGCAGCCTGGCTGGTGGCGTCGAAATGCTCGATGTACGGCGTGAAATGGCCGCCGGCGAGCATCAGCAGCCGCTTGGGCGGCAACGCCCGCTGGTAGGCCTCCAGGCAAAGGTCCGTGGGCGTAAGCAGGTCCCGGTCGGCGACGATCATCAGCAGCGGCGTGGGGCTGATCCGCCCAATGTGAATGCCCGGCTCGTTCTCTCGCGCCAGCTCGGCGCTACGCAGGGTCACCCGGTTGCACCAGCTCGGCGCCAGCGCCGCGCTGTCGGTGAAGAACCGGTGGGCGTCCGCGCCGGCCATCGCGCAAGGCTCGTCGGGGCCCGCGGCGACCGCCGGCAACAGCGCTGGCGGCAAGCCCTCGAAGCGCCGCTGGCGGTCCGCGTCGAAGCTTGCCAGCAATGCCGGCAACTGCTCGGCGCGGGTCCGGCGCAACGCCGAGGCATGGCCGCTGACGGTCGGCACCTGCGCCACCACGCATTTCACCCGCCGATCCAGTGCGGCCACTTCCAGCACATGTCCGCCGCTGTAGCTGGTTCCCCAGATGCCGATGCGGCTGGCGTCGACCCGGGCCTGGGCGCCCAACCAAGTGATCGCGTCGCGATAGCCGCGGCGCTGCATCACCGGATCGATTTCCTGACGCGGTTCGCCGTCGCTGTCGCCGAAGTTCGGATGATCGTAGAGGAGCACGACGAAGCCGGCGGCGGCGAATACCTCGGCGTAACGGTCCAGGTACTGCTCCTTCACCCCGGAAAAACCGTGCGTCATGACGATCGCCGGCCGCTCGGCACGCGCCTCCGGCAAATACAGCCAGCCGCGCAGGGCGACACCCTCGGAGCGGAATTCCACGTTCAGTCGTTGCATGCTTGCCTCCCGGGGCAGTCGTCTGGAAACGGGCCCAGCATAGGAATCCTGCCGCGTCGGCGCCGCCCGCCAACGGACGAAGGCTACGCCGAATCGGACAAGGCGAAGTAGCGGCTCGGCGTGCTCCCGGTCAGGCGTCGGAACATGGCACTGAATGCGCTGGGCGTCTGGTAGCCGAGATCCACGGCGATCCGCGCCACCGCTTCGCCAGCCGCCAGGCGTGGCAGGGCGGCGGCTAGGCGCACCTGGTGGCGCCAATGGACGAAGGTCACTCCCAGCTCGGAGAGAAACAGCCGTGCCAGGGTCCGCGAGGACGCCCCCACGTAGCGCGCCCACTCCTCCAGCCCGCGAGGGTCGGCCGGGTTCTCCAGCAGCGCCTGGCAGATTCTTCCCAGGCGTCGGTCCGCGGGGTCGGGCAAGGCCAGGGGCTGTTCCCGCGACCACTCCAGTTCGTCCAGCAGCACCGCCATCAACCGCCCCTCCCGGCCGCGCTCGTCGTACAACAACGGCAGGCCGGCGGCGCGCACGATCAACTCGCGCAACAATGGGCTGACCATCACTCCGCGCGGCACCCGGGGGAATTCCGGCGGGCAGGACTGCGGCCGGACATAGACTGTGTGCAAGCGGACCTCGCCGCGCGCCAGCATCGCGTGCGCCATCCCCGCCGGCATCCATACCGCGCGCTGCGGCGGGACCAGCCATAGCGTGCGACCGACATGCAGTTCGATCACGCCCGACAGGGCATGGATCAACTGCGCCCGCTCGTGCCGATGCTCGGCGACCACGAAACCCGCCGGGAAGGTCTTGGCCATGACCCCGAGCGGCCGGCCGACTCGCTGGTAATCGCGTGGGTCGGTACTCCGGGCGGGATCCGCGACAGGTTTGCTGGCGGGCACGGTGCGACTCCTGCGGAACGAAACGTTCATTATAGGGACGCGGCATGGCCGCGGGTTCCCGTGCGTACACAGTCGTGCCAGACACGCCGCAGTTGTGCGACCATGTGCGGCAACGGCCGGGAGGCACCGCCAACCCGGCTCCGGCGCTGTAGAACCTCGGTTGCCATCCTCGGCATGGAACGACCCCCGCCGCAACGACTAAGCTGTCGCTGCCTGCGTCACCGCCCCGGCGGCGACCGTCAGTCCTCGGGACGAATCGTGCTCGGAACAATCGCTTACCGCTAACGGATGCCGCCCCTTGCGCCATCCCGACTGTCTGTATTGGGGACCTCTTCCATGGAATTCCTTGTTAAAAGCGTACGCCCGGAAACCCTGAAAACCGCCACCCTGGTGCTCGCCGTAGGCGAAGGCCGCAAGCTCGGCGCCAGCGCCAAGGCGGTCGACGACGCCACCGGCGGCGCCATCAGCGCAGTGCTCAAGCGTGGCGACCTGGCCGGCAAGGTCGGCCAGACCCTGCTCCTGCAGAGCCTGCCCAATCTCAAGGCCGAGCGCGTGCTGCTGGTCGGCGCCGGCAAGGAGCGCGAACTGGGCGACCGCCAGTACCGCAAGCTGGCCTCCGCCGTGCTGTCGACCCTCAAGGGCCTGGCCGGCGCCGATGCCGCGCTAGCCCTCGGCGATCTCGCGGTGAAAGGCCGCGGTGCCCATGCGAAGGCGCGTCTGCTGGTGGAAACCCTGGCCGACGGCCTGTACGTGTTCGATCGCTACAAGAGCCAGAAAGCCGAGCCGCTGAAACTGAAGAAGCTGACCCTGCTCGCCGACAAGGCCGACAGCGCCGCCGTCGAGCAAGGCAGCAAGGAAGCCCAGGCCATCGCCAATGGCATGGCCCTGACCCGCGATCTCGGCAACCTGCCGCCGAACGTCTGCCATCCGACGTTCCTCGGCGAGCAGGCCAAGGGCCTGGCCAAGGAGTTCAAGAGCCTGAAGGTCGAGGTCCTCGACGAGAAGAAACTGCGCGAGCTGGGCATGGGCTCGTTCCTCGCCGTCGCCCAGGGCAGCGACCAGCCGCCGCGGCTGATCATCCTGCAATACAACGGCGCGAAGAAGGACCAGGCCCCGCACGTGCTGGTCGGCAAGGGCATCACCTTCGACACCGGCGGCATCAGCCTCAAGCCGGGCCTGGGCATGGACGAGATGAAGTTCGACATGTGCGGCGCCGCCAGCGTCTTCGGCACCTTCCGCGCGGTGCTCGAACTGCAGTTGCCGATCAACCTGGTCGGCCTGCTCGCCTGCGCCGAGAACATGCCCAGCGGCGGAGCCACCCGTCCGGGGGACATCGTCACCACCATGAGCGGGCAGACCGTCGAGATCCTCAACACCGACGCCGAAGGGCGCCTGGTGCTGTGCGACGCACTGACCTACGCCGAGCGCTTCAAGCCGCAGTCGGTGATCGACATCGCCACCCTCACCGGCGCCTGCATCGTCGCCCTGGGCAGCAACACCTCGGGCCTTATGGGCAACAACGAAGCGCTGGTCAGGCAACTGCTCAAGGCCGGCGAGTTCGCCGACGACCGCGCCTGGCAATTGCCGCTGTTCGACGAATACCAGGAACAGCTGGACAGCCCGTTCGCCGACATCGCCAACATCGGCGGGCCGAAGGCCGGCACCATCACCGCCGGCTGCTTCCTCTCGCGCTTCGCCAAGAAATACCACTGGGCGCACCTGGACATCGCCGGCACCGCCTGGATCAGCGGCGGCAAGGACAAAGGCGCCACCGGCCGCCCGGTTCCGTTGTTGACCCAGTACCTGCTGGAACGGGCCAAGTGACCCGGGTCGATTTCTACGTGATCCCCAGCGCCGATCCGTCGGCGCGCCTGCAGGTCGCCTGCCGCCTGGCCGAGAAGGCCTGGCGGCAGGGCATGCGGGTCTACCTGCATTGCGCCGACGAGGCGCAGCGCAGCGAGTTGGACGGCCGCCTGTGGAGCTTCCGCGGCGAGGCTTTCATTCCTCACAGCCTGGCCGAGGAAGACGCCGAGGCGCCCGTCGCCCTGGGTCTGGGAGAGACCCCGGGGAACCATCGCGACCTGCTGATCAACCTGACCCTCGAAGCCCCCGGCTTCGTCGCGAACTTTTCGCGGGTGGCCGAACTGGTGGTCGAGGAGCCGGCGATCCGCCAGGCGGCACGGGATAAATTCCGCTTCTACCGGGAGCAGGGCTATCCTCTACAGGATCATCGCCTGCCGCGTATCTGAAGTGCACGACCATGGACAGCCACAAACCGACACAACCCCCGGAGCAGTTGCTCGATGATCTGGAGTCGATCCACGACCTGCTCTACGAACGGAACGAGCCGCCCTTGCTGACCGAATCCTTCGAGCCGGACAACATTCCCCTGCTCTCCGACGTCGTCTCCCCCGGTACCGCCCCCCGCGCGCCAGAGCCGCAGGCCGCGGCAGCCACCACGGCAGGGCTGGCGCCCGCCGAACAGGAGCGCCTGGACGACGAGTTGCGAGCGTCCGCCGAACTCATCCTGCAGGAAGTCATCGACGACTTCGCCCCGCAGATCGAAGCCGAACTGCGCCGCCGCCTGCAAGCCCGCCTGGGTCGCCTGCTCGGCCAACGCAACGGCTGATCCGGACGCGGCGGGCGCCCGCCGCGGCCCGCGGCCTTACCCCCGGGCCGCCATCCCCGCTATACTCCCGAACTTTCTTCGCATTTTCCCCAGCCATATTCAGCTTTGGTCCCCTTTCGCATGGACAAGACTTACCAGCCGCACGCCATCGAGACTTCCTGGTACGAGACCTGGGAGTCCAACGACTACTTCGCTCCGAGCGGCGAAGGCCAGCCCTACACCATCATGATCCCGCCGCCGAACGTGACCGGCAGCCTGCACATGGGCCATGGCTTCAACAACGCGATAATGGACGCGCTGATCCGCTACCGCCGCATGCAGGGCCGCAACACCCTGTGGCAGCCGGGCACCGATCACGCCGGCATCGCCACCCAGATGGTGGTGGAGCGCCAGCTCGGCGCCCAGGGCGTGAGCCGCCACGACCTCGGCCGGGAGAAGTTCCTGGAGAAGGTCTGGGAATGGAAGGAACAGTCCGGCGGCAACATCACCCGGCAGATTCGTCGCCTGGGCTCCTCGGTGGACTGGTCGCGCGAGCGCTTCACCATGGACGACGGCCTCTCCGAAGCGGTCAAGGAAGCCTTCGTGCGCCTGCATGAAGACGGCCTGATCTACCGCGGCAAACGCCTGGTGAACTGGGACACCAAGCTGCACACCGCGATTTCCGACCTGGAAGTGGAAAACCACGACGAGAAGGGCCACCTCTGGCACCTGCGCTACCCGCTGGTGAAAGGCGCGAAGACCAGCGAAGGCCTGGACTACCTGGTGGTCGCCACTACCCGTCCGGAAACCCTGCTGGGCGACGCCGCGGTCGCGGTGCACCCGGAAGACGAGCGCTACGCCAAGCTGATCGGCCAGTTCGCCGAACTGCCGATCGTCGGCCGGCGCATCCCGATCGTCGCCGACGAGTACGTCGACCGCGAATTCGGCACCGGCTGCGTGAAGATCACCCCGGCCCACGACTTCAACGACTACGAAGTGGGCAAGCGCCACGACCTGCCGCTGATCAACATCTTCGACAAGAACGCCGCGGTGCTGGCCCAGGCCCAGGTGTTCCACCTCGACGGCAGCGTCAACCCGAACCTCGACCCCAGCCTGCCGCAGAGCTACGCCGGCATGGACCGCTTCGCCGCGCGCAAGGCCATCGTCGCCGAGTTCGAGGCCATGGGCCTGCTCGAGAAGGTCGACGACCACGCACTGAAAGTACCGAAGGGCGACCGCTCCGGCACCGTCATCGAACCCTGGCTGACCGACCAGTGGTACGTCAGCACCAAGCCGCTGGCCGAAGACGCCATCGCCGCCGTGGAAGACGGCCGTATCCAGTTCGTGCCCAAGCAGTACGAGAACATGTACTTCTCCTGGATGCGCGACATCCAGGACTGGTGCATCAGCCGCCAGCTCTGGTGGGGCCACCGCATCCCGGCCTGGTACGACGAGGCCGGCAACGTCTACGTCGGCCGCGACGAGGTCGAGGTGCGCACCAAGCACAAGCTCGGCAACGAGGTCGAGTTGCGCCAGGACGAAGACGTTCTCGACACCTGGTTCAGCTCCGGCCTGTGGACCTTCTCCACCCTCGGCTGGCCGCAGCAGACCGAGTTCCTCAAGACCTTCCACCCCACCGACGTGCTGGTCACCGGCTTCGACATCATCTTCTTCTGGGTCGCGCGGATGATCATGCTCACCATGCACCTGGTGAAGAACCCCGACGGCACCCCGCAGATCCCGTTCAAGACCGTCTATGTCCACGGCCTGGTGCGCGACGGCCAGGGCCAGAAGATGTCCAAGTCCAAGGGCAACGTACTCGACCCGCTGGACATCGTCGACGGCATCGACCTCGATACCCTGCTGCAGAAACGCACCAGCGGCATGATGCAGCCGAAGCTGGCGGAGAAGATCGCCAAGCAGACCCGCGCCGAATTCCCCGAAGGCATCGCCAGCTACGGCACCGACGCCCTGCGCTTCACCTTCTGCTCGCTGGCCTCCACCGGCCGCGACATCAAGTTCGACATGGGCCGCGTCGAAGGCTTCCGCAACTTCTGCAACAAGATCTGGAACGCCGCCAACTTCGTCATCGAGAACACCGATGGCCAGGACACCGGGGTCAACGGCGAGCCGGTCGAGCTGTCCTCGGTCGACCGCTGGATCATCTCCCAGTTGCAGCGCACCGAGCAGGAAGTCACCCGCCAGCTCGACGCCTTCCGCTTCGACCTGGCCGCCCAGGCCCTCTATGAGTTCATCTGGGACGAGTACTGCGCCTGGTACCTGGAGCTGGTCAAGCCGGTGCTGTGGGACGAGAACGCCCCCATCGAGCGCCAGCGCGGCACTCGTCGCACCCTGATCCGCGTGCTGGAGACGGCCCTGCGCCTGGCGCACCCGTTCATGCCGTTCATCACCGAGGAAATCTGGCAGCGCATCAAGGGCCAGGCCGGCAAGGAAGGTCCGACCCTGATGCTGCAACCCTGGCCGGTGGCCGACGAAGGCAGGATCGACGCCGCCGCCGAAGGCGACATCGAATGGGTCAAGGCGCTGATGCTCGGCGTACGGCAGATCCGCGGCGAGATGAACATCTCCATGGCCAAGCGCATCGACATCATCCTCAGGAACGCCTCGCCCAGCGACCACCGCCGCCTGGCCGACAACGAGCCGCTGCTGATGAAACTGGCCAAGCTGGAAAGCATCCGCGTGCTGGAAGCCGGCGAGGAAGCGCCGATGTCCGCCACCGCCCTGGTCGGCGACATGGAAGTATTGGTGCCGATGGCCGGCCTGATCGACAAGAGCGCCGAACTGGGGCGCCTGGACAAGGAGATCCAGCGCCTGGAAGGCGAGGTCAAGCGCGTCGGCGGCAAGCTGTCCAACGAAGGCTTCGTCGCCAAGGCCCCGGCCGACGTGATCGAGAAGGAACGCGCCAAGCTAGCCGAGGCCGAACAGGCCCTGGCCAAGCTGGCCGAGCAACGGCAGAAGATCGCCGCGCTCTAAGCACTCTCGCCTAGGTACGGGGCTGCGGCCTCGTACCTTTCTCCCCAGGCGCCGCTGTCTATCTGCGCCGAAGTGATCTGGCATACCGCGTTCACCGTGGCGCTGGCCGAATAGGCGATTTCCGGCAGTTTGTTCTGTGTGGCCTGGCCGCTCAGCATCAGCGACAGCATGGCCTTGCCGGCATCGGTATTCATCGGCGGCAGGCGCATCAGGCCAAAGCCGCAATCCGCCGCTCCCGGCTTGCTGACGATGAAGCCCCAGCCTCCACCCGGAGAATTCGCGTCCACCATAAAGCCCACACGCATGATGGTGACGTTGTTGACTTTCTTGTCGATGGCGTGGGCTGATATTGATGTGAATAGCAGCCATAACAAAAAAACAATAACACCTTAAAAAACAAGAAACCATTAACAACACTCACTGCAAAACGTCAAAACCCCACTCTATAAACTGACTAAAGCAACCATGCCTTTAGAAAAATAAATATCCATTAGTTACCCACCTATCTTTCTCAATACTGAAAAAGCTTTATGCCTATTTTTTTGAGAGGCGCTCCGCCCCTCAACCACCCCCTCCAAGCGTGCTAGTAGTACATCACTGACTTCTACTCCTCCTTGCTCTATCCAAGAAAGTGCCAAACCAATCCAGTAGTCAGACTCACTATCCAGTCCCGCCAAAACAACATTTAAGTAACAAAATCCCCCCTCAAGCTTTTCCCTAACCTCTTCGTAAGGTTTCTCCAATAAAACCAGAACCCTCCAAAAACTCTCTTCCTCCTGGAGAAAAAAGACCTGATCCCCCATGGACAAATACCACAACCCTTCTGAATTACACCGTAGCGCCATACCAGCTTTAATATAATATTCAAAATCAGCCATCACATCCCTCTCTGGCGCTCAACCTCACACCATATTCATGAAAACTTCAACCCTTACCATGACAATTGATATATCTCAACAAGAATAAATACTTACCCACACATCCATAAACAGCAAAACAAAACCCACCCAAACCATCCTCATTCATTTAAAATTCACCGCAAATACCAACCATTTCACCCAGAAACCTATCTATAACGGCAACAGGAAAATTATTCTACCCAGCCCAGCCGTTCAAACAAACCCTCCCAGGCAAAACAAGCCCCTACAAACTTGCGCACCCTTATAAAGAAACACTCAAATAACCGCACCATTTTCAAGCTAGAGAAATTCAAAATATTTCTTTAACTACCCCCACCCCTACGACACGATCAAGCTCCCTGATTTCAAAGACATCACCAACCTTCACGTCATTACCGAAGAACTCCCAGCTAGCAAACTTTATCCTAGCCACAACAGCCTCTCCCGGATAGATGACTTTATCTCCAGGATAGGTATGGACCCCACTAGCAAGATATTCCACCTGACGAAATTTATGCTGCGGAGAGTATCCACTCGCAACACCTTTTACCTTAGGCCTAGGCACTTCCTCAGATAATTCCACCAAGGCTAAAATATCGTATCTCTTCATCAAGTCACCGAAAACTCATGATGAGTTACTTTCATTCAGTAAGTCCATGCCACCCTCCTTGGCGGCTACCACTCAAATGGATGGGCTCCTATCAACTCTCCCACCCATGCTTCTAACAGCCTTGATTAAACCGCCCGAGCACCGAGTCATAAAAGCGCCCATTCATCCCAACTCATTCTCCTTGACCTCAACTAAATCCCTCCTATAGACCTGCGCACTCTTATAAAGAAACAAAGAGACAGCGGCATAATCCCCTCTTACCCCCCGGCTGTCCCAAGCGCCAATCCACAAATGTTGGATACCCACTTTCACGAGGGGGATTAAAGGTCAAAAACGCTATACCAACATGAACATCAGGAAGCGATCCTTTATATGCCTGCACACTTACTTCCGACGATCCTTGAGCAGGCCGCCCCCATATCTCCTGACTCAACGCCCGGTACCGCTGGCTACCTGCAGTACGCCGTGCGCGGAAGGGTTGCCGCTGACGATCAGCAGCGAGTCGCTGGAATCGTTCGGCTGCAGGACCAGGTCGAGGATGCCATCGCGATTCAGGTCGCCGATGAAGCTCTGGTAGGGCGCCGCCGTCCAGGCCACGGCGTTCAGATCCGCCGCCGGTGGATCGTAGAGGGCGCTGTAGCTGGCACCATTGCGCAGCAGGACGACATTCTTCAACGGTGGCAGGAGCGGAATCGGCGTAGCCACTTCGCCCCCCACCACGACCACCGAAGTGACCGCCTTCAGGTAGAGGTCCGGCTGACCGTCGCCGTTGTAGTCGCCGCTATAGACACGGAAGTTTGCCGAACGCCAGCCAGCGGCGGTCGCGTCCCCGACCATGAGACAGATCGCCACGGCGACGATCCACGCACTCCAACGCCCCACCATGCATCCCCCAGAGCCCACCCCCATGGCAGGCACGCAGACCGGGCGCAAAGCACCGCTCCCAGGCAGGCGGTGCGGTACGCGTCCTTGCAACTCGGGAGACGTTTACCACAAGGCCATCAATTGGCCACATATCTTTGGTTGGGCTCGAAACCGATGACCTTCTGTTCGGAGGCCACGCGGGGCCTCATCGAATTTTCGCAAAGGGCAGGCACTCCCCCTTGCCCGCCCCCCCAGCGGTAATCCCGCCGCAAGAAAAAACATCAAACCTGCTGACGACTTGCGCGAAAAATGCGATGTTTCGGCCACGCTGTACCCGCACCGCCCAATCAGAACAATTCGCTACAGCGCGCCAATACAATCAGGAGATCGCCGCATGATGCAGGCCTATAAGAATAAATGGTTGCCCCTCAGTGCCCTGGCCCTTGGCATGGCCCTGTCCTTCGGCGCCAACGCCGACGAGCAGAAGTCGGTGGCCGTGACCGCCATCGTCGAGCACCCGGCGCTGGACGCCGCTCGCGACGGGGTCAAGGAGGCCCTCCAGGAGGCCGGCTACGAAGACGGCAAGAACCTCAAGTGGCAGTACCAGAGCGCCCAGGGCAACACCGGCACCGCCGCGCAGATCGCCCGCAAGTTCATCGGCGACAAGCCCGACGTGATCGTCGGCATCGCCACTCCGTCGGCCCAGGCGCTGGTGGCCGCGACCAAGAGCATCCCGATCGTCTTCAGCACCGTCACCGACCCGGTCGGCGCGCACCTGACGCCGAGCTGGGAAGCCTCCGGCACCAACGTCACCGGGGTTTCCGACATGCTCGCGCTGGACAAGCAGATCGAGCTGATCAAGAAAGTGGTGCCGGGCGCCAAGCGCATCGGCATGGTCTACAACCCGGGCGAAGCCAACTCCGTGGTGGTGGTCAAGGAGCTGAAGGAGCTGCTGCCGAAGATGGGCCTGAGCCTGGTCGAAGCCTCGGCCCCGCGTTCGGTGGACGTCAGCTCGGCGGCGCGCAGCCTGGTCGGCAAGGTCGACGCGATCTACACCAACACCGACAACAACGTGGTGTCCGCCTACGAGGCGCTGGTCAAGGTCGGCAACGACGCGAAGATCCCGCTGATCGCCTCCGACACCGACAGCGTCAAGCGCGGCGCCATCGCCGCCCTCGGCATCAACTACAAGGAGATGGGCAAGCAGACCGGCCGCATGGTGGTGCGCATCCTCAAGGGCGAGAAGCCGGGCGAGATCAAGCCGGAGACCAGCGACAACCTGCAGCTGTTCGTCAATCCCGGGGCCGCGCAGAAGCAAGGCGTGACCCTGTCCGACGAACTGCTCAAGTCGGCCGCGGAAGTCATCAAGTAAAAAAAGCGGCCGCCGGCCGCGGGCGTCCCGCCCGTGGCCGGACGGCACGATAATCCTGCCTTCACGCACTCGGTTACGAAGTCATGTCTCTGTTTTCCCTGTTCGGTGCCCTGGAGATCGGCCTGATCTTCAGCCTCGTGGCACTCGGCGTATTCATCTCCTTCCGCCTGCTGCGCTTCCCCGACCTCACGGTGGACGGCAGCTTCCCGCTCGGCGGCGCGGTCTGCGCGACCCTCATCGCCCTCGGCTGGGACCCGTACAGCGCGACCCTGGCGGCCACCGCAGCCGGCGCACTGGCCGGGCTGGCCACCGGCCTGCTCAACGTCAAGCTGAAGATCATGGACCTGCTCGCCAGCATCCTGATGATGATCGCGCTCTACTCGATCAACCTGCGCATCATGGGCAAGCCCAACGTACCGCTGATCGCCGAGCCGACATTGTTCACCCTGCTGCAGCCGGAATGGCTCAGCGACTACGTGTTCCGCCCGCTGCTGCTGGTGTTCATCGTGATCGCCGCGAAGCTGCTGCTGGACTGGTTCTTCACCACCCAGAAAGGCCTGGCGATCCGCGCCACCGGCTCCAACCCGCGGATGGCCCGTGCCCAGGGGGTCAACACCGGCGGCATGATCCTGCTCGGCATGGCCATCTCCAACGCGCTGGTGGCGTTGGCCGGCGCGCTGTTCGCGCAGACCCAGGGCGGCGCCGATATCTCCATGGGTATCGGCACCATCGTCATCGGCCTGGCCGCGGTGATCGTCGGCGAGAGCATCCTGCCCTCGCGCCGGCTGATCCTGGCGACCCTCGCGGTGATCCTCGGCGCCATCGTCTACCGCTTCTTCATCGCCCTGGCGCTGAACAGCGATTTCATCGGCTTGCAGGCCCAGGACCTGAACCTGGTCACCGCGGTGCTGGTCACCGTCGCCCTGGTGATTCCGATGATGAAGAAACGCCTGCTCGGCAAGAAGGGAGCCTGACCATGCTCAGCGCGAAGAACCTGAAGATCACCTTCAACCCCGGCACCCCCATCGAGACCCGCGCCCTGCGCGGCCTGTCGCTGGACATCCCGGCCGGCCAGTTCGTCACCGTGATCGGCTCCAACGGAGCCGGCAAGTCGACCTTCCTCAACGCGGTATCCGGCGACCTGCCGATCGACAGCGGGCAGATCCTGATCGACGACGAAGACGTCACCCGCAAGCCGGTCTGGGCCCGCGCCAACCGCGTCGCGCGGGTGTTCCAGGACCCCATGGCGGGTACCTGCGAGGACCTCACCATCGAGGAGAACATGGCCCTGGCGCAGCGTCGCGGTGCCGGTCGCGGTCTCGGCAGGGCGGTGCAGGCATCGATGCGCGACGGTTTCCGGGAAAGCCTGGCGACCCTCGGCCTCGGCCTGGAGAACCGCCTCGGCGACCGCATCGGCCTGCTCTCCGGCGGCCAGCGCCAGGCCGTCAGCCTGCTGATGGCGGCGCTGCAGCCGTCGCGCATCCTGTTGCTCGACGAACACACCGCGGCGCTCGACCCGCGCACCGCCGACTTCGTCCTGCATCTCACCGCACGGATCGTCGCCGAGAAGAAACTCACCACCATGATGGTCACCCACAGCATGCGCCAGGCGCTGGACGTGGGCGAGCGCACGGTGATGCTGCACCAGGGCCAGGTGGTGCTGGACGTCTCCGGCGAGCAACGCAAGGGCCTCGACGTACCGGATCTGCTGGCGATGTTCGAGAAGGTGCGCGGCGAGAAGCTCGCCGACGACGCCCTCCTCCTAGGCTGACAGAGCCACGGCGCCTCTCCGCTGCGAAGCGGGGAGGCGCCGTCGACCTGCAGCAGATCAAGGCGCGATCCGCGTCCGTCTGCCACACTCGCAGGCATCCTCCCGCTCAGATGCCCGCATGAACCTCGAACTGCTCTGGGTGGTCGGCCTGCTCGCCACCACCGTCGCCCTCTTCATCCACAACCGCCTGCGCCTGGACGTGATCGCCCTGCTGGTGATCATGGCCTTCAGCGTCAGCGGAACCCTTACCCTCAACGAAGCCCTGGCCGGCTTCAGCGATCCCAGCGTGATACTGATCGCCGCGCTGTTCGTGATCGGCGAAGGCCTGGTGCGTACCGGGGTGGCCTACCAGGTCGGCGACTGGCTGATCGCCCGCGCCGGCAGCAGCGAAGCGCGCCTGCTGGTACTGCTGATGCTGGCGGTGGCCGGGTTGGGCTCAGTGATGAGTTCCACCGGGGTGGTGGCGATCTTCATCCCGGTGGTCCTGAGCATCGCCGCCAAGCTGAAGATCCCTCCGGGCCGGCTGATGATGCCGCTGGCCTTCGCCGGACTGATCAGCGGCATGATGACCCTGGTCGCCACACCGCCGAACATGGTGGTCAACAGCGAGCTGGCGCGCGAGGGTCATGCCGGCTTCGGCTTCTTCGCCTTCACCCCGATAGGCCTGATGGTGCTCGCCATCGGCGTGGCCTACATGCTGCTCACGCGCAACTGGCTGAACGCCGCCAGCCCGGCGGAAGTCGGCGCGCCGAAGGCACGGCGGACCCTGCGCGACCTGATCCGCGACTATCGCCTGGCCGGCCGCGAGCGGCGCCTGCAGGTCCAGCTCGGCTCGCCGTTGATCGGCAGCACCCTGGAAGAACTGCAACTGCGCACCCGCCTGGGCGCCAACGTGGTCGGCCTGGAGCGGGTGCGCAAGTTCCACAGCGAGGTGGTCAAGGTCGGCGGCAGCACCGAGCTGAAGGCGGGCGACGTGTTGCTGCTGGACGTCTTCGCCCCTCCGGAGGACATGGACCGGCGCTGCGCCGAGCTGAACCTGGTGCGCCTGCCGTTCCGCGCCAGCTACTTCATCGACCAGTCGCGGGAGGTCGGCATGGCCGAGGTGACTCTGCCGCCGGACTCCACCCTGCTCGGCAAGAGCGTCCTGGAGCTGGGCTTCCGTTCGCAGTACGGGCTCAACGTGGTCGGCCTGCGTCGCGACCACGAAGCGCTCACCGACGGCATGCTGGAAGAGAAGCTGCGCCTGGGCGATACCCTGCTGGTGATCGGCGCCTGGAAGGCGATCCGCCAGTTGCAGGGACGCAACCGCGATTTCCTGGTGCTCAGCCTGCCGGCGGAGATCGACGAGGTGGCGCCGGCCCTGAGCAAGGCGCCGCACGCCCTGCTCAGCCTGGCCGTGATGGTGGCGCTGATGGTCAGCGGGGTGGTGCCCAACGTGGTCGCGGCACTGGTCGGCTGCCTGTTGATGGGCCTGTTCCGTTGCATCGACATGGACGGCGCCTACCGCGCCATCCATTGGCAAAGCCTGGTCCTGATCGTCGGCATGCTGCCCTTCGCCCTGGCCCTGCAGAAGACCGGCGGTATCGACCTGGTGGTCTCGCTGCTGGTCGACGCCCTCGGCGACGCCGGCCCGCGCGTGCTGCTGGCCAGCCTGTTCCTGCTCACCGCGGCCATCGGCCTGTTCATCTCCAACACCGCTACCGCGGTGCTGATGGCGCCGATCGCCATCGCCACCGCCAACCAGATCGGCGCCTCGCCCTACCCCTTCGCCATGGTGGTGGCGGTGGCGGCCTCGGCAGCCTTCATGACGCCGATTTCCTCGCCGGTGAACACCCTGGTGCTGGGCCCTGGCCAATACCGCTTCGGCGACTTCGTCCGGATCGGCGTGCCATTTACCCTGCTGGTGATGTTCGTCTGCGTGCTGGTGATTCCGTGGCTGTTTCCATTGTGACCGGGCCAGGAGCGCGCCGCTCGGCAGAAACACTGGCCAGCCTCCGGCGGATGTGAATAATGCCCGCCTCGCCGTCACGGAAACCGAGACCATGCCCCGCCCGACCAGCCCGCATCCCGACGCCGAGCGCAAGAGCGCCAGCCCGCTGCACCCGCGCAATCGCCACCTGGGACGCTACGACTTTCCGCGCCTGATCGCCGGCAGCCCGGAACTGGAGCGCTTCGTCATCCTCAATCCGTACGGCAGGCAGAGCATCGACTTCGCTGATCCGGCGGCGGTGAAAGCCTTCAACCGCGCGCTGCTGCAACAGTTCTACGACGTACGCGAGTGGGATATACCCGATGGTTACCTGTGCCCGCCCATTCCCGGTCGCGCCGACTACCTGCACTACCTGGCCGACCTGCTCGGCGCCAGCCACGATGGCCTGATTCCACGCGGTCCCGGCCTGCGTGCGCTGGACGTCGGAACCGGAGCCAACTGCATCTACCCGCTGCTCGGCCACCACGAATACGGCTGGCGCTTCGTGGGCGCCGACATCGACCCGCAATCGCTGGCCTCGGCCGCTGCGATCCTCGCCGCCAACCCACGCTTCGCCGCTGCCATCGAGTTGCGCCGACAGCCTGATCGCAGGCAGATATTCCAGGGCCTGATCGGCGTCGACGAGCGCTTCGACATGACCCTCTGCAACCCGCCCTTCCACGCCTCGCTGGACGAAGCCACGCGCGGCAGCCGGCGCAAGTGGAAGAACCTCGGCAAGCTCGACCCGACCCGCACCCTGCCGCTACTGAACTTCGGCGGCCAGGGCGCCGAGCTGTACTGCGAGGGCGGCGAAGCGGCCTTCCTGGCCGGCATGGCCGAGGAAAGCCGGGCGTTCGCCACGCAGGTGTTCTGGTTCACCACCCTGGTATCCAAGGCGAGCAACCTGCCGAACCTCCAGGAGCGCCTGAAGACGCTGGGCGCCAGCGATATCCGCGTGGTGGACATGGCCCAGGGACAGAAGCAGAGTCGCTTCGTCGCCTGGACCTACCTCGACAAGAAGCAGCGCCGGGCCTGGCGCAAGGAGCGCTGGACAGCAGCCCTCCTGGAACCACTGGGCGAATAGCTGGCACGCCTCTCCACCCGGCTCCGCTGCCGAGCCCAAAAACGGACACCCCATCGCCTATCAGGATCGGCCGCCGTTTTTCCATTGGAATCGGCAGCGGCAAAACCTAAAAAAAGAGAACCCCGATTAACAGTCTCTCCGGGCTGGCACTGCTCTAATGGCCACCTCCAGTAACTCGGAACACGCCATGAATCCACTCTACCGCGCCGCCATCCACCAGCTTTTTCTCGCTCTCGATCTCCCGACGCCCAATGACGAGGAGAGCGTACTCAGCCTGCAGGTGGGCCCGCATCTCTGCCATCTGGCAGAACATCCGACCGATCACCTGTTGATGTTCACCCGCCTGGAAGGACAAGGGGACGCTGCGGCCAGCGAGCAGAACCTGTTCAGCCAGGACCCTTGCAAGCCGATCCTGGGCCGCGACCCCGAAAGCGGCGATCGGCTGCTCTGGAACCGCCAGCCCTTGCAGTTGCTGGACAGGGCCCAGATCCACCATCAACTCGAACAACTGGTCGCCGCCGCCGAAGAGCTGCGCTGAGCCCAGTCGTGCGAAAGGAGCCGATGCCGCAGGTTCTGCTTTCCTCGAAGAACCCCGGGGCTGAACTCGAGTGACCATGCCGAGCCAGCCGGAGCACCTGTCCTCGAGGCAGCCGGCTGCCACTGCCCGGGGGCAGTTCCAGCTGCGTCAGCCCATGCAGCGCGTGCGAACAGAGGGGAGCCGAGGGACCGGGTGGCAGGAGCGAGATGCGACTTCGCGCCATCGACGGGCGTCCGGCTCGCTCCACCGTCGCCGTCCTCGCACCCTGCTCCCTCGTACCGGCAGTCCCCGTCAGCTCCAGCGGACGTTGAGCACGAAGAAGTTCGCCAGCACCCAGACCACCAGCAGCAGGTGGGTCAGTTGCAATCCCTCCTGGCGGATCCAGTAGCCGAACCAGAGCCCGCCCAGCAGCATGCCGAAGAGGAAGCCGAGGGCCGCGCTCAGGGCCAGGTTGAGCCAGGGCCGGGCCGTCTCCAGGCCGGCGCCGAACAGCAGTTCGTAACAGCCGGTCCAGGCCGTGACGACGGCAGCGACCTGCAGCGCGACGATGATCGACAAGGCCAGGCGGTGCATGAGCGGCGAGCGCACCGCCCGCGCCAGCAAGGGCATGTCGATCGCGGGCGGCTGGGCCAGGGGAGCCATCGACATGGTCACGCCGATCGCCCCCACCGAGCTGGCGAAGGCCTGCAGGTTGTTGATCAGGGCGAGGCTCAGCCACAGGGCGAAGCCGAGGCAGCAGGTGAGCTGGAAGATCATCAATGAAGTCTGGGTGTCCATTCCGGGTCCTTTGCAGAGTACGGGCGGTCGTCGCTCGGCGCCCTTCCGGCGCCAACGAGCGCAAGGCCTGCGCTGATCGGGAGGAACGGCGGGAACGCCGGATGGCACTCTAGGACCTGAACCCAACTTGAGGTCAACAGCGACGGCAGGTCTCCGTCGTCCCGGATTGACAAATCGGAAATTCCCGATATCCTCGCCGCCATGGACCTGCTCGAAACATTCAAAGCCCTGTCGAACCGGACACGCCTGGAAATCCTGAAAGGCCTGAAGGACCCGGCGAAGAACTTTCCTCCGCAGGACGAGGGCGACGTCGACACCGTGGGCGTCTGCGTCAGCAGTATCCAGGAGGGCGTCGGCCTGTCGCAGTCGACCGTGTCCGATTACCTGGCGATCCTGCAACGGGCGGGCCTGGTCGAAGTCAGGCGGATCGGCCAATGGACCTACTACAAGCGCAACGAAGCGAATATCCGTGCCCTCGTCGAGCTGATCGGCGCGGAACTGTAGTTCTTTCTACGCCACAATATATCGAAAATTCCCGATATCCCTTTTTACCGAAACGAGGATATGCAATGAAAGCGTTGATACTCAAGGCGTTTGGCGGTCCGGAATCCTTCGAGCTGCGCGAGGTGCCCAAACCGGTGCCGCAGGCGGGACAGGTATTGGTGCGGGTCCATGCGACCTCGATCAATCCGCTGGACTACCAGGTCCGTCGCGGCGACTACCCCGACCTGGTAGCGCTTCCGGCCATCACCGGGCATGACGTGTCCGGCGTCGTCGAAGCGGTAGGGCCGGGAGTGACCGCCGTCGCACCGGGAGACGAGGTCTGGTACACCCCGCAGATCTTCGAAGGCCAGGGCAGCTATGCCGAGTACCACCTGGCAGCGGAAAGCATCATCGGCAGGAAGCCCGCCGCGCTGAGCCACCTGGAGGCGGCGAGCCTCAGCCTGGTCGGCGGCACGGCCTGGGAAGCGCTGGTCACACGCGCGGCGCTGAGGGTCGGCGAAAGCATCCTGGTGCATGGCGGCGCCGGCGGCGTCGGGCATGTCGCGATCCAGTTGGCGAAGGCCATGGGAGCCCGGGTCTTCACCACAGTGCGCGAGGTCAACTTCGAGTTCACCCGCCAGATGGGCGCCGATGTGCTCATCGACTACCAGAAGCAGGACTACGTCGAGGCCATCCTGCGGGAAACCGGAGGCCACGGCGTCGACGTGGTGTTCGACAGCATCGGCGGCGACACCCTGTCGCGCAGCCCCGAGGTACTCGCGCAGCTCGGCCGCGTGGTCAGCATCGTCGACCTCGCCCAGCCGCAGAACCTCCTCCAGGCCTGGGGCCGGAACGCGAGCTATCACTTCGTCTTCACCCGGCAGAACCGCGGCAAGCTCGACGAGTTGAGCGCCCTGGTCGAGCGCGGCCGGTTGCGCCCGCATGTCGGCGCCGTCTATTCGCTTGCCGACATCCCCCTCGCCCACGCCCGCCTGGAGAGTCGCGACAATGGCATCCGGGGAAAAATCGCGATCGCGGTCGAGCCGTCGGTCGATCCCGCACAGGCGTTCGCCCGCTGACGCCACGGCGCGGAACGGGCCCCGATCGCGGCCCGCCCCGGCATGTGCCCGGTACCGACCCGCAGCGCCCAGGTCAGGGCGGCCAGCCGACGAACCGGGGCCTGGCGCAGGCGGAAACGAGCCGTTCGAGGGGCGCCAGCCTGGCCCCTCGCGGGCTCAGACCGGCGGCGTCTCGAGGAACACCGGCAACCCCTCCGCATAATCCGAATAGCTTGCCAGTTCCGGGTATTCGCTGGCGGCGACCCGCTCCGCGACCACCAGTTGGCTGAAGCGCCAGGCCACCGCGACGGTCACCCCGACCAGGTCGATGCCGCCGTCGCGTGCCAGCGGCTCCTGGCGCAGCGCTGCCTCCAGCCAGTCGTAGGCCGCCAGCAACTGCCCCTCCACCCGCTCCAGCCAGGGGCCATGGCGGCGTTCCTCGGGACGCAGGTTCAGTTCGTAGTAGATCTGCACGGATTTCTCGCAGGCCACCAACGCCGCGCCGATCAGACTCAGCGCCCGTGCACGGGCCTGCGGCCGTTGCGGCAGCAGACTGCGTTCGCGGCCGGCCAGGCACTCCAGGTAATCGAGGATCAGGCTGGAGTCCATCAGCACGGTGCCATCGTCCAGCACCAGCGTGGGCGCCTTGACCATCGGGTTGAACAGGCTGAACGCCTCGAAATTGCGAAACACCGACAGCGGCCGGTGCTCGTAGGGCAGGTCCAGCAGGCGCAGGGCGATGGCGACCCGGCGCACAAAAGGCGAATCCAGCATACCGATCAGTTGCATCGCGGCATCCTTTGTCGATGATTAAGCGCCGCTAAGAGGGTGGCGCCTGGGGAAATCACTCTAGTCGTTGCACAACGCGAAAAATATCGAGATAAATTCAGCGAACTCTTTAGAAAAACTTACATGAGCGACCTCCCTCCCCTCACCGCGCTGCGCAGCTTCGAAGCGGTCGCCCGGCTCGGCAGCATCAGCCAGGCCGCCAGCGAGCTGCACGTCACCCACTCGGCGATCAGCCAGCAGATCAAGCTGCTGGAAAACCTCCTCGGCCTGGCCCTGTTCGTCCGCGAGGGGCGCGGCCTGCGCCTGAGCGAGAACGGCCGGTTCTACGCCCTGCAGGTACGCGCCTCGCTGGGCGAGATCGCCGACGCCACGCGGGTGGTGCGGGCGCGTCCGCGGGAGGGCGAGCTGGTGGTCACGGTGATGCCGTCCTTCGGCCTGAACTGGCTGCTGCCTCGCCTGCCGCGCTTTCGCGAGCGCCATCCGCACTGTCGCGTGCGGCTGGTGGCCAGTCTCGACGTGCAGAACCTGCGCCAGGGCCTGGCCGACCTCGGCGTACGCATCGGCAAGGGCGACTGGGAAGGGGTCGGTCGGGAACGCCTGTTCGACGACGAGTTGCTGATGGTCGCCGCGCCCGACTTCAACGGCGGCCGCCTGCCGCGCACGCCGAGCGAGATCGTCGCCTGCCCTACCCTGCGCTCCACCGAATCCTGGGCGCTCTGGTGCCAGCGTGCCGGCGTGGCGGAACCGCAGCACGGACTGCTGATCAACGACTCGAACCTGCTGCTGGAAGCCGTGCGCCTGGGCCAGGGCATCGCCCTGGAGCGTCGCAGCCTGGTCGCCGGCGCCCTCGCCGAGGGCCGCCTGGTGCAACTGGGCGACATCCGCGTGCCCTACCCCTATCCCTACTGGCTGGTCTGGCCGCAGCGCGAGCCGCCGAGCGACCGCCACCAGGCCTTCGCCGACTGGCTGCGCGAGGAGGCCCGGCGCTACCAGGCCGAGCAACCGCCGCTCAGCGAATGAAGTTGCGGCTGATCTCGCGGAAGCGGTCGCTGCCGGCGCGTTCCATCCATTCGAAGGCGACCATCTCCCGCGACACGATCATCGCCCCGGCCTGGCGCATCCGCTCCACGGCCAGCGCCTTGTCGCTCGGCCGCCGCGAGCCGATCGCCTCCTCCACGACGAACACTTCGCGACCACGGCCAAGCAGGTCGAGCACGGTCTGCAGCACGCAGACATGCGCCTCGCTGCCGCAAACCACGAACTGCCGGCGGTCGCCGCCGGGCGCGCGCAGCAGGGCGCCGTCGGCGGCGGCCGAGAAGTCCAGCTTCTCGAGGATCTGCGTGGCGTCCAGCTCATCGCGCAGGGCCGCCACCGTCGGCCCCAGGCCCTTGCTGTACTGCTCGCTGGCCAGCACCGGCACGTCCAGTGCGCGGGCCACGCGCAACAACCACTGGCTGTACTCGACCAGCGCCGGGCCGTCGTCGATGGCCGGCAGCAGGCGTTCCTGGATATCGACCACCAGCAGGGTCGAGGTTGCGGCGCGGATTAGCATGGCGTCCTCCTTCGGTTCGACGTCTCGGTTCGTCTGGCTTAGGCTTGCACGGCACGGGCGCCATGGACAGCGCGTCCTCCCACAACCCTAGCAGGAGCCTGCGATGAATATCAGCCTGCATTTCGAATCGCGCCTGCAGGCCAGCCCCGAACAGCTCTGGCGGTGGATCACCTCGGTGGACGGGATACTCCGCGAGATACGCCCGTTGCTGAGCATGAGCGTACCGCCCGGTATCCGCAGCCTCGAAGACCTGGAGGTGGTGCCCCGGCGCCCGCTGTTCCGCAGCCACATGCGCCTGTTCGGCTTGCTGCCGCTGGGCACTTCGCAACTGACCCTGCTGGAGCTGACGCCCGGCCGCGGCTTCATCGAACAGTCGCCGATGACCGGCATGCGCCTCTGGCGCCACGAGCGACGCATCCTGCCGGCACCGGGCGAGGCCGGGGAATGCCTGCTGGTCGACCAGTTGACCGTACGCCCGCTATTCGCCGCCGGGCTGGTACGCTGGTTCCTCACCCGCATCTTCCGGCATCGCCACCGGGTGCTCTGCCGGCAGTTCCGCACGGACCGCCGGTGACCCTCGGCTACGCTGAGGAGTGCGCCCGCCCGCATCCGTCATACCCTTCTGGAGAGCAGCACAAGGACCGCTCATGAATCGCATCAAGCACCTGCTCAAGGACCTCGCCATCCTGATCCGCGCCAACCTCTGGCTGATCCCGGTGATCGCCGCCCTGGTCGCCGCGGTGTTCTATTTCGTCGCCCCGCCGCCGCCGATGAGCGCGACCATGGCCACCGGCGCCGAGGGCGGCGGCTACGCCGTGTTCGCCGGCAAGCTCCGGGAAAAGCTCAAGGAGCAGGGCTTCGAACTGAGGCTGGTGCCCAGCGCCGGCTCGCGCGACAACCTGGAGCGCCTGCTCGGCACCGGCGAGGTCGACATCGCCCTGGTCCAGAGCGGCCAGGAGCGCCAGCTCGAAGCCGGGCAGGCGCGCCAGTTGCAGACCCTCGGCGCGGTCTACCAGGAGCCGCTCTGGCTGTTCCACCGCAGCAACGTGCACATCGACCAGCTCAGCGACCTGCTGCACCTGCGCCTGGCCATCGGCAGCGACGGCAGCGGCACCCGCGCCGCCACCGAGGCGATCCTGCAGGCCAACGACATCGCCCCGGGACACTATCCGATCACCTGGGAAGCCCGCGGCGGCAACGCGGTGGTCGACGACCTGCTGGCCGGCAAGCTGGACGCGGCGTTCATCGTCGGCCCGGCGGAGAACCCGGCGATCCAGAAATTGGCCGACAACGACCAGCTTCGCCTGGTCAACTTCCGCCGCAGCGCCGCCTACGAGGCGCGCCTGCCGTTCCTCAAGCGGGTCGAGGTCGGCGAAGGCCTGCTCAACCTGCCGCGCAACGTGCCGGAACGAAACATCAGCACCCTGTCGCCGGTGGCCACCCTGGTGATCAACGAGCGCTTCCACCCGGCGCTGATCCCGCTGGTACTGGAAGCCGCGCGCGAGGTGATGAAGGACGGCAGCCTGCTCGACAAGCCCGGCGCCTTCCCCAGCGCCGAGCCGCGCACCCTGCGCCTGCACGAGGACGCCGAGCGCTACTACAAGAGCGGCCTGCCGCTGCTGCAGCGCTACCTGCCGTTCCGCATCGCCTCCCTGGCGGACCGCTACATCATCCTGCTGATCCCGTTCATCGCCATCCTCATCCCGCTGATGAAGTCCATCGGCCCGCTGTATCGCTGGCGCATCCGCGCGCGCATCTACCGCTGGTACCGCTACATCCGCGACATCGACCGCAAGCTCGACAGCGGCACCGACGCCGAGCAACTGAGAAGCGAGATCGAGCGGCTGGAGAAACTGGAGAGCGAGCTGAACACCGTGGAGGTGCCGCTCTCCTACTACCACGAGCTGTACGAGCTGCACCTGCACCTGAACTTCGTGATCAAGCGCCTGCACGGTCTGCAGGAACGCCAGGCGACGCAGGCAGAAGCCGGCAACCTCGGGTAAACTGGCCGATCCGCGGGCGCGCCAGCGGCGTGTCCCGCAGCATCGCGGAAACCTGCGCGGCGCCGCCGATTACCTGAAAGGTCGAACCTGACATGCCGATCCATCACGCCATCGTCCACCTGATCGAGAAGAAGCCCGACGGCACCCCGGCCGTGCTCCACGCGCGCGACGCCGAGCTGGGCGACTCCCAGGCCATCGAGAACCTGCTGGCCGACCTCAACGAAAGCTACAACGCCAAGAACAAGGCCTGGGGCTTCTTCCAGGGCGAGTCCGGGGCCTACCCGTTCAGCGGCTGGCTCGGCGAGTACCTGGAGGGCGACCGCGACTTCGTCGGCTTCAGCCGCGAAGCGGTCGAGCACCTGCAAAAGCTGATGGAGGAGTCCAATCTCTCCACCGGCGGCCACGTCCTGTTCGCCCACTACCAGCAAGGCATGACCGACTACCTGGCGATCGCCCTGCTGCACCACAGCGAAGGCGTGGCGGTGAACGAGTCGCTGGAGGTCACCCCGTCGCGCCACCTGGACCTCGGCCAGTTGCACCTGGCCGCGCGGATCAACATTTCCGAATGGCGCAACAACAAGCAGTCGAAGCAGTACATCTCGTTCATCAAGGGCAAGGGCGGGAAGAAGGTCTCCGACTATTTCCGCGACTTCATCGGCTGCCAGGAAGGGGTGGATTCGCCGAGCGAGACGCGCACCCTGCTGAAAGCCTTCAGCGATTTCGTGGAAAGCGAGGACATGGCCGAGGAACAGGCCCGCGAGAAGACCGAGACGCTGGTCGACTACGCCACCTCCCAGGCGCGCATCGGCGAGCCGATGACCCTCGACGCGCTTTCGGAACTGATGGACGACCAGCAACCGCGGGCGTTCTACGACTACATCCGTAACAAGGACTACGGCCTGTCGCCGGAAATCCCGGCGGACAAGCGCACCCTCAACCAGTTCCGCCGCTTCACCGGCCGCGCCGAAGGCCTGTCGATCAGCTTCGAGGCGCACCTGCTGGGCTCCAAGGTGGAATACGACGAAGAGCGCGACATGCTGATCATCCGCCAGTTGCCGACCCAGTTGAAGGACCAGCTCAAGCGGCGCAAGGACTGACCCGCGCCGCCCCGGAGCGCCGCCGGCGCTCCCTTTCCCTCCTCAGCCGCAGGCCCAGTCGAAGCGCATGTCGCGGAAATCGAGCTGGGCGTTGCCGCCGCCGAAGTTGTAGCCGCCCAGGTATTCCTCGAACTCTACGTAGAAGGGAGTCATCTCCGGCACGCCCTGCACCGGACGCATGGTGCCGCCGATATGGTTCGGCAGGTGCCCTTCCACCCAGGGATGCTCGCGGTAGTTGTCGCGCTCGATCTTGCCGTCCAGCCAGTAGTGCGGCAGCTGGTAGCCGCCGTCGCCGTATTCGCTGGGCACCACCCCGGCGTTGGGGTCTTGCGCCCGCGCCGTCCAGCGCAGCGGGTAGCGCTGCTGGTGGCCGGCCGCCGGGCGACCACCGAGGGCGCGCAGCAGGTAGTAGTCGTCCTCCGCCCAGTCCGGCACGAAGCTGGCCGCCGAACCAGCCTCCAGCCACTGCGGCGGCTCGGTCTGCGCCAACAGCGGGTTGCCCGCCGGCAGCGCCGGCGGCTGGCAGGGCGCGCCGCTGAATTCAGCGGCGTCGAGCAGGATCAACGCATAGGCACCGCCGAGGATGTCCTCCATCCGGTGCAGACGCGGATGGCTATTGCGCCCGGCCTCCCAGAACGGCCGCAGTTCCGCGTCGGCCGGCGGTTGCGCGGGCGGATCGATGAGCATCTCGCGAATGCCGTCGACGCTGGTCGGTCCACCGTCGTTCTGGTCCGGGGCGAGGGAGAAGAAGCTCAGCGCGACGATCTCCGGGCCATGCACCCGGTAGTCCTCCGGCAGCAGCAGGGTGAAGCCGTGCATCAGCGGATAGCCGGTGTCCGGATCCAGCGGCCACTGCTCCGGACGGATGCCCGGCGGCAGGCCGAAGCACCAGCCGTGGTTGGCTTCGCCGGCGTGCGCGGCGTCGTTGACGATTTCGATGTCGTAGGCGTTCATGGCCACTCCCTGGTCGGTTTTTCCTGGTCCCGGCCACGCCGGCCGGGTGTCGCAGTGTAAAACGGAGTCCCCCGCAGGCGAAGGACTTTCAGCCCAGGCCCACGCCGAGCGCGGTACCCAACCCATAGGTGAAGGCCGCGGCAAGGGTACCGACCAGCACCTGGCGCAACGCCGAGAACGCCAGCGGCCGCCCGGTGAAACGGGCGGTGACCGCGCCGCTGAACAGCAGCGCAAGCAGGCTGAACAGCAGGCTTGCGACCAGCGCCGCGGCGCCGTCGAGGAACAGGAACGGCGCCACCGGCACCAGGGCGCCAAGGGAAAACAGCAGGAACGACGTGCCCGCCGCGTTCCACGGGTTGCCGCCCAGCTCCGTCGGATCGATGCCGAGGGCCTCGCGGGACAAGGTGTCCAGCGCGCCACGACCGTCGTTCATCAGTTGCAGGGCCACGCGCCGGGCGGATACCTCGCTCAGCCCCTTGGCGGTGAAGATATCGATCAGTTCCTGGGTCTCGGTGTCCGGGCAGAGCCTGAGCAGGCGTTCTTCCTCGGCGATGCGCTTGCTCGCCATCTCGCGGGCGTTGGTCACCGACAGCCACTCGCCGAGGGCCATCGAGCAGGCCCCGGACACCAGTCCGGCCATCCCGGTGAGGACGATGGACGAATGCGCCATGCTCGCACCCGCCACGCCCATCACCAGGCACAGGTTCGACACCAGGCCATCGTTGGCGCCGAGCACCGCGGCGCGCAGCTTGGTGCCAGCGTCGCGGTCCGGCCTCGCCTCGGGCAACGCGCACTGCGGCGGATCGGCGTCCGGGCGCGGCGACGGGGTCTCCGCCGGCATGCCTCAACGCGCCTCGATGCGAAAGCCCAGGCGCGGGAAATGCACATGCACGGTACCCGCCCGCGGGTCTTCGCGGCGCAGGATGAGTTCCTCGCTGCCGGCGAAGAGCAGTTCGCCCTGTACCGCGTCGACACCGTAGTCGGTGGCGGCGATGGCGACCGCCTGGCCGGGCCGGAAACCGTTGGGGTCGCTGAAGGATTCGTCCGGCAATGCCGCGGGCTGGCTGCCGCGAGCCACCTCCAGGGCTTCCTCCGCACTCATCTCGGCTGGCGCGCCATGGCCGAAGCCGAGCACCCGGCCCAACCAGGCCTGCACCTGCGGGTAATCGTCGACCAGCGGCGCGGTGACCGGCGTGCCCTTGAGGAACCACAGGCAGTGCGCCACGGCGAAGTCGGCGACGGACGCTTCGCCGAACAGGAAGTCGCCGTCCTCGCGCGACAACTGGCGCTCCAGTCGCGCCATGAATGCCGGCCACTGGTGGCGCGCCTGTTCCAACGGCAGGCGGCCGGCGCTGCCGCCGCTGAATAGCTGGCTGCGATCGGCCATGAAGGCCTTGAGGAATTCCGGCGGCAGCTTGCCGAAGCGCACGGCGATGGACTCCGGGGCGAACGCCAGGCTTACCGCGTGCTGGAACAGCACCGCGTCGGCCCACTGGGCGAAGCTCGCGGCGACCATCTCCTGGCCTTCGGGGAACAGCGCCGGGACCGCCTTTTCCTGCTCCAGGCGACGGGCGATCAACGCGGTATCGCAATACACATCGGCGCCGACCTGCAACACCGGGGTCTTCCGATAGCCGCCGGTCAGCGCCACCAGGTCCGGCTTGGGCATCACCGGCGGAATCATCACCGAGCGCCAGGACAGTTGCTTGAAACCGAGCAGCAGGCGCGCCTTCTCGGCGAAGGGCGAAGTGGGATAGTGATGCAGGATCAGCTCTGACATGGGCGCCTCCGGGCGGATGTGAGGCACCAGCTTAGCGCGGCTGGGAAAACGCGCCTATGACAATCCGGGACATGAAGGGCACCCCATCGCCTGGCCCGATGGGCCTGGCGAGGGGCGCGCTCAATCCAGCCGGCACCCCTGGCGGGTGATGGTCATCCGCCGGTACGCCGCACGCGGCGCCTCGCGCGTCTCCAGGGCGGCGAGGAACTCCCGGGGACGGTCCAGCGGCAGGCCGGTGAGGAAGGCGCTATCCAGCTCCCACCAGCGCGAGGCGAGCAGACCCTCGATGATCTCCGGCGGATGCCGGTAGCGGATCACCTGCGCCGGGGTGCCGGCGACGATGGCGTAGGGCGGCACGTCGCGAGTGACCACGGCGCGCGTGGCGATGATCGCCCCGGTCCCGACCTTGACCCCTTCCATCACCATCGCGCTGTGTCCGATCCAGACGTCGTGGCCGATTTCCGCGTAGCTCAGCGCCGGCTCGTAGCGCAGCGCGGTGCCGGTGTGCTGGAAGGGGTGGCTGCTCACCCAGTCGCTGGGATGGGTGTGTTTTTCCTGGCCGATGAAGCAGTCCGAGCCGATCGAGCAGAAACGCCCGATGGACGCCACCAGGGACAGGTCGGTGCCGCTGCGCACATAGCTGTAGGCGCCGATCTCCAGCCTCGGCGGGACGATGCGCAGGTGGCCGAGTTCGACCTGCTCCTCGAGCACCAGCGTGGTGCGCTTGCCGACACTGGCCGGGCCGCCGGCCAGCTTGCAGCCGCGGCGGCGGATCCAGCGTTTCCACCAATGATTCTTCAGGTAACCCACGAATACCCCATGACCGCAGATGAACGTCCTAGATTGCCGGCTCGCCGACCTCGCGCAACACCGGTACGCCGACCAACAGGCGCTCCTTGGCGCGCTTGCTCAGGGCCTTGATCGCCCGCTCGCGGCGCAGGGCGTCGCCCTTGCTGGCGCAGGCCTCGACGTAGACCAGCGCGCGGGCGGGGCTGGAATGGAAGAACCGCGCGCCCTTGCCGCTGCAATGAGTGTCGAAGCGGCGCAGCGGATCGTCGCTGATGCCGCAGTACAACGCGCCGTTTTCCGCCCTCACCAGGTAGACCGACCAACACTTCCCGATCGCCGCCGTGGCGGCCGTCGCCTCACTCACTCCAGACCCGCTCCCGCATCCGCTCGCAATACGCCACCAGGCGCGGATAGCCTCGCGCCACATGGCTGAGCGGGGTATCCAGGGTCGCCTCGATGAGGTTGGCGAGGATACCGTAAGCGGCAGCATCGGCGCTGCACGGATGTTCGCCGCCGTAGTACGGGACCTGGCCAAGCAGGCCGTCGAGGGCATCGAGGTCGTCGCGGGCGAAGGCCAGCAGTTCGTCCCTGCCGTGGACCCCGAGTCCCTGCGCCCTGAGGGTAGCGCGGACCTTGCGGCGCATGGCCCAGGCCACCGCGTCGCGCACGCCGAATGGCAGCGAGCCGAAGAACACCGGCTTGAGCACGCGCCAGCTGTCCTCGTCGAACCAGCGGAAATACAGCATCAGGTAGTACAGGTGTTCGTCGCACAGGCGCGTGATCGCCCGTGCCCAGCCCTTGCCTCGGGCGTCCAGGCCAGCGTCGAGAGTGACCCCGTAGCGCTCGCCGAGGGTACGGATGACGATCTCGCTGTCGCCGATCGCCTCGCCCTCGATACGCACGTAGGGCAGCTTGCCCTTGGGCGCCTTGCGCGGGTCGCTGACGACCTTCACCTGGTACTCCAGGCCGGCCAGGCGCAACCAGGTTTCCAGTTTCAGGCAATAGGGACTGGCATTGGGTACGTTGAATGCGGCGGGGAACTGGAAGAGCGTGATCATCGCGGCGTCCTGCGGGTTGTCCGCGGCGAGCTTAGGAGATTATCCGCGCTTCGGCCACCGACAGCCTCAGCCGGCCGCCGGATGGGCAGCCTGGTAGGCGGCCAGGCCCTTGCGCGCCTGCCCGCGGATCGCCCGCTGCACCGGCGGCGCCCAGCCCAGCAGCAGGCCCTTGACGCCAAGCGCCTGGCGGCTCCAGCGCCACAGGTCGAACTGGTCGCGATGCTCGACGATCAAACCGTCGGCGAAGCGGAAACGGGCCTCGATGCGATTCTCCACCCTGCGCCCGGTCTGGGTGAACAGGTAGTGGGCCACCCATTGCGCACGCCCCTCGTTCTGGTCGGCGCGGACGTTCGCGTAGTCCAGGCGGAAGTCCCGCGCCCGGCTGGTCAGCAGGCGCCACATGTCGCCCACCTCGCGCCCGCGCAGTTCGCCGAAGGCCGGGTCGTGGAAGGTCGCCTGGGGGGCGTAGCAGGCCGCCATGGCCTCGCCGTCGAGGCGCTGGAAGGCCTGGTAGAAGCGCTCGATCAGTTCGGCGTTGGGGTGGGCCATGCGGGGTTCCTTGCGATGAGAGGGACTTGCCAGGCGTCCCCACGCGGGAACGCCGTCGCGCCGGGTCGTTTCAGCCGAACCACTCGCGGGCGCTGCGCCAGAGGCAGATACCGACGAAATAGGCCGAGGCGGCGAACCACAGGCCGAGCAGGATCGGCAGATCGGCCGGCTGCTGGACGATCAGCAGACCGCTGCTGATCAGCCAGACGAAGGTCACCGCGATGTTCAACGGCATGAACTGGCGCACGCGGAACGGGTGGAGGAACTTCATCCGGGTCAGGGTCAGGGCGGCCAGCACCAGCACCGTGACGAGGTTGACCCAGGGGTGCAGGTCGAGCACGTAGAAGTACACCGCCACCACGTTCCAGGCGGCCGGGAAGCCAACGAAGTAGTTGTCGGTGCTCTTCATGTTGACGTTGCAGAAGCAGAACAGCGACGAAACCAGAATCACGCCCACCGCCAGCAGTTCGAAATGCTCCGGCAGGGGGATGTAGCGGTAGATGAAGATGGCCGGGATGAACACGTAGGTCAGGTAGTCGATCACCAGGTCGAGCACCGAGCCGTCGAAATGCGGCAGCATTTCCTTGACTTCGTACTTGCGCGCCAGGGTGCCGTCGAGGCCGTCCACCAGTAGGGCCAGGCCAAGCCAGAGCAGGCAGGCCTGGGGTTTGTTGTCGACCAGCGCGAGCAGGGCCAGCAAGGCCAGGATCACGCCGCTGGCGGTGACGGCGTGGACGCCCCAGGCCTTGGCTTTGTTGATGGGAGTCATCGATAGGTTCACGGGCAATTCTCTTGTTCGGTGTTCGGCATGACGCGTCGCTCTATAGTGCACCGGCACCGGTGCGTCTGTCTGTTATCGGATTGTCGGTGCTGGCGAGAGTTCAGCCAGCCCCCCGCCGGTCAGCGGATCGGCGGCGCATAGTGCAGGCCGCCGAGATTCCATTGCGCGTTGAGGCCGCGCGGCATCTTCAGCGGGCTGCCGTCGCCGACGTTGCGGGCGAAGATCTCGCCATAGTTGCCGACCTGGCGCACCATCTGCACCACCCAGTCGCGCGGCAGTTGCAAGTCCTTGCCGGCGTCACCCTCGCTGCCGAGCAGGCGGGCGACGTCCGGGTTGCGGCTGTCCCTGGCCTGGCGCTCGACGTTGCTCGAGGTGACCCCCAGCTCCTCCGCGTTGAGCAGGCCGTACAGGGTCCAGCGGACGATGTTGAACCAGGCTTCGTCGCCCTGCCGCACGGCCGGGCCGAGCGGCTCCTTGGAGATCACTTCCGGCAGCACCACGTACTGGTCCGGCTTGGCCAGCTTCAGGCGCTGGGCGTAGAGCTGCGACTGGTCGGAGCTGAGCACGTCGCACTGCCCCGCCTCCAGGGCACGGGCGCTCTTCTCGTAGCTGTCGTCGAGCACCGCCTTGTAGCGGATGCCGTGGGCCCGGAAGTAGTCCGCCACGTTCAGCTCGTTGGTGGTGCCGGACTGGATGCACACCGTCGCGTCCTTCAGTTCGCGGGCGCTGGACACGCCGAGCTTGCGATTGACCAGGAAGCCCTGGCCGTCGAAATAGGTGACGCCGGTGAAGTGGATGCCCAGCGCGGTATCCCGCGAGCTGGTCCATGAGGTGTTGCGCGACAGCAGGTCGACCGTGCCGGACTGCAACGCCGAAAACCGCTCGGTGGCGGGCAGCGGGGTGAAGCGCACCTTCTCGGCGTCGCCGAACAGCGCGGCGGCCAGCGCCCGGCAGATGTCGACGTCGAGCCCCTTGAAACGGCCCTTGGCGTCGGCGTAGGAGAACCCCGGCAGGCCGTCGCTGACGCCGCACTGCACGTAGCCCTTGCGCTTCACCGCATCCAGCGTCGCACCGGCCTCGGCCGTGGCGCTGGCGCCGAGGCAGACGGCGGCCAGCAGCAGCCAGGTACCTTTCATTATTGTCATCTGTTCGCCACTCCCTTCGCCGCCCCTGGGTGAACCGCCGGCCCCGGGCCGGTCGCCGCACTGTAACCGCAAGCGCCGCGGCACCGGCAGGGGCAGCCGGCGGTGCGACGGCGGCGGGCGACGAACGGCGTGCCCGGCGCACTTCCCTTAGCAAAGCGCATCCGCGGGAAATTGGCGAATGCATGATCTGCGACAATCTGGCCGACTTGCGAGCGGGAAAGCGCCTGTTGTCGAATGGTCCTCCCATTCCGAACGCATATGCCCCCTGCCTGGAGCCGTTATGAGCGAACCCCTGATCCTCGATGCCCCGAATGCCGACGCCTGCATCATCTGGCTGCACGGCCTGGGCGCCGACCGTACCGACTTCAAGCCGGTGGCCGAAGCCCTGCAGGTGGTCCTGCCGAGCACCCGCTTCATCCTCCCCCAGGCGCCGAGCCAGGCGGTGACGGTCAATGGCGGTTGGGTCATGCCGAGCTGGTACGACATCCTTGCCTTCAGTCCGGCGCGGGCCATCGACGAAGACCAGTTGAACGCCTCCGCCGACCAGGTCATCGCCCTCATCGATGAACAGCGCGCCAAGGGCATCGCCGCCGAGCGGATCATCCTCGCCGGTTTCTCCCAGGGCGGCGCGGTGGTCCTGCATACCGCCTTCCGCCGCTACGCCCAGCCGCTCGGCGGGGTGCTGGCGCTATCCACCTACGCGCCGACCTTCGACGACCTGGCGCTGGACGAGCGCCACAAGCGGATTCCGGTCCTGCACCTGCATGGCAGCCAGGACGACGTGGTCGACCCGGCGCTCGGCCGCGCGGCCCATGACGCCTTGCAGGCGCAGGGCGTGGAGGTGGGCTGGCACGACTACCCGATGGGCCACGAGGTGTCCCTGGAGGAAATCCACGACATCGGCGCCTGGCTGCGCAAGCGCCTCTGACGCCCGGAGCTTCTCTCAGACGGCGTGCAGCCGGTAGTTCAGCGCGTAGCCGCCGAGCAGCTCTTCCAGCGCCGCCCGGCGTCTTTCGTCGAGCGCGGGAACGTGCAGGTGGGCGAGCTGGCCGTGGCGCTCGTCGGCGACCACCTCCACGCGGATATCCTCGGCGATCCTCCGGCTTTCCTCCTCCAGCACCCGGCGGATCGCGTCCAGGCGCAGCGCCGGCTTGAAGGTCTTGCCCACCGCGGTGACCGGCATGCTCTCGATCAGCCAGACATCCTTGGGCACCGCCGCGCGCTCCGGTACGTGGCGGCTGGCGTGTTCCAGCAGCTCTTCCTCGCTGGCGCTGGCGCCGGGCTTGAGCTGGATATACACCACCGGCAGCTCGCCGGCCTTGGCGTCCGGCTTGCCCACCGCCGCCGCCAGGGCCACGGCCGGATGCCGGTGCAGCGCTTCTTCGATCATCTGTGGGTCGATGTTGTGGCCACCGCGAATGATCAGGTCCTTGCTGCGCCCGGTGAGCCAGATGTAGCCGTCCTCGTCGATACGACCGAGGTCGCCGGTATTGAACCAGCCATCGCCGACCCAGATATCGCGGTTCCGGTCCTGTTGCAGGTAGCCCTTGAACACCGTCGGGCCCTTCAGGCAGAGGTTGCCCACCTCGTTCGGCGCGGCATCGCGCAGGTAATTGCCCTCGCCGTCGAGCACCGCGACCTTCACCTGGCAGTACGGCAGGCGCAGGCCGATCGAACCCGGCCGGCGCTCGCCGCCACGCGGGTTGCAACTGGTGCCGCAGGTACCTTCGGTGAGGCCGTAGCCTTCGATCACCTTGAGCCCGGTACGCGCCTCGAACTGGCGGATCAGCTCCACCGGCATCGGCGCCGCGCCGCACAGGGCGAAACGCAGGCTGGACAGGTCGCGGCCATCGCTGGGGACCTGCAGCAACGCCGCGTAGATGGTCGGCACGCCACTGAAGCTGGTGACCCGGTAGCGCTCCACCAGCTTCCAGAAGTCCTGGATCAGGGTCGGATTGCGGTAGCCCTGGGGCCCGGCCAGGAGCACCTGGGCGCCGCGATGGAAGGGCGCCAGGCCGGTAACCATCACGCCGTTGACGTGGAACAGCGGCAGGCCGCAGAGCAGCACGTCGTCCACCCCGTAGTCGGCGTTCAGGCCCATGATCTCGGCCATCGCCACCTCGTTGAAGTGGCTGTGCGGCGCCAGCTTCGGCGTGCCGGTGGTGCCGCCGGTATGGAAATAGGAAGCGACGTCGTCCGGATGGATCGCCCGTCCGCTCTCCAGGCGGTCTGCCGGGCAGTCGGCGATCAGCGTATCGAAGTCCAGCACGCCCTCCGGCAGCGGCCCGCGCTGGGCCTTGAGCGCCTCGCGCTGCGGCGCCGGCAACAGGTTGGCCGGATCGACCACGACGATCGCGTACAGCTCCGGCAGCTGCGCGCGCAGGCCGGCGACCTTCTGCCACAGGTCGGTGCCGGGGAACGGCGCCAGGGTCACCAGCACCCGGGTGTTGGAGGCGCGGATCAGCTCGGCGATGTGCTCCGGCTCGAGCAGCGGGTTGATCGCATTGACGATCCCGGCAGCTTCGCCGCCCCAGATCACGTAGTGGGTCTGCGGCAGGTTGGGCAGCAGGAAGGACACCGCCTGGTGGCTTTCCAGGCCCAGCCGGTGCAAGGCGTTGGCGGTCTGGGTGACGCGGGCGAACAGCTCGGCATAGCTGATCCGCAACGGTTCTTCGGCAGCGCTGCCATGCAGCAGGCAGCTCAGGGCGATACGCTGGCCGTGGCGCTGGGCCGAGCGTTGCAACAGTTCGTAGGTGCTGGATGGCAGGTCGCGCTGTTCCAGCGGCACGCGTTCCAGGGCTTCGATATCGCTCAGCCCGGCGATCGATGGGGACGGATTCATGGTTTTCTTGTTCTTCCGTTGGTGAGTGGGCGGACACTCGCCGGATCGCTCCGGCACCGTCCCGAAGATGCCACCCCCGTCGCCGCCCTACCGTTGTCTTTTTGTAGCGCGCCGCCGGTCGCGCGCACGAACCCTCCCGGAGGCTCTCCCGGGAGCTTCGCGCAGCCCCCTCCAGGCCCCGTCCGGCCAAGCCTGGAGGTGACCGGCCAAGCATGGATTTCTCCCCGCTGGCAACATGCTTTACACTGGCGCCCGTTCATTCCTTAACCACTACGAGATCGCCGTGCTCAAAGCACTCAAGAAAATCTTCGGCAAGGCCGACGGAACCCAGCCGCAGAGCGGTTCCTCCCCGGTCCCGCAAGGCCCTGCCGGCGCTACCGCGAAAGGTACCGCCCCCACCGGCGAAAAGCCGACCGAGAAACGCCCACGCAAACCGCGCGCCCCGCGCGCCGACAACGAGTCCGGCGCCCCGCGCGCCGTTGAAAAGGCCGAGAAAGGCGAAAAGCCCGCCAAACCCGCCGCCAAAGAAGGCCGGGACGCCAAGCCGCGCAGCGACAAGCCGCGCCGCGAACGCAAGCCGAAGCCGGTGGACAACTGGAAGCTGGAAGACTTCGTGGTCGAACCGCAGGAAGGCAAGACCCGCTTCCACGACTTCAACCTCGCCCCGAGCCTGATGCACGCCATCCATGACCTCGGCTTCCCCTACTGCACGCCGATCCAGGCGCAGGTACTGGGCTTCACCCTGCGCGGCCAGGACGCCATCGGCCGCGCCCAGACCGGTACCGGCAAGACCGCCGCGTTCCTCATCTCGATCATCACCCAGTTGCTGCAGACCCCGCCGCCGAAAGAGCGCTACATGGGCGAGCCGCGCGCGCTGATCATCGCCCCGACCCGCGAACTGGTGGTACAGATCGCCAAGGACGCCGCGGCGCTGACCAAGTACACCGGGCTGAACGTGATGACCTTCGTCGGCGGCATGGACTTCGACAAGCAACTCAAGCAGCTGGAAGCGCGCTTCTGCGACATCCTGGTAGCCACCCCCGGCCGTCTGCTGGACTTCAACCAGCGCGGCGAGGTGCACCTGGACATGGTCGAGGTGATGGTCCTCGACGAAGCCGACCGCATGCTCGACATGGGCTTTATCCCGCAGGTCCGGCAGATCATCCGGCAGACCCCGCACAAGGGCGAACGCCAGACCCTGCTGTTCTCGGCGACCTTCACCGACGACGTGATGAACCTCGCCAAGCAGTGGACCGTCGATCCGGCGATCGTCGAGATCGAGCCGGAGAACGTCGCCAGCGATACCGTCGAGCAGCATGTCTACGCCGTGGCCGGCAGCGACAAGTACAAGCTGCTGTACAACCTGGTGGCGCAGAACAACTGGGAACGGGTGATGGTCTTCGCCAACCGCAAGGACGAAGTCCGCCGCATCGAGGAACGCCTGACCAAGGACGGCATCAGCGCCGCCCAGATGTCCGGCGACGTGCCGCAGCACAAGCGCATCCGCACCCTGGAAGGCTTCCGCGAAGGCAAGATCCGCGTCCTGGTGGCAACCGACGTGGCCGGCCGCGGCATCCACATCGACGGCATCAGCCATGTGATCAACTTCACCCTGCCGGAAGACCCGGACGACTACGTGCACCGTATCGGTCGTACCGGCCGCGCCGGCGCCTCGGGTACCTCGATCAGCTTCGCTGGCGAGGACGATGCCTTCGCCCTGCCGCCGATCGAAGAACTGCTGGGCCGCAAGATCACCTGCGAGATGCCGCCGGCCGAACTGCTCAAGCCGGTACCGCGCAAGCACTGAACGCAGGCGTGGAGAAAAAAGGCGAAGCCATCCGGCTTCGCCTTTTTCGTTTCTGCGACACGCAGGTGCCGCCGTCGGTCATCGAGGCGGGTCGGCGCTTGCCCGGCAATACCTTAAAGTCCAGAATGGACAAATTGTTTACATCCATTCCGGAGATCGCATGAGCGCCGCCACTCCCCTGATCGTCCAGCAGGCCGAAGCCGAGCAACTGCTCGCCCGTATCGACGTCCTCCAGGCCATGCGCCAGCTGTTCCTCGACCTGGCCGCCGGCCAGGCGCTCCAGCCGGCCCAGCAACTGGTGGAGTTCCCCGCCGGTCGCGGCGACTTCATCAACTACCTCGGCGTGCTCGCCCAGGAACAGGTCTACGGAGTCAAGACTTCACCCTACATCGTTCGCGAACAGGGCCCGTTGGTCACCGCCTGGACCCTGCTGATGTCGATGCAGACCGGCCAGCCCTTGCTGCTCTGCGATGCCGCCCGGCTGACCACCGCGCGCACCGCCGCCACCACCGCGGTGGCGGTGGATGCCCTGGCTCCGGCCGAAGCCGGCCGCCTGGCTCTGATCGGCAGCGGACCGGTGGCCCATGCCCACCTGCAATACGTGAAGGGCCTGCGTGACTGGCAGGGCGTGCGAGTCCATTCGCCGTGCCTGGACGAGCGCCGCCTGCAAAGCCTGCGCGCCATCGACCCGCGCGCCGAAGCCGCCGGCAGTCTGGAGGAAGCGCTGGACGAAGCCGATGTGATCCTGCTCTGCACCTCCTCGGCCCGAGCGGTGATCGACCCGCGCCAACTCGAGCGCCCGGCGCTGGTCACCTCGATCAGCACCAACGCGCCCCGCGCCCATGAGGTACCGGCGGAAAGCCTGGCGGCCATGGACGTCTATTGCGACTACCGGCACACCACCCCAGGCTCCGCCGGCGAGATGCTGATCGCCGCCGAACAGCATGGCTGGAGCCCCGAGGCGATCCGCGGCGACCTCGCCGAGCTGCTCAGCGGCCAGGCGCCACGTCCGGAATACCGGCGCCCGGCGTTCTTCCGCTCGATCGGCCTGGGCCTGGAAGACGTAGCTCTGGCCAACGCCCTCTACCGCCTGCGCCAGGCAGGCTGATCACGCGATGCAGGAGAGCAGCATGATCGAAGCGGATTACCTCGTCATCGGTGCCGGCATCGCCGGCGCATCCACCGGCTACTGGTTGTCGGCCCACGGCCGGGTCGTGGTGCTGGAGCGCGAGGCGCAGCCCGGCTACCACTCCACCGGCCGCTCCGCCGCGCACTACACGGTGGCCTACGGCACACCCCAGGTGCGCGCGCTCACCGCCGCCAGCCGGGCCTTCTTCGACAACCCGCCGGCCGGCTTCTGCGAGCATCCGCTGCTCAGCCCGCGTCCGGAAATGGTGGTCGACTTCAGCGACGATCCGGAAGAACTCCGCCGTCAATACGAAAGCGGCAAGGCGCTGGTGCCGCAGATGCGCCTGCTGGACGCGGAACAGGCCTGCTCGATCGTGCCGGTGCTGCGTCGCGACAAGGTCTTCGGCGCCACCTACGACCCCACCGGCGCCGACATCGATACCGACGCCCTGCACCAGGGCTACCTGCGCGGCATCCGCCGCAACCAGGGGCAGGTCCTGTGCAACCACGAAGCGCTGGAGATCCGCCGGGTCGACGGCGCCTGGGAAGTCCGCTGCGACGCCGGCAGCTACCGCGCCGCGGTGCTGGTCAACGCCGCAGGCGCCTGGTGCGACGCCATCGCCGGGCTGGCCGGCGTCCGCCCGCTGGGCCTGCAGCCCAAGCGCCGCTCGGCCTTCATCTTCGCCCCGCCGCCGGGCATCGACTGCCACGACTGGCCGATGCTGGTCAGCCTCGACGAATCCTTCTACCTGAAGCCGGACGCCGGCATGTTGCTCGGCTCGCCGGCCAACGCCGATCCGGTCGAGGCCCACGACGTACAGCCCGAGCAACTGGACATCGCCACCGGCATGTACCTGATCGAAGAAGCCACCACCCTCACCATTCGCCGCCCGGAACACACCTGGGCGGGGCTGCGCTCGTTCGTTGCCGACGGCGACCTGGTGGCCGGCTACGCCGCCGATGCGGAAGGCTTCTTCTGGGTCGCCGCCCAGGGCGGCTACGGTATCCAGACCTCGGCGGCGATGGGCGAGGCCAGCGCCGCGCTGATCCGCCACCAGCCGCTGCCGGCGCACCTGCGCGAGCACGGCCTGGACGAGGCGATGCTGTCGCCGCGCCGCCTGTCTCCCTGATGACCCGGCGGCGGGTTTGCGGCACACTCGCCTCGCCCGCCGTCCCACGAGAGTTCCTGCGCATGAGCCCGAGCCAAGACCCCAGCCTGGAGAACTACCGGGCGATCGCCGACGGCATCGCCACCCTGTTCTTCCCCCACGCCGAAGTGGTCCTGCACGACCTGCGCAGCCAGCGGGTCGACTACATCGCCAACAACCTGTCCAAGCGCGAGGTCGGCGACGACTCGGCGCTGGAAGACATGCTCGAAGGCGATAGCGACGAGCGCAACATCGGTCCCTACGAGAAGCTCAACTGGGACGGGCAGAAGATCCGCTCGGTCAGCACCGTGCTGCGCGACGCCGCCGGCCAGCCGCTGGCGGTGCTGTGCATCAACCTGAATATCAGCCTGTTCGAGAGCGCCAAGGCGGCGCTCGACCTGTTCCTCTCGCCGAGCAAGCTGATCCCGCAACCGGACGCGCTGTTCCGCGACGACTGGCAGGAGCGCATCAACACCTTCCTGCACGGCTGGCTGCGGCAGCGCCAGCTCGGCTTGAACCTGCTGACCCGCGAGCACAAGCGCGAACTGGTCCTGGCCCTGCACGCCGAGGGCGCGTTCAAGGGCAAGAGCGCCGCCAACTATGTGGCCAACGTGCTGAACATGGGCCGGGCGACGGTCTACAAGCACCTCAAGGAGCTGAAGGAAGGCGGCGACTGACGGCAGCCGCCGCCGGCGAGCGGTCAGTCGCCGTAGATGTCGCTCTTGAAGTACTTGCCCTCGATGCGCTTGTAGGTCCCGTCGGCACGAATCGCGTCGATCGCCGCGTTGAGCTTGCCGACCAGCTCGGCGTCCCCCTTGCGCACCGCGATCCCAGCGCCCTCGCCGAAGTATTTCGGGTCCTTGAACTCCGGCCCGACGAAGGCGTAGCCCTTGCCGCGCGGGGTATCGAGGAAGCCGGTCTGCAACGGGATGGAGTCGGCGAAGGTGGCGTCGAGGCGGCCGGCCACCAGGTCCAGGTAGATCTCGTCCTGGCTGGTGTAGCGCACCACTTCGGCACCGGCCTTGGCCAGCACCGCACTGGCGAAGCGGTCGGCGGTAGCGCCGCGCTGCACGCCGATGCGCTTGCCGGCCAACTGGCTGAAGCTGTCGTCGAGCTGGGCGCCTTCCTTCATCACCAGGCGGCCCGGCGTGAAGTAGTACTTGTGGGTGAAGTCCACCGAGCGCCGGCGCTCCTCGGTGATGGTGATGGAGGACAGCGCGGCGTCTATCTTGCGAACTTTCAGCGAGGGAATCAGGCCGTCGTACTCCTGCTCGATCCACTGGCACTTCACCTGCATCTGCGCGCACAGTGCGTTGCCGATGTCGTAGTCGAAGCCGGCCAGTTCGCCTTCGGCGGTCTTGAAGGAAAACGGCGGGTAGGCGGCCTCGATGCCGATCCGCAGGTTGCCATCGGCGGCGACGGCGGATCCGCTGGCGAGCACGCCGAGCAGCAGGCCTCCCAGCAGGTTCTTGGTGTTCAGCGACTTGATCATGGACGACTCCAGGGGTGACGAAGGTGCGCCCGCGGCCCGGGCGGGAAACAGACGGTGATCCGTCTTTATACTTTTCGTCCAATCTGGACCAAAAAGTATACATCGTCAATCGCCGTCCCTCCTCCGCTACCCCTCCTTACCTCCTTCGAGGAATAGGCCCGCCGGTCCGCGGGACTTAGTCTTGAGCCATACACAGCCACCCGCGAGGTGTTCCGCTACGCAGACATCACCCCCTTGCTCCATTTCAGCTATCACGGTTAAGGCTCTATTTACGCCTGGATCCCCGCGTCACGCTCATGCCGCGGGGATTTTTTCGTTTCGTCAACGCCCTTGAAAGGCTTCGCTACCCGTCGCAAACCGCGCTCCGCCAGCTAGCGCGCCCAGGTCGGCGCCGAGCGCGAGTACCGAAGGGTGCCTGAGCGACGTACGGGACCCGGTCGGGCTGGACATGCCCGGCCACCCGGACGCGCGGCGCAGCTATGTGTAGCGGCTTGCAATCGAAAACCGTCGGGCTCGCAATCAGCGCGATTTTGGGCTCAGATTATCTGTGACTGACGGTGGGGGCGGGCTCACATTAATTGCGAGCGAGCTTGCAATCCATGCGGTGGGCTTGCAGTCCATTACCGCGGGCTCACGCTCTTTGCGACTGACGCTCATACCGGTAATACGCCGATCCCGCTGCCCGAGTTTCCCGATGAAGCAGATGACCTTTGCCGACGCCGAGTACGCCGGCAAGCGCAAGCAGAGGCGCGTCTGTAATGGGGGAATGGCTGCTGCGAGGTGCTCGCGGCGGCTAAAAACACAGAAATGAGTGGGTGATCGGATCGTTTTTAATCGATTCTCCGCTTTCAAATTCGCCGGGGGCTGAAGTCGGCCAGAAAGACATGGCTACTTCAGACCATCCCTAAGGGGGCTGAGCCTATATTGTTTGTAGTCCATGCAAGGGATTGCAAGCCAACTCAGCCCCAAGGTTCCACCTTTATTTTCTGGAGGCAATTGTTACAATAAAAGCATCATGCCCAAGAGAAGCATCTTCCTCTGTACTCTCTTTCGCTCTAGTGTTATTATTATTGACATCATCAGGCACTTTTACTGGATTGACAAGCCCTTCAAATATGGCATCAAGTCTTGCCTCGAACCTCCCTACATCCTTATGCCAGATGAATCCCTCAATTTTTGAAATTGCCAACCCTTTTTTAGTTGCCAAAGATACGACTTCCAGAGTTGCCTTCGTAGTTAGCCACATCTTCCCATTGCCTTCTTTTGAAAAAAAATCTAGGCCATTGTCAACTATTTCGACAGAGTTAGGATTGATCATTACTTATTTCTCCAGATGATTCGCCCGTCAACCGCCCATGCGGAATCGTTCCGATCTGCAATTTGAATAATTTCACCTGTCCTATCGTTCACAACTATATATCCATTAGGAGGACTTCCATATACTGTTGCAGAGTCATTCCGCCCCAGCCCATCTATCGTCTTATTAGGCCGACGCTTATCTGAAGAACTACCTGTTGCACCTTTTCCGATAACATCTCTAATTTCAACCTCAGTCCACCCTCTAATTGGAATTTGCTCTCTGATCTTATCATCAATAACAACATCATGAGGGTTATGATTGAACATTATATAGATTGGCTTAACCCCCGAGCCCACCGGGAAGATCACAATCAGATCGTCCAGATCTAACGGCACTCCCGGATAGGACTCCGGCTCGGCCTGTACTGGGGTGATCGTTGCTCCCTCATACACCGGAACCGGCTGCGGTACGACCGGAGTGGTGCTTGAGGGGTTCTGGCTTCCTGGAGGGGTGGCAGGGGTCCAGGTCAAGATCAGCGGTGGTGTATTCGGCACGGTGGACTTTGCGGGAACCGTCACCTCATACCGGCCCGTCGCAGCATTGAGGGTCGCGGCGCGAACAGGCACGCCCTTGGGGACAGTTGCACCGTTGGTCAACATCGCGGCAATCTGCGATTTACCACTCGGGCTCTCTTGTGCAGCACTCGTGAGTCGTACCGGCATATCAACCGTGCCACCTGCCTTGGCGACGCTTTGCAAATCAGCCGTGCCAGGAAGCCCCAGAGCGGACGCCTCCAGTGCCAATGCATTGCGAACGCCGGCAGGAACCTTGTCACTGTCTTTACCAGCCTGGTCGGAATACAGCGACAGCACCGCGAAGGTGGCAACGTATGCGCCGGGTCCACTACCAGCAATCTGAACCAGGCGATTGACAGCATTCGTTAGGGAAGCCGCCAGGCGAGCCGTCTCCACTGCCGCACTACCAAACCCGGCCACCAAAACCAGCGGCGTAGAGGTAGCCGGCATCGCCAAGGTGTTCGCAGCCTGAATGATCTGACCTGGTACTACATCGGCTGTTTTTTGCAAATCGTTGGTCGCCGCACGCTGTGCCTCGGCTACCGCTGCCGAAACCTCCTTGGCTTTGGCCTGCAGCGCTGCTTCGGTCTGCTGGGCATAGGTGTTCACCTTGGCATAGGTGCTTTCAGTGAATTGTCGAAGGGTTGCTTGTGCAGCTTGCGAAGCCGCCTTGGTGGGGCTGGCCTTGACCTGGGCGGTTAGCCTGTTGACCTCGGTTTCGACCTCGGCGGCCGCATTGGCAGCAAACTGAGCCAGCGCTTGTTTTCGTGCTGTCGAAAACGCCGTGGCTTCGTTGACGATCTGCTTGACTTTGGTGTTGAAAGCCGTGACCTGGGCTTCTCCACTGGCCTGTGCTGCCAAGGCAATCTGATTCCGAAATGCCGCGCTGATCAGGTTCTGGCTGGACGAAATCTGGCTGTTGGCTTGTTGCTGGGCTTGCGCTGTCTTGACCTGCACCGCCTGGGTTGCCGAGGCGACTGCACCACTGACCTGGGTGGAAACCTGAGACAGACTAGCATCCACTGCTTTCACACGTTGCTGGACCTTGGTGGCGGTCGGAGTGGTGATCGCGTTGAAGTCGGCACCGAGCTGTTGAGTGACCTGCTGGGCTTGCGCCTCCATTGACCGGGCTTTACTCTCCAGTTCTTGAGACGTTTGTTTCAAGATAGCGATTTGCGCCTTACACTCATATGTCGATCAAGGAACTCTCCATAGAACTTTCGACTGGCTAGCAACTGATTCTGGTACATCGCCTCTGACTTCTGAGGAAAGTCTGAAGCCGTATAAAGATTGGCCGGGCGATCCTCAATGGCCTTTAGCGATTCTGCTTTGGCATCCATGAGTGCATCAACGATACTCTTTTCATCGCGGATGTCATTGGCACTGACCGCTTTAACTGGCAACCCCGCTTCACTCTTGAGTTCATCTACCTCCTTCAAGGTTTTATTCTTCAGGTTTTTCTTTAGTTCTGAATGGGACTTATCAAGAGTATCTCTTAGCCTCCTGTACTCTTGCATTCCAGGGCCAACATACGGGCTTGGTCCTGGCGGGACAAATGGTGGAGTACCGTAGCTTGACCGACCTGGAATGTACTGGATTATGTCTAGCCCACTAGCCTGTACATGCGTAATAACCATCGACCCAGGCTCGTAACCATTATCATTTCCTCTGGTCACGACAAGTGGTGGCGCACTATTATTTGTCATGAATGGCTTTCCTATCGAAAGAGTTGAACCAATATATTTACAGAACCTTCTTGAGCGATGCAGTAGTAGGTAGAAAATGCACGGCAATAGGCCGGCCAGATGCGGCAATCAACTGCAATATCTCAGTTTGAAGCTCTACGATGGTTGCACTCCATTCTTCCCTTTGCGGTATCGCTCCGTTCGTGGAAGCGTCCATCAGACGACCGTTTTCTGGACGCCAGCCTCGTTCCCCTTGGCCGCCCCCAGAAGCCGCGTACTTTTAGTCCAGTAACGATTTCTCGCTTTCAAAATTCACCTATGCTGCCTTTCGCGCATTTCTGGACGAAATCATACTGATTGGGTACGTGCGCATTTCCACCGACGATCAACTACTGGACCTGCAACGCGATGCGATGGCCAAGGCGGGTTGCGAGCGAGTGTTCGAAGACACTGCAGCGGCGCCAAGGCCGATCGAATCGGCCTGGCCGCGCTTCTCGCCAATCTAAAGCGGGGCGACACGGTGGTGGTCTGGCGGCTGGACCGGCTTGGCCGCTCGATCAAGGACCTGATCTACCTGGTCGAGCAATTGGAGGATGCCGGCGTGGGTCTGAAGAGACTCCAGGAGAACATCGACACCACATCCACCGGAGGGCGTTTGGTTTTCCACCTCTTTGCCGCGCTAGCCGAGTTCGAGCGCAACCTGATCAGTGAATGCACCCATGCGAGACTATCTGCAGCACGTGCTCGCGGTCGGCTGGGCGGCCGCAAGAAACGCCTGGATCCCGCCAAGCGCAAAGTCGCCCTGAAGCTCTATCACGAGCGCCAATACACCGTGGTGGAGATCTGTCGGATGATGGGAATCGGCCGCTCGACGCTCTACAACTACATCACCGAGGCAGAACGGAATGCCCACCAGCAGGCGTAAGGCCATTCCCGTCGATTCGCTGCTGCAACTGCGGCAGCGCCTGGATCACTTGCCGAAGAAGAGCCCGGAGCGGGCCCGTCAGGTGGCCCTTGTAGCTGAACTGTACGGCGTTTCCTCCAGTACGGTCTATCGCGCCCTGGTCCTTCTGCACAGGCCTAGGCAGCCCACCGCTCCGACCAGGGCAAGCCCCGCGTCCTGCCCCAGGCGGAACTGGAGCGCTACTGCGAACTGATTGCGGCGTTGAAGCTGCGCACCACCAACAAGCAGGGGCGGCATCTATCTACACACCGCGCCATTGAGCTGCTGGAAGAGTACGGTGTAGAAACTGACCGGGGCCTCATTGTTGCCCCAAGAGGCGTACTCCACAGACCCACCGTCAACCGATATCTATCACATTGGCGATTAAGGCCTGCTCAACTGTCCCGGGAGCCAGGCGCAACTCGGTTCCAGGCTGAGCACAGCAACGATTGTTGGCAGTTCGACATGTCGCCGTCGGACCTCAAGCATATTGAGCATCCGCGGTGGATCGATCCCGCCAAGGGCGAACCCACCCTGATGCTGTTCAGCGTGGTGGATGACCGCAGCGGTGTGGCCTACCAGGAATACCACTGCGTTTATGGTGAGGATGCGGAGACGGCACTTCGTTTTCTGTTCAACTCGATGGCGCCGAAAGCGGACCCGAGTTTTCCCTTTCAGGGCCGGCCCAAGCTGATCTATCTGGACAACGGTCCGGTGGCCAAGCGTCGCGTTTTCCAGAGCGTCATGCGGGCGCTGGGCATCGAGTGGCAGACACACATCCCTGCCAGCAAGGATGGAACGCGCACCACGGCCCGCTCGAAAGGCAAGGTCGAACGTCCTTTCCGCACAGTGAAGGAAGCCCACGAGACCCTGTACCACTTCCACAAGCCGGAAACCGAAGCCCAGGCCAACGAGTGGCTGTTGCGCTACCTAGTGCGCACCTACAACCAGCAGACACATCGTGCCGAACCCCTTTCACGGATCGAGGACTGGATCACCCATGTGCCAACAGAGGGGATCCGTGAAATGTGCTCATGGGATCAGTTCTGCCGCTTTGCTCGGGAGCCCGAGCGGCGCAAAGTCGGGCCTGATGCCCGAATCACCACCGACGGTACCGCGTACGAGCTTGAGCCAGAGATGGCCGGCGACTACGTCGTGCTGCTCTGGGGGCTGTTCGACGATGAGCTGCATGCCGAGTTCGATGGCGAGCGGTTCGGTCCTCACTACCCGGTGTCCGGCCCCATTCCGCAGCACCGCTACCGGGCTTTCAAGCGCAGCAAGGCAGACGAGCGCTCGGCTCGTATCCGATCTCTCGCGGACCAGTTGGGGCTGCCGATCGCGGCGCTTTCCGGGGAAGATGTACGACTAGAGCCCGGTTCTACTGACTCGACGCTCCCCATCCAGCCCTTCGTTTTCGAGCCCCAGGAATCCCGCATTGCGGCCAAGCCGGCTATCGCCGAGGAACTGGCAATGCCGCTGGCCAAGCTTTCAATGGATGACCGCGCCTTCATCGACCAGGTGCTGAGCGAGACCCTGGCTACGGACTGAGCCCCCCTCGAATCAGGCGGGCTATTTCGAAACCACCCATCATCAGCAGTTGATGAGAGACATCCGCGGCGCCATCTTCGAAGGCCGGCTGATCGCCCTGTGGGGTGTGATCGGCAGCGGCAAGACGGTGATGCTGCGTCGTTTGTAGCACCTGCTGGAAGAGGAAAAGAAAGTCACGGAGTCCAGATCGATGGCCATCGAGAAGCACAACATCAAGCTGGCCACCTTCATCGCCGCGCTCTTCTATGACCTTTCCACCCAGAAACAGGTACGCATTCCCACCCAGATCGAAAAACGGGATCGCGAACTGTACGAACTGGTAAAGAAGAGCAAGCGCCCCGTGGCCCTGTTCGTTGATGAAGCCCATGATCTCAATGGCCATACCTTGACCGGTCTGAAGCGACTGCTCGAACTGGCCGAAGACGACAGCGGCCGGCGACGCTTGTCCATTGTCCTGGCTGGCCATCCCAAGCTGTGTAACGATCTGCGCCGCCCCACGATGGAAGAAATTGGTTACCGCACCGACATTTTCGAGTTGCAGGAAAAGATGCAAAGTGCCGGATTACAGGTATGAGCGTCAGTCGCAAAGAGCCTGAGCCCGCGGTAACGGATTGCAAGCCCGGCGCACGGATTGCAAGCTCGCTCGCAATTAATGTGAGCCCGCCTCCACCGTCAGTCGCAGATAATCTGAGCCCAAAATCGCGCTGATTGCGAGCCCGCCGGTTTTCGACTGCAAGCCGCTACAGCTATGTGATCGCGCGCAGCTCCAGCGACGGTTATGCCGTGATGTTTTCCTGGGGTGAGCTGTACAGCAGCGAGACCCTGCTGGCCTACCAGAAGAGCGGCCTCGCCCTGGCCCCTGGCGAAGGCCCGCTGGCTACGCCCTGAGTCGCCTCAGCCGCCGCTCATGTTCATGAAGCGCAGCACCTGCACCTCGCCGGCGGCGCTGAATTCATGGCGCGCCGGCTTGCGCTGGAGCGCCTCGCCGATCGCTTCCAGCAACGGCCCGTCGTGCAGCGGGTGGCGGCGCAGCAGCGCGCGCAGGTCGAGCGAATGCTCGTGGCCGAGGCACAGCAGCAGGCGGCCCTCGACGGTCAGGCGCAGGCGGTTGCAGGTGGCGCAGAAGTTGTGCGAGTGCGGCGAGATGAAGCCGATGCGTGTCTGCGGATGCTCGACCAGGCGCACGTAGCGCGCCGGCCCGCCGCTCTGCTCGGCGCTGTCGAGCAAGGCGTGGCGCTGGGCGATCAGCGCGCGTACTTCGTCGCTGGAGCAGAAGCTCTCGCCACGTTCGCGGCCGACCTGGCCAAGCGGCATCTCCTCGATGAAGCTGATATCCAGGCCGCGGGCGATGGCGAAGTCCACCAGCGCCGGCACCTCATCGGCGTTGCGCCCCTTCATCACCACCGCGTTCAGCTTGATCCGGCGGAAACCGGCGGCCTGGGCGGCGTCGATGCCGGCCAGCACCTTGTCCAGCTCGCCGTTGCGGGTGATCGCCCGGAAGCGCAGCGGATCGAGGGTGTCGAGGCTGATGTTGAGACGCGACAGGCCGGCGTCGTACAACGGCCGGGCGTAGCGCACCAGTTGCGAGCCGTTGCTGGTCATGCACAGTTCGCGCAACCCCGGCAGTGCCGCCAGGCGCTCGCACAGGCCGACGATGCCGGGCCGCACCAGCGGCTCGCCGCCGGTCAGGCGCAGCTTGCGCACGCCGCCGGCGACGAACAGCCGGGCGACCCGCTCGATCTCCTCCAGGGTCAGCACCTGCTGGCGCGGCAGGAAGCGCATGTCCTCGGCCATGCAGTAGACACAGCGGAAGTCGCAACGGTCGGTGACCGACAGGCGCAGGTAGTCGATCTGTCGGCCTTGGCCATCGATCCAGTCGGTCATGTCCTGGGTACTCCGATTGATGTGCGGGAGGAAGAGGGAAACAACGGCGCCGAAACCTATTGCACCAGCGCCCCATCCGCGCCCCCGAAGGCGAAGCCCTCGATGCAGGCGTCTCCCGCCAGCACGCCGATGTACTGCCCCACGGCCCGCTGCAACACTTGCGCTTGCAGGTGCGCGGCGATTTGCGCGCGGGCCGCGTCGAAGTCGAGCGGCTCGCCGCCCTCGCGCCCCAGCAGTTCCACCACATGCAGGCCATAGCGGCTTTCCAGCGGATGCTCGAGCAGCCCGGGCGCGCGGCGCAGCAGGCGCTTCTCGAATTCGGGGACGGTCTGCCCCGGCTCGATCCAGCCGAGGTCGCCGCCCGCCTCCTTCGACGGACAGGCGGAGAAACGCCGGGCCAGGTCGACGAAGCGCTCGGGATGCCCGCGCAACTCGTCGAGCAGCTCCGCGGCCTGCTTGCGCGCCGTCTCGCGGCCTTCCAGGTCGTCCGGCGCGCAGGCCAGCAGCACATGGCGCAATTGCAGGCGCCAGGGGCCGAGCAGGCGCCCCGGATTGGCCGCGTACCAGGTCCGGCAGGCGTCTTCGTCGGCTTCCGGGACCTGCACCTCTTCCTCCAGCAATTGGCGGATGCGCGCTTCCTCCGGCGTCTCGCCGTCTTCGCAGCGGGCCTCGATGCCCAGCGCGTCGGCCCGTTGCAGGAGCAACTGGCGGACGATCAGCGCACGGCAGGCGGCCTCCAGCGCCAGCGCGTAGCTGTCCGCCGGGTGGTATTGCAGCTCGCGGGCCAGCAGGTCTTCGCCGATGGCCACGCCGTTGACCTTCAGTTGCGGCAGTTCGACCTTCTCGACGCGTTCTTCGTAGTGGGAGCAACTCATGATCGATCACCTCGGTTCGGCGGGCCGGCGCCGGATGCGCCGGCCGCGCAGGGTTCAGGCAGGACGTTTCTGACGCACGATCTGGTAGCGCCGGCCCAGGTACCACACCGGCGCGCTGACGATGTGCACCAGGCGGGTGAAGGGGAACAGCACGAACAGGGTCAGGCCCAGGCCGACGTGCAGCTTGTAGACCAGGCCCACCGGCGCGATGGCTTCGGCCGCCGCCAGCGGACGCAGGGTGACGATGGCCTGGGCCCAGTCGGCGAGCATCACCATCACCGAGCCATCCATGTGATGGGTCGAGGCGACGATGGTGGAGAGGCCGAGGATCAGCTGGGCGTAGAGCACCAGCAGGATCATCAGGTCAGAGGCGTTGCCGGTGGCGCGCACCCGCGCGTCGGTCAGGCGGCGCAGGATCAGTCCGCTCAGGCCGATGAAGCAGAGCACGCCGAAGAAGCCGCCGGAGACCATCGCCAGCAGTTGCTTGTTCTCGGTGCTGATCAGGTGGTGGTAGACCGAGGCCGGGGTCAGCAGGCCGACGAAGTGGCCGGCGAGGATGAACAGCACGCCGACGTGGAACAGGTTGCTGTATACCCGCATGCCCTTCTTGCTGAGCATCTGGCTGGAACCGGCCTTCCAGGTGTACTGCGAGAGGTCGAAGCGCGCCCAGCTGCCGACCAGGCAGATCAGCAGCGCGACATAGGGATAGATCCCGAAGAACAGAAGATTGGTCGACATGCTCAGACTCCTTCGCGGGCCGCGCGGTACTGCATCTGCGGTACCGGCTGGGCGACCCATTGCAATGGTTGTTCGGTGGACGCCGTCGGACGGCGGCCGCTGCTCGACGGGCAACCGCCGGCAGGGTCGGTGAAGCTCACCGGGGTTTCCTCCCAGGCCCGGTCGATGGCCTCCAGGCTGTCGTCGCGCTGTTCCTGGGCCTGGTCGCGACGCAACGCGCCGAGGTCCGGGCGCTCGCCGCCGAGTTCCAGCAACGCCTCGAAAATCGCCGCGTAGGCGCTGCCGCGTTCCTCCAGGCGCAGCGCCAGCAGGCCGAGGATGTGCGCCACTTCGGCGAGCCCTTCGCTGGCCGCCGCGAACGGCAGCAGCGACAGGTATTCGAGGTACAGCGGCAGGTAGTCCGGCAGCTCCGGTACGTCGATCTGCAGGCCGGCCCCGGTATAGCGGTCGAGCAGGTCGACCATCGCCTGGCCACGGTCGCGGCTCTCGCCGTGGACGTGCTCGAAGAGCAGCAGCGAGACCGAGCGGCCGCGCTCGAAGAGACCGTCGTAGCGCGCCTGGACGTCCAGCAGGTCGCCCTGGCAGAGCTCGTTGAGCAGCGCCGCGAGGCCGTCGCGCAGCGCTTCCGGCAGTTCGCAGGTGCGGATCAGCGCATGCAGGCCGAGGCTCTCCTCGCGCAGCTCGGCGCGTGGATAGTCGAGCAGCAGGGCGAGCAGGCGGAACAGTTGGCTGTGATCGTTCATGGCGCTCACTCCTGGATCTGCACGACCTGGATCACGTCGCGGCGGTTGGTCGGCTTGCCGCCGAACAGGTTGACGGCGGAGTTGCTGCCGCCGGAACAGCCGTTGCCGAAGCTGAAGCCGCAGCCGGAACGCTCGGCGAAGGCATCGGAAAGCGCTTCCTCGCGGTGCGCGCTGGGGATCACGAAGCGATCCTCGTAGTTGGCGATGGCCAGGTAGCGGTACATCTCCTCCACCTGCTCCACGCTCAACCCGACCTTGGCCAGCACCTCCAGGTCCTGGCGGCCTTCGACGTGCTCGGCGCGCTTGTAGGCGCGCATCGCCAGCAGGCGCTTGAGCGCCAGCAGCACCGGCGCGGTGTCGCCGGCGGTGAGCAGGTTGGCCAGGTACTGCACGGGGATGCGCAGCGACTCCACGTCCGGGATCACCCCGTCGCTGCCGATGTGCCCCTCGGCGGCGGCGTTCTGGATCGGCGACAGCGGTGGCACGTACCAGACCATCGGCAGCGTGCGGTATTCCGGGTGCAGCGGCAGGGCCAGCTTCCAGTCCATCGCCAGCTTGTACACCGGCGACTTCTGCGCCGCCTCGATGACGCTGTCGGCCACCCCGTCCTTGCGCGCCTGGGCGATCACCGCCGGGTCGAACGGATCGAGGAAGATCTCCAGTTGCTTCTCGTACAGCTCGCGCTCGTTCTCGCAACTGGCCACTTCGTGGATGCGGTCGGCGTCGTAGAGCAGCACGCCGAGGTAGCGGATGCGCCCGACGCAGGTCTCCGAGCAGACAGTGGGCTGGCCGGCCTCGATGCGCGGGTAGCAGAAGATGCACTTCTCGGACTTGCCGCTCTTCCAGTTGAAGTAGATCTTCTTGTACGGGCAGCCGGAGATGCACATCCGCCAGCCGCGGCACTTGTCCTGGTCGATCAGGACGATGCCGTCCTCCTCGCGCTTGTAGATCGCCCCGCTCGGGCAGGACGCCACGCACGCCGGGTTCAGGCAGTGCTCGCAGAGGCGCGGCAGGTACATCATGAAGGTGTTCTCGTACTCACCGTAGATGTCCGCCTGGACCTGGTCGAAGTTCTTGTCCTTGCGCCGCTTGGCGAACTCGGTGCCGAGGATCTCCTCCCAGTTCGGGCCCCACTCGATCTTCTCCATGCGCTGCCCGGAGACCAGCGAGCGCGGGCGCGCCACCGGCTGGTGCTCGGCCTTGGGCGCGGTATGCAGGTGCTGGTAATCGAAGTCGAACGGTTCGTAGTAGTCGTCGATCTCGGGCAGGTCCGGGTTGGCGAAGATGTTCGCCAGCACGCGGAACTTGCCGCCGATGCGCGGGCGGATCGAACCGTCCGCCGCGCGCACCCAGCCGCCCTTCCACTTCTCCTGGTTTTCCCATTCCTTCGGGTAGCCGATCCCGGGCTTGGTCTCGACGTTGTTGAACCAGGCGTACTCCATGCCTTCGCGGCTGGTCCAGACGTTCTTGCAGGTGATCGAGCAGGTGTGGCAACCAATGCACTTGTCGAGGTTCAGCACCATGCCGACTTGCGAACGAATTTTCATGGCGTCTCTCCTCAAATGTCCTGGGGCAGCGGTTGCGGCAGGGCGTCGCCGCCGAGTCCGCCGTGGCGGGGTTCGTCCAGCCAGTCGACCTTGCTCATCTTGCGCACCACGACGAACTCGTCGCGGTTGCAGCCGACCGTGCCGTAGTAGTTGAAGCCCCAGGCCTGCTGGGCGTAGCCGCCGATCATGTGGGTCGGCTTGAGCACCACGCGGGTCACCGAGTTGTGGTGGCCGCCACGGGTGCCGGTGGTCTCGCTGCCGGGTACGTTCACGATGCGTTCCTGGGCGTGGTACATCATCACCATGCCGTCCTTGACCCGCTGGCTGACCACCGCGCGGCAGGTCGCCGCGCCGTTGGCGTTGAACACCTCGACCCAGTCGTTATCGACGATCCCGGCCTTGGCCGCGTCGTGCTCGCTGAGCCAGATGATCGGACCGCCGCGCGACAGGGTGAGCATCAGCAGGTTGTCGCTGTAGGTGGAGTGGATGCCCCATTTCTGGTGCGGGGTGATCCAGTTCAGGGTGATCTCCGGGTTGCCGTTGGGCTTCCTGTTCAACAGTTTCTCGGTGGTCCGGGTGTTGACCGGCGGCCGGTAGCTGACGAAGCCTTCGCCGAACGCCTGCATCCACGGGTGGTCCTGGTAGAACTGCTGGCGACCGGTGATGGTGCGCCACGGGATCAGCTCGTGGACGTTGGTGTAGCCGGCGTTGTAGCTGACGTGCTCGTCCTCGAGGCCGGACCAGGTCGGGCTGGAGATGATCTTGCGCGGCTGCACCTGGATGTCGCGGAAGCGGATCTTCTCGTCTTCCTTGGGCAGCGCCAGGTGGGCATGCTCGCGGCCGGTGATCTTCGACAGCGCTTCCCAGGCCTTGACCGCGACCTGGCCGTTGGTTTCCGGAGCCAGGGCGAGGACCACCTCAGCGGCGTCGATGGCGCTGTCGATGCGCGGGCGGCCCTGGCTGACGCCGCTCTCGACGACGCGATGGTTGAGGTCGCCGACCAGCTTCACTTCCTTCTCGGTGTTCCAGCCGATGCCCTTGCCGCCGTTGCCCAGCTTGTCCAGCAGCGGACCGAGCGAGGTGAACTTGCGGTAGACGTTCGGGTAGTCGCGCTCGACCAGGTGCAGCGTCGGCAGGTTGCGTCCCGGCATCGGCTCGCACTCGCCCTTCTTCCAGTCATGGCCGTCGCCGCCGAACGGCTGCGCCAGCTCGGTGGGGGTGTCGTGCAGCAGCGGCACCGTGACCAGGTCCTGCTCCACGCCGAGGTGGCCTTCGGCGACGGCGGAGAACTTCTTGGCGATGGCCTTGTAGATCTCCCAGTCGCTCTTGGCTTCCCAGGCCGGATCGGTGGCCGCCGACAGCGGATGGATGAAGGGGTGCATGTCGGAGGTGTTGAGGTCGTCCTTCTCGTACCAGGTAGCGGTCGGCAGGACGATGTCCGAGTACATGCAGGTGGAGGACATGCGGAAGTCCAGGGTGGTGACCAGGTCGAGCTTGCCCTCGGCACCGTCGTCAACCCAGTCGACCTCGGTGGGACGCGGACCGCCGGCCTTGCCGAGGTCATCGTTCATCACCCCGTTCTTCGCCCCGAGCAGGTACTTGAGCATGTACTCGTGGCCCTTGCCGGAGGAGCCCAGCAGGTTGGAGCGCCAGATGAACATGTTGCGCGGGAAGTTCTGCGGATCGTCCGGCGATTCGCTGGCGAAGCGCAGGCCGCCGCTCTTCAGTTCGCGCACCACGTAGTCGGCGACCGGCAGGCCGGCGGCCTCGGCCTCGGCGGCGATGCGCAGCGGGTTGCGGTTCAGTTGCGGCGCCGACGGCAGCCAGCCGAGGCGTTCGGCCTGGATGTTGTAGTCCAGGGCGTGTTCGGCGAAGCGGCTGGCGTCGGCCAGCGGCGACAGCACCTCGTGCATCGACAGCTTCTCGTGGCGCCATTGCGAGCTGTGCAGGTAGAAGAAGCTGGTGCCGTTCATCTGCCGCGGCGGCCGGCTCCAGTCCAGGCCGAAGGCCAGCGGCGCCCAGCCGGTCTGCGGGCGCAGCTTCTCCTGGCCGACATAGTGCGCCCAGCCGCCGCCGCTCTGGCCGATGCAGCCGCACATCATCAGCATGTTGATGACCGCGCGGTAGTTCATGTCCATGTGGTACCAGTGGTTCATCGCCGCGCCGATGATCACCATCGCCTTGCCGCGGGTCTTGTCGGCGCTGTCGGCGAACTCGCGGGCGACCTGCGTCGCGCGCGCCGCCGGAACGCCGGTGATGCGCTCCTGCCAGGCCGGGGTATAGGGCGTGTCGGCGTCCTCGTAGGAGGTCGCCACGTTGTCGCCGCCCAGGCCGCGGTCGATGCTGTAGTTGGCCATCTGCAGGTCGTAGACGGTGGCCACCCGCAGGCGCTTGCCGTCCGCCGCGACGATCTCGCGGAACGGCACCCGGCGCAGCAGTACCTCGTCGTTGGCGACGCCCTTGAAGTGCGGGTGCTCCTGCCCGGCGAAATACGGGAAGGCCACCTCGCAGGCATGTTCCGGGCCATCGAGCAGCGACAGTTGCAGGCGCGTCTGGTCACCGCTCCTGCCGTCCAGCTCGGCGATGTTCCACTTGCCTGACTCGCCCCAGCGATAGCCGATGGCGCCGGTGGGCGAGACCAGCCCGCCGCTGCGCTCGTCGTAGGCGATGGTCTTCCACTCGGGGTTGTTGTCCTGGCCGAGGTTGTCCGCCAGGTCGGCGGCGCGCAGGTAGCGGGTCGGCTTGAACGCGCCGCCGGCGTGTTCTTCCAGCAACACCAGCATCGGCATGTCGGTGTACTGGCGGCAGTAGTCGACGAAGTAGGCGCTCGGCCGGTCGAGGTGGAATTCCTTCAGGATCACGTGACCGAAGGCCATGCCCAGCGCGGCGTCGGTGCCCTGCTTGGGGTTGAGCCAGAGGTCGGTGAGCTTGGCCACCTCGGAATAGTCCGGGGTGATGGAGACGGTCTTGGTGCCCTTGTAGCGCACCTCGGTGAAGAAGTGCGCGTCCGGGGTCCGCGTCTGCGGCACGTTGGAGCCCCAGGCGATGATGTAGCTGGAGTTGTACCAGTCGGCCGACTCCGGCACGTCGGTCTGCTCGCCCCAGATCTGCGGGCTGGCCGGCGGCAGGTCGCAGTACCAGTCGTAGAAGCTCAGGCAGACCCCGCCGATCAGCGACAGGTAGCGGGCGCCGGCGGCGTAGCTGACCATCGACATGGCCGGGATCGGCGAGAAGCCGATCACCCGGTCCGGACCGTAGGTCTTGGCGGTGTAGACGTTGGCCGCGGCGATGATCTCGGTGACCTCGTCCCAGCTGGAACGGACGAAGCCGCCCAGGCCGCGCTGGCTCTTGTAGCTCTTCGCCTTGGCGGCGTCCTCGACGATGCTGGCCCAGGCGTTCACCGGGTCGCCGTGCTGCGCCCGCGCCTCGCGCCAGAGCTTGAGCAACGGCTTGCGCACCTTCGGGTACTTCAGGCGGTTGGCGCTGTAGATGTACCAGGAATAGCTGGCCCCGCGCGGGCAGCCGCGCGGCTCGTGGTTGGGCAGGTCCGGACGGGTGCGCGGGTAGTCGGTCTGCTGGGTTTCCCAGGTGATCAGGCCGTTCTTCACGTAGATCTTCCAGGAGCAGGAGCCGGTGCAGTTCACCCCGTGGGTGGAGCGCACGATCTTGTCGTGCTGCCAGCGCTGCCGGTAGGCACCTTCCCAGGCGCGGCTCTCGTTGCTGGTCTCGCCGTGGCCATCGGCGAATTCGCCCTGCTTCTTCTTGAAGAACTGCAGGCGGTCGAGCAGGTGACTCATCTTGATCTCCTCACCCGGTCTGTGCCGGGCGTTACAACGCTAATCAGGGGTTGCCGCGGGCTGCTGCCGACGGACTCAACAGGGACTCTCCGCACCCTTGCGCGCGTACCACCACCAGGTGGCGACGATGCAGCTCAGGTAGTAGGCGATGAACACGTAGAGGGCGCCCTCGGCGCTGCCGGTCATGTGCAGCGAGGTGCCGAACGCCTTCGGGATGAAGAACCCGCCGAAGGCGCCGATGGCGGCGGAGAAGCCGATCACCGCGGCCGACTCCATGCTCGCGTTGCGCGCCGCGCCGGCTTCGTCGGCCTGGCCGTCGCGCACCCGCCGGGCCCACTCGTTGCGGAAGATCACCGGGATCATGCGGAAGGTGGAACCGTTGCCGATGCCGGCGAAGAAGAACAGCAGGATGAAGGCGCCAAGGAAGCCGAAGAAGTTGCCCTGGCCGCCGTCGCCCGGCAGGAAGGCGATCACCGTGAACACCCCGCCGATCATCAGTGCGTAGTTCCACAGGGTGATCCGCGCGCCGCCGAACTTGTCCGCCAGCCAGCCGCCCAGGGGCCGGCTGAGGGCGCCCACCAGCGGACCGAGGAAGGCGTATTGCAGCGGGTTGATGTCGGGGAACTGGGTCTTGCTGAGCATCGCGAAGCCGGCCGAGAAGCCGATGAACGAGCCGAAGGTGGCCACGTACAGCCAGCACATCAGCCAGTTGTGCTTGCGCTTGAAGATCACCGCCTGGTCGCGGAACGAGGCCTTGGCGTCGGCGATGTCGTTCATCCCGAACCAGGCCGCGACCGATACCACGGCGATGAACGGCACCCAGATCCAGCCGGCGTTCTGCAGCCACAGGCGACCGCCGTCGCCGAGCTGCTGCGGCTCGCCGCCGAAGGCGCCGAACAGGCCGCCGGCCACCGCCAGCGGCACGGCGAACTGCATCACCGAGACGCCGAGGTTGCCGAGCCCGGCATTCAGGCCGAGGGCGGTGCCCTGCTGGCTCTTCGGATAGAAGAAGCTGATGTTGGACATGCTCGAGGCGAAGTTGCCGCCGCCGAAGCCGCAGAGCAGCGCGATCAGGGCGAACACCCAGTACGGGGTGCTCGGGTCCTGCACGGCGAAGCCCAGCCAGATGCACGGGATCAGCATCGAGGCGGTGCTCAGGGCGGTCCAGCGACGGCCGCCGAAGATCGGCACCATGAACGAATAGAACACCCGCAGGGTGGCGCCGGAGATCGACGGCAGCGCCGCGAGCAGGAACAGCTGGTCGTTGCTGAAGGCGAAGCCGGCGCTGTTCAGGCGCACGGTCACCGTGCTCCAGATCATCCACACGGCGAAGGCGAGCAGCAGCGCGGGGATCGAGATCCACAGGTTGCGGCTGGCGATGCGCTTGCCGTTGCGCGCCCAGAACTCGGGGTCCTCGGGGCGCCAGTCGAGCAGCAGCGGTCCCCGTGCGGCTTTCAGTTGGGTATTGGCGATCATGCCCATGACGGCATTACCTCAGGAGTGGGTGGGAAGGGTGGGAGGAAGGTCGACGTCGGCCGAGGCGGCCTGGCCGTCGATGCGGCGTTGCTGCTTGATCGCGTAGTGCATCCAGACCATGCAGACCACGGTCAGGCCGAACAGCAACATGAAGCAGGAGGAGCGCACGCCGATGTGGTCGGCGGCGTAGCCGAACAGGATCGGCAGGCAGAAGCCGCCGAGGCCGCCGATCACCCCGACCATGCCGCCGACGGTGCCCATGTTGCTCGGGTAGTAGTCGTGGATGATCCGGTACACGCTGGCCTTGCCGAAGCCCTGGGCGATGCCGACGACGAACACCAGGAAGGTGAACAGCCAGACGTTCAGGCCGATACCCAGGCTGAGGTCGCCCTGGATGCCGTGGATGGTCATGGTGGTCTGCGGGTAGGAGAGGAAGAACAGGCACACCAGGCAGACCCAGAACACGCCCCAATTCACCGAGCGCGCGCCGTAGTGGTCGCTGAACCAGCCACCGAGGGCGCGGATCAGGCCGGACGGCAGGGTGAACAGCATGGTGATGAAGGACGCGGTCTTCAGGTCCAGGCCGTATTCGGCGATGTAGTACTTCGGCAGCCACAGGGCCAGGGCGACGAAGCCGCCGAAGACGAAGAAGTAGTACAGGCCGAAGCGCCAGACGCGCAGCTCGGCGAGCGGCGCCAGTTGCTTGGCCAGGGTCGGCCGCTGGCTGGCCTCGGCGGCACCCTTGAGGTGCGCCGGATCGGTCCAGGTGAACAGCCAGAACAGCACGGCGGTGACCAGCATGGCCACCGAGTAGACCTGCGGCACCATGCGCCAGCCGAAGGCAACCACGATCATCGGCGCCACCAGGTTGGTGATCGCCGCGCCGGCGTTGCCGGCGCCGAAGATGCCCATCGCGGTGCCCTGGCGCTCCTTCTCGAACCAGGCCGAGGTGTAGGCGATGCCGACCGCGAAGGAGCCGCCAGCCAGGCCGACGAACAGGCCGAGCACCAGGTAGTGCCAGTACTGGCTGGCGAAGGCCAGGCCGTAGATCGGGATGGCCACCAGCAGCATGTGGATGAAGAACACGATGCGGCCGCCGAAGCGGTCGGTGATCAGGCCCAGCGGCAGGCGCACCAGGGAGCCGGTGAGGATCGGCAGGGCGACCATCAGGCCGAACTGGGATTCGCTCAGGCCGAGCTCGTCCTTGATGCGGATGCCGATGATCGAAAACATCGTCCACACGGCGAAATTCACCGCGAAGGACAAGGTACTCATGCCGAGGACGGAGTACTGTTTCTGACGTAGGGAAGCCATGGCTAAACTCTCTGCACGGACAGCGTTCAGCGAGAGCCTAGGGAAGGTGTTCCTATGCAAATTTGATAGGAATCAATGAAATACCGGCCGTTCCGTGCCTAGATGCGCGCCCCTACCTCGAAAGAGGTATGGTCTGAATTATTGCGCAACCCACTGTTTTAAAAGGCTTTTCACATGAACAAGGCGACCGCGCCGGACGCTGACCAGCGGGACAGATTCTTTGGAGGTAGTGACAGGGCCGGAAAGCCGATCCTGCGCCGCTCCCTGGTAGTCCGCTTCGGCTGCTACCTCACCCTGCTGGTATCGCTGGCGCTGATCGGGATGTTCAGCGCCCTGCTCTTCGCCGACTACACGCACCAGGACGCCGCGGTGATCAACCACGCCGGCTCGTTGCGCATGCTCACCTACCGGGTCGCCCTGGAGCCCAGCCTGGAAGGCCGCCAGGCGCTGCTCGGGACCCTCGGCGAACGCCTCGACAGCGGCGACATCCGCCGCCTGCTGCAACGCCAGGACGCCGACGACCCGATCCGCCAGCTGCACCAGGAGCTGCGCGAGGGCCTGGCGCGCCTGGACCCGCGCGCGCTGCCCGGACGCGCCGTGCTGGACGCCTACGTCGGCGACATCGACCGTTTCGTCGGCATCCTCCAGGCCAAGGCCGAGCGCCGCTCGCAACTGCTCAGCACGGTGCAGGGCCTGTGCCTGTTCCTCAGCCTGCTGGTGGTGTTCGTCACCCTCTACGACCTCAGCTACCACGTCATCGGCCCGCTGCGCGAACTCACCAGCACCGCCCGCCGCCTGGGCCGCGGCGAGCTGGACGCGCGGGTCACCTACAGCGGCGAGGACGAACTGGCGCAACTGGGCGAGCGCTTCAACCAGATGGCCGGCGAGCTGAAGAGCATCTACGGCGACCTGGAAGAGCGCGTGGAGGACAAGACCCGCGCCCTCTCGCAGAGCCACCAGCGCCTCGAACTGCTCTACGCCAGTGCCCGCCGGCTGGGCGAGAACCCCTACGACAGCCGCACCCTGCAACCGCTGCTGAACCAGTTGGAGAAAGTGCTAGACGCCGGCCGCGTGACCCTCTGCCTGAACAAGGACGGGGTCGAGCGCGCCTACAGTTCGCTGACCACCACCGAGCGCCCGGCGGACTTCTGCCTGCAGGGCGACTGCGGTAGCTGCCGCGAGCAGGCCAGCGCCTGCGACCAACCCTCGTCCCTGGCCCAGCCATTGCTGATGCAGCCCCTGTCCATCGCCGGCCACCGTTTCGGCGAACTGTTCATCGAAAGCCGCAGCGGCCGCCTGGAGAACTGGCAGCAGCAACTGATCGAGACCTTCTGCGACAACATCGCCCGCACCTTCGCCCTGTCCCTGCAACAGGAACAGGAAAGCCGCCTGGCCCTGTTCGCCGAGCGCGGCACCATCGCCCGTGAACTGCACGACTCGCTGGCACAGTCGCTGTCCTACCTGAAGATCCAGGTCAGCCGCCTGGGCACCCTGCTCAAGCGCGAGGCGCCGGCGGAGAAGATCGAGGACACCCTCGACGAACTGCGCGAAGGCCTCAACGGCGCCTACCGGCAACTGCGCGAACTGCTCACCACCTTCCGCCTCAGCCTCGACGAGCCGAGCCTGGAAGCCGCGCTGGGGAACGCCGTGGCCGAGTTCGGCGAGCGCGGCGAGGTGGCGATCGAACTGGACAACCGCCTGCAACACGTGCCGCTGAGCCCCAACGAGGAAATCCACGTCCTGCAGATCGTCCGCGAGGCGCTCTCCAACGTGGTTCGCCATTCGCAGGCGCAACGGGCCTGGGTGCGCCTGAGCAGCCAGGCCGACGGCCAGGTGAGCATCGCCGTAGAGGACGATGGCGTCGGCTTTGATCCGCAGCAGAACCGCAGCGGCCACTATGGGCTTACCATCATGCAGGAGCGCGGCCAGACCCTCGGCAGCCAGTTGCGCTTCGAAGCGCGCGCGCCCCACGGCACGCGAGTGCTCTTCAGCTTCGTGCCGACCGCCCTGCAACCCTCCGCCGCCAAGGAGCCGACCCCATGACGGACATGCCAGCCACCGCCGACGAACCGGTTCGCCTGCTGCTGGTGGACGACCATCCGATGATGCGCAAGGGCGTCGCCCAGTTGCTCGAACTGGAAGACGACCTCAGCGTGGTCGGCGAGGCCGGCAGCGGCGAGGAGGCCCTGCGCCTGGCCGCCGAGCTGGACCCGGACATGATCCTGCTGGACCTGAACATGAAGGGCATGAACGGCCTGGACACCCTGCGCGCGTTGCGCGAGGCCGGAGTCGACGCGCGCATCGTGGTGTTCACCGTGTCCGACGACAAGGGCGACGTGGTCAACGTCCTGCGCGCCGGCGCCGACGGCTACCTGCTCAAGGACATGGAGCCGGAGCGCCTGCTCGAGCACATCCGCCAGGCCGCCACCGGACAGATGACCCTGAGCCCGCAGTTGACCCAGATCCTCGCCCAGGCCCTGCGGGGCGACGACCGCTCGAAGAGCCTCGACGAGCTGACCGAGCGCGAACGGCAGATCCTCCGCCAGATCGCCCACGGCTACAGCAACAAGATGATCGCGCGAAAGCTGGACATCACCGAAGGCACGGTGAAGGTCCATGTCAAGCGGGTGCTGCACAAGCTCGGCATGCGTTCGCGGGTCGAGGCCGCGGTGTGGGCGGTGGAGAACGACCTGGTGTAAGCCGCGCGCGGGCTTGATTCCGGTCAAGAAATCCACCGCGGCGCTGCGTCGATACTGGCGGCTTCCTTCCACGAGGCGCCCGTCATGATGTTCGAACGCAGCCCCGACGATCCCCTTCCCCTGGTCTACGCCTGCTCCGGCTGCTCCAACGTGGCGCAACTGGCCAACGATCTCGCGCTGCGCCTGGATCGCGCCCGGCTGGCGGAGATGTCCTGCATCGCCGGAGTCGGCGGCGACGTCCCGCTGCTGGTCCGCCGGGCCCGCTCCGGGCGACCGATCCTGGCCCTCGACGGTTGCCCGCTGCATTGCGTGAAAGGCTGCCTGGCGCGCCACGAGGTAGTCCCGACCCTGCACCTGACCCTCAGCGAACACGGCCTGAAGAAGCGCTACGGCGAGGACTGCGAGGCGCAGGACGCCGAGCGCCTGTTCGTCGAGCTGGAGCGTCTGCTGACGCCGGGCGGCAAGCGCCGCTGCGAATGACGGCGCGGCCGGGGGCGGCGGCTATCCTGCCGAAACCCGCATCCCCGCCTTTCGGCCTCCCTCGCGCATATCGCGGCGCCTCCGCCGCGTAAGCGTGCCCGTACCGCCTGCGATACGCAGCAGTGCGCTAGGATGTCCCCTCGGCTTCGAAGAAAGGACATTTCAATGCTGATCGGTGCGCTGCTGGTTCTCACCTGGGTCATCCTCCTCGTCCGATACCCGGCCAAGGCCCTGCCGGTCTCCCTGGCGGCTCTCGCCGGGCTGGGCCTGGTGGCGGCCTGGGTGATCTGGCAGGACAACGACGAAAGCCGCCACCTGCAACGCCAGGAACTGCGCCTGAGCTATGCGCCGGAACGCTGTCCGGTGGACCGACCGCTGGCGGTCGAGCTGAAGAACGGCAGCGACCGTCCGTTGCTGGAGCTACGCTGGAGGATCGCCGCCTACCGCCCCGGCGACAGCGTCAACCTGGCCGACACCAGCTTCGACAGCCCGCGCTACCGGGCGCCGAACGCCCTGCTCGGCGGCGACAGCTGGCACGACTGCCTGCCGCTGCCGCCGCTGCGTCCGGGCTATCGCGCCAGCACCCTGGAATTCCGCGCCGAACGCCTGGACGGGCGTTTCGGCAACTGACCGAGGGAGGACCCGATGGAAACCCGCCGTCTGTTCGACCAGGGCTCCGCTGCCTACGCCAGCGCCCGCCCGCGTTATCCCGATGCGCTCTACCGCCATCTCGCCGGGCTCTGCGGCCAGCGCCGGCGCGCCTGGGACTGCGCCACCGGTACCGGCCAGGCCGCGCTCGGCCTGGCGCAGCACTTCGGCGAAGTCCTCGCCAGCGACACCAGCGCGCAGCAGATCGAACACGCCGTTATCCATCCGGGTATCCGCTACAGCGTGCAGGACGCCGAAGCCACCGACTATCCCGACGCCGCCTTCGACCTGGTCTGCGTAGCCCAGGCCTGGCACTGGTTCGACCACTCGCGCTTCAACCGCGAGCTGCTGCGCGTGCTGCGTCCCGGCGGCGTGTTCGCCGCCTGGGGCTACGGCTGGTTCAGCATCGACGCGCAGATCGATGCCGCCATCGACGAGGAATACCTGCGCCCGATCGGCCCGTACTGGGCGCAACAGAACCGCCTGCTGTGGAACGCCTACCGGGATGTCGAGCTGCCGCTGGGCGAACTCCCCGCGCCGGCCTTCGTCATCGAGCAACAATGGAGCCTGGCCCGGTTGTTCGACTACATGGCCACCTGGTCGGCCAGCCGCCTGTGCCGCGAGGCGCAGGGCAACGCTTTCGTGCGCCAGGCCCTGCAACGGGTCGCCGCGCTCTGGGGCGAGCCGACCTCGACACGCAGGGTTCGCATGCCGCTGGCGCTGCGGATCGCGCGCAAGGACGCCTGACCGAGCCTTCGGGCGGTTTTCCGCGGCCGGCGAATCCAGTACGGTAGGCCGCCCTCCTTCCAACTCCCAGCCAAGGAACGCCGCCCCATGAGCCAACCCGTCGCCTTCGTCACCGGCTGCTCCAGCGGCATCGGCCGCGCCCTCGCCGACGCCTTCCAGCGCGCCGGCTACCGGGTCTGGGCCAGCGCACGCAAGGAAGACGACGTGCGCGCCCTGGCCGAGGCCGGCTTCCAGGCGGTGCAACTGGACGTCAACGACGCCGCCGCGCTGGCCCGTCTGGCCGAGGAGCTGGAAGTCGAAACCGCCGGCCTCGACGTGCTGGTCAACAACGCCGGCTACGGCGCCATGGGTCCGCTGCTGGACGGCGGCGTCGACGCCATGCGCCGGCAGTTCGAGACCAACGTGTTCGCCGTGGTCGGCGTGACCCGCGCACTGTTCCCGCTACTGAGGCGCAAGTCCGGCCTGGTGGTGAACGTCGGCAGCGTCTCCGGCGTGCTGGTCACGCCCTTCGCCGGCGCCTACTGCGCCTCCAAGGCCGCGGTGCATGCGCTGAGCGATGCCCTGCGCCTGGAACTAGCACCGTTCGGCGTCGAGGTGCTGGAAGTGCAGCCGGGCGCCATCGCCTCGAACTTCGGCGCCAGCGCCAGCCGCGAGATGGACAGCGTGGTCGACGAACGCTCGCCCTGGTGGCCGTTGCGCCGGCAGATCCAGGCGCGCGCCGCGGCATCCCAGGACAATCCCACGCCCGCCGAAGACTTCGCCCGCCAGTTGCTCGCCGCCGTGCAGCGCCGTCCGCGCCCGCCGCTGGTGCGCATCGGCAATGGCAGCCGGGCCCTGCCGGCGCTGGCCCGCTGGATGCCGCGCGGCCTGCTGGAGCGGCTGCTGAAGAAGCGCTTCGGCCTCGACACGCGCCTCTGAAACCGCCAGGAGATACCGCTATGGGCGACCGCCTTGCCGTACCCATCCGTTACTACGCCCTGGCCGGGATCGCCGCGGCGATCCTGCTCAACGTGCTGCTGCGCGGGGTGGTCCGCTTCGGCGGCCTGCCGGCCAGCCTGCTGATCGCCGCGCTGGTCGCCGGCGGCCTGGCCTGGTGGTTCGCCCGCGCGCAGCGGCGCTGGCCGACCTGGGGCGAGCGCTTGCGCCTGGTCGCCCTGTATGGCGGAGTGCTCGGGGTCCTTTACCTGCTACTGGTCGGCCTCGCCTCGCTGAAAGGCGATCCCAGCCCGGCGGCACTGCTCATCGTGGTGCTGCACTACCTGTGCTATCCGGCGCTGTTGCTGGTGTTCTTCTCCGGCAGGGTCTATGGATTCTTCCTGCGCTGACGGGTGAAGCTGCCTCAACGAATTCTTCACATTCTCTTCAGCTCGGCTTGACCCGCCCTCGCCTAGTGTTGGCCACCCACCGCACGAGGCCGACATGCACCGTTCACCGCTCGCCTGGCTCCGCCTGCTCCTCGCCGCCGTGCTCGGCGCCTTCCTGCTCGGCGGCCCGCTGCATGCCGCCGAGACTGCCGCCCCGCGTTCGCCAGCCTGGGCGCAAGCGGTCGACCCGTCGATCAACCTCTACCGCATGAGCCCCACCCTCTATCGCAGCGCGCTGCCCAACGCACAGAGCGTCGCGCTGCTGCAACGCCTGCAGGTGAAGACGGTGGTCAGCTTCATCAAGGACGACGACCGCGCCTGGCTGGGCCAGGCTCCGGTGCGGGTGGTCAGCCTGCCGACCCACGCCGACCGGGTCGACGACGCCGAGGTGCTCAGCGTCCTCCGCCAGTTGCAGGCCGCCGAGCGCGAAGGCCCGGTACTGATGCACTGCAAGCACGGCAACAACCGCACCGGACTGTTCGCCGCCATGTACCGCATCGTCGTGCAGGGCTGGGACAAGCAGGCCGCGCTGGAGGAAATGCAGCGCGGCGGGTTCGGCGACGAGGACGACATGCGCGACGCCAGCGCCTATGTGCGCGGCGCCGACGTCGACGGCCTGCGCCTGGCGATGGCCAACGGCGAATGCAGCCCATCGCGCTTCGCCCTCTGCCATGTGCGCGAGTGGATGGCCCAGGCGCTCGACCGGCCGTAAACACGCGCAGGGCCGAAAGGCTTGGTCCCGTCACGCAAGTTTGGCACCCTTGGGACTCGCCGCCGCACGCGGCGGCCCACTTCGACAGCCGCGACGAGACTCCCATGAGCGATGCCCCGACCTCCCCGCGCTTCAGCGCCGCCACCAGCACCCGCCTGCTCGACCATGCGCAACTGGAGACGCTCTGCGCCGACTATGACGGCTTCCTTCTCGATCTCTGGGGCGTAGTGATGGACGGCGCCGAGGCGTTCCCCGGCGCCCTCGCCTGGCTCGCCCGGCGGCACGCCGAAGGCCGCCCGGTCTGGTTCCTCAGCAACTCGTCCAGCAGCGTGGTGGAAATGAGCGCCGGGCTCGAGCGCCTGGGCATCCGGCGCGACTGGTTCGCCGGCATCACCACGTCCGGCCAGTTGACTATCGACGCCCTGCTGCAAACCGCCGAATACCGGCGTGGCGGTATCTACCTGGCCGGCGTCGGCCTGGCCCAGCAGAGCTGGCCGGCGGAAATCCGCGAGCGCTTCGTCGACGACATCACCCAGGCGGCGCTGATCGTCGGCGTCGGCAGCTTTCCCCAGGAAGAACTGGAACAGCGCTTCGCGCCCCTGCGCGGCGCCACCGACCTGCCGTTCCTCTGCGCCAACCCGGACCGCGTGGTGGTTTCCGGCGGCCGCACGGTATACGGCGCGGGCATGCTCGCCGAGCTGTTCAGCGAGGAAGGCGGCCAGGTCAGTTGGTACGGCAAGCCCGACCCGGCGGCCTTCCGCATCGCCCAGCGGCAACTGGAAGCGCGCGGCGCGCGGCACATCCTGTTCGTCGGCGACTCGCTGGTGACCGACGTCCCCGGCGCCCTCGCCGCGCGCATCGATACCCTCTGGCTGGGCGCCACCGGCATCCACCGCGAAGCCCTGGGCGCCGAGTTCAACGGGGCGCTCGACGAGGAACGGGTCAGGTCGCTGCTGCACGGCTATCCGATCCGACCGCACTTTGCCGCGCCAGGGCTGGTCTGACCCCTCAAAGGTCGGAAAAAGGATGCGCGCATGCATTGGCTGGACTACCTGCAATGGCCCGCCATGCTGGTCACGGTGGTGGCCGCCTGGCTGGTGGCGTCGGCGCACCGGCGAAGACGCAAGGTCGGCTTCTGGGTGTTCCTCGCCAGCAACCTGCTGTGGATCGCCTGGGGCCTGTACGCCCAGGCCTATGCCCTGATCCTGCTGCAGGTCTGCCTGGCGGCGATGAACCTGCGCGGCACCCATCGCAACGAAGCGCCACAGGACAGCGCCTGATGGCCGCCAACGAAAACGCCCGCCATGACGGCGGGCGCTCGCCTTACGAAGGCTGCGCTCAGTGCGCCCCCTCGCTTTTCTCCAGCGGCTGGCCGGCGTAGATACGACGCACCAGCGGGCCGATGGAAAGCCCCTGGAGCAGGATCGATACCAGCACCACGATGTAGGTCAGGCTGAGGATCAGGTCGCGCTCCGGCCCCAGCGGCAGGGACAGCGCCAGCGCCACCGAGACGCCGCCGCGCAGCCCGCCCCAGACCAGGATGCGGATGGTGCCCGCCGGTACCTGCCGGTTGGCGCCACGGAAACGGCGCAGGACCAGGATCGCCGGCCCCACCGTGAGCAGGCGCGAGACCAGCACCGCGCCGCCGAGAGCGAAGGCCGCCGCCACGTGCAGCCAGGAGAACGGCAACAGCAGCAGCTCCAGGCCGATCAGGGCGAACAGTAGGGCGTTGAGGATCTCGTCGATCAGCTCCCAGAACTTGTCCACGTAGCGCCGGGTCTCGTCCGACATCGCGTAGTGGCGTCCGTGGTTGCCGATGATCAGCCCGGCCACCACCATCGCGATCGGCGCCGATACGTGCAGGCGCGCGGCCAGCGCGGCGCCGCCGATGACCAGGGCGAGGGTCAGCATGACCTCCACCTGGTACTGGTCGATGCCGCGCATCATCACGAACACGCCGTAGCCGAGCACCGCGCCGAAAAGCACGCCGCCGATGGCTTCCTGGACGAAGAGGATCGCCGTGGCACTGACCGTGGGCGCCTCGCCGAGCTGGAGGATGCCGAGGATGATGGCGAACACCACCACCGCGGTGCCGTCGTTGAACAGCGACTCGCCGACGATGGTGGTCGCCAGCGGTTTCGGCGCGCCGGCGGACTTGAGGATGCCGAGCACGGCGATGGGGTCGGTCGGCGAGATCAGCGCGCCGAACAGCAGGCAGTAGATGAAATCCACCTGCCAGCCGAACAGCGGGAAGGTGTAGTAGGCCAGGCCACCGATGACGAAGGTGGCGATCAGCACCCCGGCGGTGGCTAGCAGGCCGATCGGCCACTTGTAGCTGCGCAGGTCGGAGAGGTCGACGTGCAGTGCGCCGGCGAACAGCAGCGCGGGCAGGAACCAGGTCATCAGCACTTCGGAGAAGTCGATGCGGCGGATGATTTCCTGCATCTCCACCTCGAGGATCGGATAGCCCAGTTCCGACAGACCCTGGACGATCAGCGAGAACACCAGCGCCGTGGCCATCACGCCGATGGTCGGCGGCAGGCGGATGAAGCGGTAGTTGACGTAGGTGAGCAAGGTGGTCAAGGCAATGAATGCCGCGACGAGATCGAGCATGACGCGGGGTACTCCCTTAGCAGAAGGTAAAACACCTACCCCAAAAGGCCGATCCGTGAACCGTGGGGTGCGAATGTCTGGAAAAGCCCGAGAAAATTTCGGAACCCGCATCATAACCGCAGAAAAGCCCTGGGCGTCGAGCGCACCGATACGGTGCATGGCGCGCCGCCGACGCGGCAACGCCCTTCTCGCCCGCTCCCCCGGGAAAATTTCTTCGTTCGCCGCCAGCCCAGGCGAGACGGCGGCTGCGGCCGCTTGCCCAGGCCCGGTCATGGCACAAGCATGGCCGTTTCGTTGAACCTCCGCGAACGACGAACGGTCAACCCTTTCAGGGTCGGCAATTCGGTGCCCATCCGAAGCCTTTGATTTCCGGCCTGTTTCCGCGCTTCGACGAAGCGCCCGAGAGCGTAGCCAACGCTCATTCCGAAGGGAGTCCCGACCATGGTGAAAACCTGTGGCAAGGCCCTGCTCGGCCTCTGCGCCGCAGCCGCCGTACTGGCCTTGCTGATCCACTGGATCACCCCCGCGACCATCCTCCACTACCGCGAGGACCTGCTGTTCTACTTGCAGGCCCACCTGGTGCTGGTCTTCAGTTCGATGGCGGCCGCCCTGCTGGTCGGCGTGCCGGCCGGCATCCTGCTCAGCCGTCCCGGCATGCAGGCCCAGGCCGAACGCCTGATGCAGGTGTTCAACGTCGGCAACACCATCCCGCCGCTGGCGGTGCTGGCCATCGCCCTGGCGATCATCGGCATCGGCAACGGCCCGGCGATCCTCGCCCTGTTCCTCGCCTCGCTGCTGCCGATCGTGCGCAACACCTACGAGGGCCTGCGCAATGTCTCGCCGGCGCTGAAGGAAGCCGCCACCGGCATCGGCATGACGCCCAACCAGGTGCTGCTGCGGGTGGAACTGCCGAACGCGGTGCCGATCATCGTCGGCGGCGTGCGCGTGGCCCTGGCGCTGAACGTCGGCTCCGCGCCGCTGGCGTTCCTGATCGGCGCCAACAGCCTGGGCAGCCTGATCTTCCCCGGCATCTACCTGAACAACCACCAGCAACTGCTGCTCGGCGCCGCCTGCACGGCGCTCCTCGCCCTGCTGCTGGACGCCCTGGTGGTGCTGTTCAGCCGCATGTTCCTGGAACGCGGCCTGACCGCCAAGGAGGCCTGATGAACCGACTGATCCGCTCACTCTGCCTGGCCTGCGCCGGCCTGCTCGCCGCCGGCCTGGCGCAGGCGGAAACCCTGCGCATCGGCGGCAAGACCTTCACCGAGCAGCGCATCCTCACCGCCATCACCGCGCAGTTCCTGCAGAAGCGCGGCTACGACGTGACGGTCACCACCGGCCTGGGCAGCACCCTGGCCCGCGCCGCCCAGGAAAGCGGCCAACTGGATATCGTCTGGGAATACACCGGCTCGTCGCTGATCGTCTACAACCACATCGACGAGAAGCTCGACGCCGCGGCTTCCTACCGCCGGGTCAAGCAACTCGACGAAGCCCAGGGCCTGGTCTGGCTGAAGCCGACCCGCTTCAACAACACCTATGCCCTGGCCATGCCCGAGGAACAGGCCGAGCGCCTGGGCATCCAGAGCGTCAGCGACCTCGCGCGGGTGCTCGCCGAACAGCAGGAGGCCGAGCCCGGGAGCACCCACCTGTTCGCCATGGACCCGGAGTTCGCCGGCCGCCCCGACGGCCTCGGCCCCATGAGCGAGCTGTACGGCCTGCACTTCACCCGCAACGACATCCGCCAGATGGACGCCGGGCTGGTCTACACCGCGCTGAAGAACCGCCAGGTGTTCCTCGGCCTCGTCTACACCACCGACGGCCGCCTGAAGGATTTCAAGCTGCGCGTGCTGAAGGACGACAAGCAGTACTTCCCCTTCTACAACGCCGCCCCGGTGGTGCGTAAGGAGGTCATGCAGCGCCATCCGGAGTTCGCCACGCTGTTCGATCCGATCATCGAGCGGCTCGACGACGCCACCATGCAGGCGCTCAACGCGCGGGTCGATATCGAGCAGCAGACGCCACAGAAGGTCGCCGCCGACTTCCTCCGCGAACACCGCCTGCTCGACGACGGCCAGGCCGGCCAGGGAGGTAGCCAGTAATGGACTTCTTCAGCGTGCTTTCCCATCTCGACTGGTCCCAGGTCGGCCAGCTCACCCTCCAGCACCTGCTGCTGGTACTGGTCGCCGTAGGCCTGGCGATCCTCGTCGGCGTGCCGCTGGGCGTGCTGATGACCCGCTTCACGTGGCTGGCCGGCCCGTTGCAGGGCGCCGCCACGGTGATGCTGACCATCCCCTCGATCGCCCTGTTCGGCCTGCTGATGCCGGTCTACTCGGTATTCGGCCAGGGCCTCGGGCCGCTGCCGGCGATCACCGCGGTGTTCCTCTATTCGCTGCTGCCGATCCTGCGCAACACCTACCTTGCCCTGACCGGCGTCGAAGCAGGCATCCGCGAGGCCGGCAAGGGCATCGGCATGACCTTCTGGCAACGCCTGCGGATGGTCGACATTCCCCTCGCGGTGCCGGTGATCCTCGCCGGCGTACGCACCGCCGTGGTGATGAACATCGGCGTGATGACCATCGCCGCGGTGATCGGCGCCGGCGGCCTGGGCGTGCTGATCCTCACTTCCATCAGCCAGAGCAACATGCCGATGCTGGTGGTCGGCGCGGTACTGGTCAGCCTCCTGGCCATCGTCGCCGACCTGCTGCTGCAATGGCTGCAACGCATCCTCACCCCCAAGGGACTGCGCGCCAGCGCGCACTGACAGGAGCCGAACATGATCGAACTGGACAAGCTCAGCAAGACCTTCACCCAGAAGAACGGCAAGGAGTTCCGCGCCGTCGATTCCGTCAGCCTGACCGTGGAGAAAGGCGAGATCTGCGTCTTCCTCGGCCCCTCCGGCTGCGGCAAGACCACCACCCTGAAGATGATCAACCGGATCATCCCGCCGACCTCCGGCCGCGTGCTGATCGACGGCCAGGACACCGCGGACCTCGACGAAGTCACCCTGCGCCGCCACATCGGCTACGTGATCCAGCAGATCGGCCTGTTCCCGAACATGACCATCGAGGAAAACATCATGGTCGTGCCGCGCCTGCTCGGCTGGGACAAGGCGCGCTGCAAGGAGAAGGCCCGCGAGCTGATGAGCATGGTCAAGCTGGAGCCCAAGCAGTACCTGCAACGCTACCCGCGCGAACTCTCCGGCGGCCAGCAGCAGCGCGTCGGGGTGATCCGCGCGCTGGCGGCGGACGCGCCGCTGCTGCTGATGGACGAGCCGTTCGGCGCGGTCGATCCGATCAACCGCGAGTCGATCCAGAACGAGTTCTTCGAGATGCAGCGCAAGCTCGGCATGACCGTGATCATGGTCAGCCACGACATCGACGAAGCCATCAAGCTGGGCGACAAGGTGGCGGTGTTCAAGAGCGGCCGGCTGCTCCAGTACGACCACCCGGATACCCTGCTGGCGCACCCGGCGGACGAGTTCGTCAGCGCCTTCACCGGCCAGGACAGCACGCTCAAGCGCCTGCTCCTGGTGCGCGCCGAGGACGCCGCCGACAGCAGCCTGGTCACCGCCCGGCCGCAGACCCCGGTGGCCGAGGCGCTGGAACTGATGGACGAGAACGACCGGCGCTATCTGATCGTGGTGGATGACCAGGGCAAGGGCCTGGGCTACGTGCGACGCAAGGACCTGCGCCGCCAGGAAGGCACCTGCGAACCGTTCGTCACCCCGTTCCGGGTCACCGCCAGCCACGACGAGCACCTGCGCATCCTGTTGTCGCGGATGTACGAGTTCAACAGCTCCTGGCTGCCGGTGCTCGACCCCGACCAGCAGTTCCTCGGCGAGGTCACCCAGGAGTCCATCGCCGACTACCTCAGCTCCGGCCGCTCGCGCGGCGGCAGGGGCCTGATCGTGTCGCCGGCCGAACAGGTCGGAGCCTAGGCCGCCGGGTGGATATTCACCACCGGCAGCCGCCAACCGCAGCGTATTCCTGGCGAGTGGCGCCCTCTTCCGCCCCGCCGAAACGAAAAAGCCCGGCATCCGCCGGGCTTCTCCATGCCTCTTTCGCTCAACCGGCCCGCCCCGGCGCCTGCGCCGCCGAGGCCTGGTCGTCGCGCCCTTGTGGCTTGACGATCACCGTGCAGGTGATCCCCGCCGAGAGCAGCACGCCGTCCGGCACTTCGTCGATGTGTACCCGCACCGGCACGCGCTGGGCCAGGCGCACCCAGTTGAAAGTGGGGTTGACGTCGGCGGTCAGCTCGCGGCTTTCCGGGTTGTCGCGGTCGTAGATACCGCGGGCGATGCTTTCCACGTGGCCCTTGAGGTGTTCGCCGCTCATCAGCTGCATGTCCACCGGGTCGCCTTCGCGGATGTACGGCAGCTTGGTTTCCTCGAAGTAGCCGTAGACCCAGTAGGAGTTCTTGTCGATCACCGCCATCTTCGCCTCGCCGACCCGCGCGTAGTCGCCACGGTGCACGTTGAGGTTGGTGACGTAGCCGTCGACCTGCGCCACCACCCGGGTGCGCTCCAGGTTCAGGCGCGCGGCGTCGAGCTGGGCCTTGGCCTGCTCGTAGTCGGCCATCGCCGCGGCGGCGGTGTTGTGGGCGTCGTCGCGGCTTTCGCGGGAGACCACCATCTCATCCATTTCCGCGCGCCGCCGGGCGTTCAGCTGGCGCATCTCCAGGGTCGCCTTGCGCGAGGCGACCAGCGACTCGGCCTGCTTCACCGCGATGCGGTAGTGGTCGGGGTCGATCTGCATCAGCAGGTCGCCTTTCTTCACCAACTGGTTGTCGCGCACCGGGACGTCGACGACGATCCCGGAAACGTCGGCGGCGACATTGATCACGTCGGCGCGCACGCGACCGTCGCGGGTCCAGGGGGTGTCCATGTAGTTGACCCACAGGGTCCGCCCGATGAATACGGCGACCAACAGGATCAGCAGGGTCGCCAGCAGGCTGATTACGGATTTCAAGGTCATGGTCGGCTCACGATAACGAAGAGGTGCGCTACCGCCTCAGCGGTAGATGGTCAGGGACAGGCCGCCGTACAGGCAGGCGAACAGGCTGACCCGGAACAGCGCCGGGTGCCAGGTGAAGCGATACAGGCCAACCGAGGCGAAGATCCGGTCGAGGCCCCAGGTGAGCGCCGCGGCGATCACGAACAACAGCGTCAGGGTCGGCATGTAGACCCCATGGATGGCGATTTCACGAGGCATGGACGGTACCTTGGCCGCTCGTCCGACCGGCCAGTTCGGTCAGCGGCGAGGTCGGCGCGAGCAAGGAAGAACGGATGAAGTGCAGGTAGCTGCGCACCCGCCGTAGCGGCGAGCTGTCGAAGTGCGGCGCGCAGGGTTCGTCGGTGTGCCTGGCCGCGTGGATGGCCTGGTCGACGGCCGCCAGGGCGCGCTCCAGGTTCTCCGCGCCAGGGCGCACGAACAGTCGGATCAGGGCCCGCCCCATGGCGCGGATCGCCTGGCGCCAGGGCATGGCCTCGGCGTAGCAGGGTTCGTCCGGCAGGCGCTCCTGCTCGCGACGCAGCTCGATGATCGCGTGGCCGACCTCGAGCACCAGGAACATCCAGCGCAGCAGGCCGCGCTGCACGTCCGGGCGCCCGGCAGCGACGCCATAGGCCTGGTTCAGCAGGTCGCGGGTGCCGCTTTCGAAGGCCGAGCCAAGCCCCCTGCTCCTGCCGCTGATGGCGAACACCACGCGCATCCGCAGGTCGCGCTCGAGGCGCTTCCACAGCCAGGCGCTGTTGGGCGGCAGAATGACCGCGGCGGCCGCGGCCGAGAGCAGCATCGAGAGGATCAGGGCGATGTACTCGTTGATCACGTGGGCCGGGTCGTAGACGGTCAGGTTCGCCGGCACCGAACCGAAGCAGAAGAACACCAGCAGGCCGAGACCGTAGCCGGCCCACTGCGGCCGCGAGGAGATGAACGCGCCGAGGGCGAACACCGGCGCCAGCACCAGGCACAGCAGCGGGAAACCGTCGATGTGCGGGTAGACGAAGAACATCTCGCTGAAGCCGAGCAGCGCCGCCGCCATGGTGCCGATGGCCATCTGCATGGCGACCTTCTTCGGGTTCGGCGCCGCCGAGGCCAACGCCGAGACCGCCACCGCGTTGAGGGCGAAGGTGCCGCCGCTGGGCCAGGTGCTGTAGATCCAGAAACAGCCGAACAGCAGGATCATCAACCCGGTGCGCATCCCCGCCACTGCCGCCGCCACCGCGTTGGCCTTGGCGGTGAAGGCGTCCTTCCACTGCTCGCGCTCGTGGCGGTGGGCGGCCAGCGAGGCATGGGTCAGGGCGTAGTCGTGCATCTCCTCGGCGAAACGGTAGAGCAGCTCGGCGGCGGTATTGAAGTCCAGCCGCGCCTCTTCGCCCGGCTCCCGCGCCAGCAGTTCTCCGCGCGCCTGGCGGATGCGCGCCATCAGGCGTTCGCGGCAGTCGGCGAGGCGCTGGGCGAAGCGCTCGGCGTCATGGTCGGTGACGGCGCGGCCACGGATCTCCTCGAGCAGCCCGGTGATTTCCTCCAGGCACGGTTCGAACGCTTCCAGCACCTGGGTGGAGCCCTGCGCGCGCAGGCGTTCGAGCAGTTGGTGGAGGGCGTGGAAACGGGTATTCATGGCCATGAACTCGCTGCTCAGGCGAATCAGCCGGCCATTGCGCAGGCGCATGTGCGGATCCTCGAAGGCGCTCGCCGCGCGCATCGTCTCCAGGCCCACGGCCTGGGCGGCGAAGGCCACGTTGCTGCTTTCGAAGCGCTCGCGCCCGCCGACCCCGCGCAGGCTGTCGAGGACGAACGCAGCGAACAGGCCGAAGCGCACGTACAGCGCATTGCGCATCGCCGCGCTGGTGGTCTGCGGCATGATCACCGCGCTGACCACCCCCGAGCAGAGAATCGCCAGGCTGATTTCCAGGACCCGCCAGATCGCCTGCATGAAGGCGCCTTCCGGATGGCTGGTGGCGGGGATGCCGATCAGCGTCGCGGTGTAGCCGGCGAGCACGCAGGCGTAGGAGCGGAAGTCACGGTAGCGGGCGGCCCCGGCGGTGCAGAGACCGATCCAGATCGCCGAGCTGAGCAGGAACAGCACCCGCTCCTGGGCGAACAGGGCGATCAGGGTGACCATCACGCTGAGGCCGACCAGGGTGCCGAGGATGCGGTAGAAGCTCTTGGCGAACACCTGGCCGCTCTGCGGCTGCATGACGATGAACACGGTGATGGTCGCCGTGCTCGGTTGCGGCAACTCCAGGCGCATCGCCAGCCAGAGGGTCAGGAAGGCCGCGCAGAGCACCTTGAACACGTAGATCCAGGTCGCCCCGTCGCTGCGCGCCCACTCGGCCAGCGCGCGCCGCCACTCGTCGCGGCTGGGCAGGGCGAAACCAGCGGAGCGGCCACTCATCGCGAAGATACCGCTCTGACCGGGACGTTCTCCGGCGCCAGCTTCCGCTGCGCCGGCGTATCGGCGCCGGCCCCGACGCCGCCGCCGAGGGCGGTGAGCAGGCTGGCATGGGCGGCCAGCCGGGCGGCCTGCACCTGCTCCTGGACCAGTTGCTGCTGGAACAGCCGGGTCTGCGCGTTGAGCACGTTGAGGTAATCGGTGAGGCCGCGCTGGTAGGCCAGGGTGGCGATATCGTAGGTCTTCTGCGCGGAAGCCACCGATTGCGCGGCGAAGTCCTTCTGGATGTCCACCGAATGCAGGCGGATCAACTGGTCGGAAATGTTCTTCAGCGCATCCACCAGGGTCTGGTTGTATTGCTCCACCGCCGCGTCGTAGCCGGCCGCCGCCTCGCCCAACTGCGAACGCAGGCGGCCGCCGTCGAAGATCGGCAGGGTCACCGCCGGGCCGGCGCTGTAGGTGTACTTGGCGCTGCGGAAGAACTCCAGCATGCCGCCGCCGACGGCACTGAAGCCGACCGAGGCCATCAGGTCGACGTTGGGGTAGAAGTCGGCGCGCGCCACGTCCACGCCCTTGGCCAGGGCGGCGACCTGCCAGCGGCGGGCGACCACATCCGGGCGGCGACCGAGCAGTTCGGCCGGCAAGGCGCTGGGCAGGCTCGGCTGCGCCGCCAGGTTCAGGCTTGGCCGGCGGATCGTGCTGCCCTCGCCCGGGCCCTTGCCGGCCAGGGCGGCGAGCAGGTTGCGGGTGAGCTGGATTTCTTCGTCGATCACCTCGATGCGGCGCTCGGTCTCGGGCAGCGGCACTTCCGCCTGGCTGACCTCGAAATGCGTGCCGATGCCGCCGCGCAGGCGACGCTGGGCCAGGGCGAGGATGTCGCGCTGCTGTTGCAGCATGGCCTTGGCGATGTCCATCTCGGCGTACTGCAACGAGAGCTGGACGTAGGCGCGCACGATGTTGCCCTCCAGCTCGAGCTGCGCCTGGCGCGCCTCGGCGGCGGCCATGTGGGCCAGGTCGACGGCGCGCTCGCTGTCGCTGCGGTCGCGCCCCCAGAGATCGAGCTTGTAGTTCAGGGCGATCTCGGTGGAGTTGTTCCAGGAAGTGGTCCGCGCCAGGTCGCCGGGGCCGTAGAAATAGTCGTCCGGCCAGCGGTGGCGGACCAGCGAGCCCTTGCCCTCGATCTGCGGCGACTCGATGGACTCCACCAGCCCGGCCATGGACTTCGCCTGGCGTACCCGCGCATGGGCTACCGCCAGGCCTGGATTGCCGTCCAGCGCCTTCTCGATCCAGGCGTCCAACTGCGGATCGGCATACACCTTCCACCACTGCGCCTGCGGCCAGCCGGCCTCGCGGGCGGCAGCCTGGATCGCATGGTCGGTGGCCAGGGCGTTGGCGTCGAGCGTGGCGGCCTGGGGGGCGATATCGCCTGTACTGACACAACCGGATATTGCGGAGAAAACGACGAGAAAACCGACGAAGGAGCCGACCAAGGTCAGTTCCTTCCTGAGAGCACGCGGCACGTTGTCTGATCCTGGAGGGGCGAAGCACGGAATTTGAACGGTACGGGCGCCGTTCAACCCGCTCGAGCGTTCGTGCGCTCGGGGGCCGATGAATTTTAAGAGGCTGGCGGCTGCTGATAAGCTGGCTCAAGTGCGATTGTTTATTGCGTAATGTGAAATAATCCGCCCTCGCAACAATCTGACACACTTCTGCGCGTGCCTAGGAGGCCCCGTCGATGGACACCCTGCAAAACATGCGAGCCTTCGTCTGCGTGGCGGAAACCGGAAGCTTCACCGCGGCGTCCCAGCAGCTCAACACCACCACCGCCTATGTTTCGCGGGCGGTGGCCAACCTCGAGACGCACCTGCGCACCCGCCTGCTCAACCGTACCACTCGTCGCATCGCCCTCACCGAGGCCGGCCAGCGCTACCTGCTGCGCTGCGAGCAGATCCTCGCCTACGTCGAGGAAGCCGAGGCCGAAGCCAGCGACGCCCATGCCCGCCCCGCCGGCAAGCTGAAGCTGCATTCGATGACCGGCATCGGCCAGCACTACGTGATCCGCGCCATCGCCGGCTACCGCCAGCAGTACCGCGACGTGACCTTCGACCTGACCATGGCCAACCGCGTGCCGGACCTGCTCGACGAGGGCTTCGACGTGGCCATCGTGGTGGCCTCCGAGCTGCCCGATTCCGGCTTCATTTCCCAGCGCATCGGCGAGACCTACAGCATTCTTTGCGCCTCGCCGGAGTACCTGCGCCTGAACGGCACGCCGAGCGAGCCTTCGGAGCTGGCCAGCCACGACTGCCTGCGTCTGGTCAGCCCGGTGGTGCCGCTGGATCGCTGGCTGTTCGACGGTCCCAACGGCCAGGAAATGGTCTCCATCGGCGCCTCGCCGTTCCAGGTCAATGTCGGCGACGCCATGACCGAGGCAATCCGCTCCGGGCTGGGCATCGGCATCCTGCCGGTGTATTCGGCCATCGAGGACCTGGGCAAGGGCACCCTGGTGCGGGTACTGCCGCAACACCGCCTGCAACAGCTCAACGTCTATGCGCTGTACCCTTCGCGGCAGTATCTCGACGCGAAGATCAAGACCTGGGTGGAATACCTCAAGGAAAGCCTGCCCGGCCTGCTCCAGCGCGACGAAGCGGCGCTGGTGGAGCTGGGCCTGGAACTCGGAAGACCCTCCTGAGCCGATAATCGCCCGCCCAGTGGCGGGCCCCTGCCCGCCGCTTCGATGGCGGTGGTATGGTCGGCGCTTTCGCTCCCGCTTGCAGAGTCCCGTCATGAAAAAGAACGTCTTCGTCTTCAGTCGCCTCGCCCCCGAGCATCTCGAACGCCTGCAACGCCAGTTCAACGTCCGCGTGCTCGAACCGAAACAGGGCGACATCGACGCCCAGTACGCCGCCGCCCTGCCCGATACCCACGGCATGATCGGCGTCGGCCGGCCGCTCGGCGCCAGGCAACTGGAACAGGCGAAGCAGCTGGAAGTCATCTCCAGCGTCTCGGTCGGCTACGACAACTATGACCTGGACTACCTGAACCGCCGCGGCATCGCCCTCACCAACACGCCCGACGTCCTCACCGAGACCACCGCCGACCTCGGCTTCGCCCTGCTGATCAGCGCCGCGCGACGGGTCGCCGAACTGGACGCCTGGGTCAAGGCCGGGAACTGGAAGCGCACCGTCGATGCCCCGCAGTTCGGCACCGATGTGCATGGCAAGAAACTCGGCATCCTCGGCCTCGGCCGGATCGGCGCGGCCATCGCCCGGCGCGGCCGTTTCGGCTTCGGCATGCAGGTGCTCTACCACGGCAACAACCGCAAGCCGGAACTGGAACAGGAACTCGGCGCGCGCTTCCTCGGCTTCGACGAACTGCTCGGCGAGGCCGACTTCGTCTGCGTGGTGGTGCCGCTGGGAGCGCAGACCCGGCGGTTGATCGGCGCGCGCGAACTGGGCCTGATGAAGCCCTCGGCGATCCTGGTCAACGTCGCCCGCGGCCAGGTGGTCGACGAGGCCGCGCTGGTCGCCGCCCTGCGGGAGAAACGCATCCTCGGCGCCGGCCTGGATGTCTACGAGAAGGAACCGCTGGCCGAATCGCCGCTGTTCGCCCTGGACAACGTGGTGACCCTGCCGCACATCGGCTCGGCCACCCACGAGACCCGCCGGGCCATGGCCGAGCGGGCGCTGCAGAACTTCGAGGCGGCCCTGCGCGGCGAGCGGCCGCTGGACCTGGTCAATCCGCAGGTGTGGCGACGCGGCTGAGCGCGCCTCGCTCTCCGCTAGGTCGAGCGCGCCGGCCCGGCCAGCGCCGGCGCCTTCGGCTTGCGGAACACCAAGACGTTGCCGAGCATCACCAGGACCAGCCCGGCCAGCGCCGGTGCGGTCCAGCGGTAGCCCTCGGCGAAGGCCGAGATGTTCAGCGCCACCACCGGGAACAGCACGGTGCAGTAGGCGGCGCGATCCGGGCCCATGCGCCCGACCAGGGTCAGATAGGCGGTGAAGCCGATCACCGAGCCGGGGATCGCCAGGTACAGCAGCGAGCCGACGTAGCGCGCGCTCCAGTCGAAATTCAGCGGCACGCCCTGGAACAGGCACAGCGCCAGGAGGATCAGGGTGCCATAGAGCATGCTCCAGGCATTGCCGGTGAGCGGGCGGATGCCGGCCTTCTGTTGCAGGCTGGAAAGCATGTTGCCGGTGGAGAAACACAGCGTGCCTAGCAGGGCCAGGCCGAGGCCGTAGAAGGTTTCCGGGGTGGCCTGGTGACCCACCAGTTCCGGCCAGAACAGCAGCCCCAGGCCGAGCAGGCCGAGACCGCCACCGGCCATCACGTTCGACGCGATGCGCTGGCCGAACCACAGGCGGGCGTTCAGCGCATTCCACAGGGTGGCGGTGGAGAACACCACGGCCACCAGGCCGCTGGGAATCCACTGGCTGGCGGTATAGAAGCAGATGAAATTCAGGCAGAACAGGCATACGCCCTGGGCCATGCACAGGCGTTGGCCCCGTGCGTCCAGCCTTTGCAGGCGGCGGCCGAGCAGCAGCACGGCGAACAGCACCAGCGCCGCCAGGGCGAAGCGGTAGGCGATCGACAGGGTGATCGCCACCGGGCCCATCTGCAGCTTGATGGCGATCCAGGTGGTGCCCCAGATGAGCACGGTGAGCAGGTACAGCGAAAGATTCATGGTGACTCCGCAACGACAGGATGCCGTCAGTCTGCGGGCGAAGCCGGGCGCGACCATTGTCCATTCTTGCGCTTTTCATCCGCCGCCTCTCGCGGCAGCGTCCGGGCGCGGGTAGCATGGCCGGCATGCACCAACCCAGCGATTTCCAGGTATTCCGCACCCTCGACCGGACCTCCAATGCGCGCCTGCTGCGCAGCAGCACGCTCAGCGACGGCCTGGCGCTCGCCCATTGGTACCGCGACGAAGCGGAGATCCTCGGCTACAGCGACCCCGGCCATCACACCCTGTCGCTCTACCTGCAGGGCGGCTGGCAGACCTTCCGCCGCGATCGTCCCGGGCTCTATGGCGGCCCCGATCGCTTCTGCGTGATGCCGGCCGAACACCACTCCGACTGGGCGGTGACACGCGGCCTGGGCTTCATGCACCTGTACATCAGCCCGGAACGCCTGGCCGGCGCGGCGGTACGCACCCTCGATTGCGAACCGCGCAGCCTGCAACTGGAGGAGCGCACCTACATCCAGGACGAGCCGCTGGCCGCCCTGTGCCGGACCCTGGAACGACAGGACTGGAACGAACCCGGCGAGCGCCTGCTATGCACCAGCCTCGCCCACCAGGCGGTGGACCACCTGCTGCTCACCGGGTGCGGCAGGCGTACCGACGTGCGCTGGCAGGGCGGGCTGGCCGCGCACGTGCGGCGGCGCCTGGCCGACTACATCGAAAGCCACCTGGAGCAGCCGCTGGAACTGGGGTCGCTGGCGGAGCTGGCGGCGCTCTCCGAGTACCACTTCGCGCGCATGTTCCGCGTCTCCTTCGGCCTGCCGCCGCACCGCTACGTGCTGGAACGACGCCTGGCGCGGGCCCGCGACCTGCTGGCGTACTCCGCGCAGTCGCTCCAGGAGGTCTCGCTGGCCTGCGGCTTCGCCAGTCCGAGCCATTTCAACCGACGCTTCCGCGAAGCCCATGGCGCCACCCCGGGGCAGTACCGCGCCGCCCTGAAAGCCTCCTGAAAGCCAGGCGCCGACAGCCTGCGGTTGTAGGCAGGCATTCCCGCAGCATAAAATGATAACTATTATCATTCGTTAATCCTTCTGCTCCGGGAATGTCCAGGTGTCGAGCGCCGACCTCGCCCATGCGGCCGCGTTGCATACCCTCTACAGCGACCACCACCACTGGCTCACGGGCTGGCTGCGGCGCCGCCTCGGCTGCCCGCAGAACGCCGCCGACCTGGCCCAGGACACCTTCGTCAAGGTCCTGGTTTCGCGCCAGGCCGCGCGCATCGACGAACCGCGCGCCTTCCTCACCACCATCGCCCGCCGCGTGCTGTGCAACCACTACCGCCGCCAGGACGTCGAGCGCGCCTACCTGGAAGCCCTGGCCAGCCTGCCCGAGCGGGAAGTCCCCAGCGAAGAGACCCGCGCCATCGTCCTGGAGACCCTGGTCGAGCTGGACCGTCTGCTCGACGGCCTGCCGCCGCTGGCCAAGGAGACCTTCCTGCTGGCCCAGCTCGACGGCCTGGGCTACGCCGAGATCGCCACGCAGCTGGGCATCTCCCTGAGCAGCGTCAAGCGCTACATGCTCAAGGCTGCGCAACGCTGCTACTTCGCCGAGCTGCCATGAGCCTGCCCGCCGCACCCAAGGTGCCGCCGCAGGTGGCCGAACAGGCCGTGCGCTGGCTGGTCGAGCTGCAGGGCGGCGCCGACGACGAACGCCTGCGCCAGGCCTGGCAGCGCTGGCGCCAGGCGGCCCCGGAACACGAGCAGGCCTGGAGCCACATCGAGGCGGTCAACCAGCGCCTGGCCGGGATAGGCACGCCACTGGCCCTGGCCGCCATCAACGCACCGCATTCGCCGCAACGCCGGCGCGCGCTGAAGACCCTGCTGCTGGTCCTGGCCGCCGGCGGCAGCGCCTGGGGCCTGCGCGAGAGCGGCAGCCTGCAGCGCTGGAGCGCCGACTATGCCACCGGCGTCGGCGAACGCCGGCGCCTGGCCCTGGCCGACGGCAGTCGCCTCGAGCTGAACAGCGACACGGCGGTGGATGTCCGCTTCGATGCCGGCGAACGGCGCCTGCTCCTGCTGCGCGGGGAAATCCAGCTCAGCACCGGCCACGACCCGCGCCCGCTGCACGTGTACAGCGCGGAAGGCCGGCTGCGACCGGTGGGCACCCGGTTCGACGTGCGCCAGTTCGCCGGACGCACCCGCGTCGCCGTCCACGAAGGCGCGGTGCAGGTGGAGAACCACGCCGGCCAGGGCCTGCTGCTGCCCAGCGGCCGGCAGCTGGACTTCGACCGCGAGCGACTCGGCGTTCCGCAGCCGTTGCCGGTCGGCAGCGGCGCCTGGACCGACGGCATGCTGGTGGCCGCCGGCATGCGCCTGGACGAATTCCTCGCCGAAGTCGCGCGCTACCGCCCCGGCCGGCTGGGCTGCGACCCGCGCATCGGCGGCCTGCGGATTTCCGGCAGCTATCCGCTGGACGATAGCGAGCGGATCCTCGCCACCCTGCCGGCGGTGCTGCCTGTGGAGGTACGGCGCGTCACCCGCTACTGGGTCGGCGTGCACCCGCGCGAATGAGCGAAAAGATATTTTCGCGTACCTGAGCCTTTTTCCCCACCTCGCGTGACAGAGGAGGAAAGCCAACCTCGAAAGATCCACTGGAGTGTCCCTCATGTTCCCGTCACGCGCCCTGTCGCCGCTCAGCCGCGCCCTGCTCCTCGCCTGCCTCGGCGGTCCCGTCCTGGTTTCCGCCGGCAGCGCCTGCGCCGCCGAGATCCGCACCGATGCCCGCCAGTACTACCGGCTGCCCGCCGAGCCGCTGGAGCAGGCGCTGAACCACCTAGGCCGCCAGGCCGGCGTGCTGATCGCCTTCAGCCCGGAACAGACCGCCGCGCGGCGCAGCCAGGCGCTGGACGGCGAGTACACCCTGGAGGAAGCCCTGGCCGCCCTGCTCGCCGGCTCCGGCCTGGAGGCGCGCGCCCGCGGCGACGGCGCCTATACCCTGGAGGCGCTGCCGGTGGAAGACCCGGCCAACCTGCAGGCGCTCACCGTGGTCGGCGACTGGCTGGCCGACGCCAGCGCCGCCGACGTCTTCGAGCATCCCGGTGCGCGCGACGTGGTCCGCCGCGAGCAGTTCCAGGCCCAAGGCGCGGCCAGCACCCGCGAAGTGCTGGAGCGCATTCCCGGGGTCAGCGCGCCGCTCAACAACGGCACCGGCAGCCACGACCTGGCATTGAACTTCGGCATTCGCGGCCTCAACCCGCGCCTGGCGTCGCGCTCGACGGTGCTGATGGACGGCATCCCGGTGCCCTTCGCCCCCTACGGCCAGCCACAGTTGTCGCTGGCGCCGGTGTCCATCGGCAACATGGACGCGGTGGACGTGGTCCGCGGCGGCGGCGCGGTGCGCTACGGGCCGCAGAACGTCGGCGGCATCGTCAACTTCGTGACCCGGGCGATCCCCGAGGACTTCGCCACCAAGCTCGACGTGCACAGCGAACTCAGCCCCAGCTCCAGCCAGGACGGCCTGAAGACCACCCACAACGTGCTGATCGGCGGCACCGGCGCCAACGGCCTCGGCGGCGCCCTGCTCTACTCCGGCACCCGCGGCGGCGATTGGCGCGAGCACAGCGATACGCGGATCGACGACCTGATTCTCAAGGGCCGCTTCCAGCCCAGCGACGAACACGCGTTTTCGGCGATGACCCAGTACTACGACGGCGAGGCCGACATGCCCGGCGGCCTCAGCGCCGCGGCCTACCGCGACGATCCGTACCAGTCGACCCGTCCCTACGACAAGTTCTGGGGCCGCCGTACCCTGGCCAGCGCCAGCTACGAATACACCCCCAACGCCAGCCAGAAGCTCAACGTCACCGGCTTCTTCACCAAGACCCTGCGCAGCGGCTACCTCGACCAGGGCCGCAACCTCACCCTGTCGCCGCGCGAATACTGGGTGCGAGGCCTGGAAACCCGCTTCAGCCAGGGTTTCGAGCTGGGCGAAAGTCGCCACGAAGTGGGCATCGGCCACCGCTACGTCAACGAAGCCAGCCACGAGCTGCGCTACTGGACCCGCGCCGACAGCGGCCAGCTACCCAGCACCGGCAGCCGCAACGACCGCGACACCCGCGGCAGCACCGAAGCCAACGCGTTCTACATCGACGATCGCATCGATATCGGCAACTGGACCATCACCCCCGGCATCCGCTACGAGAAGATCGATTCCGAACAGAAGAACCTACTGAAGAACAGCAAGGACAGCGGCCGCTACAACGCCTCGCTGCCGGCGCTCAACGTGATCTACCACCTCACGCCGAGCTGGAACCTCTACGCCAACACCGAGGGCTCGTTCGGCACCGTGCAGTACAGCCAGATGGGCAAGGCGGTGCAGAGCGGCGACATCGAGCCGGAGAAGGCCCGCACCTGGGAACTCGGCAGCCGCTACGACGACGGCATCCTGCGCGCCGAACTGGGCGCCTTCCTGATCAACTTCGACAACCAGTACGAGAGCAACCAGCAGACCGACAGCGTGACCGCCCGCGGCAAGACCCGGCACAAGGGCATCGAGGCGGCGATCGCCTACGACCTGGCCGATCTCGACCCGCTGCTCTCCGGCTTCGACGTCTATGCCAGCTACGCCTACGTCGACGCGAGCATTCGCGAGGACGGGCCGAACAAGGGCAACCAGGTGCCGTTCTCCTCGAAGCACAAGGGCACCCTTGGCGCCAACTACCGCACCGGCGCCTGGAGCTACAACCTCGACGGCAGCTTCCAGACCAGCCAGTACGCCGACAACGCCAACACCGAGAGCGAAAGCGCCGACGGCAGCACCGGGCGGATCGCCGGCTGGATGGTCTGGAGCGCGCGCGGCACCTACGACTTCGGCCCGCAACTGAACGACCTCAAGCTCGGCCTGGGGGTGAAGAACCTGTTCGATCGCCGCTACTACACCCGCTCGTTCGACGACAACAACAAGGGCCTCTACGTCGGCCAGCCGCGCACCCTGTACGTACAGGCCTCGGTCGGTTTCTGAAGGAAGACCGCGGGAGCGAGCGCATGGCGCAACGGCGGACGATCGCCAGCGATCATCCGCCCTTCCCGCCGCCGGGCCTGGTCCCCCTCAGGCCCGGCGTCACTTCCAGTTCGGATCGCTCTCCAACTGTTTCATCAGCAGCTCGCGGACCTGCCTGGAGGGTTCGCCGTACCAGCGATAGGTGGCGTACTTGCTCGGCGTCTGCATGACTTCGGCGGGCTCGTCCGGCAGGCTCACCTGCAGCCCGTAGGCGGCACTCTTGTCGCCACGGAACGCCACCAGCAGGCGGTTGTTGCCGCAATCGTGGGGTTTGCAACTGTTGGCCAGGACGTAGGGCTGGCCCTCCAGGCTCAGGCTGGTGGACGGGGAACTCGGGCCGCTGGCGTCGGAAACCCATTTCGGCACGTCGCTCTCGCCCTTGAACATGGCATGCCAGGTGGCCTTGTAGCCGGGCTGGCCGAGCAGTTCGAACAGCCGCGGCTGCTCCTCGGCCTGCGCCGGCGCCCAGTGCAGCGCCGCGCCCAGCAACGCCAGGGAGAGCAGTCTGGATACTCCGTTCATGGTGATTTCCTTCGATCGGGTGAAATGAAAGCAGTCTATCCGGCGGTGGCCGCCGCTGGCTGCTTGGAACGGCACGACTGCGACAAGTTCGCTGTCCACCGGCAATTCCATCGATCGCCGGATGACAGGCATCCCGACGCGCCGCGTTTTACCGCTATAATCCCGCGTTTTTCCGGGCCGTCCCGCGCCCACGCCAACGGATTCCAGCAGGCACGCATCCATGACCACTCAGGCCGCCGAAGTCGCGAAGCGCCGTACCTTCGCGATCATTTCCCACCCCGACGCCGGTAAGACCACCATCACCGAGAAGCTCCTGCTGATGGGCAAGGCGATCGCCGTCGCCGGTACCGTGAAGTCGCGCAAGTCCGACCGCCACGCCACGTCCGACTGGATGGAGATGGAAAAGCAGCGCGGCATCTCCATCACCACCTCGGTGATGCAGTTCCCCTACCGCGAGCACATGATCAACCTGCTCGACACCCCCGGCCACGAAGACTTCTCCGAAGACACCTACCGCACCCTGACCGCGGTGGACTCGGCGCTGATGGTGCTCGACGGCGGCAAGGGCGTCGAACCGCGGACCATCGCCCTGATGGAAGTCTGCCGGCTGCGTGACACGCCCATCGTCAGCTTCATCAACAAGCTCGACCGCGACATCCGCGACCCCATCGAGCTGCTCGACGAGATCGAGGCGGTGCTGAAGATCAAGGCCGCGCCGATCACCTGGCCGATCGGCTGCTACAAGGACTTCAAGGGCGTCTACCACCTGGCCGACGACAGGATCATCGTCTACGTCCCGGGCCACGGCCACGAGCGCATCGAGACCAAGGTCATCGAAAAGCTCGACTCCGACGAAGCCCGCGCCCACCTCGGCGATCTCTACGACAATTTCGTCGAGGAGCTGGAGCTGGTGCAGGGCGCCTGCCACGAATTCGACAAGGACGCCTTCCTCAAGGGCGAGATGACCCCGGTGTTCTTCGGCACCGCGCTGGGCAACTTCGGCGTCGACCAGGTCCTCGACTGCATCGTCGACTGGGCGCCGCAGCCGCTGTCGCGCGCCACCCACGAACGCAGCGTGGAGCCGACCGAGGAGAAGTTCTCCGGCTTCGTGTTCAAGATCCAGGCGAACATGGATCCCAAGCACCGCGACCGCATCGCCTTCATGCGCATCTGCTCGGGCAAGTACGAGAAAGGCATGAAGATGCGCCACGTGCGCCTGGGCAAGGACGTGAAGATCGCCGACGCGCTGACCTTCTTCTCCTCCGAGCGCGAGCAACTGGAAGAGGCCTATGCCGGCGACATCATCGGCCTGCACAACCACGGCACCATCCAGATCGGCGACACCTTCAGCGAAGGCGAGAACTTCGGTTTCACCGGCATCCCGCACTTCGCCCCGGAACTGTTCCGCCGCGTGCGCCTGAAAGACCCGCTGAAGTCCAAGCAGTTGCGCCAGGGCCTGCAGGAACTGGCCGAGGAAGGTGCGACCCAGGTGTTCTTCCCCGAGCGCAACAACGACATCATCCTCGGTGCGGTGGGCGTGCTGCAGTTCGACGTGGTCGCCAGCCGCCTGAAGGAGGAATACAAGGTCGAGTGCGCCTACGAGGCGATCAACGTCTGGTCGGCACGCTGGATCGAGTGCGACGACGAGAAGAAGCTCAAGGAGTTCAAGGACAAGGCCTTCGAGAACCTCTCCGTGGACGGCGGCGGGCACCTCACCTACCTGGCGCCGACCCGCGTCAACCTCAGCCTGATGGAAGAACGCTGGCCGGACATCCGCTTCCGCGCGACGCGCGAGCATCACTGATCGCACGGGAGGAGCCAGGGACAGCCTCCCTGTCTCCTCCCGCGGCGGTCTCGGCGCAGGGCGGATAACCCTATCGCGGCTATCCGTCGCTCCAGCGCGGTATCGGCGGACAGCCCCTGCGCAGGCAAAGCGAACGCGACGCTGCGCGAAACGCCTCCTTCCCTCCTCCCAGGCTCCCCTCCCCATCGCGCCATCGCTCCGTACGCCTGCGCCTTTCGCAGGCGGGTGACGAGACTTCCAGGTAGGAAATCCCTTCAAGCGCCACCAGGCAAGGACGCGGTTGCCCAAGCCGTTTCCGAAGGTGCCTCCTGAGCAGTTCAGATAGGTTGTCCGCCCCCGAGTGGCACGGCAGAGTGCCAGGGTTTATCTCATAGGGACTTGAGCATGAGCGGCAAACCCGCTGCGCGCCTGGGCGATCCGACCGCGTGTCCGCTGCCGGGCCACGGCAGCAACCCGATCGTCGGCGGCTCGCCCGACGTCTTCTTCGACCATCGGTCCGCCGCCCGCCAGGGCGACGCCACCGCCTGCGGCGCCACCCTCAGCGCCAACGTCATCGCCAACGTACTGATCAACGGCAAGCCCGCCACCGTGGTAGGTAGCGTCGGCACCCACGGCAACCTGGTGGTCGGCGGCGCGGGCACGGTGCTGATCGGCAACAGCGGCGGCGGCGCACCCGCTCTCGCCCTCGCCCCACCGAAGCTGTGCCTGCAATGCCTGCTGCTGGCGGCACGCCGCAACCAGGCCCTGGTGCCCCTGGAAAGCCTCGGCGGCGCACCGTGAGCCGGCTCCAGCCGGCGCTCGCGGCGCCTACGCCGGACAGCCGCCTGTTCGCCCTGGCGGACGGCGCCCGCTACCTGACCCTGGACACCCGCCTGGAAAAGGCCGCGGGGGAAATCAGCTCGCGCTGGCTGCTGGCCGGGAGCGAGCTGGACGAAATCGCCCATGCCGGGCCGGTCCTGATCGAATTCATGGACAGCGCCCCGCTTTCGTCATCGGGCGAGTTCCTCGGCTGGCTGCGCGACTGGGACCGCCGCTCGCCCATGGCCTCCTGGCTGTGGAGCCGGGCGTCCTTCGAAAACCTCGCGAAACACTTCGCCGGGCTGCTCTTCACCCGCATGCCCGACGGCCGCCGGGCGCTGTTGCGCTACTACAGCCCGGAAGTGCGCCGGGCGCTGGAACAGGTCATGACCGCGCGGCAATGGACGCAAGTGATGGCGCCGCTGGAGCGTTGGCAGGTCTGGCAGCCCCTGCAGGGCGGCTACCTCGTCTATGACCGGGAAACGGAGCGGACCGCCGATGCTTGAACTGGATGCCGGCCAACTGGATCGCCTGCAGCGGGTCCGCGACGACGAAGTCATCGAGCGGGTCCTGCTGGAGGTACGCCGGGAGGCTCCCGCCTGGCTCGAACGACGCGGCCTGCTGCCCGCCATCCGGCAACTCGGCGAGCTGCGCGCGACGGCGCTGGAACTGGGTATCGAAGAGCCCGGGACGATCGAACGCTTTCTTCTGCACGGCCTGGCCTTCCCCGCTTTCCAGGACACGCCGGCGTTTCTCGCGCACATGCGCCGGCCGCTGGCTGACAGCCCGGAACAACGCTTCCAGGACTACGAACGGATCGTCGAGTTTCGCCTGGCCAGCCAGAAGTGGCGCGCGTACGAAACCTCAGGGAGACCGGCATGAGCGGCATAGGCGCGCTTTTCCGACCGCTGCCCCGCATGGGTCCGCGGCTGCCCTTCGAACTACCCGCGCCGCCCCGGCCGCACTTGCCGATGCCGGCGCCGCGCCCGCTGCCGCGACCGGCCCCCGGCGCGCTGCCCAGGCCGGTACCGCGTCCGATGCCGGTTCCGCAGACCCTGCCCAGGACCGAGACCGGCACGCTGAGCCGCGACCGGACCCGGGAAGCCGAGCGCGATTGCAGCAAGAGCCAGGGCCGCGACAAGGACTGCGTGGAGTGCCCGCCGTCCCGGGGCGAAATGGCCATCGCCAATAACGGCAAGGGCCACAGCATGTCGGACCTGTCCGCGCGCTACCAGCAGTGGGTGACCAATTTCCCGTTTCCCCACGAATGGTTCTGGAGCGGCACCTGGTGGGACGGCTTCGACGAGCCGCGCTGCACCCTGCTGGAGGCGAAGGCCAACTACGCCTTCCTGTTCGTCCCGCTGCTCGGCGTGCCCAGGCCCTGGGCGCGGGCCAAGGTGAAGTCGGACCTGCTGCAGAAGGCCGAGGTCCACAGCGACAAGGCCCGACCGATCCCGCCGGTGTTCGTCGAATGGCACTTCCTGCAGCGGATCGTCTACGAGTACTGCGCCGCGGAGTACCTGCGCATGGGACTGGCCAACCTGAAGGCATTCTGGAATCCGATGCCGGGAACGGACGAGCACGACGACTACCAGGAAACCCGCGCGAAGGAACAGGAAGAGATGAAAAGGTTTTGCGAAGAGAACCCGGGGTATTGCGCATGACGGACGCCAAGGCTTTCAGGCGCTACATATTCGAGCTGTACTTCGATCCGGCACGGCTCCTCGAACTGGACGACGACCAGCACCTGCAACGGATAGAGCGCTTCCTCGATGCCCTCGCGCCCCTCCATCCGGTGCTGGAGAACTGGTACCTGTGCGGCGACTCCCTGCGCGACGCCCTCAGCCACAACGTCACCGAGCACCGCCAGGATCTCGCCAAGGCCCTGTCGCGTGACCGGCGCACCCGGGCGGTGGAACTGGTGCTATGGAACGGCGAGGAGGATCCGTTCAAGGGCGGGTTGTCGCTGGACTACGAGGCCAGCGGCAGGGCCGTCTCGACCAGGCTCCAGTTGGAAGATGCCGGCAGCCTGCTGCAGGTGTTCGACGCACCGGCTTCCTCCTTCGTCGCGATCTTCCTCGCGGCGCTGGAAATCTGGCCCGAAACGACCTGGGGCATGCTCGCTCCGCATACGTATTTCGTACACCAGCGGACCTTCCCGGACCGCCGCAGCATCGGCTGGATCGGCTTCTGCCCGCATCCGCTAAGGGCCACGGACTTCCCGGCGGCTACGGAGCTGGTCGACATTCCCGGCCGTGGCACCCTGCTGCTGAACGGCCGCGAACCGATGGACGAAACCCGTCGCGAACATTTCGAGCGCGTCGGCGAAGCGGACATCAAGCTGATGGAACTGGGCTACCTGCCGCCGCTGCGCGGTTGACGACGTACGAACCTGGAGGGCCTCCGTTCCGTGGGGCGAATACGCCACCGGCGTTATCCGCCGGTATCCCGCCGCAACGGCGGATAACCGCAAGCGGTTATTCGCCCTACCAGGCCCACGTGCCACACTGGAAGGCCACCCTGAAGGGGGCTCCGTTCCGTGGGGCGAATAACGCCACCGGTATTATCCGCCGAGATCCCACCACAACGGCGGATAACCGCAAGCGGTTATTCGCCCTACCAGGCCCATGTGCCATGCAGAAAGGCCACCCTCGGGTGGCCTTTCTGCATGGCGACCAACGCCACGGGCGCTATCCGCTGCCTACCTGCGGTGCTTCTTCATCGCCACCCGGCGCAGGTCGATACCGATCACCACCGGGTCGTGGTCGGAGGCCCGGTACGGCTCGGCGTTGTACAGGCTGTCCTGCTGCCGAGGGGTCTTGAACTCGACGTTGTAGTCCAGCACCCGGGGCTCGTCGGCGTTGATGTGCCACTCCACCGCGCCGCGTACCTGGCGCGCCAGGCTGGCGTTGGCGAGGGCGTGGTCGAGGTAGCCGGACTGCCCGGAGAACACGTAGGAGTAGCCCTTTCCTGCGCCCGCCTGACGCGCCACCAGGTCGGTGTAGCCGGCGCCGCGGATGACGTTCACCGGGTCTTCCTTGGCATAGGAATTGAGGTCGCCGATGATCAGGCGGTCAGGTTCCTTGGCGCCCGTCGGATCGCCCGCCAGCCAGTCCACCAGGGCCTGGGCGGCGCGCGCCCGGGTCAGGTTGCAGTTGCCCTGGCCGTCGCCGGTGTCCGGGTCACCGTCGCAGGCCGAGCCCTTCGACTTCAGGTGGTTCACCGCGATGGTCAGGCGTTCGCCGCCATTGATCTCCTGGAAGGTCTGGGCCAGGGTCGGACGGTTGCGGGTGTCGTCGAACTCCGGGTTCACCGAACTGTCGAGCACCGCCGCGGATCGATAGATGCGGACCTTGTCGCCGCGATAGATCAGCCCCACGGCAATCTCGTCGCTGCCCAGCTTCGCCCGGTTCGGGTTGACGAAGGCATAGCGCTGGCCCTGGGGCAGGCTGGCGTTGAGGCCGTTGACCAGGTCGGCGATGGCACTGAACTCGCCGTAGCCGTCGTTCTCGATCTCCATCAGGCCGACGATGTCCGCCTTCGAGGCGAGGATCGCCGCGACGATCTTCGCTTTCTGCCGCTGGAACTCCTCGGCCGTGTTGGCTCCGCGCGAGGTGGGGAAACCGCCGCCCTTGCCATCGCCGTTGAAGTAGTTGAGCACGTTGAAGCTGGCCACCCGCAGGCGCCCTTCCACCGCCGGCTGGGCCGGACGCGGATTGGCCGCCTCGAAGGTCGGCGTCTGCAACGGCTGGATACGGTAGCTGCCGGCCGAGTAGTCGAGCACGCCGTCGATGGCGCTGGTGCGATCGCCGACGCGCAGGCTGTTGTAGGCGCTCAGTTCCGGCGCCGGGTAGCGGATCGGGTCGGGGTTCTGCCCGCTGCGGCCGTCGTCGAGGAGAATCCGGTCGAGGTCGTTGCGCGCCTGCATGGCCTTGGCCTGTTCGCCGGGAGCCACCACGTTGGTCGGAGTCATCTGGCGGCCGCCGGAGGACAGCAGGACCTCGCCGTAGCGGCCGAGGTTGTAGACCTCGTTGACGGTCAGCGTCTGGCGGAGCTGCACGCGCATGCCTTCGTAGCGCTCCAGCGCATCGGCGCTGGCCAGCGGCAGGCTGATGCCGGCCGGCGTCGGCAAGGCCACGCCGCTCGCCAGGACGCTGACCTGCAGCGGCCCGACCAGTTCGGTGAGGCCGTTGAACTCGCGGACCTGGCCGGTCACCCGGACGCGGTCGCCGAGCTTGACGTCGCTGCCGTTGCCGCCGTCGTAGACGAAGATGCCTTCGGAGGTCGCCGGGTCGCCGTCCACCGTGGCATCTTCCTGCTGCACGTAGAAGCCCTTCAGCTCGCTGGCGTTCTGGAAGTCGCCGACCACCACGCCCTCGATGGCGACCCGCTGGTTCACCAGCGGACTTTCGGCGCCGGCGCCCTGCACCTCATGGATCGGTCGCAGGCCGGCCTCCTCGCCGCCGCCGGGCTCACCAGCGCCATGCTGGCCGAGGTTGGCGAAGGTGTCGCGCGGGTAGCCCAGCCATTGCGCCGCCGGGTCGAAGGCGTCGCTGGGATCGCTGTCGCCGTCGCGGATGTCGGCCTTGCGCACCAGGCTCCGGTCGAGGGTCTGCACATCGCCGCTGCCCCAGGTCGTGCCGGGGTTGAAGCCGACCTGGCCGAGGCTGTCGAGGATCTCGCCGCTGCGCCGGCGCAGCAGCACCGCATCGTTGCCATTGAACCAGCTGCCCTCCACCCGCTGGCTGGCCAGCGCCAGCAACGCCGGGTCGGCCACGCCGTTGGCGAGGACGAAGGTCTTGCCCGGCGCCAGGCTGCCGCTCAGGTCGATGCTGCGGCCCGCCGCGCTGGCGCCGTTGAAATAGAACTCGACGCGGTAGGCGGAGAGGTCGAGGACCTGGCTGCCGCTGTTGTAGAACTCCAGCGCCTTGTTGTTGCCGCTGCCTTCGACATACTCGGAGATGATCAGCTCGGCGGCGTTGGCCACCGGCAGGCCCAGCAGGGCCAGGCCGCCCAGCAGGGCGGCGTTACGCAAGAGGTGCATCGGGATACTCCTTTATCGGAATGGGGTAGCCGCGGCTCAGGCGCCGTCGGGCTGCAGTTCCTGGGAAAACACCGGCTCGCCGTCGAGGTCGCGCAGGGTGACGGTGAGCGCGCGGCTTTGCGCATCGATCTCCACCTCGCCGAAGAACTGGTAGCCGGCGAAGGGGGAGCTGTTCTGGACCAGCGGGGCCTTCTGGAACATCACCTGCGGGCCGAACGTGCCATCCAGCGCGTTGGGTCCGAAACTACCGGCATTGAGAGGCCCGGCGACGAACTCCCAGAACGGCGCGAAGTCCTTGAACGCGGCGCGCTCCGGGCTGTAGTGGTGGGCTGCGCAGTAATGCACGTCGGCGGTCAGCCAGACGGTGTTGCGCACCCCGGCGCGCTGGACGAAGCGCAGCAGGTCGGCGATCTCCAGCTCGCGACCGAGGGCGGCACCGTCGTTGCCATTGGCGATGGCCTCCCAGCGGTCGCGGCCCTGGGCGTCCTTGCCATCGGGCACGCAGAGGCCGATCGGCATGTCGGCGGCGATCACCTTCCACTGCGCGCGCGAACCGCGCAACTCGCGCTTGAGCCATTGCAACTGTTCACGGCCGAGGAAATCGGTGGCGGCGCTGCGCCGCGCCTGCAGGTTGGCGCTGTTGCCGCCGCGGTAGCTGCGCATGTCGAGGACGAACACGTCGAGCAAAGGGCCGTAGGCGACCTTGCGGTAGATCCGCCCGTCGCGCCCCTGGCGCTGGAAGCGCAGCGGCGCGTATTCGAGGAACGCCTGGCGCGCGCGGGCCGCCAGCACGTCGATGTCCTTCACCTGGTAGCGCTCGTCGAGCTGCTTGCTGGAGGACCAGTTGTTGGTGGTCTCGTGGTCGTCCCATTGCCAGATCTGCGGCACCTCGGCGTTGAAGCGGCGCAGGTTGTCGTCGAGCAGGTTGTAGCGGTAGTTGCCGCGGAACTCGTCGAGGGTCTCGGCGACCTTGCTCTTGGCCTCGGTCACCCGGTTGCGCCAGATGCGCCCGCTCTCGGTCTCGATGCGTTCGGGGATCGGCCCATCGGCATAGATGGTATCGCCGCTGTGCAGGAAGAAATCCGGCTGGCGCCGGCGCATGGCTTCGTAGATACGCATGCCGCCGATATCCGGATTGATCCCGAAACCTTGCCCGCAGGTGTCGCCGCTCCAGACGAAACGGATATTGCGCGCCTCGCTCGGCGCACTGCGCAGGTGGCCGAACCAGGGCTTGCTCAGGCTGCCGTCGCGGGCATCCTCGAAGCGCACCCGGTAGAAGATCGACTGGTCGGCTGGCAGGCCACGCAGGTCGATGCGCGCGGTGTAGTCGAGGCGCTCGTCGGTGACCGGCGAGACCAGCCGGCGCGGCTCGCTGAAGACGCTACGGGTGTCCCATTCGACGATCATCCGCGCCGGGCGGTCGGTGCGGCTCCAGACCAGCGCGCGGTCGCCCTGCACATCGCCGGATTGCACGCCATCGGTCAGCTTCGGCCGCGCCCTGGGCGAGGCGATCACCGCCGGCGCGCCCAGCGCCGGCAACAGCAGTCCAGCGCCCAGGCCTTGCACGACGCGGCGGCGCTTGAGGTCCATCCCACTCATACCGGAGTTCTCCGCAGGCTTCACGAAGGTCCGGTTTACCGGGGCAAGTTGACAGGGGCGTTACGGGGACAGACAGGCTATCCGTTTGGTCAGGGGAAACGCCCATTCGCTCCGCGCCGCCCATGCGGCAACGAACCGGGCGTTGCCTCGCTGAAAAGAGCCTCAGTGAGTTTCAGGCTTCAGGGAATACACCCAATCGGAGGGGCGCGCCCAGCGACATTGGCGTCGCTATACGCCCCTTTCCACCGACCTCAGCCGCCCCGCGCCCCCTGGACCGGCCCCTGGGGCGCCTCGCCGCGCTCCTCCTGCACGGCCCGCCCGGCCCGTTCCACGGCGCTCCACAACCAGGGCGGCAGGTGCTCCGGATCGAGGCTGTCGAGGAGGTTCTTGACCGCCAGGCCCAGCTCGGTGTCGCCCTCGATCACCAGGCGGCGGCGGAAGAACAGGGTATCCGGGTCCTCATGCCGGCTGGCCAGCAGCAGGAAGTCGCGCCAGTCGCCGCGGATGGTCACGCTGGCCCGTGGCCGTTCGACCAGGCGCAGGCCGCCGGGTACCCGGGTGACGCACCAGCCGACGCCGAGGTCCCTGACTTCCAGGCGCAGCCAGCGACCTTCCAGCAGGTCGAAGGCGCCCTCCTCCAGCGGCTGGGCGAACAGCCGGTTGGCGACCCGTTGCAGGACCAGGTGCTGGAGCCCGCGCGGAACCTTCGCCGCCAGCGGCAACAGGCGTCCGGCGACGCCGAGGAGCAGGCGTTGGCGGTTCAGCATAGCCCCGCCTCCTCTGCCCGCAGCATCCCCGGCCGGCCGTGCCAGTAGCCGTTGCAGCCTTCCACGGCGAGCGGCGGAGCGGCACCCTGGCGTACCCGGTCGAAGGCCGCGATCACCTCGGCCATGCCCTGCGCCCGAGGGCTCAGGCGTAGCAGGTCGGCGCCGCTATGTTCCAGCGAGCGGTAGTCGGCCAGCAGGTTGCTGACCTTGCCGGACATGGTCTGGATGCCGTTGAGGGTGAACAGCGCCTCGCCCTCCTGGCTGAGCAGCGGAATACCTTCGGGATACTGCTGGCAGCAGAACTGACAGTCGTCCTTGGGCCGGTTCTCCGCCCGCGCGGTGAAGCAGCGCGCCGAGTAGGCCAGCGGCAGGTGACCGTAGGCGAAGACCTCGGTCTGCAATTGCTCCAGGCCCAGCTGCGCAGCCTGGTCGAGCACCCCGCGCAGCAGCTTGCCGGAGACTTCCACCGGCGGAATCCAGCGGCGCATGCCCCAGGAATACAGTTCGGCCAGGGCATGACCGTTGTAGAGGTTCAGCGCCGGACCGCCGACAAAGGGCACGCCGCGCTGGCTGAGGTAATAGACGGCGGCCATGTCGTTGGCCTCGACCCGGAGTTCGCCGTTCTCGCATAGCCGGCGCAGGCTGGACAGCTCCGAAGCGGCCTCGATCAGCGCCAGCCCGGAGAGCACCAGCTCGGCACGGGTCGCCTGCGCCAGCTCGCGGGCCAGCGCCTGCCAATCGTTCAGGGACAGCGCCCGGCGCTTGGCGCAGACGGTCTCGCCGAGGTAGATGACGTCGAGCGGCTGGCTAGCCATCTCGGCGTAGAAATCGAATATCTGCCGCTTGTCCCAGTAGAACAGCAGCGGTCCCAGGCTCAGTTTCATCGCGGCGGTCCTCACTGCCAGGAACGGTGATAGGCGCCCAGGGTGGTCTGGTGCCCTTCGGAAAGTCCGGCCAGCGCGCGCTGCCATTGCGGCTGCACGCTATAGGCGCCCGGCGCGCTGGCGTAGCTGTCCAGCGCCTGGCGCCAGACCCGGGTGACCTGCTCGACGTAGGCCGGGCTGCGCTGGCGGCCTTCGATCTTCACCGCCGCCACGCCGATTTCCGCCAGCTGCGGGACCAGGTCCAGGGTGTTCAGGCTGGTCGGTTCCTCCAGCGCATGGAAGCGCTGGCCATTGACCAGGAAACGGCCCTTGCAGAGGGTCGGGTAGCCGGCCGCCTCGCCGGCGGCGTAGCGGTCGATGAGCACTTCGTTGAGGCGCGAGGTCAACCCCTCCGGTTCCTCGCTCCAGCGCACCGCCCTGGCCGGCGAACAGACGCCGCAGAGGTTCGGCGACTCGCCGGTGACGTAGGAGGACAGGTGGCAGCGGCCCTCGGCCATGATGCACAGGCTGCCGAAGGCGAACACTTCCACCGGCACCGGGCTGCCGGCCGCCACCTGGCGTACCTGCGCCAGCGATAGCACGCGGGGCAGGACCGCGCGACGGATGCCGTAGCGTTCGTGATAGAGGGCCAGGGCCGCGGCATTGGTTGCCGAGCCCTGCACCGACAGATGCAGGTTGAGCCGCGGATGACGCTTCGCGGCATAGCCGAGCACCGCCACGTCGGCGGCGATCAACGCATCGACGCCGAGGTCGGCGGCCTGGTCCACCGCGCGCTGCCAGCGCTCCCAGCCCTGCGCGCTGGAATAGGTGTTGACCGCTACGTAGAGCTGCCGCCCGGCCTCGTGGACTCGCCGCAGGCCTTCCTGCAACTGGCGTTCGTCAAGGTTGAGGCCGGCGAAATGGCGGGCGTTGGTGTCGTCGCGGAAACCGACGTAGATGGCGTCGGCGCCCTGTCGCAGGGCCGACTTCAAGGCGGGCAGGCTGCCCGCCGGACAGACCAGTTGCATGGGGTTGCTCCTCTGGCGAAAAACGCGCTCCGCGGCAGTGGGCAACCCCGGGGCACAAGCGCCACACTCTAGAAAGACGCTCCCGGTCGGCGCTTGACCGGGATCAAGAAGGCCTCAGGCCATCAGTGCGGAGAACGGCAGAAAGTCGATCGCATCACCCACGCCCAGGGTGGCGCCGCGCTCGATCACCGCCAGCCCGTCCGCCCAACTGGCGGCAAGCAGCATCGCCGAGCCCTGCTGCGGGTGGATTTCCACCCGCCCCCGCTCATCGAGCCGCGCCCGCAGGTACTGGCGACGCGCCCGCGGTTGCGGCCAGTCGAAGGCCGCCGGCAGCGGCAGCGGCCGCGGCACTACGTCGAACAGTCCCTGCTGGCGAAGCAGGAACGGACGCGCCACCAGCAATGCGGTGACCAGCGCCGCCGCAGGGTTGCCGGGCAGGCCCAGCCAAGGCTTGCCGGCCACGGAGCCGAAGGCGAACGGCTTGCCCGGCTGGATCGCCAGGCGCCACAGGTTGACCTCGCCAAGTTCGGCGATGGCGCGCTTGAGGTGATCTTCCTCGCCTACCGAGACCCCGCCGCTGGTGACCAGCGCGTCCCATTCGGAGGCCGCCAGGCTGAGCGCATCGCGGCTGGCCACCAGTTCGTCGGCGAGCACTTCCTCGTCGTGCACCTCGAAGCCGAGGCCGCGCAGCAAGGCGCCGATGCAGTAACGGTTGGCGTTGTAGATCTGCCCGGCCAACAGTGTCTGGCCGGGCTCGCGCAATTCGTCGCCGCTGCTCAGCAGGCCGATGCGCAAGCGCCGACGCACCGAGACCGTGGCGACGCCGAGACTCGCCAGCAGGCCGAGTTCCTGCGGGCGCAAGCGCTGTCCGGCACGCAGCACCGGCGCGCCGCGGCGCAACTCCTCGCCGCGCCGGCGCACATGCTGGCCGGCGCTCACCGGCGGCAACTGCACGCGCTCGCCGTCGACCACGCAGAGTTCCTGCGGCACCACGCAGTCGGCGCCGGTCGGCAGCGGCGCGCCGGTGAAGATCCGCGCCGCCTGGCCCAGCGGCAGACTCATGCCGCGGGTGTCGCCGGCGGCGATCCGCGCGCCGACCGTCAGGCTGCCGCCGCTGCGCGGCAGGTCGGCGGAGCACAAGGCGTAGCCGTCCATCGCACTGTTGTCCCAATGCGGCAGGTCCATCGGCGCCAGCAGGTCCTCGCCGAGCACTCGTCCCAGCGCCCGCTCCAGGGCCAGGCTCTCGCAGGCTGGCGGGCGCGGCGCGCGCGCCAGCAGTTCGGCCAGCGCCTCGTCGAGCGGGCGCAGTTGGCCGCCATCGCAGGCGCAAGCGCTCACGAGCGGCACCCGCAGCCGGCCACCGGCGCCACGGCTGGCGGGGTCTTCAGGTGCGGGACGAAATTGCACGGGCGGGTGCGGCTGTCCAGTTGCGCCAGGAGAATCTCGTTCCAGGCGGTGCGACAGGCGCCCGGCGAGCCGGGCAGGCAGCACACCAGGGTACCGTTGCTGAGCCCGGCCAGCGCTCGCGACTGGATGGTGGAAGTGCCGATCTCGCGCTGCGAGACCTGGCGGAACAGTTCGCCGAAGCCCTCCACATCGCGCTCGAACAGCGGCCCGACCGCCTGCGGGGTGTTATCCCGCGCGGTGAAGCCGGTGCCGCCGGTGATCAGGCCGACCTGTACCTCGGGGTCGGCGATCCAGGCCGAGACCACCGCGCGGATCTGGTAGATGTCATCGGACTTCAGGCTCCGCTGGTGCAGGCGATGACCGGCGGCCAGCAGCGCGTCGGCGAGGGTCTGGCCGGAAGTATCGGTTTCCAGGGTACGGGTGTCGCTGACGGTGAGGATGGCGATGTTCAGCGGCTGGAAGGTGGAGGTGGCCAGGTGGCTCATGGAAGGGAGTCCTCGGAACGGGCGATGCCTCAGCCTGAACCGCGGGCCCCCGGCTGGCTATTCCTCCGAAGAGGTAAGCCGGCGGCGCGAGGAGGTAGCCGTCACTCCTCCCAGCGCTGCGCGGCGGCCTGGTCGCTGCAGCGGCCTTCGACCCAGCGCGGGCCTTCGGCGGTGTCTTCCTTCTTCCAGAACGGCGCGCGGGTCTTCAGGTAGTCCATGACGAAGTTGCAGGCGTCGAACGCCGCCTGCCGGTGGGCGCTGGCGCAACCGACGAAGACGATCGGCTCGCCCGGCTCCAGGCGGCCGATGCGGTGGAGAATCTCCAGGCGCAGCAGCGGCCAGCGCTGCCCGGCCTCGGCGGCGATCTTGCCGAGGGCCTTCTCGGTCATGCCCGGATAATGTTCGAGGAACATCCCGCCGACCTCGCGACCGTCGTTGAAGTCGCGCACGTAGCCGACGAAGCCGACCACCGCGCCGATGCCGACGTTCTGCGCATGCAGGGCGTTAAGCTCCTGCCCCGGATCGAAAGCGGCCTGCTGGACGCGGATGGCCATGGGTTCAACCTCCGGTGACGGTGGGGAAGAAGGCGACTTCGTCGCCGTCCTGCAACGGCTCGTCGAGGCCGCACAGTTCCTGATTGCGCGCGCACATCAGGTTCTGCTCGCCGAGGGTACGCTCCCAGGCCCCGCCGCGCTCCACCAGGAGCTGGCGCAAGGCGCCGAGGGTCGCCAGCCCGGCGTCCCAGTTCAACTGCTCGCCGTCGACGCCGAGGGCTTCTCGGTAACGGGCGAAATACTGCACGCGGATCATGCCTGCCCTTCCTCCTCTTTGCGGTAGTGGCCGCTCTTGCCGCCGAGCTTCTCCAGCAACTGGACCTGCTCGATGACCATCCCGCGGTCCACCGCCTTGCACATGTCGTAGATGGTCAGGGCCGCGACGCTGGCGGCGGTGAGCGCCTCCATCTCCACGCCGGTCTGCCCGGCCAGCCGGCAACGCGCGCGGATGCGCACGGCGTCCGGCGCCTCGGCCTGCAGTTCGAGCTTGACGCTGGTGAGCAGCAGCGGATGGCACAGCGGGATCAGTTCGTGGGTGCGCTTGGCCGCCTGGATGCCGGCGATCCGCGCCACGGCGAAGACGTCGCCCTTGGGATGGCCGCCGTCCTGGATCAGTTGCAGGGTTTCCGGGCGCATGCGCACCACGGCCTCGGCCGTGGCTTCACGGGAGGTCACGGCCTTTTCCGTGACGTCGACCATGTTGGCGCGGCCCTGGGAATCGAGATGGGTCAGCACGTGGGTGCTCCTGATGGAAGGTACTGGCCAGTCATTGTAAGCCCTGGGACGCGAGCGGGGATGGTTTGGCCGGATTCTGAAGGGGAATGATTGTATACAGAAAGAGGTATGCCCTCGTTGGCGAATGACCACCCGGTGAAATTTTCCTGACAGCCCTGCCGGTCCGTGACGATCGGACTAAGATCGCAACAGGCTTCCCGCTCCGGAGAACGGAAAGATGACGGACCGACTGCGCGTACTCTTCGTCTGTATCGCCAATGACGCCCGCTCCCTGATCGCCGAGGCCATCCTGCGGCACACCGACGGCGAACATTTCGCCGCGTTCAGCGCCGGCGTGCGCCCCGCTGGCGTCGACCCGCGCACCCTGAGCGTGCTCGAACACGCCGGCATCCCGACCCAAGGGTTGAGTAGCAAGCCGCTGGAGACCTTCGCCGGGGAGTCCTTCGACTATCTCATCGACCTCTGCGACAAAGACACCGACGAACTCGCACAGTTGCCGCACTCCGCCCAGACCCTCGCCTGGAGCTGCAGCGACCCGACCCTCCAGGAAGGCCTGGAAGGATTCAGCCATGTCCTGCAGGAGCTGAACGACCGGGTACGGCTGTTCCTGGCAGTGAAGAACCGCCCCCATGGGGAACGCTCCTGAGCCGCGCCACCAGCGACGCCCCAGTCGCCGTGCCTCCCGGCGACCTGCCAGTCCTGACAGGTAGATGAAGGTTTGATGACGACGTCGAGAAAGCTCGACTAGCGTTGGTCAATACCTATACCGCGCCGGGAGCGCTGGACAGGGCCCACAGGGAGGTGCCCCATGCAACTGCGAATGCACCCTTCGACCAAGGGCGGATGGATCGTCCAGGTCGGCGCCTATCGCATCCCCTTCCATACCGAACGGGAAGGTCGGGAATATCTGCGCAAACTGCGCGAGCGGATCGAAGCCCCCCACGCGCTGCCCGGTTCGCCCAAGCCCCGGATAATCCGCCAGGCCAGGTAGCCGACCCGCTCAGGTGCGGCCGATGGCTTTCCCCAGCAACCTGGCAAGGCGCCGAACGGATTCCTCGGCCCGGTCCAGGGCGGCGGCCTCGGACCTGCGCCATTCCGCGCTCAGGGGGCGCAGGTCGGCCTGCTCTTCGGCCCTGAGGCACCATTGCTGGTGGTCGTGCCAATCCCCCAGCATGGTCTGTAGCGTTTTCAGCGTGTCGAGCACCTTTCCCGGCAGAGGGCAGAGGTCCGGGTAGGCCTCCTGCGAATAACGTGCGCGCTTTACCAACAGGCGGATGTCGTGAAGATCGTGTCCGGGATCGTCGAGCGCCGCCAGCAGCTTGCGCAACTGGTGCCTGATTCGCTTGCTCGCCTCCGCCTCGAGATCGTCGAGGCGACCTTCCGTCATCGCCCGCCGGACACCGTCCGGCCAGGCGTCCAGTGCGTCCAGCAAATCCTTGATCTGTGGACTGCTCCCTGCCTGCCGATACCAGCGGAGCACCGCCTGCCTGCGCAGCGAAGCCGGAATCAGCAGGCCATGGCGCTCCAGCTCGGCCGCCATCACTTCCATGTCGCGGATCGGATTGGTGGCCTGCCCGAGGGCTTTCGCCGCGCGATCCAGGTCCTCGGCCAGAGCCCCCAGGCGCAACGGTTTCAACAGGCTGCGCAGGCGCCTGGCGGCGACGCGCAGATCGTGCAGCGCTTCCGGGTCGGTGCCCTCGACGATCCTGGCATAGGCATGCATGACCTCGACTTCGAGGCCGGAAACGGTGCGAATCACGGATGCGGCGAAAGCCATACGGCGGACTCCCGGAACTGGGGCCCGAAGTCTAGGACATGTTGCAGATCCGTGAACGCCAGCCGCTGCGCCCGGCTCGAGGCCGGGCGCAGCGCAACGCCTGCGACGCTGCGTGGTTACATATGCGCCTCGGCGTACTCCGCCAGCACCGAGCGCGGCACCCCTTGCAGGGTCACGTGCACGCCGTGGGGGAAGTCCTTGAAGCGTTCGGTGAGGTAGGTCAGGCCGGAGCTGGTGGCGGACAGGTAGGGCGTGTCGATCTGCGCCAGGTTGCCCAGGCAGATCACCTTCGAACCGCTGCCGGCGCGGGTGATGATGGTCTTCATCTGGTGCGGCGTGAGGTTCTGGCATTCGTCGATGAGGATCAGGCTCTGCTGGAAGCTGCGCCCGCGGATGTAGTTCAGCGACTTGAACTGCAACGGCACCTTGCTGAGGATGTAGTCGACGCTGCCATGGGTGCATTCGTCGTCCATGTGCAGCGCTTCGAGGTTGTCGGTGATGGCGCCGAGCCAGGGCTCCATCTTTTCCGCCTCGGTGCCGGGCAGGAAACCGATGTCCTCGTCCAGGCCCTGCACGCTGCGGGTGGCGATGATGCGCCGGTAGCGCTTGCTGACCATGGTCTGCTCGATGGCCGCGGCGAGCGCCAGGATGGTCTTGCCGGAACCGGCGGCACCGGACAGGTTGACCAGGTGGATGTCCGGGTCGAGCAGCGCGTACAGCGCCAGCGACTGGTACACGTCGCGTGGCCGCAGGCCCCAGGCTTCCTGGTGCAGGAGCGGCTCCTGGTGCAGGTCGAGGATGGTCAGCTCGTCCTGCTGGATGCCCTTGATCCAGCCGACGAAGCCCTGTTCGTCGACGATGAACTCGTTGATGTGCACCGCCGGCAGGTTGTCGGTGAGCTGCACGCGATGCCAGGTACGGCCGTGGTCCTGGCGGGTCTCGACCTTGCTCACGCGGTCCCAGAAAGAGCCGGCGAGGGAACGGTAGCCGCGCGACAGCAGGGCCACGTCGTCGATCAGCTGGTCGGTGTGGTAGTCCTCCGCGTCCACCCCGCAGGCGCGCGCCTTCAGGCGCATGTTGATGTCCTTGGTCACCAGCACCACGCGTACGCCGCTGTGGCGGCTCTTCAGCTCGACCAACTGGTTGATGATCTTGTTGTCGTTGAGGTGCTCCGGCAGCCAGGTGATGGGCTCGGCACGCTTGCTCATGAGGATCGACAGGCTGCCGCTGGGGCCGTTCTTGCCACGCTGGATCGGTACCCCTCCCTCGACCTGCTCGGGCGTGGCCTCGCCGAGTACCTGGTCGATCAGGCGGATGGCCTGGCGGCACTCGGCGGCGATGGTGTGCTTTCCGGTCTTCAGCTTGTCCAGCTCTTCGAGCACCGTCATCGGGATCGCGACGCGGTGTTCCTGGAAGTTCAACAGGGCATTCGGATCGTGGATCAGGACATTGGTATCGAGGACGTACAGGGTGGGCTGGGTGGGGCGGGAACGTCCGTGGTCATCCATACGCGATCACCTTCTGCTAAGGGCCTGGCGACGGAATGCCGGGTCGGCGCTCCGCCGGGGGGCGAGCCGCCTTCTCTCTTCCGGTGGGGAGAGCCTGACAGCAGAGGTGAGGGCCGGGGCCGCCACCTGTGCTGCAGGGTTCGGCGGTCTACGGTTCCACAAATACCGCAAAAAATATGACGGTAAAAAGTACTTTTCGTCATCAGCAGGTTTTTTTTCCGCAAGCGACGAAATACCTTGGCGCAGCCCTTCGCGAGGTCTAGTGTTATCGGTCCCACCCCTGTGAAAACCCTGCGCTTTTCCGTGCCGCAACGGTTTTCCAGCGCCATTCCCCCTCCCCCCTGCCCCTGCGACATAAAGCCGCCACTGCGCCCTGCGCCGCCTTCCTGTATGAATCCGGGGCTTGACCTTGACACGATGTCAAGGCTGAACCTGGCGACAGATCTCACCGGCGCCTCCCAGGGCGTCTGCGGTGCCACTTCTGTCCATTCCAAGGAGGACTCATGAACAGCGCCACGCTAACCGAGCTCGATCTGCCGGTCAGCGGCATGACTTGCGCGTCCTGCGCCGGCCGTGTCGAACGAGCCCTGAAGAAAGTGCCCGGGGTCGCGGCCGCCTCGGTCAACCTGGCCAGCGAGCAGGCCCGCGTACAGGCCCCGGCGGACAGCCTGCCGGCCCTGGTGGCGGCGGTCGAGCAGGCCGGCTACCAGGTTCCGGCGCGCAGCCTGGAACTGTCCATCGAGGGCATGACCTGCGCCAGTTGCGTCGGCCGGGTCGAGCGGGCGCTGAAGAAGGTGCCCGGCGTACGCGAGGTCAGCGTCAACCTGGCCAGCGAGCGCGCCCACCTCGACCTGCTCGGCGCCGTGGACAGCCAGGCCTTGCTGCAGGCGGTGGAACAGGCCGGCTACAAGGCCCGCCTGCTCGACGCGGGGCAACCACGCCAGGACGATGCCGAGCGCCGCCTGCGCCGCGAACGCTGGTGGGTGATCGCCGCGCTGTTGCTGGCGTTGCCGCTGGTGCTGCCGATGCTGGTGGAATGGGCCGGCCTGCACTGGATGCTGCCGCCGTGGGCGCAGTTCCTCCTGGCGACCCCGGTGCAGTTCGTCATCGGCGCGCGCTTCTATGTCTCCGCCTGGCGCGCGGTGAAAGCCGGTGCCGGCAACATGGACCTGCTGGTCGCCCTCGGCACCAGCGCCGGCTACGGCCTCAGCGTCTACCTCTGGCTGACCGCCCCGCCCGGCCACATGCCGCACCTCTACTTCGAAGCCTCGACCGTGGTGATCGCCCTGATCCTCCTCGGCAAGTACCTGGAAAGCCGCGCCAAGCGCCAGACCGCCAGCGCCATCCGCGCCCTCGAGGCGTTGCGCCCGGAGCGCGCGGTGCGCCTGCGCGACGGTCGCGAGGAAGAGGTGGCGATCGCCGAGTTGCGCCTCGGCGACGAGGTGGTGGTGCGTCCCGGCGAACGCTTCCCGGTGGACGGCGAGGTGCTCGACGGCAGCAGCCACGCCGACGAGGCGCTGATCACCGGCGAGAGCCTGCCGGTGCCCAAGGCTCCCGGCGACAAGGTCACCGGCGGCGCGATCAACGGCGAAGGCCGCCTGCTCCTGCGCACCACCGCGCTCGGCGGGGAAACGGTGCTGGCGAAGATCATCCGCCTGGTGGAAGACGCCCAGGCCGCCAAGGCGCCGATCCAGAAGCTGGTGGACAAGGTCAGCCAGGTCTTCGTCCCGGTGGTGATCCTCATCGCACTGGTCACCCTCGGCGCCTGGCTGGTCGCCGGGGTCGGCCTGGAGCAGGCCCTGGTGAACGCCGTGGCGGTGCTGGTGATCGCCTGCCCCTGCGCCCTCGGCCTGGCCACCCCGACCGCGATCATGGCCGGCACCGGCGTGGCCGCACGCCACGGCATCCTGATCAAGGACGCCGAGTCCCTGGAAGTCGCCCATGCGGTCACCAGCGTGGCCTTCGACAAGACCGGCACCCTGACCTCCGGGCGACCGCAGATCATCCACCTCGGCGGCGACGATCAGGAGCAACTGCTCAGGCTCGCCGGCGCCCTGCAACGCGGCAGCGAGCACCCGCTGGCCAAGGCCGTGCTCGAGCGCTGCGCCGAGCGCGACCTGGAGGTTCCGCCGGTGAACGCCAGCCAGGCCCTCAGCGGTCGCGGCATCCAGGGCGAGGTCGAGGGTCGCCGGCTGGCCCTAGGCAACCGCCGCCTGCTCGACGAGCAGGAACTCAAGCCCGGCGCGCTGGCGAGTGCCGCCGCGGACTGGGAGGCCGAGGGCCGCACCCTGTCCTGGCTGCTGGAACTGGCTCCGGAGAAACGCGTGCTCGGCCTGTTCGCCTTCGGCGACAGCCTCAAGGACGGCGCCGCCGAAGCGGTGGAGGCCCTGCGCGAACGGGATATCCACAGCCACCTGATCACCGGCGACAACCGCGGCAGCGCGGCGGTGGTGGCCAAGGCCCTGGGCATCGACGACGTACACGCGGAAGTGCTGCCGGCGGACAAGGCCGCCACGGTCGCCGAGCTGAAAGGCCGGGGCCGGGTGGTGGCGATGGTCGGCGACGGCATCAACGACGCCCCGGCGCTGGCCGCCGCAGACGTCGGCATCGCCATGGGTGGCGGCACCGACGTGGCCATGCACGCCGCCGGCATCACCCTGATGCGCGGCGACCCGCGCCTGGTGCCGGCGGCGCTGGACATCTCGCGGCGGACCTACGCGAAGATCCGCCAGAACCTGTTCTGGGCCTTCATCTACAACGTGATCGGCATCCCGCTGGCGGCCTTCGGCCTGCTCAACCCGATGGTGGCGGGCGCGGCGATGGCCTTCTCCAGCGTCAGCGTGGTCGGCAACGCCCTGCTCCTGCGACGCTGGAAGCCCTGAGCCAGCACGCCAGGCACATGGGGTGGCGCGCCTAGCGCAACAACCCCATGTGCTTGGCCCGCGCCACCGCCTGGGTGCGGCGCTCGACGCCGAGCTTGTCGTTGATATGGCGGGCGTGGCTCTTCACCGTATGCAGCGAGATGAACAGCCGCTCGCTGATCTCCTGGTTGGACAACCCCTGGGCGATCAGCTCCAGCACCGCCAGTTCGCGCCCGCTGAGCACCTCGCCCGCACTGCCCGCGGGCTCGGCGGGCGGCTCCGGCAACAGCGCGCGCATGCGCTGGGCGCCGGGACAGGCAGGGAAGCGCTGCAACTGTTCGCGCAACCATTCCGGCTGCTGCACGAGCAATTCGTGGAGCGGCAGCAAGGCTCCGCCGACTGCGCCCTCCATGGCTTGTTGCAGGGTCGCCAGCGCCTCGCGCTCGCGGCCCTGCTCCAGGTGCAGCGCGGCCAGTTGGCCGAGGGCCAGGCGAGCCGGCAGCAATGCGCCGTTCTCCCGCGTCGAGCGGGCCAGCCGATCCAGACGCCGGGCGGCCTCCTCCGGGCGTCCTTCGCGGCGCTCCAGGCCGGCCTGGAGCAACTCCACATGCAGCGGCAGCAGCGGACTGCATTCCGGCGGCGTGGCCGCCTGCCCGCCGTAGGTGCCGCCCAGGCGCTGTAGCCAGACGCCGGCCAGTTCGGTCTGGCCCTGGGCCAGCCAGAGTTCGCACTTGATCAGGGTGATCGCCGCCAGGTAGTAGATCGGCGGGATATCCCAGGCATGCATCAGCCGCTCGACGTCGCCAAGCCGGGCGAACGCCGCCGCGTAGTTGCCCAGGCGCCCTTCCAGGCTGGCCAGGACGCAATAGCCGATCACCAGGCTGACATCCCGGCAACTGCGGGTTTCCTCGATTCCCTGCTTGATCCACTTGCGCGCTTCGTCCGGCTGCAGCGCCAGGCTGCGCAGGTAGCCGCGGTACAGCAGGAGCCGCCCGCGCACCGCGTAGCGGCGTTGCGCCGGCAGGTGCTGGAGGCGTTCCAGGCCCTGGCGCACCTCCTCCTCAGCGCGCGCCACCTCGCCGCGCGCCTGGAGGACGCGGGCGCGGTCGTAATGGACCAGTGCCTCGAACAGCGGGTTGCCGTAGCGCTGGGCGAACTCCAGGGCGTCGCGGTTGTAGTTGCGCGCCTGCCAGAAGTCGCCACGGGTCACCGCCAGGTTGCTCAGCGTCGACAGGCATTGCAGGCGGGTGCCATAGCGCTCCCCGGCGAGGTCCTGCAAGGCCTCGCGGCAGTGCGCCTCGGCCTTGTCGATGTCGCCGCGGCCGCGCGCGATCACCCCGCTCAGGGCCTGCCACTGGGCCAGCAGGTCGCGCTGCGCAGACTCGTCCGGCGCCGGCAGGAAACGCGCCAGTTGGCCAGCCAGCTCTTCCGCGGCATCCAGCTGGCAGGCCAGCGCCAGCGCCCAGCCGTACAGCAGGATCAGGCGCGGCGTGCTCGCCAGGAGGCTGTCCGGCAGGTCCATCTTCCAGCGCAGCAGGGTGGCGATGTTCTGCTCCGCCAGCAGTTGCTCTTCCGACAGGTTCTGCACCAGGCTCGCCGCCACGTCCGGCTGGCCGGCGCGCAGCGCCTGCTCCACCGCCTGGTCGAGCAGGCCATGGCGGCTGAACCAGCCGCAGGCGCGCAGGTGCAGGGAGCCGGCGGACGGACCGAAGTCGGGCAAGGGACGCGCCAGCAGCAGGTCGGAGAACAGGTGGTGGTAGCGGAACCACTGGCCGTTTTCGTCCAGCGGCACGAGGAAGACCTGGTGCTGCTGCAGGTGGTCGAGGATCGCCGCGCTGTCGCCGGCCTCGCGCACGGTATCGCAGAGTTCGGCGCAGAAGCGCTCGAAGCGCGCGGTCTGGGCGAGGAACGCCTGGACCTCGGGCGGCTGCCGCTCGATCACCTCCTCCAGCAGGTAGTCGCGGATCAGCTCGTCGGCGCCGTGTACCCCGGGACTGACCTGCTCCTCTGGATCGCCGCGCGCCAGCAGCCAGAGGCGCAGCCCGGCGACCCAGCCTTCGCTGCGCTCGAGCAGCGCGTCCAGCGCGTCCTCGTCGAGTTCGAGGCCGCTGGCGGCCATCAGCGCCCCGCTCTCCTCGGCGGTCAGGCGCAGGTCCTGTTCGCTGAGTTCGAGCAATTGCCGCGACAGGCGCAGGCGCGCCAGGTGCCAGTCCGGCCGCTGCCGGCTGGTGACCAGCAGCACCAGGCCCTCGGGCAGGTGATTGAGGAGGAATTGCAGGCAACGGTCGAGCACCGCGCCCTGGGCCAGGTGGTAGTCGTCCAGCACCAGTAGCAGGGGACGCTGCGGGTCCAGGCAGGGGGCGAGTTCGTCGAGCAGGTCGTCGAGCCAGGTCTCGAAGGCGAACGGCTGGTGGCGCTGGCGCATCTTCAGCAGGCCGAGGGCCTCTTCGCCCAGGGTCGGGTGGTACTGTCGCAAGCCATCGAGCAGGCGTTCGAGGAAACGTCCGGGATCGCTCTCGCGGCTGCTCAGTCCCAGCCAGAGGCTCTGCCAGCGCGGGTCGAGGCTTTCGCAGAACTCGATGGCCAGGGAACTCTTGCCAAATCCGGCGGGCGCGGCGATCAGCAGCAGGCGACCGTCCAGTCCGTCGCGCAGTCGACGGCAAAGACGCGGGCGCGCCACATGGGCCGACGGCAGCGGGGGGCGGAAAAAGCGGTTGGCCGTCGGCAGGACGGCGGATGGAGTGCCCGAGAAGGTACGCGAGAAGTCAGTCATCACCCGGTTTCTTGGTTTATGTATGGGGCGTGAACGCTCCGGAGACTAACCACAAGTGATGGCTATTTGAAGCACTATCCATCGGCTCGGACGAAATAGCGCACCGGCGCTTCAGCTCGATAACCAAGGAAAGACCGGTTTCCCGGCGCGGTCCAGGCGCGGCAAACGTTTCCCGGTCACACAGGTGCCCGCCGGGAGGATGGCGACGACGGAATCCGCGGGCGAGGTGGGAAAACACTTTGTAATGAATTGACGGCCGGAGCGGCAGCGCCACCCGCGAAAACGAAGAAACCGGCACAAGGCCGGTTTCTTCGTGGCTAGGAACGCCGTTTCTCAGCGTACCCCTTCCTGGCGCAGCGCCGCCGGGGTGTAGTCGCTTTCCGAAGCGCTGTAGTTGAAGTCGTAGGCCTGTTTCTCCTCGTTCTTCATGCCCAGCGCCAGGTAGCGGCCGGAGAGCAGGTCGTAGAGGGTTTCCACCGCGTACCAGGGCACCTGCTTGTCGTAGTACTGCTCGGCATGCGCCTCGGCCACGCGCCACAGGGTGCCGCGACCGTCGTAATGGTCGATCTCGGCGGCCTGCCAGGTGTCCTCGTCGATGTAGAAGTCACGCTTGGCGTAGATGTGCCGCTCGCCCGGCTTCAGGGTCGCGACCACATGCCAGACGCGGTGCAGCTCGTAGCGGGTCAGGTCCTGGTTGATGTGGCCGGCCTTGACGATTTCGCTGTACTTGATCTTCGGATCGTCGAGCTTGTAGCTGTTGTAGGGAATGTAGATTTCCTTCTTGCCTTCCAGCTTCCAGTCGTAGCGGTCCGGCGCACCGTTGTACATGTCGAAGTTGTCCGAGGTGCGCAGGCCGTCGGCGGCGGTGCCGGGACCGTCGTAGGACACCTGCGGAGCCCGCCGCACGCGGCGCTGGCCGGCGTTGTAGAGCCACGCCAGGCGCGGCTCCTTGACCTGGTTGAGGGTCTCGTGGACCAGCAGCACGTTACCGGCCAGGCGCGAGGGCGCGGTGACCCGCTGCTTGAAGTAGAACAGCACGTTGCTCGGCTTGTTCGGGTTGTAGTCCTTCAGGTTGGTACGGAAGGTGAAGGCATCCTGGAAGTAGACCAGCTGGTAGGAGCCGTTGACCTGCGGAGTGGCCTGGGTCACCAGGCGCCGGACGCTGCCGCCGCGATAGCGGGTGATGTGGTTCCAGATCACCTCCAGGCCGTTCTGCGGGATCGGGAACGGGTTGGCGGTATCGAAGTTCTCCAGGCCGTTGCCGCCTTCCACCAGCTTGGTGGTGGTGGCGTTGCGCTTGGCCGCCTCCTGCACCGCCGCCGGGACGGTGGCGCTGCGGTGGGTCTTGTATACCGGGATCTTGTAGGTATCCGGGTAGCGCTTGAACATGGCCAGTTGGCCGGGAGTCAGCTTGTCCTTGTACTGGTCGACGTTCTGCGCGGTGATGGTGAACAGCGGTTGCTCGCTGGCATAGGGGTTGGCGAGGAAGCCACGGCTGTCGACGCTGCCGGCGTTGGTCGCCAGGCCGCCATCCCAGGCGGGGATGCTGCCGTCGGCGTTGCCGGCCTTCTCCGCCCCCAACGGAGTCAGGCTGGTGCCGAGCTTGGCCGCCTCGTCGGCGGATACCGCCGCCATCACCTGGGTGGCCAGCAGGCTCAGGGCCAGTACACCGGTATGCAGAAGAATCTTCGTTGTTTTCATTCGCTCGTCGTCCTCGTTAAGTCCTGCTCGCCGGCCCGGTTCGCACCGGGCCGGCGTACATCAGAAGTTCATGCCGAAGCTGAGCGCGACGAAGTCGCGATCGTCCACGGTGGTGTACTTGCCGTCGAAGAAGTTGGTGTAGGAGAGGCTCGCGGTGTAGGTGTTCTGGTACTCCGCGTCCACCCCCAGGCTGACCGCCTTGCGGCCTTCCTCGAAGTTGGCGCCGGGGCCGGGCGAATAGCCATCGACGTCGTGCGACCAGGCCACACTGGGCTTGAGGTTCACGCCCATGAACACGTCGTTGTAGTCCCAGATCGCACGGGCGCGATAACCCCATGCGTCCGAGGTGGTATAGCCATCGTTCTCGCAGTAGCGGCTGACGTTGTTCGCTTCGGCGGTGCCCAGCGTGCTGATGTTCAGCGCCTGGCAGCTGGCCAGGCCGGAGATGGTCCCCGGCAGCGGCCCCGGTCCGAAGACCGGGTCACGCCCGTAGCGTGCCTTGGAGGTGCTTTCCAGGCCGCCGACGTGGGTCCAGCCGATCTCGCCCACCAGGGTCAGGCGCTCGGCGCCCATCACCTGGTCGAAGAAGTGCGTCAGGGTGGTCTGCAGTTGGGTGATCTCCTTGCGCCGATAGCCGTGCAGGTCCTGCCCGGCCTGGCCGTTCAGCACCGAGGCGTTGTCGTAGGGGCGGTTGCCGCCGATGCTCACCGGGTCGAGGCCGGCGAAGAGGATGTCGGTGGTGTTCAGCTGCACCGGCGCGTTGGGCCGGTAGCTGACTTCGCCGCTCCACGCGGTGCCGTTGGGCAACGTGGTGGAGAAGCTCAGGCCGAACATGCGGATATCTTCCGGGTACTCGATGAAGTAGCTGGAGTTGCCGGCGGTGGCCGCCGCCGCGGCCTGGGCGGCCAGTGCCGGGTTGATCGCGGCGAGGCGGGTGGCGAGGTCGTTGATCGCCGCCATGGTGCTGGCCGAGGCGCCCTGGCCGCTGAAGATCGGCAGGCGGCTGTGGTAGTTCATGTAGTAGGCGCCGAACTCGGTGTTCAGTTCGTCGGCGAAGTAGCGCAGGGCGAAGCCGTACTGGCCGCTGTCGCGAGCGTCGCGGTCCGGCCCGCGGCGGACCAGGATGCCCTCGTCCCAGGGCGACGGGGTAACGCTCAGGCCAGCCCCGGCGAGCACGTTGTTGAGCAGGTTGATGGACGCCTTGTTGTTGGTCAGCACCGCCAGGTTCTGGTCGCAGCCATCGGCCACCACGTCCGGCTGGGAGAAGAAGGTGCCGCAGTTGTCGACCACCGTCTGGTCCCACTCGATCTGGTAGAAGCCTTCGGCGGACAGGTTGTCGGTGAGGTTCTGCGACAGGTAGAACATGTTCACCGGGATCAGGCCTTCCTTGATCTCCGAGCCGGGCCGGCGGAAGGCGGTGACGTCGATCGGGTTGATGGCGCTGATGCCGTTCTGGATGAAGGTGCTCTCGCCCCAGTTCACCACCTGCTTGCCCAGGCGCACGCTGCCCGGCAGGTCACCGATGGCATAGTTGTGGTAGATGAAGGCGTCGAGCAGTTCGGCGCCGGAGGACTTGGCCAGGGTCTTGCGGCCGCTGTCGTCGATGTCCTTGAACTCGCGGTGCTCGTCCTTCAGTTCGAAGTCGTACCAGTACTTGCCGCGCAGGAACACACCGGTATCGCCGTACTTCAGCTCGAGGTCATGGATGCCCTTGAAGACCTTCGAGAACGTTTCCCCACGCTTGAAGTTCAAGTGGCTGTCGTCGGAGGTCTGGGAAAGTCCCTTGCCGCCGTTGTTCACACCGATCAGGTTCTTGTTCGGCTTGGCGGTCGACCAGCTGGCCCCGACCGACAACGCCGAGTCGAAGGAACCTTCGATTTCCCCGATGTTGAAGGTCACCCCAAAGGCCGGAGCCGCCAGCGAGGAAGCCAGGCTGACGGCCAACGGCAACCGGGCCCGACGCGAGAACGGATTACGGGTTGTCATCGACGCTACTCCATGTGTGTTTTTTGTTATGAGTGCGTGGACTATAGCTAGCGCTGCCTGCCGCTTGATCCCTCGAAAGTGTGATTTGCGCGGCGCAACCACTCTGGCTCGCGCCTTTGCGGCGGATGGAGAATGACCGGGCGGTCGCGAAAACGCGGAGACCAAGCGTTTGCTTGGCCTCCGGGCGTTTCAGCGGTGTAGGAAAGCCCCGTCAGACGGTCGACAGGAAGGCGCTGCCAGCTTCCTGCCACTGGGCGATCTCGATACGGATGCGCTTCTTGTCCAGCTTGCCGACGCTGGTCTTGGGAATATCGGTAACAACCGCGATCTGCGAGGGGATCGCCCACTTGTTGATGTTGCCCTGCTCGACGAAAGGCTTGAGGTGCTCCTTCAGGCCCCGGGCGTCCAGTTGCTGGCCCTCGCGCACCACCAGCAGGGCGAACGGGCGCTCGCCCCATTGCGGATCGGGCACCCCGACCACCGCCACTTCGCGTACCGCCGGATGGCGGCTGATCAGGTCTTCCAGCTCCAGGGAGGACAGCCACTCGCCGCCGGTCTTGATCACGTCCTTGATGCGGTCGCGGATCTCGATGAAGCCCATGCCGTCCAGGGTCGCCACGTCGCCGGTGTGCATCCAGCCGCCGCGCCACAACTCCTCGCCGCGCTCGGGTTCGCGGAAATACCCCTGGGTCAGCCATGGCGAGCGCAACACCAGCTCGCCCTGGGACTCGCCGTCGGCCGGGAGGAAGCGGCCCTGTTCGTCCATGATCGCCGCATCCACCAGCGGCACCGGCACGCCGGCCTTGATCCGGTAGGTGGTGCGCTCGTCCTCGCTTCCGGCCAGCAGTTCGTCGTTGAGGTAGGCGCAGGAAATCAGCGGACAGGTCTCCGACATGCCGTAGGCGGCGGTCAGCTGGATGCCGCGCGCCTTGGCCGCCTCGTAGAGCGAGCGGTTCAGCGCGCTCCCGCCGATGATCACCTTCCAGCCCTTGAAGTCCACGCCCTGGGCGGCCCTGGCGTTCATCACCATCTGCAGGATGGTCGGCACGCAGTGGGAGAAGGTGACCTTCTCGCGCTTCCACAGTTCGACCAGCAGTTCCGGATCGTAACGCCCGGGATAGACCTGCTTGACCCCGAGCATGGTCGCCACGTACGGAGTGCCCCAGGCGTGGACATGGAACATCGGGGTGATCGGCATGTACACGTCGCTGGTACCGAGCAGGCGGATGCTGTCCAGGCTGCCGATGGTCGAAGCCATCGCCAGGGTGTGCAGGACCAGTTGCCGGTGGCTGAAATACACACCTTTCGGATTGCCGGTGGTGCCGGTGGTGTAGAAGGTGGTGGCGATAGAGTTCTCGTCGAAATCGGGGAAGTCGTAGCGCGGGCTGGCCGCGGCCAGCAGCGACTCGTATTCGCCGACCAGGCCGGGCAGTTCCGCGCTCTTCTCCGCGCCGTCGGTGAGCAGGATGGTCCGCTCCACCGTGGCCAGCTGCCCCGCCACCGCCTGGTAGAGCGGGACGAACTCGCTGTTCACCAGCACGAAGCGATCCTCGGCGTGGTTCATGGTGTAGAGGATCTGCTCCGGGGAGAGGCGGATATTGATGGTATGCAGCACCGCCCCGATCATCGGGATGGCGAACATGCATTCCAGGTAGCGATGGCTGTCCCAGTCCATCACCGCCACCGTGTCGCCGGCCTTCACCCCGGCCTCGCTGAGTACGTTGGCCAGGCGCGCGACGCGCTCGTTGAAGGTGGCGTAGCTGTAGCGCAACTGGTCGCGGTAGACGATTTCATGACTCTTTTCGTAACGACGGCCGGAAAGCATCAGGCTCTTGATCAGCAACGGATACTGATAAGCGCCGGCGGCGGCCGGGATGAGACGGGTCTTCAGCATGGGGCGTACACCTGGGAGCGGGTTCGTTGTCAGGATGAGGCCGACTCTAGAGCCGTCGGCGGGCTTTGTTCATCAGTCAAAAGAGTGATTTGCCCCGTGACCTTTCGGAGCCTCCCGGTCACAAGATAGAATCCGCCCACTGAATCGTTCAGACCCTATCCAGAACAAGAGGTAACGTTCCATGTCCGATATCGTCATCGTCGCCGGCGCCCGTACTCCTATGGGCGGCTTCCAGGGCAGCCTGACCGGCGTTTCCGCGGTCGACCTGGGTGCCGTCGTGATCCGCGAAGCGGTGCAGCGCGCCGGCATCGCCGCCGAGGACGTACAGGAAGTGATCATGGGTTGCGTCCTGCCCGCCGGCCTGAAGCAGGGCCCGGCCCGCCAGGCCGCGCTGGCGGCCGGCCTGCCCGCCGCCACCGGCTGCACCACCATCAACAAGCTGTGCGGCTCCGGGATGAAGGCGGTGATGCTGGCCCACGACCTGCTCAAGGCTGGCACCAACCAGGTGATGGTCGCCGGTGGCATGGAAAGCATGTCCAACGCGCCCTATGTCCTGGAGAAAGCCCGCAGCGGCCTGCGCATGGGCCACGGCGAGATCAAGGACCACATGTTCCTCGACGGCCTCGAGGACGCCCGTACCGGCCGTTTGATGGGTTCGTTCGCCCAGGAGACCGCCGACAAGTACGGCGTGACCCGCGAGGAGATGGACGCCTATGCCATCGAATCGCTCAAGCGCGCCCAGGCCGCCATCGCCGATGGCTCGCTGGCGGCGGAAATCGTCCCGGTCACCGTCACCAGCCGCAAGGGCGAGAGCGTGGTGAAGGACGACGAGCAACCGCTGACCGCCAACCTGGAGAAGATCCCGAGCCTCAAGCCGGCGTTCCGCAAGGACGGCACCATCACCGCCGCCAATGCCAGCTCGATCTCCGACGGCGCCTCCGCGCTGGTCCTGATGACCGCCGAGGAAGCCCAGCGCCGTGGCCTGAAGCCGCTGGCGCGAATCGTCGGCCATGCCACCCAGAGCCAGGACCCGAGCGAGTTCACCCTGGCGCCGATCGGCGCGATGACCAACCTGTTCGCCAGGACCGGCTGGAACAAGGACGACGTCGACCTGTTCGAGATCAACGAAGCCTTCGCCATGGTCACCATGCTCGCCATGCGCGAACACGGCCTCGATCATGCCAAGGTCAATGTCTATGGCGGCGCCTGCGCCCAGGGCCATCCGGTCGGCTCCACCGGCTCGCGGATCATCCTCACCCTGATCAACGCCCTGCGCCAGAAAGGCGGCAAGCGCGGCGTCGCCTCGCTGTGCATCGGCGGCGGCGAAGCCACCGCCGTGGCGGTCGAACTGCTCTGATACGGCGTTGAGCCATCGGCGCCCGGCCGGCTCGCACTGTCCGGGCGCCCTCTTCCTCAGGTGCCCACCGCGGCGCTGCGCGCCGGACGCGGAAACACCAGCGCCGCGGCGAAGGTCAGCGCGGCGAAGCCCGCCAGTACCAGGTACAACCCCAGCAGCCCCTGCCGTGGCTCCAGGTAGGCGATCATCGGGATCGCCGCCGCGCTGGCGCCGAACGACAGGAAATAGCGCAGGGCGAAGACCCGCGCCTGCCACTGCGGCGCGACGAAGTGGGCGACCATCGCGTCGTTCACCGTCACCTGGCCGAACACCGCGAACATGAACAGCGCGCCGAACAGTACCACTGCGCTGCCGTGGCCGTAGGCCAGGGCCAGCAGCAGCGGCACCTGGCAGAAGGTGAGGAAGACGAACGGCAACTTCAGGTTCAGGCGATCGATCAGGCGGCCCATGATCAGTTGCGCCACCGCGCCGAAGGCATAGGCCAGGCTGACCACCACGCCAAGGGTCTGCGGCGACGCCAGCCAGTCGCTCAGGCGCTCCTGGAACAGCTTCGGGTAGGTCACGGTGCTGGCGTTGAACACCACCCCGCCGGTGGCGGTGACCAGCGCCAGCACGCCGAACACCCGGCGCATCGACAGACCCTCGCTGTCCTCGCCACGCGCCGCGGCCTTGGCCGACAGGTGCGGCGATGGCTCCTCGCGCACGCAGAAGAAAAAGCCGATGCCGAGCAGGATGGCCACCCCGCCGGGCAGGATGAACGCCGCACGCCAACCGAAGTGCGCGGTGAGAAAGCCGGTAAGCAGCGCGGCGAAGGCGACCCCGAGGTTACCCCACATACCGTTGATGCCGATCTCGCGGCCGCGGTTCTCCGCGTGTGCCACCAGCATCGCGGTGCCGACCGGGTGGTAGATCGCGGCGAATACCCCGATCAGGGTCAGCCCGGTCACCAGCATCGGTACGCTGCCAGCCAGCCCGGTGAGCAGTGCGGCGGCGCCGATACCGAAGAAGAACAGCAGCATCATCCGCCGCCGGCTCCAGGTATCGCCCAGCCAGCCGGCCGGCAGCGAACAGGCGCCGAAGGCGATGAAACCGCCCAGCGACAGGCCGATCAGACCGGCGTAGTCGAGGTCGAAGCTGCCGGCCATGCCGAGCACGGCGGCGGGGAAGATCAGCATGAACATGTGGTCGATGACATGCGCGGCGTTGATGAAGCGGATAACGGTTCGAGGTCGGTTCATGGCGTGCGGTCTGAATGGTCGGTGAGGAATGGGCGTCATGACCCGGGCATGATAGGTTGACCGAAAAGCGCAGACAGGACAGCGAGGTCATCGAAACGGACATGCTGATCGAGCACCGCCCGGACGGCCTGCTGGCCGCCATCTCCCTCGACTTCCCCGACAGCCATCACCTGGGGCGGCATTTCCACCCGCAGGCGCAGTTCCTCTACGCCGCTCGCGGCCTGATGCGCCTGGCCACCCACCACGGCGCCTGGGTGATCCCGCCGACCCGCGCGGTATGGATTCCGCCCCGGGTGGAGCACGAGATATTCATGTCCGGCGAGGTGCACATGCGCACCCTGTTCATCGAGCAACCCGAAACGCCGACACCGCTAAGCGACTGTTGCGTACTGGCGGTGACGCCGCTGCTGCGGGAAATGATCCTGCGCGCCATCCACCTCGAGAGCCAGCCGCGCCTGGACGACTTCCGCCAGCGCCTGCAAGGGCTGATCCTCAGCGAGATCGCCAACCTCGAACGGATGCCGCTGTACCTGCCGATGCCCCGCGACCGCCGCTTGCAGGCGATCTGCCAGGCATTGCTGAAACAGCCGGAACTGGGGCTGACCCTCGATGACTGGGGCCTGCGGGTCGGCGCCAGCTCGCGCACCCTGGCGCGGCTGTTCGCCCAGGAATTGCAGATGAGCTTCCATGAGTGGCGCCAGCAACTGCGCCTGACCGAAGCCCTGCCGCGCCTGCTGGCCGGCGACAGCGTGCAGGTGGTCGCCCGCGACCTCGGCTACGGTAGTACGCGGGCCTTCAGCAGCATGTTCCGTCGCCTGCTCGGCGAAACCCCGCGCGACTACCTGGGGCGACTGGAGCAACTGGCACGGGTCAGGGGCCGCGAGGACTGATGCCCCACGGCGCAACGCCAAGCCATGGCAATTCGGCGGATAACGCCTGCGTCGTTATCCGCCCTACCAAGGCGCCGCTAGGGCGCATCCGCCGCCAAGGCTCCCGTAGGGCGCATAACCGCAGCGCGGTTATCCGCCATGGTGCAAGGCGGGAACGCGAGGATTGACGCCCTACGGCGCAACACCGAGCACTGGCGGATCGGCGGACAAAAAGAAGCCCTCCAGCGGAGGGCTCTCGGAAAAGGGCGCCGGAGCGCCCGGATGGGATCGTCGATCAGTGCGGGACGCCCAGCCCCGCCGCGCTCATGAACAGGCGCATCAGCCAGGCGGCGACGCCCAGGGCCAGCACGCTGGCGGTCCAGATGCCCGCCAACCAGGCCAGGCGTCGCCAGAGCGGTGGTTTGGCCGCGTTATCTCGTTCGGGATGACTCGGCGTACGGACCATATGCGGCGCCTCCTCAGTGATAGCCATCGCCGTGCTTCACCTTGCCGCGGAACACGTAGTAGCTCCAGGCGGTGTAGCCGAGGATGAAGGGAATGATGAACAGCGCGCCGACCAGCATGAAGCCCTGGCTCTGCGGCGGCGCCGAGGCCTCCCAGATGCTCACCGCCGGCGGGATGATGTTCGGCCACAGGCTGATCCCCAGGCCGCTGTAGCCGAGGAAGATCAACACCAGGGTGAGCACGAACGGCTTCACGTGGTCGTTGTTGGCCACCGAGCGCAGCAGCGCATAGAAAGTCACCAGGACCAGGATCGGCACCGGCAGGAACCAGAACAGGTTCGGCAGGCTGAACCAGCGTGCGGCGATCTCGGCATGGGCCAGCGGCGTCCACAGGCTGACCACCCCGATGATCGCCAGCAGCACCAGCGCCAGCGGGCGCGCCAGGTCGTGCATGCGCTCCTGCAGGCGGCCTTCGGTCTTCATGATCAGCCAGGTGCAGCCAAGCAGGGTGTAGGCGACGATCAGGGCCAGGCCGCAGAACAGCGGGAACGGCGCGATCCAGTCCAGCGAACCGCCGGCGAAGCTGCGGTTCTCCACCGGGATGCCTTCGATGAAGGCGCCCAGCGCCACGCCCTGGAAGAAGGTCGCCACCAGCGAACCGCCGATGAACGCCTTGTCCCAGATGTGCTGCTTGGCCGGCTTGGCCTTGAAGCGGAACTCGAAGGCGACGCCGCGGAAGATCAGCCCGACGAGCATGAAGATCAACGGCAGGTAGAGCGCCGACAGGACCACCGCGTAGGCCAGCGGGAAGGCCCCGAACAACGCCGCGCCGCCCAGCACCAGCCAGGTCTCGTTGCCGTCCCAGACTGGCGCCACGGTGTTCATCATCACATCGCGGTCGCCGCTGTCCTTGAAGAACGGATAGAGCATGCCGATGCCCAGGTCGAAGCCGTCCATCACCACGTACATCATGATGCCGAAGATGATGATGACCGCCCAGATGAGGGGAAGATCGATACCCATGTCTCAGTTCCTCTTGTCCTGGTCGCGGTCGGCCGCTTGCGCGTGGCCGTCGTGCTCTTCGTCGAAACCTTCGCCGGCGGCCGACAACGGCCGCGCCGGCGTGCGCTTCTGCCCGGCGCCTCCCGGGTTGGTCTCGCGTCCCTCATGGGTGACCGGGCCCTTGCGCACCAGGCGCATCATGTAGCCGATACCGACGCCGAACAGCGAGAAGTACACCACCACGAAGGTCAGCAGGGTCAGGCTCATCTGCGTCACGCTCTGCGCCGAGGAGGCGTCGGCGGTGCGCATCAGTCCGTAGACCACCCAGGGCTGGCGGCCCATCTCGGTGGTGAACCAGCCGGCGAGGATCGCGATCAGGCCGGACGGTCCCATCAGCAGGGTCAGGCGCAGGAAGGCCTTCGAGTTGAACAGCTTGTCCTGGCCGCGCCAGCGCAGCCACAGGCTCCAGACGCCGACCAGGATCATCAGCATGCCGAGGCCGGCCATGATCCGGAACGACCAGAACACCACGGTGGAGTTCGGCCGGTCTTCCGGCGGGAAGTCCTTCAGCGCCGGGATCGGCTCGGTCAGGCTGTGCTTGAGGATCAGGCTGCCGAGCACCGGGATCTCCACCTTGAAGCGGGTTTCCTCGCGCTGCATGTCCGGCCAGCCGAACAGGATCAGCGGGGTCGGCTCGCCGCTGCTGTTGTCCCAGTGGCCTTCCATCGCGGCGATCTTCGCCGGCTGGTGCTCCAGGGTGTTGAGGCCATGGGCGTCGCCGATCAGCGCCTGTACCGGGGCGACGATCAGCGCCATCCACATGGCCATCGAGAGCATCTTGCGGATCGCCGGGTTGTCGCGCCCGCGCAGCAAGTGCCAGGCGGCCGAGGCGCCGACGAAGAAGGCGGTGGCGAGGAACGCGGCGACCGACATGTGCAGCAGGCGGTAGGGGAACGACGGGTTGAAGATCACCGCCACCCAGTCCACCGGGATCACCCGGCCGTCGACGATCTCGAAGCCCTGCGGGGTCTGCATCCAGCTGTTGGAAGCGAGGATCCAGAACGTCGAGATCAGCGTGCCGATCGCCACCATCACCGTGGCGAAGAAATGCAGGCCCGGTCCCACGCGGTTCCAGCCGAACAGCATGACACCGAGGAAACCGGCCTCGAGGAAGAACGCGGTGAGCACCTCGTAGGTCAGCAGCGGACCGGTGATGGACCCGGCGAAGTCGGAGAAATGGCTCCAGTTGGTGCCGAACTGGTACGCCATGACCAGCCCGGACACCACGCCCATGCCGAAGTTGACCGCGAAAATCTTCGACCAGAAATGATAGAGGTCGCGGTAGACCTCTTCGTTCGTTTTCAGCCAGAGGCCTTCCAGTACGGCCAGGTAGCTGGCCAACCCGATGGTGATCGCCGGGAAGATGATGTGGAAGGACACGGTGAACGCGAACTGGATGCGGGCAAGGTCGATAGCCTCCAATCCGAACATGGCAACTCCTCTTCAGGTTCTCGGCCCTTCCGGCTTACGTGCGGATTCGGCCGTGCTTCCTCACGCGCAACGCTACGCAAGGTTTTGGAACACATCCTTCAGCTATCGTTCTTGTCATTGGAAAGCGACCGCAGCCCTGGATGGCAGGAATGCGGGAAGGGTCGCAAGCAGATTCCCGGACCACCCGCCTTGATGCAGAGCAATTCGGTACGAAAATCTTACCCGTTAGCCTAGACCGTCCTGCTGTGGTCGGTTGTCGCGAGACAAATTGCCTCAGCTCTCGCATATTCATTAATAGAATATAAAAATAAATAAATAATATTTTTATGGAATAAAAAGAGTCGCTACTCTCCCCTTCAAGCCGCCCCTCGCGTGTTGGCGCCCCTCCTTCACCGCCCTGCGCGCAGCGGCGGACATCGCCCTACAAGGATCGAAGAATGAAAAAACTGCTCCTGCTGACTGCCCTGGCCTCCGTCATCAGCGTTTCCGCCAGCGCCGCGGAAAAGCTCATCGTCGCCGCCACGCCGATCCCCCATGCGGAAATCCTTGAGCTGATCAAGCCGACCCTGGCGAAGGAAGGCGTCGACCTGCAGATCAAGGTGTTCACCGACTACGTGCAGCCCAACGTGCAGGTCGCCGAGAAGCGCCTGGACGCCAACTACTTCCAGACCCTGCCGTACCTGGAGAACTTCAACAAAGGCAAGGGCACCAACCTGGTCACCGTGGTCGGCGTACACGTCGAACCCTTCGGTGGCTATTCGAGGAAATACAAGTCGCTGGCCGAGCTGCCCGACGGCGCCACCGTCGCCATCCCCAACGAAGGCAGCAACAGCGGGCGCGCCCTGCTGCTGTTGCAGAAGGCCGGCCTGCTCAAGCTGAAGGACCCGAACAACGCCCTGGCCACGCCCAAGGACATCGCCGAGAACCCGAAGAACCTGAAGTTCAAGGAACTCGAATCGGCCCTGTTGCCACGCGTGCTGGACCAGGTCGACCTGGACCTTATCAACACCAACTACGCGCTGGAGGCCAAGCTCAACCCGGCCAAGGACGCGCTGGTCCTGGAAGACCGCGACTCGCCCTATGTGAACTACCTGGTGGCGCGTCCGGACAACAAGGACAGCGACGCCCTGAAGAAGCTTTCCGCCGCGCTGACCAGCCCGGAAGTGAAAGCCTTCATCGAGAAGAAATATGCCGGCGCGGTGGTCCCGGCCTTCTGACCCCAGCCCGTCCCGACTCCCACGCTGGGCGCCGTTGCAGCGCCCCTTGTTCACGCCGGTGTCGCATGGCTTGCACCGGCGTTTCTTTTTCCGCAACGGCCCCCGCCCGCAGCCGTCCCGGTCCGTCGTCGCGGCGCAGGCGCTGGAGGCGCCCCGTGCCGTCAAGGAGTTACCCATGAGCGAGAAACCACGCCCCGCGCCGTTGACCTTCCCCGACGCCGACCGCAGTCCGCTGAGCATCCGCGCCAAGGCCCTGGTGTTCTTCGACCCACGCTCGCACCGGGTCCGCGAAGAACTCGAGCGCCTCGCGCCGCAGGGCCAGCCGGTGCTGATCGAAGGCGAGACCGGCACCGGCAAGGAGCTGCTCGCCCGGCAGATCCACCGCCACAGCGAACGCGCCGGTCTGTTCGTCGCGGTCAGTTGCAGCGCCCTCAGTCGCAACCACGCCGAAGCCGAGCTGTTCGGCTACGCCCCCGGCGCCCACAACGGCCCGGTCGGCAGCCGCGCCGGCTGGTTCGGTTCGGCCAATGGCGGCACCCTGTACCTGGACGAGATCGGCGACCTGCCGCTGACGTTGCAGGCCAGGCTGCTACAGACGCTGGAGGAACGCGAGGTGCTGCGGGTCGGCGCGCAGCAGCCGATTCCCCATGACGTGCGCCTGGTCACCGCCACCAGCGTCGACCTGGACCAGGCGGTGCGCGCCGGCAAGTTCCTGGCCGGCCTGCAGCAGTACCTGCACGACGGCCGCCTGAGCCTGCCGCCATTGCGCGAACGTCCGGGAGACATCCTGCCGCTGGCGGAATACTTCATCGGCGTCTATGCCCAGCGCCTGGACCTGCCGGTGCCGGCCATCGGCGTGGAAACCCAGCGGGTCCTCGAGAGCTATCCCTGGCCAGGCAACATCCGCGAGCTGGAAAACGTCGTCCACTTCGCCCTGCTGGTCAGCGACAAGGAAGAAATCCTGCCGCAGCATCTGAATTTTGGCGGGGCAACGCCAGACCCATCGCTGGCCGGTCTGCGGCGCCTGCTCGGCCAAGCCAGAGCGCCGTCGCTGGAGCAGGTACAGGCCCTGCTCCTGCAACTGGCCACCGAGCAGGCAGGCGGCGACGAGGAGGCGGGAAGGCGGCGCCTGGGACTGGCGGCGAACTGAAGGAATCCTTCGGCGAACGTGCGGGAAAAGCGCGGCGCCGAAGGCTTCCATACGTCCGAAGGATTAGCTCCCGAGCCCTTGATCGTGTTTATATTGAACGCTTGATCAAATTAAGGACGAGGAGACCAGCCTGTTTTGACTGACGCACAATCGCCCTCCGCCACCCCCTCCACCCCCACGCCCATCCGCATGAATCCCCCGGTGTTCTACGGTGCGGCGATCCTGATCCTGCTGTTCGCCGCGGTGGTCATCGGCTTCCCCCAGCGCGCCGGCGAATGGCTGCTGGCCGCACAGACCTGGGCCTCGCAGACCGTCGGTTGGTACTACCTGCTGGCGATGACGCTGTACCTGATCTTCGTGGTGGTCACCGCGCTTTCCGGCTACGGCAAGATCAAGCTCGGTGCCGACCACGACGAGCCGGAATTCAGCTACCTGTCCTGGGCCGGCATGCTGTTCGCCGCCGGCATCAGCATCACCCTGTTCTTCTTCTGCGTATCCGAGCCGTTGACCCACTTCCTCCAGCCGCCGCAAGGCGAGGCCGGAACCCAGGAAGCCGCGCGGCAGGCCATGGAACTGCTGTTCCTGCACTGGGGCCTGCACGGCTGGGGCGTGTTCGCCCTGGTGGCGATGGCCCTGGCCTACTTCGCCTACCGCCACAACCTGCCACTGGCCCTGCGCTCGGCGCTCTACCCGTTGATCGGCAAGCGCATCAACGGGCCGATCGGCTACACGGTGGACTGCTTCGGCATCATCGCCACGGTGTTCGGCCTCGGCGCCGACATGGGCTTCGGCGTGCTCCAGCTCAACTCCGGGCTGGACTACCTGTACGCCATCCCGCATACCCACCCGGTGCAGATGGCGCTCATCGTGCTGATGATGGGCGCGGCGATCTCGGTGGCGGTCTCCGGGGTCGACAAGGGCATCCGCATCCTCTCCGACATCAACATGCTGCTGGCCTGCAGCCTGCTGCTGTTCGTGCTGTTCGCCGGTCCGACCCAGCACCTGCTCAACACCCTGGTGCAGAACGTCGGCGACTACCTCGGCCACCTGCCGGGCAAGAGCTTCGACCTCTACGCCTACGGTGGTCCCAGCGACTGGCTGGGCTCGTGGACGGTGTTCTACTGGGCCTGGTGGATCGCCTGGGCGCCCTTCGTGGGCCTGTTCATCGCGCGCATCTCGCGCGGCCGGACGATCCGCGAATTCGTCTTCGGCGTGCTGTTCATCCCGCTCGGCTTCACCCTGGCGTGGATGTCGATCTTCGGCAACAGCGCCCTGGAGCAGGCCCTCGGCGGCGCCAGCGAACTCGGCCGGGTGGCCATCGAGCAGCCGTCGATGGCCCTCTACCAGATGCTCCAGAACTACCCCTGGAGCCGCGCGGTGATCACCGTCACTGTGCTGGTCAGCTTCGTCTTCTTCGTCACCTCGGCGGACTCCGGCACCGTGGTCCTCTCCACCCTCTCCGCCCACGGCGGCAGCGCCGACGACGACGGACCGAAGTGGCTGCGGGTGTTCTGGGGCTCGGTCACCGCGCTGGTCACCGGCGGGCTGCTGTTCGCCGGCAGCATCGACGCGCTGAAGTCGGCGGTGGTGCTGACCTCCCTGCCCTTCTCGCTGATCCTGCTATTGATGATGTGGGGCCTGCACAAGGCCTTCTACATGGAGTCGCAGCGCCAGCGGGCGCGGAGCCACTCCCTGGCGCCGCTGATGAGCGGCAACGGCAAGCGCTCCGGCGGCTGGAAGCGACGCCTGTCGCAGGCCGTGCACTTCCCCTCGCGGGACGAGGTGTACCGCTTCATGAACGACGTTGTGCGCCCGGCGATCAGCGAGGTTTCCGAGGTGTTCCGCGAGAAGGGCCTGGCGGTGGACGCCCAGCTCGACCCGGGCAACGCCTCGCTGAGCCTGGAGATCGGTCATGGCGAGCAGCATCGGTTCCTCTACCAGGTGCTGATGCGCGGCTACTTCACGCCGTCCTTCGCGCGTGCCGGCATGGGCGGCCTGCACCTGAAGAATCGCCGCTACTTCCGTGCCGAGGTGCATCTCGCCGAAGGTAGCCAGGACTACGATCTGATGGGCTACACCAAGGAGCAGATCATCAACGACATGCTCGACCAGTACGAGCGGCACCTGCAGTTCCTGCACCTGGTGCGTTGAGTGCAGGAAAAGGGGGCGCGCAGGGCGCCCCTTCCCTCATCCTCCGTCCCTGACCGCAGGGAATGACGCTAGCGGCAACATCCCCTCCCCGTGCAGCCACGAATCCCTCAGCGCGCCAGCACTCGCCGGTAGAACAGCACGCAGATCGCGACGAATACCACCAGTCCCAGCCACTGGGCGATGCCCGCGAAGCCGGCGCCGGCCAGCGCCAGCGGCGCGTCCTCGCCGGTGGCGCCGATCACCCCGGCGAGCAGGATGCCCATCAGGCTCTCGCCGACGATCAGCCCCGAGGCCAGCAGCACGCCGCGTCGCTTCGGCTCTTCGGCATAGGTCTCTTCGTCGACCCCGGCTGCCGCCGCGCGCTTCTTCAGGGCATTTTCCAGTAGCCAGGAAATCAGCGCGCCGACCACCAGGGTCATGCCGATGGTCGGCGGCAGGTAGATCCCCAGGCCCACCGCCAGCACCGGCAGGCAGGCCTTGCCGGTACGGCGCAGGAGCAGGTCGACGAGGATCAGGGCGATGCCCAGGGCGACGCCGATGAGAATCATGTTCCAGTTCAGCGCGTCGTGGAAAATCCCGCTGGCGATCGCCGTCATCAGGGTCGCCTGCGGCGCGGCCAGGGCCTGGCCGGGGTCCATTCCCTCGCGCGGCAGGGCCCCGGTGAAGCCGTAGGCGCTGTAGAGCAGTTCCAGCACCGGGGGGATCACCAGCGCGCCGACGATGCAGCCGACGATCAGCGCGACCTGCTGGCGCCAGGGCGTGGCGCCGACCAGGTAGCCGGTCTTGAGGTCTTGCAGGTTGTCGTTGGAGATCGCCGCGATGGCCAGCACCACCGAGGTGGTGAACAGCGCCAGGGCGATCGCCAGCTTGCCGTTCTGGCGGTCCAGCAGGCCGCCCTCGATGCTGCCGAAGCCGAGTATCAGCAACGACACCAGGATGACCGCGATGATTCCGATCCCCGAGATCGGACTGCTCGACGAACCGACCAGGCCGGCCATGTAGCCGCAGGCGGCGGCGATCAGGAAGCCGAAGAAGAAGGCGAACACCACGCATACCGCCACCAGGCTCCAGAACTGCGGGCTGGCCATGTCCGGCGCGGCGGCACCGAGGAAGTGGCTGAAGACCACGAACAGCGAGACCAGCAGTATCCCGGCGATCAGCAGGATCCACTTGGCCGGCATGTCCAGCTCGGTGCGCAGGCTGCTCGCCTGGCTATTGCCGCGCACTGCCCCGAGGGAGGCCCAGACGCCCCGCACCATCGGCTTGAACAGGGTCGCCAGGGTCCACAGCGCGGCCACGCCGATGGTGCCGGCGCCGAGGAAGCGCACCTGCGAACTCCACAGTTGGGTGGCCAGGTCCGACAGGCTCTGGCCGTCGGCCGGCACGCTGTTGACGGTCAGCAACGGCACCGCGACGCCCCAGGAGATCACCACGCCGATGAGGATCGCGATGCCGGCGGTGATGCCCATCAGGTAGCCGGCACCGACCAGAGCCAGGGAAAAACCGGTGGAAAGGCGGAACGCCGCCTGCCCGGCACTGAGCCAGACGCTGAAGCCTTCGGCGAGAACCTTGAAGCCGCTGCTCCAGAGGCTGAACAGCGCCGCCACCAGGCCGCCGCCGAGGATGTCGTAGAGCCCCGGCGCGTTACCGGCGGCACGCGGCGCGCGGGCGTCTTCCTCGTCCTCGGCGCCGTCGCTGCCGACCCGGAGGATTTCCGCCGCCGCCACCCCTTCCGGATACGGCAGTTCGCTCTGCACCACCATCACCCGGCGCAGCGGAATGGTATAGAGCACCCCGAGAATGCCGCCGATGGAGCAGATCGCCGCGGTCTGCCAGAACGGGAAGCCACTCCAGTAGCCGATCATCAGCAGGCCGGGAAGGATGAAGATGATCGAGGACAGAGTGCCGGCCGCCGAGGCCTGGGTCTGCACCATGTTGTTCTCGAGGATGTTGGCGCCGGAGAAGTAGCGCAGGACGGCCATCGAGATCACCGCCGCCGGGATCGACGAGGCGAAGGTCAGGCCGACCTTCAGACCGAGGTAGACGTTGGAGGCGGTGAAGACCACGGTGATCAGCGCACCGAGGATCAGGCCACGCAGGGTGAGCTCTGGCAGGGTCAGCTCATCCGGGATGCGTTCTTGCATGGATGAAAACTCTCGAAACAATTGGACCCGCCAAGCTTAGGCGAGAGCGGCACGCCGGGACACGACAGCGAATGTCGCAGAGGCGACCTTTTCGAGAGGAAAAGCTGGCGGAACGGACAGTTGCCGGCGCGGGCCGCCGGAGGAAGCCCGCGCGCGGCGTCGTCAGAAGGGCTTGTCGCCGAGGATGGTGGCGCGATGCATGACCCGCCGCTGTGGCCGGTAATCGTCCACCGCGTAGTGCTGCGTCACGCGGTTGTCCCAGAACGCCACGTCGTTTTCCTGCCAGCGCCAGCGCACGGTGAATTCAGGTCGCGTGGCATGGGCGAAGAGGAACTTCAGCAGCGCATCGCTCTCGGCCGGCTCCAGTTCGTTGATGCGGGTGGTAAAGCCATCGCTGACGAACAGGCCCTTGCGCCCGGTGAGCGGATGGGTGCGCACCACCGGATGCGAGCGCGGCGGATTCTTCAGGCGGGCCTCCTCCAGGCGCGCCAGGTCGGCCTCGGTGACGCCGAAGCGCTCGCGGGGGAAGGACTTGCCGATGTCGTGGGTCGCCGTGAGACCGTCCAGCAGACGCCGCAGCGGCGCCGACAGCGCCTCGTAGGCCGCCGTGCTGCTCGCCCAGAGGGTGTCGCCGCCGTACGGCGGCAATTGCTTGGCGGCGAGCACGGCTCCCAGCGCCGGGGTCTCGAGGAAGGTCACGTCGGTGTGCCAGATGGCATTGTCGCGCACGTCGGTGACCGCGGTGTCGAGGACGATGACCTCCGGCTGCTCCGGCACGCTGGGGTAGATCGGATGGATGTGCAGGTCGCCGAAGCGGGCGGCGAAGCGCGCCTGGCTCCTGGGTTCCAGCGACTGGTCGCGGAAGAACAGCACCTGGTGTTCGAGCAGGGCCTGCTCGATGGCCCGCTGGCCGGCGTCGTCCAGCGGCGCGCCGAGGTCGATGCCGGAAACGATGGCGCCCAGGGCCGGGCTGATGGGTTGGATGGTCAGGCTCATGTCGTGCTACTCGTCGGGCAGGTTGCGGGCGCGCCCTGCGCGCCCTCGCTCCGGCCTTCGCCGCGTGGGTGAAGGTCGGTTCGGAAATGACTCGGGACTCTCGCGCTCAACCCCAGGCGGCGAAGCGCCGCTGGACCCAGCGCAGCCCCAGTTCGAAGGCCAGGGCGATGGCGGCGATCAGCAGGATGCCGACCACCACCACGTCGGTGGCGAGGAATTGCGCGGCGGACTGGACCATGAAGCCGAGGCCGCGGTTGGCCGCGATCAGCTCGGCGGCGACCAGGGTCGACCAGCCGACGCCGAGGGCGATGCGCAGGCCGGTGAGGACCTCCGGCAAGGCGCTCGGCAGGATCACGTAGCGCACCACCTGCCAGCGGCTGGCCCCCAGGCAGCGCACCGCCTGCACCCGCGATCGGTCGACGCGACGCACGCCGGCGGCGGTAGCGATCAGCAGCGGCGCGAACAGCGCCAGGTAGATCAGCAGCACCTTGCTCAGCTCGCCGATGCCGAACCAGATGACGATCAACGGCAGGTAGGCCAACGGCGGGATCGGCCGGTAGAACTCCACCAGCGGATCGAGGGCCGCTCCGGCCAAGGGGTTGAGGCCCATCAGCACGCCCAGCGGGATCGCCGTCAGCACCGCCGCGCCGAGCGCCAGGAGCACCCGCAGCAGACTGGTGCCGACGTGTTGCAGCAGGCTGGCATCGAGGTAGCCCTCCTGCCATAGCCGTTGCAGGGCTTCGAAGAGCTGTTCGGGCGCCGGCAGGAACAGCACGTCGACCCAGCCGAAACGGGTCGCCGCCCACCACAGCAGGGCCAGGGCCAGCACGCTGGCACCGGCGGCCCAGCGCCGACGGTCGCCGGGCAGGCGCCGCTTGCGCGGGACAGGATTGGCGACGGCGAGTCCGAGGGTATCAGTGGGCATGTTCGGCCTCCGCGACATCGAGGAATTCGTCCAGCAACGCCTGGCGCAAACGGCCGAACTCGGGATCGGACTTGATCGAACGCACCGTTTCGCCGGCGGCGTAACGCCGCGCGAAGTCCACCGGCAGGCGCTTGACGATGCGCGCCGGCGGGCCGTCCATCACCACCAGGTCGGTAGCCAGGAACAGGGCTTCGTCGACGCTGTGGGTGATCAGGAAGAGGCCCTTGCCGGTCTGCTTCCACAGGTCCAGCAGGAGCACCTGCATGCGCTCGCGGGTCAGCGCGTCGAGCGCGCCGAACGGCTCGTCGAGCAGCAGGAAGTCCGGCTCGACCGCCAGCGCGCGTGCCAGCCCGAGGCGTTGCCGCTGGCCGCCGGAGAGCTCGGCGACGGACTGCTCGGCGTACTCCTGGAGGCCCACCAGTTGCAGGACCTGGCGCGCCCGCGCGGTGCGCTCGGCCTTGCCCAGGCCACGGATGCGCAGGCCCAGGGCGACGTTGTCGAGGGCGTTGAGCCAGGGCATCAGGGCGTCGTCCTGGAATACCACGCCGCGCTCGCCGCCAGGCCCTTCGAGTGTCCGGCCGTCGATCTGCACGCGTCCCTGGTCCGGCGTCTGGAAACCGGCGAGGATGTTCAGCAGTGTCGACTTGCCGCAGCCCGAAGGACCCAGCACCACCAGCGACTCGCCCTTGGCAAGGCCCAGGCTGAGATCGCGGAGGATGGCGCGGCGCTGGCCGCGCTGTTCGAATGAGAGGCTGATCGCCTCGGCCGTCAGACGGCTCATGTGTTCTGCCCTCCGTAGGGTAAGAAAGCCTCCGCTTCGACAGGCGGAGCGGAGGCGCGGAATTCAGCGCTGGCCGACCTGGACCTGCTCCGCCTGGCGCACGAAGTCGGCGCTGACGTAGGGCGAGTAGTCGCCGAGGACGGCCGGCACGCGCTTCTGTTCCTTGAGGAATTCGGCAGTGCCGGCGATAGCCTTGGCGGTGCCGCCGCCGAGCAGGTCGGCGGACAGTTGCGCCTGGCTTTCCGGGAAGGTCGAGCCGGCCAGCAGTTCGGGGACGTCCCTGGGATCGGCGCCGGTCAGCCGGGCGATCTTCTTCACCGGCTCGGAGTCGGCGGTCCATTCGGCCTTGTGCGCGTTGTAGTCGGCGAAGGAATCGAGGCTGACGCGGGCGAAGCGGGCGACGATTTCAGGATGCTTCTCGGCGAAGTCCTTGCGCGCCACCCACACCTCGAAGGTCGGCGCACCCCACTGGCCGACTTCGGCGGCGTCGGTGAGGACCTTGCCGCTTTTCTTGATCTCGCCCAGCGCCGGCGACCAGACGAAGGCCCCGTCGATGTCGCCGCGACGCCAGGCGGCAGCGATCTCGGCCGGGTTGAGGTTGACGATCTTCACCTTGGACGGATCGATCTGCCAGTGCTTGAGGGCGCCGAGCAGGCTGTAGTGGGAGGTTGAAACGAACGGGGTAGCGATGGTCTTGCCGACCAGGTCCTCGGGTTTCCCGATCCCGCTTCCATTGCGCACCACCAGCGCCTCGGCGGCGTTGATCTGCGCGGAAACGATGAAGGCGACGATCGGCAGCTTCCGCGAGGTCGCCGCTGCCAGCGGGCTGGACCCGATGTTGCCGAGTTGCAGGTCTCCGGAGGCGAGCGCGGCGATCACTTCCGGACCGCTGTTGAAGCGGCGCCAGTCGATCTTCTCGCCGATGGCTTTCTCGTACAGGCCATCGGCCTGGGGCACCTTGGTCGGGTCGATGCCGGTCTGGTAGCCGACCGTGATGTCGGCGGCCTGGGCGGCGACGGAAAGGCTGGCAAAGGCCAGGGCTGCCACCAGGCGGTGCAGGGAATTCGGGCGTTTCATCGGGCGAACCTCGGAGGCAACGGTGCCGCGCTCCGGAGGAGAACGGACCAGGGACGGGCAATGGGTGGCGACAGCGAGTCCGGTGGTCCGGTGCGATGCAGATTACAGATATAAAAAACTCGATATAAATAATATTTTGGAATTAGTTTATGAGCGCGAATGCGCACCCGGATGCCCTTCCGCCCTTGCTCCATGCAACCCCGTCCCTACAGGGCAGCGCCCAGCAGACGGGCTTCCAGGGCCTGTCGGCGCAGGCAGGCAAGCAGCCCGGCGAACGCGCGCGGCACTGCCAGCGCCAGCAGTCCACTGTCGCGCAGGCTTGCCGCCCAACCGGCCATGGGTCGCGGTGTCCTGGGGTCGGGCGAGTGGAGCCGGGCTTCGCTCATGCGGCACCTCGAACGGGGAGCGAGGGCCAGGCGTTGGCGCGAGGTAAGCAGGCTCTGGTGATGGAAAGGGACGGGATGTCCTGCTTATAACCCTAATGGATGAAACCCTAACCTATAAATAACCAATAATCCTTAACTAAGAACCGGAGGCATGCGCCCCTGGCAGAACCATGAGGATGCGTCGGGCAACCGACGCCGGCATCATTCCGGACAGCCGCGAAAACCTCTGTAACGGCTCTGTCATGCGCGTCGTGCGAGGAAACAAATAAGCGGAGAAAAGGGAACCTTATTCGCGCCAAGCTGTTTAAAATCACGCCCGTTTCTGTGCGAGGCCCCTCGCGCAGTCTTTTACCAAGGAGCTACACCACCATGGCACTGACCAAAGACCAACTGATCCAGGACATCGCCGAAGCCATCGACGCGCAGAAGACCACCGTTCGCAGCGCACTCGACCAGCTCGCCGAGATCGTCAAGGACGCCCTGGAGAACGATGGCGAAATCACCCTGCCGGGTATCGGCAAGCTGAAGGTCTCCGAGCGTCCCGCGCGCACCGGCCGCAACCCGCAGACCGGCAAGGCGATCGAGATCGCTGCCAAGCGTGTAGCCAAGTTCGTTCCGGCCAAGGCGCTGACCGACGCGATCAACGGCTGATAACGGCCGCCGCATCCCGCACGGATGCGCAGGAAAAAAGCGCAGGAGCCTGGCCTCCTGCGCTTTTTTCGTTTTCGGGGAGCCGCTGGCGCTGCCGCCCTCGAGGTTTTCCGCCGGATATTCCTACGGCGTTTGCAGTTGCTCGAGCAACGCATGGCAATCGGCAGCGTGCCAGTCGGCCAGCTCCGGCCAGGGGTTTTCCGGCAGGTTGACCAGCACCGTGCGACTACCCGCGGCGCGTCCGCAGTCGAGGTCGAAACGGTAGTCGCCGACCATCACCAGCTCCGCCGGCGTCACGTTCCAGCGTCGGGCGATGCGCAGCAAGCCATCAGGGTCCGGCTTGGGCCGCGCCTCGCCGCGCCCGAGGATGTGCTCGGTGGGGAAGCAGCCGCCCAGGCCGATCGCTTCGAGGGTGATCAGCGCCAACTGGTGGTCGTTGCGGGTCAGGATGCCCAGGCGCACGCTGCGCCGCTGCAACTCGCGCACCAGTTCCAGTGCGCCCGGCGCCGGCCGCGCGGCCTCGGCCAGGGCGCGCTCGTGTTCGAGCAGCCAGGCGTGCTTGGCCGCCGCCTCAGCCTCGGGCAGGGCGGCGAGGTGCAGCAGGATGTCGTCCTGCTCGGGGATGTCCAGCGCTCGGCGGATCGCCGGGAAGTCGTGCACGGCCCGGGTCAGGGTGCCGTCCATGTCGAACACCCAGTGGCGGATGTCGGCCAGCCTCACGCCCAGTCCTCACGCTTGCGGATCAGGCCTTCCTGGCTCGACGAGGCGACCAGCTGGCCGCTCTGGTTGAAGATGCTGCCGCGCACGAAACCGCGTGCGTTGCCGGCCCAGGGGCTGTCGATGGCGTAGAGCAGCCACTCGTCCGCGCGCAGGTCGCGGTGGAACCACAGGGCGTGGTCGAGGCTGGCGACCTGCATGGTCTTCTGCCACACCGAAACGGCATGGGGCTGCATCGAGGTGGTAAGGAAACCGAAATCCGAGGCGTAGGCCAGCAGGTACTTGTGCAGCGCCGGGACGTCCGGCAGCTTGCCGTCGGCGCGGAACCAGAGGTACTTCACCGGTTCGTCGGGCTGCGGGTCGTAGGGGTCGTGCTGGGTGACCGGACGAATCTCGATGGGCTTCGGATACAGCAGCTTGTCGCGGATGCGCTCGGGAATCCGCTCGGCGCGCTGGCGGGTCAGCTCCAGCTCCGAAGGCAAGTTATCCGGGCCGACCACCTCGGGCATCTCGATCTGGTGGTGGAAACCTTCCTCGTCGTACTGGAAGGAGCTGCTCAGGGTGAAGATCGGCTGGCCTTTCTGGATCGCGGTGACCCGGCGGGTGCTGAAGCTGCCGCCGTCGCGCACCCGGTCCACCTGGTAGACCACCGGCATGCTGGCGTCACCGGGACGCAGGAAGTAGCCGTGCATGGAGTGTACGTGGCGATCGTCCTCCACCGTCTGGCTGGCCGCCGACAGTGCCTGGCCCAGGACCTGGCCGCCATAGAGCTGGCGGAAGCCGAGATCCTGGCTCATGCCCCGGAACAGGTTCTCCTCGATGGGTTCCAGGCTCAGCAAAGCCACCAGGTTGTCCAGTATCTGGGTCATGGGGTGTTTCCTCGAATTCGGGCTGTCGACGGGCTAGTCGCGGCGCAAGGCCGGGTACGCGGGCATGTTGCAAAGACGAGTGTCCCACACCGCGCGGCCGAGGGTGAAATGGTAGAGACTGGCCATGGACTCATCCGTTAGTCCAAGCAGCTCATGCACCAGGGGGTCGTAGTAGCAGCCGATACCCGTCCCAGACAGCTCGGCGGCCTCCGCCTCGAGGTAGAGCAACTGGCCGAGCTGCCCGCATTCCCAGTACAGCCGCGGATAGCACCAGGGACCTTCTTCGAGCGCCGCGCCGAGATGGGCGAGCATGGCGAGCGCGACGCAGCCGTCGCCGGCGATGTCCTGCTGGCAGGAGAGATACGCCGACAGCGCGCGCGCATCGCCTTCCTGCAACAGGTACAGCGGCAACTCCGGATCGACGCGCTGCCAGAGGAAGTCCTCGCGCATCGGCGGCCGCCGCAGGCCGCTGCGATCCAGCCAGTACAACCCCGGCACCAGGCCCCGGACGCGATGGACGAACAGCAGTAGATCGACCCGCGCGGCCTCGCCGGTGACCGCGAAAGGCACCGGCGAGCGCTCCGGCAGCAGCCTGCGCAGCCAGGCCCGCAGCAGTTCGACATCGATGCCGGCGCGCCCGTCCATGCGCTGCGCGCTACGCCGCCGATGCAGCAGCGGTCGCAGCGGCAGGCCGGGGTTGTCGTTGCCGGGCTCGCCCGGTGCGACCCTCCACGGGCGTGCCGGCAGGCGCGGCGCCCGGCATAGCCCATGTATCCGCTGCAACTCCGGCCAGTCCCGGTACTCCCGCGACAGCCGGTTCGGTGCGCCGGCCAATGGCAGGGCCGCCAGCCCTTCGCACAGGCGCGGCGAAAGGGAAGGCTCCTGCGTGAGCGCCGGCCCGATCCAGAACAGTGCGTCGACGCTCTCGCACTCGGCGAAGCCGTCCCGGTCAAGGCCGAACAGGCCGTCCAGTGCGCTTTCGGCGACGCCGCGCAGCAGGCGCATCTCCCAGCCCTGAATCGCCGCGGCGATCGAGAGGCAGGCCAGCGCGTGGCCGAGGTCATGCTGGCAGTAGCGATAGGCTCGCTCACCGTATTTCCAGGCCTCGCGCCAGGGCACGCTGGTCAATGCCAGGAGGCAGCCGCCGGCCGGCAAGCAGTCATCCAGCAGCGAAGCCAGCGGCGCCGGCAGTTCGCCGCGCACCTCCAGGGCATGTTTGTCGGGACGGTAGTGGGCGAGCAGTGGCGCCGGCTCCAGGGTACCGCCGGGAAGCAGCAGGTAGGCTTCGGTGGGATGCAGGTTGCCGCTCGACGGATTGACCCGTAGCGCCCAGCGAGTGCCGCCGGCCTCCTTCCAGGCCGACAGCGCCAATCCGTCGTAGAGCATCTGCGAGAGGCTGCGGCGATCGAGCCGGGAGGGCGCGGCCGCCGGCCCGGAAAACACCCCGTCGTAGGGTGGCGACTCCTCCAGCGGCCGATGCAGCAGTTCGACTTGCCGGCAGCCCCGGTACTGGCGGAACGGCGCCGGCTGGGTCGCCCAGTCCAGTCCGCCGGGACCGGGAGCGTAGCGCTCCGGGCGATGCATGCTGAGGCGATGGTAGGAGAGCACCTCGCCGCCGCCGTCGCCCATGTTCACCGCTCCGCCCAGCGGGCCGCGTCGACGCGATAGAGGATATGCCGGCGCATCGGGTGATCCGCTGCCAGGAGTGGGTGGTCGAAATCCTCGGCCGGATCGCGACGCATGCCCAGGCGCTCCATCAAGCCCCAGGAGCGGCGGTTGGGCGGCGTGGTGAAGGCCACCACCTCGGGCAGGCGCAGCCGCTCGAAGGCGAAGTCCAAGGCGGTTTCCGCCGCTTCGCGGGCGAATCCACGGCCCCAGTAGGCGGGCGCCAGGCGCCAGCCGATCTCCACGGTCGGGGCGAAGTGCACGTCCATGGTCACGTCGAACAGGCCGGTGAATCCGATGAACGCCGCCTCGCCCGGTAGCTCCAGGGCCCAGGGCCCGTAGCCACGCTCGGCAAAATGCGCCTGGACGCGATCGACCAAGGCGTCGCTCTGCGCGCGGTCGAGCACACTGGGGAAGAATTCCATTACCTGCGGGTCGGCGCACATCTCGGCGAACGCCTCGCGGTCGCTGTCGCGCCAGGCGCGCAGCAGCAGGCGCGGGCCATGCAGTTCGGAAATGGCGGAAGGGGGAAGGTTCGCGTTCATGGGAGGCCTTTTCGGAAACGGCCGACTCATCTGCGAAGCCAGTCCTCGCGCGTCAACCGGTACAGCACATGATGCCGCAAGCGGTGGCCGGGGGGCAGGTCGGGATGCTCGAAGTCGTCGGTGGGATCGCGATGCATCCCCAGGCGCTCCATCAGTCCCAGGGAGTTCTCGTTGGCCGGTACGGTGAAAGCCACCACCTGGTCCAGGCCAAGGGTATCGAAGGCGTAGCTCAGCGCCGCCTCGGCCGCCTCGTGGGCGAAGCCCTCCGCCCAATGCTCGGCGGCGAGACGCCAGCCGATGGCCACCGCGGGTACGAAGGGCGCATCGAAGTCCACGACCTCCAGCCCCACGTAGCCGATGAAAGGATCGCCGCCCTTGACCTGCAGCGCCCACCAGCCAAAACCGTGCTCGGCGAAGTGCGCGTCGATGCGGCGCAGCAACGCGTCGCTCTGGGCGCGATCCAGGCAGGACGGAAAGAACTCCATCACCCGCGGGTCGGCATTCAGCTCGGCGAACCTGGCTCGGTCCTGCACCAGCCAGGGCCGCAGGATCAGACGGTGGGTATACAGCCGTGGCGAGCGCAGATGCTCGATGCTCAGGCTGGTCAGGTCGGCCATCGCTTGGTTCCTTTCGTTCAACGCACTCCAGAAGGACTATCTGACCGCAGGAATCGGCTGGGGTGCCCGCGAGGGCGGTATTCCGATCTTTGGTCAGGCTCCGCGGAAAAGGCTCCCCAACCGGAGTGTAGTCTTTTCCGCGCCTGGACATGCCCGATCCTCGGGCAAAGCGATGACGATTGGTTTACCGCCCGGGCAACGGGCGCAGGCCACGTCAATCCGTGCACTCTTCCACCAGGCTCTCGTCCAGGGCGAGGATCGCCAGTTTCACCCCAACGGCGCACTCCTCCACCCAGGCGAACGAGGCGTTCGGGCTGAGGCAGGCATCCTCGAGGCGCCGGCAGCTTTCCACCAGTTGCTCGCCACGCACCACCCTCGCCGCGCCCTTGATCCGATGCGCCAGCTCGGCCAGTTCGCCGGTCTCCTGGCGTTGCACCAGTCCCTCGAGGGTCTCCAGGTCCTTGCGGTTGCTGGTCAGCAGTTCATCGAGCAGCCGCCTGAGCATCGTCGGCTCGCCGCCGGTCAGCGCATGCAGGGAATCCAGGTCGTAGAGACGGGGGTCCGACGGTATGGCGACGGGTTCGGCGTCGATGGTGACGGGCAGGTCGTCGTCGGCGAAGCCCAGGGCCAGAAGACGCTCCTCGAGAACATCGAGACCGATGGGCTTGATCAGGCATTCGTTCATTCCAGCCTGGATGCAACGCTCGATCTCCTCCGGCTGGGCGTCCGCGGTGAGGCCGATGATGACCACCGGTTCCTCGCCATTCTCGCGCTCCTCCTGGCGGATCGAGCGGGCGAGGTCGGAGCCGCTCATCAGCGGCATGTGGCAGTCGGTGATGACCATGTCGAACGGTTGCCCATGCCAGAGGTTGAGAGCGTTCAGGCCGTTCTCCGCTTCCTCCACGTCATGACCGAGGAAGCTCAGTTGTTGATGGAGGATCTGCCGGTTGACCGCATGGTCGTCCACCACCAGCACCTGCAACCGCCGCGCCTGGCGACTGCCGAGCGGGATCGCCCGCACGTTCTCGACGATCGGTTCCAGCACCTGCAGGCGCAGCTCGACGTCGATCCGCGTACCCTGCCCCAGCTCGCTGCTCATCACCAGACGCCCTCCCATCATTTCGCACAGCGAGCGCGAGATCACCAGGCCGAGCCCGGTGCCCTCGGTGTTCTGCAGGTTGCGGTTGACCTGGGCGAAAGGCCGGAACAATTGCTGCTGGTCGCCCAGGGAAATACCGATGCCGGTGTCTTCCACACAGAGATTGACCTGCAACAGCGACGGCTCCACCTGGCGGCCATCGATGCGGATGCGGATCGATCCCTCGTCGGTGAACTTGATCGCGTTGCTGACCAGGTTGGAGAGGATCTGCTTGAAGCGCATGGCATCCAGCAGTACGTCGCCGTTGATACTCGAATCGATCTCCAGCACCAGGCTCAGGCGCTTTTGCCGGGCCAGGCCTTCGAACACCCGTGCCACCGATTCCACCAGCTCGCGCAGGTTGGCCCGTTTCGGCGACAGGCTGAGGCGACCGGACTCGATGCGGGCGATGTCGAGAATATCGCCGATCAGCTCCAGCAGGCTCTTCGCCGAGGCATAGGCGATCTCGATGCTGGAGCGGTCCACCCGACCGGTCTCGGCACGCTTGAGCGCCAGTTCGAGGATGCCGATCACCGCATTCATCGGCGTGCGTATCTCGTGGCTCATGGTCGCCAGGAAGGTGGTCTTGGCCCGGCTCGCTTCGTCGGCCAGGTTCTTCGCTTCTTCCAGTTCGTCGATCAACTGGCGGTGCTCGGTGATGTCCAGCCAGCCACAGATGACACCGCGGATGGTCCCGCTGGAATCGCGGAACGGCTGGATCCAGTGGTCGATCCAGCGCTCCCGGCCGCCCAGCGCCACCGGGTAGACCGCCTCGATGGTCCTGCCCTCGCGCATGGCCATCAGGTAGCTGCGATGGAACTCCGGAGCGGTCTCGAAGTTTTCCATGGGCAGCTCGAGCACGGTGCGGTTCATCACCTCCTCGGAACTCAGGCCGACGCTCTGCAAGTAGCTGCGGTTGCAGGACAGCATCCGTCCGTTGACATCGCGCACATACAGCGGCGGGGGCATGCAGTCGGTCAGGGCCTCGACGAACCGCAACTGGTCGCTGAGCGCCTGTTCGACCCGCGCGCGCGCCCTGATCTGCCGGCGCTGATAAGTGACCCAGCCCAGGCAGAACAGCAGCAAGGCCGCTGCGATCGCCAGGATCTCGGTGATCACCAGGATGTAGTCGACCCAGGTCTGGCCGCTCATTCCCGGCGGCGAGCGCCAGCGATTGACGATATCGCTCAGGTCGTCCGGCGAGATGCTCAGCAAGGCCTTGTCGAGAATCGACTGGAGTTCGGCGTCGCCTCGGCGAACGGCGAAGTGGGCGGTGGCCGCACCGATGGGAACCAGGTCGGCGATCGCCAGCCTCTCGCGGAACAACCGGACGATGTAGTAGCGAGCGGTGACCAGCGGCACCACCGCCGCGTCGGCCCGTCCTTCGTAGACCAGGTTCATGGCATCCAGCGCGACGCCGACCTCCACTATCGAGGCCTGCGGATAGCGCTCGCGCACCTGTTGCATGCCCACATGGCCGGCGGGAATCGCTATGCGCTTGCCGTCGAGGCTTCCGGGGCTCTCCGCGCGTCCCTTGTCGTCCGCCCGGGTGACGAGGACGTACGAGGTGGACAGGAACGAGCGGGTGAAACGCAGCATTTCCTCGCGCTTGCTGCTGCGGCTCATGATCGCCAGGTCCGCCTCCTTCCTGGCCAATACGCCGATCTGCTCGGGGAAGCCGCCACTGCGAGGCGTGACCTGGAAATGCAGGCCGGTGCGGCGGGAAATCATGTCCAGCAGGTCGGAGGCGATGCCCGAGAAGGTCTCGTCGGAATTGAAGAAGGCCAGCGGCGCCAGGTCGTCGTTGATGACCAACCGCACCACCGGGTGGCGAGCGATCCAGCGGCTCTCCTGCGGCGTCAGCGCGATACGCTGGCCCGTTGGCAGGGAGCCGCTGCCGACCCAGCGCCTGGCGATGCTTTCGAGACGGTCCTGGTTGATCGCGCCGATGGCCGAGTTGACGACGCGCAACAGGTTCGTATCGCCGCGACGAAGGAGGAAGCCGTAGCCCCCTTCCAGGCGGGCATCGGCAAACCGCTCGAACCTCACGTAGCCGTAATAGGATCGATTGATCCGGTGGTAGGCGCTGAGCACATCGTCGAGATACAGGTCGGTATGTCCGAAAGCCACCGCGGCAACGGCCTCGTCATGGCTGCCGAAGACCACGAAACGCGCCCGCGGGAAACGCTGGCGCAATTCCCCGACATGCTCCCGGGCCACCGCCACGCTGAGTCCGGCGAGATCCTCCGGCGAGTTGCGCTTTTCCCCCATCCGCTTGAACACCGCCAATCGGTCACGGGCGTAGGGTTGGCTGAGCACCAGGGAAGAATCGCCCGCCGAGCTGTAATGGCTGCCAAGCAGGTCGATCTTTCCGGCAGCGAGCGCCGCCACGGCATCCGCATGGGTATCGAAGCTCACGACCTTGATGCGCATGCCGAGCAACTGTCCGACCAGCGTGGCGACGTCCGCCGTTATGCCTTCGTAGTTCTCGTCGTCGAGCCGGACGTTGAAGGGCGAGGTCTCGTCCAGCGCCGCGCCGAGCCTCAGGTGACCCTTGTGGCGCAGCCAGGCCCAGTCGTCCTCGGCGATCGCCATGTCCTCGTGCTCGATGCGCAACTGGCTGAACAGCGTCAGGGACGGATGCGCTTCGATGGCGAACAGGCGTCCGCCCGACAGCAGCAGGCAGAAGAACAGCAGGAATAGTTTTGATCGCATGAAAGGTCTGTGCGGCAGGGCCGGCAGTTGTATGGAAAGGAAACGCGTCCGGCGCGAGGCCCGGCGTTCGGCTAGCGGCAGCCGAGGCCAGGGCGGCGGCGTCAGGATCCGGAGCAATAGTCGAGAAAGTGCTGTTCCGGCATCGGCCGGGCGAACAGGTAGCCCTGGGCTATGGAGCAACCGAGTTCGATCAGGCGTACCCGTTGTTCGTCGCTCTCCACCCCTTCCACCACCAGGGAAATTCCCAGCGCCTGCGCCAACGCCACGACACTGCTGATGACGGCGCAACTCCTGGGCTGGGTCTTCATCTTCTGGACGAAGGTTCTGTCCAGCTTGATCTGGCTGAAGGGAAACTCGCAGAGCCGGTCGAGGGACGAATAGCCGGCGCCGAAATCGTCCATCGCCAGGCCGCAGCCCATGATCCGCAGACGCACGAGGTTCTCCAGGCTGCTGGCAGGAGCGCTGATCAACCCGGTCTCGGTGATCTCGAACATCACCGAACTGGGCGGCAGGTGGAACTCGGTCAGCAACGCCGAGATGTTCTCGGCCAGCGCACGCGAACCCAGTTGCGAAGGATGGACGTTGAACGCCAGGTTGATCGGCTGCCCCAACTGCGCCAGCTTCCTGCGCGTCGCCAGACCCTGGCTGAACAGTTGCCAGAACAGCTTGTCGACCAGGTTGTAGGTTTCCATCACATAGAGGAAATGCGACGGCGGCAATACGCCGAGATGCGGGTGGTTCCAGCGTGCCAGGACCTCGGCGCCGATCAGGCCGCCGCCATCCAGGGCCACCTTGGGCTGGTAGTAGGCTTCGAACTCGCCGTTGTCGAGGCCGCGCACCACGTCCGCCACGGAGGGCAGCTCGGCGACTTCGATCTGTCGCGGCAGGTCCTGGCGACGAGCGTTGTAGCGGGTCAACAGGGCGGTGATCCGCTCCAGGCTGAATGGCTTGCCGAGGTCGCCGAGAAAATTGAGGCCCAGGCACTCGATCATCGAAATGGTGGCCTGGCGCAGGATGGGATCCACCTCGCTGCTGAGGATCACCGAATGAACCTTGCCGCTCAGGCTTGCGTGGCGAAGGAATGCCAGGCCGTCCATGCCGCTCATCTGCAGGTCGCAGATGGCGATGTCGACGTGTCCGCAGGACTCCAGGATCGCCACCGCCTCCTTGCCGTCCGCCGCCTCGAGGATCGATCCGGGCACCACTTTCTTCAGGGCTGTGACGGCTACCAGGCGCTGAAAAGGCTCATCCTCCAACACCAGAACATTCAAATCATTCATCACGGTCCACACAGGGTTTCCAGGAAATACCGGCGATATACTGCTGTGTTTCCCTTACTAGACCTATGGGACAAGTCCCCATGTTTTGTGGGAATTTTCCTACTGATTTGGAGGTTCGGTTGGATTAGCATGGTTCCACATGAAAAACCGAATCGCCCCGCCTCAACAGGCTATTCTGGACGGCGATCTCGGCCTAGCGCCCAACATGGATGACCACCGGCGGCAGCGCCCGGGAAATCGAATCCCGACCCTGCCCCGGTCCCTCAAGGTAAATCGAATTTATGCATACCGTCCTGATCGTCGACGACCACCCCGTCATCCGCCTCGCCGTGCGCGTCCTGCTGGAAAAGCATGGTTTGCAGGTGGTGGCCGAGACGGACAATGGCGTGGATGCCATCCAGTTGGTCCGGGAGCACGAACCGGACGTGGTGATTCTCGACATCGGCATTCCCAAGCTCGACGGCCTGACCGTGATCTCGCGGATCAAGTCGCTGGAACTGCGCACCCAGGTGCTGGTACTCACTTCACAATCCGCAGAGGCGTTCTGCAAGCGCTGTATCCAGGTCGGCGCCCGTGGGTTCGTCAACAAGGAAGAAGACCTGAACAACCTGATCAACGCCCTGAACGCCGTGATCGCTGGCTACACGTTCTTTCCTTCGCTCACGTTCGATACCCTCGGCACCCCGCCGGAGCGCATTTCCGAAAGCGAGCTTATCGGCCTGCTCTCCGACCGCGAGATGATCGTCCTCCAGCATCTCGCCATGGGCTATTCGAACAAGGCCATCGGCGAGAAGCTGTTCCTCAGCAACAAGACCGTCAGCACCTACAAGACCCGCCTGCTGCAGAAGCTCGGCCTGGGTTCGCTGGTCGACCTCGCAGAGTTCGCCAAGCGCAATTCGCTGATCCACTGACCTGGCGCTTCGCTGTCGAAGCCCAGGCCTAGGCACCTTCGAGCAAGCGCGGCCGGAAGCCGTTCCTGCCACGCCACGAGCATCGGCGGATTTCCACAAAGCATGTGGAACCGCCTGTGGATAAGGTGCGAAAAACGCTCCGTGCAGCGCATCGTGCCTGGCCTTGCGACGGTTGATCAGTTCCTGACCAGGCGCACGGCGAGCGGACCAGGTGGCATCGACAAGGCTCGGAGGCGGTCTTCGCCTCGGTTACACTGCACGCCGGTTTCCCCAGGTCTCGCTCGTCGTCCACATGCCCAGTCAAGCATCCTCCCCTTCCCCCCAGGTCGCCATCGTCGGCGGCGGTCCCGCAGGCCTGATGGCCGCGGAGGTCCTGAGCCAGGCGGGCGTACGCACGGAAGTGTTCGACGCCATGCCCTCGGTCGGCCGGAAATTCCTCCTCGCGGGCGTCGGCGGCATGAACATCACCCATGCCGAGGCCAGGGAACAATTCCTCGGCCGCTATGGCAGGCGCCAGAAGGAAATCGCCGCACTGCTCGGCGAATTCGACGCGGATGCGTTGCGCGCCTGGATCCACGGCCTGGGTATCGACACCTTCGTCGGCAGTTCCGGCCGGGTGTTCCCCTCCGACATGAAGGCCGCGCCGTTGCTCCGTGCCTGGCTCAAGCGCCTGCGCGAGCAAGGCGTGCTCATCCACACCCGCTGCCGTTGGCTGGGCTGGAACGCGGACGGTACGCTGGACATCCAGAGCGCCGCCGAGCGCCTGTCGATACGGGCCGACGCCGTGATCCTGGCGCTCGGTGGCGGCAGTTGGCAGCGCCTGGGCTCCGACGGCGCCTGGGTGCCCCTGCTGCGGGCCCGCGGCGTCGAGGTCGAGCCCCTGCGGCCAAGCAATTGCGGTTTCGAGATCGGCGGCTGGAGCGAGCTGTTTCGCGACAAGTTCTCCGGCGCTCCGGTCAAACCGGTGGCCATGGGACTGGCGGGCGAAACGCCGCGCCAGGGCGAATTCGTCGTGACCCGCGACGGTATCGAGGGCAGCCTGGTCTATGCCCTCTCCGCCGCCATCCGCGAACGGATCGAGGCACAGGGATCGGCCGAAGTATGGCTGGACCTGTTGCCGAACAGGCGTCGCGAGCAGATCGAGGCAGCCCTGGCTCGCCCGCGCGGCTCCAGGTCGATGGCCAATCACCTGCGCAGCCAGTTGGGCATCGATGGGGTTCGGGCCGGCCTCCTGCGTGAACTCACCCCCGCCGCCACCTATGCCGAGCCGGCCCGCCTGGCGGCGGCGATCAAGCGCCTGCCGCTGACGCTGCTGCGCCCGCGTCCGCTGGACGAAGCGATCAGCAGCGCCGGCGGCGTGCGCTTCGAGGCGCTCGACCGCAACCTGATGCTCGCTGGCTTGCCCGGCGTGTTCTGCGCCGGGGAAATGCTCGACTGGGAGGCGCCCACCGGCGGCTACCTGTTGACCGCCTGCTTCGCCAGCGGGCGCGTGGCCGGACTCGGCGCGCTGGCCTGGTTGCGCGGCAGGCGCTAGAGACCGGTACGCCAGCGCCTCGCTATTTGCCGGACGGCCGCTTCTTCGGCTTGCCCGCCGCGCCCGCGCCGAAGCCCGGCGCCTTGCGCACCGCCTTGACCGTCGGCGCGCTGCTGTCGAACCAACTGCCCAAGTGGATCTTGCCGGGCTTGCCGGCGCTCTCCGCGGCCTTGGGTTTCTTCGGCTTCTTCGGTTTCTTCAGCACCACGCCGCCCGGCGCGGTCTGCGGCACCCGGTGTTCCGGCGCGAAGTCGGGCTCCTCGCGGCGCTGCAGGGTCTGCCCGATCAGTGTCTCGATCGCCGCCAGCAGCTCCACTTCGTCGGCGCAGACCAGTGACACCGCCTGGCCGGAGGCCCCGGCACGGCCGGTACGGCCGATGCGATGCACGTAGTCCTCGGCGACGATCGGCAGGTCGAAGTTGACCACCAGCGGCATTTCCTCGATATCCAGGCCACGCGCGGCCACGTCGGTGGCTACCAGCAGGTCTACCTCGCCGGCCTTGAACCGCTGCAAGGCGCGCAGCCGCGCCGGCTGCGGCTTGTCGCCATGGATCGAGTCGGCGGCGATACCCTGGCGCTGCAACAGTCCGACCAGTTCCTCGACGCTCTTGCGGGTCTTGGCGAAGACCAGCGCCTGGCGCCAGCGATTGGCCTGCAACAGGTGGCAGAACAGCTCGGCCTTGCGCTTCTTGTCCACCGGCACCAGCCATTGCCTGACGCTCTTCGCCGCGGTATTGCGCGGACTGACCTCGATGGACAGCGGGTCGCGCAGCAGTTCGCGGGCCAGCGTGCGGATGGCGTCGGAGAAAGTCGCGGAAAACAGCAGGGTCTGGCGCTTGCGCGGCAGCGCGGCGAACAGCTCGTCCAACTCGCGGGCGAAACCGAGGTCGAGCATGCGATCGGCTTCGTCCAGCACCAGCGCCTGGAGCTGGGCGAACTTCACCGCGTTCTGCCGATACAGGTCGAGCAGCCGCCCGGGAGTGGCGACGAGGATATCCACCCCCTTGCGCAGCTTCATCATCTGCGGGTTGATGCTGACCCCACCGTAGGCCACCGCGGTACGCAGCGGCAGGTGCTGGCCGTAGTCGCGGACGCTGGCGTGGACCTGCTCGGCCAGTTCGCGGGTCGGAACCAGGACCAGTGCACGCACCGAGTTCGCAGCGACCTGCGGCCCCTCCAGGGTCAGCCGCTGCAGCAACGGCAGGGCGAAACCGGCGGTCTTGCCGGTGCCGGTCTGTGCTGCGGCGAGCAGGTCGCGGCCCTTGAGCGCCGGGGGTATGGCCTGGGCCTGGATCGGCGTAGGCGTGCCGTGGCCGAGCCCTTCGAGGGCCTTGAGCAGGGGGTCGAGCAGACCGAGGGAAGCGAACGTCATGAGCGACTCGGAAAAAAGGAAACGGACGGCATTCTAGCGGATTCGCCGTCTCCCATCGTCCTCTGGAGCGCGGCCGGTCAGCCCTTGAGCAGCAGTCCGCCCTCGATCGGCACGTAGCGCGACGCCGCTCGGATCAGCGCGTTGGCGGTCAGGCCAGGCACCCCGTAGGCCGTAGCCACGACGCCGTGGGCGCGGATGACCTTCTCCAGCAGCAGATCGAAGTCGCCGTCACCGGAGAGCAGCACCACTTCATCCACCCGCGGCGCGGCATCCAGTACGTCGATGGTGATGCCGACATCCCAGTCACCCTTGGCCGAGCCGTCGGCACGCTGGATGTAGGGCTTCAGCTTCACCGTGAAACCGAGGTTGCGCAGAATCTGCTGGAACTGTTGCTGACGCGGGTCGCCGCGGTCGATGGCGTAGGCATAGGCCTCGACGATGCTCCCGCCGCGAGCGATGTCTGCCCACAGGGCGGCGTAGTTGAGATGGCAGCCGTAGGCCTGGCGCACGGTGTAGTAGAGGTTCTGCACATCGGCGAAGACAGCGATCTTCTTCGCCGCGGGCGACTCGGGACGACTCAAGGGGAACTCCGGAACGACGGCAGTGGGCCACCATTATCGCAGCCCACGGCCCGCAACCCTAACGGTCAGGTGAACAAATCGTCGTCGCCGAGGAAGCTGGAGTCGTCGTTGAAGTCGCTATCGCTGAAATCGCCATCGGCGAAACCGCCGTCGGCGGGATAGTCGCTATCGGCGAAGCGCTCGGTTGCCGGCTCGGGATCGGCAAACTGACTGGCGTCGAGGTTATCCACCGGGACGTCCTGGATCACCTCGACGATTTCCTGCGGTTGGCTGTGGCGGAACATGCCGGTGAGCAGGTCGGCCACCAGCATCCCGCCAGCGACCCCGGCGGCCGTCTGCAACGCGCCGCCGAGAAAACCGCTGGCCCGCGAAGGCGCGGCCGACGCGGCGGGCGCCATACCCGGACGCATGTCGCCGGCCCCCGCCGCCGGATTGGAGAAACGCGTCTCGCCCCAGCCCGCCGGGCGCCCCGGTTGGCTCGGCGCCGGCTCGTCGCGCGCGCCGCCACCGAACAGGCCGGAGAGGAAGCCGCCGCTGCTCGGACGGCTCTGCTGCAACTGGGCGACCTGCGCCTCGAGCTCCTTCACCCGTTGGTCGAGGCGCTTCAGCGCGGCTTCCTGGATCAGCACCACCTGCGCCATGTAGTACGGCGCCGCCGGCTGCCGCACCAGGTGCTGGTTGATCTGCGCCTCGGCCTCGGCGTCACGCGGAGCGGACTGCCCCTCGGCCTCGCGCAGGCGGCTGAACAGGCCGTCGATCAGGGTTTTCTCATCGGATTTCATCGCACGCCTCGACTGCATTTCGAGAAGGAAGGATGGATTGCACCAAAGGGAAATATTGGAGCACCCTGCACGATCTCAAGTTCCTCCGGTGAATTCCCGATGAATGACCACGCCCAGCGCTCCGCACGGCCCCAGGTCGCCCTGCTGATCGTCGACCTGCAACGCGGCATGCAGCGCCACGACCTGCCGCCGCGCAACAATCCCGGCGCCGAGGCGCGCATCGTCGAACTGCTTGCCGCCTGGCGCGCCGCCGGCTGGCCGGTGGTGCACGTCCGGCACATTTCCCGGCAGCCCGGCTCGCCCTTCGCGCCCGGCCAGCCCGGCGTGGAGTTCCAGCCAGCGCTGGCGCCGCGCGACGACGAGGCGGTGTTCGAGAAGAACGTTCCCGACGCCTTCATCAACAGCGGCCTGCAACGCTGGCTCCATGTCCGCGACATCCGCCAGGTGGCGCTCGTCGGGGTAGCCACGGAGAACTCGGTGGAAGCCAGCGCACGAAGCGCCGGCAACCTCGGCTTCCAGACCTGGGTAGTGGCCGACGCCTGCTTCACCTTCGCCAAGCCCGATTTCCATGGCACCCCGCGCAGCGCCGACGAGGTACATGCGATGGCGTTGGCCAACCTGCACGGCGAGTACGCCGTGGTACTGCGCGCCGCCGAACTGTTGCAGCGCTTGCCGGCCTGACTGTCTGCCGGGCAACAGCGGGACAACAGGGCTGTCCGGCAGAAGACAGGCCGCCTCCGCCATATCCCCCATAAGCCATTGATTCGAAAACATGAATCCGGGATGGCACGGTTCCTTCATAGACACCGGACCACGCCCCTACCCGGAGATACCCCCGATGAGCCAAGAGCAACAGCCGATCCACTTCGCCTACTGGGTCCCCAACGTCAGCGGCGGCCTGGTGGTGAGCAAGATCGAGCAGCGCACCAGCTGGGACATCGACTACAACCGCAAGCTGGCCCAGTTGGCGGAACGCAACGGCTTCGACTACGCCCTCTCGCAGATCCGCTTCACCGCCGGCTACGGCGCCGAGTACCAGCACGAGTCGGTGGCCATCAGCCACGCCCTGCTGGCGGCCACCGAGAAGCTCAAGGTGATCGCGGCGATCCTGCCTGGCCCCTGGCATCCTGCGGTCGTGGCCAAGCAACTGGCGACGATCGACCAACTGACCAATGGCCGGGTCGCGGTGAACATCGTCAGCGGCTGGTTCAAGGGAGAGTTCACCGGCATCGGCGAACCCTGGCTGGAGCACGACGAACGCTATCGGCGCTCCGAAGAGTTCATCCGCGTGCTGAAAGGCATCTGGACCGAGGAAAACTTCACCTTCAAGGGCGATTTCTATCGTTTCCACGACTACACCCTGAAACCCAAGCCGATCCAGCAGCCGCACCCGGAAATCTTCCAGGGCGGCAGCTCGCGGGCGGCGCGGGACATGGCCTCGCGCGTGTCCGACTGGTACTTCACCAACGGCAACAGCATCGACGGCATCCGCGCCCAGGTCGAGGACATCCGCGCCAAGGCGGCGGCCAACGGCCATTCGGTCAAGGTCGGAGTGAACGCCTTCATCATTGCCCGCGACACCGAGGAGGAAGCGCGGGCGGTGCTCGACGAGATCATCGCCAAGGCCGACTACGAGGCGGTGAACGCCTTCGGCGACGCGGTGAAACAGGCCGGCAAGGCCTCGCCGGAGGGCGATGGCAACTGGGCCAAATCCACCTTCGAAGACCTGGTGCAATACAACGACGGCTTCAAGACCAACCTGATCGGCACGCCACGGCAGATCGCCGAACGCATCGTCGCGCTGAAGGCGGCCGGGGTCGACCTGGTGCTGTCGGCCTTCCTGCACTTCCACGAAGAAGTGGAGTATTTCGGCAAGCACGTGTTGCCGCTGGTCCGCGAACTGGAGCAGGCCCAGGCCCGCGAAGCGGCCTGATCGGCAACGGCGGCCGCCAGGCGTTGGCCTCGGCGGCCGGCTGGGTTAGAGTCGCGGGCTCGTATCCGATCTGCCGACCCGCGATGAATCCTCTGCTGCCGCTGCGTGACGCCTGGTTCTTCTTCACCCGCCACCTGACCACCCTGGTGCCGCTCTGCCTGCCCTGGATATTCCTCGAAAGCCTGCTCCAGCAGCAGATCGACGAAGCCGTCGGCCCCCAGCAGATGGGCGCCTGGAGCCTGGTCGCCGGACTGCTCTTCTACCCGCTCTACACCGCAGCCCTGATCCTGTTCATGGACGCGCGCGGGCGCGACGAGCGGCCTCGCGTCGGCCAGCTGTGGAGCGCCGCGCTGCGCCTGTGGCCAGCCTTCGCGCTACTCGCGGCGCTGACTTCGCTGCTGATCGTGCTCGGCCTGTCGCTGCTGATCCTGCCGGGCATCTTCGTCATGGTGAAGCTGGCCTTCGCCGAATTCTGCCTGGTGCTGCGCGGCCGTAGTCCGCTGCAGGCGCTGCGGGAAAGCTTCGAGTTCACCCGTGGGCGATTCTTCCTGATCCTCGCCTGTTCGCTGGTGATCCTGCTGCCGGTCTGGAGCCTGGAAGCCTGGCTCGCCGATTCGGCCGGCGACGCCGTCGTGCTGCGGGTCGCCCTGCATACGCTCAGCGGGTTCTTCCAGCTGCTGTTGACCATCGTCGCCTTCCGCATCTACAGCCTCGGTCCGGCGCCACGCAACGGGATGTGAACGGCGCCGCGCGCCGATTCGCCGCGCTGGCCTATGCTTGACGAGCCCTGCCTCGAGGAACGGACCATGAGCGACGAATCGGCCAACCCCAGCTGCATTTCCCACCTGTCCATCGGCACCAACGACTTTCCCCGTGCCCGAGCCTTCTACGACGCGGTGATGGCCGCCCTCGGCTGCAAGGTGATCCTCGAATACCCCGGCGCCGTGGCCTACGGCAAGCTCTATCCGGAGTTCTGGGTGCAGGCGCCGATCGACGGCCGTCCCGCCAGCGTCGGCAACGGCAGCCACGTCGGCCTCTTCGCCGACAGCAAGGCCCAGGTCGACGCCTTCCACGCCGCGGCCCTGGCCGCCGGCGCAGACGACGAGGGCGCGCCGGGCCCGCGTCCGCTTTACGGCGAGCCCTACTACGGGTGTTTCATCCGCGACCTCGACGGGCACAAGGTCGAGGCCTCCTACTGGGACATGAGCCAGGGCTTCGACGCCCACGACCACGCCCACTGAGCGCCGTCAGGGTTGCGGCTTGAGTCCCGACAGGCGCGGCACCAGCAGCTTTTCGAAGAGACGCGGAAAGAAGCGCGCCAGCAGCCGCGCCCGCCAGTTGACGTTGGACAGCACCAGCAGGCGCCGGCGCCGCGCGGCGCCCTGGAAGATCGCCTCGGCGACCTCCACCGGCGATGCCACCTGGCTGCCCAGCACTTGCACCGGCTGGCGAGTCACCGAGCCATCGCCGACCAGCGCATTCTTGCGCAGGTCGGTGGCGGTGAATCCCGGGCAGGCCAGGGTCACGCTGACGCCGGTGCCTTCCAGCTCCATCCGCAGGGTGTCGAACAGACCGTGCAAGGCATGCTTGCTGGCGTTGTAGGCGCTGCGGTAGAGCAACGGGGCGAAACCGGTCAGCGAACTGAGCACGACGATCTGCCCGCGCCGTTCGAGCAGGCTCGGCAGCGCCGCGCGGGTGCAATGCACGGCGCCGAAGAAGTTCACCGCCATGACCTTGCGGAAAACCCCCAGGCCGGTTTCGGCGAAGGTACCGCGGTGGGTGATGCCGGCGTTGTTGACCAGCACGTCGATGCCGCCGAAGCGCTCCACCGCCAGCGCCACGGCACGCTCCACCGCATCGGCGTCGGCGACGTCGCAGCGCAGGCCGAGCGCCTCGCCGCCGAGATGGTCGCGCAGGTGCTGCACCAGGCTGTCCAGCGCCGCCTGGTCGAGGTCGAGGATCGCCAGTCGCGCACCGGCCCGGGCGAAACGCAGCGCCAGCGCGCGACCGATGCCAGAACAACCACCACTGACCAGCACCACCTTGTGGCGGTAGGCCTGGCTGCTGAATACCTTGCGCGGCATGCGATACCCTCCCGCTCGAAAAAACGCGAACCCTTGCGTCAATTCGACCTGCAAGGGTGAAATGCGCGGCGGCAAGCTCTATGCTCTGGTCCTTTCCAGCATAGTCTCGATTGCGATGTCACTGCCCCGTCTACGCAACCTGCTGTTCGTCGGCCTGCTCCTGCTGGTCGGCGGTGCCCTGCTCGCCAGCTACCTGCTGAGCTGGCAACCCGCCGATCGCGAAGCCGCGCCCCTGCATTGCCAGGGCGCCGCGCCGGCGCTGAAGCCGGGGCAGGCCCTGAAGGTGATGACCTGGAACATCCAGTACCTGGCCGGCAAGCGCTACGTCTTCTGGGACGACCTGCCGGATGCCACCGGCCCGGACCAGCGCCCCACCGCCGAAGACCTGGCGTTCACCCTCGACGAGGTGGTCCGGGTGATCCGCGACGAGCAGCCGGACCTGGTCCTGCTCCAGGAGATCGACGACGGCTCCAGCGCCACCGACGATCAGGACCAACTGGCGCTGATCCAGGAGCGCATCAACGATCTCTACCATTGCAGCGCCCAGGCCTACGAGTGGAAGTCGGCCTTCGTGCCGACGCCGCACATCTTCGGCAGCGTCGGCCGCAAGCAGGCCACCCTGAGCCGCTATCGCATCGATAGCGCCGAGCGGCGCCAGTTGCCGCCACGCGATGGCGGGCTGTTCGACCGCCTGTTCGGGCCGCGCCCGGCGATCCTGGTCAGCCACCTGCCGATCGACGGCGGCGGCGAGCTGGCCGTGCTCAACGCCCGCTTCGACCGCCCGCAGGCGAACGACGACACCCTCGAGCGCCAGGTCGAGACCACCCGTACGCTGCTCGACGAACTGCAGGCCAGGCGCACGCCCTGGCTGCTCGGCGGCGACCTCAACCTGCTGCCGCCCGGCCAGTATCCCTACCTGCTGGCGCCGCTGCGCGCGCCCTACCGGGAAGACAGCGAGCTGGCCGTCCTGAGCGGGCGCTTCCCGATGGTGCCGTCGCTGGAAGAGGCCAGTGGCGTCGACCAGGTTCGCTGGTACACGCACTTCCCCAACGACCCACGGGTCCAGGGGCCGGATCGGACCCTCGACTACCTGTTCCACAGCCCCTCGCTGACCCGTCTCGATGCCCGGGTCCGGCGCAGCGATACGCTGCAGATCTCCAACCACCTGCCGCTCGCCGCGCGCTTCCTGCTGCCCCATTGACCGGGCGCGCGCCGGGCTGGACAAGCGGCCCGGCGCGCCGCATGCTTCGCCCCCATTCATAACAACAAAAAACGGCAAGGCCGGACACCATGCCCCTACGCACCACAACGCCCCTGCTCGCGCTGCTGGCGTTCGCCCTGCTGGCCGCCCCGCAGCTCCATGCGCAGGACGCAAGGCCGTCGTTGAACGTCGGCTACTACGAATTCCCCCCCTACATCTATACCGCCCGGGATGGCCACGCCGCCGGTTCCGGCGCCCGCCTGGTCCGCCTGCTGCTGGAGCGGGCCGGCTATCGTCCGGCGTTCCGTGCCCTGCCCAGCGCGCGCCTGTACCTGGGGCTGCAGGACGGCAGCGTGGCGCTGTGGGCCGGCGCGGCCAAGCCGGAGCTGGCCGCCGACACCCTCCAGGCGCGGCGCGTGCTCGGCCACGTCAGCCTGAACCTGTACTACCCGGCGCACCAGCCGGCACCGCGGGTTCCCCAGGACCTGGCCGGACGCCGGCTGATCCTGATCAGCGGCTACAGCTACTGGAAACCGGTCACCAACTTCATCCAGGACCCCAACCTGCACCTGCGCCTGTACCGCACCGGCACCCACCACGCTGCCTTGCGCATGCTCGAACTCGGGCGCGGCGACTACCTGCTCGACTACCAGGCGCCGGTGGAAGCGGCCAGCCGCCAGGCGTTGGCGAGCCAGGAACTGTACCGCCTGCCGCTGCGGATGATCGTCTCGCGCCACATTCCCGGCGCCGAAGCGCTGCGCGACCGCCTGGACCAGGCCTACGACCAGTTGCGGAGCGACGGCGCCGACCTGTCCCTGCTGTGAACCGACCCCGGAGGAGGAGCCCGATGCATACCGCCATCCCCTGCTGCACGATCAACGGCGAACAGCCCGCCCTGCGCGGACAGGTCTGCCAGTCGCTGCTGATCCAGGAATGGTGGTGGGAAGGCCGTCCGGCCGATCCGGTGAACGTGGTCTACCTGCAGTTCGAGCAACGCTGGTATCGCCTCTACTTCGAGGGCGAGACGGTGTTCTGGCGCAGCGGCGAAGCGCCGCGGCCCTGCGAGAACGACGAAGGCCCGGGCGAGTACCGCCTGCACGACCTCGGCCGGCAGCGCGGCCTGGTCGGTGTGCGCCTGCTGGCCCTGGAGTTCGTCCTCAACGGCCCGACCCTGGACAGCCACTTCGACTTCGCCGACGGCCAGCGCCTGAGTTTCCGGCACTTCCTCGACGACGACCTGACCCGGGTGCTCTGAGCGCCGTCGACTACTTGCGTGGCTTGGCCCGGGCAGTGGCCTCGGCCACCAGCGGGTCGTCCGGCCAATAATGCTTCGGATAGCGTCCCTTCAGGTCCTTCCTGACTTCCGCATAGGTGCTGCGCCAGAAGTTCGCCAGGTCCTGGGTCACCTGCACCGGACGATGCGCGGGAGACAGCAGGTGCAGCTTCACTGCCAGGCGGCCCTGGGCGATGCGCGGAGTGTCGCCGAGGCCGAACAGTTCCTGCAGGCGCACCGCGAGGATCGGCGGGGTTTCGCTGTAGTCCAGGCGGATGCGCGAGCCGGAGGGGACTTCCAGGGTTTTCGGTGCCCACTCGTCGAGACGCTGCGGTAATGGCCAGGGCAGCAGCCCGGCGAGGATCGAAGCCAGGTCGAGGTTGGCGAAGTGAGCCAGGCGGGTGACCTTGCCGAGATAGGCCGGCAACCATTCCTCCAACCGTTCCAGCAACGCGGCGTCGCTGACGTCCGGCCACTCGCTCTCGCCCTTGTCTTCCAGGTCCAGCCGGCGCAGCAAGCCGATGCGCGCCTGCCACTGGCGCAGTTCCGGGGTCCAGGGCAACAACTCCAGGCCCTTGCGCCGGACCAGGCCGAGCAGCGCCTGGCTGCGCGCCGCTTCGTCGAGGCCGGGTAGCGCCTCGCTGGACAGCACCAGTTCGCCGACCCGGCGCTGGCGCTCGGCGCGCAGCACGCCTTCGCGCTCGTCCCACTGCAGCTCGTCGCGCTGGCTGACCTGCTCCGCCAGGACCGTATCGAACAACCTCGGATCGAGTTCGGCGGCCAGGTAGATCCGCTCTTCGCGCTGGCCCTGGCGGCTGCCCAGATCGGCGATCACCAGCCAGGGCTGCTTCATCAGGCTGTCCGGTTCGCCGAACTGCGCAGCGCGCCCATTGGCCAGCCGGTAGTCGCCGCCGCCGGCGCGGCGCTGGCGAGCGATGCGGTCGGGATAGGCGAAGGCCAGCAGACAGCCCAGCCAACGAGGATGGCCGGGATCGACGACCGCTTCGCTGGCGGCGCCGCGCAGGTAACCGCGGAACTGCCGGGCCAGTTGCCGGGCGCGCTGTACCGCGCCGCGCGAGGCGCCAGCGCGGGCCTCGCCGGCGAGCAGGGCGAGACGGCTGTGCAGGTCGGCGCCGCCGCCACGCTGTATGTCACGTTCGCCGAGCAGCGCCGCTACGTCGCAAGCCAGTTCGCCAAGGCCGAGGGCCTGGCCGCGCAGCAGCAGGTGGGCAATGCGCGGATGGGTCGGCAATGCGGCCATCGCCTGGCCATGGGCACTCAACGCACCGCTGGCGTTCAGCGCCCCCAGCCGCCCGAGCAGCTCGCGGGCCTGGGCGTAGGCCGCCGCGGGCGGCGCGTCGAGCCAGGCCAGCTCCTCCGGCGCCACGCCCCAGCGCGCCAGTTGCAGGGCCAGCCCGGCCAGATCGGCCTGGAGGATTTCCGCCGTGCCGTAGGCAGGCAACTGCTCATGCTGGCTCTCCGACCACAAGCGGTAGCATACGCCCGGCTCCAGGCGCCCTGCGCGGCCGGCACGCTGGGTAGCGGAGGCGCGGGAGATGCGCTGGGTCTCCAGGCGGGTCATGCCGCTACCCGGATCGAAGCGCGGCACCCGCGCCAGGCCGGCGTCGATCACCACCCGTACGCCGTCGATGGTCAGGCTGGTCTCGGCGATGTTGGTCGCCAGCACCACCTTGCGCGTGCCCCGCGACGCCGGCTCGATGGCGGCGCGCTGGGCGGCGAGGTCGAGCTCGCCATGCAGCGGGCAGAGCAGCACCTCGGGGCGTCCGCCAAGGGCTTCGCGCAAGCCTTCGTGAACGCGGCGGATCTCGGCCTGGCCGGGAAGAAAGACCAGCACGCTGCCGCTTTCCTCCGCCAGCGCCTGGAGCACCGCCTGCTGCACCCGCGGCTCGATGAACTCGCCGGGTTGCGCCGCCCGTCCCCAGCGGATATCCACCGGGAACATGCGGCCCTCGCTGCGCACCACCGGCGCTTCGCCGAGCAGCGCCGCAAGACGCTCGCCCTCCAGGGTCGCCGACATCACCAGCACTTTCAGCGGCGGCTCGTCGCGCAACAGTTCGCGGCCATTGAGAGTCAGCGCCAGGGCCAGGTCGGCATCCAGGCTGCGCTCCTGGAATTCGTCGAAGATCACCAGGCCGACACCGTCCAGCGCCGGGTCGTCTTGCAGGCGACGGGCAAGGATACCCTCGGTGACCACTTCGATGCGGGTCTTCGGGCCGACCCTGCTCTCCAGGCGGATCCGGTAGCCGACGGTCTCGCCGACCTTTTCGCCCAGCTCGGCGGCCAGCCGCTCGGCCGCGGCCCGCGCCGCCAGGCGTCGCGGTTCGAGCATGAGGATGCGTTGGCCGGCGAGCCAGGGCTCGTCGAGCAGGGCCAGCGGCACCCGGGTGGTCTTGCCGGCACCCGGCGGGGCTTCCAGGACGGCCTGGTGTTGTGCACCAAGGGCCTGGCGCAGGGCGGGAACAACGGCGTCGATGGGTAGGGAAATCATGCTGGCTCCGGACTGACCGACGAAGTATACCGGCGAACCGGCAGGCGCTTTCGACGGTCTTATCGTCATCGTCGCGGCAGAAGATTGCCGAACGCTGGTCGATTGCTATAGTTCGCCGTCATGTTCACCCGGAGGTCATACATGCGCCTTGCCACCCGCGTTTCCTGTGCCGTTCTCAGTGCAGCCCTGCTGAGCCAGTTGTCGGCCTGCGGTACGCTGTTCTACCCCGAGCGACGCGGCCAGATCGACGGCCGCATCGATCCGGCCATCGTCGCCTTCGACGCCATCGGCCTGCTGTTCTATATCATCCCCGGCCTGATCGCCTTCGGCGTCGACTTCGCCACCGGCGCCATCTACCTGCCCGACGCCAAGTACTCGGTCGCCCCGGAAGTGCTCAAGGATGCCGTCGGCGCGGACGGCAAGGTCGACAACCGCAAGCTCAAGGCCATCCTCGAACGCGAGATCGGCCGTGAACTGCCGCTCGACGACCCGCGCCTCATCCGCCACAGCGGCAGCGTCGAGCAACTGGCGGCCTATGGCCTGAAGCCGGCCGCCTGATCCGCCCTCCGAGCGCGACCGTGCGTCAGTGCCCGGTCGCCGCCCGGTTGGTTTACAGTGGCGCCGTCCCTCCTGACAGAAGCGCCCCATGAGTCCCGATTCCCCCCACGCCCGCCTGCTGCGCCTGGCCACCCTGGCCTCGCTCGGTGTCGCCGTCACCCTGGTCATCGGCAAGGCCATTGCCTGGTGGCTGAGCGGTTCGGTGAGCCTGCTCGCCGGCCTCACCGACTCCCTGCTGGACAGTGCCGCCTCGCTGCTCAACCTGCTGGCAGTGCACTATTCGCTGCGCCCGGCCGACGACGACCACCGCTACGGCCACGGCAAGGCCGAGGCCCTGGCCGGCCTGGCCCAGGCGATGTTCATCGGTGCCAGCGCGGTGCTGGTGGCTATCCAGGCGGTCGAGCAATTGCGCGACCCGCAGCCCCTCGGCGCGGCCACCTGGGGCATCGCGGTGATGCTGCTGTCGCTGCTGCTCACGGCCCTTCTCCTGGCCTTCCAGACCCACGTCATCCGCCGCACCGGTTCCACCGCGATACGCGCCGACTCGCTGCACTACCGCTCGGACCTGCTGCTCAACGCCAGCATCCTCGTGGCACTGCTCCTGGCCCGCTACGGCTGGCCACAGAGCGACGGCCTGTTCGGCCTGGGCATCGCCCTGTACATCCTCTGGAGCGCCCTGCAGATCGCTCGCGAGTCGGTGTCGATCCTGATGGACCGGGAACTGCCTACCGACATCAGCGAGCGCATGCGCGAACTCGCCTGCAGCGTGCCGGGAGTGCTCGGCGCGCACGACGTGCGCACGCGGATTTCCGGCAACCACTGGTTCGTCCAGTTGCACCTCGAGCTGCCCGGCGAGCTGAGCCTGTCGGTGGCCCACGCCCTGACCGACCGCGCAGTGCTGGCGATCAAGCGCGAATACCCGAAGGCCGAGGTGCTGATCCATGCCGACCCGCAGGAAGTGGTCGGCAAGGAAACCGTCAGTTGACGCTGTAGCCGCGCCCGCTCAGGCAGGCGGCCATGGCCCGGCGGTAGCCGTTGGCGACCTCGGCGGCCGGCGCGTAGGTCGCCCCCGCCGGGTCGAAGCCGCTCTCGACCACCGCCCAGCGGTGGCACTCGTAGCGGTCGCGGCTCTGCTGGTCGGGCCCCTGGCCGCGCGCGGGGTAGGCCACCACGTCGTAGCTGGCGGCCGGCCCGCTGACCGGATAAACGGGTCCCGCTGCCCGCGGCGGCGGGCTGACCACTTCGTACTCGCGGGTGTCGGCATGCCACAGGTAGTAAGTGCCGGCGGCAAGGAAGTACAGCACGCTGCCCAGCCAGACCTGCTCCGCATAGGGCGGCAGGCTGCGGACGCGCACCCCGCGGGGCGGCACGACCAGCACATAGCGCGGGCCGTCGGGTCGGTACCAGTAGCCGTCGTGGAAGAAATACTCGCCGCCGCGATAGGGCACCCGCAGGTGTCCGCGCGGCAAGGCATCCACCATCCGGCCCGGACGCCAGTCGGGATGCGGTCCCCAACTGCCGCCATGCGCTTCGCCGCGGCCAGGTCCCGGTTGTCCGTGGGCAACACCGCGCTCGCCGCCGGGTCCGCCGCGTCCCCCTCGGCCGTCGTCGGCCTGCGCCTGGACGCACAGGCTCAGCGAGAGAGCGCCCACCCCGAGCATTCGCCACCATCCACCGTTCATCGTCTGCCTCGCCCCGGGCCTGGTCGCCCGGCCACGTTCGAATGATCCCGGGAACGACTTTCCGCCGTTTTCCGCCAAGGGTGGGTAAACGCCGGGTAAAGAATGGGTAAAAGCGCGGCACGGGCCGGATCGCGGGCAAAGAAAAAGGGAGGCCCGTCGACCTCCCTTCTGGGGTAACTGTCCTGGCTCGGCGCTGTTGGCGACGGCTCACCTCACTCCACCTTCTGGGCGGTGTGCAACCCGGAGGCCGGCGCAACCCTGTAGGGTCGGCGGCCACGGCTGGCCTGATTGGGCGAGCCGTGATGGACGAGATGTCCGGGCCGTGAATCTGGGTAAAAGAATACGTCGCCAGGCGCGACCAATGATTGCTAATATTGCTCACCAGAACCTTGATTGCGCAATAAATCACTCAAATTCACCTTGCCGATGGCAATCAACCTGAAAGAAATCCTCGCCATGAACAAACTCGACCGCTACGACCTGCGTATCCTCGAAGAACTCCAGCGCGACGCACGCATCTCCAACCAGGAACTGGCAGAACGGATAGGCCTGTCGCCATCGCCCTGTTCGCGACGGGTCAAGCAGCTCGAGGACGACGGCTACATCGTCCGCCAGGTAGCCTTGCTGGACCGCAAGAAGCTCGGCCTGAGCCTCACCGCCTTCGTCCTCATAGGCATGGATCGACACACCCCGGAACGCTTCGAACATTTCCAGGAAGTCATCGGCAAATGCCCGGAAGTGCTGGAGTGCAGCCTGGTCACCGGGATGGACGCGGACTACCAGTTGAAGGTCGTGGTGCCGGACATGGACCACTACCAGAAGCTCCTGCTGGGTACCCTGACGCGCATCGAGGGGGTCTCCAGCGTGCGCTCCAGCTTCGTCCTCAACCAGGTGCTGGCGAGTACCGAACTGCCGCTGGAGCACCTGCGCGATTGATCGTAGCGAGACCTGGGACATGACACGGAACAGGCGGCATGCCGTATAATCGGCAGCCTGTTTCAGTTGTCATGCCCGCGTGGCCCCCGCATATAAAGAGCAGCCTGCTCGTAGAACGATAAACGCCTTGCCCGCCCCCCATGGCACGCTCCGTCCGACCGCGAGCCGGACTTCGTTTGCTTGAAAATCCGGAGGTTGCCAATGGATCCCGAACTGTTCGAAGAGTGGATGATGACCGGTCTGGTGACCGTGCTTATCCTGTTCATGGCTTTCATCGTGTGGGACCTGGCGAAGAAGTCGAAAGCCGGCAAGTTCGGAACCCTGATCCTGTTCTTCGCCCTCGGCCTGGGCGTACTGGGCTTCATCATCAAGGGCCTGGTCATCGGCAGCCTCGAAGGCGCGGGCATGTAACCCCGGCGCCACGCGCGTCATCCAACCACTCGTAATCATCCGCCGGCCCCGGCCAACGGGGCCGGCTCGCCTTGCCATTGCCTAGAACAAGGGAGTCGCCATGAACGCCGCCGACCGCGTCATGCAGAGTTATGGACGCTGCTGTGCCAGCACCGGATTCTTCGATGATTTCTACCGGCATTTCCTTGCCAGTTCCCCGCAGATTCGCGCCAAGTTCGCCACCACCGACATGACTGCGCAGAAACACCTGCTGCGTGCCGGGATCATGAACCTGGTGATGTACGCCCGCGGCATGTCCGACAGCAAGCTGCGCGCACTCGGCGCCAGCCATTCGCGCGCCGCGCTGGATATCCGCCCGGAACTCTACGACCTGTGGCTGGACGCCCTGCTGATGGCGGTCGCCGAGCACGACCGCGACTGCGACGCCGAGACCCGCGACGCCTGGCGCGACGTGATGGGTCGCGGCATCGCCGTGATCAAGTCGTACTACTGATCGTTCCGCGCCCGCTGGACGACGCCCCTCTCGTCAGTCCAGCCGCGCCGGCACTTCCCGCCATTCCCCGAGGCCCAGGCCGTCCAGGCTCCAGGGGCCGATCCGCACCCGCACCAGCCGCAGCGTCGGCAAGCCCACCGCCGCCGTCATCCGCCGTACCTGGCGATTGCGCCCCTCGCGAATCACCAGTTCCAGCCAGTGGGTCGGCACCGACTTGCGAAAACGCACCGGCGGCACCCGCTCCCACAACGTCGGCTCATCCAGCAGACGCGCCTCGGCGGGCAGCGTCGGGCCGTCGTTGAGCGTCACGCCCTCGCGCAGGCGCCGCAATTGCTCCTCGTCCGGCGTGCCTTCGACCTGCACCCAGTAGGTCTTCGGCAGCTTGTGCCGGGGGTCGGCGATGCGCGCCTGCAGGCGACCGTCGTTGGTCAGCAGCAACAGGCCCTCGCTGTCGCGGTCCAGGCGCCCGGCCGGATACACGCCCGGCACCGGGATGAAGTCCTTGAGGGTCGAGCGCCCTTGCTCGTCGTTGAACTGGGTCAGTACGTCGAACGGCTTGTTGAACAGCAGCAGCTTCGGCTCGCTCGGCGGCGCCTTGGCCACCCGGCGTGGCGCAGGGCGGACGGGATGACGCGGGGAAGGACGCGGGGGACGGGACATGACTGGAAACGAGTTGGCTTGATCGGGGTACCGGGCGGCATGCTAGGTTGTCCGAGAGCCTGACCGCAAGAGCATCCCCTCATGCCCTCCCTGCGTCCCACCTGGCTGATCAGCCTGCTGACCCTGGCCGGCTGCGCTGGCAGCGCCTATCAGGGTCCGCCTTCGGACCATTTCGACGGCGAACGTTTCCGCAATATCCAGCCGACCGCGCACAAGAGCCTGCGCGACCTGCTCAAGTGGCAGTGGAACCGCCCGCCGCAACGCCCGTGGGTCGCCCTGCCGCCGACGGCAACGCCGCCAAGGGTGAACGAGCGCGCCCGCGGCGAAGAACTGCGGGTCACCTACATCAACCACGCCACCCTGCTGATCCAGCACCGCGGCCTGAACATCCTCACCGACCCGGTCTGGTCGCAACGGGTCAGCCCGCTCGCCTTCATCGGCCCGAAGCGCCACCATCCGCCCGGGTTGACGCTCGACCAGTTGCCGCCGATCGACCTGGTGCTGGTGAGCCACAACCACTACGACCACCTCGACCTGGAAACCCTGCGCCAGCTCCACCGGCGCTGGCCGACGGCCAAGGTAGTCAGCGGCCTGGGCAACGCCGGGCTGATCCGCCAGACAGGTTTCGCCGACGTCGTGGAGATCGACTGGTGGCAGGCCGTGCCGCTGGGCGCTGGCCTGACGCTGCATGGCGTACCGGTGCAGCACTGGTCGTCGCGCACCCGCAGCGACACCAACCGCACGCTCTGGCTCGGCTTCGTCATCGACTCGCCGGACGGCCCGCTGCTGTTTCCCGGCGATACCGGGCTCGGCCCGGAGTTCGGGCTGATCCACCAGCGCTTCGGGGCGATGCGTTTCGCCGCCCTGCCGATCGGCGCCTACGAGCCGCGCTGGTTCATGCGCGACCACCACATGAATCCCGACGACGCGGTGCAGGCCCATCGCACGCTGCAGGCGCAGACCAGCATGGCCATCCACTTCGGTACCTTCAATCTCACCGACGAACAGCAGGACGACCCGCCCAAGGCACTCCAGGCGGCGCTGCGCAGCCAAGGCGTGGACCCGGCGACCTTCGGCACGCCGAAACCCGGCGAGCAGTGGCGCGTCGCACCGCGCAACGTCGCTCAGGAGGCCGAGGCCACCAGGCGGGAGCAGCAGTTGCGGTAGCGCTTGCCGCTGCCGCACGGACAAGCCTGGTCGCCACGGCCGCCCAGGGCCAGCCAGCTTTCCAGGCGCGCGGCCATCCCGGCCAGGCGCTCGCGGGCCTCGTCGTCCAGGCCGGCGCGGGCCAGTTGGCGCCGCAGGCCGAGGTAGTCTTCCAGCAGGACATCGCGGCTGAGCGCCTGGTACTGGTCGGCCAGCGGCACGCCTTCGTAGCGCCGCTGCGGGTCGGCCAGGAAAGCGATGGCGCCCGCCTGCGGCAGGACATTCCAGAGGTTGCCGCGCGGATCGCGCCAGCAAGCGCTGAAACGCGCGCGCAGGGCCAGGCCGCGCCATTCTTCCAGGATCCAGCCGTCGACCCGCTCGCCGCCGAGGGCGTCGACCGCCCGACCGACCGAGAACCACGGTTCGCCGGCCAGGCTTTCCGGCATCGGCAACGGCGCTGCCACTTCTGGCGCGGCATCGGGCACCAGGCGGCGGGCGAAGCGACGGAGCGGGTTGCTGAGATGAGTGGGGGCGCTGAACGGCATGGGGCTCACATCGATGGCAGGCGTGGTCGTTCCGACCGGCAGAAGGTGCCGCGGTTCCACGCAGGGCGAAGGGCCGTCATTTTAGGGCCTCGGCGCCGCGAGGCGTAGAAGCGCGCCCCGGTTTCCGCGCGGAAACCGGGGCGCGTCCGATCAACGGAACGGCGGCTCGTCGAAACTCCGCAGCTTGCGCGAGTGCAGCGAGTTGAGCTGGCTGCGCAACAGGTCGAGGGCGGCGATGCCGATCCGCAGGTGCTGGTTCACCGCGCGCTCGTAGAAGGCGTTGGCCGAGCCGGGCAGCTTGATCTCGCTGTGCAGCGGCTTGTCCGAGACGCACAGCAACGTGCCGTAGGGCACCCGCAGGCGGTAGCCCTGGGCGGCGATGGTGCCGCTCTCCATATCCACCGCGATGGCCCGCGCCAGGTTGATCAGTGGCCGCTCCTGGGCCCAGCGCAGCTCCCAGTTGCGGTCGTCGTAGGTGAGCACGGTGCCGGTGCGCAAGCGTCGCTTGAGCGACTCGCCGCGCTCGCCGGTGACTTCGGCGGCGGCTTCCTGCAAGGCGACCTGGACCTCGGCCAGCGCCGGGATCGGGATGTGCGGCGGCAGCGCGCGGTCGAGGATGCCGTCGCGGCGCATGTAGGCGTGCGCCAGTACGTAGTCGCCGATGGTCTGCGACTGCCGCAGGCCGCCGCAGTGGCCGATCATCAGCCAGCAATGCGGACGCAACACCGCCAGGTGGTCGGTGATGTTCTTCGCGTTGGACGGGCCGACCCCGATGTTGACCAGGGTGATGCCGTCGCCATCGGCGGCGATCAGGTGGTAGGCCGGCATCTGGTAGCGGTGCCAGACCACCCCGGCGACGATGGCGTTGGCCTCGCCTTCGTCCATCCCGCGTTCGATGATCACGTTGCCCGGCAGGACCATGCGCACGAAGCGCGGGTCCTCGCGCAGGCGGGTCAGGCCGAGGCGGATGAACTGGTCGACGTAGCGGTGGTAGTTGGTCAGCAGGATCCACGGCTGCACGTGGCGCCAGTCGCTGCCGGTGTAGTGCACCAGGCGGCGCAGGGAGAAGTCCACCCGCGCGGCGTCGAACAGCGCCAGCGGCAACTGGTCGGCGCGTTCCCATTCGTAGAGGCCGTCGGCGATGTCGTCGGAAGCGGCGGACAGGTCGGTGCTGGGGAACACCCGCGCCAGCTCGGCGGCGGTCACCCCGGAGCCGGCCAGCTCGTCGCCCTGCTCGACCACGTAGGGATAGGGGATGTCCTGTTGGCTCGGGCCGACCTGCACCTGCACGGTGAAATCGTCCATCAGCGGACGCAACTGTTCCAGCAGGTACTTGCGGAAGGCGTCGGGGTGGGTGACGGTGACGCTGTATTCGCCCGGCACCTGGACCTTGGCGTAGGCGCGGGTGGTGGACGGCACCTCGCCCTGGCAGCGGTAGCCGATGCGCAGTTGCGGGTAGTGAAAGTTCTGCCGCTCGGCCTCGCTCGGCTCGATGCGCTCCTTGATGTAGCGCTTGAGCGCCTGGCTCAGCGCCGCGGTGGCCTGGCGGTGCAGCTCGGCAAGACGGTCGACGGCCTCCTCGGCCGTGCGGGCGACGACGAACCCGTCGTCGGAATCGATACTCATGGTGGGCTTCCTGTCGGTTCGCATGGAAAACATCTTGCCTGTACCGACAGGAAAACACAGCGCTTTTCTCCCGTTACCTCATTCGGCCAGCGCCACCACCGCCATGGTCACGGTGGCCTTGCTGAACAGGCGCCGCCGACCGTCCCGCTCGGCGAACACCTCGGCCTCGACCACCGTCACCTGGCGCCCGGCCTTGAGCACCTCGGCGCGACACAACAGGCGCTGGCAAAGCGCCGGGCGCAACAGGTTGAGCTTGAACTCCAGGCTCAGCACCGTCTGCCCCTCCTCCACCAGGGTCGCGGCGGCGGCCCCGGCGGCATGGTCGGCCAGGGTCGCCTGGACCCCGGCATGGATGAAGCCGTTCTGCTGGGCGTGGCGGGGCAGGATGTCCAGCCCCGCTTCGACCCAACCCGGCCCGCAGTCCAGCGGACGGATGCCGAGGTCGCCGACGAAACTGGCCGCGGCGAAGCCCTGCTCGACCAGCTCCCGGTAGCGCGGATGCGCTTGCATCGCGACGCGCCTCAGGCCAGGTGCGGGGTGGCGCGAGCCAACAGCGCCTCGACCTCGACGCCGCGCGGGAGGGTGCCGTAGACCCGCCCGCCGTCCCCCAGGCGACTGCCGATGAAGGCGTCGGACACCGCGGAGTTGCCGGCTTCCAGCAACAGCTTGGCCTGCAAGGCGATCGCCACGTCCTCGGTGAGCTGGCGGGCGCGGTACTGGATGTCGGCGGTGTCGGCGAAGGCCGCCTTGAGGTTGCCGATGTGCGCGGCGAGACGGGCGTCGCCATGGCCGTCGCCCAGTTCGGCGAACAGCGCGTCGAGCACCCCCGGCTCCTTCGACAGGGCACGCAGCACGTCCAGGCACTGCACGTTGCCGGAACCTTCCCAGATCGAGTTCACCGGGGCCTCGCGGTACAGCCGCGGCAGGATGGTTTCCTCGACGTAGCCGGCACCGCCCATGCATTCGGAGGCTTCGTTGATCATCGCCGGGGCACGCTTGCAGATCCAGTACTTGCCCACCGCGGTGACCAGGCGGGCGAACTTCTCCTCCTGCTCGTCGTGGGCACGGTCCAGGGCATGCCCCATGCGCAGGGTCAGGGCCAGCGCCGCCTCGCTTTCCAGGGCCAGGTCGGCGAGCACGTTCTGCATCAGCGGTTGCTCGGCCAGCACCCGCCCGCCGACCTTGCGGTAGGCACAGTGGTGGGCAGCCTGGGTCAACGCCTGACGCATCAATGCGCTGGAGCCGATCATGCAGTCGAAGCGGGTCATGGCGACCATCTCGATGATGGTCGGCACGCCACGGCCCTCTTCGCCGACCATCCAGGCCAGGGCGCCGCGATACTCGATTTCGCTGGAGGCGTTCGACCAGTTGCCCAGCTTGTCCTTCAGGCGCTGGATGTAGAACTGGTTGCGGCTGCCGTCCGGCCGGTGGCGCGGCAGCAGGAAGCAGGTCAGGCCCTTGTCGGTGTAAGCCAGGGTGAGGAAGGCGTCGCACATCGGCGCCGAGCAGAACCACTTGTGCCCGACCAGTTCGTAGGCCTGCCCCGGCCCGGGAATCCCCACCGGGTAGGCCCGCGTGGTATTGGCGCGGACGTCGGTGCCGCCCTGCTTCTCGGTCATCGCCATGCCGATGGTGACGCCCGCCTTCTGCTCCATCGGCACGTTGCGCGGGTCGTACTCGCGGGAGAGGATCTTCGGCAGCCATTTCTCGGCCAGGTCCGCCTGCAGGCGAATCGCCGGCACGCTGGCGTAGGTCATGGTCAACGGGCAACCGGTGCCGGCCTCCGCCTGGCTGTGCAGGTAGGACAGCCCGGCCCGCGCCACCTGGGCGCCGGGGCGCGGGTCGGTCCAGGGCAGCGAGGGCAGTTCGTGTTCGATGGCGGCGCGCATCAGCTCGTGGTAGGCGGGGTGGAACTCCACCAGGTCGACGCGGTTGCCGTAGCGGTCGTGGCTATGGAACTCCGGCTTGTGCTGGTTGGCCAGGAAGCCGGCCGCCATCAGCGGGCCGCCGGCCAGCTCGCCGTAGCGCTGCAGGCGCTCCTCGGCCCAGCCGCCCTGGTAGCGACGCCCCCACTCCTGGAGAGGCAGGTCGAGGCGGTAGAGGTTGGCACCATCCAGCGACGGTACCTGGTTGGTCACTTCGTGGGTTTCGGCGTACTGGTGCAGGTTCATGAGGGTTCCTCGCAGACAGGCGCGCCCACCGCGCGCAGGCAGAAGTTCACCAGAGCCGTACTCACCGGCTCCAGACTCGGTTCCGGCTGGCCGCTGTCGCGAGCGGCGCGCGCCGGGGGAGACAAGGGGCCGACCAGCGCCTCGGCGATGGCCCCGACCAGGCAGGCCGCGGCAAGCGGCACCAGGGAAAGCTGGAATGCGCCACTGCGCCGGCCCTCCTCGAGCAGTTCGACGAACAGTGCGGCGTAGGCCTCGCGATAGCGCAGGCGCTGCTCGTCGACTTCAGGATCCACCGGCTCGGCGATCAGGGCGAAGGCCAGCCGCTGGCTGCTCCAGGCGCGCGCGGCAAAGCGCCGCAAGCCCTCGGCCAGGCGCCAGGCGGGCGCGCCGGGACCGCGCAGGACCACGGCCAGGGCATCGACCTCACGCTGGCTGGCGCGGCGGAAGATTTCCGCCGCCAGCTCGCCCTTGCCCCGGAAGTGGCGGTACAGGCTGCCGGTGGCGATCCCCGCGTCGTCGGCCAGGGCCTGCATGGTCAGCGCGGCGAAACCGCCCTCCGCGACACGCCGCAGGCCTAGCTGGAGGATGCGCTCGCGCAGCGCGGAATCGCGTTGCAGGCGGCGTTCGGTGACACGATAGACCATGACTGAATCCGGATTCACTTTTTCCCAGTGAATCACGCTTCAGGCTTTGCCTAAAGAGACATACAGGTCGCGCAGGCCGGCATTTCAGCCAGCCGCGGAAAGGCTTCAGGCGGACTTGGTGACGATCGGCTGGCACAGCAGCCAATCGTGCAGCAGGGTCTGCAACTCTTCGAACTTGACCGGCTTGGCCATGTAGTCGCTCATGCCCGCCGCCAGGCAGCGCTCGCGATCGCCGCTGTGGCTGTGGGCGGTCAACGCCAGCACCGGCAGTTCCGCGCAGCCGGGCAGCGCGCGGATCGCCCGACAGGTGGCGAAGCCGTCCATCACCGGCATCTGGCAGTCGAGCAGTACGCCGTCCGGCCGCTCGCGCGCCAGCAACTCCAGGGCCTCGCTGCCGTTGTCGGCGGTGCGCACCCGGTAGCCGAGTTTGAGCAGCATGCCGCGAGTCACCAACTGGTTGATGGCGTTGTCCTCCACCACCAGCACCGTGCACTCCTCGGGACGCCGCACCGCCTGCCCGCCGGCGCGCCGCGGCGGCGGCGCCAGGCCCTGGGCCGGCTGGGTCAGTTGCAGGCGCAGGAGGAAGCGGCTGCCCTGTCCCGGCCGGGACTCGTGGGTCAGCTCGCCGCCAAGCAGCTCCACCAGCTTGCGGCACAGAGCCAGGCCGATGCCGAGGCCTCCGTAGCCACGGGTCAACGAGCTGTCGGCCTGGACGAAACGCTGGTAGAGGTCGCTGCCGGCGGCCATGTCGAAACCGATGCCGGTGTCGATCACTTCCACCCGCAGCGCCACCCCGTCATGGGTACGCCCGGCGGCGACGCGCAGGGTGACGCTGCCCCTGGCGGTGAACTTGATCGCGTTGTCGACCAGGTAGCCCAGCGCCTGGGCCAGCTTGCCGGCATCGCCTTCGAGGGTGTCCGGCAGGCTGTCGTCCAGTTGCAGGGCGAAGCGCAGGCCCTTCTCCTCGGCGCGCGGCGCGTACTGCGCGCGCAGGCTGTCGAACAGGCCGCGCAGGCTGAACGGCTCGCGGCGCGGGTAAAGCTTGCCGGCCTGCAGTTCGATGAGGGCGAGGATGTCGTTGACCATCCGCATCATGTCCCGCGCCGAACCGGCGGCGGTGCGCTGGTACTCGGCGAGTTCGACGTCCATCGGCACCGTCTGCATCAGCTCCAGCGAACCGATCACCCCGCTCATCGGGGTGCGCAGTTCGTGGGTGACGGTGGCGAGGAACTCGTCCTTCAGGCGATTGCTGTTGGCCAGTTCCTGGTTCAGCGCTTCCAGCTTGCGGCTGGACTCCTGGAGGATTCGCGCGCTCCTCCTTCATCGCGTTGATCCGGTCGGCCAGCGCCAGCGACAGCAAGCCCACCTCCAGCGCCGAACCGATCTGGCTGGCATACATAGTGAGGAACATGTTCGGCAGGTAGCCGAGGACCATCAGGGTATTGACGATGCCGCCGAGAAGGAAGGCGGTCCAGGCGATGATGAAATAGCGCGCCACGCGCATGCCGCGCAGCCAGGCGAGGATGCCGGCGGCGAAGATCAGGCCGGTGAAGGCCAGCGCCAGGTAGGTGGCCAGGCGTAGAGCCACGGCGTAGCTCATGGTCAGCGCCATCAGCATGACCAGCGCGCCGACCGCCATCAGCGCCAGCAGGCCGCGGTCGACCCACACGCTGTGGTCGCGGGTATGCAGGAAGCTGCGCGCGAACTGGCAGCCGAACAGCGCCGCCGAACCGATCAGGAATGGCGTGGCGGCGTTCGCCCACCAGGGGCTGTCAGGCCAGAAGTACTCGATGCCGGCGCCGTTCACCGAGACCTGGTAGAGCCCGAAGGAAGCGATATAGAGGATGTAGTAGAGATAGCTGGTATCGCGGACGCTGAGGAAGATGAACAGGTTGTAGATCAGCATCACCAGCAGCACGCCATAGATGATGCCGAGCACATAGATGCGTTCGGGCTGCTCCTCCAGGTAGGCCTTGGGCGACCACAGGGTCAACGGCGCCTGGATCGATCCCTGGCTTTCCAGCCGCAGGTAGACACGCTGCGGCTTGTTCGGCTCGAGGCCGAGTTCGAACAGGTAGTTGTTCTGCCGGATCGGCCGACTGGCGAACGGCAATGTGTCGCCGGTGCGTTGGGCGAGGCGGTAGCCGCCCTGGCCATCGGGCAGGTAGAGGTCGAGCTTGTCCAGCGGCGGATAGGCCAGCTCCAGCAGCCAGGTGCGCGGATCGCTGGAGGCGACCGGCCGGTAGTCCAGGTCCAGGCGCAACCAGAACACCGAGCGCGAATAGCCGGCATTGAGCACGTCCTTGTCATGGCGGCGGAAGCTGCTGTCGATGGCCCGCGAGGTGATGTCGTTGATATCGGCGCTACCGCGCACGTCCTCGAACACGTCGATGGACTGCCCCAGCGGCAGGCGCTCGACCTGCTCGTTGAAGCTCACCGCACCCGCCAGGCACGGCAACGCAAGAAGAAAGAGAATCAGCCAGTGCCGCATGATGCCCCGCAGTGCTCCTCGAACGGACCGGGAGCCCCACCTCCCTCGTCATGGTCCGCCCTTGGCGAGCGTTGTATGAATATTCGCCGAACTTTAGCACACGCCACGCCACATCAGGCCCGGAACGTGTCACGCAGGGCCCGGGCGCGGCGCCCGAAAGGTCGTCCGCGCAGCCGCCACGGAGCGCTTTTAGTGGTAAGCTCACGCGCCATGAAAACACCGACTTCCCGCCCCGTAGTGCTCTGCCTGTCCGGTCACGACCCCAGTGGTGGCGCCGGACTGCAAGCCGACATCGAAGCCCTGCTCGCCCAGGGCTGCCACGCCGCCCCGGCGGTCACCGCGCTGACCGTGCAGGACACCGTCAACGTCAGCGACTTCCGCGTCCTCGACCGCGAGTGGGTGCTGGCCCAGGCCAACGCCGTACTCGCCGACCTGCCCGTCGCGGCGGTCAAGCTGGGTATGCTCGGTTCGCTGGAGATGGTCGACACGGTGGCCGAGATCCTCGCCGCCCACCCGCACTTGCCGGTGGTCTGCGATCCGGTGCTGCGCGCCGGCGGCGGCGGTGCGCTGGGCAAGGGCGACGTCGGCTTCGCCATGCGCGAGCGGCTGCTGCCGCGCGCCACCATCGCCACGCCGAACCTGCCGGAAGCGCGCCTGCTCGCCGACCTGCCCGAGGGCAGCGCCGACCAGTGCGCCGAGCGCCTGCTGGAACACTGCGAGCACCTGTTGATCACCGGCGGACACGGCGACGAAAGCGAAGTGCACAATCGCCTGTACAGCCGCGACGGCAGCCGCCGCACCTTCACCTGCCAGCGCCTGCCCGGCAGCTACCATGGCTCCGGCTGCACCCTGGCCAGCGCCCTGGCCGGTCGCATCGCCCTCGGCGAAGCTCTGCACGGCGCCGTACAGAGCGCCCTCGACTACACCTGGCGGACCCTGCGCGACGCCGAGAGTCCGGGCCACGGCCAATACGTGCCGCGCCGCCTGCCCACCGACTTCTGTCACTGAGAGCCAGCCGATGAAACTGCGCGGCCTGTACGCCATCACCGATAGCCAGCTACTGGACGACGGCCGCCTGCTGCCCTACGTCGAAGCCGCGCTACGCGGCGGCGCGCGCCTGCTGCAATACCGCGACAAATCCAGCGACCAGGCGCGGCGCCTGCGCGAGGCGGAAAGCCTGCGCGAACTCTGCGAACGCTACGGCGCGCAGTTGATCGTCAACGACGACGCCGAACTCGCCGCGCGCCTGGGCGTCGGCCTGCACCTCGGCCAGACCGACGGTTCGCTGTCGGCGGCGCGCGCCCTGCTCGGCCGCCAGGCGATCATCGGCGCCACCTGCCACGCCCGGCTGGAGCTGGCCGAGCAGGCGGTGGCCGAGGGCGCCAGCTACGTCGCCTTCGGCCGCTTCTTCAATTCCAGCACCAAACCCGGCGCCCCCGCCGCCAGCGTCGAACTGCTCGACCAGGCCCGGCCGCGCCTGCACCTGCCGATCACCGCCATCGGCGGCATCAGCCTCGATACCGCGCCCGGTCTGATCGCCCGCGGCGTCGATCTGGTCGCCGTGATCCATGCGCTGTTCGCCGCCGCGTCCGCCGCCGAGGTGGAACGCCGCGCCCGCGCCTTCAGCGCCCTGTTCGAACCTGCCTGACGCCTCCGCGCCTCGCCCGAGAGATAGAGAGCTAGCCATGTCCCGTTCCGAAACGCTGTTCAACAACGCCCAGAAACACATTCCCGGCGGGGTCAACTCCCCGGTGCGCGCCTTCAAGAGCGTCGGCGGCACCCCGCTGTTCTTCAAGCACGCCGAAGGCGCCTATGTACTGGACGAGGACGACAAGCGCTACGTGGACTATGTCGGCTCCTGGGGCCCGATGATCCTCGGCCACAGCCATCCGGACGTGCTCGACGCGGTGCGCCGGCAGCTCGACCACGGCCTGTCCTATGGCGCGCCGACCGCGCTGGAAGTGGAAATGGCCGACCTGGTCTGCTCCATGGTGCCGTCGATGGAGATGGTGCGCATGGTCAGCTCCGGCACCGAGGCGACCATGAGCGCCATCCGCCTGGCCCGCGGCTACACCGGGCGCGACAGCATCATCAAGTTCGAAGGCTGCTACCACGGCCACTCCGACAGCCTGCTGGTGAAGGCCGGCTCCGGCGCGTTGACCTTCGGCGTGCCGAACTCCCCGGGCGTTCCGGCAGCCTTCGCCAAGCACACCCTGACCCTGCCGTTCAACGACATCGAGGCGGTGCGCAAGACACTGGGCGAAGTCGGCAAGGAGGTCGCCTGCATCATCGTCGAGCCGGTTGCCGGCAACATGAACTGTGTGCCGCCGGCGCCGGGCTTCCTCGAAGGCCTGCGTGAAGCCTGCGACGAACACGGCGTGGTGCTGATCTTCGACGAAGTGATGACCGGCTTCCGTGTCGCCCTCGGCGGCGCCCAGGCCTACTACGGGGTCACCCCGGACCTGTCGACCTTCGGCAAGATCATCGGCGGCGGCATGCCGGTGGGCGCCTTCGGCGGCAAGCGCGAGATCATGCAGCAGATTTCCCCGCTGGGCCCGGTCTACCAGGCCGGCACGCTCTCGGGCAACCCGCTGGCAATGGCCGCCGGCCTGACCACCCTGCGCCTGATCAGCCGCCCCGGTTTCCACAACGAACTGACCGCCTACACCACGCGCATGCTCGACGGCCTGCAACAGCGCGCGGATGCCGCCGGCATCCCCTTCGTCACCACCCAGGCGGGCGGCATGTTCGGCCTGTACTTCAGCGGCGCCGACGCCATCGTCACCTTCGAGGACGTGATGGCCAGCGACGTCGAACGCTTCAAGCGCTTCTTCCACCTGATGCTTGACGGTGGCGTGTACCTTGCGCCTAGCGCCTTCGAGGCCGGCTTCACCTCCATCGCCCATGGCGACAAGGAGCTGGAAATCACGCTGAACGCCGCCGAAAAAGCCTTCGCCGCGCTGAAATGATCCTCTTCGCGGCGCCCTTCCCGGGCGCCGCCCTCCTCCCCGCCGGAACGCCTTCCTAGCCGAAATGCATAAACGCGCCGACAAAGTTCCCGAAAAGACAGTAAAGACTTTGTAAGGAGGCGTCGGCTTATTTCATAATGTGAGGGTCAGCGCATTTCGTTGGCCGGGCAGCCCTTGCCCGCCCCGATCCAGGAGGTGTCTTCCCCTCATGTTCCGTACCGGCCGCACCCTCGCCCTGGGTTGCCTGTTGATCCTCCAGCCGCTGCTCGCGCAGGCGGGAGGCAACTCGTTGCTGATTCCAGCGACCGGCCGCTGCGCGCTGAACACCGTTCCCGAAGAATTGCAACAGGCGCTCGCCGCCTGCCAGCAGGTCGCCAATGGCGGCGACGCCGAGGCGCAATACGAACTGGGCGAATTCTTCTACGACGGCGAGCGCATCCCGCGCGACCTCCAGGCCGCCCTCAACTGGTTCGAGAAAGCTTCTCTACAGGGCCATGCCCAGGCCCAGTACCACCTCGGCACCATGTTCTTCCGTGGCGAAGGGGTTCCGGCGAACAACGTACAGGCCTACATCGTGCTGAAGATGGCAGCGGTGAACGGCGCCGAGGACGCCCTGGACAGCGCCGACCTGGTAGCCGAGCAGATGAACCGCGACGAACTGGACATCGCCACCCGGGTGCTGGGGCAGATCTTCCGCAACTACCTGATCGAACTGCAGACTGCCGGCGGCGTCACGCCCTTCGCGCCGCTGCCCTGACGTCCCTTTCGCGAATCAGTCGCTCTTGCCGGGCATCGGCATGGGGAACGGCATGACGTTGCCCGCGCCCTTGGCCTCGCTGATCTTCGGCGTACCCAGGCGCTCGACCTCGTCGATGCGGACGATCGCGTGCATCGGCACGAAGCTGCGCAGAACGCCTTCGAACTGCGCCTTGAGCTTCTCCTCGCTGGGGTCCACCACCACCTGGGTGCGCTCGCCGAAGACGAACTCCTCGATTTCCAGGAAGCCCCACAGATCGCTCTGGTAGATCTGCTTGGCATACATCTCGAAGACCTGGCCCTGGTTGAGGAAAATCACCTTGTAGATGGGGTTTTCGCGCTTGTTCATGGCGGGGAAAGCAATGCCGGAAAATGAAGGGCGCGAATCATAGCACAGCCTTTCGGCCAGCAACGCTAGGAACCGGGGGCCCCGCCCTCTATAATGCGCGGTCCTTTTCGAACTGTCCGACGAAGCGCATGGCCAAGAAGCTTTTCATCGAAACCCACGGCTGCCAGATGAACGAGTACGACTCGTCGCGAATGGCGGACCTGCTCGGTGAACACCAAGCCCTCGAGGTGACCGAAAACGCCGCCGAGGCCGACGTCATCCTGCTCAATACCTGCTCGATCCGCGAGAAGGCCCAGGAAAAGGTGTTTTCCAAGCTCGGCATGTGGCGCGAGCTGAAACAGCAGAATCCCGACCTGGTGATCGGCGTCGGCGGCTGCGTGGCCAGCCAGGAAGGCGCCGCGATCCGTGAGCGCGCGCCCTATGTCGACGTGGTCTTCGGCCCGCAGACCCTGCACCGCCTGCCGGAAATGATCGACGCCGCGCGCAGCACGCGCAAGCCGCAGGTCGACGTGTCCTTCCCGGAAATCGAGAAATTCGACCGCCTGCCGGAACCGCGGGTCGATGGCCCCACCGCCTTCGTCTCGGTGATGGAAGGCTGCAGCAAGTACTGCAGCTTCTGCGTGGTGCCCTACACCCGCGGCGAGGAAGTCAGCCGACCATTCGACGACGTGATCGCCGAAGTGATCCACCTGGCCGAGAACGGCGTCCGCGAAGTCACCCTGCTGGGACAGAACGTCAACGGCTTCCGCGGCCTGACCCACGATGGCCGCCTGGCCGACTTCGCCGAACTGCTGCGGGTGGTCGCCGCCGTCGACGGTATCGAGCGCATCCGCTATACCACCTCGCACCCGCTGGAATTCTCCGACGCGCTGATCCAGGCCCACGCCGAGGTGCCGGAGCTGGTGAAATTCATCCACCTGCCGGTGCAGTCGGGCTCCGACCGCGTGCTGGCGGCGATGAAGCGCAACCATACCGTGCTGGAATACAAGTCGCGTATCCGCAAGCTGAAGGCCGCGGTACCGGACATCTGCATCAGCTCCGACTTCATCGTCGGTTTCCCCGGCGAAACCGAGAAGGACTTCGAGCAGACCATGAAGCTGGTGGAGGACGTCGGCTTCGACTTCTCCTTCTCCTTCATCTACAGCGCGCGGCCCGGCACGCCCGCCGCCGACCTCGCCGACGACCTGCCGGAAGAAGTGAAGAAACAGCGCCTGCAGATCCTCCAGAGCCGCATCCACCAGCAAGGCTACGAGATCAGCCGGCGCATGGTCGGCAGCACCCAGCGGATCCTGGTCACCGACTTCTCGAAGAAGGACCCAGGCATGCTCCAGGGGCGCACCGAGAACAACCGGATCGTCAACTTCCGCTGCGACAATCCACGCCTGATCGGCCAGTTCGCCCAGGTGCACATCGACGACGCGCTGCCGCACTCGCTGCGCGGTACCCTGATCGACAGCACCCTGCATTGAGGCCGACGACCGTACGGCGGGCTCGCTGAACCTTCCCGCCGCCACGGTGCACCAACGTTTCAGCGGGAACCGGGAAAGCGCCGCCGCGATACGGCAACTTTGCGCGACGATATCCAGCGGTTATTCTCTTCCCTATCAATCAGCCACTGGCGAGTACGACAGAACACCTTGAACGCCCCCCAGGAACTTCATCGCTTTATCCTCGAGCCGTTCGACGCCCGCAGCTTCGCGACACTTTGCGGGCAGTTCGACGAGCATCTCCACCAGATCGAGAAACGCCTCGACATCGAGATCCGCAACCGCGGCAACCAGTTCGAACTGGCCGGCGAACCGCGCCGGACCAAGGTCGCCGAACGCCTGCTGCAGCGTCTCTACCGCGAGGCGCAGAACGGCACCGATCTCACCCCCGACACCGTGCACCTGTACCTGCAGGAGTCCGGCCTGGAAGACCTCGAGGAATTGCAGAGCGCGCCGCAGGTCACCCTGAAGTCGCGCAAGGCGCACATCCGCCCGCGCGGCGCCAACCAGCAGCGCTACGTCAAGGCGATCCTCGACCACGACATCAACTTCGGCATCGGTCCGGCTGGCACCGGCAAGACCTACCTCGCCGTGGCCTGCGCCGTCGACGCCCTGGAGCGCGAGCAGATCCGCCGCATCCTGCTGGTGCGCCCGGCGGTCGAGGCCGGCGAGAAGCTCGGTTTCCTTCCCGGCGACCTGTCGCAGAAGATCGACCCCTACCTGCGCCCGCTCTACGACGCGCTCTACGAGATGCTCGGCTTCGAACACGTGGCCAAGCTGATCGAGCGCAACGTCATCGAGGTCGCGCCGCTGGCCTACATGCGCGGGCGCACGCTGAACAACAGCTTCATCATCCTCGACGAGAGCCAGAACACCACCGTCGAGCAGATGAAGATGTTCCTCACCCGGATCGGCTTCGGCTCCACCGCGGTGATCACCGGCGACGTCACCCAGGTCGACCTGCCCCGCGGCACCCGCTCCGGCCTCAAGCACGTGATCGAGGTCCTGCAGGACGTCCCCGGCATCAGCTTCACCCATTTCAAGCCCAAGGATGTGGTCCGCCACCCGCTGGTGCAGCGTATCGTCGAAGCCTACGAGCGCCATGAGAACCGCCAGCAAGGCCAGGTGCGGCCGGTCGAGGGAACGGGCAAGGGCGGTCACGATGCCGCTTGAGCTCGACCTGCAGGTCGCCAGCGCCGCCCCGGACCTGCCCTCCGAAGCACAGTTCCGCGCCTGGTGCGAACTGGCCCTGCGCCAGCGTCCGGAGTCGGAGCTGACCATCCGCCTGGTGGACGAGGCCGAAGGCCTGGAACTGAACAGCACCTACCGGCACAAGGACTACGCGACCAACGTGCTGTCCTTCCCCGCCGATGTCCCGGACGAGCTTCTCGATATCCCGCTGCTCGGCGACCTGGTGATCTGCGCCCCGGTGGTCGCCCGCGAAGCCCTGGAACAGCGCAAGCCGTTGCAGGCCCACTGGGCCCACCTGGTGATCCACGGCTGCCTGCACCTGCTCGGCTACGACCACATCGACGACGCCGAAGCGGAAGAAATGGAAACACTGGAACGTGAATTGCTGGCGGAACTGGGTCATCCCGATCCGTACGCCTGCGACGACGAAGAGCCACCGAGCAAGGAAAAATGAGCGAAGACCGATCGAGCAACGGGCACAAGTCCTGGCTGGACAAGATCACCCAGGCTTTTGCCCACGAGCCGAGAAACCGCCAGGAGCTACTCGAGCTGCTGCGCGATGCCCACGACAACAAGCTGCTGGACAGCGAGGCGCTGTCCATCGTCGAGGGGGCGATCCAGGTCGCCGACCTGCAGGTGCGCGACATCATGGTGCCGCGCTCGCAGATGATGAGCATCCGCTCGACCCAGACGCCGAAGGAATTCCTTCCGGCCATCATCGAAGCCGCCCACTCGCGCTACCCGGTGGTCGGCGAAAGCCTCGACGACGTCATGGGCGTACTGCTGGCCAAGGACCTCCTGCCACTGATCCTGCACAACGACGAGCGTCCCTTCGACATCAAGGAACTGCTGCGTCCGGCCACCTTCGTCCCCGAATCCAAGCGCCTCAACGTGCTGCTCCGCGAATTCCGCGCCAACCGCAACCACATGGCCATCGTCATCGACGAATACGGCGGCGTGGCCGGCCTGGTGACCATCGAGGACGTGCTGGAACAGATCGTCGGTGATATCGAGGACGAGCACGACGTCGAGGAGGACAGCTACATCAAGCCGCTGCCCAGCGGCGATTTCATCGTCAAGGCGCTGACCCCCGTGGACGCCTTCAACGACTTCTTCGGCTCGGAATTCTCCGACGAGGAATTCGATACCGTGGGCGGCCTGGTGATGAGCGCCTTCGGCCACCTGCCCAAGCGCAACGAAGTGGTCGAGCTGGGCGAGTTCCGTTTCCGCGTACTCAACGCCGACAGCCGCCGCGTCCATCTGCTGCGCCTGTCTCCCCTGCAGAACTGAGCGCGCCCCCTCCGCCGCGGCGGAGGGGGCATCTTCCCGCGCCGTCCTTCTGGCGTCTCGCCAGCCCCTCCTTTACTCTTGCGCCTTGCGCCAGACTCCCCTGTCGCCGCGGACGTTGCCGTCCGGCAGCCGAAGGCGGCCCCGGTCTGCGCAGTCGGACATTGAACAGGCTCTAAGGACATTCGATGCGTTGGATTTCTCGTCCCGGCTGGCCCGGACACCTGCTGGCACTCGCCGCAGGCGCGCTCACACCCCTGGCCCTGGCGCCCTTCGTCTACTGGCCGCTGGCGATCCTCTCGATCGCCCTGCTCTATCTCGGCTTGCGCGGCCTTCCCGGCAAGTCCGCCCTGTGGCGCGGCTGGTGGTACGGTTTCGGCGCGTTCGGCGCCGGCACCAGCTGGATCTACGTCAGTATCCATGACTACGGCGCCGCCTCGGTGCCGCTGGCGAGCTTCCTCATGCTCGGCTTCACCGCCGGCGTCGCCTTCTTCTTCGCCCTGCCGGCCTGGCTGTGGGCGCGCTGCCTGCGCCGCGACAACGCGCCGCTGGGCGACGCCCTGGCGTTCGCCGCCCTGTGGCTGGCACTGGAGCTGTTCCGCAGTTGGTTCCTTACCGGTTTCCCCTGGCTCTACGCCGGCTATAGCCAGTTGCAGGGACCGCTGGCCGGGCTGGTGCCGGTGGGTGGCGTATGGCTGTCCTCCTTCGTCATCGCCCTCAGCGCGGCCCTGCTGGTGAACCTGCCGCGCCTCTTCCCGCACGGTGCCAGCCTGCTTCTGGGGCTGGTCCTGCTGCTCGGCCCGTGGGCGGCCGGCCTCTATCTCAAGGGCCACGCCTGGACCCATTCGGCCGGCGAACCGCTGAGGGTAGTGGCGATCCAGGGCAACATCGCCCAGGAGCTGAAATGGGACCCGAATCAGGTCCGCGCGCAACTCGACCTCTACCGCGACCTGAGCCTGCCGCAGCAGGACGTCGACCTGATCGTCTGGCCGGAAACCGCGGTGCCGATTCTCCAGGACATGGCCAGCGGCTACCTCGGCGCCATGGGCCAGGTCGCCGACGAGAAGAACGCCGCGCTGATCACCGGGGTCCCGGTGCGCGAACGTCTCGCCGACGGCAAGAGTCGCTACTTCAACGGCATCACCGTGGTCGGCGAAGGCGCGGGCACCTACCTCAAGCAGAAGCTGGTGCCGTTCGGCGAGTACGTGCCGCTGCAGGACCTGCTGCGCGGCCTGATCGCCTTCTTCGACCTGCCGATGTCCGACTTCGCTCGCGGCCCGGCCGACCAGCCGCTGCTCAAGGCCAAGGGCTACGAGATCGCCCCGTACATCTGCTACGAAGTGGTCTACCCGGAGTTCGCTGCCGCGCTCGCGGCGCAGAGCCAGGTGTTGCTGACAGTGAGCAACGACACCTGGTTCGGCACTTCCATAGGCCCGTTGCAGCACCTGCAGATGGCGCAGATGCGCGCCCTGGAAAGCGGTCGCTGGATGATCCGCGCGACCAACAACGGCGTCACCGGCCTGATCGATCCCTATGGCCGAATCGTCCGGCAGATCCCGCAGTTCCAGCAGGGCATCCTGCGCGGCGAGGTGATTCCCATGCAGGGCCTGACGCCCTATCTGCAATACCGCGTCTGGCCGCTGGCCGGGTTGGCCGGCGTGCTGCTGCTATGGGCTCTGCTCGGCCGCCAGTTGCGTCCGCAGGAGCGACGCCTGTTCGGCTGAAACCAGCCCCTCCTGGAAAGACCGGCGCCCCTGCGGCGCCGGTTGCGTCTCAGCGGTAGAACAGGCGATAGCCGACCAGGCCGATCGCCTCGTTCAGCAGCATGCCGCTCTGCCAGAAGGCCTGCGCTTCCGGCAGCCAGCCGCCGAAGGGCCGCAGGTTGGCCCCGCCGAGGAAGCCGACCGGCGCCGGGATCACCTCGAACCCCTGGCGCTCGAAGCTCCAGCGTGCCCGCTGCATGTGCCAGGCCTGGGTCACCAGCACCACCCGGCGCACGCCGGCCTCGCGCAACTGCGGGGCGCTCAGGGTGGCGTTTTCCCAGGTGGTACGGCTGAGACCTTCCTGCCAGCGCGTCGGCACGCCGAAGTCCTGCAACAGGGCATTGGCCATCAGCGCCGCCTCGCTGGGCGGGCGCCCGTAATGCAACCCGCCGCTGATCAGTACCGGCAGCGCCGAGGTCTTGGCCAGCCGCGCGGCATAGCGCAGCCGCTCGGCCGCCAGCAGGCTCGGCGCATCGTCGCCCCAGGCCGGGTCGTTGGTCTGCCGGCCGACACCGAGGATGACGATGGCGTCGGCGCGCTGCGCCAGGCCCGGCAGATCCTCCGCCAGCAGGGCCGGTTCGCTTTCGAGCCAGCGCCCCATCCGCTCCACACTGAGCGGCATACTCATCAGCCACAGACCGAAGAACCCGCAGACACCGCACAGCCGCGCCAGCCTCGGTCGGCTGGTGCGCCACCAGAAAGCGAAAAACAGCAGCAGCAACAGGCCGCCCGGCGGCAGCAGCAGTTGCTTGAAGAAATAACGGATCGGCATCGCCCCCTCCCTGTCGGAAGAGGCAATCTAAAGGATTGCGCGACGCCTGGCGAAACTTCCGGGAAGGAGACCCTAGCGGTCGTTGCCCGAACGGAACAGTTGCGAGCCGCAATGGCCGCACGGCAACACGCCATGCCCCTTGCTCCACTGCACCGGCGCACCGCAGAGCGCACAGAGCAGTTGCCGCTGTTTCAACGAGACGTGCCGACGCGGCGCCGGCGGTTGCGGCCGGGGCGGCCGGGGTGTCCTGCCGGGCTGGCGCTCGAGCAGCGCCAGCTCCTCGGCGGCCGCATGCCAGCCGCGCAACCAGTGCAGGTCCTGGTCGAGATAGGCGCGTATCAGCCCCATCTCCGCTTCGCTCAAACCACGCAACTCAAGCTCCGTGGGATGCTCGTCACGCAGGCGCTCGGCCGTATCCGCTTCATCCAGAGCCAGGGCGAGACGCTGCAGCAGCCTCTCGTACAGCCCACCTCCCGTCACACTCGCGCGTTGCAGCTCAGCCATCGAACACCTCTGAAGGTACCACTGGGCAGCCAGCCATCGACGGCCCATAGGGAAAGCTTAGCGTTCCCGTTCGGCTGAACCGCCCCCGGCGACAAACGGCGCGGGCTATCGACAGGAGTGGGGGTCATGTATGCTACGAGGCTTTCGAACAGTCACGTCTAAGTAGCGCCATGCACGAGCAATATCAGCCACTCGAGATCGAAACCCAGGCCCAGAACTACTGGAAAGAACACCAGTCCTTCCTCGTCAGGGAGCTACCCGACAAGGAGAAGTTCTACTGCCTGTCGATGTTCCCGTATCCGAGCGGCAAGCTGCACATGGGCCACGTGCGCAACTACACCATCGGCGACGTGATCAGCCGCTACCACCGCATGCAGGGCCGCAACGTGCTGCAGCCGATGGGCTGGGACGCGTTCGGCATGCCGGCGGAAAACGCCGCGATGAAGAACAACGTCGCCCCGGCGGCCTGGACCTACGACAACATCGCCTACATGAAGTCGCAGTTGGACAGCCTCGGCCTGGCGATCGACTGGAGCCGCGAGGTCACCACCTGCAAGCCGGACTACTACCGCTGGGAGCAGTGGCTGTTCACCCGCCTGTTCGAAAAAGGGGTGATCTACCGCAAGAACGGCACGGTCAATTGGGATCCGGTCGACCAGACCGTACTCGCCAACGAGCAGGTGATCGACGGGCGCGGCTGGCGCTCCGGCGCGCTGATCGAGAAGCGCGAGATCCCGATGTACTACTTCAAGATCACCGCCTACGCCGAGGAACTGCTGGAGAGCCTCGACAACCTGCCCGGCTGGCCGGAGCAGGTGAAGACCATGCAGCGCAACTGGATCGGCAAGTCGCGTGGGATGGAGATCGGCTTCCCCTACGACCAGGCCTCCATCGGCCACGCCGGCCAACTGAAGGTGTTCACCACCCGTCCGGACACCCTGATGGGCGCCACCTACGTCGCCGTCGCCGCCGAACACCCGCTGGCCACCCAGGCCGCGCAGAACGACCCGCAGTTGCAGGCGTTCATCGACGAATGCAAGCGCGGCGGCGTCGCCGAGGCCGACATCGCCACCCAGGAGAAGAAAGGCATGGCCACTTCCCTGTTCGTCGAACACCCGCTGACCGGCGACAAGCTGCCGGTATGGGTCGCCAACTACGTGCTGATGAACTACGGCGAAGGCGCGGTGATGGCGGTGCCCGGCCATGACGAGCGCGACTTCGAGTTCGCCAACAAGTACGGCCTGCCGATCCGCCAGGTGATCGCCAAGGTCGAGGGCGACGACGACTTCGAGTCCAGCGTCTGGAAGGAGTGGTACGGCGCCAAGGACGAGTCCGTGCTCACCGTCAACTCCGGCAAGTACGACAACCTCGGCTACCAGGCCGCCTTCGACGCCATCGGCGCCGACCTCGAGGCCAAGGGCCTGGGCCAGGCGCGCACCCAGTTCCGCCTGCGCGACTGGGGCATCAGCCGCCAGCGCTACTGGGGCTGCCCGATCCCGATCATCCACTGCGAGGCTTGCGGCGACGTCCCGGTGCCAGCCGACCAGTTGCCGGTGGTGCTGCCGGAAGACGTGGTACCGGACGGCTCCGGTTCGCCGCTGGCGAAGATGCCGGAATTCTACGAATGCAGCTGCCCGAAATGCGGCCAGCCGGCCAAGCGCGAAACCGACACCATGGACACCTTCGTCGAGTCGTCCTGGTATTTCGCCCGCTACGCCTGCCCGCAGTTCGAAGGCGGCATGCTGGACAGGAAGGCGGCCGACTACTGGCTGCCGGTCGACCAGTACATCGGCGGCATCGAGCACGCCATCCTGCACCTGCTCTATGCGCGCTTCTTCCACAAGCTGATGCGCGACGAGGGCCTGGTCGGCAGCGACGAGCCGTTCAAGAACCTGCTGACCCAGGGCATGGTGGTCGCCGATACCTACTACCGGACCACCGCCAACGGCGGCAAGGACTGGTTCAACCCGGCCGACGTCGAGGTCGAGCGTGACGCCAAGGCCAAGGTCGTCGGCGCACGCCTGAAGAGCGACGGCCAGCCGGTCGAGATCGGCGGCACCGAGAAGATGTCGAAGTCGAAGAACAACGGCGTCGACCCGCAATCGATGATCGACCAGTACGGTGCCGATACCTGCCGCCTGTTCATGATGTTCGCCTCGCCGCCGGACATGAGCCTGGAGTGGTCGGACGCCGGCGTCGAGGGCGCCAACCGCTTCCTCCGCCGCGTCTGGCGCCTGGCTCACGCCCATGTCAGCGCCGGCCTCCCCGGCGCGCTGGACGTCGCCGCCCTGGACGACGCGCAGAAGCAGGTCCGCCGCGCCATCCACCTGGCGATCAGGCAGGCCAGCCAGGATGTCGGCCAGCACCACAAGTTCAACACCGCCATCGCCGCGGTGATGACCCTGATGAACGTGCTGGAGAAGGCGCCGAACCAGGACGCCCAGGACCGCGCCCTGATCCAGGAAGGCCTGGAAACCGTGGTCCTGCTGCTGGCGCCCATCACTCCGCACATCTGCCACGTGCTCTGGGGCCAGCTCGGCCATGCCGAAGCGGTGATCGATGCGCGCTGGCCGAGCGTCGACGAGAGCGCACTGGTGCAGGACACCCTGCAACTGGTGGTGCAGGTCAACGGCAAGCTGCGCGGGCACATCGACGTGGCCGCCAGCGCCAGCCGCGAGGATGTCGAGGCCGCCGCGCGCGCCAACGAGAACGTGCTGCGTTTCACCGAAGGCCTGAGCATCCGCAAGGTCATCGTGGTACCGGGCAAACTGGTCAACATCGTCGCCAACTGATACGCGATTCCATTGGACGCCCCCGGCCATCCGGGGGCGCTGATCAACAGGAGTGAGGGAAGCTTGATGAAACGTATCCTGACCAGCGCCGCGCTGATCGGTATGACCACCCTGCTGGCCGCCTGCGGCTTCCAACTGCGCGGCCTGGGCGATGCGCAATTCGCGCTCAAGGAAATCGACGTGTCCGCGCGCAACGCCTACGGCCCGACCGTGCGCGAACTGAAGGAAACCCTGGAAAACAGCGGCGTGAAGGTCACCAGCAACGCGCCCTACCACCTGGTGCTGGTCCGCGAGGACAACCAGCAGCGCACCGTCAGCTACACCGGTTCCGCGCGCGGCGCGGAGTTCGAGCTGACCAACACGATCAACTACGAGATCGTCGGCGCCAACGACCTGGTCCTGATGAGCAACCAGGTACAGGTGCAGAAGGTCTACGTGCACGACGAAAACAACCTGATCGGTTCCGACCAGGAAGCCGCGCAGCTGCGCAGCGAGATGCGGCGCGACCTGATCCAGCAGTTGTCCATGCGCCTCCAGGCGCTGACCCCGGCGCAACTCGACGAAGCCCAGCGCCAGGCAGAAGCCAAGGCCAAGGCGGAAGCCGAAGCCCTGCGCGCCGCCGACGAGGCGGAGCGCCAGCGCCGCGCCGCCGAGCCGCAGCAGTCGCCGATCGAGTTCCCCACCCCGTGATGCCCCGGGGCCGGTTTCGCCGGCCCCGTCTTCTCCTATGAAGCTGACTCCCGCGCAACTCGCCAAGCACCTCCAGGGCCCCCTGGCGCCCGTCTATGTCGTCAGCGGCGATGAACCGCTGCTCTGCCAGGAAGCCTGCGATGCCATTCGCCAGGCCTGCCGCGAGCGCGACTTCGGCGAGCGCCAGGTATTCAATGCCGAAGCCAACTTCGATTGGGGCCTGCTGCTGGAGGCCGGCGCCAGCCTGTCGCTGTTCGCCGAGAAGCGCCTGATCGAACTGCGCCTGCCCTCCGGCAAGCCCGGCGACAAAGGCGCGGCAATTCTCCAGGAATACCTGCAACGGCCGCCGGAAGACACCGTGCTCCTGCTCAGCCTGCCCAAGCTCGATGGCAGCACGCAGAAGACCAAGTGGGCCAAGGCCCTGATCGATGGCAACGCCGCGCAGTTCATCCAGGTCTGGCCGGTCGACGTCCACCAGTTGCCGCAGTGGATTCGCCAGCGCCTGTCCCAGGCCGGCCTGTCCGCCAGCCCCGAAGCCCTGGAGCTGATCGCCGCGCGCGTGGAAGGCAACCTGCTCGCCGCCGCCCAGGAAATCGAAAAGCTCAAGCTGCTCGCCGAGGGCAACCAGATCGACGCCGCCACCGTACAGGCCGCGGTCGCCGACAGCGCACGCTTCGATGTCTTCGGCCTGATCGACGCTGCCCTTGGCGGTGAAGCGGCCCACGCCCTGCGCATCCTGGAAGGACTGCGCGGCGAAGGCATCGAGCCGCCGGTGATCCTCTGGGGCCTGGCCCGCGAGATCCGCCTGCTGGCGGGTCTGTCCCAGCAATACGGCCAGGGCATACCGCTGGAGAAAGCCTTCGCCCAGGCGCGTCCGCCGGTCTGGGACAAGCGCCGTCCGCTGCTGACCCGTGCCCTGCAACGCCACTCCAGCAGCCGCTGGAACCAGATGCTGCGGGATGCCCAGTTGATCGACGCGCAGATCAAGGGACAGGCACCCGGCAGCCCCTGGAGCGGTCTCTCGCTTCTCGCCCTGAGCCTCGCCGGCCAGCGTCTCGGCCTGCCGGCAGCCTGAAGGCGCAACCGGCACTGGACAATCCGCGGCGACAGGCAGATGATGCGCGCGCTGGCGAGCGCCAGCCCGATCACCTTCGAGGACCTATGCCATGGCAAAGAAAAGCAAGCGGCCGAACAAGGCCAAATCCCTGGTCGCCCAGCCACTGTTCCGCAGCCGCCAGGAACAGGCGAAGAAAGGCAAAGGCAGCTACCGCCGCGAAGCCTCCCGTAACTGGGAGGCTTCTTTTGTTATGGCGGCCTGAAACAGCCGCTGGTCCATCCTCCCGCAATGCCCTCCTCACCCACGCGCCCCGCCTACCCCGCCCGAAGCCCGTCGACAAGACCAACCCCACCGCCAGCCTGCCGCCCATGGGCACACTATCGTCGGCGCGCAAGCCCTGGCCCCATCGGGTTGGGCGAAAAGCCAATGGTTCCTCCATCATGATCCGCGGCCTCGACATCCCGCGCGGCCGACTGGCAACCCTCTGGCCATTGCAGCGCACGAACCAGGCTCGGGCGTTCGATGCCGACGCCGAAGCGGGTAGCCATGTCGCGCAGAACGAAGGCCAGGAAGAAGAAGTCGAAGGCCTCGAGCATGCCGCGCGGCCCGTCGCCGATCCCGACTCGGGTGCGCCGCGAGGCTTCGACAGGCGGCGGAGCGGTACGGACGAAACCATTGGCCGCCCGACAGTGACCGAACCTATGTCGAAGCCGATGGAACCGTATTGGCGAACCCGGGGCCCTGCCGGCGCGTCCAACGACGGCAGACGCGTTCTGGCCGGCGTGCTAAGGTGGCCCGTCCCGAGGACCCTGCTGAGGAGAGCAATGCGTAACCCCGAACGATCCGCCCTGCTGAAGGTGAGCGGGCTGCTGGGCAGCACCGTCGTCGCCATGGGGCTTGGCCTCTCCAGCGCCTGCGCGCAGAAGAATCCGACAGTCGAATACAACCAGCCTGCCGCTCCCCTGCAGACCAAGGCGCCCTTCTCCGGCGCCGGCCCGGCCGCCTCGGTGCCCGCTGGCGCGCCGAACGAGGCCCAACCTGGGCAGAGCTTCGAACAGTGGCGCGACGCCTTCCGTCAACAGGCGCTGGCCGGTGGAATCGATGCGCAGACCTTCGATCGCGCCTTCGCCGGCGTCCAGCCCGATCCCGCCGTGGTCGAAGCAGACCGCAGCCAGCCGGAATTCACCCGACCGGTATGGAAGTACCTGGAAGGCGCCCTCGATCCGCTGCGCGTTCGCCAGGGCCAGGCGCGCCTGGCGCAGCATGCGCGCATCCTCGGCGAAGTCGACGCGCGCTATGCGGTGGATGCGGATGCGGTGGTGGCGATCTGGGGCATGGAGAGCAACTACGGTTCGCACATGGGCAACAAGAACGTGATCCGCTCCCTGGCGACCCTCGCCTATGAAGGACGCCGTCCGGAATTCGCCCACGCCCAGTTGCTCGCCGCCCTGAAGATCCTCCAGCACGGCGACGTTCCGGCCTCCTTCATGATCGGCTCCTGGGCCGGCGCCATGGGCCAGACCCAGTTCATCCCAACCACCTACAACCAGTATGCCGTGGACTTCGACGGCGACGGCAAGCGTGACATCTGGGGCTCGCCCGGCGACGCCCTGGCCTCCACCGCCAACTACCTGAAAGCCTCCGGCTGGATCGCCGGACAACCCTGGGGGTTCGAAGTCCGCCTGCCGGCAGGCTTCGACTATTCCCTGGCGGAACTCACCATCCGCAAGCCCCTGGGCGAGTGGCAAGGGATGGGCGTACAAGGCGTCAACGGCGGCCCCCTGCCCTCCGGGCTCTCCGGCGAACAGGCCTCGCTGCTGCTGCCGGCCGGGCACCGCGGCCCGGCCTTCCTGGTGCTGCACAACTTCCGCGCCATCCTCAAGTACAACAACTCCAGTGCCTATGCCCTGGCCGTCGGCCTGCTCGCCGACAGCTTCAAGGGCGGCGGCCGGATAGTCGGCGCCTGGCCACTGGAGGATGTTCCGCTGAGCCGCTCGCAGCGCATCGAGCTGCAACGGCAACTGGCCGCCCGCGGACACGATCCGGGCGCGGTGGACGGCATCATCGGCGCCAATACGCGCAAGGCGATCCGCGCCTGCCAGCAGGAGTTCGGCTGGCCGGCGGACGGCTATCCGACCCCGGCGCTGCTCGACCGCCTGCGGACGCCATAGGGCCGCCGGCGGAGCTTACGACCCCACGTCCGCCGCGACCGCTCGCGGCACACCGGTTCGTAGGGCGAGTTATCCGCCGTCCCCCCGCCCCATCGGCGGATAACCGCGACGCGATCATTCGTCCCGCCGAGCAAGACCTTTCGCACCGATTCGTAGGGCGGATAACGCCATGGGCGTTATCCGCCGCTGCGGCGTCCAGGACCTAGTCATCCGCGCAGAACCGCAGGATCGCGTCCGCCACCTGATTGGCCGCCTCACGCTGCGGAAAATGGCCGACGCCCTCCAGCACCAGCCGCTGGTAACGCCCGCTGAAGTAGTGCTCGCGTCCGCGGGAGCCGTCGGGGTGGGTACAGGCATCCGCGCCGCCGTGCAGCACCAGGGTCGGCAGCGCCAGGCGCGGTGCCGGGAGCAAGCGCTGTTCCGCCGCCCCGTAGCGCGGCTCCCCCGCGACGAAGCCCCAGCGATGCCGGTAATAGTGCAGCACCACGGCAACCCAGTCCGGCCCGGAGAAGGCCTGGGCGGCCTCCTGGAAATCGCGCTCGGCATACCATCCCGGCGGCGACCAGGTGTCCCACATCTGCCGGGCGAACGCCTCGCCCTCCTCGCGCAGCGCGCGCTCTCCGCGTGGCGTAGCCATGAACCACTGGTACCAGAAGCTACGGGCCTGCGGCAGGGAAAGAACTTGCTGCGGATCGTTGCTGGCGTACCCCACCGAGAGCATCACCAGGTGCGAGGCGCCGCCCTCGCGCAGTCCGCAGGCACTGGCCACCGCGCGAGCCCCCCAGTCATGGCCGACCAGCAGGGGACGTTGCAATGCCAGGCTGTCGACGAATGCCAGCACATCGCAAGCCAGAGCCGCCAGTTGCCCGCTGCGCGGAGTAGACGCATCGCGGAAGCGGGTCGGGGCGAATCCCCGGAGGGCTGGTGCCAGCACCCGATAGCCGGCGTCCGCCAGGGACTCCGCCAGGTCTTTCCAGGTATGCGGGCTGTCCGGCCAACCGTGCAACAAGACGGCGCTGCGCGCCCCCTGCGGATTCCACTCCAGGTAGGCGATATCCAGGACATCGGTGGAAACGAAGGCATAGCGGCTCATCGGACCTCTCCAAGAGAAAGCGAAGGGACATCCTAGGACGCTTGCCAAGGGTGATTCATGAATAGTTAGCGTCTACTATTCATGAAACGAGATGAATGGAAGACCTCATGGAGCTTGCCGTCCCCACCTCCCAATCCCTGGATATCGTGTTGTTGCGTACCTTTCTCGAAGTGGTCGACAGTGGCGGCTTCGCCCTCGCCGCGGACAATCTCGCGCTCACTCCCTCCGCGGTCAGCGGGCATATCAAGCGCCTGGAACAGACAGCCGGCGTCAGCCTGCTCAGCCGCACCACCCGCCGCCTGGAGCTGACCCAGGCGGGCGAGACGCTCTACGCCTATGCCCGCAACATCGTCGAGCTGGAGCGCGAGGCCCGCGCCAGGCTGCACGGCACGCCGATCCGCGACCGCCTGCGCATCGGCGCTTCGGAGGACTTCGCCAGCGCCTGGCTGCCACGCGTCCTGCAACGCTTTCGCCGCTGGCACCCCGAAGCATCCATCGAACTCAAGGTCGGTATCACCACCGACCTGCTCCGCCAGCAGGCCCAGGGGCGCACCGACGTGGTGTTCGGCAAGCAGTGCCGGCGGGTCGGAGACGACGGCGAACTGCTCTGGGAGGAACCGCTGGTCTGGGCCGCGGCGACCGCGATCGAGCTGCCCGTGGGCGAACCGCTGCCGCTGGCGCTGTTCCCCGAACCCTGCGTCTACCGCGAAGCGGCGATTACAGCCCTCGGCGCCGCTGCGCGTCCCTGGCGCCTGGTGTTCGAGAGCGCCAGCATGGCCGGCTGCCTGTCCGCCGCGCTGGCCGGTTTCGCCGTGACGGTGGTGGCGCGCAGCCAGATGCGCGAGGGGCTGCGCGAACTGGGCCCGGAACAGGGTTTTCCGACGCTGCCGGAGGCGCGTTTCTACGCCTTCTCGCGCCAACCCAGCCTGGCGGCCGATGCACTGATCGAGGCGGTGCGGCAGCTCGGCCAGCGCAGTCGCTTCGTTACCGCACAGGGATGAGCGCAAACGGTACTCACCTACGCGCCGGCGGATAACCGCAAGCGGTTGTTCGTCCTACGTCCGAAGAGGCTTGGTGGCTGCCCAAAGAAAAACGCCGCGTCCCTGTGCAGGGACGCGGCGTCGGAGGCATTGGCGCGGCGTCGATCAGCCGATCTTGTTGCCGTGCGCCTGCTGGTCGGCATGGTAGGACGAACGCACCAGCGGGCCGGACGCGACGTTCTTGAAGCCCATCTTCTCGCCTTCCTCGGCGAACCAGGCGAAGGTGTCCGGATGCACGAAGCGCTGCACCGGCAGGTGGTTGCGCGACGGCTGCAGGTACTGGCCGAGGGTCAGCATGTCGATGTCGTGCTCGCGCATCCGCTGCATGACCTCGATGACCTCATCGTCGGTCTCGCCCAGGCCGAGCATCAGCCCGGACTTGGTCGGTACGTGCGGAACCATCTGCTTGAACTTCTGCAGCAGGTCCAGCGACCACTCGAAGTCCGAGCCCGGCCGCGAGGAGCGGTACAGGCGCGGTACCGTCTCCAGGTTATGGTTGAACACGTCCGGCGGCTCGTTGGCGGTGATCTCCAGGGCGATGTCCATGCGACCGCGATAGTCGGGCACCAGGGTTTCCAGCTGGATCCCCGGCGACAGCTTGCGGATCTCGCGCAGGCAGTCGGCGAAGTGCTGGGCACCGCCGTCGCGCAGGTCGTCGCGGTCCACCGAGGTGATCACCACGTACTTCAGCCGCAGGTCGGCGATGGCGATGGCCAGGTTGGTCGGCTCGTCGACGTCCAGCGGCTTCGGCCGGCCATGGCCGACGTCGCAGAACGGGCAGCGCCGGGTGCAGATGTCACCCATGATCATGAAGGTCGCGGTGCCGCCGGAGAAGCACTCGCCCAGGTTCGGGCAGGACGCCTCTTCGCAGACGCTGTGCAGCTTGTGCTTGCGCAGCAGTTGCTTGATGCGGTCGACCTCGGGGGAAACCGGGATGCGCACGCGGATCCAGTCGGGTTTCTTCGGCAGTTCCTCGGTGGGAATGATCTTCACCGGAATCCGCGCGACCTTTTCCGCGCCGCGCAGCTTCACGCCGACTTCCACCTTGCCCGGCTTGGCTTCTCCGGACTTCTCCACAACAGTGCTCATGTCAGTTCGATCCCGCCCGTAAGGGTCTTCTGTTCAGCGTAGCCAAGGCGTGAGACGAGCTCAGCGCGCAATCGGGTACACACCTCGGCAAAATCCACCGGCCCAACCAGGTCGCGCAGTTGGGTCATGGGCATCCCGGCGTAGCCGCAGGGATTGATTCGTTGGAACGGTCGCAGGTCCATGTCCAGGTTCAGCGCCAGGCCATGGAAGGAACAGCCGTTGCGGATGCGCAGGCCGAGGGAGGCGATCTTCGCCCCGTCGACGTAGACACCCGGCGCGTCCGGCTTGGCCACGGCCTGCACGTCATAGGACGCCAGCAGGCCGATCAGGCTCTGCTCGATCCGGCTGACCAGCTCGCGCACGCCCAGTCCCAGGCGGCGGACATCGAGCAGCAGGTAGGTGACCAACTGGCCGGGGCCGTGGTAGGTCACCTGGCCGCCGCGATCCACCTGGATCACCGGGATGTCGCCGGGGAACAGCACATGCTCCGCCTTGCCGGCCTGCCCCTGGGTGAAGACTGCAGGGTGCTGCAACAGCCAGGCTTCGTCCATTACCGATTTGTCGCGTTCGGCAACGAAGCGCTGCATGGCATGCCAGGTCGGTTCGTAGGGAACCTCGCCGAGCTCACGGAAGCCCAGCTCGAGTCCCATCAGAGCACCATGTGCACGCGTCCGGTCGCGCGCAGGTCGTTATGGATGGCTTGCAGTTGGTCGACATCGGTGGCGGTGATCAGCACCTGCACCGAGAGGAATCGCCCCTTGCTGCTGTCACGGACCACCAGGGTCTCGACGTCGAGATCCGGCGCGTGGCGCTGGATGATTTCCACGACCAGGTCGGAGAAACCTTCGCCGGCGTCGCCGATCACCTTGATCGGATAGCGCTCGCAGGGGAATTCGATTTTCGGGGGTTGAACGTCAGGGGTATCGGTCATGGCGGCGGCGGACCCGTGGTCCGCGGGGACGGGCGCCCGCTGGCCTCGTGAGCGGGCGGGCGCCGGTCGGTCAGTTGAACAAACCGTAGAAGAACAGGCGGATGCTATCCCACAGGCGGCGGAAGAAACCACCCTCCTCGACGGCGTTGAGGGCGACCAGGTCGGCGCTGCGGATGACCTTGTCGTCCAGCTTCACTTCCACCTTGCCGATCACCTGGCCCTGCTGGATCGGCGCCATCAGCTGCGGCTCCAGGACCATGCTGGCCTGCAGCTTCTGCATCTGGCCGCGCGGCAGGGTCATGGTCAGGTCTTCGGCGAGGCCGGCTTTCACTTCATGCTCGGAACCCTTCCAGACCAGGCCCTTGGTCAGCTCGGTGCCCTTCTTGTAGAAGTTGCGGCTTTCGAAGAAGCGGAAGCCATAGGTCAGCAGCTTCTGGGTCTCGGCAGCGCGGGCCTGCTCGCTGTTGGTGCCGAACACCACGGCGATCATGCGCTGGCCGTCGCGTACCGCGGAAGCCACCAGGCAGTAGCCGGCTTCGTCGGTGTGGCCGGTCTTCAGGCCGTCGACGGTCTTGTCGCGCCACAGCAGCAGGTTGCGGTTCGGCTGCTTGATGTTGTTCCAGAGGAATTCCTTCTGCGCGTAGATCGCGTAGTGGCTCGGCTCGCCGTAGATGATCGCGCGGGCCAGCACCGCCATGTCGCGGGCGGAGGAATAGTGGTCCGGGTTGGGCAGGCCGGTGGCGTCCATGAAGTGGGAGTTGGTCAGGCCCAGCTTCTGCGCGGTGGTGTTCATCATGTCGGCGAAGGCGTCTTCGCTGCCGGCGATATGCTCGGCCAGGGCGACGCTGGCGTCGTTGCCGGACTGGATGATGATGCCATGCAGCAGGTCGCTCACCGAGACCTGGCTGCCGACCTTGATGAACATCCGCGAACCGCCGGTGCGCCAGGCATGTTCGCTGACGGTGACCAGGTCGTTCTCGCCGATGCGGCCGGCCTCGATCTCCTTGGTGGCGATGTAGGCGGTCATCAGTTTGGTCAGGCTGGCCGGCGGCAGGCGCTGGTCGCCGTTGTTCTCGACCAGAACCTGGCCGCTCTCGCCGTCCATCAGGACGTACGACTTGGCGGCCAGTTGCGGCGGCGCCGGAACCATGGATTCAGCAGCCCAGCCAGCCGTAGGGGCGATGAACAGGACAAGCAGTGACAAGCGTTTCGCGATAGTGGTGATGTTCATCCGTCTCTCTGGTTCTACCAATGGTCAAACAATCCCTTGCGGGAATTCCCTGCGTGAGTAGGCGCTCAGTCGGGGCGTACCAGCGTCGGCTGGCCAAGGTTGGCCACGCGGATGCTGTCCTGGGTGCGGCTAACCTCGTCCGCCGAACCGATCGGTCCCAGCCGCACCCGGTGCAGAATCTGCTGGTTGCGTACGACCGAGCTGATAAACACCGGCGCAGCCGTCACGCCGCTCAGCTTGGCCTTCAGCAGCTCCGCTGCATCCGGGTTGGCGAAGGCGCCCACCTGGAGATACAGGCCATCGGCTGGTAATGAAGCGTTTTTTTTTGAGTCGATCTGCACCGGCAGCACGGCGGCCGCGTGCTGCGCCGGCGGCGGGGTGTAGGTCTCGATCGGCTGGGCCATCGCCACCGCCTGAGTTTGCGTCGCAGCGGGGGCCTGGGCCACCGCCTGCTTGGGCTGCGCCAGGACCATCGGTGCCGGCCGGCCGCGCTGGGCCCACCACTGCACCGGGTCGATGCCTTCGACCTTGACCCGCGCGGTGCCGGTCTCGGCATAGCCGAGCTTCTTCGCCGCGGCGAAGGACAGGTCGATGACCCGGTCGGAATAGAACGGGCCGCGGTCGTTGACGCGGACGATCACGCTCTTGCCGTTGTCCAGGTTGGTCACCCGCACGTAGCTCGGCAACGGCAGGGTCTTGTGCGCGGCGGTCATGCCGTAGAGGTCGTAGGTCTCGCCGTTGGCGGTGGCCTGGCCGTGGAACTTGGTGCCGTACCAGGACGCGGTGCCGACCATCCGGTAGGCCCGCGCATCGTTCATCGGGTAGTAGGTCTTGCCCAGCACGGTGTAGGGGTTGGCCTTCACCGAACCGTTGTGCGGCATCGGCACCGCATCGGGGATCCGCGACACGTCGACGTCCCACCAGGGGGCGCCGTCGCGATGCGGACGGGAATAGTCGCCCGGCCCGGAAATGCCCGCCTGCCTGGCCGGCTGCTGGGGCGCCTTGCTGGAGCAACTGCTCAACAGCACGGCCGCCAGCCCGAGGCCGCAGACGGCGGGCAGGATCAGGGAGGAGCGGACACGCTTGCTCAATGGGCACCTCGCGCGCGGGCAATCTCGCCCGCCAGCTGATAAACCGCCATGGCATACATGGCGCTGCGATTATAGCGGGTGATCACGTAGAAGTTCGGCAAACCGACCCAATACTCGATGCCCTTGTCGCCGACGAAACGCATCGCCGTGACCTTCTGGTCGTCGCGCAGCGCATCATGGGTGCGCCAGCCGCGGGCACGCAGCTCGCCCAGGCTCATGGTCGGGTCGACGCCCCTGGTCACCGCGCTCTCGGCGCTCTCGTCGTTGATCTCGGCCACCGAGACCACCGGCTCGCCGGTGACCCAGCCGTGCTGCTTGAAGTAGCTGGCGACGCTACCGATGGCGTCGGTCGGGTCGCTCCAGATATTGATGTGGCCATCGCCGTCGAAGTCCACCGCGTAGGCGCGGAAGCTGCTCGGCATGAATTGCGGCAGGCCCATGGCGCCGGCGTAGGAGCCGGTCAGGCTGAGCGGGTCGACCTGCTGTTCGCGGGCGAGCAGGAGGAACTCGCGCAACTCCTTGCGGAAGAAGTCGGCCCGCGGCGGGTAGTCGAAGCCGAGGGTGGACAGCGCGTCCATCACCCGGTAGCTGCCGGTGTTGCGGCCGAAGAAGGTTTCCACGCCGATGATCGAGACGATGATCTCGGCCGGCACGCCGTATTCCTTCTCTGCCCGCGCCAGGTCTTCGGCATGCTTGTTCCAGAAGTCGACACCACGACTGATGCGCGCGTCGCTGATGAAGATCGGCCGGTATTCCTTCCACTGCTTGACCCGCTCGGCCGGGCGCGAGATCGCATCGAGGATCGACTGCTTGCGGTTCACGTCGCGGAACAGCCCCATCAGCTGCTCTCCGGCGAAGCCGTAGTCGCGGGTCATTTCGCTGACGAACTCGGCCACTTGCGGCGAGCCGTCGTAGTCCCCCGCCTGGGCCGCCCCGGACAGGCCAATGACGCCGGCTACGCCGACCCATTGGACGCCCCTGGCCGCCCATGTACGCAGTACTTGCATTGCGTTCTTCACTCTTGGTCTCAAACCTGGGCGATCCACTTCCGATGGGTATGGATCGACATCAGAACCCCGAACCCTGACAACAGGGTAACCAGCGAAGTTCCGCCATAACTAATGAAAGGCAGCGGTACCCCCACCACCGGCAACAACCCGCTCACCATACCGATATTCACGAAGACATAAACGAAAAACGTCATGGTGATGCCACCGGCCAGCAGTTTGCCGTAGAGCGTCTGCGCCTGGGCGGTGATCACCAGGCCACGACTGATCAGCAGCAGGTAGAGCACCAGCAGCAGGCAGACGCCGACCAGGCCGAACTCCTCGCCGAGGACCGCAATGATAAAGTCGGTGTGGCTTTCCGGCAAAAAATCCAGGTGCGACTGGGTGCCCAGCAGCCAGCCCTTGCCGAATACCCCGCCGGAACCGATGGCCGCCTTAGACTGGATGATGTTCCAGCCGGTGCCCAGCGGGTCGCTTTCCGGGTCGAGGAAGGTCAGCACCCGCTGTTTCTGGTAGTCGTGCATGATGAAGAACCACATCGCCACTGCGATCGGCACCGCCGCCGACACCGCGCCGACGATCCAGCGCCAGCGCAGGCCGCCGACGAACAGCACGAAGCCGCCGGAAGCGAGGATCAGCATGGCGGTGCCGAGGTCGGGCTGTTTCAGGATCAGCACGAACGGGGTGATGATGATCGCCAGGCTGATCACCATGTGCTTGAGCCCCGGCGGCAGGTTGCGCTTGGACAGGTACCAGGCCACCGTCATCGGCATCAGCAGCTTCATGAACTCCGAGGGCTGGAAGCGGATCACCCCGGGGATGTTGATCCAGCGCGTCGCCCCCTTGGCGTCGTGGCCGATCACGTCGACCACCACCAGCAGCGCGACCCCCACCAGGTAGCCCAGCGGCACCCAGCGGGCCATGAAGCGCGGCTCGATCTGGGCGATGACCACCATCATGCCCAGTCCCAGGCCGAACGAGGTGGCCTGCTTCATCAGCATGTCCCAGCTCTTGCCGCTCGCCGAATAGAGGACGAACAGGCCGGTGGCGCCAAGGATCAGCAACAGCAGCAGGAGAATCCCGTCGATGTGCAGGCGCTGCAACAGGCTGGCGCGCCGGCGCATCACGTCTTCGTTGGACAGGGTGCGGTCGAAGTTACTGTTCAAGGGCGGGCGCCTCCGGCTCGGCTGCCGTGGGTTCGGGCTTGGCCACCGCCGCCGCGAGCGGCGCGACGGGTTCCGCGTATTCGGCCTTGAGCTTGCCGTGCTCGTCGAGCAGCCAGGCGTCCATCACCTGCTTGACCACCGGGGCGGCGACGCCGGAGCCGGACTCGCCGTTCTCCACCATCACCGCCACCGCGATCTGCGGGTTGTTGGCCGGCGCGAAGCCGACGAACAGGGCGTGGTCGCGGTGCCGCTCGAGCAGCTTGGAGCGGTCGTAGCGCTCGTTCTGCTTGATCGCCACCACCTGGGCGGTACCGCTCTTGCCGGCGATCAGGTAGGCCGAGGTGGCGCCGACCTTGCGCGCCGTGCCACGGGCGCCATGCACCACCTGCTGCATGCCGTAGTCGACGCGGTCCCAGTTGGCCGGGTCGCGCAGCACGATGTCGGGCATCGGGTCGGGGTCGACCGGCGGCTGGCCGTCGATGGTCTTGGCCAGGTGCGGGCGGATCCAGTGGCCCTTGTTGGCCAGCAGCGCGGTCATCTGCGCCAACTGGATCGGCGTCGCCTGCATGTAGCCCTGGCCGATGCCGAGGATCAGGGTCTCCCCCGGGTACCAGACCTGGCGGCGGGTCTTGCGCTTCCATTCGCGCGAGGGCATCAGCCCGTCGGCTTCGCCGAACATGTCCAGGGCGACTTTCTGGCCGAAACCGAAGCGACTCATGAAGGCGTGCAGGCGGTCGATCCCCAGCTTGTGCGCGAGGTCGTAGAAATAGGTGTCGTTGGACCGGTAGATCGCCGACTCCAGGCTCACCCAGCCATCGCCGTAGCGGTTCCAGTTACGGTACTTGTGGTCGTAGTTGGGCAACTGGTAGTAGCCGGGGTCGAAGACCCGCGAGGTCGGCGTGACCACCCCGGCGTCGAGGCCGGCCAGCGCCACCGCCGGTTTCACCGTCGAGCCCGGCGGATAGAGCCCGCGCAGGACGCGGTTGTACAGCGGCCGGTCGATGGAGTCGCGCAGCTCGGCATAGGCCTTGAAGCTGATGCCGGTGACGAACAGGTTGGGGTCGTAGCTCGGCTGGCTGACCATCGCCAGCACGTCGCCGGTGGACGGCTGGATCGCCACGATGGCGCCCCGCCGCCCGGCCAGGGCGTTCTCGGCGGCCTCCTGCAGGCGGCTATCGATGCTCAGGACGATGTCCTTGCCGGGAATCGGGTCGGTGCGCTTGAGCACCCGCAGCACCCGCCCGCGGGCGTTGGTCTCGACTTCCTCGTAGCCAACGGTGCCGTGCAGCTCGCTCTCGTAGAAGCGCTCGATGCCGGTCTTGCCGATATGGTGGGTGCCGCTGTAGTTGATCGGGTCGAGGTTCTTCAGTTCCTGCTCGTTGATCCGCCCGACGTACCCGACCGAATGGGCGAAGTGCTCCTTCAGCGGGTAGTGGCGGACGAACTGGGTCGCCACGTCGACGCCCGGCAGGCGGAACTGGTTCACCGCGATGCGGGCGATCTGTTCCTCGTTGAGTTCGAACATGATGGGAACCGGCTCGAACGGACGCCGCCCCTGCTTCATGCGCTTCTCGAAGATGGCCCGGTCGTCCTCGGTCAGGCCGAGGATCTCCACCAGCGTGTCGAGGGTCTTCTGCAGGTCCTCGGTGCGTTCGCGGGTGATGGTCAGGCTGAAGCTCGGCCGGTTGTCGGCGATGATCACGCCGTTGCGGTCGAAGATGATCCCGCGGGTCGGCGGGATCGGCTGCACATGGACCCGGTTGTTCTCCGACAGCGTCGAATGGTACTCGTACTGGGTCACCTGCAGGTGGTACATGCGCGCCACCAGCACCAGGGTCAGCAAGACCACCGCCACCGCCCCGACGATGACGCGCCGACGCACCAGGCGGGCGTCTTTCTCGTGGTCTTTCAGGTGGATCGGCTGCGGCATCGGGACTGGGGACTATTTGTGGTAGGGGTGCCCGGACAATACGGTCCAGGCCCGGTAGATCTGCTCGCCGACCAGGATCCGCACCAACGGGTGCGGCAGCGTCAACGGCGACAGCGACCAGCGCTGCTCGCTGCGCGCGCAGACCTCCGGCGCCAGCCCTTCCGGGCCGCCGACCATGAGATTCACGGTGCGTGCGTCGAGACGCCAGCGATCCAGTTCGCGAGCCAGTTGCTCGGTGCTCCAGAGCCGACCTTCGACCTCCAGGGTCACCACCCGTTCCCCCGGCTGCACGCGCGCCAGCATGGCCTCGCCTTCCTGACGGATCAGGCGCGCCACGTCGGCGTTCTTGCCGCGGGTGTTGAGCGGGATCTCCACCAGTTCGAGGGACAGCTCGGCCGGCAGGCGCTTGACGTATTCCTGCCAGCCTTCCTCGACCCAGCGAGGCATGCGCGAGCCAACCGCGATCAGGCGCAACCGCATGCCGGCGTCACTCTTCCGGCTGGTGCTGGGCGCGGCTCTGCTCGGCGCCCTGCCACAGGCGCTCCAGGTCGTAGAACTGGCGGGTCGCCGGGAGCATCACGTGGACCACCACGTCGCCCAGGTCGAGCAGCGCCCATTCGCCGGACTCCAGGCCTTCGCTGCCCAGGGGCTTGACGCCGTTTTCCTTGGCCTTGGTCAGGACGTTGTCGGCCAGCGACTTGACCTGGCGGCTGGAACTGCCGCAGGCGATCACCATGTAGTCGGTGACGCTGGTCTTGTCCCGCACATCGAGGGTCACGATGTCCTGGGCCTTGAGATCTTCCAGGGCATCGATGGCCACTTGGACGAGTTGTTCGGTTTGCATTGAGTCGGTCTCTGTTTCTTTATCAGTGTGGCGCACGATACAGGTGGTGCGCCTCGATGTAGTTCAATACCGCGTCCGGCACCAGGAAACGCACGGAGCGCCCGGCACCCAGCAGCGCACGGATCTGGGTGGCGGACACCGCCAGCGGCGTCTGCCAGACGAAGGTGATCTGCCCGCCCGGCCCTTTCAGGGCCTGCGGGTCGGCCACGCTCCGCGCCGCCAGCAGGTCGCGCAGCGACTCCGGCGGCTCGCTGTCGGCATCCGGACGCTGCAACACGACGATGTGGCAGTGATCCAGCAACGCCTCCCAGCGGTGCCACGTCGGCAAGCCGCAGAAGGCATCCCAGCCGATCAGCATGAACAACTGGTCGTCGGCCGCCAGTTCCGCCCGCACCGACTCCAGGGTGTCGATGGTGTAGGACGGCTTGTCGCGCTGCAGTTCGCGGGGATCGACCGTCAATCGCTCGACTCCCGCCACCGCCCGCTCGACCATCGCCAACCGCTGCGCGGCCGACACCTGCGGGGTTTCCCGGTGCGGCGGCCGCGCATTGGGCAGCAGGCGCAGTTCGTCGAGGGCGAACTGCTCGGCCATTTCCACGGCGCTGCGCATATGTCCGATATGCACGGGGTCGAAAGTGCCGCCGAACAGGCCGATACGTTTGCCCATCAGGTGCGCACGTGACCGTCGCCGAAGACGACGTACTTCTCGCTGGTCAGGCCTTCCAGGCCGACCGGGCCGCGGGCGTGCAGCTTGTCGGTGGAAATCCCGATCTCGGCGCCGAGGCCGTACTCGAAGCCGTCGGCGAAGCGGGTCGAGGCGTTGACCATCACCGAAGCGGAATCCACTTCGGCGAGGAAACGCCGCGCATCGCTGAAGTTCTCGGTAATGATCGCGTCGGTGTGCTGCGAGCCGTAAGTGTTGATGTGCTCGATCGCCGCGTCCAGCCCGTCGACGATGCGGATCGACAGGATCGGCGCGTTGTACTCGGTACGCCAGTCCTCCTCGGTAGCCTCCAGCACGTCTGCGCCGAGCAGCGCACGGGTCGCGGCGTCGCCGCGCAGTTCCACGCCCTTCTCGCGGTAGATCGTGGCCAGCGGCGGCAGCGCCCGCTCGGCGATACCGGCATGTACCAGCAGCGTCTCCATGGTGTTGCACGGCGCGTAGCGCTGGGTCTTGGCGTTGTCGGCGACGCGAATCGCCTTGTCCAGGTCGGCGGCGACATCGATGTAGACGTGGCAGATGCCGTCCAGGTGCTTGATCACCGGCACCTTGGCCTCGCGGCTGATGCGCTCGATCAGGCCCTTGCCGCCGCGCGGGACGATCACGTCGACGTATTCGGGCATGCTGATCAGCGCGCCGACCGCGGCGCGGTCGGTGGTTTCCACCACCTGCACGGCGGCGGCCGGCAGGCCGGCCTCGGCCAGGCCCTGCTGGATGCAGCGGGCGATCGCCTGGTTGGAGTGGATCGCCTCGGAGCCGCCGCGCAGGATGGTCGCGTTGCCGGACTTCAGGCACAGGCTGGCGGCGTCGATGGTCACGTTCGGCCGCGACTCGTAGATGATCCCGACCACGCCCAGCGGCACGCGCATCTTGCCGATCTGGATGCCCGAGGGCACATAGCGCATGTCGCGGATCTCGCCGATCGGGTCGGGCAGCGTGGCGACCTGGCGCAGGCCCTCGATCATGTCGTCGATGCGCGCCGGGGTCAGCGCCAAGCGGTCCAGCATCGCCGGCTCCAGGCCATTGGCGCGGCCGGCGGCGAGGTCCTGCTCGTTGGCGTGGGACAACTCCGCGCGGGCGGCGTCCAGCGCATCGGCCGCGGCCAGCAGGGCGCGGTTCTTCTGCGCGGTGGCGGCGCGCGCGAGCAACCGCGAGGCGGCGCGGGCATCGCGGCCCAGGCGGCTCATATAGTCGAGGACGGACTCGGTCATGGTCTCGGCATCTGGCGTCAGGGAAATGCGCGATTATAGCGAGCCAGCCCCGGCGCGCCCAGCCGCAACAGCCGGTCGGTAGACAGTGCGTTCCGCGGCCCCCGGCGGTAACGCGGCGGCCCCGCTGCGCCTGGGCCTGTGCGCGAGACGGTGACACCCGGGCGCAGGCGCCGGCCGAAGGATAGGTAAACAAAATTGCTACCTCTGTTTACCTTCGAAGCGAGCCTGGCCGCTGCCACCCACCGGCACCCGCTCGGCAGAACAACAATAACGACGCACACACCGCGGGGCCTCACCATGCGCTACCGTACCGACTACAGCGCACAGTCGCTGAGCAGCGAACCGGATATCCTCTTTCTAGACGGCTGGCAACTGCGCTTCCAGGCCTTCGCCGCCCGCGCCGACGACCCGCGCCCGCCGGTGCTCCTGCTGGGCGGCGCCTTCCAGAGCTTCCGCTCGTTCGCCGGCGAGGTCAGCGAACTGCTCGCCGAGCACCCGGTGATCCTGCTCGACCTGCCGAGCCAGGGCGGCAACCTGCAACTGGCGGCGGAACTGAGCCTGGAAGACCTCGCCGACCTGATCGCGGCCTTCGCCGAACGGCTCGGCCTGCCGCCGTTGATGCCCATCGGCCTGTCCTACGGCTCGGCCCTGGCCGCGCTGTTCGCCGCCCGCCATCCGCGCCGCTGCGCGCGCCTGCTACTGGCCGGCATCACCGCATTCGGCCGCCCCGGTGCGCGGCTGCTGCTGGAAGAAGCGCTGGCCCGGCTCGACGAGGGCGACCAGAGCGCCTTCGCCCACGGCGTACTGACCGGCCTGATCAACCCGCTACAGCTGGAACGTACCGGCGTCTCCCCGGTATTTCGCAAGGCCATGCTGCGCCAGTTGCAACGCCTGACCGCGGCGGAGATCGAACGCTACCGGCAGAATAGCCGGCGCCTGCTGGCCTTCGGCGGCTTCGAGCGGCACCCGACCTGCCCGACCCTGGTGCTCGCCGGCGAGTACGACCATTTCACCCAGCCCTGGGAACATGCGGTGTTCGCCCATGCCTGCGGGAACGCCGAGTTCGCCCTGATCCACGACGCCGACCATCTTGCCCAGTTCGAACGACGCGAGGCCTGCGCCCGGCTCTACGGCCCGTTCCTGCGCGGCGAGGCGCTGCCGGAGCGCGCCGAGGGCAGCACGCGGATCCCGCGCACGCGCCTGCTCGGCCTGGAGCGACGCTTCGAGGTCCGCCATCGGCCAGCCCAGGGGCACGCTCGGCTGGAACATCCGCAGCTCGGCGTCTATGCGGCGGAACTGGTGGAACTCGGCTATTTCGGCGGGCGGCTGCACGCCGAGCTACCCGAATCCCGCCCGCAACGCGGCTGGCGGTTGTGCTACGACGGCCTGGCGGACTTGGACATCCTGCCCCTGCGTTCGACCGCCGGCGGCTTCGCCTTCATCTTCCCGCACTCCGATCCGGCGGCCAGCGCCGGACTGGCCGACCTCCTCGCCGCCTGGCAGCGAGCGGAGGTCGCCTGAGAGGTGGCTATGCCGTGCGGCTTTCGATCACCCGCACCAGGCTCGGCAGGCGTCCCTGCGGCAAGCCCAGGGCGGCGCCTTCGCGCTGCGGGTCGAGCACCAGGGTGGAGGCAAAGCCGCAGCGGGCGAAGGCCGCCTCGATTTCCGCGGCATTGCGGTAGTGCAACGGATAGCTTCCCCGCGTCAGCCGCCCGATGATCCCCACTCCCCAGCGGATCTGCCGGTAGCGCGGGTGCTCGCGGAGATCGGGATAGAGGTCGGTCAGGTAGGTGCCCTGGGGGAAGCGTTTAAGTTCGGTCGCCAGGCGACTCCAGAAGGCCTCGATCACCGGGCGCTGGAAATAGTTCACCAGCCCCTCGGTGATCACCACCAGCGGGCGCTCGCGGTCGAGCCCGGCGAACAGCGCGGCGAGGCAGCGCTCGCCGTCCTCGGCGAGGATATCCACAGCCGCCACCGCGTGCTCCGGGCCCAGCCAACCCTGCTCGCGAAGCAGCGCCGCCTTGCGCGCGGCCATCGGCGGCAGGTCGGCCTCCAGGTAGCGCAACTGTGGATAGCGTTGCCGGAAGCGTCGCCCGCGCGGCGAGAGTCCGCAGGCCATTTCCACCACCTGGACCACTCCCTCGCGTTCGACGGCCTGGGTCAGGCGCGCGTCGATCATGAGGTGTCTTTGTAACAGGAAATCCTCGATGTTCAGCCCGAAACCGAGCTGCGCGCCCCAGTTGATCGGCGCGACGAAGCCGTGTACCCAGCGGCCGAAGACGGTGGCGAAGGCCGGTTCGGCGAGTCGATGGCGGAACCAGACGTAGCCGGTGTAATGGGCGCTGGGCGTGATGTGGGCACTGTCGACACGCTCTCGTTCAACCATGATTCAGGCTCTTGTTGTTATCATTCGCCAGCCTATGACTGCCATGGTCCCAGCGACAATCCCATGTCCCGCGATCCCATCCTTAGTTTGCCCTGGCCCGACGCCCGGCCACTCCCCGACACCTTCTTCGACCGCGATGCGTTGCTGGTCGCCCGCGAGCTGCTGGGCAAGGTGATCCGCCATCGCCAGGGCAATCTCTGGCTGGCGGCGCGAATCATCGAGACCGAGGCCTACTACCTGGAGGAGAAAGGCAGCCACGCCTCGCTCGGCTACACCGAGAAGCGCAAGGCACTGTTCCTCGACGGCGGGCACATCTATATGTATTACGCGCGCGGCGGCGACTCGCTGAACTTCAGCGCCGGCGGGCCGGGCAATGCGGTGCTGATCAAGTCCGGCCATCCCTGGCTGGATCGCATCAGCGACCACGCGGCGCTGGAGCGGATGCAGAACCTGAACCCGGACAGCCAGGGCCGGCCCCGCGAGATCGGCCGCCTGTGCGCCGGCCAGACCCTGCTGTGCAAGGCCATGGGGCTGAAGGTGCCGGAGTGGGACGCACAGCGCTTCGATCCGCAGCGACTGTTCGTCGACGATGTCGGCGAGCGCCCCAGCCAGGTGATCCAGGCCGCTCGGCTGGGCATTCCGAAGGGGCGCGACGAACACCTGCCGTACCGTTTCGTCGATGCCGCCTTCGCCGCCTTCTGCACCCGCAACCCACTGCGCCGCGGCCAGGTCGCCGGGCGCGACTATCATCTACTCGGACACCAGGACCCGCACCTGCAATGAGTCTCGACAGCTTCAACGCCTGGATGGCCGCCAACCCCGAGTGGCTGGGGATGGCCATCTTCCTCATCGCCTTCCTCGAATGCGCGGCCATCGTCGGCATCGTCCTGCCCGGCGTGGTGCTGCTGTTCGGCGTCGCGGTGATCGCCGGCAGCGGCGCCCTCAGCCTCGGCGAAACCCTGATGCTGGCCTACGCCGGCGGGGTGCTGGGCGACCTCAGCTCGTACTGGATCGGCCGCCGCTTCCACCAGAACATCCGCCGCCTGCCCGGCCTGCGCAGCCATCCGCAGTGGATCACCGCCGCCGAGGTGTACTTCGAGCGCTACGGTATCGCCAGCCTGCTGGTCGGCCGCTTCATCGGCGCCCTGCGACCGATGCTGCCGATGGTCGCCGGCATGCTCGACATGCCGTTCGGCCGTTTTCTCGGCGTTTCGCTGATTGCCGCCGCCGGCTGGGCGGTCGCCTACCTGTTGCCCGGCTGGGCTACCGGCGCAGCCCTGCGCCTGCCGTTGCCGGAAGGCTTCTGGAGCGAAGCCGGGATCGTCGCGGCCTGCCTGGCGGTGCTGGTCGGCGTGGTAGTCCAGGCCAGCCTGCGACGCAAACGCTGGGCAACCGCTGTGGCGGCCGCGCTGAGCCTGGTCCTGCTGCTGGCGATGACCGTCGCCTGGCCGTACCTCCAGGACCTCGACCAGGGCCTGATGACGCTGGTCCAGGAGCATCGCAACGCCGACCTGAACCCGGTGATGGTGGTGGTCACCCGGCTCGGCGATTTCCGCACCCAGTTCATCGCCGGCGCGCTGCTCGGCGGTATCCTCCTGCTGACCCGGCAATGGCGTCCGGCCATCTTCGCCATCGGCACCCTGGTGGGTACCGCGCTGGCCAACCAGACCCTGAAGACCCTGTTCGCCCGCGCCCGCCCGGAAGTGCTGGCCGAACCGCTGAGCAGCTTCAGCTTCCCCAGCGGACACAGCTCGGCGTCCTTCGCCTTCTTCCTCACCCTGGGCGTCCTCGCCAGCCGCCAGCAACCGCCGCGCTGGCGCCTGACCTGGGTACTGCTGGCGGTGATCCCGTCGCTGAGCATCGCCCTGTCGCGGGTCTACCTTGGCGTGCACTGGCCGTCGGACATCGTCGCCGGCGCCCTGCTCGCCACTACGGTCTGCGCCGCCAGCCTGTGGCTGAGCCAGCGCCGCGAGTCGCTGCCGGCGCTGCCGCAACGGGTCTGGTGGCTGCTGTTGCCGGTCTGCGTGGCGACCCTGGCGATCGCCGCCGGCTGGGCCCTGCCGGAAGCCATTGCGCGCTACCGGCCGCTGTGAGGGTTGGCGTTCAGTCGATACCCAACTCGCCCTGCAGGTGCTCCAGCAGCACCTGGATCCGCGCCAGTTGCATCTGCGCGTCGGGCAGGGCGAGCAGTTCGAGCTTGCGTTCGGTATCGAACGGCAGCAGGTAGGCCAACTGGTTGGCCAGGTCCTGCTGGCCGCCGGGCTCGCCGCCCATCTCCAGCGCGGCCACCATCGGATGCTCGGCCAGCACGCTGAGCAACGCGGCGAGATCGTTGTGTTCGTAGGTCAGGGGTTGCTCCGGCAGGTCTTCGAACCACTCGATCTCGCCAACGCTGAGCTGGTCGGCCTGGACCTCCACCGACAGCACCTGGAAACGCCGACCGCCCTCCACGCGGATGCCCAGCAGGCCGTTCGGGCGCTGCTGCCAGTCGCGGACCGAGGCCTCGCAGCCGACCATCGCCAGGCGGCTCGGCGCTTCGCCGACCTCCCGCCCTTCGCCGATGGTCACCACGCCGAAACCGGTGCCCTGCTTCATGCAGCGGCTGATCATGTCCAGGTAGCGCGCCTCGAAGATCTGCAGGTCCAGGCGGCAACCGGGGAACAGCACGGCGTTGAGGGGAAACAACGGCAACTTCATCGCGACTCCTCGGGCATCGTCAGGCAACCAGCGCTACCGCCAACGGTAGCAGCACTGCGGTGGCAACGCCCATCAGGCTCATCGCCAGGGCGGCGAAGGCACCACACTCCTCGCCTTCCTGCAAGGCCCGCGACGTGCCCACCGCGTGGGCCGTCATGCCCAGCGCCATGCCCTGCGCGGCGGGGTGCCGGACGCCGATGGCGCGCAGCAGCTCCGGCCCGAGGATCGCCCCGAGCACCCCGGTGATCAGTACGAACACGGCGGCCAGCGCCGCCACGCCGCCGATCTGGCTGGCCACCAGCATGGCGATCGGCGAGGTCACCGACTTCGGCGCCATGCTCATCAGCATCCGCGGCTCGGCACCGAACAACCAGCCGAATGCGATGCCCAGCACCGTCGCCAGCGTACCGGCGACCACCAGGGTCAGCAGGGTCGGCCAGAACAATTGGCGGATACGCCGCAGGTTGAGGAACAGCGGCACCGCCAGGGCCACCGTGGCGGGGCCGAGGAGAATGGTCAGGACCTTGGCGCTGGCACTGTATTCGTCGTAGTCGATGCCGCAAAGCAGCAGTACGCCGATCACCACCAGCATCGACACCAGCACCGGCTGCAGGAACACCCAGCGGGTCCGTTCATAGGCGGCCAGGGCCAACTGGTAGGCGCCCAGGGTCACGCCGACGCCGAACAGCGGATGGTGGATCACCGCCTCGAGGGCGGCCTGCCAGGCCATCAGGACTCCTCCCGGCGACGTTGCTGGCGATCGATGAGCTTCTGCATCATCCAGCCGGCGAACAGGAACGACAGCAGCAGCGACAGTACCAGCGCGCCGACGATGGCCCAGAAGTCGGCGGCGATCTCCCGCGCATAGGCCATCACCCCGACCGCCGCCGGCACCAGCAGCAGCGGCAGGTAGCGCAGCAACGAGCCGGCCGCCTCGTTGACCGGCTTGCCGACCTCGCCACGCGCCAGGAAATAACCGAACAGCAGCACCAGGCCGATGATCGGACCGGGCAGCATGGGCAACAACAGAACGTTCAGACCTGTGCCGAGCAACTGGAACAGCACCAGCCAGGTCAGACCACGAAGCAACATGGGCACCTCCAGCAAGGGCCGACCATTATGCCCAGCCCGCCGGGACATTGGCACGCTCCTCGCCTATCCATCAGTCGCAGTCGCGGCACCGCATGACGCGATATTCGCCAGGCCGATGGTTTCTTGACCCGGTCGCCAACGCGTGCTGATCTTCCTGCACCATGAGAACAACAGCCATCCTCCCGGAGGACTTATGCCATTCGTACCCGTAGCAGCGCTCAAGGACTATGTCGGCAAGGATCTCGGCCATTCCGAATGGCTCACCATCGACCAGGAGCGGGTCGACCAGTTCGCCGAATGCACCGGCGACCACCAGTTCATCCACGTCGATCCGGAGAAGGCGGCGAAGACGCCCTTCGGCGGCACCATCGCCCACGGTTTCCTGTCCCTGTCGCTGATCCCGAAGCTGATGGAAGGCCTGCTGGTGCTTCCCGAAGGACTGAAGATGGCGGTCAACTACGGCCTCGATACGGTGCGCTTCATCCAGCCGGTGCGGGTCGGCTCGCGGGTCCGCCTGGGCCTGACCCTGCTCGACGTCAACGAGAAGAATCCCGGCCAGTGGCTGATCAAGGCGCGCGCCACCCTGGAGATCGAAGGCCAGGAGAAACCCGCCTACATCGCCGAGACCCTCAGCCTCTGCTTCGTCTGAGCCCGCCCCAGCGAGCGCTGCCGTTCGCTTGACGGCCAGGCGCCTTCGCGCCCCTCTCCCCCCTTCCAAAAGCCCCCGCTCGCGGGGGCGCTCTGGGCCGGCAGGGAAATACCCTACTGCCAGGCAACGATTTTTCCGCCACACTGTCTCCCCTCCACCCTCGGACCGAACCACTCATCGGGAACGCCGCATGCTTCGCCCCGCCAGGTCTCTCTCGCTCTGCTCCGCCCTGGTCATCCTGCTCGCCGCCTGTGGCGAGGGCGAACCGCTGCTCCCGGCCGATGCGCGCCTGCCGGACGGCGCGCGCTATCGCGGCGAGCTGGTGGACGGGCGCCTGGAAGGCCAGGGCCGGCTGGACTACGACAACGGCGCCTGGTACGCCGGCCGCTTCGAGCATGGCCTGCTGCACGGCCATGGCACCTGGCAGGGCGCCGACGGCAGCCGCTACAGCGGTGGCTTCGCGGCCGGCCTGTTCGACGGCCAGGGACGCCTGGCGATGGCCGATGGCAGCGTCTACCAGGGCGGCTTCCGCCAGGGCCTGTTCGATGGCGAAGGCAGCCTGGAACAACAGGGCACTCGCTACCGCGGCGGTTTCCGCAAGGGCCTGTACAGCGGCCAGGGCACGCTGGACGGCAGCGATGGCAGCCGCTACCAGGGCAGCTTCCGCCAGGGTCGCCTGGAAGGCGAAGGCAGCTTCAGCGACAGCCAGGGCAACCAGTACGCCGGTACCTTCCGCGACGGGCAACTGAACGGCAAGGGGCGCTGGAGCGGGCCCGATGGTGACCGCTACGTCGGCCAGTTCAAGGACAACCAGTTCCATGGCCAGGGGCGCTACGAAAGCGCCAGCGGCGATGTCTGGATCGGCCGCTTCAGCGAAGGCGCGCTGAACGGCCCCGGCGAGCTTCTCGGCGCCGACGGCAGCCGCTACCGCGGCGGTTTCCAGTTCTGGCGCTTCCATGGCCAGGGCCTGCTCGAACAACTGGACGGCACCCGCTACGAAGGCGGCTTCGCCGCCGGCGCCTATGCCGGCCAAGGCACCCTGGACCGCGCCGACGGCAGCCGTGAGCAGGGACTCTGGGCCGACGGCAAGCGCATCCGCGACGCCGCCGGCAAGGCCCTGCCCGACACCCTGGAAATCGGCCTGTTGGCCCAGGGTCGCCTGCTCGACGAAGAACTGCGCAAGATCCCGGCCTCGACGCCGGCCAGCGAACTCTATGCCCTGAGCCTGGGCGGCGATGGCCGCCAGGGCGTGTTCCTGCGCGAGGCCGATTACGCCGGCGACCTGCTCGGCCAGCGTTTCGCCGCTCGTGGCGTGATTCGCCTGGTCAACCACCGCGACCACTTCGGCGACCGCCCGCTGGCTACCCGGGAAAGCCTGTCCCGCGCCGTGCGCACCCTGGCCGAACGCAGCGGGCCGGAAGACCTGGTCTTCATCTACCTGACCAGCCACGGCTCCAGCGACCACCAGTTGGCCCTGGACATGCCCGGCCTGAACCTCGGCGACCTGCCGGCCGCGGAACTGGCCGAACTGCTCGCGCCGCTGCGCCAGCGCGACAAGGTGCTGGTGGTATCGGCCTGCTACAGCGGGGGCTTCATCCCGCCGCTGAAAGACGAACGTACCCTGATCCTGACCGCCGCGCGTGCCGACCGGGTCTCGTTCGGCTGTTCCGACGACGCCGACTTCACCTATTTCGGCCGCGCCTTGCTGGCCAATGCGCTGAACCGCACCGACGATCTGTCCAAAGCGTTCGAACTGGCGAAAGAGGAAGTGCGTCAAAGGGAGAAGGAGGAAGGTTTCGAAGCTTCGGAACCGCAAGCCTGGTTACCGGAACGCGTGCTCGCGCACTGGCGGACGCTGCGGGGGCAGCAAGCCGAGCGCGCGCTCGCGTCCCGGGAAGGAAAAACCGGCGAGGGCGCGGCGGGCAAATAGATACGCCGCGCACTACGCTCATTGGTGTGGAAGGGGAGAAACACACATGCACTCGACGCCCAAGCGCGTTCTGCTCGCCGGCGCGACCGGTCTTACCGGCGAGCACCTGTTGGATCGGATATTGAGCGAGCCGACCCTGGCCAAGGTCATCGCCCCTGCCCGCAAGGCGCTGGCCGAGCATCCGCGGCTGGACAACCCGGTCGGCCCGCTGGCCGAGCTGCTGCCGCAACTCAACGGCAGCATCGATACCGCCTTCTGCTGCCTCGGCACCACGATCAAGGAAGCCGGCTCGGAGGAGGCCTTCCGCGCGGTCGATTTCGACCTGCCGCTGGCGGTGGGCAAGCGCGCGCTGGAGATGGGCGCCCGGCATTACCTGGTGGTCAGCGCCCTGGGCGCCGACGCCAAGTCGTCGATCTTCTACAACCGGGTCAAGGGCGAACTGGAGCAGGCCCTGCAGGAACAGGGCTGGCCACAGCTGACCATCGCCCGGCCATCGCTGCTGTTCGGCCCGCGCGAGGAATTCCGCCTGGCCGAGATCCTCGCCGCGCCGATCGCCCGCATCCTTCCCGGCAAGTACCACGGCATCGAGGCCTGCGACCTGGCCCGCGCGCTCTGGCGCCTGGCGCTGGAGGAAGGCAAGGGCGTGCGCATCGTCGAGTCCGACGAACTGCGCAAGCTGGGGAAATGAGCCGCGGGCGGGTCCCGCCCTACATGCCGCCGCTGACGCCGAGGTTGAGGCCGATGGCGGTGGCCAGCGAGAACGGCAGCAACAGGGTGTCCAGCAGCGCGCTGCCCGGCAGGTCGAGCCCCGGATGGGCCGGCGCCTCCGCGCCGAAGCGTTCCATCGGGCAGCAGCCGCCGTGCAGGCTGTACCAGTCCAGCCGGGTGCCGGCGTAGACCACCGGCGCCCCTGGCTTGGCCGCATCCAGGGTGCGCACGGTGGCGCAACCGCCCAACTGCACCGCCAGGACCAGTAGCAGCACCCTACTCGTCGCTGACAAGGTGCTGTTCCCCCCAGCGCGGCAGCATGTCCTGGGGAATCCCCAGGGTGTTGAGGATTCGCGCGACGACGAAGTCCACCAGGTCCTCCACCGATTGCGGCTGGTGGTAGAAGCCCGGCGCCGCCGGCAGGATCACCGCGCCGAGGTTGGACAGCTTGAGCATGTTTTCCAGGTGGATACTGGAGAACGGCGCCTCGCGCGGCACCAGCACCAGCGGCCGGCGCTCCTTCAGGGCGACATCGGCGGCGCGCTCGATGAGGTTGTTGCAGGCCCCCGTGGCGACCGCCGACAGGGTGCCGGTGGAACACGGGCAGATCACCATGGCATTGGGCGCGCTGGAGCCGGAGGCCGGCGGCGCCATCCAGTCGTTCTGGCCGAACACGCGGATCTGTCCGGCGGCGGCACCACAATATTCGGTGAGGAAGGCCTGCATCGCCTGCGGTTTGGCCGGCAGGGCCACGTCGGTCTCGGTGGCCATCACCAGTTGCGCGGCCTTGGAGATCAGGAAGTGCACCTCGCGCTCTTCCTGCACCAGGCAATCGAGCAAGCGCAGGCCGTACTGGGCGCCGGAGGCGCCGGTCATCGCCAGGGTAATGCGTTCCGGACCGCTCATTGCGCCCCTCACTCGGCCAGCGCCGCGGCCAGCTTGCCGTGCAAGCCGCCGAAGCCGCCGTTGCTCATGATCACCACTTGCGCGCCGGGCCTGGCCTGCTGGCGCACCTGCTCGATGATCGCCTCCAGGGTATCGCAGACCTGCGACGGTATCGCGCATTGCGCGGCGGTGGCGGCCAGGTCCCAGCCCAGGTTCGGCGGCGCGTACCAGAGCACCTGGTCGGCCTGGCGCACGCTGTCCGGCAGGCCGTCGCGATGAGCGCCGAGCTTCATCGAGTTGGAACGCGGCTCGACGATGGCGATCACCTGGGTATCGGCGCCAACCTGCTTGCGCAGGCCGTCGAGGGTGGTGGCGATGGCGGTCGGATGGTGGGCGAAGTCGTCGTAGAGGGTCACGCCCCGGACCTCCGCGACCTTCTCCATGCGCCGCTTGACGTTGCGGAACTCGCTGAGTGCCGCCGCGCCCTGGCTGGGCACCACGCCGACATGGCGCGCCGCCGCCAGGCTGGCGAGGGCGTTGGCGACGTTGTGCAGGCCGGTCAGCGGCCAGTCCACCTCGCCCTGGACGATGCCGTCGAACAGCACCTCGAAGCGCGAGCCGTCCTCGGCGAGCAGGCGCGCCTGCCACTGGCCGCCTTCGCCGGTGGTCTGCACCGGGGTCCAGCAGCCCATCCCGAGTACGCGCTCCAGGGCTTTCTCGGCGCTCGGGCGAATGATCAGGCCCTCGCCCGGCACGGTGCGCACCAGATGGTGGAACTGCCGCTCGATGGCCGCGAGGTCGGGGAAGATATCCGCGTGGTCGAATTCCAGGTTGTTCAGGATCGCCGTGCGCGGGCGGTAATGGACGAACTTCGAGCGCTTGTCGAAGAAGGCGCTGTCGTACTCGTCGGCCTCGACCACGAAGAACGGCGTACCGCCCAGGCGCGCCGAAACCCCGAAGTTCTGCGGCACCCCGCCGATCAGGAAGCCCGGGCTCATGCCGGCGTGCTCCAGGACCCAGGCGAGCATGCTGGTGGTGGTGGTCTTGCCGTGGGTACCGGCCACCGCCAGCACCCAGCGTCCTTGCAGCACGTGGTCGGCCAGCCACTGCGGGCCGGAAACGTAGGGCAGGCCCTTGTTCAGGACATGCTCCACCGCCGGATTGCCGCGCGACAGGGCGTTGCCGATCACTACCAGGTCCGGCGCCGGCTCCAGGTGGGCCGGATCGTAGCCCTGCATCAGCTCGATGCCCTGGGCTTGCAGCTGGGTGCTCATGGGGGGGTAGACGTTGGCGTCGGAACCGGTCACCCGGTGGCCCAGTTCCTTGGCCAGCACGGCCAGCGAGCCCATGAAGGTCCCGCAGATGCCGAGTACGTGGATGTGCATGCAGACTCCTGCAGATCAAGCCGTCGAAGGCGCTGTGAATGGGCGGCAGATTAGCACAGCGGAGGCGCCGGCCGCCCGGCGTCGCGGCATCAGACGACGCGGCGTCGGCGGGGTTCCCGCCGGCCTCGCGGCGGCCCGCCTGGAGCCGTCCCGCCCGTCAGGCCTGGCCGCGCACCAGGCCGTGCCGGCGCAGCTTGCGATACAGGGTGTTGCGGCTGATCCCCAGTTGCTCGGCCACCCGGCTCACGTGCCAGCGCTGGCCATCCAGCGCCGCCAGCAACGCGGCTCGCTCGGCGTCGTCCAGGCTGTTGCTCGCGGCCGGGGCGGGCGCCGCTGCGGCGGGCGGCAGCGCCGCCAGGGCCTGGCGGATATCCGCGGGCAGGTCGCGCAGGCCGACCCGGCCGTCCTCGCAGAGTGCCACCAGGGTCCGTAGCACCGTGCGCATCTGCCGGACGTTGCCCGGCCAGCGGTAGGCCAGCAGGCCCTGGCGAACCTCGCCGTCGAGCTGGATGCGCTGGCCCCTGGCTTCCTCGGCCAGCAGGTAGTCCAGCAGCTCCTCGCGGTCGCTGCGCTCGCGCAGCGGCGGCAGGCTCACGACCATGCCATTGAGGCGGTAGTAGAGATCCTCGCGGAAGCGTCCGTCGGCGACCAGCCCGGCCAGGTCGCGGTGGGTAGCGCTGATCAGGCGCACGTCGACATCCTCTGGCTCGCCGCCCAGCGGTACTACCCGGCGCTCTTCCAGCACCCGCAGCAGGCGGGTCTGCAAGGCCAGCGGCATGTCGCCGATCTCGTCGAGGAACAGGGTGCCGCCGTCGGCCTGCTGCAACTTGCCGCGCATGCCCTCCTTGCGCGCGCCGGTGAAGCTGCCGCCGCGATAACCGAACAGTTCGCTCTCGATCAGGGTTTCCGGGATCGCCGCGCAGTTCAGCGCGACGAACGCCTGTTCCGCGCGCGGGCCGGCCAGGTGCACGGCCTTGGCGAAGGCCTCCTTGCCGGAACCGGTCTCGCCGTTGAGCAGCAGCGGCACGTCGCGCGCGTAGACCTTCAGCGCCCGGCGGAAATCGGCGGCCAGCTCGGCGTCGCCCAGGCACAGGCCGGGCGCGGCAGGCGCCGGCTTCGCTGCCGTGGGCACCGCCAGGCCCTGGGGTATCGCCCGCGGCGCGCCGCGCAGCATGGCGTACAGGGTCCGTCCCTCGCGGGTGCGCAGCGGCCAGCTGGCGCTGGGTTGCGGCGAGGCGCGACCGAGCAGGTCGTCGAGACGGCAATCGAAGAAGGTCTCCACCGGCTGGCCGAGCAGGCGCTGGCGCGGACAACCGAGCAGGTTCAGCGCGCTCTGGTTCACCGCGCGGATCCGCCCGTCTTCCTCGAAGGCCAGCAGCCCTTCGCTGAACAGGCCGACATAGTCGCCCTGGACATGGAAGCGCAGCAGCCAGGAGCCCTCGAAGCGACGGAGGAAATAGCAGCCCTCGATGATCTTCGCCGACAGGTTGACCAGCGCCATGGTGTGGAACTGGCTCTGCCGCGAGACTTCCTGGCGCGCCGAAGACACGTCGAGCACCGCCATCAGCTCGCCCTGCGGATCGAACACCGGGCTCGCCGAGCAGGTCAGGCCGGTGTGGCGGCTACGGAAGTGCTCTTCCTGCTGGATGGTCAGGGCCTGCCGCTCGACCACGCAGGTGCCGATGCCGTTGGTGCCTTCGCAGGGCTCGCTCCAGTCGGCGCCGAGCCAGAGGCCGGCGTGTTCGAAGGTCTGGCGCTGGGCGTCGGCGTTGACGCAATTGAGGATCACCCCGCGGGCATCGGTGAGCAGTACCGCATGGTCGTTGCCGGAAAGCTGCTGGTAGAGGCTGTGCATCTCGCCATCGGCGATCTCCAGCACCTGTTGCAGGCGCTCGCGGCGTTCGAGCATGCGCGCGTGCTCCAGCACCATCGGCGCCATCGGCTGGCCGGGATCGAGATGGTGCTGTTCCAGGCAGCGCAGCCAGGAGCGGGCGATGGACGGATCGGTCGCAGGGCCGCCCGGCGGGATCTTGCCCTGGGCGACGGTCAGCACTTGCCGCGCGTGGCGGCTCATGGAACTGGCAGGCATTGTTATGGTTCTCCGCGAGGGACGGGCCGTCTCTTGCCTGGGCGCGGTGGATCGATCCGCGACTCTCCGGACGGCTATCGGTGCAGCATCCAACAGGGCGGGGCGCAATGCAACGACGGACTGACCGATGAGTCATGCGCTGCGCCGAAAACGGTACAGAGTGTCACTCACGAGCGTCCCGCCCGCGTGACAGGGAGCGTTCGCAAGCTCCCCTGCGAAACCTCCAGGACGCTCTACTCCGGGCCTTTCGCCACTCTGGCCCGGCCCTTGCTCCAGGCTTACGACAAGCGCGACAGCGCGTCCTCCCCTAATAAGCACAAGAGCCAGGAGATACCATCATGCGTTACGCCCATCCCGGTAGCGAAGGCGCCATCGTTTCCTTCAAGGCCCGCTACGGCAACTACATCGGCGGCGAGTTCGTGCCTCCGGTCAAGGGCCAGTACTTCACCAACACCTCGCCGGTGAACGGCCAGCCGATCGCCGAGTTCCCCCGTTCCACCGCCGAGGACATCGACAAGGCCCTCGACGCCGCCCACGCCGCCGCCGACGCCTGGGGCCGCACCTCGGTGCAGGAGCGTTCGAACATCCTGCTGAAGATCGCCGACCGCATCGAGCAGAACCTGGAACTGCTCGCCGTCACCGAGACCTGGGACAACGGCAAGGCCGTGCGCGAGACCCTCAACGCCGACATCCCCCTGGCCGCCGACCACTTCCGCTACTTCGCTGGCTGCATTCGCGCCCAGGAAGGCTCCGCCGCCGAGATCAACGACAGCACCGTGGCCTACCACATCCATGAGCCGCTGGGCGTGGTCGGGCAGATCATCCCGTGGAACTTTCCGCTGCTGATGGCCGCCTGGAAGCTGGCCCCGGCGCTGGCCGCCGGCAACTGCGTGGTGCTCAAGCCGGCCGAGCAGACCCCGCTGGGCATCTGCGTGCTGCTGGAACTCATCGGCGACCTGCTGCCGCCGGGCGTGCTCAATGTCGTCCAGGGCTTCGGCAGGGAGGCCGGCGAGGCCCTGGCCACCAGCAAGCGCATCGCCAAGATCGCCTTCACCGGTTCCACCCCGGTCGGCTCGCACATCCTCAAGTGCGCGGCGGAGAACATCATTCCCTCCACCGTCGAGCTGGGCGGCAAGAGCCCGAACATCTATTTCGAAGACATCATGCAGGCCGAGCCGGCGTTCATCGAGAAGGCCGCCGAGGGCCTGGTGCTGGCTTTCTTCAACCAGGGCGAGGTGTGCACCTGCCCGTCCCGCGCGCTGGTCCAGGAGTCGATCTACCCGGCGTTCATGGAAGAGGTGCTGAAGAAGGTCAGGGCGATCAAGCGCGGCGACCCGCTGGACACCGAGACCATGGTCGGCGCACAGGCCTCCCAGCAGCAGTACGAGAAGATCCTCTCCTACCTCGACATCGCCCAGCAGGAAGGCGCCGAAGTGCTCACCGGCGGCAGCGTCGAGAAGCTCGAAGGCAACCTGGCCAGCGGCTACTACATCCAGCCGACCCTGCTCAAGGGACACAACAAGATGCGCGTGTTCCAGGAGGAAATCTTCGGCCCGGTGGTCGGCGTCACCACCTTCAAGGACGAAGCCGAGGCCCTGGCCATCGCCAACGACACCGAGTACGGCCTCGGCGCCGGCCTCTGGACCCGCGACATCAACCGCGCCTACCGCATGGGCCGCGGGATCAAGGCCGGTCGCGTGTGGACCAACTGCTACCACCTGTACCCGGCCCACGCCGCGTTCGGCGGCTACAAGAAGTCCGGCGTCGGTCGCGAGACGCACAAGATGATGCTCGACCACTACCAGCAGACCAAGAACCTGCTGGTGAGCTACGACATCAATCCGCTGGGCTTCTTCTAGTAGGACCCCGGACCGGCCGCGACCGCTCTTTCCCGGAGCGGTCGCGCCGGCTCGTGAAACACGCCGCCGAGGCTGACGGCGGCGCCCCTTCCACCTCCTCGCCAAGCCGATTGCAGAGCGGCTGGCATAGCTATTGCCTGCGTTCACCACGTACAGCACACCACCGGGAAAACCGGGGTCGATAACAACAAGATTGAGGTGAAAAACCCATGTCCCTCGAACAAACCGGCCATGCGCCCGCAACTTCCGGGGTCGACTTCGAAAGCGTCGACGCCGACTACTTCCAACACCGTCAACTGAAGAAAGGCGCCGCCGGCTGGGTCCTGCTGGTCGGGCTCGGCGTCGCCTACGTGATCTCCGGCGACTACGCCGGCTGGAACTTCGGCCTGGCCCAGGGCGGCTGGGGCGGGATGTTCCTCGCCACCCTGCTGATGGCCACCATGTACCTGTGCATGTGCTTCTCGCTCGCCGAGCTGTCTTCGATGATCCCTACCGCCGGCGGCGGCTACGGCTTCGCCCGCAGCGCCTTCGGGCCCTGGGGCGGCTTTCTCACCGGCACCGCGATCCTCATCGAATACGCCATCGCCCCGGCGGCCATCGCCTGCTTCATCGGCGCCTACTGCGAGTCGCTGTTCGGCGTCGGCGGCTGGCTGATCTACCTGGTGTTCTACATCGTGTTCATCGGCATCCACATCCTCGGCGCCGGCGAGGCGCTGAAGCTGATGTTCGTCATCACCGCGGTGGCGGCCATCGCCCTCGGCGTGTTCATTGTCGCGATGGTTCCGCACTTCGACTCGGCCAACCTGTTCAACATCCCGCAGACCGCGGCGACCGGCGCCAGCAGCTTCCTGCCGTTCGGCTATGTCGGGGTCTGGGCGGCGATCCCCTACGCGATCTGGTTCTTCCTCGCCGTCGAAGGCGTGCCGCTGGCCGCCGAGGAAACCAAGAACCCCAAGCGCGACCTGCCGCGCGGACTGATCGGCGCCATGTTGGTGCTTCTCGCCTTCGCCGCACTGATTCTGGTCGTCGGTCCCGGGGCCGCCGGAGCCAAGGAGCTGATGGGCTCGGGCAATCCCCTGGTGGAAGCGCTGGAGTCGGCCTACAAGGGTTCGACCTGGATGAGCCAGTTCGTCAACCTGGTCGGCCTGGCCGGGCTGATCGCCAGCTTCTTCTCGATCATCTATGCCTACTCGCGGCAGATCTTCGCCCTCTCCCGCGCCGGCTACCTGCCGCGCAGCCTCTCGCTGACCAACCGCAAGAAGGCGCCGGTACTGGCCCTGGTGGTGCCGGGGGTGATCGGCTTCGGCCTGTCGCTGACCGGCCAGGGCGACCTGCTGATCCTGGTCGCGGTGTTCGGCGCGACCATCTCCTACGTGCTGATGATGGCCGCGCACATCACCCTGCGCATCCGCCGCCCGGACATGCAGCGCCCCTACCGCACCCCTGGCGGCATCCTCACCTCCGGCGTAGCCCTGGCGCTGGCCTGCGTCGCGGTGGTCGCCGGCTTCCTGGTCGACCCGCGGGTCGTGGTCGGCGCGGTGGCGATCTACGCTGTACTGATCGGCTACTTCGCCCTGTACAGTCGGCATCACCTGGTGTCCGGCACCCCGGAAGAGGAGTTCGCCGCGATCCAGGCGGCGGAACAGGACCTGCGCTGAGAGCGACAACGACAAAGCCCGGCCCGCCGCATGGCGAGGCCGGGCACTGGAGACACACATGGCACGTTTCACCCATAGCGTCGGCGGCGAGACCTACCGCTTCGACAGCCTCAAGGACGTGATGGCCAAGGCCAGCCCCGCGCGCTCCGGCGATTTCCTCGCCGGCGTCGCGGCGAGCAACGACGGCGAGCGGGTCGCCGCGCAGATGGCCCTGGCCGACATCCCGCTCAAACACTTCCTCGACGAGGCGCTGATTCCCTACGAGGACGACGAGGTCACCCGCCTGATCATCGACACCCACCAGCGCGACGCCTTCGCCCCGGTGTCCCATCTCACCGTCGGCGGCTTCCGCGACTGGCTGCTCGGCGACGCCGCCGACGAGGCCAGCCTGCGCGCCCTGGCTCCGGGCCTGACGCCGGAAATGGCAGCGGCGGTATCGAAGATCATGCGTGTCCAGGACCTGGTCCTGGTGGCGCAGAAGATCCGCGTGGTCACCCGCTTCCGCAACACCCTCGGCCTTCGCGGCCGACTCTCCACCCGCCTGCAACCGAACCACCCGACCGACGACCCGGCCGGAATCGCCGCGAGCATCCTCGACGGCCTGCTGTTCGGCAATGGCGACGCGATGCTCGGGATCAACCCGGCCACCGACAGCATGGCCTCGATCTGCGCCCTGCTGGAGATGCTCGACGCGATCATCCAGCGCTACGAGATTCCCACCCAGGCCTGCGTGCTGACCCACGTCACCAGCTCCATCGAGGCGATCAACCGCGGCGTGCCGCTGGACCTGGTGTTCCAGTCGATCGCCGGCACCGAGGCGGCCAATGCCAGCTTCGGCATCAGCCTGAAGATCCTCCAGGAAGGCTACGAGGCCGGGCTCAGCCAGAAGCGCGGCACCCTCGGCAACAACCTGATGTACTTCGAGACCGGCCAGGGCAGCGCGCTCTCGGCCAACGCCCATCACGGCGTCGACCAGCAGACCTGCGAGACCCGCGCCTATGCGGTGGCTCGTCACTTCAAGCCGTTCCTGGTGAACACCGTGGTCGGCTTCATCGGTCCCGAGTACCTATACAACGGCAAGCAGATCATCCGCGCCGGCCTGGAAGACCACTTCTGCGGCAAGCTGCTCGGCGTGCCGATGGGTTGCGACATCTGCTACACCAACCATGCCGAGGCCGACCAGGACGACATGGACATGCTCCTGACCCTGCTGGGCGTCGCCGGGATCAACTTCATCATGGGCATTCCCGGCTCCGACGACGTGATGCTCAACTACCAGACCACCTCCTTCCACGACGCCCTCTATGCGCGCCAGACGCTGGGCCTGAAGCCGGCGCCGGAATTCGAGGACTGGTTGCAGCGGATGGGAATCTTCACCCAGGCCGACGGGCGCATCCGCTTCGGCGACGAGCTACCGCCGGCGTTCCGCCAGGCCCTGGCGCAACTGGCCTGAGGAGATGCCGATGAACGACAAGCACCTGCCCGACGCCAGCGCCGAGAACCCCTGGCTGCCGCTGCGCCAGCTGACCCCCGCGCGGATCGCCCTGGGCCGCACCGGCACCAGCCTGCCGACCCGCCCGCAACTGGACTTCCAGTACGCCCACGCCCAGGCGCGCGACGCCGTGCACCTGCCCTTCGACCATGCGGCCATCAGCGACGGCCTGCGCCAGCGCGGCCGCGACAGCCTGCTGCTGCACAGCGCCGCCGCCGACCGCCACGTCTACCTGCAACGCCCGGACCTCGGCCGGCGCCTCGACGAGGCCTCGGTGCAACGCCTGCGCGAACACGCCGCCGGCTACGACGGGCAGATCGACCTGGCCATCGTGGTCGCCGACGGCCTCTCCGCGCTGGCCGTGCAGCGTCACACCCTGCCCTTCCTCGAACGCCTGGAGGAACAGGCGCTGGCCGAAGGCTGGTCGCTGTCGCCGGTGGTCCTGGTGGAACAGGGACGGGTGGCGGTGGCCGACGAGATCGGCGAATTGCTGCGGGCGAAGATGAGCGTGATCCTGATCGGCGAGCGTCCCGGCCTCAGCTCGCCGGACAGCCTCGGCCTGTACTTCACCTGGGCCCCGCGGGTCGGTCTCACCGACGCCTATCGCAACTGCATCTCCAACGTCCGTCTGGAAGGCCTCAGCTACGGCATGGCCGCGCACCGCCTGCTCTACCTGATGCGCGAGGCCTGCCGGCGGCAGCTTTCCGGGGTCAACCTGAAGGACGAGGCGGAGGTCCAGGCGCTGGAAGGCGAGGCTCCGCGCACCGGCAACTTCCTCCTGGCGAGGGACTGAGCCTCCCGGCCGAAGGATGGGCCGGCGCGCGACGCCCCCTCCTTCGACCGATTCAAACGTTCGCTTGGATTGCGCTTTCCAGGGAGATTGGGCAGCATCGAGGCGTTGCTGGCATGCAGCCTGCATCGTCCCGGCAGCCCCTTCCCGCAATGCGAGGCCCGTCATGCGAATCGTGCAAGCCACCCTCGAACACCTCGACCTGCTGGCGCCGCTGTTCGTCAAGTACCGCGAATTCTACGGCATGCTCTCCTACCCCGAGTCCTCGCGGAAATTCCTCGAGAAACGCCTGCGCCGCAAGGAGTCGGTGATCTACCTGGCGCTGGCCGACGAAGAAGACCGGCTGCTCGGTTTCTGCCAGCTCTATCCGAGCTTCTCCTCGCTGTCGCTCAAGCGCGTCTGGATCCTCAACGACATCTACGTCGCCGAGGAGGCGCGCCGGCAACTGGTCGCCGACCACCTGCTGCAACACGCCAAGCAGATGGCCCGGGAAACCCATGCGGTGCGCATGCGTGTCTCCACCAGCGTCGACAACGAGGTAGCGCAGAAAGTCTACGAGTCGATCGGCTTCCGCGAAGACCAGGAGTTCAAGAACTACACCCTGCCGATCAGCGACGAACTAAGCTGAAGACAAAGGCACGGCACTTCCCAACCGATAGCTCAGAGCAGAGGCATCCATGGGTTCGCGCACCTGGCACTGGCCCGGCGTCCTGCTCGGCCTGCTCCTCGCCACGGCCGGCGCGCAGGCCGACACCCTGCGCGTGGCGACCCTCGACTGGGCGCCCTACGTCGGCCCCGACCTGCCGGGCAAGGGCCTCGCCAGCCGCATCCTCGACGAAGCCCTGGCCCTCGACGGGCACCGCGCCGAACTGGTGTTCCTGCCCTGGCAACGTGCCCTGAAGGAAGCCGCCGAGGGGCGCTTCGACGCCCTCATGCCGGCCTACCTGTCGCCCGAGCGGCGCGAACTGTTCCACGCCACCATCCCCCTGCTCGACTCGCAACTGGGCTTCTTCCGCCAGCGCGAGCGCCTGCTGCCGGTCAATCCCGCGCATCTGGAAAGCCTGCGTCCGTACCGCATCGGCGTGGTCCGCGGCTACGTCAACCGGGAGGATTTCGACGCCGACCGCAGCCTGACCAAGGACGCGGTGACCAACGACTGGCAGAACCTCGAGAAGCTCCTGCGCGGGCGTATCGACCTGGCCGTGGTCGATCGCTACACCGGCTACCACCTGCTGGCGCGCAACGTGCCGGCGCTGAAGGATCGCCTGGTGTTCATCGAACCGCCGCTGGAGGTCAAGCCGCTCTATGTACTGGTGCCGAAAAGACACGCCCGCGGCGCCGCCCTTGCCGCCAGCCTCGACCGCAACCTGCGCCTGATGCGTCGCAGCGGCCGGCTGGAACAACTGATCGCCGAAGCGCACCTCGAACGCAGCGGGCAGACCCGCACGCTGGCCGTCGATCCGTTAACCGGCCAGGCCGACCAGCAGCGCAGCCCCGGCCAGGAGCAGGACCAGGGCCAGCACGCCCCGTTGCAACCGGCGTGGCGCAAAGACCCGCTGGGGATGCGCTAGCGGCTTCTGCAAGGCCAGCCAGAATTCCGACAACGCTTCGAAGCGCGCCTCCGGACGCGGCGCCAGGGCCCGCGCCAATACCCCGTCCCAGCCGACCGGCAGGTCCGCCTGACGCTCGCCCAGCGGCTCGTAGCGGCATCCGCCGTCGCTCTCCGGGCAGGCGATCGACGGCCAGCGACCACAGAGCAGCCAATAGAACAGCGCCGCCAGGGCAAACTGGTCGGCCCGGCCATCGAGCGCCTCGCCGCGACGCAACTCCGGCGCCAGCGGCACGCTGTCCGCAGGCAGCGCCTGGCGCGCCACGCCCGGCAGTATCGCCGCTGCCTCGGGGAGGAACAGCAGGCGCCCACCCTCGTCCAGCAGGATCTGCCGCGGCGCCAGCCACAAGCCCTGTACACCGCGCCGCTGCAAGGCGCGAACCGCATCGATAAGTTGTTCCAGGAGGACCAGCGCGCATTGCGGTTCCAGCGGCAGGTGCGCTGGCGCCCAATCCAGCAGGCTGCGCATCGGCCAGCGCGGCGGAGCGAACAACTGGAAGGCATGACGACGCAACCGGGGCGACGACAATACTCGCGGCAGGCTCTCCGCACGGCAGCGCCGCAGTGCCCATTCGCGCTGCCAGAACGCTTCGTCGGCATCGGCCGCCGCGAGCAGCAGCAACGCCTCGCGTCCTTGCTCGTCGCAGGCGCGGAACAGCCGCCCGGGCGGGCCGAACGCGCAAGCCGCCTGCAAGGTCCAGCCATCCACGCAGTCGCCGGGGCACGCCGCGCCCAGCGCTGGCCAGCCGGTATGCCGTGGCGCCGCTGGGGCGCGCTCGAGCGCCCCCGGCAAGACCAGCGCCACCGCCCCCGGCGCATGCAGCAACGGCTGCAGCACGCCCTCCAGGCGCCCCGTGATCAGCCCGGCACAACGTTCTCCGAGGGCGCGCAGGTCGGCCACTTCGAGCAACGGCTGGGGCGCCAGCACCAAGGGCTCGCCGGCCACCTGGGTCAGGTTGTGCTGGACCAGCGCCAGCTCCGCGCTGCTACCCAGCGGCTGGCCGCTCCCTCCCATGCGCTGCAGGCTGCCCTGGCGATAACGCAGCAGGCCGACGGCGCCGCACTGGAGAAAGTGCACGCCCCCGGCATGGACCAGCAGCAACCCCGCCGCCAGCTCGAGCACGCCCGGCTCGCCTTCGCGGCGCCGGCGATACAGCTGCATGTTCAGCGAAGCCAGGACCTGCCGCGCCGCCTGCGCTTCCGGCCAACCCTCGGGGGTACAGGCGTAGTCGGCGAACAGTGCGTCGAGATGGCCTTCGATGGCCTGCACCACGTTGGCGCAACCGCGTCCCCAGAGCAGCGCCAGGAGAAACGCCGGAGCCCGTCCGGGGCGAGGCGCGAGCCATTCGGCGCGAACCCGCGCGGCCTGCCCCGGCAAGTCGCGCCCGGTGCCCAGGGCGAGACTGAGCGGTGGCTGGGCAAAAGGCTGGAGTGTCATCGCACGCCCTTCCCTGCTAGAAATTTCTCCTGTTCTTGCAGACTTTATGCCGACCAATTTCGGAAAAATTACCGAAACATCCTGCAATCAGTGGTTTTGCCGGGATCGCGACAAACAGCCCCCCACCCATCCGGACGCCCCCCTATAATGGCGGCCCTCTGCCGCTCAACGCGTTGTCTCCGCAGGTTGCTCAATGGACTTCAACCCAATCGATCTGATTCTCCACCTGGATACCTACCTGGCCATGCTGGTCAGCAACTATGGCGTCTGGATCTACGCCATCCTGTTCCTGGTGATCTTCTGTGAAACCGGCCTGGTGGTGACTCCGTTCCTCCCCGGCGACTCGCTGCTGTTCATCGCCGGCGCCATCTGCGCCACCGGCGGCATGGACCCATGGCTGCTCGGCGGGCTGCTGATGGTCGCGGCGATCACCGGCGACAGCACCAACTACGTGATCGGCCGGACCCTCGGCAAGCGGCTGTTCAGCAACCCCGACTCGAAGGTTTTCCGCCGCGACTACCTCGACCGCACCCATGAGTTCTACGAACGCCACGGCGGCAAGACCGTGACCCTGGCGCGCTTCCTGCCCATCGTGCGGACCTTCGCGCCCTTCGTCGCCGGCATGGCGAAGATGCACTACCCGCGCTTCGTCATGTTCAGCGTGGTCGGCACCGTGGCCTGGGTCGGCGGCCTGGTGACCCTGGGCTACTTCTTCGGCAACGTGCCGTTCATCAAGAAGAACCTGTCGCTGCTGGTGATCGGCATCATCCTGCTGTCGCTGCTGCCGATGATCCTCGGCTTCATTCGCCATCGCCTGCAGGCGAGCGCCGCCAAACAGGCCAAGGCCCAGAGCGACTGAGCATGTGGTCGTTCCGCGCCTGGCGGCGCCGGCGCCTGCTGGCGCGCCACCCGGTGGCCGAAGAGCTCTGGCAGCGGGTACGCCGGCACCTGCCGATCCTCGACGGCCTGGACGCCGACGAGGACCGCCGCCTGCGCGAGCGGGCCGTGCTGTTTCTCGCCGACAAGCACCTGACCGCACTCGCCGGCGTCGATCTCGACGACTTCGGCCGCCTGCTGCTGGCGGCGCAGGCGCAACTGCCGCTGTTGCACCTGCCGGAGCTGAACTGGTACCAGGGCTTCCACGAGCTGGTGCTGTATCCCGACGATTTCGTCAGCCCGCAGAAACACCGCGACGCCAGCGGCGTAGTCCATGAGTTCGACGACGAACGCAGCGGCGAGACCTCCCTGCAAGGGCCGGTGGTCCTGGCCTGGCCCGGCGTCGTCGGCGGGGGTGGCTGGGATGCCTACAACCTGGTGATCCACGAACTGGCGCACAAGCTGGACATGCTCAACGGCGACGCCAACGGCCTGCCGCCGCTGCACGCCGGCATGCGCATCGGCGACTGGGCGAGCGCCATGCAGGCCGCCTACGACGAGATGAACGCCCTGCTCGACCGCGATCCCGACGCGCAGACCGCCATCGATCCCTATGCGGCGGAAGATCCGGCGGAGTTCTTCGCCGTTACCAGCGAGTATTTCTTCACCGCTCCGGATCTCCTCCACGAGGCCTATCCGGCGGTATACCGGCAGCTCCAGTTGTTCTACCGCCAGGACCCACTGCAACGCCTGCGCCGCCTGCAGGCCGAGCATCCGGACTACCGCGAGGCGGCGGGCGACACGACTAACGGCTGAATGCCGGTACATGGCATCGACAACCGAATATGCCTATAATCGCGGCCTCTTTTTTGGCCAGAAACCTCTGGAGTCACCCATGAGCTACAGCAAGATCCCGGCCGGCAAGGACCTGCCGAACGACATCTACGTCGCTATCGAGATTCCGGCCAACCATGCGCCGATCAAGTACGAGATCGACAAGGACACCGACTGCCTGTTCGTCGACCGTTTCATGGCCACCCCGATGTTCTACCCGGCCAACTACGGCTTCATCCCGAACACCCTGGCCGACGACGGCGACCCGCTGGACGTGCTGGTGGTGACCCCCTATCCGGTCGCTCCCGGTTCGGTGATCCGCGCGCGCCCGGTTGGCGTCCTGCACATGACCGACGAGGCAGGCGGCGACGCCAAGCTGATCGCCGTGCCGCACGACAAGCTGAGCGTCCTGTACAAGGACGTGAAGGAATACACCGACCTGCCGGCCCTGCTGCTGGAGCAGATCAAGCACTTCTTCGAGAACTACAAGGATCTCGAGAAAGGCAAGTGGGTCAAGGTCGAAGGCTGGGGCAACGCCGACGCCGCCCGCGCCGAGATCACCAAGGCCGTGGCCGCGTTCCAGAAGTAAGCGCGCCTCGCCGAAAAGAAGCCCCGCAGCCGCGGGGCTTTTTCATTCTCCCTCGCCGACCGCCAAGGTCGGTCTCGCCCCCCGCGCCGCTCAGTCGACCGTCGCCACGCTCTCCAACCGATATCCGTAGCCGTAGATGGTCAGCAACTGCCAACCACGCTCGGCGGTCAGGCCAAGCTTGTTGCGCAGGCGATAGATGTGCGTATCCAGCGGCCGCGAGGACAACACTTCCTCGTGGGGCCAGAAGCGCTCGTAGAGATATTCCCGCGATAACGGCCGTCCCAGGTTGGCGAACAGGCAGCGGGCCAGGCGGTATTCGCGCTCGGTCAGGCTGATCGGCGCGCCGGCCCGGGTCACGGTCAGCTCGGCATCGTCGAAGCTGAGGTCGTTGAAAGTCTGCACCTCATGCTGCGCGGGACGCGTTCCCCCGTGGCGACGCAGCACGGCGGCTACCCGCGCCTTCAGTTCGTTGGGCCGGAACGGCTTGCTGACATAGTCGTCGGCGCCGCTGTTCAACGCCTGCACGATGTCCTGTTCGGCGTCACGGCTGGTCAGCATGATCGCCGGCGGCGGCGCATCCAGATGCTCGCGGCTCCAGCGCAGCAATTGCAGGCCGCTGAGGTCCGGCAACTGCCAGTCGAGGATCAGCAGGTCGAAGGTTTCCCGCTTGAGCTGCTTGAGCAGGTCCTCGCCACGGGCGAAACGGTGCACCGTCCAGGCCTGTTCGCCCTGCGCGGGTATCTGCTGCAAGGTCTGCTCGACCCGGTCCAGTTCGGCCGACTCGTCGTCCAGTATCGCGACACGCATAAAAGCTGGTCCTGTTCAATCGGGCTAACGCCCCTTTTTCGCTCCAGGAACGGCGAATTACGTACAAATCTGAAGAATTGTGACGAATCTCTCTGGTCGCGACCAGCCCTTGATAGCCTGATTCCAAATAGCCATTAAGCGGGACGAAGAGCCCGTGAGCCAGCGCCAGCCTGACCTATCAAGGAGTCGTAGCCATGGGTTTCCGGCCAGTTAGCCAACGTTTGCGTGACATCAACCTGCAGGCCCTCGGCAAGTTTTCCTGCCTTGCCCTGGTCCTCGGCCTGGAATCGGTGAGCCATCCGGCCGGTCCGGTCCAGGCCCCATCGTTCAGCCAGGGCACCGCCAGCCCGTCCTTCGCCACTCCGCTCGGCCTCGACGGCCCGGCCCGCGCCAGGGCCGAGATGTGGAACGTCGGCCTGTCCGGCGCCGTCAGCGTGCGTGACGAGTTGCGCTGGGTGTTTTGAACGCGACGAATCTGAAATAGCGCGGAAGAATCTGAAGAAATATGGCAAATCTCACAGCAGACAAATCGCGCTTGGTAGATTTCCAACCGCTGAGTAGGCCAAGGAGCAAATGGATTGCTCCGACACAGGGATGTGTAAACCCGCTCCGGCGGGCCGTGGGACGAGACCACTCGAACCACAGTCAGGGGTCGGTGACGGACGATCGCCCCAGGCAACCGAGCCAATCCCCCCAGGGCTGGCTTCGACACACGGATGTGTCATCTCCCCTTCCTTGTTCGAATCATCCCCTCCCGCTATCCGGACGCCTCGATCCGCGTCCCACCCTGGATCTGAAAAGGACCTCATCATGAAGCAATACGGAGCAGAGTTCTTCGGCACCTTCTGGCTGGTATTGGGCGGCTGCGGCAGCGCAGTACTCGCTGCCGGCGTACCGGAACTGGGAATCGGCTACCTCGGCGTGGCCCTGGCGTTCGGCCTCAGCGTGCTGACCATGGCCTATGCCATCGGCCCGATCTCCGGCGCACACCTGAACCCCGCGGTATCGGTAGGCCTGTGGGTCGGCGGGCGCTTCCCGGCCAGCCAACTGCTGCCCTATGTCGTCGCCCAGGTCCTCGGTGGCCTCGCCGCCGGCGGCGTGCTGTACCTGATCGCCAGCGGCAAGGCCGGCTTCGACCTAGCCGCCGGCTTCGCCTCCAATGGCTACGGCGAACACTCGCCGGGCGGCTACTCGTTGCAAGCCGCGCTGGTCAGCGAAGTGGTACTTACCGGCATGTTCCTGCTGATCATCCTCGGCGCCACCTCCAAGCGCGCGCCGCAGGGCTTCGCGCCGATCGCCATCGGCCTGACCCTGACCCTGATCCACCTGATCAGCATCCCGGTCACCAACACCTCGGTGAACCCGGCGCGCAGCACCGCGGTCGCCCTGTACGTCGGCGACTGGGCGGTTTCCCAGCTGTGGCTGTTCTGGGTCGCGCCGATTCTCGGTGCGGTACTCGGCGCCCTGGCCTATCGCCTGATCGGCGACAAGAACGACTGAACCGAAGCGCCTGGCCCAACCGCCAGGCGCTGCGGCCGAGGAAACGACAAGGGAGCCTGCGGGCTCCCGATGTCGTTGCAAGGATTGCGAAACCGGCGCCCGATCAGGCAGATTGCAGCCTGACCGGACCGCCAGCGATACCTGACCCGCCGCCCAGTGAAGCCTATGACAGCCCTCGCCCTTACTTCCCGATCCCTCTTTCCGGCTTGCGCCGCCCTGGCGCTGGGCGGACTGTTGACGCTGCTCGCCGGCTCCGTCGCGGCCGCGCCGGCCAAGACGAAACGGCCGCCGTTCATCGAGCAGGGCGAAACGTGCCTGCCCCAGCCGCTCCCCGCCAGCGTGCTCTATCTCGCCGGCGACGCCTGGAAGCTCGACGCCAAGGGCAACCAGACGCCCCTGGAAGAAGGCATGGACATCGACGAACTGGAAGGCGTCAAGACCTCTCCGACCGCCTTCGTCAGCCTGCTGCTCGGCGACGGCAGCCGCATCGTCCTGCCCTCCAGTTCGGAAGTCACCCTGCACCTCGACGAGGACACCGGCATTCCGCAGATCGCCCTGCGCGCGGGGCAGGTCGAGTCCTATGTCCTGAAGAGAAAGAGCGATCACGACCGCTTCCAGGTGCTGACCCCGGTCGGCGTACTGGGCGTGCGCGGTACCCACTTCCGCGCCCGCACCGAAGACGGCCAGGCGCTGACCGAAGTGCTCGACGGGCGCGTCGCGGTGAACCGCGAGCTGACCAGCGACGACCTGCCGCTCAACGGCAGGCGCCCGGCCCGCAAGGCGGCGCAGGCCGAGCCGGACGAGGACGTGCTGGTCGACGCCCGCCGCGGCCTGAAGGTCAAGCCGCAGGGCAAGCTGACGCCGGTGGACCTGCTACCCGCCCCGCAATTGCGCGGCCAGGGCGGCGAGCACGGCGAGTCGCCGGTTTGGAAGCTCTATCTTGCCCCGCTGCACGGCGCCAAGCGCTACCGTGCCCAGGTGGCCAGCGATCCGGACTTCCTGCGCATCCAGCAGGAGCGTTTCTCGAGCACTCCGGAAGTCAGTTTCAGCGGACTCAAGGCGGCCTTCTACCACGTCCGTCTCTCGGCCTTCGACAACGACGGCCTGGAGGGCGAGACCAGCGTCTACGACATTCTCTACTACCCGCGAGGCGGCAGTGCCCGATAGGGCGCCGGGGCCTCGCCGATGAAGGCGCTCGACCGCCAGGACGAGCCCAGCCAGGCGCAGCGGCTGTTCCGCGGCCTGGTGCGCGAATGGCTGCTGGTCAGCCTGCTGCTCCTTCCGCTCACCGCCCTGCTTTCGCTGAGCAGCGGCCTGCCGCTGAACAACCTGCTCTACGACCGCCTGCGCAACCTCACCCCGCTGGCCGTCGATCCGCGCATCCTCGTCGTCGCCATCGACGACCGTAGCCTGGAAAGCCTCGGTCGTTGGCCCTGGCCGCGCAGCGTCCACGCCGAGCTGCTGGATCGCCTGGCCGCCGCCGGCGCACGCAGCGTACTGCTCGACGTGATCTTCAGCGAACCCTCCTCCAATCCGGACAGCGACCGCCAGTTGGCAAGATCGCTGTGCCGGGCCGGCAACGTCCTCCTGCCACTGCTGCGCGAAAGCGTGCCGCGCTACGGCGAACCGCCACGGGAGATACCGCCGACCGCGCCGCTGGCCGGCTGCGCCGCCGGCATCGGGCATATCAACGTCGAAGCGGACAGCGACGGCACGGTGCGCAGCGTCTACCTGCGCGAAGGACCGCTCGGCCAGCCGCGCCCGCTGCTCGCCTGGCAAGCATTCGCCGATGCCGGCGCCATGCCCATGCCCGGCCTCGACGACATGCGCAACCTGCCCGGCTGGCAGCGTGACCACGCCATCCGCATTCCCTTCATCGGTGCCGACGCGGGCTTCCCCAGCGTGCCCTACGTCAGCGTGTTGCGCGGCGAGGTGCCGGACAGCCTGCTGCGCGACCGCCTGGTCCTGGTCGGCGCCACCGCGCCGGGCCTCGGCGACCGCTATGTCACCCCGCTGTCGGCCAGCCTCGGCACCACGCCGGGGGTGGAGATCCAGGCCAACATCCTCAACGGCCTGTTGCAGCAGCGCACCGCCGTCGACCTGCAACCCTGGCTCGCCGCCCTGCTCTCCGCCGCCAGCGTAGCGCTGCTGCTCGGCCTGATGCTGTTCCGCTCGCGCCACGCCTTGCTCCTCACCCTGGCCTGCGCGGCCCTGGCCCTGGGTCTTTCCTGGGCGCTGCTGCTCAACGGCTGGTGGTGGTCACCGCTGGCCAGCCTGGTCGGCCTGCTGCTGGCCTACCTGATCTGGAGCTGGCGCCGGCTGAACGCGGTGCTCGCCTACTTCGGCTGGGAACTGGCGCGCCTCGACCGCGAGCCCAAGGTGCTGCCCGAGCGGGCCAGCCCCCCGCGCGCCGGCAACGATCCATTGCAGAACCGCATCGCCGCCCTGGAGCAGGCGGTCAGCCGCACCCGCGACAGCCGGCGGTTCATGGCCGACGGCCTGGAAGGCCTGCCGGTGGCGACCCTGATCTGCGACCCGCAGGGGCAGATCCTGCTGGCCAACCGCAAGGCACGCGACCTGTTCGGCGGCGAGCTGCGCGGCGCCGAACTGCGCCAGTGCCTGGCCGAACTCGGCCATCCGAGCCTCGCCGGCGGCGCCCGCCCAACGCTGGAAACCCTGGAAGCCATCGAGTTCCGCGACCATCGGGAACGCGACCTGCGCCTCGACCTGGCGCGCCTGCTGCCGGTCGAAAGCGAAACCGCCATCGGCTGGCTGGTGAGCCTGATCGACCTGAGCGCCGAACGCGATGCCGAGCGCCAGCGCGCCACCCTCCTGCGCTTCCTCTCCCACGACCTGCGCGCGCCGCACTCGGCGATCCTCGCCCTGCTCGACGTTCGCCCCGCCGAGGACGAAGCCGGCCAGCAGGTCTACCGACAGATAGAGCAGCAGGTCCGTCGCGCCCTGGGCCTGACCGACGCCTTCGTGCAACTGGCCAAGGCCGAATCCGACGCCTACCGCTTCGAAGCGTGCATGTTCACCATGTTGGCGATGGACGCCGCCGACCAGCTCTGGCCCCTCGCGCAACAGAAGGACATCGACCTGCGGCGCGACTGGGACGACGAGCAGGAACCGATGGTCTGGGCCGACCCCGGCCTGCTCACGCGCGCGCTGTTCAACCTGCTGGAGAATGCGGTCAAGTACAGCCCGGCGGGGACCGTCGTCAGCCTGAGCATCCGCCTCGAAGGCGACTGGCTGAGCTGCCGGATCGTCGACCAGGGCAAAGGTATCGCGGCCGCCGAACTACCGCGCCTGTTCAGCCAGTACCAGCGCTTCGCTTCCGCCGAGGGCAGCACCGGCCTGGGCCTGGGGCTGGCCATGGTCAAGACGGTGATCGACCGGCACGGCGGCAGGATCGGTTGCCAGAGCCAGGTTGGCCAGGGCACCACTTTCGAGATTCGCCTTCCGCTGCTGAAAGGCGAGGAATAACCGCTACTGGCGGAAGTCGGGTCTTCCTCCAACTTGCATTGGTCTCGAAGTTCGGAATATCCAGGCGGCCGGACTATTCCGCTTCCCGTCTATCGAAACGGCAACTGCCTTCCCTCGTGAAACTCCGCAGGGGGAATCGACGCGTCCCCAACATAGGCACCAGCGAGCGCGACATGGCCGCGTTCCCGCAGCGGAACCAAGGCGCTGCGCCAGCTCCAGGGCTGCCCTGGAAGTCTCGATAACTTCCATCTTTTAACGATAGTTCGTAGGAAGTTTCCCAACAATATAAGTAACTAATCTCAAAAAGAGCCCACTGGAAAAACCAGCCAATAACTCCCGGTAATCTACCGCGCTCATGCGATCCCCTACGCATAACAGCAAACGGCTCAACTTCCAGTGAAACCATGATCGACATAGACAGACTGAGCAAACGCTTTTCCGGCCGGACGGTGGTAAACGACTTGAGCTTCCGGATCGACCGGGGAGAGATCGTCGGTCTCCTCGGCCCAAACGGAGCGGGCAAGTCGACCACCCTGAAGATGCTTTCCGGCTTCCTCGCGCCGAGCGCCGGCAGCATACGCATCTTCGGCTTCGACATGCAGGACAAGGCGCGCCAGGCGCAGAAGCTGATCGGCTACCTGCCGGAGAACGCTCCCAGCTACGGAGAAATGACGGTCGAGGGCTTTCTCGCCTTCGTCGCGTCCATCCGCGACTACAGCGGACGGGAAAAACGTCGGCGCATCGACAGCGCCATGGACTGCATGGAGCTGCGGGATGAGCGCAGGAGCATCATCGAAACCCTGTCCAAGGGCTTCAAGCGTCGCGTCGCGCTGGCCCAGGCGATCCTCCACGATCCCGAGCTGCTCCTGCTCGACGAGCCCACCGACGGCCTCGACCCGAATCAGAAGCACCAGGTCCGGCAACTGGTGAAGAACCTCTCGGAAAGCAAGATCGTGGTGATTTCCACGCACATCCTCGAAGAAGTCTCGTTCATGTGCAGCCGCGCCCTGGTGATCAACGGCGGCCGCCTGCTGGCCGACAACACCCCGGGCGAACTCAGGACCCGCAGCCGCTACCACCATGCCGTCAGCCTCAGCATCGAAGCACCGGTAGACCCGCTGGCCATCGCCATGCTCCCCGGCGTCGCCGGTATAGAAGGATGCCCCGACCGGGCCGGCACCCTGACCATCCTGGCCCGCCCCGGCGCGCAGATCCTTCCCGCGCTCAACCGCCTGATCCACGGCAGCGGCTGGCGGGTATCCGGGGTGCGTACCGAACACGGCCAACTGGAAGAAGTGTTCCGCCAACTGACCCGAGAAACCCCCGCATGACCGCCATCGGCACCATTTTCAGACGCGAGCTGAGCAGCTACTTCGCCACGCCGCTCGCCTATGTGTTCACCCTGGTATTCCTCGTCCTCTCCGGCGTGGCCACCTTCTACCTGGGCGATTTCTTCGAGCGCGGCCAGGCCGACCTGGCGCCGTTCTTTTCCAGCCTGCCCTGGCTCTACCTCCTGCTGATCCCCGCGCTGGCCATGCGCCTGTGGGCCGAGGAGCGCAAGTCCGGCTCCATCGAGATGCTGATGACCCTGCCCGTCTCCCGCGCCACCCTGGTCACCGGCAAGTTCCTGGCGGCCTGGTTCTGCGCCGGGCTGGCGTTGCTGCTGACCTTCCCGATGCCGCTGACGGTGAACTACCTCGGCTCGCCCGACAACGGCGCGATCATCGCCGGCTACCTGGCCGGCTGGCTGCTGTCCGGCGGCTACCTGGCCATCGGATCCTGCATGTCGGCGCTGGCGAAGAACCAGATCATCGCCTTTGCCCTGACCGTTCTCGTCTGCCTGCTGTTCGTCGGCGCCGGCACTCCCCACGTGCAACAGGCGCTCTCCGGCTGGCTTCCGCAATGGCTGCTGGACGGCATTGCCTCGCTGAGCGTGCTGGTCCGTTTCGAGGCGCTCGGCCGGGGCGTGCTCGACGTCCGCGACCTGGCCTACTTCTGCAGCCTGATCGTCGCCTGGCTGGTCGCCACCACCATCGTCATCGACCTGAAAAAGGCAGCGTAGGAAACATCCATGAAACGAACCCTGTACTCGGGCGTCGGCCTGCTGCTGGTCGGCCTGCTGTTCCTCGCTTTCAACCTGCTGTCCAGCCTGCTGCTGCGCGACCAGCAGTTCGACCTCACCCAGCAGAAGCTCTACACCTTCAGCGCCGGCACCCAGGAAGTCCTCGACAGTCTCGACGAACCGCTCAACCTCTACCTGTTCTTTTCGAAAAGCCGCGCCAGTGACCTACCCGCCCTGCGCAACTACGCCCGCCGCGTCGAGGAAGTGCTGGACCTCTATGCACGGCGGAGCCATGGCAATGTCCGATTGTTCGTGATCGATCCCCTGCCATTCTCCGACGACGAGGACCGTGCCGCGCGCTTCGGCCTGCAGGCGCCGCCCATCGGCCCGAATGGCGAAGCCATCTACTTTGGCCTGGCGGCCACCAACCCGACCGACGGCCTCCAGGTGATCCCGTTCTTCTCGCCGGAAGAAGAGCCGCTTCTGGAATACGATCTCAGCCGCCTGGTCCAGGCGCTCGCGCAACGGGAGCGCACGGTAGTCGGCCTGATGAGTTCGCTGCCGATGACCGGGCAGGCGCCCACCGACGGGCAGTCGGGCAGCAGGCCGTGGGCGATGATGGACAAGCTCTACCAACAGTTCGACATCCGCACCCTGGGGCTCGCCTCGACGGAAATCCCCGCCGACATCTCGGTGTTGATGCTGGTGCACCCCAGGCAATTGTCCGAACAGACCCAATACGCCATCGACCAGTTCGTCCTGCGCGGCGGCAAGCTGCTGGCCTTCGTCGATCCTCTGAGTCTCGCCGATGCGGACGGCGGGAAAGGCTCCGACCTGGCCCCGTTGCTGCGTTCCTGGGGCGTCCAGTTGCGGCCGGATACCCTGCTGGCGGATGCCTCGTTCGCCATGATCAAACCCAACGCCGAACGTCGCCCGGAGCGCAATCCGACCTGGCTACATCTCCCCGGCGACACGTTCCCCCACGACAACGTGCTGACCACCGGCCTGGAAAGCCTCAACCTCGCCAGCGTCGGCCTGCTCGAACCTCTCGGCGGAGCCTCGACGCGCTTCATTCCGTTGCTGCACAGCTCGGCGCACAGCATGCCGCTGTCGCTGGAGCGCTTCCGCCAATCCTCGACGGAGCAGCTCAACGCCACCCTGGTCCCGACCGGAGAACGCTACGTGCTGGCCGCCAAGGTCGAGGGGCCGGCGACGAGTGCCTTCCCCGCGGACCGCGGGAAGCAAGGCGAAGGCCTGAGCGACAGCGCGAACATCCATGTGCTGTTGGTCGCCGATACGGACCTGCTGAGCAATCCGCTCTGGCTCCAGGAACAGCCCGGCCACAACGAGCCGCAGGTATGGGCGGACAACGACCTGTTCGTCGGCAATGCCCTCGACTATCTCTCCGGTTCGGACGCGCTGATCGACCTACCCTCGCGAGGCCATACGAAGCGCCCGTTCACCCGCGTGGAAGCGCTCCGACGCGAAGCCGGGATGCGCGCCCAGGAACAGCTCAACGCGCTGCAGCAGAGCCTCAACGATACCGACAAGAACCTGCGGGCCCTGCAGCAATCGATGGACGACGGCGACCAGGAGGTGACTCCGGAAATGGAAGCGACGCTGCGCCGCTTCATTGATGACAAATTGCGCATCCGCCAGCAACTGCGTCAATTGCAGTTCCAACTGAATGCCGATGTCGAGCGCCTGGCGGAACAGGTGAAACTGGCCAATACGGTCCTGCTGCCGGCGCTCCTCACCCTGCTCCTCCTGCTGCATTGGAGCTGGCGCAGCATGCGCCGGAGGAGGGGCTGACATGCGCCTGGGTAGCATAGCGGGACTCGCTCTCGCCCTGGCGCTGTTCGCCGGAACCTTGGGCTGGCTCCACGAACGGCAGCAACCGCCCGCGCAACCGCCTGCGAGCCGCGCCTGGCTGCCAGGGCTGAAACCGCACCAGGTGACCGCCCTGTGCATCGCCACCCCCGGCCAACCGACGATCCGCGCCAGGCGCGATGGCAAGGACTGGACGCTCGCCAGCAAGGACGGCTATCCCGCCTCGGGGGAAACCATCAGGCAGCTGTTGCGCAGCCTGGCCGACGCGCGCCTGCTAGAGGAAAAGAGCGCCTCGCCGGAAAACCGCGAGCGCATGGGACTCTCCGACCAGGGCAAGGGCCAGGCCAGCCGGATCACCCTGGAGCGCGGCGACGCGCCGCCGCTGGTTCTGTTGCTGGGCAAGCGCACCTCGCAGGGCGGGCAGTTGGTCAGGCAGGCCGACGATGAGCGGGCCTGGCTGATCGACCGAACGGTCGGCCTGCCGGTCAACGACCTGGCCCTGCTCGACCCTCGGTTGACCGACCTGCCATTCGAACAGTTGCGCGAGCTGACCCTGTCCTATGGCAACGGTGTACGGCTGAACATTTCCCGAGCCAGCGAAAAGGACGATGGCATCCGCCTGCGACAGTTCCCATCCAGGCCACAGTTGATGGGCGAGGCGGAAGCCGAGCAGGCCGCACGCCTGTTCGCTGCGCTCAGGCTGCTGGAGGTCGCGCCGGCCAAGGCCTCGCGGCAAAAACCGCTGCTGACCTTCACGCTCAAGAGTTTCGCCGGCGGCACGCTGCAGGGCCAGCTTCTGGAACTGGAGCGCCAGTACTGGTTGCAACTGACCGACAGCAAGGGCTTCGCCGACGGGCAGGTCTCAGCCGTCAAGGGTTGGCGCTACCGCGTGGAGGGTCTGAGTCCGGATACCGCTCCCGCGCCCCAGCTACCCAAGGCATCGCCGGTGAAGAAAAGCAAGCCGGCCAAGCCCTCGTCGCCCAAGTGCTGAGCGCTCTCGCCAGGCGCCGCTAGCAGCCGGCGAAATAGAGCCCCGCGGGATGCTGGGCAGGACCGGCCGAGTTTGCTAGAGTAGCGCCTCCTTCACGAGCCCTCGGCTCGTCGATGCAGAATTCCTAAGGCAGGCGCGGCTTATCAGAAGTAAGCCAACCCCACCCCAGAAAAGCCGGCCACAAGCCGGCTTTTTTATTGCCCGAAGAAATCCGACAAGATCCTACAGCACTAGCAAATACAGGCCCTGCAGCTTAGCATCAGTCCCAAGACATCCAGTAATCCTCCATAAAATCCGCGACCAAGGTGTGGGTCAAAGTGTGGGTCAAGGGTGTGGGTTGGAGTAGGAGTGAGTAATGGGCAAGCTGACCAGCAAGACCGTGGAGTCGATAGCCAAGGCTGCAACGCCAGGAAAAACCAATGATGGCGATGGCCTGTACTTCCAGGTATCCAAGAGCGGCGGAACCAGCTGGATCTTCCGTTACAAGCTGGATGGCCGCAGCCGCGAAATGGGGCTAGGCCCCTTCCCCGCCATCACACTCAGCCAAGCCCGGCAGCTGGCCGCTGATCAACGCAAGCTCCTCGCTTCCGGAAGCGACCCACTGGCAACTCGCGATGCGGCAAAGGAAGCCAAGCGCGAGGCCGAACGCCAGGCCGCAGCACGTCGCACGACGTTCGAGGATCTCGCTCGCGAATACCAACAGGCACATGGCGGCAGCTGGTCTGAGAAGTGGCGAAAAGGCTGGCTGCGCAAACTGGAGCTCTACGCTTTCCCGAGCATGGGCAAGTTGTCGGCTGACATCATCAGCACCGAGCATGTGCTTGCTGCATTGCAACCCATCTGGATAACCAAGACCCGGACTGCTGATGAAGTCAGAGGCCAGATCGAGCAAATACTGGATGCAGCCAAGGCCAGGCGCTTACGCGAGGGGGATAATCCTGCCCGCTGGCGCGGACACCTAGACAACTTGCTGAGCAAGGCAGAGAAAAAGAAGGCCAGGCAGCGCCAGCACTTTCCAGCACTGCAATGGAAAGACACCCCGAAGCTGGTTGCCGCTCTAGCAAAAATCGATACACGTGACGCCATCGCAGCCAGACTGCTGATTCTGACCGGCGCTCGTTACCACATGATCCAACATGCTCAATGGCCCGAGTTTGACCTCGAAACTGGCACTTGGGCACTGCCGGCTGAGCGCATGAAGATGCGAAAACCTTTCGTCATCCCGCTATCACCACAGATAGTCGAGATGCTGGAAAGCATGAATAAGACTCATTCAATATATCTTTTCCCTGGGCAAGGGAAGACTGGTGTCATGCATGGCAACGCCGTACGCAATCTGCTGCACAAGCTGGGGCATGCAGACATCACGAGACACGGTTTTCGATCGACCTTCCGGGACTGGGCAAACGAATGCACCAACTACCCGCGAGAGGTGTGCGAGCTTGCGCTTGCCCATGACGAACGCGACCAGACCGAAGCGGCCTATTCACGCTCCGATCTTCTGGAAAAACGCAGGTCATTGATGGCGGAATGGGCAGAGTTTTGCACGAGCCAAAAGTGACCATCGACAGTCAGCCTCAAAACAGCCACTAGCAACAGGCAAAACCGGCCATGAGTGGACGTCCACCAAGTCTTTATTTGGGGCCTTGAAGCACCTACAAAGCCGGGGGCAATTCAATGCTGCACATAAATAAAGATGCTAGAGCGCATCGGCAATTACCAGCTGTACGATTAGAGACGCAATTTACCGGCTCCAATACGGCTAGCCAGCTCGACGGGCGGTACCCGATCACATACCAGGCAGTCAACCTGCGCCCAAGTCAGGTACTGACCTGGATAGATCAAATTAAATTTTGAGTGATCCGCTGCAATCATCACCTGCTGCGCGCGCGCGGCCATAGCGCTGTACACCGCGCTGCACTCAATCAACGCCTCGCTGGGCCCATCTACACCGATACCGCTAGCGCCCAAGATGGTCCAGTCAACGTTAAAGCTGCGAATAAAATCCAGGCACTGGGCTCCAACCATGGCCCCTTCGCTGGCCTGATATTCACCAGGCAGCACAATTACCTTGATGCGCGGGTTGTGAGCAAGCACCGTGGCCACGCCAAAGGAATGGGTCAGCACGGTGAGGTCTTTAAGCTCGGCGGCCATGCGCCGGGCAATGTGCACCGTGGTCGAACCCGAGCCGACAAAGAGTGTTTTGGCCCCTTTAAGTTCAGCCACTGCGCGCGCAGCGATTTGCTCGCGTTCACGCACGTACAACAAATGCCGCTCACTGACCACGGGCTCAGCTGGAGCGGCCTTCACCGCCCCACCGTAAGTCCGGTTGAGCAAGCCGGCGCGCGTTAGTTCATCCAGATCACGGCGGATGGTCTCTGCAGCCACGCCGTGCAGGCGCGCCAGATCAGCAATACGAAGGCTCGGACTGCTGACGAGCCCGGCCAGAATCTTGGAATGGCGCGCATTTTTGGCTTTGGACATAACCGCTCCTCGGGATAGATACCTGAGCCTATACGATGTAGCAAGCGCAACAAAAGCCAAAAACTGTTGCTCGATTCACCACAAAAAAACCCTTCTAAATGTGACACCACATTCAACGCTCACCGCAAAGGCATGGTTGTTGCAGCAAAAAATGTTGAGCTTTCAACACAAATACACATAAGAGGGGCAAAGCATGATGTACGAGCCTGAATTTCTGCAACGCTTGCAACAGGCGCTGCGACTCGCCTTACCCGCTTGGGGTATGCCCAGCGATGCGGCACTCAAGCTATTGTCGATCTCCGAGAATGCCACCTATCTGGTTGAAGACACCACCACAGGCGCCCGTTTGGTGATGCGCATGCAACGCCCCGAGTACCACACCGACGCAGAGATTCAATCGGAACTGGCGTGGGTTGGCGCGCTGCGTGAATCCGGTTTAGTGCATACCGCAGAGCCACTGCGCACTAAAAACGGGCAATGGATCCACAAGGTTGAAGATGGCGAGATCACCCACCGCATCACCGCTTTCAGCTTTATCCAAGGCCAGGAACCTGCCCTGGAAGGTGAATTACACCATTGGTACCGGATGCTGGGGACGACTAACGCACGTCTACACCAGCACAGTCGCCAATGGAAGGCGCCGGCCGGATTTGTACGTAAACACTGGAATTTCGACACATTGATCGGCCCCCAAGCCCACTGGGGTGACTGGCGTGAAGCACAAAGTCTGACCGCCGCCGACATCAGCCTCTTGGAGCAGGTACAAGCGCGCCTTAAAACCCTGTGCCAGGCCTACGGCAAGGCTCCAAACCGTTACGGCCTGGTGCATTGCGACATGCGCCTGGCCAACTTGCTGGTAGAAGGCGAAAACCTAGCGGTGGTGGATTTTGATGACTGCGGTTTTAGCTGGTACCTCTACGACTTTGCCGCCTGTATCAGCTTTATTGAGCTAGACCCACGTGTACCACAACTGCTTGAAGCCTGGCTTGAGGGCTATCGCAGCGTCAGCCCGGTGGCCGATGAGGATGTGGACATGGTTAACCATTTCATCATGCTGCGTCGTATGCAGCTCACCGCCTGGATCGCAAGCCACGCCGAAACCCCCATGGCGCAAAGCATGGGTGAAACCTATGTGCGCGGCACCGTGACCATGGGGCAGGACTTTCTTGCGCGTTTTCAGGAGTGCGAGGCATGAACGATGCCAAACAGATTCTGCAGTTGAACCGCTTTGACCCCGTTGACGCGAACCTGGACGCGCGCACCCAAAGCCTGGTTGAAAGCCGGTTTAAGGCCTTTGGCCAATCCTCGGTATTGTTCTACCAGCAGCCCTTGGAAATTGTCCGCGCCCAGGGTACTCAGATGTTTGATAAAAATGGGCGCAGCTATCTAGATGTTTACAACAACGTGCCCTGCGTCGGGCACTGCCATCCGGCCGTGGTCGAGGCGATTGCCGAACAGGCCGCAACCCTGGCCACCAATAGCCGCTATCTGTACCAAAACCTTAATGATTACGCCGCGGCGCTGCTGGCCACCTACCCCGCAGCGCTTTCGGTCTTGGTACTGACCTGCACCGGCAGCGAGGCCAACGACATTGCCTTGCGCATCGCCTGCCTGCATTCAGGTGGCACGGGCATCGTGGTAACTGAAACCGCCTATCACGGCAACACCAGCGCCGTAATGGCAGCGTCACCCTCGTCCTACAAAAAGGGTACGCAGCTGCCGGCGCACGTGCGCACCATCCGAGCCCCCAGCGCCTACCAGTTGCCCGAAGGCAGTGATGTAGGTGCGGTGTTTGCCGCCGACCTGCAAGCAGCCATTGATGACATGGCCGCGCACGGCATCCGCTTTGCCGGCCTGTTGGTCGATACCATCTTCTCAAGTGACGGCGTATTCGCCGCCCCCCTGGGCTTTTTAAAACCGGCGCTGGAGGTGGTGCATAACAACGGCGGGCTGTTGATTGCCGATGAAGTACAACCCGGATTTGGGCGCACCGGCCAGGGTCATTGGTGCTTTGGCCTGCACGATATCGTTCCGGACATCGTCACCATGGGCAAACCCATGGGCAATGGCTACCCGATGGCCGGGGTTGTCACACGCCCCGAGCTGCTCGACTGTTTTGTCAGCGAAACCGGTTACTTCAATACCTTTGGCGCCAACCCGGTGGCGGCCGCCGCCGGTCATGCTGTGCTTAAAGTGCTAGAGCAAGAGCAATTGATCACCAACGCCCAGCGCGTGGGTGACTACCTGCGCACCGGCCTGGCAAAGCTCGGCGAGCGTGATGCCCGTATCGGTGAGGTACGCGGTGCCGGGCTGTTTATTGGCCTTGAGTTTTCAGGCCCCAACAAAAACCCTGATACAGCACTGACCACCTGGATCATCAATGCCATGAAGGATGAGGGCATCCTCATCGGCGCGGCAGGCGCCTTTGGCAACGTGCTGAAAATCCGCCCGGCACTGTGCTTTACACAAGACAATGCCGATCAGCTGATCGACACCCTCGCACGCCTGCTTGCGCGCATTTAGTCCGAACAGGGCGGGTCACCCCGCCCCTGCCCACTTAAGCAAGCGCAGCCGCTGACTCGGGCAATATCTGCCCACCATCCACAATCAAGCCTTGGCCTGTGATAAATGAGGCTTCAAGGCTTGCGAAAAACAGCGTCGCATTGGCGATATCAGCCACCTCCCCCAGTACACAAGTCGGAATGGAAGCGGCCATTTTCGCCTGGTAATCAGCACCCAAGCCATCAAGTCCTTCAGTGCGGATATTGCCAGGCATCACCGCGTTGACCGTAATGCCATCGCGCGCCACTTCAAGCGCGGCGGTGCGCATAAAGCCCAGTTGCGCCGCCTTGCTGGCCGCGTAATGGCTCCAACCGGGAAAGCCGGTCACAGGCCCGGTAATGGAACTGGTGAGGATGATGCGGCCAAAGTGGCGCGCTTTCATGTACGGCAGCACCGCTTGGGTGCACAAAAAGGTCGAGCGCATGTTGGTGTTCATCACGTGATCGAACTGCTCAACCGTCATCTCAGCCAGCGGCGCAGACGGGAAAATCCCAGCATTGGCCGCCAGAATATCAATCTGTCCGTAGCGTTCGATGGCCACCTGCACCATCGCCTGACAGGCCGCCGCATCGCTCACATCCGCAGCAAAGCCTGTGGCGCCTGCACCAATCTGCGCAGCCACCCGATCCGCGTCGGTTTGCGCGCGCGACACCACCAACACCCGGATGCCCGCCTCAGCAAAGCGCTTGGAGATCCCTAAGCCGATGCCACGCGTGGCGCCAGTAACGATGGCAACCCGACCTTGTAGTGACTTAAACATTTGCTGCACCTCTACTGTGGTTAATGTGGCAAATGCAGCAATTTTTAGACCAGCTCAAAAATGTGCACGCTAATTGCAATCAACCCACAAGACACAGATTTAAAGGGTTTTTTGCGTTGTCATGGTGCACAACCTGCCCGTTTGAGCGCCACATCAATAATGTTGAAATCACCTCATTAAACCATGTCACCAAAACTACATTTCAGTCGCCACCACGGCAGGAGTCACAATGAAAAACGTATCCAGGCGGGACATGTTGAAACTCATGGGCGTCAGTGCCGGCGCATTGGCTGCCAATTCGGTACTGGGATCAATGCCAGCCTTTGCGGGCAACCGCAGCAAAGAGCTGAACATTCTGTGCTGGGAAGGCTACAACTCAGCCGAAGTGCTGGACCCATTTCGCGCCCTGAGCAGGGCCACCATCAAGGCCGAAAGCCTGACCAACGATCCGACCATGATCAACCGCCTGCGCGGCGGTGAAACCAAGGTCTGGGACCTGATTAACGTCAACAACCCCTGGGCACGCAAAATCATGGCCCCGGCCGGTTTGATCAAGCCGCTACCGCGCGCTGAGTTCGAACCCTACTTCGACGCCATGCTGCCGCAGTTCAAATCCCCCTACAAATGGGCCATGAGCGAAGACGGTAAGGATCTTTTAGGCATGGCACAGCGTTTTGGGCCGTTCAACTATGTGGTCAACACCAAAAAAATCAGCCGCGCCACCGCCGAGGATATCGGCTGGGATCTGTTCAATGACCCAGCGCTGTCCGGCAAATACGGTATTCAGGAGTCCGATGACTGGAACGTCTTCGACATCTTCCTGATCGCCGGCATCAACCCTTTTGTGGTGCACACCGAGGCCGAAATGGCCAAGTTCGAGCAGACCGCAATCAAGGTGTTCAAAGGCGCGAAGATGGTCGGCGATGTAGCCAGCCTGAACCAGGCCATGGTTGCCGGTGAAATCGACTTCTACATGACCGGAGGCACCTACACCGCATCGCCTGCACGCGCCGATGGCTTCAGCGAAATCCGCGGCATCACCCCCTTACGCGGACCGGTCAACGGCAAAGGCGGCGTGTCCTGGGTGGAAATCACCTCGGTGGTCAACAACCCCAATGTCTCGCCGCTGGCCTATGAGTTCCTCAAGTACGTGCAGAATCCCAAAGTCGCCCACCAGGTGGCCTTCGCTGAGGGCACCTTCAACCCAGTCAGCCAAATGGGCAACCCCGAGTGCTTCAAGCTCTTTAGCAGCGAGGAGCTCGACATTCTGCAGTGGGATAGCCTCGATGAAGAGATGTCGCGCTGTGTCGAGTACGACATCGTCCATGAATACGACCAGGCGCTGGAAATGATCAGCACCGCTAAACGCATGCGCTAAGACATTCTGATTCGGTAGGGCACGACCATGAACACGCAAACCTCAAACTCCACAAAAAATCGTCCTCCGGTGCTGCAACTGGTAGATGTTCGCCGCCAGTTCGGAGATTTTACTGCTGTATCGGGCATCAGCCTGGACATCCGTGAGGGCGAGTTTCTGACCATTGTCGGCCCTTCCGGCTCAGGTAAAACCACCATGCTGAAAATGCTCGCCGGCATGGATGCGCCCACCAGCGGCAACATCACCCTGCGCGGTGAGCTGATCAACCATGTACCGGCGCGCCTGCGCCCCACCGCGCTGGTGTTCCAGTCGCTGGCGCTGTTCCCGCACAAAACCGTGGGCGAGAACATCGAGTTCCCGCTCAAGGTAAAAAAGATGTCGGTCGATGCGCGTAAAGAGCGCGCCCTTGAACTCTTGCGCATGCTGCGCTTGCCTGAGCATTACTACGGCAAAAATGTGATGCAGTGCTCCGGCGGCGAACGCCAGCGTGTGGCCCTGGCCCGCGCCTTCGCCTACGACCCGGACGTATTGCTGTTCGATGAGCCGCTTTCTGCTTTGGACTACAAACTTAAAAAAGTGCTGGAAAAAGAGCTTAAAGATCTGCACAGAAGCTCCGGCAAAACTTTTATATACATCACCCACTCGCTTGAAGAAGCCATGGTGATGAGCGATCGTATCGCCGTGATGCGTGGCGGGCGCATCATCCAAGTCGGCACACCCGAAGCCATTTACGCCACTCCGGCCGATGATTTCGTCGCCGAGTTCTTCGGCGAGGTCAATAAATTCGCGGTCAAGTTCAGCCATGGTGCCGGCTGGCACAGCGCCGAGTTGGCACAGGCATTAAGCATTGATGTACCAGCGCCACTGGCCGAAGCCACCGATGCGGTCGTGGTGGTGCGTCCGGAATACATGCACTTTGTCGAACCCGGTCAGCACTACGACAACCAACTGCAAGGCACCCTGTTTAACGAGTACTCGCTGGGTTCACGCATTCAGTACCAAGTGCTCTGCGGCAAACACAGCGTGCTGATTGAGGTACCGCGTACCTGGGGTGGGCGCCTCAACACTGGCGATACCGTAACCCTAGGCTTTAACCGTGCCGACATATTAGTTGCTGGGGTGTAACCATGAGCCGTTCGCTGCTGAAATTACCGACAGGGCTAAGCTGTGCTGCCCCAGTAATGCTGTTTCTGTTAGCAGGATTTGTAGTACCACTGATCATGGTGGTCGGCTACGCCTTCGCCACGCCCAAAAGCTTTGAGGTATTCAACTCCTTTAGCCTGGCCAACTTTGCAGCAGCCCTAGACCCCTCAGGCACCGTGTGGACCTCCTTTGTCTGGTCCATTGGCTTAGCTATGACCTGCACCGTTCTGCTGGCTATCATCGCCTACCCCATTGCCTATGGACTCAATTATGTCTTTGGCAAATGGTCATCCTTAGTCAGTATTCTCTTTGTGTTTCCGCTGTTTATCTCGGAAAACGTCAGGCTTTATGGCTGGGTACAGTTTTTCATCAAGGGCGGGGTGATCGATGGGGCGCTGAAGTTTTTCGGCATCGACTTTAACCCTGACGTGCTCTACAGCCCTGAAATCACCCTGTTTGGTATGGTCTATGTGTACCTGCCTTTCATGCTATTCCCCATGACCCTGGGCCTTTCCATGGTGCCGCAGGATTTGATCGATGCTGCCGCCGACTTAGGCGCAGGACGCCTTTTGATCTGGCGCGAGGTGCAATTGCCGCTAGCGATGCCAGGCATTTTGATCGGTCTGCTGCTGACCTTTGTGCTCTCAGTCGGCGCGGTGGCGGAGGCCAAAATTCTCGGTGGGCAGTCGGTGATCACCGTGGTGCATGACATCGAGATCGCCTTTACCTACGCACAAAACTGGCCCATGGGCGCAGCCCTTGCGCTGATTCTGGTGTTGATCATCGGCAGCCTGACGCTCTGGGCACTGTCGAAAGTTGATCTGGACCGCATGCTGGGAGGCCGATGAAATGCTTGATCAAGCCCAACGCCGCAACAACTTTTTCGTGCGTACCTGGGTCGCCTTCGTGCTCGCGGTGATCTACCTGCCGATCCTGTGCAGCGCTTTGGCGAGCCTGTCGAAAAGCCGCTACTTCATGTTCCCGGTGCGAAAATATTCAACCGAATGGTGGAGCAAAACCTGGTCATCGGTTGAGGTGCACACCTTGGTCGGCAACTCGATCAGCATTGCCGTGCTGGTCACGCTGATCTCAGTAACCCTGGCCTTTTTCGGCGCACTGGCCTTTGCGCGGTACGACTGGAAGGGCCGCACGCTGTACCAAAAACTCTTGCTTCTACCGATCTTCTTCCCCCAAGCGGTACTGGGGTTGGCACTGCTGCTGTGGATGAACACCTTAGGGTTGATGCCAAGCTGGAAAACCGCAGTTCTGGCGCATTTGGTGTGGATCGTGCCTGTGGTTACGCTGGTCATCGCGATCAAGGTCTACAGCTATGACTCCACGCTTGAAGATGCCGCCGCGGATCTAGGCGCCAGTCGCTGGCAGATCTTCCGCGAGGTGACTCTGCCATTGTTGTGGCCGGGGATCTGGTCGGGTGGCTTGTTCGCCTTTTTGTTGTCCTGGGGCAACTTTCCGTTGTCGCTGTACACCGCGGGCGCCGATTCCACTGTGCCAAAGTGGCTTTACTCGAAAATGGTCGCAGGCTACACACCCATGGTCCCGGCACTGGGCACCATGAACACCCTAGGCGCCATTGCAGTGCTGGCACTGGTCGGCACACTGGTCATGTCCATGCGGCGCCAGCGAGTAACCAGCATTTAAACCCTGTCACAGCTTGCCACACAGCGCCGCAGTCAACTTACCTTGGCTGCTGTGCTGTGGTTTAGTGCGTTTAAAAATGCCCAGCAAATACTACGACAGTGCTTCCCTAGGGCCTGTTGCTGTTTCGCGCTAACCAATTGATTTATAAGAGCAAGCTCGTATCGTTGAAGCTCTGACCCGACATCGATACGAGCTTGCAATGCCCCGATTACTACTCAACGACGAGCATTGGTCGAAGCTGCGGGAAATTCTCCTGCACAAGGCCATCTACAACAAGCGTGATCTACGAATGACCGTGGAGGGCATGCTGTACCGCATGCGCACGGGATGTCCCTGGAGAGACCTGCCCAAGGAGTTTGGTAACTGGAATAAGGTCTACAAACGCTTCAACGCATGGTCTGCTGCCGGCAAATGGTTCGTCGTCGCTCGACAGCGAGAAGTGGCGTTTCGTGATGCGCTGATGGATACGCGGTGCGCACGGCGCACCCTGCGGGCCCGGCGAGGCTTGAGCGGCTGCATGCATTTCGCACCAGGCTGGCGCGTGACAGCGATTGTGCGACCTGTTGTGGTGCGGGCTGGGCGGCTGGGCGTCGCCCCACCGCCTGCCCAGGGCCGTTGTTGGCGATCTGGCATACTTTTTTCATGGGCAAGCGCATCCACTGCAAGCCGGGCTCTGCCTCGTAAGCCTTGTGACCATTCGCGCCCCCGGGCGCCGGGTAATGAAGCCCGATCCACCAGCCTGCTGGTCGATCGGGCTTTTTTCGTTTCTGGGAACACGGAAAAATGCGTCGAACACTGCCCATCGGCCTGCTGCTCTCCACCGACGGCACCTACCGCCGGATGGCCCGCCATGCGTTGGCTGGCGCCCGCGATGCCTTGGCCGAGATCAATGCCGACCCGCAGCTGGACTTCCAGCTGGCCGCCACCCACTGCAACCCGCGTGGCGAGCTGAGCCGCTACGGCGAGGCAACCGCCGCGCTGATGCAGCAGGGCGTGCGGCACCTGTTCGGCACCATCACCTCGGCCAGCCGCAAGGAAATCATTCCCGACCTGGAACAGCAGGGCGGGCTGCTCTGGTATGGCTGCCCCTACGAGGGCTTCGAGAGCAGCGAGAGCGTGCTCTACCTCGGCGCCTGCCCGAACCAGACGCTGGTGCCGCTGCTGCGCTACGCGCTGGCCACCTTCGGCGCGCGCGGCTACCTGATCGGCTCGAACTACGTGTGGGGCTGGGAGAGCAACCGGATCGCCCGCGAGGTGCTGGAGCTGGCCGGCGGCCGGGTGCTCGGCGAGAAGTACGTGCACCTGGGCGGCACCGGCTTCGCCGAGGCGATTCCCACGCTCATGGGCCAGGCGCCCTCGTTCGTGCTGAACAACCTGGTGGGCGAGTCCTCCTACGCCTTCCTGCGCGAGCTGGACGCCGCCTGCGCGCAGGCCGGCATCCGCCTGCCGGTGCTCAGCTGCAACCTCACCGAGGCGGAGCTGGGCGAGGTCGGCGAGCGGCCGAACCTGCGCCTGCTGTCCTGCGGTCCGTTCTTCGAGAGCGTGCATGCCGAATTCAGCCGGTGCCAGCAACTGGTGCACGGGCTCGACCGCTGCTCGCACTACTACACCGGCGCCTACGTGGCGGTGCACGCCTTCGCCGAGGCCCTGCAGCACACCGGCAGCGACGCGCCCGAGGTGATCTGCGACTACCTCTACCGGCATCCGCTGCCCGGCGTGCTCGGCGAGCTGCGGGTGTCGTCGCGCAACAACCATTCGAGCCTGCCCTGCCACATCGCCGAGCTGCGCGCCGGCCGCTTCGAGCTGCTGCACAGCGAGGCCGCAGCGCTGCCCGCCGACCCCTACCTCACCGCCACCGACCTCGGCGCCTTCCAGGCGCTGCGTCACGAGGTCCCCCGGCAGCACCTGAGGATCGTCAAATGAAGTCCCTGTCGCGTCCCGATTTCGAGAACGGCCGGCTGCTGCTGGTCGACTGCGACGAGCGCACCCTGGCCAGCCTGCATAAGAGCCTGCGGCGCCTGGGCATCACCGCCGAGGCGGTGGCCGCCGACACGTTGCCGGCGCTCGATGGCTGCTTCGCCGCCATCGTCGAACTGGAGCATTTCGCCAGCCCGGCGACCCTGGCCAGACTCGAGGCCGCCGGCGTGCCGCTGATCGCGCTCACCGCCCACGAGACGCTGTCGCAGATCCAGCGCGCCATCGAGCTCGGCGTCACCGCACTACTGAACAAGCCGATCACCCAGGGCTCGGTGTACACCACGCTGATGATGGCCATCGGGCTGCGCGCGCGGCTGGCCGAGGCGAACCGGCAGCAGGCGGCGCTGGCCCGGCGGGTCGAGGCCGGGCCCTTGCTGGCGCGCACCCTGGCGCGGCTGATGGTGGAGCGGACGCTGACCGAGCAGCAGGCCTACGAGCAACTGCGCGAGCTGTCGATGCGCCTCAACCGCAGCGTCGAGGCGCTCTGTGCCGAATTCGAGGTCGACCGCCTGGGCGCCGATCCGCGGCAGGAGCGGCAGCGATGAACATCCTGCTGGCGCTGCTGCGGCGCCCCTCGGTGGCGCTGTCGCTGCTGTTCGTGCTGACCGTGGTGACCTTCGCCGTGCTGGCTCCCTGGCTCAGCCCCTACGACCCCTCCGAGCAGTATATCGAGGGCCTGTCGCTGGAAGGCGCGCCGCTGCCGCCGGATTCGACCTACTGGCTGGGCACCGACCTGCTCGGCCGCGACCTGTTCTCGCGGCTGGTCTACGGCGCGCGCACCTCGCTCTTCATCGGCCTGGTTGCCAACGGCCTGGCGGTGCTGATCGGCACCCTGGTCGGGCTCACCGCCGGCTTCGTGCGCGGCTGGCTGGGCAGCGTGCTGATGCGCTTTACCGACCTGATGATGGCCTTCCCGGCGCTGCTGCTGGCGATCGCGCTGGCGGCGATCTTCCAGCCGAGCGTGTGGATCGTCGCGCTGGTGATCGCCATGGTGAACTGGGTGCAGATCGCCCGGGTGATCTACTCGGAGACGGTGGCCCTGGCCGCGCGCGACTTCGTCGCGGTGGAGCGCACCCTCGGCGCCAGCGCCCGGCGCATCCTGTTCAGCCACCTGCTGCCGCACCTGCTGCCTACCATTCTGGTCTGGGCCACGCTGGGCATCTCCACAACCGTGCTGCTGGAGGCGACCCTGTCGTTCCTCGGCGTGGGCGTACAGCCGCCGACGCCGAGCTGGGGCAACATCATCTTCGAGAGCCAGACCTACTTCACCGAGGCGCCCTGGCTGGTGTTCTTTCCCGGGGCGGCCATCGTGCTGCTGTCGCTGGCCTTCAACCTGGTGGGCGACGCATTGCGCGACGAGCTCGACCCGACCCTGTCGGGGAGACGCTGATGGCTCCTTTCATCCTGCGCCGCCTCGGCTACTCGCTGCTGATCCTGCTCGGCGTCACCCTGATCACCTACCTGCTGCTGTTCATGCTGCCGGCCGACCCGGCGCGGCAAATCGCCGGGCGCAGCGCGACCCCTGAGGTGGTGGCCAGCATCCGCGCCCAGCTCGGGCTCGACCAGCCGTTCTACGTGCAGTACGGGCGCTACCTGGCCGGCCTGGTACAGGGCGACCTGGGCCGCTCGTACATCCAGCGCAGCGAGGTGGCCGAGCTGATCGGCGCACGGCTGAAGCCTTCGCTGCAGCTGATGGCCGCCGGCATCGGCTTCGAGCTGCTGATCGGCATCGGCCTCGGGGTGATCGCCGCGCTGCGCCGCGGCGGCTTCGCCGACAAGCTGCTGATGGCCTTCTCCTTCGTCGGTGTGTCGGCGCCGCAGTTCATCGCCGCCATGCTCGCGCTCTACTTCTTCGCGGTGAAGCTCGGCTGGTTCCCGCTCGGTGGCTACGGCGGCGTTGAGCACCTGCTGCTGCCGGCGCTGACCCTTGGCGTGCTCGGCAGCGGCTGGTACGCGCGCATGACCCGCTCCTCGATGATCGAGGTGCTGCACCAGGACTTCATCCGCACCGCCCGCGCCAAGGGCCTGAGCCGGCTGCGGGTGATCGCCCGCCACGTGCTGCCCAACGCCATCGTCCCGGTGATCCCGATGATCGGCATCGATATCGGCATTTTCATGGGCGGGCTGGTGGTGGTCGAGTCGGTGTTCGGCTGGCCGGGCATCGGCCAGCTCGCCTGGCAGGCCATCCAGCAGGTGGACATCCCGGTGATCGTCGGCGTGACCACCGTGTCGGCACTGGCCATCGTCCTCGGCAACCTGATCGCGGACCTCACCGTTCCACTGGTCGATCCGCGCATCGACGTCAAGAAACACTAACCAGAAAGAGGCAAGGAGCATGAAGCGCAAGGCAATTTCCCTGGCCATCGCGGCCACCCTGTTCGCCGGCCCGCTGCTGGCCGCCGAGCCCAAGGCCGGTGGCGACATCGTGGTGACCTACCAGAACGACGTGGCCACGCTAGACCCGGCGATCGGCTACGACTGGCAGAACTGGTCGATGATCAAGAGCCTGTTCGACGGCCTGATGGACTACAAGCCGGGCACCACCGAGCTGGAGAAGGACCTCGCCGAGGACTACGACATCTCCGAGGACGGCACCGTCTACACCTTCACCCTGAAGAAGGGCGTAAAGTTCCACAACGGCCGCGAGATGAAGGCCGCGGACGTCAAGTACTCGCTCGAGCGCACCGTCAACCCGAAGACCCAGAGCCCGGGCGCCGGCTTCTTCAACTCCATCGCCGGCTTCGACGCCATGGCCGAGGGCAAGGCCGAGACCCTGAGCGGCATTGAGGTGCTCGACGACTACACCGTGAAGATCACCCTGAGCGCGCCCAACGCCACCTTCCTACACGTGATGGCGATCAACTTCGCCTCGGTGGTGCCCAGGGAAGAGGCCGAGAAATGGGGCGCCGACTTCGGCAAGCACCCGGTCGGCACCGGCGCCTTCACCCTGGCCGACTGGCAGCTGGGCCAGAAGCTGGTGTTCAAGAAGAATCCGGACTACTACAAGGCCGGCATCCCGCGTCTGGACGGCATCACCTTCGAGGTCGGCCAGGAGCCCATGGTCGCCCTGCTGCGCCTGGAGAAGGGCGAGGTCGACATCGCCGGCGACGGCGTGCCGCCGGCCAAGTTCCTGCAGTTCCGCAAGGACCCGAAGTACAAGGACCTGCTGGTGGTCGGCGACCAGCTGCACACCGGCTACCTGACGCTGAAGACCACGCTGCCGCCGTTCGACAACCTCAAGGTGCGCCAGGCGGTGAACATGGCCATCAGTAAGGACCGCATCGTGCGCATCATCAACGGCCGCGCCACCCCGGCCAACCAGCCGCTGCCGCCGGCCATGCCCGGCTACGCCGAGGACTACCAGGGCTACGCCTACGATGTCGAGGACGCGAAGAAGCTGCTCGCCGAGGCCGGCTTCGCCGACGGCTTCGACACCGAGCTGTTCGTAATGAACACCGACCCGCAGCCGCGCATCGCCCAGTCGATCCAGCAGGACCTGGCCAAGGTCGGCATCCGCGCGCAGATCAAGTCGCTGGCGCAGGCCAACGTGATCGCCGCCGGCAGCGAGCCGAACCAGGCGCCGATGGTCTGGTCCGGCGGTATGGGGTGGATCGCCGACTTCCCGGATCCGTCGAATTTCTATGGGCCGATTCTCGGTTGCGCCGGGGCGGTCGATGGCGGCTGGAACTGGGCGCTGTACTGCAACAAGGCGCTCGATGCCAAGGCCGCGCAGGCTGATGCCATGGCCGACCCGGCGCAGGAAGCCGAGCGCATCGCGCTGTGGAAGGAGGTGTTCCTCGAGGCGATGGCCGACGCGCCCTGGGTACCGATCTTCAACGAGCAGCGCTTCACCGTGCGCTCGGCGCGCATGGCCGGCGACGACGCGCTCTACGTCGACCCGGTGCACGTGCCGGTCAACTACGACTACATCTCGGTGAAATAACCGCCGGGCAGCGGGCGCTCGCCGTCCCGCTGCCGCGGACCTGCTAGGAGGGCCTCGCCCCATGTGTCAGAACTGCTTGGTCAAGACGATTCACAGCGTCCACAGCCACTTCGGCTGGGACAACAGCTTCACCCCGGTGGAGCGGGTGGCGCCCGGCACTACCCTCGAGTTCGAATGCCACGACTCGTCCAACGGCCATTTCACCAAGGACTCCGTCGTCGCCGACGTCACCAGCATGCCGTTCGACCGGATCAACCCGGTCAGCGGCCCGGTGTTCGTCGAAGGCGCCATGCCCGGCGACGTGCTCAAGGTCACCATCGACAGCTTCAAGCCGTCCGGCTTCGGCTGGACCGCCAACATCCCCGGCTTCGGCCTGCTCGCCGACCAGTTCCTCGAACCGGCCCTGGCGCTCTGGCAGTACGACACCGAGAGCCTGGCGCCGGCCGCCTTCGGCGACTTCGCGCGGATACCGCTCAAGCCCTTCGCCGGCACCATCGGCGTCGCCCCGGCCGAACCCGGCCTGCACTCGGTGGTGCCGCCGCGGCGCGTCGGCGGCAACCTGGACATCCGCGACCTGGCCGCCGGCACCACCCTGTACCTGCCGGTGGAGGTCGAAGGTGCGCTGCTCTCCATCGGCGACACCCACGCCGCCCAGGGCGACGGCGAGGTCTGCGGCACGGCCATCGAAAGCCGGATGAACGCCGTGGTCACGCTCGACCTGATCAAGGGCGAGAAGCTCGCCGCGCCGCGCTTCAGCACTCCCGGGCCGGTCACCCGGCACCTCGACGGCACCGGCTACGAAGCCTTCACCGGGATTGGCCCGGACCTGATGCAGGCCGCCCGCGGCGCGGTCAGCAGCGCCATCGACTGGCTCTGCCGCGAGCACAGGATGCCGGCCGAACAGGCCTACATGCTCTGCTCGGTGTGCGGCGACCTGCGCATCAGCGAGATCGTCGACCTGCCCAACTGGGTGGTGTCCTTCTACGTGCCGAAGGTGGTGTTCGCCTGACGGCGACGCCCTTCCTCGCAGGAGCGAGCTTGCTCGTGAAAGGCGCTGGCGTCCCTCGCTCCTGCCAGAACATCTACAGAGAACCGCCGTGAACACCTCGACATCCCCCGACCGCCCCGTGCTCTCCGTCGAACGCCTGACCATCGACTTTGGCCCCAGGCGGGTGGTCGACGAGCTGAGCTTCGCCCTGCAACGCGGCCGCACGCTGTGCATCGCCGGCGAATCGGGCAGCGGCAAGTCGCTCACCTCGCTGGCGATCATGGGCCTGCTGCCGCGCGCCGCCAGCGTGCCCGGCGGGGCGATCATCTTCGAGGGCCGCGACCTGCTCGGCCTGCCCGAGCGGCAGCTGCAGCCGCTGCGCGGCAAGCGCCTGGGGATGATCTTCCAGGAGCCGATGACCTCGCTGAACCCGCTGATGACGGTCGGCCAGCAGCTCGAGGAAACGTTGCGCCGGCACGAGCCGCTGGGGCGCCGCGAGATCGCCTGGCGCGCCCGCGAGATGCTCGACGCGGTGCGCATGCCGCACGCCGAGAAGCGCCTGGCGCAGTACCCGCACGAGCTGTCTGGCGGCATGCGCCAGCGGGTGATGATCGCCATGGCGATGCTCTGCCGACCGGACGTGCTGATCGCCGACGAGCCCACCACCGCGCTGGACGTGACCATCCAGGCGCAGATCCTCGAACTCATGCGCGAGCTGCAGCAGAGCTTCGGCACCGGCCTGCTGCTGATCACCCACGACATGGGCGTGGTCGCCGAGATGGCCGACGAAGTGGTGGTGATGAACCAGGGGCGGATGGAGGAGCGGGCGCCGGTGCGCCAGCTGTTCGCCGCGCCCGCCGCGGCCTATACGCGCAAGTTGCTCGCCGCGGTGCCGGTGCTGGGCAGCGCCGGCGAGCCCGAGGCGCTCGGTGAACGCCCACCGCTGCTGGAGGTGAACGACCTGTGCGTGCGCTTTCCGGTGCGTGGCGGCTGGCTCGAACCGGTGCGCAACGTTCACGCGGTGGAGCACGTCAGCTTCACCCTGCGCCAGGGCGAAACCCTCGGGCTGGTGGGAGAGAGCGGCTGCGGCAAGTCCACCACCGGCAAGGCGCTGATGAACATGCTCGCCTACCAGGGCAGCGTGAAGCTCGACGGCCGCGAGCTCAACGGCCTGCAGGGCGAGGCGCTACAGGCCGTGCGGCGCGACGTGCAGATGATCTTCCAGGACCCCTACGCTGCGCTCAACCCGCGCAAGACGGTGCTGGAACTGGTCGGCGAGCCGCTGCTGATTCACGACCGCCTGCCGCTGGCCGAACGCCGCGAGCGGGTCGCCGCGCTGCTCGAGGACGTCGGCCTGGCCGCCGACGCCATGACCCGTTACCCGCACCAGTTCTCCGGCGGCCAGCGCCAGCGCCTCTGCATCGCCCGCGCGCTGTCGCTCAACCCGAAGCTGATCATCGCCGACGAATCGGTCTCGGCGCTGGACGTCTCGGTGCAGGCGCAGGTGCTGGAACTGCTCGAGCGGCTGCGCGAGACGCATGGTCTGAGCTACCTGTTCATCTCTCACGACCTGGCGGTGGTCGAGCGCATCTGTCACCGGGTGGCGGTGATGTATGGAGGGAAGATCGTCGAGATCGGTCGCCGCGACCAGGTGCTGCACAATCCGCGGCATCCCTACACGCGGCGCCTGCTAGAGGCGGTGCCCATGCCCGACGTCGACCGCCGGCGCGACTTCAAGGCGCTGCTCGAGGCCTTCGAGGCGCCCGATCCGATCAAGCCGCAGGGCTTCCGGGCGCCGCCGCAGCGCTTCGACGCGGTCGGCGAGGATCATCTGGTGGCGGTCTGAGCGCTGCGCCGGCAGGAGTGAGGGGTGCCAGCCCGCGCCTCCGTATCCAATACCAGACGCTGGATAGCTTCCATGAGAGTGGTAACGCTAACGACGAGGGGTTCTCCCTTCACAAAAGCCTGTGTTTTGATTGTATGAACGAGAACGGTTCTCTTCATGCGATTGCCCTGGTAAAGGGGGGCCTGACGAAGCCGGCTCGCGAATCAGCGAAACCGGATCAACCACACTTGGAGTTGCCGCAATTGAGGCAGGTCGCGCAGCCGTCCATCTGCACCACCGCCTGGGTGTTGCACTTGTTGCACAGCTGCGCGCCGGCCGGGAAACCCTCGCCCGGCTCGACCGCCACCGCACCCTGGCTCGCCTCGTAGGCGGCACGCTTCTCGGCCAGGTACTTGAGCTGGGTCTCGTCCAGCGCATGGCCTTCGAGCATGCCGATGGCGATCAGATGGCGCTCCAGCACTGCGCCGATCTCGGCGACGATCGACGGCATGTAGACGCCGCCCTTCTTCAGGTAGCCGCCACGCGGGTCGAATACCGCCTTCAGTTCCTCCACCAGGAAGGTGCAGTCGCCGCCCTTGCGGAACACCGCGGACATGATCCGGGTCAGCGCGACGATCCACTGGAAGTGGTCCATGTGTTGGCGCTGATGGAAAATTGACCCACCCTGCCGATTGAAATTTGACCCAGGGCGGATTGCTGATTTTGTTACCAGCAACTGTGGATAAGTCTACCAGCGCAGCTGCTTTTGAACCCACTCCTTCGCTAGCCCAGTTCAGTTGTTTAAGACCTGCCACACGCAGCCACGTAGCAGGCCGTCGTCGCCATGAAATCAGAACGGCTCATCGTCCTCCGGTTCCTGGCCGCCCTTACGCTTTCGCTCCCGTGATTTGATCTTGGCCTGGGCCGCCAAGCTACTGTGTTGCAGGCGATAGGACTCGTTACCGGTTTCGACGATGTGGCAGTGGTGGGTCAGCCGATCCAGCAGGGCGGTGGTCATCTTGGCGTCGCCGAACACGCTCGACCATTCGGCGAAGCTCAGGTTGGTGGTGATCACCACGCTGGTGTGTTCGTACAGCTTGGACAGCAGGTGAAACAGCAACGCACCGCCAGCCTGGCTGAACGGCAGATAACCCAGTTCGTCGAGGATGACCAGATCCATGCGCAGCAGTGCCTGGGCGATCCGCCCGGCTTTGCCGTCGTGTTTTTCGCGCTCCAGCAGATTGACCAGATCGACCGTGGAGTAGAAGCGCACGCGCTTACCGTGCCGGGTGATGCCGGACACGGCCAGCGCGGTGGCTAGGTGGGTTTTACCGGTGCCTGGCCCACCGATCAGCACCACGTTCTGCGCGGTGTCGGTAAAGGCCAGGCTGGCCAGCTCGCTGATCAGGCGTGCGTCGGCGCTAGGGCCTGTTGCTGTTTCGCGCTAACCAATTGATTTATAAGAGCAAGCTCGTATCGTTGAAGCTCTGACCCGACATCGATACGAGCTTGCAATGCCCCGATTACTACTCAACGACGAGCATTGGTCGAAGCTGCGGGAAATTCTCCTGCACAAGGCCATCTACAACAAGCGTGATCTACGAATGACCGTGGAGGGCATGCTGTACCGCATGCGCACGGGATGTCCCTGGAGAGACCTGCCCAAGGAGTTTGGTAACTGGAATAAGGTCTACAAACGCTTCAACGCATGGTCTGCTGCCGGCAAATGGTTCAAGGTCTTCAAGATGCTGGTGGAGGAGCCCGACATGGAGTGGGTGTTCATTGATGGCAGCTATGCCAAGGCTCACCAGCACAGCGCAGGTGCTGCCAGCGCAAACGATGAAGCTACAGGGAAAAGCCGAGCCGGCAATACCAGCAAGATTCATCTGGCGGTGGACGCCCATGGTTTGCCCATCGAGTTTGAAATCACGGGAGGCCAAATCAATGACTGCACTCAGGCACCCGCATTGATTTCCAAGCTCCCAGCGGCAGAAACCATCGTTGCGGATAAGGGCTATGACAGCGAGAGAATCCGAGAGCAAGTTGAGCGACAAGGGGCCAAGGCCGTGATCCCGAGGAAGCGTAACTCTGTGAAAGGCAACGCGAATCTGGACAGAGGTCTGTACCGCAATCGCCACCTGGTGGAAAACGCTTTCGCCCGGCTGAAGCACTACCGGGCGGTGGCCTCTCGATTCGACAAGCTCAAGAGAAATTACGAGAGCGTGGTGGCCATGGCCTGCGCCTTCCTATGGTTGCCCATGTAAAACGGCAACAGGCCCTAGAGGCTTTTAAGCCTACAATCCGTTCATACGATGAGCTCAGCCAATGAAGGCTATTGGTCGACTCCAGCCCGCTCGCAGAGGGTGTCCGAATTTTTGTGTAACCGGCTCATGAGCGACACTGTCGCTCCGAAC